>WNFV01000052.1_pt1 | contig 127874 bp, 130 predicted proteins | sample 5400101 | NCBI WGS metagenome assembly WNFV01 (sample SAMN13153361, study PRJNA577476) | soil metagenome | isolation source: 115 cm soil or saprolite under grassland replicate 1 | place: USA:California | collected 2016-06-15 | reverse complement strand
ACGGTGGAGTCCGAGCGCAGGGCCCGGGGCCGGAACCGCCGCTCCCGCAGAACCGAGGAGATCAGTCCACGGATCAGGTCGTCGACCACCTGGTGGCCCAGGCGGCGGGTCAGCTTGCGCACCGTGGACTCGTCGGGGAGGGCACAGGTGAGCGGGATCAGGCAGAACCGCCGCAGGTGCAGGGAGTCCGAGACCTCCTTCATCAGGGTCTCGTAGCCCCATCCGGTGCGGTGCTTGATCACCATGAGCCGGAGGTAGGTGGCCATGGAGATGGTGGGGCGGCCCCGTCCCAGTGGGTCTGAGCCCACCTCGGCCGCCTCGCGTTCGAACCGGGCCCGGAACGGAGCGAGCAGGTCGGGGTCGGACAACATCTGGTCCAAGGCGGCCAGGTCCTCCGGCAGGGCCGTGGCTCCTTCCGGCAGCAGGTCGTCCCACAGCATCTCCACCTGGTCGGCGTGCACGCGCAGCATGGGGAAACCTCCTTCGAAGGGCGACGGGGATCTGCCTAACAGTGTAAGGCTGCTAGGCCCGAAGTCCAGTAAGGTGGACCCAATGAAGGCATCGAAGGCCCGGTCCCTGGCCGCCCTGGACCGACGGCTCGGCGAGCTGAAGGAACAGATCGCATCGGTGGGGTTCCTCCTGCCGGGCTCCGTGGTCCGCCGGTTCATGCCTTGCGGCAAGCCGGGGTGCCGGTGCGGCGCGGACCCGCCGCGCCTGCACGGCCCGTACTGGCAGTGGAGCACCAAGGTGGGAGGCAAGACGGTGACCCGCCGCCTCCCCGAACACGCGGCCGCGGTCTACGCGGAGCTCGTCGACAACCGCCGGCGACTTGAGGCCATCGTGGCAGAGATGCAGCGCGTGTCCGAGCGCGCCGCCAAGATCCTCTTGGAGGAGGCCGCTGCCGCGGCCGGACAGGCGGTGAACCGGTCCCTGTCGTCGGTGGGGCACTGACCGGTCAACGCGGGGCATTTTTTCCGGGGGAAGTAGCTAGTGGGCCCGGACATCGTGTACGCACTCGATGCCACCACGGGGGCCAAGCGGTGGTCGTTCCATACGGAGGACTGGGTCTTCGCGTCCCTGTGTGGGCCCGCGCGGACGTGTGAGGAGGGGCCGGCCAGTTCTTCGAAGGGCCGAGCAGTCTTCAGAGTGCCGGGGGTGACGTGTGTCTGACTCAAAGCCACAGATCCGCGGTGGATTAGTCCACATCGGCGGACCTCCGGCGGCTGATGCGTCGATGGTACTTGATGCGTCTCACGCGAGCGAGCGCGAGCCCGTCGCGCCGGGCCTTTCGGATGGCCGGGCCGCGGCCCTGATGCTCGTCCTCCGGCGTCACGTAGCCGATGCCGGCGTGCAGCCTCACCATGTTGTAGTCGTGCCGCACCACCTCGAGCTCGGCCCGCAGCACCGCAGGGTCGGTGATCTCCTCGAGGTGCGGCCACTCCGCCTTGACGTGGCCGAACAGCGTCTCGATCCACGCTTGGTCCGTCGGCGTGCCGGGCCGGCCGAAGTGCTGGGCGATGGCGCACATGGCCATGAACTCCCGGGTCGACCCCGAGCTCATCTGCGGCCCGTTGTCCGACACGGCGAGCAGGATGGGCCGCGCCGGGTCGTCGACCGTGAGGTCGACCAGCCCGTCCTGGCGCGCGGCGATCCGCTCCATGATCCCCTCGTCCTCGAGGGCCTCGGTGAACACCACCTGGATCTGCGTCGAGGTCTCCTCGGCCGAGACGATCGTGCGAAGCCACTTGCGGGTCACGAGGTCCAGGATCGCCGTCGCCGCGACACCCGGGCAGCCCCGGAAGTGCGTCGTGTCGAAGATCCAGATGGACCCCTTGGTGTAGGTGGCCCACTCCGGGAACGGCCGCCGCTCGGAGCTCCCGGTCCGGCGGGGACGGCGCAGCTCAAGGCCGTGAGCAGCAAGAACGCGCCGAACGGAGGAGGGCGAGACCCACACCCGGTTCAGGTAGGAGCCCCGGTGTGCGAGCTTGCGATGCGAGCGATCGACCTCTCCCCACTGCTCGAACAGCGCCACGATCTCGGCCCGCTCCTCGGGGAGCAGCCCGTGCACGGGGCGCCCGCCCGCCGGGTGATCGCCGAGCCGGCCGTCGCCGCAGCGGACGCGCCAGCGCCACGCCCGCGTCTCCTTGAGCTCGAGGACCGCGCACGCCGCTCGATGCTCGAATCCGTCGGCGAGGGCGCGATCGAGGAGCTCCAGCAGGCTCGCCTTCGTGGCCGCGTCGACGCGTCGCGGGACCCGGCCACTCAGCCCCAGCGCCCTTTTCCCTCCACGAGCATGAGCCGGACACCCATCTCTTTCAGAGCCTCGGAAAGGCGGTCGATCTCGGCCCGGGCCGCCGCCAGCTCGCGGTCGGGACGGGCGGCCCGCGCCCCCGGGCGGGAGGTCGCCAGCGCCCCGAGCGCGCCCTCCTTGGCGACTGTCCGCAGCTTCATCACGGTCGCCCGGTCGACGCCCGCCGCTTGCGCCGGCGCCCAGCCCGATCGGTCCCCCGTGGTTCCTCCATGCCCGTATCCTCCTCCCGAACGGGCCGGGGACCCCGCAGGGTGTGGACTGATCAGAACCGGGATCTGTGGCTTTGAGTCGGGCACAAACCAGGGGGGCCAGGTCTGAAGTGTTTCCCCGTCATCCACGAGCCAGGGGTCCCTGCTTCCGGAGGCCAAAGGGCCCTAGCCCCAAGACCTAGCCGACGTATGGTGCGCTGCACCGGCCAGTAGAGAACGGAGGCGCCCCTCATGCGCAAAATGCTCGCACTGTTGATGTCGCTGTTCATCCTTGTCGCCATACCGGCTTGGGCGGATGCTGCCGTGACGATCAGCAAGATCTACTTCGACTCACCCGGCAGCGACTCCGGGAGCAATCCCAGCCTGAACGCCGAGTGGATCCAACTCCACAACAACGGCACCAGCGGCGCGAAGCTCACCGGCTGGAAGATCCGCGACGCTGCCGGCCACGTCTACAAGTTCGGGAGGTACACCCTGAAGGCTGGTGGGTACGTGAAAATCCACACTGCGGCCTTCCCGGGGAACAACGGCAAGATCGCCTTTCAGAGCAACCGGGACGTGGGGGCCGGTGAGATCTACGCCATAACTCCCGGAGGGACGGCTGCCAGGATCACGTTCTCGACCGGGAGCTCCGATCCGGCCTACTCGCCGGACGGCAGCAGGATCGCCTTCGTGTCCAGCGCGCCCGGCGGCGGCTACCAGATCTTCGTGATGAACGCCGACGGCACCGGGCGCAGGCAGCTCACCGCCAGCTACCCCGCCAAGCAAGAGCCCACCTGGTCGCCCGATGGGACCGCGATTGCTTTCGTCGCCAACAGCTTCGATGTGGACGGGCAAACCGATCTCGAGATCTGGGCCATAAACGCGGACGGCAGCGGACGCAGGCAGCTCACCAACAACTCCCTCCCAGATACCCGGCCCGCCTGGTCTCCCCTGGGCGACAAGATCGCCTTCGTGAGCACGGGAGACGTCTACGTGATGAACTCCGACGGTAGCGGCCGGACCAACATCACGCCAAACTCGCCACCCGGGTGCTCGCCGAACTGCTACCAGGGCGGCGACGGCGACCCCGCCTGGTCGCCCACCGGCAGCAAGATCGCCTACGTCCACGGCCATACCCTCGGCGGAGGCGGCCTGCCCGACATCTGGACGATGGACCCGAACGGCGCCAACAAGGTCAACGTCTCCAACAACGATGCTGTGGCGTTCACCCAGCCCGCCTGGTCCCCGAAGGGAGACAAGTTCGCCGTGGTTGGAGCCGCGGACACCAACCGCAACATCTGGGTGATGAACTCCAACGGCAGCGGCCAGACACCCGTAGACACCAATCCCGCGCATGACATAAACCCCGACTGGCAGCCGATCCCGGTCTGCACCAAAACCGTCAATGCCAACAACGATCCCCTCTTCGGCACCGCGGGCAAGGACGTGCTCTGCGGGGATAGCCGCAACAACACGATGAACGGTGCCGGCGGCAACGACATCATCCTTGGTGGCGCCGGAAACGACACGCTCATTGGCGGCCTCGGCAACGACACCCTCAACGGCGGTCTCGGAACCGACAACGCCTACTATCCCGGCTCCACGGCGGTGAAGGCCAGCCTAGCCACCGGCTTCGCCACCGGCGTGGGCTCGGACGTGCTGCTCGGCGTGGAGAACCTGATCGGCTCCAACGCCAACGACCGGCTCACGGGCTCGGCCGGTGCGAACGTGCTGATTGGTGGCCAGGGGGCCGACGCGTTGTTCGGCCTCTGGGGAGCGGACAGGATCAACTCCAAGGACGGAGTAAACGGCAACGACACCCTTGACGGCGGTGGCGGCACCGACACCTGCATAACGGACGCCACGGAGGCCTCCATCACTAGCTGCCCGTAGATACTGAACTCGGAAGTAGAAAGCCAAACGAAGGGCGGGAAGCGAGGGATAATCTCCCACCGCCGCGATCCAGCGGCGCTGCAGGTGGACCTAACACGAACGCCTGTCGTCGGTTCGCGGCGTGACGATTGCTGAAACGGACTGCGGATCGGAGTCCCGGCTTCACAAAGCATGCACTCCCCGACCTGCATTGCCATCTCCGCTGACCGTACCCGCGGCACACGGCTCGTCCCGTTCGATTCTCGCTTTGCGGCCGTCGCGGTCGGGTGCGGGGGTAGCAGCGGCGGAGAGGCTCAGAACGCGACGCGTGCGGTGCGAAACCGCCCCACAGCGTCCCCGGCCCGGCGCGAGCGACCCGGGCATCCGGGTCCACCTCCACCGAGTCCATCCCCGACAGATCGATCATCAGGCCGTCCTCGGCAACGGCCGTCCCCGAGACGCCGTGGCCTCCTCCACGGACGGAGATCGTGAGGTCGTTGTCCCGGGCGAACCGGATCGCGATGGCGACGTCGTCGGCGACGACACACCGCGCGATGAGGGCGGGCCGGCGGTCGATCGCACCGTTCCAGACCCGCCGGGCCTCTTCGTGGCCGGGGAGGCCGGGCTCGAGGACCGTGCCGCGCAGGCGGGCCTTCAGCCGATCGACCTCCGCGACTCGCCGGATCTCCGCTGCCATGTGGGCATCGTGGCGAGCGGGAGTCTCCCGGTCCAGTACAGGATCTGGACTTGCCCTTTCAGACGGGACCCGGGAGGATCGAACCGTGAGCGGCTACGGCCAGTATTGCCCGATCGCCAAGCTAGGAGTGGTAGACGACGACCTTCGTGCCGAGCGGCATGAGGTCGTACATGAAGGTCGCGTTCCAGTACGGGATGCGGACGCAGCCGTGGCTGGCGGCGTACTCCGGGACCTCGGTCCAGCCGTGGACGGCGCGGTTCCCGTCGAAATAGCTCGGGTAGTACAGGCCGCCGATGCTGTAGCCGTTGACCTTGCGGTGGACGTAGAACGTGCCGTCGCGGGTGGGCGTGGACGGCTTGCCGGTGGACACGTGCAGGATGTTCGTGATGGCACCGTCGCTCACCGTGTACAGCACCTGCAGCGTCTGGTTCACCTCCACGTGGAACCCGTCGCCGCCCACCAGGGCGTGCCGCACGATCGGTGAGGCCAGCGCCCTCCACACCGACGCGTCGACGGTCCAGGTCCGCTCCAGCCCCTGGGTCTTCCGGAACGCCATCACCGCGTCGCCGGTGACGCCGTCGTACGTGGTGTTCACGTTCGTGATCCGGTCGTGCAGCTGCCGCAGGCGGCGCTCCAGCAGGTACACGGTCTTGCCGGTGTCGCCGGAGGAGAGCGAGGGCAGCGGCGTGGCCACCCCGGGGGAATCCGACACCGCCTTCAGCGCGCCCTGGGGCGCGTACACGCCGTGGACCACGTACGTTCCCGGCTGCGAGACCGGCATCGTGAACGCGAACTTGCTGGACGAGCCCAGCCTCACGGTCTTCGCAAGAACCGCCGTGTCGTCACGCCGGACGGTGACCGTGGCAGGAGCGCCCGCGTCCCACGGCGCAAGGGCGCCGCGCACCGTGGCCGTGCCGAACAGGAGCACGTTCGAGATGGAGAGCGTGAGCCGGGGCCGGACCTTGAGCTGGACGGGGTTGCTGCGGACCTTGTGGTACTTCCACACGGCGTGGACGTACAGGCTCCGTCTCGGCGCGTAGTCGAACGAGAACTTGCCGTACTTCACGGCCTTGGTCTGGGCCAGCACGTGGTCGTCGTGGTCCATCAGCTGGATGACCTCGCCGCCGACGGTGCTCCCGGGGGTGAGCTTCCCCGCGAGGTGAACGGCGTCGCCGAGGGTCACGACGCTCGACGTCGTGGCCTCCAGGGTGAGCGTGTGGTCCTGTTCGGCCCACGCGGGCAGCGCCAGACCGAGCAGCCAGACCGCGACCGCGGCTGCCGTCGCGAGATACCGTGCGCGCATTCCCTCCCCACCCTCCGACGCCGTCGAACGACCCGGTGCGCGGACGGGCAGTGGTGTGATCGCCCGGGCTCGCGCGGCTCTCAGGGTACCGCGTGCGGGTGGGATCGCTCCAGGGACAGGGGTCACGCCTCGACCAGGACCTCGAACGCCACACCCTCGAGGGCCAGGTCCTCCAGGAACGGCTCCGGGTCGAGCGCGTCCTCAGGTGCGTGCACGCCGGGCGGCACGCGACCGGCCGCCAGCCATCGCGCCGCCACCGCGATGGGGGCGGACGTCCCGAACGGCCCGCCGCCGATCCCCTCGGGCTGGGGATCGAACCGGGAGCGGCCCAGGAACGCGGCGGGGTGCCCGTCCAGGGTCCCGGTGGCGCTGACGTCCAGGAACTCCACGTCGGCCGGCGGGCCCGACGGCGCCGGCAGCCGCTTCAGCAGGGCCAGGAGGAGGTCGCGGGGGACGACCGGCCCGGCCGGCAGCTCGACCGGGTCGCGCGAGCTCAGGCCCAGCTCCACCAGCACCCGGTAGGCCCCCATGACCGCGGGGGGAAGGGCCAGCCGCCACCGGACGTCGCGGACGCCGGGGATCGTCGAGGGGAGCGTGGCCAACTCGGAGTGGAGGGTGTAGACAGCCTCCATCCGGCCGACCGGTTCGGGGAACTCGTAGTCGACGGCGCCGGATCCGGCAGGGACCTCGCGAAGCTCCCTGCTCTCGAAGACCATCGCGGGCAGGTCCAGCTCGTCGAGGATCGTCTCGGCCGAGTACGGGACGGCGAAGCCGGACAGCGCCGGATCGACGGAACCGTCCACGATGTCGATCGACTCCACGGCGTCCAGGCGGTGCGAGGCCAGCCGGGCCATGACGTTCGAAAGGCCGGGGCAGGCGCCGATGCCGATCAGCGCGGGTGTCCCGGCCGCGCGGAACACCCCATCCAGCTCGAGCTGGCGGCGGGTCATGTGGAACAGGCCGCCCAGGTCGGCGTACGGGACGCCGGCATCCAGCGCGGCGCGCATCGCGGTGAGGTTCAGCCGGTACGGCAGGCACGCCGCGACCGCGCCGGCGCCGCGGAGGACGCGGGGCAGCTCGCCGGCCTCGGCGTCGAAGCTCCGGGCCTCGGCCCGGCCGGGACCCGCCGCGGCCGCGGCGCTCTCGGCTCGTTCGGCGTCCATGTCGAGCACCAGGATCTCGACGTCCTCGTGGCGGGCCAGGAGCTTCGACACGGAGGCCCCCATGGCCCCGGCGCCGAGGACGGCGATCCGGGGGCTCACCGCGCCGGCCTCCGGTCGGGCCCCGGGCTCGCCGTGTCACGCCCGAGCCTGGTCACCGGGAACGGCTCCAGTCGAGGCCCCGGCCCAGCGCGGCCGATACCACCTCGCGGGCCGCCTCCTCGGGCGGGACGCCATGGCGATCGAGCAGCGGGTCGGCCAGCGTCCGGTACAGCCGGATGGCCGCCCGGAGCCCCTCCAGGGCCTCGGTCCGGTCCGGCGGCGGCGCGGTTCGGGCGAACTCCGGCGCGAGGTCGCCCAGCATGTCCTCCACCCGGCGGGCCGCGCCCGGGCGTCGGCCCCGGGTCATGGCCAGGAGTGGGAACAGCACGTTGGCGCGGACGTAGGCCAGCGCGTCGAGCGCCTCGTACGCCTCGCCCCGCAGGAGCTTGGTCTGGATGTACCAGCACCACGTCCACATCCGCGCCTCCCACCAGGCCAGCTTCGCACCGGGGTCATCGTGGTCCGCCCCCGGGAGCTGGGCGCTGACCCGGCCATCACGCTCCCACAGCACGGCCGCGGGGAGCCCCTTCCCCAGCTCGCCGACCCGGTCCGCCGGCTGGAAATGGAGGTCCACGTGGGTGAGGTCGTCGTACAGCACGATGACCAGCTCGGGGACCCCCACGTGCTCTCCGGTGAAGATCGCCACCACGGTTCCCCCGGCGTCGGCGAACTCGCGGCGGTCGGCGAGCGCCGCCTCGAGGGCGCCGTCCTCCACGGCGATCCGGAGGTCGACGTCGGAGTAGGGGTCGGGATACCCCGCCGCGAACGAGCCCGTCACCGCCATGCCGACCACCTCGGGCCGGCCGGCCGCGTACCGGCTGATCGCGTCCACCTTGGCCCGGTGCAGCGGGAGGGCGCCGAACGACGCCGGGATCGCGATGTCCATGGCGCGGAGTATGGAGGCCGGCCCCCTGGACGCGCCAACCGCAGGAGCTCGACCGCGCAGCGGAAGCCGCCCGGGTCTCGTTCCGGCGGGTGCGGGTTTCGGCTACGGGCGATGCCGGCGGTGCCGTCGACGACGAACTCGCCGGCCGCGCTGGGACGGGCACCCTCAGCGTGGCCCACAGCCGGGCGAACCCGGTGGCGATCACGAGCTGCGTTCGGCTCTCCTCGGCCCCGTGGCCGGCGAACGGCGACTGGTATCCGGGATCGAGCTCTCCGAGCGCGTCGCCGGAGAGGGTGGTGCCACCCTCCCCGTCGCCTCGGGTGAGCACGGGACGGTCGGAGCCCTCTATGTGGGGAGGCCCCAGAAGGTCATCCCCGCGGGGATCCGCAAGACTCTGATCGCGAGGGACCGGACCTGCGCCTTCGCCGGGACCTGCGACCGGCCACCGGCGTGGTCGGACGGCCACCACATCCACCACTGGGCGGACGGGGGGCCGACGGACCTCTCCAACCTCGTGCTGTTGTGCCGGCGGCACCACCAGCTGATCCACCACCACGGCTTCCGGGTGGAGATGGCGGACAACTCCCCGGTGTTCTTCAGGCCGGACGGGACCGTGATCGAAGGGGGTGGCCGGGCGCCGCCGTAGCGCGACGGTAGTGCCCCCATCCGCGAGTTGGGCTGGCCGTGTGCAGACTTGCGCGACTCGTGCGCGGCCTCGTGCCGCCGTGGTCAGATGCCGGTGACCGGACCGTGGACATGGGGGACATCGAACATGGGTGAGTTGTCGTCGTTCATCGAGGGGATGCCCAAGGCTGAGTTGCACCTCCACCTGGAGGGCACGCTGGAGCCCGAGCTGAAGTTCGAGCTGGCTGCGCGCAACGCGCTCGACCTCCCGTACGGGTCGGCCGAGGAGATGCGGGCGGCGTACTACTATGGCGACCTGGCGTCGTTCCTCGCGATGTACTACGAGGGCATGGGGGTCCTGCAGCGCGAGGAGGACTTCTACGACCTGGCCATGGCGTACTTCCGCAAGGCGCGCTCCCAGAACGTGGTCTACGCCGAGGTGTTCTTCGACCCGCAGGCGCACACCACGCGGGGGATCTCGTTCGACACCGTCATCGAGGGCTTCCACCGGGCCCGGCAGGACGCGGGGTCGGAGCTCGGCCTGCGAGCGCAACTCATCATGTGCTTCCTCCGGGACATGCCCGCGGAGTCGGCCATGGAGACGCTCGAGCGGTCTTTGCCGTACCGCGACCGGATCGTGGGGGTCGGGCTGGATTCCGACGAGAAGGGCAACCCTCCGGTGAAGTTCGCCGACGTGTTTGCCAGGGCCAGAGGGCAGGGGTACCGGCTCACGATGCATTGCGACGTGGACCAGGAGGACTCGGTCGAGCACATCCGGCAATGCCTCGACGTGATCGGCGTCGAACGGATCGACCACGGCGTGAACTGCCTGGAGGACGATTCACTCGTCGGGAAGATCCGGGATCGCGGCCTCGGCCTGACCGTCTGTCCCATCTCGAACAGTTGGGTCAGCGACGGCCTGAAGGCGGACGAGATCAAGGCCATGCTCGACCGGGACATGCGGGCCACCGTCAACTCCGACGACCCCGCCTACTTCCCGGGCTACATGAACGAGAACCTGGGGGCGGTTCAGGAGGCGGCCGGCCTGGCCCGCGACGAGCTCGTCCAACTGGCCCGGAACGCCTTCGCGATCGCCTGGCTCGACCAGTCCGAACGAGACCGGTACCTGGTGAGTCTCGACGCGTACGCAGCCTCGAGCTCGGGCGGCTGACCTCAGCAGCAGCCCTGCGTGACGACGGGAAGCGCCCTGAGGCCACTCTGCAGGGTCTCCGGCGTGTCCGCCTGCGCCACCGGCGGCAACCGCTTCGTCGCCTGCACGATCGCGGAGTGCATCCCATCGGCCACCGAGTGGGTGGGTGTGATCGAGACGTCATCGAACCCCGCGGCGCGGAGTCCCTCCTCGTACTCGCCGAACGACAGGGCTCCGGCGATGCAGCCCACGTAGCTTCCGCGTTCGGCGCGCTGCTCGGGGCCGAGCTCGTCACCGGCGACCACATCGCTGATGCCGAGGCGGCCGCCGGAGCGCAGGACCCGGAACATCTCGGCGAACACCTTCGGCTTGTCGGTGGACAGGTTGATCACACAGTTCGAGATGATCACGTCCACGGTTTCCGCCGGCAGTGGTACCTCCTCGATGTAGCCCTTCAGGAACTCGACGTTCGTGGCACCGGCCTGCCGCCTGTTCTCGAGCGCGAGTGCCAGCATCTCCTCGGTCATGTCGAGCCCGTAGACCTTGCCGCTGGGACCCACCCGCCTGGCGGAGAGCAGGACGTCGATCCCGCCCCCGGACCCCAGGTCCAGCACCGTCTCGCCCTCACGGAGGTCGGCCACCGCGGTGGGGTTCCCGCATCCCAGGCTGGCCAGCACGGCGGCGTCGGGCAGGGCCTCCGCCTCGAGCGCGGCGTACAGGCCTGGGCCGAACACTTCCCCCTCGCCGGCACACCCGGGCCCGCAGCACCCTCCCTCCGCCCCTTCCAGGACCGAGCGTGCCGACTCCGCGTACCTGTCCATGACCTGCTCGCGAAGCTCCATATCGGTGGTCATGCCGTCACCCCTTCCAGGTCGAACACGCCGGCCAGACGGCCGAGTGCGGATCGGTTCAGCGAGTAGTACGCCCACGTGCCCCGTTGTTCCCGCTCCACCAGTCCCACCGCCAGCAGCTTCTTCAGGTGGAAGCTCACGGTCGGCTGGGCCAGCCCCAGCGCAGGCACGAAGTCGCACACGCACACCGGCTCGTCGGAGTTGGCCAGGATGTTCACGATGCGGACCCGATGCGGGTCCCCCAGCGCCCGGAACAGCGAGGACAGCGTCCCGGCCTGCTCCGGAGTCACCTCTGGCGCCGCGACCGGCTGGCAGCATTCGGCCGCCGGGGGAGCCTCCCGCACCTCGAGCGCCCGTCGCATTCTCGCCACCTCCACTACATCGAAGTTTGTCGATGCAAAGGTAGACCCGTGAATCGACGTTTGTCAATACATTGGTCGAGGTCCTGGACCGAGCGCTACAGCGGGACGTTCGACAGGACCATGATCCTCGGTTCGGTCATGGACTCCATGGCCGAGCGGAGACCCTCCCGGCCGTAGCCGGACTCCTTCCAGCCGCCGTAGGGCATCTGGTCGGCCCGGAAGGCGCTGACGTCGTTGACGATGAGGCCGCCGACCTCGAGCTCCCGGTGGGCCAGCATGGCGCGTTCGATGGAGGACGTGAACAAGCCGGCCTGCAGCCCGTAGTCGGAGTCGTTCACCAGGACCAGGGCCTCCTCGAACGTCTCGTAGCGCTCCACGGTGACGACCGGGCCGAACACCTCCTGGCACCGGACGCTCATCTCCGGCGAGGTGTTCGCCAGGACCGTGGGCCAGTACAGCGGGCCCTCGCGCCGGGCCCCGGTGAGCACCTCGGCGCCACCGTCGACGGCCTCCTTGACCCACGCGTCGATGCGCTCCAGCGAGTCGTGGTCGATCACCGGCCCCACGTCCACCGACGGGTCCAGCGGATCGCCCACCTTCAGCGATTCCACCTGCTTCACCAGCCGCGACACGAAGTCCTCGTACACCTCCGACTGCACGAACACGCGCTGGACGGCGATGCAGGACTGCCCGGCCTGGTAGTAACCGCCGAACGCCACGCGAGCCGCCGCGTGGTCGAGGTCGGCGTCGGAGTGGACGATCACGCCCGCGTTCCCCCCGAGCTCCAGTGTGGTGTGCTTGTGCGGGTCGAGGCCCTTCAGCTTCCATCCGATCCCGCTGCCGGTGAACGAGAACTTGGCGAACCGGCGGTCCTCCACGAGCTTCTGGGCCCGGTGGCCCGAGATCGTGAGCACCGACAGCATCCCGCCGGGGAGGTCCGTCTCGGAGATCACGTCGGCCAGCAGGAGCGATCCGAGCGGCGTCTGCCCGGCCGGCTTGATCACGATCGGAGCGCCGACCGCCAGCGCCGGCGCGATCTTGTGCGCCACCAGGTTCACCGGGAAGTTGAAGGGGGTGATCCCGATGACCGGTCCCAGGGCGAACCGCCGGACGATCCCGGCCCGGGAGCCCAGCGACGCCTCGGTGTCGAGTGCCAGGAACTCGCCGTTCCACCGGCGGGCCTCCTCCGCGGCCCACCGGAAGGTCGACACGGCGCGGGTCGCCTCCACCTTCGCCCACTTCAGGGGCTTGCCGCCCTCCCGGGCGATGGACTCGGCGAACTCGTCCTGCCGTTCGCCGATCCGCCGGGACACGTGCATGAGCGCCTCGGCCCGCACGTGCGTGGGCAGATGCCTGGACTCGCGGAACGTCTCCACCGCGGCCGTGACGGCGTCCTCGACGTCGGCGTCGGCGGGCACACCGACCTCCGCCACCACGCTCTGATCGAACGGGCTCCGGACCTCGAGGATCCCCTCCCCCGTCCGCCACTCCCCCGCCACGTAGAACGGCCTCACCGTCATCTCTGCATCACCTCGCGCGCGCTCAGTCCAACGACGCCATCACGTGCTTGATGTTCGTGTACTCCTCGATGGCGTAGATGGACATGTCCTTGCCGTGCCCACTCTGCTTGTACCCGCCGTGGGGCATCTCAGGCGTGAGGGGGATGTGGGTGTTGATCCACACCGTGCCGAACTGCAGCTTGCGCGACATGCGCAGGGCCCGGCCCACGTCGCGGGTCCACACCGAGGCGGCCAGGCCGTAGTCCACGCCGTTGGCCCACGCCAGGGCCTGGTCCTCGTCGTCGAACCGTTGCACCGTGACCACCGGGCCGAACACCTCCCGCTGGACGATCTCGTCGTCCTGGCCCACGTCGGCGATCACCGTGGGCCGGTACCACGAGCCGGCCCCGGCGATGGGCTCGCCCCCGGCCAGCACCTTCGCCCCCCGGTCGCGCGCACGGTCCACGAACCCGGTGACTCGCTCCAGCTGCTCGCCGCTCACCAGCGACCCCATCTCCGTGTCCTCGTCGAAGATGTCGCCCACCTGCATCGACTCGACGGCCGGCACCAGGTCGCCGAGCAGCGAGTCGTAGACGGCGGAACCGGCCAGCACGCGCGTCGCCGCCGTGCAGTCCTGACCGGAGTTGAAGTAGCCGGCGATCTTGATCCACTCCACGGCCTGCTCCAGGTTCGCGTCGTCGAACACCACCACCGGGGCCTTGCCCCCCAGCTCCAGGTGCACCCGCTTCAGCGAGTCGGCCGCGTTCCGCGAGATGAGCTTGCCGGTGTCCACGTCGCCCGTGAGCGACACGATCCCGACGTCCGGGTTCCGGACGAGGGCGTCGCCGGCCGGGACCCCGTCGCCGGTCACCACGTTGAACACCCCGGGCGGGAACACCTCGGCCTCTGCCGCGAGCTCGGCCAACCTGAGCAGCGTGAGCGGCGTCCACTCGCTGGGCTTGATCACCACGCAGTTCCCGGCGGCCAGGGCCGGACCGATCTTCCACGCCGCCATGAACAGGGGGTAGTTCCAGGGCGCGATGAGCCCTGCCACGCCGATGGGCTCTCGCCGGACGATCGAGGTGAACCCCCGCATGTACTCCCCCGCGGCCCGCCCCTCCAGGAACCGGGCGCCGCCGGCGAAGAACCGGAAGTTGTCGGCGATCACCGGGATCTCCTCGGACATCGTGAGGGAGTAGACCTTCCCCACGTTCTGTGACTCGAGCCGCCCCAGCTCCTCGCCGTGCTCCTCCACCAGGTCGGCCAGCTTCAGCAGGGCCCGCTGTCGCTCCGACGGCGTCGAATCCGCCCACGTCTCCTCGAACGCCCGCCGCGCGGCCCCCACCGCCCGATCGACGTCCTCCGCCGAGGCCTTCGGCACCTCCGCGATGACCTCGCCGGTGGCCGGGCTCGTGATCGCCTGGGTCTCCCCCGACGCCGAGTCCACCCATTCCCCGCCCACGAACATCCGGTGCTGCCCGACCGCCGTCGCCATCGCGCCACCTCCGCTCTCGACCTGCCCCCCGAGTATCCGACCAGGCCGCCCACCGGTCGAACCGCCGCGCCGCGCAACGGACCACACGTGTCTGTACGGACGGGACAATCGGGCGGCCCGGCCCACCGGCGCCATCACGGGCACGTTCAACCCCGGGGGCACCGCCATGCTGTCTGCGTTCGACGGGCTCGACGCGTCGGGAAGATGTGTGCTGACCATCGTCGACGACACCGGCGGCGACACCGGACGCTGTTCAACTGGGCGCTGGACGCCGACTTCTGATCGCGAGCGGGGCGGGGACTCCGGCTCCCGCCCCGCTACCCGTCGGGCTGGACGGACATCAGCTCCCGGGCCCGGAGCGCGAGCCAGAACTCCATGCGGTCGAACGAGTTCGACAGGTCGCGTCCCGTGAGCTCCTCGATCTTGCGGACGCGGTAGCGGAGGGTGTGGCGATGGACGTACAGCTCCGCAGCCGCCGTCTCCCACCGGGCGTTGTGCTCCAGGAAGGCCCGGAGCGACTGCAGGAGCTCGCCGCCGTGCTGGGCGTCGTATCCGTCGAGGGCGGCGAGGAGAGAGTCCGCGTAGGCCCGCAGGACGTCGGCCTCCACCATCGACAGCAGCAGGCGGTACGTCCCCAGGTCGTCGAATCCCGCGGACTCCCATTTCTCCAGGCGGCAGACCTGCAGCGCGTAGCGCGCCTCCCGCAGCGACCGGGCCACGTCGGTGCCGGCCACCGCGCTCCCGGCGCCGGCCCGGACGGCCATCCCCACCCGGGACTCCAGCTCCTTGCGCAGCCGCCCCAGCTCACCGGTGGCGCCCTCCGTGACCAGGACGTGGATGCCCTTCGGGTGCTGCGAGATCAGGAAGCCGCCGCTCCCCCGCGACAGCAGGTCCTCCGCGGTCCAGGCCAGCCGCTCCGGCGGACCCCCCTCGAAGGACAGCACCGCCACCCTGGCGTCGGCTCCGATCCCGAACCTGGCCAGCCCCCGCGTGGCCTCCTTCGCCGAGAGCTTCCCGGAGGCCAGCGACTCGAAGAAGTCTCCCCGGAGGCGCCGCTCCGCCTCGGCCACCGCTCGGCTCTTCGCCATCTCGATCGCGAACAGCGCGATGGCCCGGCTGGCGACGGCGCGGTCCAGCGCGGTCAGGGCCTCGGGCTTCCCCACGGCCAGGAACGCCTCCACCCGCCCCAGGGGACCGACCGGCTGGATCCACACGTGGTGGCCCTGGTCCATCAGAGTGAGGGCGAACCCGGGTCCCTCCCGCCGGGACTCGCGGAGCTCGTCCCACACCCGCTCCACCCGCTGGTGCGCGGCCCGTGAGGTGGACGCCAGGGGACGCCCGTGGAGATCGAGCAACAGGGCCCACCCCCGGACCGCCGAGGCCAGCTCCTCGGCGATCCCCTCCACGCCCCGCTCGTCGAGCACGGCCCGGGTCATGGCGTTCTGGGTCTCCGAGGCCCGCTGCAGGAAGTCGTACTGCTCCACGACGACCCGCTGGAACACGAACTCGGTGATCGCGATGAACGGCACCTCGTAGGCGACGGCGATCACCGGGAACCCCAGGCGCTCCGCGGTGTCCACCACGGCCTTGGGGACCCTGGCGTGCGAGAACCCCAGCCCGAACCCGAGCCCGGAGAGACCGGCCTCGGCCAGACGCATGACGTAGTCGCGCTGCCGGGCCGGCGTGGCCCCCACTCCCATGCCGGTGCACAGGAGCAGCTCTCCTCCCTTCAGCCACGGGGTGGGGTCCTCGAGCTCGCTGACGTGGACCCACCGGATCTCCCGGGAGAGCCCCCGCTTCCCCGCGGTGAGCGTCAGCGACAGGCCCGGGATCCGCAGGATGTCCGCGACGGTGATGGGCACAGGCGGATTGTACGGGTTGTACAAAAGGGCGTGCCGGGGCGGTCCCGCAGCGCCGGAGGGCGGGGGGCGGGCCGGGCCGATTGCGCCGGTTGGTACAAACGCGAGCCGGGCGTTGGGCCCCGGCCCGGCATGACAGGCGCGCGACACGCCCGGCACACTCGCGATCATGGACATTCCCCAGGAACGGCGTCTGGTCACCGAGATCCCCGGCCCCCGTTCGCGAGCGCTCCTGGAACGGAGGTCCGCCGCCGTCCCGGCCGCGGTGTTCAACACGGTCCCCGTGTTCGCGGATCGGGCCCACGGCGCGATCGTGGAGGACGTCGACGGAAACCGCCTGATCGACCTCGGCGCCGGTCTCGCCGTGCTGAACGTGGGGAACGCCGCGCCGGCCGTGGTCGAGGCCGTCAGGGACCAGGCCGAGCGTTACACCCACACGTGCTTCCACGTCACGATGAACGAGCCCTACGTGGCGGTGGCCGAGCGGCTCAACGCCCTCGCGCCCGGCGGATTCGAGAAACGAACCGTGCTGGTGAACTCCGGGGCGGAGGCCGTGGAGAACGCCGTGAAGATCGCCCGCCACCACACCGGGCGACCGGGGGTGGTGGCGTTCGGGCACGCGTTCCACGGCCGGACCCTGATGGCGATGACCCTCACGGCGAAGGCCATGCCGTACAAGCGGGGGTTCGGGCCGTTCGCTCCCGAGGTGTACCGCCTTCCGTACGCCTATCCGTACCGCTGCGCCGCGGGGGCCCCGCCGGAACGGTGCGGGGAGGCATGTGCCGCGTTCGCCATCGACGAGGTCGAGCGGCACATCGGGCCGGAGCACGTGGCGTGCATCGTGGTCGAACCCGTGCTCGGCGAGGGTGGGTTCGTGGTGCCCGGCGAGGGCTTCCTGCCGGCGCTCGCGGAGTTCGCTCGGGCCCACGGGATCCTGTTCGTGGCCGACGAGGTCCAGACGGGGATCGCCCGAACCGGGCGGATGTTCGGCGTCGACCACGAGGGCGTGGTCCCCGACCTGGTGGTGACGGCGAAGTCGCTGGCCGGGGGTCTCCCCCTGGGCGCCGTGACCGGCCGGGCCGACGTCATGGACGGGGTCCACGTGGGCGGCCTGGGGGGGACCTTCGGGGGGAACCCGCTGGCCTGCGTGGCGGCGCTCGCGGTGCTGGACCAGGTGGAGCGCGACGGGCTGGTGGAGCGAGCACACCGGATCGGCGACGTCGCCATGGAACGGCTCCGCGACATGGCCGAGCGGCACGAGGCCGTGGGCGACGTCCGGGGCCGGGGCGCCATGGTGGCCATGGAGCTCGTGGAGGACCGGCAGACGAAGCGACCGGCCAAGGGCATGGCCTCCCGGATCATCGAGGAATGCTTCCGGGAGGGCGTGATCGTCCTCAAGGCCGGCACCTACGACAACGTGATCCGCCTGCTCCCGCCGCTCACGATCGAGGAAGGCCTCCTGGGCGACGGCCTCGACGTCCTCGACAAGGCCCTCGCCACCTCCGGCTGACCGCGGCGGGACGCCGCGCTAGGCTCGGAGCCCATGCCGGGAGCGGACCCCGCCGACGACCCGGTCGGGGACGAGCGCCCCGCGCCGGCGTCACGCGCCGCGCGCCTCGGCACGGCGCTCCGGGGCCTCGCCGTCGACGTCCGACCGCTCCGGGAGTACCGCGACTTCCGCCTCCTGTGGGGCGGGGAGCTCGTCTCCGAGACCGGCCACCAGATGACCCGGGTGGCGGTGCTGGTCCAGGTGTTCGCGCTCACGAAGTCGGCCGCGGCTGTCGGACTGGTGGGGCTGGCCGAGCTCCTGCCGCTGATGCTGTCCTCGGTCCTCGGTGGCTCGATCGTGGACCGGGTCGACCGGCGGACGCTCCTGCTGGTCACGCAGGTCGCGTTCGCCGGTGCCTCCACCCTGTTGATGGTGAACGCACTGCAGGGGCATCCCCCGGTGGCGCTCATCTACGTGGGGGCGGGGCTCTCAGCCGGGATCTCGGGGATCGCCTCCCCCACCCGGTCGGCCATGACTCCCCGGCTGGTCTCCTCAGAGCAGCTCCCCGGGGCCATCGCGCTGAACCAGGTCATGTGGAACGCCACGATGATCGCCGGGCCGGCCCTGGGCGGGGTGATCGTGGCGCAGGCCGGCGTGGCGTGGGCCTACGGGATCGACGTCGCCACGTACGGGGCCACGATCCTGGCCGCGCTGCTCATGCGGTCCATGCCGCCGGCGGAGGGATCCCGAGCGGTCACCGGGATCGCCGCCATCGGCCAGGGGTTCGGGTACCTCCGGGGCCGGCGGGTCCTGCAGTCGACGTTCACCGTGGACCTCGTGGCGATGGTCTTCGGGATGCCCCGGGCGCTGTTCCCGATCCTCGCCGTGACCCAGTTTCACGGGGGGCCGGAGATCGTCGGCCTTCTGCTGTCGGCCCTGGCGGTAGGGGCCCTGGCCGGCGCCCTCACCGCCGGATGGGTGAACCGGGTCCGTCACCAGGGCCGTGCAGTGCTGATCGCGGTGGCCGTCTGGGGGGCCTGCATCATCGGGTTCGGCCTGGCCGGGGCGAACCTCGTCGTGGCCTCGATCTTCCTGGCGGCGGCGGGTGGGGCCGACGTGATCTCCGCGGTGTTCCGGGCGTCGATCCTCCAGCTGTCGGTGCCGGAGCAGCTCCGGGGACGGCTGTCGGCCATCCACATCCTGGTGGTCACCGGCGGGCCGAGGCTCGGCGACTTCGAATCGGGGATGGTCGCCGCGGCGCTCTCCCCGTTCGTCTCCGTGGTCAGCGGCGGGGCGGCGTGCCTGGTGGGCGTCGCCGTGCTGGGCCTGGCCGTCCCGAAGTTCTGGCGGTATCACTCCGGCGGCGAGACCTGATCCCCGCGCGGGAGGCGCCACCGCTCGCCGGTCAGGCCGGCCCGGGCGAACCCGCGGCGCGGTCCCTCGCTCGAGGATCGTCTGCATCACGTGGAGCCGGACTTCGGCGAGGCGGGTCATGACAGCGCGCCACACTACGTCGGCGGTAGGCTGCGATCAGCATGGCGGCGCTCTCCGACGACAAGGTCCGCAAGGCCCTGGAGGAACTCCCCGGCTGGCGCCACGAGCGTGGGGAGATCTTCAAGCAGTACAAGTTCCCGACGTTCCTGGAGGCCATCGCGTTCATCGACCGGCTGGCCGAGGCGGCCCAGGATCTGAACCACCACCCCGACCTGGAGAACCACTACAACCGGGTCCGGGTGGGCCTCCACACGTGGGACGAGAACGCCGTCACCGACAAGGACCTGGCCCTGGCCCACCGCATCGAGGCCGCGGCCGTTGTCGACTCCGGCTACTGACCGGCCTACTGACCGACCGGGGCGGGCGTCAGTGGTGCTCGCGGGGGTTCGGGGCCGAGCCGAGCGGCTTCAGCACCAGCTGGTCGTGCGGTTCCACCACGTCGATCAGGCCCTCGAGCCCCTCCTGCACGAACAGGACGAAGCCGTTGCCGTCCACGGTCCGGTCCCCCGGCTCCGGGCGGTCGGTCAGCGTGAACCGGACCCCGCTGCCGTCCCGGAACACGCGCACCGTGGCCTCCGCGTTGAACCGCCGCGCGGCCTCGTGCGAGCGGTGGAGGATGTCCAGGGCCCATTCGGTGAACTCGATCATGACCCCATCGTACGGTTGTCCGCTCCGGCCTTGCGGCGCATACTTCTTCGGGGGTCCCCGCGCCCGCCCAAACGACCACACAAGAGACCGATGAGCGTGCCCTTATGGCCTTCGCGCCGCGCCGACGTGCTCGGGGCCTGTGGCGCTACCTTCGCGCCGAGCAGCGGACACTGCGCCAGGGAGTCGCCGCGCTCATCCTCGGCACCTTCGCCGCGTTCGTGGCGGGGGTCACGCTCGGATCCATCACCGGAACCCTGGAGCTCCTCCCCGGCCTGATCATCCTGATCCCCGCGGTGCTCAGCATGCGGGGGACCATCTTCGGGGCGGTGGGGGCGCGCCTGGCGACCAGTACGCACGCCGGCATGTTCGAGGTGACCTGGGCCCGGACCGGGGTCCTGTACCAGAACGTGTTCGTCTCGGTGGTGCTGGTGGTGTCGTCATCGTTCTACCTGGCGGCCCTGGCCAAGGTCTCCGCGGTGGTGTTCGGCCTGCGATCGATCCGGTTCCTGGACCTCGTGACGATCTCGGTGGTGGGTGGGATCGCCGACTCGACCATCATCCTGCTGATGACCGTGGGGCTCGCCGTGCTGTGCTACCGGCGGGGGTACGACCTCGACGCGGTGTCCACGCCGATCGTCACCGCGGTGGCGGACATGGTCACGGTCCCCATGATCTACGCGGCCTCGCTGCTGGTCCAATTCCGCACGGTGTCCACGGTGCTGGCGTGGGCGAGCGTCGCGCTGGCCCTGTACGCGGTGGTCCGGGGCGCGCGCACCGACCTGCGGCTGGCCCGGCGGATCCTCCTTGAGATGACGCTGGTGGTCATGCTGACCCCGCTGCTCGACATCCTGGCCGGCACGGTGGTCGAGGCCCGCCTGGACCGGTTCGTGGCGTTCCCGGGCCTGCTGGTGCTGATCCCGCCGTTCGTGGCGGGGGCCGGCTCCCTGGGCGGGATCCTGTCGTCCCGCCTGTCGTCCAAGCTCCAGCTGGGGCTGATGTCGCCGCGGGGATGGCCGGAGAGCGCGGCGCTGCTGGACGCCGGGCTGACCATGTCGTTCAGCGTGATGGTGTTCGTCCTGACCGGTGTCCTGGGACTGGGGTTCAGCGTGCTGGCGTCGAAGGCGTATCCGGGCGTGGGTGTGATGCTGTGGGGTACGCTGATGGCCGGATTGCTGGCCACGGTGATCGCTCTCGTGTTCTCCTACTACATCGCCATCCTCACGTTCCGGTTCGGACTCGACCCCGACAACCACGCGGTGCCCATCATCACGAGCGTGATGGACCTGGCCGGCGTGCTCGTGTTCCTTCTCGTGCTGGCGCTGTTCGGAGTGGCCATCGGTGGATGAACGGGAGCGCGGACCCCGCAACGTCAAGGAGCTGCTGGTCGAGGCCAAGGACGCCTCCGAGCTGATGGTGGACCTGGCCTACGCGGCCGTGTTCTTCGGCGAGGAGGACCTGGCCGAGGCGGTCGAGGAGCTGGAGGAACGGATGGACGGCTACCTCCGGCGGCTCCGGGAGGTGGCCATGCTGGCGGCCCGGTCCCCCGAGGACGCGGAGGCCATGGCCGGCGTGCTCCACATCGCCGGGGCCATCGAGAAGATCGGCGACGCCGCGAGCGACATCGCCCGGGTGGTCCAGGTCAAGCTGGGCATCCCCGACGAGCTCCGGCCGGACCTCCGCCACGCGGACGAGATCACCGGCCGGGTCAAGGTCCGGGAGGGCGCCGAGGCCGTGGGAAGGACCCTGCGCGAGCTCATGCTGCCTTCCGAGATCGGGGTGTGGCTCCTGGCCGTGCGCCGGGGCGAGGACTGGGAGTTCGACCCGGGCCCGGACACGGTCCTGTCCCAGGGCGACGTGCTGGTGTTCCAGGGGCCGGAGGAGGCCATCAACCTCCTGCGCGAGATCGTCGGCGCTCCGCCGTTGCCGGTGGGGCCGGAGCGGGAGATCCCCGCGCTCACCGAGCTGGACCGGGCCGTGGACATCCTGATCGAGATGAAGAACTCGGCGGAGGTGGCGGTGGGCCTGGCCTACTCGTCGCTGCTGTTCAACGACCCGGCGCTGGCCGCCGAGGTGGCCACCCTGGAGGTCCGCAGCGACACGCTGCACGACGAGCTGGAGTCCTGGGTGCTCCGCGCGGCGCCGGAAGCGCGAAGGGTCGACGAGCTCCGGGGGCTGCTCCGGCTGGGCAACGCCAGCGAGACCATCTTCGACGCCGCCCGGGACATGACGTGGTTGGTCGAGCGCGGCGGGGAGCTCCACCCGGTGATCGCCCTGGCCCTCGAGGAGACCGAGGAGATCGCGAGCGAGGTGGTGGTCGAGTCCGGCTCGCCGGCCGACGGCCGTTCGCTGAAGGACCTCCAGGTCGAGACCGAGACCGGGATGTTCGTGCTGGCCGTCCAGCGGGGCCGCCGGTGGGTGTACCGCCCCCGGGCTCGGTTCGAGCTCCAGGGCGGCGACCGGATCATCTCTGTGGGACCGGAGGACGGGGCCCAGGAGCTCGCCGCCCTGTGCGCGGCCCCCGCCCGGGCTTTCACGGGTCAGTAGCCCGCCATCCGGCGCAGTACGGTGACGCCATGGGCTCGAGCATGCCGGTCCGGCTGGGCGACAAGCTCCTCGCGTGGGCCTCGGTCCTCGAAGACGTGACGATCGAACAGGCCCGGAAGGCCGCCCGGCTCCCGGTTGTGCCCACCCACGTCGCGCTGATGCCGGATGCCCATCTGGGGATCGGGGCCACCGTGGGGTCCGTGATCCCCACCGAGGGCGCGGTCATCCCGTCGGCGGTGGGCGTCGACATCGGGTGCGGGATGATCGCCGTGGAGACCTCGCTCGACGAGTCCGAGCTCCCCGACGACCTGGAGCGGTACCTGAAGCGGCTGTCGGAGGTCATGCCGGCCGGACTCGGGAAGTGGCACGAACGGGTCACGCCGGCCGCGCGGCGGTGGCTGGCGGACAACCCCTGCCCGGTGGACATCACGCCGAAGCAGGAGCGGACCGTGCTGGTGCAGTTCGGCACCCTCGGCAGCGGCAACCACTTCTTCGAGGTCTGTGTGGACGAGCGGTCGCGGGTGTGGGTGGTGCTCCACTCGGGCTCCCGGGGCATCGGGAACCAGCTGGCCACGAAGCACATGGAGAAGGCCAAGAAGCTGGCGAAGGCCGAGGGGACCCCGCTCGAGGCCCCCGATCTCGCGTACTTCCTGGAGGGCACGCCGGCGTTCGAGGAGTACATCCGGGCCATGCTGTGGAGCCAGGCCTACGCGCTGGGCAACCGGGCCGCGATGATGGACGCCGCGGTGGCCGAGCTGTTGGAGCACGCCGGCACCGGCCGCGAGGTCGATAGGGTGAATTCTCATCACAACTTCGCCGTCCGCGAACGGCACGACGGCCGCGACCTGTGGATCACGCGAAAGGGCGCCGTCCGGGCCGAACGGGGCGACCGCGGCGTGATCCCGGGTTCCATGGGCGCGAAGACCTTCATCGTGCGCGGCCTCGGCAATCCGCTCTCATACAACTCGTGCGCCCACGGCGCCGGACGCAGACTCTCCCGCCGGGCCGCCCGCAAGCAGATCACGCTGGAAGAGCTGAGCCGGGCCATGGAGGGCCGGGTGTGGCTCCGGGCGAGCGGCGAGCGCCTCATCGACGAGGCCCCCGGCGCGTACAAGGACATCGAACAGGTCATGGCCGACCAGTCCGACCTCGTCGAGATCGACCACGAGCTGCGCCAGGTCGTCAACTACAAGGGCATCTGAGGGGCGGGTTGTGTTGCGCTGTTCTGCTGGCGCGGGCCGAGGCGGTGCGGGAGGCGCGGGACGTATTCGGCCGTGAACAGGTAACGGTACGGCGCGCGCTCGGGCTCGGTCCGCAGGCGGATCGGGCCCGTCTTGCACACCATACGGATGCATTCTTCCGTTCCCAGCAGCCGGAGCAGGCACCCCGGCCGACTATCCCGGCAGGACCTCCAGCCGCCGGAGGCCGGCCGGCTTCGAGAACCGGACGTTCTCGTCGACCAGGCGGAGCTCCTCCACCTCGGTGGCTCCCTGCTGGCGCAGGAACTGCACCATCCGATCCACGAGCCACTCGGGCGCCGACGCGCCGCTGGTGACCCCGACCACCCGGGCCCCCGCCAGCCAGTCCGGCCGGACCTCGGTCTCGTCGTCGACCAGGTACGACGGCGTGCCGGCCTCGCGGGCCACCTCGGCCAGGCGATTCGAGTTCGACGAGTTCACCGAACCGATGACCAGCACCACGTCGGCCTGGCGGGCCAGGACCTTCACGGCGTCCTGGCGGTTCTGGGTGGCGTAGCAGATGTCGTCCTTCGGTGGGGCCTGGATGCCCGGGAAGCGCTCCCGGAGCACCGCGATGATCTCGTTTGTCTCGTCCACCGAGAGCGTGGTCTGGGTGAGGTAGGCCACGTTCGAGGGGTCGGACACGTCCACGGTCCTGGCCTCCTCGGGAGACCCCACCAGGATGACCCGTTCCGGAGCCTGGCCGCTGGTCCCCACGACCTCCTCGTGTCCCTGGTGGCCGATGAGGATGATGGTCAGTCCCTCCCGCGCGAACCGCCGGGCCTCCAGGTGGACCTTCGTCACGAGGGGGCAGGTCGCGTCGATCACGGAGAGCCTCCGGCCGGCCGCGTTCTCGTAGACCTCGGGGGCCACGCCATGGGCCGAGAGCACCACCAGGGCCCCCTCCGGCACCTCGGACTCGTCGTCGACGAACACCGCGCCCTTGCGCTCGAGATCGCGGACCACGTGGAGGTTGTGGACGATCTGCTTGCGGACGTACACGGGCGCGCCGCGGGAGGCCAGGGCCTCCTCCACGGTCTCGACGGCACGGTCCACCCCCGCGCAGTAGCCGCGGGGAGCCGCCAGCAGCACCTTCTCGATCACGCCTCCATCGTACTCGCGCCGTGGTCGCCGGGCCGTCCCGACCGACCGTTCCCGCAACATCGATTCCGCATTTCCATCACAACGATCGGGTTGTCACCCGGGCCCACCCGCCGGTAGCATGGGCGCACTTCGCGGCATGCCTGCCGACCCTTCCCCTGAACTCGAGGTTGATGCGCGTGCGCGCGCTCGTGCCTCGACGGGGGGCGGATGGAGGCCGAGAAGACGGGTCGGCAGTCGATCGGAGAACAAAGGAGGTGGATCCAACACCCACGACCTACCGCGGACGAGACGGGGGCAGATAACCCCGGACCTTCATCCGCGGGGGTGAAAATGCGTATGGATCGATCAACCGCGCGACGCGGGGCGCTCGCTGGAGCGCTCACCGCGGTCGCTCTCATCAGTCTCCTGGCGACCTCCGCCGGCGCCATGGGGACATCGGACGGCCCCAGCTGGATGTCCGTCCCGAAGTGGTACCAGTACGGCCACAAGACGTGGGACCACGGCTGGCCGTCGAGCCCCCGGCTGGTTCGTCAGAACAACCGGTGGGAGAACAACCACCCCAACGCCACCTGGCAGGAGACGCACGACTGGCATCTCGTCCTGCGTGACCGGTGGCGATCCGGTCACTTCCACGGGGCCGTCGACTACGACGCCGGGCAGGCCACCTGGTACGACCAGACCGGCACGATCGGCGCGTGCGGGAAGCCGCTCCGCGGGATGTACGCCGCGAGCCGGACGCTTCCCTGCGGCTCGATGGTGTCGGTCCGGCACGACGGGCACTACGTGTTCGTCCACATCCTGGACCGCGGCCCGTTCGACAGCTCGTCGCGGATCATCGACCTCTCCACCCGGGCGTTCGAGCACCTTGCGCCGCTCGGAGCGGGAGTGATCGACGTCCACCTGATCCACGTGCACCCGTGGACCGGATACCGGCTGCGATAGCCGGATCCCGAGCCGGGCGGCCCCGGGCCTAGTGCCTGACGGGGCCGCCCGGCGACGGGAGCCCCCGGACCGCGTCCCGGACCTCCTCGAGCGAGCCGACCGTCACGGTGGCCTCGAGCACGGGGGACTCCCCCACCGCCACGATCCGCATCCACGGCCACCGGGCCCGGACCGCGGCGGCGACATCGCCGGCCGGGCCGCTCACCACCAGGACGTGCGCGCCCCGTTGCTCGATCTGGGCCAGGGCCTCCTCCGCCGCGACCGCGCCGGGCGTGAGCTCCCACTCGGTCCCCACGGCCGCCCGCTTCAGCGCCGCCAGGGACTCGCGATCGGGGGCCATGCACGCGACGATCAGGGCCCGGCACACGTCAGAAATAGTCTCGCCGCTTGAACATCCGATACAGCAGGACGGCACAGACCGCCATCACCCCCAAGGCGTACGGGTAGCCGAACTGCCACTTCAGCTCCGGCATGTGCACGAAGTTCATGCCGTAGATCCCCGCGATGAGCGTGGGCACCAGGATGATCGAGGCCCACGCGGTGAGCCGCTTCATCACGATGTTCATCCGGTTCGAGATCTGCGAGATCTGGGCCTCCAGGGCCGAGGTCAGCAGGTCCCGGAGGTTGTCGGCGAACTCCAGCGCACGGATCACGTGGTCGGCCACGTCCCGGTAGTACGGGGCCAGCTGCTGCGTGACGAACCCGGGCTGCTCCTGCATCAGGTCCAGGACCTCCCGCAGGGGCATGACCAGCCGACGGAACGACACCACCCGGCGCTTCAGCCTGAAGATCCGCTCCTGGATGCCCTCCGGCGGCTCGTCGAGGAACACCTCGTCCTCGATGTCGTCGCCGATGTCCTCGAACCGCTCGACGATGTTGAAGTAGCCGTCCACCACCTCGTCGAGCAGGGCGTACAGCAGGAACCCGCCGCCCTCGTGGGTCAGCTCGGACTGGCGGTCCCACCGGCGGAGGACCTCGGTGATGTCGAACACCGGGGCATACCGGAGCGTGATGAGGAACCGGTGCCCGGCGAACGCGTGGATCTCGTGGTCGATCAGCTCGTCCTCCGCGTCGAGGGCGAGGCCGTGCATCACCAGGAAGAAGTACCCCTCGTACACCTCGACCTTGGGGCGCTGGCCCCGGGTCCGGGTGTCCTCCATGGCCAGCTCGTGGAGCCCGAACTCCTCCTGGATCAGCGCGAGCTCCTCCTCCGTGGGGTCGGCCAGGTCGAGCCACACCCGAGCCCCGGGCTCCTGGATGAGGTCGCTGACGCGCGTGGGATCGAAGGCCTCCTCCTTGAGGACGCCCTCGCGGTAGTGGCGGCATGTGATGGTCATGGCGACGGCAGGGTACCGGACCACCGAAGGAACCTGAAGTGGTTGGTCTACTCTTTCCCGGTGGCTCCCGAGCGCCCCATCTCGATCGTGGAGCGGTACTTCGCCGCCGAAAACGCGCTGCTGCGGCGGGTCCAGCCGACGTGGTGGGGCGTGGTGGTCACCGACGAGCGTTTCCCGGACATCTACGACCTGAACTACGCCCGCGTCGACGCCGCTCTCCCGGACCTCACGCTCGACGACGTGCTGGCGGAACTGGTCCCGGCGGCGATCCGGGCCGGCTCCAGGCACCTCCAGATCGGCGTGCTCGAACCGGAGGGAACGGCGCGGCTGCTCGAGGAGGCCGAGCAGGCGGGGCACAGGGTGTCCTGGGACACCGTGATGGAGTTCCGGCCGGAGGTTCCGGACGGCCCGTATCCCGGGGGCCACGTGGTGGAGGAGATCGATACCGCGACCGCAGAGTTCTGGGAGGCCCACGGCCGAGGGCTCCAGGAGTTCGAGGTCATCGTCCCGGCCGTGGTCGAGCAGCTCCAGCGGTGGACCCGCGAGGTCCTGATCCCGGCGGGTCGCCGGTTCTTCGCGGTCCGCCGGGAGGGCGCCATCGCCGGCCATGGGGCCCTGCAGGTTCGCGGCGGGATCGGCTACATCGACGACGTGGTGACATTCGATCCGTACCGCCGCCAAGGGATCGCGTCGGCCATCGTCCGCCGGATGGTCCGGGAGGCCCACCGGGCCGGCGCCGAGACCACGTTCCTGCTGGCCGACCAGGAGGACCCCATCCGCCTGTATCGCTCCCTGGGGTTCGTGCAGACCCGGCGGCTCGCCAGCGCCCTCGGCCCCCCGCCGCCCGAGCGCGCGGAGCCGCCGGTCACGCAGCGCCCCGCCGCGCGATCGCGCTCGTCGCTTCCGTGAGGGCGGGCTACGCCGGCTGGTCGTCGCCTGCCGGCTGGTCGTCGCCTTGCGGCTGCTCGTCGCCCTCCGTCGCCCGCCGGGCCCGCCGGCGGAGGACGGCCACGGGGTCCGGCCCGGGCTTGCCGAGGTAGAACCCCTGCCCGTAGCGCACGCCGAGTGAGCGCAGGGCCTCCATCTCCTTCGCCGTCTCGATGCCCTCGGCCACGAGCCGGGCACCGATCTCGGTGGCGAACGACGACAGGGCCGAGGCCAGGGCCCGCCGGGCGGGGTCCGAGTCGACGTCGCGAGTGAACGCCATGTCGAGCTTGATGATGTCCGGGGCCAGCCGGAGGATGTGCTGGAGGCTGGCGAACCCGGCGCCGGCATCGTCGATGGCCAGGCGTCCGCCCAGGGACCTCACCTCGGCCACCACGCCGCTGAGCTCGTCGTAGTCGGCCACGCGGGCGTGCTCGCTGATCTCGAACACCACTCCCTCGAGGGTCCCCTCCGCCGCGAACAGCAGGAACGACTGGCTCACCGCGGTGCCCGGCGAGACGTTCACCGCGAGGTAGACGTCCTCCGGAAGGGGCTCCCGGGCCACGAGGGCGGCCCGGATCGTGGCCAGCTCGAGCCCGGTCCGCATGTCGAGGACGCCGGCCTCGTCGAACCACTCGTTGGGGGGGCGCGCCGGCGTCCCCCCGAACCGAGCCAGGGCCTCCACCCCCACCGTCCGGCGGGTCCGGAGGTCCACGATGGGCTGGAAGACCATCGAGACGCCCTCCATCAGGCCCCGGATCAGCTGTTCCCGGCGACGCCGCGTCTCGGCCTCGTGGTGCCGGAGCTCGAGCTGCCCCACCAGCTCCTTGATGACCTCCCCGGCGACCCGCGTGGACAGGCTGGACTCCCCCCGGGCGGCCCCCTGGATGGCCTTCACGATCTCGTTCACCGAGGCGCCCTTCACCAGGTAGCCCACCGCTCCGGCCTGGAGCATCTCGACGACGGTGGCCCGGTCGTCGTGGGCCGAGAGCGCCAGGATGCTGGTCCGGGGGGAGCGCGACTTGATCTCCGCGGTGGCCCGCTGGCCGCCCCCTCCGGGCATGCGGACGTCGCACAGCACCACCTCCGGGTGGGTCCGCACGGCGATCTCGATGGCCTCGTCGGCGTCTCGGGCGGCGCCCACCAGCTCGATCCCCTCCTCCTCGGCCAGGAGGTCGAACAGGGCGGAGCGGACGTGGTCGTCGTCCTCGGCGATCAGGACCCGGATGCGCTGCACGACGGCCGATAGCTTCCCACGACCGGCCCCTCCGGCCGCGGAAGCTCGGCGGTGGGCCCGGGACGGGTCGCGATTACCGGGCCAGGGCCCGGCTGATGACCAGGCGCTGGATCTCGCTGGTGCCCTCGAAGATCGTGTAGATCTTGGCATCCCGGTACCACTTCTCCACCGGGAAGTCCTTGATGAAACCGTACCCCCCGAGGATCTGCACGGCCTGCTCGGCCACCCACACGGCCACCTCGCCGGCCTTCAGCTTCGACATCGACCCCTCGGCCTGCTCGAACGGGACGCCGTTGCGGGCCATCCATGCGGCCCGGTGGGTGAGGAGCCGCGCAGCGTCGATCTCCATGGCCATGTCCGCCAGTTTGAACGCGATCCCCTGGTGCTCGATGATCGGCCGCCCGAACGTCGAACGGTCCTTCGCGTAGTCTCGGGAGAACTCGAACGCGGCCCGGGCGATGCCGAGGGCCTGCGCGGCCACCGACGGCCTGGTCACCTCGAACGTCTTCAGCGCCGCCGAGGACCGCTCCTCCGAGCGGGCCTTCTCGAGCTTCGCCTCCAGCTTCTCCGGCCCGCCCAGCACGTTCTCCAGCGGGATTCGGCAGTCCTCCAGCAGGACCTCGGCCGTGTGCGAGGCCCGGATCCCGAGCTTCTTCTCCTTCTTGCCCTGGCGGATGCCGGGCGTGTCCGGGCCGACGATGAACGCCGCCTGGCCCCGGTGTCCGAGGTTGGGATCCACCGTGGCCACCACGATGTGCACCGCCGCGATCCCTCCGTTCGTTGCGAAGATCTTCTGGCCGTTCAGGACCCACTCGTCGCCGTCGCGGCGGGCGGTGGTCCGGAGGGCGCTCACGTCCGAGCCGGCGTTCGGCTCCGTCACGCAGAACGAGGCCACGTTCGGCGCCTCGGGGGTCCCAAACATCACCGGGGCCCACTTCCCGAACTGCTCGGGGGTCCCGCTGTAGGCCAGGGCCGACAGGGGCAGCCCGGTCCCGACCACCGCCAGGCCGATCCCGGCGCACCCCCAGCACAGCTCCTCCAGGACGATGGGCAGGATCAGGCCGCTCTGGTCCTGGGCCACCATCTCCAGGTAGAACTCCGGGCCGTACAGCCCGATCTCGGCGGCCTTCTTCACCACCGGCCAGGGGAAGTCCTCGGTCTCGTCGTACTCCGGAGCGACCGGGCGGATCTCCTTCTCGGCGAACTCGCGTGCCCACTTCCGGGTGGTGAGGTGGTCCTCGCTGAGCTGGAAGTCCATCGACGCTTCGCCTCCTGTCGCCGCCTTCGGAAACCGTGCCCTGCGTTCTCGCGTTCGCCGGCCGGACCGGGGAGAATGGGAGCTGACCCGTACGGACGGCAGACAACCTACCTGATGGTAGGTTACCGAGGAGTAGTATAGCCGCCCATGGCGACGAGTAAACCCACCGCCGAGGCGCCGCCCGCGGGCGCGAAGCGCCGGATGCGAGGGCCCGAACGGCGGGCCCAGCTCCTGGCCGTGGCCCGCCGGGTGTTCGGACGCTCCGGCTTCCACGGCGTGTCGATGGACGATGTGGCGAAGGAGGCCGGTGTCACCAAGCCCATCCTCTACGACCACTTCAACTCCAAGGAGGAGCTGTACGTCGCGCTGCTCGACGCCGACGCCGCCTCGCTGGAGGAGCGGGTCCGCTCGGCCCTGCGGGCCCCCAGCGGGAACCGCGAGCGCATCCGGCAGTCCTTCCAGGAGTACTTCGACTTCGTGGACGAGCACGCCGGCGGCTTCCGGCTGTTCATGCAGGAGACCATGGGCGGCGAGGAGATGTTCCAGAGCCGCGTCCAGGAGGTCCGGGACCGGATCGTGCGGGAGGTCGGGGACCTCATCGTCCGGGAATCCCAGGGTCAGATCGAACGGCGCGACGCCGATACGGTCTCCTGGGCGTTGGTGGGGATGGTCGAGACGGTGGCCCAGCGCGACCCCGGGGGCCTGAAGAAGGACCGGCGCAGGGCGGTGGACACGCTGGTCAGGTTGGTGTGGCGGGGGATCACCAACCTGACCCTGTGACCGTGGCCACCGGCACCGAGCGGCGCCCACACCCCGAGCCCCACCCCCCGAAGCCCCGGTTCCGGGGGCGGATCCACCAGGTGGCGGCGTTCGTTGCCTTCCCCATGGCCGTCGTGTTGATCGCGCTGTCCGGGGGCGGGGCCGGACACACCGCCACGGCGGTGTACGGCGCGACCCTGGTGAACATGTTCTCGACCAGCGCGATCTACCACCGCCGGAACTGGCCGGAGGCCGTCCGCCGGCGCATCCAGGCCCTCGACCACTCCGCGATCTACCTGCTGATCGCGGGGACGTACACGCCGCTGTCCGTGCTCGCGCTGCACGGGTGGATCCGGGTGGGACTGCTCACCACCGTGTGGGCGGTGGCGGCCGTGATGATCGCCCTCAAGCAGTCCTTCCCCGGGCGGTTCTCGGCGCTCTCCGGGGCCATGTACATCATCCTCGGATGGGCGGCCGTGATCGCCGCGCCCCAGTTCCTCCAGGCCCTGCCGGTGGCCGCGACGGTCCTCGTCGTGCTCGGCGGCGTGCTGTACACGGGTGGGGCGCTCGTGCTGAACCGTCGGTGGCCGGACCCCAGTCCGCTGGTGTTCGGGTATCACGAGGTGTGGCACGCCTGCATGACCAGCGCCGCGGCCTGCCAGTACGCCGCGATCCTGATCTCGGTGATCGCCGCGAGATGAATCCGGGGGCAGTGCCCTAGTCGCGCCGCTCGCCTTCCCGGGCCCGGCGGTACAGCGGGATCGCGTACCACACCGAGGCCAGGGCCAGGGCCGACAGGGCCGCCACCGTCGCCGCCGCACCCTCCCCGAACAGGACGTCGGTGATGACGAACACCGCCGACGCGATGGCCACCGCGAGGAACGCCGTGCCGGTGATGGCCATACGGTTCGAGGTGAACAGCATCCGCTCCTTGTCCCCCCGCCGGAACATGATCCGGTGGTACGTGGAGGGCGCGATGAGCAGGATCGTGGCGATGGAGGTGGCCAGGAACGTCACGAAGTACACGTCCCTCTGCAGGTCGGTCATCTTCGAGTAGCCGTTCGAGAACGGCACGGTCAGCAGGAACGCGAACAGGACCTGCACGCCGGGAAGCACCACCCGGAGCTCGTTCAGCAGCTCGATGAGCTCCCGGTCCTGGCGCTGCTTCTCGTCCTCGTCCTTGGACGAGCCGCCCTGTTGCCCCGACCCCTTCGACGACGAATCCTCCGCCATACGCGGATACATACCCGGCGGAACCCGGACCGATCCGACCGGTTTGGCGCGGCGAATGGGGCGAGACATGCGGTTGGAGTCCGGGGGATACGCCGAGCGCCGCTCAGCGTCCTTCACCGCACGGCGACGCGATTCCCGCGGACCGCCACGCCCTCGACCCGGAGGCGCCGGGCCTGGACTTCCTCGTGGCCGGGAACCAGCCGCCCGGTCGACGTGACCACGCGCCACCACGGCAGCCCCTCGGACGAGGCCAGGACGTTCCCGACGGCACGGGCCGCCCCGGGGTGCCCGGCCTCCTCCGCGACCTCGGCGTACGTGGCCACCTCACCCGGCCGGAGGCGGACCAGGACCTCGCGGACCCGCTGTTCGAACTCGCCTACAGGTTCCCCCGCTCTTCCTGCTCGCGCTCGATGGCCAGGAACAGCTCCTTGAAGTTCCCCAGCCCGAAGCCCTTGGAGCCGTGGCGCTCGATGACCTCGTAGAACACCGTCGGGCGGTCCTGGACGATCTTCGTGAAGATCTGCAGGAGGTAGCCCTCCTCGTCCTGGTCGGCCAGGATCCCGAGCTCCTCGATGGCCCGGTGGTCCTCCTGAACCTTGTCGATCCGGTCCCACAGCGCCTCGTAGTAGGTCTGGGGCACCCGCGTGAAGCGCACGCCCCGGGCCCTGAGTGCGGAGACGGACTGGATGACGTCGTCGGTGGCCATGGCGATGTGCTGGACGCCGGGCGCCCGGTAGAAGTCGAGGTACTCCTCGATCTGGCTCTTCTTCTTGCCCGGGGCGGGCTCGTTGATGGGGAACTTCACCCGGCCGTTTCCGTCCCACATCACCTTGGACATGAGCGCCGTGAACTCGCTCGAGATCTGGTCGTCCCGGAAGTGCACGAGCTGCCCGAACCCGAGGATCCTCGAGTAGTACTCGACCATCTCGTTCATCTTGCCGAGCTCGACGTTGCACACGATGTGATCGATGGCCCTGATCCCGACCGGCGGGCCGTCGTCGGGGATGGGCTCCTCGGCCCGGTAGCCGGGGAGGAACGGGCCGGAGTAGTTCTCGCGCTCGATGAACGAGTGCAGGGTGTCGCCGTAGGCCTCGATCGAGGCCCGGACGACCTTGCCGTGCTCGTCCTCGAGGACCGTCGGCTCCAGCACGCCCTCCGCGCCGCGCTTGATGGCCTGCTCGTACGCGTCGGCGGCGTCGGGCACGCGCAGGGCCACGTCGCGGACGCCGTCGCCGTGCTCGAAGGCGTGCTTCGCGATGAAGCTCTCCGGGCCCATGGCGCCGGTGAACACGTACCGGGCCTCGCCCGACTCGCACACCCACGAGGCCCGGTCCCGGACCTTGGTCTCCGGCCCGGCGTAGGCGGTCACCCGGAAGCCGAACGCCTTCGTGTAGAAATACGCGGCCTGCCGGGCGTTGCCCACGTAGTACTCGACGTGGTCGATGCCCATGAGGGGCATGAAGTCCTCGGCCGGCGTCGACGTCGCTGCATCCGTCATCCCTCACCTCCGCTGGTCGCTCCCCCAGAGTCTAGGACCCCCCGCCGGCCGAGGCTCAGGCCCGCGTGACGGTGGCGGTGGGCCCGCGCGAGCGGGCCGCCGAACCCCGGGTCCGTCGGTGGGAGACCAGGAACACTGCCGCCAGGACCGTCGCCCACATCCCGCCCAGCGCGTAGCCGGCCAGGACGTCGCTCAGCCAGTGCACGCCGAGGTAGACGCCGGGCATCCCGGCCGCGGCGATCACGGCCAGCGCCACCGTCCACGTCACGATGCGCCACCGGGCCTTCAGGCCCACCGTGAGGACGATCGCCAGCATCGCGTAGAACGCCGCTGCTGCGGTGGCCTGGCCGGAGGGAAACGCCGACCCCGTCACGGCGATCTCCCGGACGGCGACCGGCGGCCGGGCCCGGTCCACGGCCGCGGCGACCACCTCGGCCAGCACCAGCGCTCCGAGGAACGCCGTGGCCAGGAGTACGGCGTCCTTCCAGTTGCGCCTGCGCAACAGCAGGTAGGCCGCTGCGAGAACGAGCAGGCCGGCGATCACCCAGACGCCGCCGAGCCAGTTCATGGCCTTCATGACCCCGGTCCAGACGTGGAAGCGGTGGTGGAGCGTGAAGTCCAGGACCCGAGCGTCGAAACGGGTGACGTCCTCGTTCAGGACGCTCACCAGCAGCCCCACGAACCCCCATCCCGCGGCGATCATCGCCACGACGGAGATCGTGAGCGACAGCCCCAATGGCTCCCGGAGGGCCAGACGGCGCCGGATCCACCCTCGCCCGTCGCGTTCGTGCCGGACCTCGCCGTTCCCGTGCCCGCCCGCCGGGGCCGTCCCGGCACCGCCGGCCGCGACCGTGTCGGGAACGCGCTCCAGCGCCAGCGGACCGCCCGCCGGGACCACGCCCGTGGCGTCGATGAGGGCGGCCTCCATGGCGGCGCTTTCCGCCGGCAGGGCGGCATCGGCCCGGCGGCGGCGGGCCGACAGGATCAGGCGGGTGGTGACGAACCCCACGATCAGCGCCGCACCGAACATGAGTCCGGCCGTCCCCGCGGTGGCCTGGACCTTCTCCCACGAGCTCCCGGCGGCGTAGCCCGCCACGGCGAACGCGGTCCCCCACAGGACGGCGCCCGTCAGGTTCGCAGACACGAACTTCCCGTACGGCATCCGCGCCATCCCGGCCAGGCCGGGGACCAGCACCCGCAGGGCGGCCGTGAGCCGTCCGATGATGACCGCTGCGGCCCCCCGGCGGATCAGGAACGCCTCGGCTTTGGCCAGCTCGGCGTCGAGACGCCTGCGGATGAACGGGAGCCTGCCGAAGGTCCCCCGGAGGATGCTCCGGCCGTACCGGCGACCGATCGCGTACCCCACGGAGTCGCCCACGAACGCACCGGCCACCGCGGCCGCGATCGCCGCGACCAGGGGGAACCGGCCCTGCGAGGCCAGGACCCCGCCCAGGAGCACGGCGATCTCGCCGGGGAACAGGAACCCGACGAACGCGGAGGACTCCAGCGCGGGCAGCAGGAACACCAGGGCCAGCGCTGCGGCCCCGTGGAGGTGCAGCAGTCGGTCGACGACCGCGCCGACCACGGCTGCCCCCTGGATCATGTCGAGGTCGAGGCGGTCATTGGCGCGAGGTCACTATTCCATCCCCACGGGTTCGGCGGCTACCCCCCAAACAACGTCGGCGGCCCGGTTCATCCCCGGACCGCCGAGGCTCATCGCGGGAACCTCTCCGGCGGAAGGGCATACCGGCGGAGCTGGCCGGGAACGATGGGCCATATGGGGAACGCGACCCGGGGTCGAACGAGCCCGCGCCGCGTGGTCCTCGTCGTGATCGACGGGATGCGGTCCGACGCGTTCGAACGGGCGGCGTCGTCGGGCCGGGCTCCGGCCCTGCAGTTCCTGCGGGACCACGGGTCCTACCTCCACGAGAACGACCACATCTCGCATCACCGCGGGCCCGGGACCCAGGTCGACAACCTCGTGCGCGCGAGCGAGCACATCGGGTCGGTGCTGGATACGTTCGGCGACTGGGACCGGACCCTGCGGGAGGTGGGGTTCGTGCTGACGGCGAACCACGGGCAGACACCCATCGGGGGCGACGCCGAGCACGTCATCGACTTCGACGACGTGCTGGCCGACTTCCGGCAGGTGGAGCCGGGCAAGGGGCGGGATCCCTTCGAGGGCCGCGACCTGGCCGTGTGCGGCAACGGCCGGGCGGCGTTCGTGTACCTCGCGCCGGACCGCCGGGACGAGCTCCGGGGGCCGGTCGCCGCGGCCTTGCCGGGATCCCCCGGCGTGGACCAGGTCATGTGGCGCGACGGGCCCGTGTACGTGGTGGACAGCGACCGGGGGCGTATGGAGTTCGAGCCGGCCGCCGGCCAGCACGGGGTGGTGGACGAACGGGGCCACCGCTGGCACCTCCGGGGCAACCTCCGGGCCGTGGACGCCATCGTGGAGCACGGGGCGGTCCGGACCCCGGAGTATCCCCTGGCCTTCTGGCGGATCCGCTCGGCCCTCGATCTGGACCGGATCGGCGACCTGGTGGCCAGGATGCGCCTGGGCTACGACTGCGCCGACCTGTCCGGCGAGAGCCACCGGGGCGGGGGCGACCACGCGTCGCTCCACGCCCAGGACTCCCTGGTCCCGTTCGTCTCGACGCTGGAGGACCCGCCGATGCACCCGGCCGCCACCGACGTCACCCCGCACGTCGTCCGGCACTTCCAGCGACTGGCCGGGATGGCCGCGTGAGGGTCCTGATCGTCCTCAACCCGGGCAGCGGCAGCGCAGGGGGTGCCACCCCCGACCAGCTGGCGGAGGCGCTGCGGCCGCTGGGCCCCACCGTGTTCGCCGCGCCGCCGCAGGAACGGTTCGATCTGGACATCCGGGCGGCCGCGGACGGCGTGGGCCTGGTGGTGGCCGCGGGCGGGGACGGCACGGTTTCCCGGACCGTGAACGCCCTGGGGGACCGACTGGACGACCTCGCGTTCGCGGTCCTCCCGATGGGCACGGGGAACGACCTGGCCCGGACCCTGGGGATGCCGGAGGACCCGCTGGAGGCGGCGGGAGCGGTCGCCGGGGGAACGGAACGCGAGATCGACGTGTGGCGGGCGTCCGGACCGGGCGCCGAGCTGCTGCTCGTGAACGCATGCGTGGGGGGGTTCCCCGTGGCCGTCGACGAGGCCGTGGGCCACGCCGCGAAGCGCTTGCTGGGCCCGGTGGCCTACCTGGTGGCCGGGGCCAGGGCGGCGGCCCGCATGGAACGGTTCACCGCCACCGTGAGCGGACGGCGGGTCGAGGACTGCGTGGCCGTCGGAGTGGGGAACGGCCGGACCGTGGGCGGAGGGATCCCGCTGTTCCCGGACGCGAACCCGGCCGACGGGCGGCTGGAGGCCTGCGCCCTCCCCGCCCCGGGCACCGCCGACGCGGCGAAGCTCGGGCTGGCCGTGCGGAAGGGCGAGCACGGCCGCATGGAGGGCGTGGTCACAACGTCGGGGGATGAGGTCCGGATCGAGACCGAGCCGGCGGTCGAGCTCAACGTCGACGGCGAGCTGGTGGGGCTCCGGACACCGGTGGTGTTCTCGGGCGCCGGGCGGCTGAGGTTCCGGGTCCCGGCGGCCGCCTGACCGCGTTCCCAGGAGCGCTCCGGCGGTCACGCCGAGTGCCACGGGGGCGGCCACCAGGGGGTACAGGAATCCCCGCTGGATGTAGATCACGAGGCTCGCCGCCGCCGTCGCCCCGATCATGAGGTTGCTGGTCGCCGCCGCGACCCGGAGCGGAACTCCCATCGCGAGCGACATCGCCGGTACCTTCAGGAACCCTCCGCCGACGCCCAGCAGGCCGCTCACGTTCCCCGCGACGAACGACGCCCCGAGTCCGAGCGGCACCCGCCGGACCGCGTACGGGGTGCCCTCGCCCGTGGCGGGATCCCGGGCGAACCCGCCCAGCCGCCCGACCTCCTCGCCGCCCTCGGGGCCGCCTCGCCGCGGTCCGGCCCCCTGGCGGGGCCGGCGCCGAAGCATCAGCACCCCGATGAACGCCGCGAGGGCGGCAAACGTCCACAGCACGGCGTCCTCCGGCAGCACGGCGGCGGTCAGGCCCCCCGAGATGGCGCCCGCGGTGGTCGCGAGCTCCAGGGTCAGACCGAGGCGCATGTTCGCGAGGCCGCGCTCGACGTAGACGCTGCTCGCGGTCGACGACGTGGCCACCACCGCGGCGAGGCTCGCCGCCACCGCGACCTGCGCCGGTTCACGGAACCCGAGCACCAGCACCGGCACCACGAAGATGCCGCCTCCGACCCCCAGCAGCGCGCCGAACGCGCCGGCCACGGCCCCCGTCGCGATCAGCAGCCCCAGGTCGAGGGGGCCGACCACTAGTCGACGAAGCGGTATCCGAGGCCCCGGACGGTCACCAGGTGCTCAGGGTGGTGGGGGTCGGCCTCGACCTTCTGGCGGAGCCGCTTGACGTGGACGTCGAGCGTGCGCGTGTCACCGTAGTAGTCGGCCCCCCACACGTCCTCGATCAGGAAGTCCCGGGTCAGCAGACGGCCCTTGCGGAGCAGGAACGCCGCCAGCAGCTCGAACTCCTTGGGCGGGAGCGTCACCAGCTCGCCGTTCACCCGGACCTCGTGGCGGGCGACGTCCATGACCACCGATCCGCCCGACAGGATCTCCACGGGGCCGGGATCGGCCGCCATCCCCGCCCGGCGGAGCTGGGCCCGGACCCGCGACACCAGCTCGCGCATCGAGAAGGGCTTCGTGACGTAGTCGTCGGCTCCCAGCTCCAGCCCGGCCACCTTGTCGGACTCCGCGCCCTTGGCCGTGAGGATCACGATGGGGACGGTGGACTCGGCCCGGATGATCCGGCACACGTCCAGGCCGGAGAGCTGCGGCAGCATGAGGTCCAGGAGCACCAGGCCGGGTCGATCGGCCCGGAACCGCTCCACCGCGGAGGCGCCGTCGTGGGCCACCGCCGGCCGGAACCCCTCCCGCTCCAGGGTGTACTCGATGCTCTCGGCGAGCGACGGCTCGTCCTCCACGATGAGCACGCGAACCGCGGAGGCCGGGTTGGAGGCGGCGGCGTCGGCCGCCACACGGGAGAGCGTCACGTCACCCCTCCGCCGTGCGACGCATCGGTGAACTCCCGGAACTCCCCTGTCAGCAGGAACCCCACCTGCTCCGCGATGTCGACCGCGTTGTCGCCCACCCGTTCCAGCTGGCGGGCCACGACGTTCATCCGGATCCCCCACTCCAGCAGCGCCGGGTCGGAGGCGAGGGTCACCACCTGCCGGTACATCCCCCGGTTCAGGAGGTCCACCGGGTCGTCCATGGCCGGCAGCTCCAGGCAGAGCTCGAGGTCGCGCCGGGCGAACGCATCCATGGAGGCCCGGACCATCCGCGTGGTGATCTCTCCCATCTCCTGGAGATGGGCCACGATGGCCTGGTCGCGGGGGAGGTCCATGGTGGCCAGGGCGATCTTCGCCACGTTCACGGCCTGGTCGCCGATCCGCTCCAGGTGCAGGTTCACGTGCAGGATGGCCGAGACCAGCCGGAGGTCCTTGGCCACCGGAGTCTGCAGCGCCAGCAGCTCCAGGACGCGGCGCTCGATGTCGAGGTAGCGCCGGTCGATCTCGTCGTCGTCGGCCACCACCTGGCGGCACTGCGAGGCGTTCTGGTGGACCATGGCCTCCACCGCGAGGTCCACGGCGTGGGCGGCCAGCTCGCCCTCCCCGAGAACCTCGTGCTCCAGGTCGGTGAGCTCCTGGTGGAAGCGGTGCCGGACCTCCTGCATCAGCCGAACCGCCCCGTCACGTAGTCCTCCGTCCGTTTGTCCGACGGATTCCGGAAGATCGTCTCCGTCAGGTCGTATTCCACCACGGTGCCCACCCGATGTCCCGGTTCTCGCTCCTCGACCGTGAAGAATGCCGTGCGTTGGCTGACCCGAGCCGCCTGCTGCATGTTGTGGGTCACGATGACGATGGTGTAGTCGACCGTGAGCTCCTCCATGAGCTCCTCGATCTTCAGCGTGGCGATGGGGTCGAGCGCCGAGCACGGCTCGTCCATGAGGATCACGTCCGGCGACACCGCGATAGCGCGGGCGATGCACAGGCGCTGCTGCTGGCCCCCGGACAGGGCCATGGCCGGGGACCGGAGCTTGCCCTTCACCTCGTCCCACAACGCCGCCCGCTGGAGGGACCGCTCCACCAGCTCGTCCATGCTCCCCTTGAACCTCGCGATCTTCGGCCCGAACGCGATGTTGTCGTAGATGGACTTCGGGAACGGATTGGGCTTCTGGAAGACCATCCCGATCCGGCGGCGGACCTCCACGGGGTCCACCCCCCGCTCGTACAGGTTCACACCGTGGTACCGCACCACCCCGTCCACCCGTGCGCCGTCGATGAGGTCGTTCATCCGGTTCAGGCACCGCAGGACGGTGGTCTTCCCGCACCCGGACGGCCCGATGAGCGCCGTGATGCGGTTGGCCGGGATGGCCAGCGCCACCTCCTCCACGGCAGTGACCCCACCGTAGCTGACCGCGAGGTCCTCGATCTCGAACACTGTCCGCTCGGCCGTGGCGACCTCGGCGGGGTGGTGCTCGGCGGCCGCCCGTCCCGGCCCCTCGGTGTCGAGCCGGATCACGGTCCCGGCGTCGGTATCCATCTGCTCACCACTTTCGCTCATACCGGTTCCTCAGCACGATGGCCACGGCGTTCACCGTCAGCAGGACCACCAGCAGGACCACGATGGCAGCCGCGGTGAGCCCCCGGAAGTCCGCGTTCGGCTGGGTGGACCAGCTGAAGATGGTGGTCGGAAGCGACGTATAGCCGTGGTCGGTCCTGATCTGCTGGAAGAACCCCGCCGAACCGGTCGAGAAGTACCCGGTGACGGCGCCCACCAGCAGCAGGGGCGCGGTCTCGCCGAGGGCCCGAGCCAGCGTCAGCACCGTCCCGGTGAAGATGCCCGGCGCCGCGGACGGCAGCACGTGGCTCCGGATGACCTCCCATCTGGTGGCGCCGACGCCGTAGCCCGCCTCCCGGATGCTCTGGGGCACAGCCCGCAGGGCCTCCGACGAGGTGATGATCACGATGGGGAGCACCAGGATGGCCAGGGTCAGCCCCCCGCTCACCAGGCTGTACCCGCCGGTGAGGCCGCCCAGGGCCTGGGCGAAGATGGCCAGCCCCAGCAGCCCGTACACGATCGAGGGGACCCCGGCGAGGTTCCGGATGTTCGTCTGCAGGAACCGGGTGAACCTGGTGTCGCGGGCGTACTCCTCCAGGTACACGGCGGCGCCGATGCCGATCGGGAACGACACCAGGATCACCAGGAGCATCATCTCGAGCGAGCCGACGATCCCCTGCACGATCCCGGCTCGGGACGCGAACGTCGAGGTCGGGCTGGTCAGGAAGTCCGTCCCCCGGTCCTGGAGCACCGGCACGGCCCGCCGGGTCACGTCGGCCAGGAGGATCACCAGCACGGCCAGGGCCACCAGCAGGGTCGCGAACAGCATCCCCTGGACCACCAGGTCGCCGGGGCGGAACCGCTTGCCCCGCAGGGTCCCCCGGACGATGTCGGGCGTGGTCAGGCCCCGCGGCCGCGGGATCTCGGTGCCGAGGTCCGGCCCGTACGTCGCCATCAGTATCGGTTCCTCACCCGGCGCACGAACCGGTCGGCCGCCAGGTTCAGGGCGAACGTCATGAGGAACAGCAGGAGGCCGACGAAGAACAGGCTGGGCACGGCGGCACGGCTGCCGCCCACCGCATCCGAGCCGATGGCGAGCGAGCTCATCGCCGTGGTCATGGTCTGGCCGTAGTGCAGCGGGTTCAGCGTGAACAGCGAGTTCCCGGTGGCCCCCGCGGCGATGGCCACCACCATGGTCTCGCCGATGGCCCTGGAGATCCCCAGGATCAGGGCGGCCACGATCCCCGAGACCGCCGCCGGAAACACCACCCGGAGGCTGGTGTTTCGCTTCTTGGCGCCCAGCCCGTAGGCCGCCTCCCGGAGCGACCGCGGGACCGCGAACATCGCGTCCTCGGCCACGGAGGCCACCAGCGGGGTGACCAGGATGCCCACCGCGATCCCGGCCGCGGCCAGGTTGAACAGCGTGGCCTGGGAGAACACCTTGCGGACGAGGTCCGGGCTGATCACGTTCAGCGCGAAATACCCCAGGACCACGCTGGGGATGCCGGCCAGGATCTCGAGGATCGGCTTGAGTGCTCGCCGGGCCCGGGGCCTGGCGTACTCCGAGAGGTAGATGGCCGCCCCCAGCCCGAGCGGCGTGGCCACGGCCATGGCGATGGCCGTGACGATGAGCGTCCCGGCCAGCAGCGTGGGAATCCCGAAGTCGCCCTGCCGGGGGAACCACCCGCCGGCCATGAGCTGGGAGGGGCTGATCAGCGTGAGGAAGGTGGTGGCCTTGCCGATCACCGAGATGACGATCAGGGCGCTGATCATCACGGACACCGTTGCGGCGGCCAGGAAGGCGGCTCGGATCAGGCGTTCCCGCCGGCGCCTCCTGGTGTCACCCGCCAGGTCGGCCAGGGTGAGGGCCCTCCCGGCCCCCCCGGTCGCCACGACGCTTGCCATTCAGCCGTCCTCCCACGGCCGGACGCGCGGAGCGAGGAGCCGTCCGGCCCTCGCTCCGCCCCGTTCGGCCGCTCCCGTCGCTAGCTCCCGGCCTCGAAGTCGCTCCACGTGGACCGGGACTTCTCGATGCGGTCCGATGCAAGCTCCACGTAGCCGGCGTCGGTCACCCCGTTCTTCAGGCCATCGTCGGTGAGGTAGAAGTCCACGAAGGCCTTCAGGGCCTCACTGTTCTTGGCCTTGTCCGCGTTCACGTAGATGTACAGCGACCGCGACAGCGGGTAGGAGCCGTCGGGGATGGTGTCTCTCGTCGGCGTCACGCAGTCCGCGTTTCCCTCCCCGCCCTTGTCCGTGTCGGGCGACACCCCCAGGATCTTCAGGTTCTGCGCGTTCTCCTCGGCGTACGCGAACCCGACCCACCCCAGCGACGAGTCCGAGCCCTCGATACCCTGGATGATCACGTTGTCGTTCGCGCTCGACTGGTAGTCCGGCCGCGTGATGTCGTCGGGCTGGCCGCGCTCGCCGGCGATGTCCTTCAGCGCCAGCTCGATGAACGAGCCCCACGTCCCGGACTCCTGGCCTGGGCCGACGAGGTCCAGCGGGACGTCCGGGAAATTCCCGTCGCCGCCCAGCTCCTTGTCCAGCGCGTTCGCGTCTGACCAGCTCTTGAACCCCTCGGACTCCGGTCCGATCATCGCGTAGAGGTCGGCCTTCGACAGGCAGCTCACCGCGTCGTTGGCCGGGTTGGTCATGACGGTCATGCCGTCGATCCCGATCTCCAGCTCGACGTAGTTCACCCCGCCATCCTTGCAGGCCTGGATCTCCTCGTCCTTGATGGAACGGGAGGCGTCGCTGATGTCGGTCTGGCCCTTGCAGAACAGGACGAACCCGTCGGTGGTGCCCGGCCCGTCCACGGTGATCTGGACGTCCGGGTTGTCCCCGTGGAACTCCTCGGCCAGCAGCGAGGTGATCGGCTGCACGGTCGAGGACCCGGAGACCTTGATCTCCCCGGTCAGGCTCGATCCGCCCTTGTCCCCGCCACCGCACGCCGTGGCCACGAGCGCGAGGGCCAGCGTGGCGCCCGCGATCGCGAGCGGGATCCGCCGTGTCCGCATATGCATCCTCCTTGTCGGCGTCATCGACGCGAGGCTAGGAGCGACACGTGGCCGCCCCGCGTGGCGAACCTGAACGCACCGTGAACGGCGCGGGTCGGTCTCGCGAACATGTGTGACAGGAATCTGTCGGAGCGCCCTGCCGGGGAGGGGGATTCCCGTCGGGTGACGAGGGACCGGGGACCGGCCCTTCGCCGGGAGGGGCTTCGGGCCTCGTGGTCGAAGCCCCTCCCGGGGAAGCCGCCCAAGCGGCTCTCGGGCTTTCGGAGCGGGGAGGCCTACACCGGCCTTGGCGCCGTCCGGACCGCCACGCGGCCGAACCGTACCTCCCCGATGTGAACGGACCACGCTTCGGTCCATGAAGCAGAGGTGAATTCCTCCTCCCAACTTGCGATGGGACCAGGGACATGGAGGCGAATCGACGGGGTCCGATCAGTCGGGCGCCGCGAGGGCCAGCTCCGCCACGAGGCGGCGGACCCGCCGCTCGATCTCGTCGCGGATGGCGCGAACCTCCTCGAGCGGACGGCCGGAGGGGTCCGGGAGATCCCAGTCGAGATACCGCACGCCGGGGAACACGGGGCAGGCGTCGCCGCACCCCATCGTGATGACGACGTCGGAGCGCTCGACCTCGTCCGGGTCGAGCAGCCGGGGCCGGGCGTCGGCGACGTCGATCCCCACCTCCGCCATCGCCTCGGCCACGGCCGGGTTCACCGCGTCGGCGGGAAGGGTCCCCGCCGACAGCACCTCGATCCGGTCCCCAGCGAGGGTCCGGAGGAACCCCGCCGCCATCTGGCTCCGCCCGGCGTTGTGCACGCACACGAAGAGCACCCCCGGGCGGGCCCGCTCGGTCCCGTCGTCGGCTCGATGGCTCGTCATGGTCACCCCAATGGTTGTGGGTGGGTCTTCCGGCTCCAACTGGCAGAACCTTTGCTTCGGGTGATCGTCCAGCAAGTATGCACACGCGACGGCGACGGTCGGGTGGAACCGGAACGCGCCACGACTGGTCGCACGGCGAGTGCTCCGAATCCGTCGAGGCTCCTGCCGACCCCCCGGGAGCTCGATCCATGGCGCGGGGACCCGCGCGTGGACGGATACCGGGTTCCGGCAACCGGACGCGCTGGAGCAATTAGGCTCGCCCCCAGTGGCGAATCATCCGATCGCCGTGATCGACATCGGCTCGAACTCGGGCCGGGTGGTGGTGGTCCGGGTCTCGGCCGAGGGACACCTGCAGATCGTGGCCGATACCCGGGCACCCCTCCGGCTGGGGCGGGACGTGGCGTCGGGCGGGCTCCTGGGCCAGGCGGCCCTGGACCGGACGGTGGCCGCCCTCAGGGACTTCACGGCGCTGGCCCGGGGCGCGGGCGCCGTCCGGACGGTGGCCGTGGCCACGTCGGCCGTCCGAGAGGCCGGCGACGGCGAGGCCTTCGTCGACGCCGTGGGCGAGCTCACCGGCGTGGAGGTCCGGGTCATCGACGGCCGCCAGGAGGCCGCGTTCGCGTTCCTGGGGGCCGTCCACGGCCTTCCTGTGGACGACGGGCTCCTGTTCGACATCGGGGGTGGCAGCCTGGAGCTCACCCGGTTCCGGGACCGGGAGCTGGGCCGGACCTGGACCCTGCCGCTCGGCGCGCTCCGGCTGTCGGACGACATGCTGAGGTCGGACCCTCCGGCACCGGAGGAGATCGGGGAGCTCGCCCGGCACGTCCGAAGGGCCCTGGAGGACGCGGCGGTCCCCGCGCTCGTGTCGGGGGAACGTCTGGTGGGGACGGGCGGAACCATGCGGAACCTGGCCCGCATGGACGCCCGGCGGCACCGCACGTTCATCCCACACCTCCATGGCTACGAGCTGCCGGCCGGCCGGTACCGGGACCTGTCCACCATGCTGGCGGGTCGGAAGCTGGCCCGGCGTCGTTCGACACCCGGGCTCAACGCGGACCGCGCCGACTCGATCGTGGGCGGGGCCCTGGCGGTGATGGCCCTGATCGAGTTCGTGGGGGCCGGCGGCGTGCTGGTGTCCGGACAGGGGCTCCGGGAGGGCGTGGCGCTCACGGAGCTCGGCATGTCCACGTCCCGGCCGGCCGAGGTCCGCCGGGCCTCGGTGGCGGCGCTCACCGAGCGCTTCTCCACGTGGGACCCCGCCCGGGCCGCTCGGCGGGTGGTGGTGGTGGAACGCCTGGCCGCCGATCTCGACCCCGAGGCCCAGCCCGAACAGGTGGAGATGCTCGCCCACGCCGCCACCGCTCTCGACGTCGGGCGGGCCGTGGACTACTACGACCGCTTCGCCCAGGCCGCCCGGATCGCGCTCTCCGCCGATCTCACCGGGTTCTCACACCGCCACCTGGCCATGCTGTCCGCCATCACGCTGCACGCCGACGGGGAGCGGCCCGAGCCCTACCGGGCCGAGCTCTCCCGGGCCGACCGGGAGTGGGCGGCCCGGGCCGGCGCTATCCTTGCTCTGGCGGACGAGATCGAGAGCCGGACGCCGCCCGGGGAATCCCTGTCCGTGTCGTGCCGGGTCCGGTCCCGCCAGGTGGTGCTGGCGGCGCCGGCGCTCGCGGCGTGGCGTCCCGGCCGCCTGGCGAACCGGTTCCGGCGCGCCTTCCGCCGGCGGCTGGTCATCGAGGAGACGGGATGAACGAAGCGGGGGACGACACGGAGAACCTCCCGGGGCGGCTGTTCATCGTGGAGGGCATCGACGGGTCCGGCAAGAGCACGCAGCTCGACCTCCTCCACAAGTGGCTGACCAGCCTGGGGTACCTGGTGGTGTTCAGCGAGTGGAACTCCTCCCCCATCGTGAAGGGCACCACCCGCCGGGGCAAGAAGCTCCGGCTGCTCTCGCCGATGTCGTTCTCGCTCATCCACGGAGCCGACTTCGCGAACCGCGTCCACGCCCAGATCCTCCCCGCGCTGCAGTCGGGGGCCATCGTCCTGGCCGACCGCTACGTGTACACGGCGTTCGCCCGCGACGCCGTCCGGGGGGTCAACCGGGAGTGGATCCGGCGCCTGTACTCCTTCGCCGTGAGGCCCACCCTGGCGTTCTACTTCGACGTGCCGCTCGACGAGGCCATCCGGCGGATCATGGACGGCCGCCCCACGCTCAAGTACTACGAGGCCGGGCTGGACCTCGAGCTGGCCGACGACCCCGCGGAGTCGTTCCGGAGATACCAGGGCCTGATCCAGAACGAGTACCAGGCCATGGTGGAGGAGTTCGGACTGGTCCGGATGAACGCCACCGAGAACCTCATCCGCCAGCAGCAGCAGATGCGCCAGCTGGTGGAGCCCCACCTGGCCGGGGTCCGGCGGGTGGAGGGGGGCAACGTGTCCGATGCGCTCACCGAGACCTCGCTCCGGGGCCGGTACCTGGTGGACCGGGCCGGGGGGGTCGCTCCGTGACCGAGTGCCGGTTCTACGGCCACCCCCCGCCCGGGATCGACGACCGGACGCTGCCCGGCCGGCTCGTGGTGATCGAGGGGACCGACGGCGTGGGGCGGTCCACCCAGGTGGCCCTGCTCAAGGAGTGGCTGGAGGACCGGGGCTACGCGGTGCTCGACACCGGCCTGGTCCGGAGCGCGCTGGCCGGGCCGGGCATCAAGCGGGCCAAGCAGGGGCACACGCTCGACCCCATCACGCTGAACCTGTTCTATGCCACCGACTTCTGGGACCGCATGGAGCGCCAGATCATCCCGGCGCTCAGGGCCGGGATGGTGGCCCTGGTGGACCGGTACATCTTCTCGCTCATCGCCCGGGCATCCGTGCGAGGTGTGTCGGCGGAGTGGATGGAGGAGCTGTACGGGTTCGCCCTGGTCCCCGACGCCGTCATGTACCTGGACATCGACGTCGAGCACCTCCTGCCCCGCGTGCTGTCCAAGGAGGGGTTCGACTACTGGGAGTCCGGGCTCGACTACCTGCGGGAGGCCGACGTGTACCGGAGCTTCGTGCGGTACCAGACCGATCTCCTGGCGGAGTTCCTACGCCTGGCCGAGCGGCATTCCTTCACGGTGATCGACGCCCGCCGGAACATCACCGAGACGTTCGGGGCGGTGCGGCAGGAGGTCGAACGGGCCCTGCACGGCATGGAGGTGGAACCGGTCCCCAGCCTGGCCCGGACCCTCGACGCGGCCCGTGGGTCCGCCGACAGCGTGCCGGGCGACGGCTCCGCTACATCGACCGGAGCATCTTCGGCGTCGCCAGCCACCTGAGCCAGGCGGATCCGGGGCCCGGAACCCCGTCCACGCCCAGGCAGGCCACTCCGCCCTTGCGCATCTCGAGCCCGGGCCCCCGCCGCGCCGATCCGGCCACCAGATAGGCCGCGATCTCGGACATCCCCGGCTCGTGGCCCACCAGGACCACCCTGCCCGCCTCCGCGTGCGAGCCCAGGGCCAGGACGGCCTGGGCCGGTGGGCGGTCCGGTTCGAGCTGGGACCACCGGCCCGGCGCCGGCCACGCGGCCTCCTCGTGGAGGATCTGGGCGGTCTGCCAGGCCCGGGCCAGCGGGCTGGAGAACACGAGGTCGACGCCCGACACGATCCGGGCCAACCCCTTCGCCTCCCGGCGCATGCGGGACTCGCCCTGGTCGGTCAGGGGACGGTCGCGGTCATCCGGCCACCGCTTGGGGTCGCGTGCCTCGGCGATGGCGTGCCGGACCAGCAGCACCTCCACGGCCCGCTCAGCTCCGCACGACGTTCAGGCCCCCGGCGGGCCGGTCGGGGCGGGGGTCCGCGGGCGCGTCCGCGGACGGGGGTTGCGGGGCGGGAGCCACGGGAGCGGGACGCGGCGAGGGCATCGTGGCCAGGACCTCCGCCCGGCGCCGGTCCATGGCCTTGCGCAGGCGGGACCACCCCCCCTTCCGGATACTGCGGTACAGCGGCGGGAACTCCGCCCGGAGGGCGGCCGTCTGGGCCGCGTACCGCTCGCTGATCCGTCCGAGCACGAACACGGCCCGGAGCGTGAACCCCTCGCTCTCCACCAGCTCGCGGATGTGGTCCGAGGCCACCCGGGCGTCCTGGAGCCCCCCCAGGTCGTCCTGGACGGCCACCAGCCGGCGGACGAACCTGTTGGACCGCTTGGGATACAGCGGACCGAGGAACTCGACAGCATACCGGAGCCGCTTGCACCGGATGCGCAGGGCGTGGAGGTCCTCGACCGGGGATTCCTCGTCGAGTGCGTCACCGGCCTTGCGGACCTTCCGGTACCTCCGCCGCACCAGGTCCGGCCCGGCCACCAGCGCGGGCGTCCGGGACGCCGCGGAGCGCCGCAGCGGGCCCCGGACCAGCATCTCGCTCATGCCGGCCATCATGCGCTCGAAGCGGCGGGAGTCGAGGTGCTGCAGCATCGCGCTCCGTGCGGCGGCCCGCCGCTCCTCGAAGGTGGCCACCAGCGGCTCCAGCGCTGCGCGGTCCTCCTCGGGGAGGCCGGATCCCCACTCGGCCACCTGTTCGAGCTGGACGTCGAGGTCCCGGACTTCCCCGAGGACCCCCGCCAGCCACTTGAACTCGTCGCGAAGGCGCTGGGCCCGCACCGGCAGGACCTCGCGGAACGCCGATATCGCCGCGCGCATCCGGCGGATGGCCACGCGCATCGAGTGCACCCCTTCGGGGTCCTCCCCGAGCCGGGCCTCAGGCTCGTGGGACAGCAGCTCCCGGAACTGGGTCCGGAGGACCGCGAACGCCAGCTCGCCGACGGTCATGCTCTCGTCGATCTCGACCGTCCCGAGGTCGAGGGGCGGGGGAGGGGCGAGGCCCGAGGCCAGCAGCCCGGCCTGGAACTTCGACGCGGTTGCCGGGTGGAGCCCGCAGGCCGTCCGGAGCTCGTCGATCAGGGGTGCGACGGCGTCGACGGCCGCCGGGTCGATCTCGATCTCGACCCGCTGGAGCCGGGCCGGGCGGCCCCCGTCCACCGGGATCGACGTGTCGTCGAGCGCCACCTCGCCCACCGGCCGCCCGTCCACCGCCAGCGAGTACGCGCGGCGGCGGGTCCTGACCTCGAACAGGAGTTCCAGAGGACGCGAACCGGCCATGGACCGGACCAGCTCGCCCACCGGTCCCGGCGCCGACGCCACGGCATGGGGGTCGCCCGCCGACAGCGGTTCGGTGAGCTCGCGACGGTCCCTGAGGCCCTCGGCCACCGTGCCCCGGGACTTCGCCGTGGCCTCCGAGCGCCGGGACGCCGTCCGGATCCGGAGCGTGTATCCGGCCCGGTGCAGGCGCCAGTCGTCCGTGTCGAGGTACCTGTCGTGCAGGGAGCGGACCCCGAGGTGCTCGACGGCCAGGCCGTTCGGGGGCATGGCCTCCAGCCACCGCCGGACCGGCCGGAGGTCCACCGCGTCCAGCTGCCATTCGACCTCGCGATCGCTCGGCTGGCCGTTCGCTCGCTCTGGTGGCGCCATAGGCGGCACACGATATCAGCGGGTCACCCGGGCCCGGAGGGCACCCGGGATCAGATCGCGACCGGCGTGGCGTCGGGGACGGGGGGCTCGCCCGGCGCCGCCAGCACGACCTGCTCCAGGAACTGCTCGCGGAGCGCGTGCAGGAGCAACCGGGCCCGCCGGCAGGCCTCGATCACGTGGACTCTTTCCGCGGTACTCAGGCGCTCGCGGGACGGACGCCGGCGGCGATGACGCCCAGGACCAGCGCGGCCACGGCCAGGCGGTACACCGCGAACGGGGCGAACGAGCGCCGGCGGAGGTATGCGAGCAGGAACCAGATCACCATGAATCCGCTGATCGCCGCCGCCACCATCCCCCACACGAACGGCCCGCCGAACCCCGGCGGGATGTGCTCGGAACCCGTGAGGAGCTTCATCCCCTTGAACACCCCGGCGCCGCCGATGACCGGCAGGGCCAGCAGGAACGAGAACCGGGCGGCCGACTCCCGGGTCATGCCGGTCGCCCGGGCCGCCGTGATGGTCACCCCGGAGCGCGACACCCCCGGCTGCAGCGCCACGGCCTGGGCCACGCCGATGAGGATGCCCCTGCGCAGGGTCATCTGCTCCAGCCCGTCGCGCTGCGGAGCCCGCCGGTCCACCAGATACAGGACCACGGCGAAGACCGCGAGCATCACCGCGATCAGCCACGGCTGCCCCAGCTTGTCCTCGATGACGTCCTCGAACAGCGCCCCGGCCAGGGCACCCGGGATGGTTCCGATGACCAGGTACCAGGCCAGGCGCTCGTCGATGGTGTCCGCCCGGCGCCTACGGATCGAGCGGAGCCACGCGCCGAGGTACCGGACGATGTCTCGCCAGAAGTATGCCAGGGCCCCGACGAACGTCCCGATGTGCAGGGCCACGTCGAACGTCTTGTTGAGGTGCTCGCGGTGCAGGATGGGCCAGTGGAACAGCCAGGGCACCAGGATCAGGTGTCCGGAGGACGACACCGGAGCGAACTCGGTGAGGCCCTGGACGATGCCGAGCACGATGGCCTGGAAGACGGACAGCGCTGATCCCCTCCTGGGCGGACGGTCGGCAAAGTGTACGCGGGTCCCGCCTAGACTTCGGCGGGAGCGAGGATGGCGAATCCATGACGACGTGGGCCTGGGCCGTGGTCCTGGCGGCGCTCGGGATGGTGGGCGTGGTGGTCCGCGGGCTGGTGGTGGAGCGTCGCCGCCACGGCGCCGCAGTCCAGCGAAGCGGGGCTGCGACGGCCCGCGCCGCGGAGCTGGCCGACCGCGTGGCCACGCGGGAGGAGATCCTGGCCACGATGGCCGACGGCATCGTGCTGTTCGCCCCGGACGGCCGGGCCGTCTACGCGAACCCCGCCTCCCACGACCTCCTGGGCCGGCGGTTCGCCACGGCCGCGGAGGTCACTCCGGGGACCCTGCGCGATGCGGTGGCCGAGGCCGCGGCGAGGGCCGGCCGGGGGGAGGCCGGGCCCGTGGCGTGCGAGTTCGAGACGGGAGGACGGACCCTCGACGCGTCGGCCCTCCCGGCCGGAGGGGGAGCGGTGGTGGTGGTGGCCCGGGACGTCACCGCGGCCCGGCGCATCGACCGCATCCGCACGGACTTCGTGGCGAACGCCTCGCACGAGCTGAAGACACCCGTGGCCTCGATCCAGGCTTTGGCGGAGACCCTCCGGGACGCCGCGGAGCACGACCCGCCGGCCGTGGCGCGGTTCCTGGAGCGCCTGGAGCAGGAGGCGGTGCGGCTGTCGCGGCTGGTCGGCGACCTCCTGGACCTCTCCCGGCTGGAGGGAGGCCTCGGCCAGCACGCGGCGGTGCGCCTGGACCGGGTGCTGGCCGAGGAGGCCGAGCGGCTTCGGCCCCGCGCGGAGAGCGCCGGCCTCCGGCTGGTGGTGGAGGCGGCCGAGCCGGCCACGGTCAGCGGGTCGGCCGGAGACCTCGGGCTGATGGTGAACAACCTTCTGGACAACGCGATCAGGTACTCACCCGACGGCGGCGAGGTCCGCGCGACCCTCCGGCACCGGGACGGCCAGATCGAGCTGCAGGTGGCGGACACCGGGCTGGGGATCCCGGCCCGGGACCTCGACCGGGTCTTCGAGCGCTTCTACCGGGTGGACCCGGCCCGGTCCCGGGGGACCGGCGGGACCGGCCTGGGCCTTGCCATCGTCCGGCACGTGGCCCAGTCCCACGGGGGCGACGTCGAGGTCCGGTCGGTCCTGGGAACCGGCTCCACTTTCATCGTCCGGCTCCCGCCGGCGCCGGCCGGCCCGGCCGGGCCCTGACCGGGTGCTCCCAGAAGATGCCCTACTCCTTCGGCACGGTCTCCCGGCACCATGACGGCGGGGGCCGGGGGAGGGGGAGCGCAGTAAGCTCGCCGTCTTGTGGCCCTCCTCCTGCTGATCCGCCACGGACTCACCGACGCCACCGGACGGACGCTGGTCGGCTGGACGCCCGGCGTCCACCTGTCCGAACGGGGCCGGGCGCAGGCCCGGGCCCTGGCCGAGCGGCTGGGGCCGGTGCCCCTCGCCGCGATGTACTCCAGCCCGCTCGAACGGTGCCTGGAGACCGCCGAGCCGGTGGCCGCGCAGAAGGGCCTGGTGGTCACGGCGATCGACGGGCTGGGCGAGGTGCGGTTCGGCGACTGGACCGGCCGGACCCTGGCCCAGCTGGCCCGGACCCGTCTGTGGGGGGCCATCCAGCAGGTGCCGTCGGGGGTCCGGTTCCCCGGCGGAGAGAGCTTCCTGGAGACTCAGCACCGGGCGGTCCGCGAGGTGGCAGCCATCGCGGCGGCCCACCCCAGACGCGTGGTCGCGATGTTCTCCCACGGTGACGTCATCAAGCTCCTGGTGGCCCACTTCGCGGGGCTGTCCCTCGACATGTTCCAGCGGCTCGTGATCTCGCCGGCGTCGGTCACCGCGGTGGCCGCCGGCGACGGCGTCCCCCGGATCCTCCGGGTCAACGACACCGGCGGGGTCTCTGAGCTCATCCCCACCCGGCCCCGCCGCCGGAAGGTGGGAACATGACCGCATGACCTCCATGGACCTCGATCCGGTCGACCGGATCACCGCCGGGGCGGTGGGTCCGCCCGGGCAGCGAACCTTCTACCTCCAGGCCCGCAAGGGCGACGACCTGGCCACCGTGATCGTGGAGAAGCAGCAGGTCCAGCTGCTGTCGGCCTCGATCCTGGAGATCCTGGCCCGGGTGGGCAAGGAGACCGGCGAGGGCCCGGGCGAGGACCAGATGGACCTCGAGGAGCCCCTGGAGCCCATGTGGCGGGCCGGGAGGCTGTCCATCGGGTACCTCGAGGACCGCGACCTGGTGCTGCTGGAGATCCACGAGCTGGTGGCCGAGGACGAGGAAGAGGAAGTGGAAGACGAGTTGGAGGCCGACGCGGAGGACGGGGAAGAGGCCGAGGACGAGGAGGACGACGGCGGCGTCCCGGACGGCGACGGCGAGGAGGAACCGGGGGACGTCCTCGAGATGCTCGAGGAGCGCGAGGGGCTGACCACCCCGGAGGCCCTCGCGGCCATCGAGGCCCTGGAGGCGATGGAGGCGATGGACGAGCCGGCCGGGGAGCGCCTCCGGGTGTTCGCGTCCCGGGAGCAGATGCTCTCGCTGTCCCGCCACGGCGCCTCGGTGGCCTCCCGGGGACGCCCCCTGTGCCGGTTCTGCGGCAACCCCATCGACCCCGAGGGCCACGTCTGCCCGGCCATGAACGGCCACGGGCAGGCGGCCCGGCCGTGACCTCGTGATGAGTCCGGCCGCCACACCGCCCTCCGCGGACGCCGGGGACGACCCCGAGGCCATCCGGGTCCTCGCCGAGGGCGAGCTCGAGATCCTCGGCCTCCTCCCCCGTTCGTCGAACTCCACGTTCCTGGCCCGGGCCTGCCTGGACGGCCGCGATCAGCTCGCGGTGTACAAGCCCCGAAGAGGGGAGACGCCGCTGTGGGACTTCCCGGAGGGCACGCTGTGCCAGCGGGAGGTGGCCGCGTACGTCGTGGCCCGGGAGCTGGGGTGGCCGGAGGTCCCGCCGACGCTGCTCCGGGACGGGCCGCACGGCCCGGGCTCCGTGCAGCGGTTCGTCGAGTTCGACCCGGCCCAGCACTACTTCACGCTGCACCCCGCCCGGGCGGCGGACTTCCGCCGGATCGCGGTGTTCGACATCGTTGTGAACAACGCGGACCGGAAGTCGGGGCACTGCCTGCTCTCGCCGGACGGACGGATCTTCGTGGTGGACCACGGGGTCTGCTTCAGCCCCGACCCGAAGCTCCGCACGGTGATCTGGGAGTTCGCCGACGAGCCCATCCCGCCCGAGCTGCGGGAGGACGCCCGCCGCCTGGCCGCCGGGCTGGGGGCGGGCGGGGACCTCCGGGCCCGGCTGGCGGCGCTGCTGTCGGACGAGGAGGTGGAGGCCACCCGGCGCCGGGCCCTGGCGGTGGCCCGGGCGGAGCGGTTCCCCCATCCGGGACCGGGCCGCCCGTACCCCTGGCCGGCGGTGTGACGCTTCACCCGTCGTGAGGACCTCACGTTCGGCGCCGGGCCGGCGTTCTTCTTCTCGTATGGGGCTGCCACCGTTCGCCGCGTTCCTCGAGGAGCACCGCGTGCCCGTGTACCGGTTCCTGGTCGCGGCCGTGGGCCCCAACGCCGCCGAGGACTGCTTCCAGGAGACGTTCCTGTCGGCGCTGCGGGCCTATCCGCGCCTGCGTCCGGACTCGAACCTCCGGGCGTGGGTACTGACCATCGCCACCCGGAAGGCCGTGGATCACGGAAGGAAGGCCAGCCGGGCCGCGGTGCCGGTGGCGGAGGTCCCGGAGCGGCCTGCGCCGGAGCGGCCGGACGGCGAGCCCGAGCTGTGGCGGGCGGTGCACGAGCTGCCGCCCAAGCAGCGGGCGGCCGTGGTCCACCGGTACGTGCTGGATCTCCCGTACGCGGAGGTTGCGGTGGCCCTCGGGGTGTCGGAGGAGGCCGCCCGGGCGGCGGCCATGGAGGGCCGCCGGAAGCTCCGGGCGGCGCTGGAGGCGACGAGATGAGCGAGGTTCGGGGACTGCGGCTGGACCGTGCCGAGGAGGAGGCCGGGGCGTGGCGCGCCGCCGAGCGCGTGCTGCGGGCCGCCGCGGCCGGCGGCCTGGTGGACGTGGGCTATGCGGAGGTGGATTCGCCGTTCGGGCCCCTGCTGGTGGCCACCACCCGCCGGGGGCTGGTCCGGCTGGCCTACCCGAACGAGGCCACCGACGACGTCCTGCAGGAGCTGGCCGACGAGGTCTCCCCCCGTGTGCTGGAGTCCCCGGACATGACCGGGGAGGTCCGGCGGGAGCTCGAGGAGTACTTCCGGGGAGGCCGGCAGCGGTTCGAGGTGCCGGTGGACTGGCGGCTGGTCCGCGGGTTCGCGGAGCGGGTCCTGCGGGCCACGGCCCGGATCCCGTTCGGGCGAGTCATGACGTACAAGGAGATCGCCGGGAGGGCCGGGAACGACCGAGCCTACCGGGCCGCGGGCAACGCCCTGGGTTCGAACCCGATCCCGATCGTGGTGCCGTGCCACCGGGTCCTGCACACGGGCGGCGGCCTGGGCGGATACACCGGCGGCCTGGAGCGCAAGGAGTTCCTGCTCACGCTGGAGGGAGTGCTGGGCGCGTGACCGGACCCCGCGGCCGCCCCGGGGTGGGCTACCGTGACACCTGGCATGAACGAGCGCGAGGCGCGACAGCGGTTCCTGGAATCCCGGGTGGCCCGGCTGGCCACGGTCGGATCCGACGGCCGTCCCCATGTGGTCCCTTGCGTGTTCGTGGCCGAGGGTGACCGGATCGTCTCGGTCGTCGACGAGAAGCCCAAGCGCACGAAGCGGCTCAAGCGTCTGGCCAACATCAGGGGAAACCCGCGCGTGTCGCTGCTGGCCGACCGGTACGACGAGGACTGGCTCCAGCTGTGGTGGGTCCGGGCCGACGGTGCCGCCGTCGTGGTGGAGAGCGGGCCCCATCGGGACGGGGCCGTGGCCCTCCTCCAGCGAAAGTATCCCCAATACCACGACCACCCCCCCACCGGAGCGGCCGTCGTGGTCACGGTGGACGTCTGGACGTGGTGGTCGGCGGAGCCGCAACCCTGATCAGCTCGGCGGTTCGGGGCGGTCGGCGATTCCGCTGAGCCGCTCGCGGAGAATCGCGCGAAGGATCCCGTCGCGGGCCTCCGGCGGGACCAGGGGGTCCACCGGGGCTCCGGACCGGGCCCGTTCGCGCACGTCGCGGGCGGCCACCGCGGCCACCACGGGATCCACGTCGAGCCGGTCGATCCGATCGGTCCATCCGGCCCCGGCGGCGTCCGCCAGCAGGGCGGCGACCGCTTCCCCGTCCCCCCGGCGGAGGGCGTACCGGATCGCGGCGGCCCCGAACAACGCACCCAGCGCTTCGTCGCGGTCCTCGTACCAATGCGGCTCGAACAGCTGGATCAGCTTGTCGGACCCCAGGACCACCGTGAGCTCGGCGCCCGGAAAGCGGCCCATTGCCGCGCGGACCTGGTCCACCAACAGGCCGTGGGAGCACAGCCCGAGCGCGACCTTCGGCCGGGACGCGCAGAACCGCTCCAGGACGTCGAGGCGCTCGGATTCCGACAGGAGGGGCCCGGCCGTCCCGGGCTCCTTCGGCAGGGTCCGGGGGGAGTAGAGCAGCACCACCGCATCGGCGGCACCGGCCGCCGCCCGGGCCACCGCCTCGTGCGCCACGGTCAGGGGATCGAACGACCCCGACAGCACGGCCGCCGAGCCCACAGCCCGATCGGACGGCCCGTTCGCGTCCTCCGGCCACAGCACCAGGCGCGGGATGTCCGAAGTCCGCAGCCCGTCCAGCGCTTCCGACCGGTCCACGGGCCGTACCATGGCACGACCGACATGACGGAGTGGGACTCGATCGTCGCGCTCGCCGGCGACCGGACCATGGGCGCCGGGGAAACGGCCGACCGGGCCGCACGCCTCCTCGCCGCCGTCCCCCGCGAGGAGCTTCCAGACGCGGTGGAGACGCTCCTGCTGGGACACCCCGCCATGGCCCCGCTGTGGAGGCTGGCCGACGCCGTGCTGGGGGCCCGGGACCACGCCGCCGCCGCCGAGCGGTTCCGGGCCGACCTGGCCGGGGACCACCTCGCCGCGATGGCCGTGGCGGGCGAGCTCCCCGCGAGGATCCTGACCATCAGCAACTCCGCCACGGTGGCTGAGGCCCTCGCCCTCCGGAAGCCCCGCACGGTGGTGTGCATGGCCTCCACGCCGGGCGGGGAGGGCCTCCAGATGGCCGGCTTGGCCAGCGCCTACAGCGAGGTCCAGGTGATGGACGACGACACGGCGATCCGGGACGTCCCGGCGGAGGCCGTGCTGGTCGGCGCCGACGCGGTCACCCCCACCTCGGTGGTGAACAAGGTGAAGACGCTCCAGCTGGTGGAGGCGGCGGCCGCGGCGGGCATCCCCCGGTACGCCGTGGCCGGCAACGCGAAGCTGATCCCGGTGGAGCTTCCGGTGCCCGAGCTGTTCCAGGCCGTCCCGCTGGACCTGTTCACGGCAGTGGCCCTCCCTGGGGTCCTGCTGAAGCCCGCCGACGTGGTGGAGCGGGCGGCGTCCGTTCGCCTGCACCCGGTGCTGACCATGCTCCTGGAACGGATGTAGCCGCCGGGAGGCCAACCCGGGAGGACCCGGCCTTGCTCCGGGCCGCTGATACGATCGAATCGTGGAGCCACAGGCCCCCTCCCGGGGGGCGTCGATCGAGTCCTGCTACCGGCACCCCAAGACCCAGACCGGGGTGCACTGCACGCGTTGCGGCCGTCCCATCTGTCCCGAGTGCATGATCCCGGCCCCCGTCGGCTACCAGTGTCCCGAGTGCGTGGCCGATGCCCGCAGGGCCTTTCGCCAGACCCCCACCCAGGCCGTCCGCGCGGTCGGGCGGGCCTCCCTCACGAACATCACGCTCGCGGTCCTCGCCGCGGTCTTCCTGGTGCAGGTGGTCGGCGGTCAGGGCCTGGGCGTGGGCGTCACCAGCAGCCAGGCGGACCCGTTGTTCGTCCACGGCGGGATGCAGCCGGCCAGCGTGGCGCTCGGCGACTACTACCGGCTGTTCACGAGCATGTTCCTGCACCTGTCGGTCCTGCACATCCTGTTCAACGGGTGGGCCTTGCTGATCTTCGGCCGGTTCGTGGAGAACGCCCTGGGGAGGGTGGCGTTCGCGGTCGTGTTCCTGCTCGGCGGGCTGTGCGGGAGCGTGGCGAGCTACCTGTTCGCGTTTCCCGCCGTGACCTCCGCAGGCGCCTCGGGGGCCATCGTCGCCCTGTTCGGAGCGTTCATCGTCTACAACTACCGTCGCCGCCAGACCGCGATGTCCAGGGCGAACCTGCAGTCGGCGCTCATCATCATCCTGCTGAACCTGTTCCTCACCCTCGGCGTACGCCAGATCGACTGGCGGGCCCACCTCGGCGGGCTGGTGGGGGGCCTGATCCTGGGCGGCGCGCTGGACGCCAGAGGGTCGCTCGGGACCCGCAACGTCGTGCGGGTGGCCACCATCCTGGGGGTGGCCGTCGCGGTGGTGGGCCTGGTCCTGTTCCGAACGGCCCAGCTCCGGCAGCAGTACGGGGTGGGCGGGCTGGAACAGCTCGCCCGGATCCTCGGCTCGTGACCCGCTACGTCGGGTCGCCGATGCCGTAGAACTTGCCGCCGCGGGTGCCCACCCACAGCATGCCGTGCCACACGGCCGGGGTGGACTCGACGCAGCCGGAGAGCTCCACGGCCCACAGCTCCCTGGGGTTCCGGGGGTTCGAGATGTCGAAGTCGTGGAGGACTCCGTCGCATCCCCCCACGACCATCTGGTGGTCGATGGTCACCGGCGAGCCGTTCAGGGGCGGCGCCACCTGCGTGTCGGACAGGACCTTCCCGGACTTCTGGTCCACCGCCAGGATGTGCCCGTCGGTCCCCGGCGCCCACACCACGCCGTCGTACAGGGCCGGGGTCCCGAGCAGCCCGCCGTCGGGGCCGGTTCCCCCCATGTTCACCGTCCACACCACCGGGTCCTTCGGGCGGCTGGGGTCGAGCTTGATGAGCGAGCCGCCCACCTGCTCGTCCCGGGCCCGCCCCCGGGACTGGATGTTGAACGAGTAGTGCCGGCCGACGTAAAGGTCCCCCTGGTCGTCGATCACGATGGAGGCGTCGGTCTCGTCGCCCACCCAGTACTCGAACACCTTCTCGTAGTGCGAACCTCCGTTCAGGATGTCGCTGACGTCCCACCCCTGGACGAGCCCGCCGGAGTTCCCGAAGTACACGACGCCGTCGTGGAACGCCACGGAGTTCTCGATCGACACCGAGTCGTCGCCGAGCTCGCTGATGAACTCCTGCGTGAACCCGGGGACCAGCATCACGATCCTGGGGTCCACCTGGACCAGGCCCTTGCTGTCGTAGCTCCGGTTCAGCTTGATCACGTAGAACCACGAGTTCTCGCCGCCCTCCAGGAGGTAGTCCCCCAGCTGGAGGGCGGCCCCGTCCCAGTCGTTGTTCCACCGCGGGTCCGACACGCTGGTGTCGGCGTTCACCTGCCACAGGACCGCGGGCTTCGACCGGTCCAGCGCCACGATCCGGAAGTAGTTGTCGCGCGAGCCCGCGTAGTACAGCGGGTACCCGTCGGCGTCGGAGGAGGCCGACCCCTTGGCCAGGTCGCCGGTGACCAGGTCGGGGTGCATGACCTCGCCGGTCTCGCCGTTCCAGAAGTGGTAGTGGCCGTCGTACGCGCCCTCCCGGATCTCGATCGTGCCGTTCTTGTGCGGGATCACGTTGGGCTGCCCGGTCCAGCCGGTGCCGCACCATGTCTTCGGCCCCTGCCCGCCGTCCGACACCGAGCACAGCCCGCCCGACGACGGATAGGACCACAGGACCTCCGGGTGCTTCGGCAGCGGTCCCTCCCCGTAGTACGACCGGGTGGCGTTCCCCCGGAACGTGACCAGGCCCGGCACCTTCGTGTTCAGGGGAGGCGGCGTGACCACGCCGTCCCCGGACGGAGTGGGCGGCCGCGACGTCGTGCCGGACCCGGTCGGACTCGAGGTCGACGGCCCGGTGGAGGGACCACCGTGCGTCCCGCTGGCCGGGGCCGAGGGCGACCGGCCGCCGGCGGCCTTGTCGTCACCGCCGCCTCCCACGGCGGCCTTCACCGCCACGGCGCCTGCCGCCAGCACCACGAGCACCAGCACCGCCGTCCGGAAGGGGAAACGGGGCGGCGCGGCGTGCCGGGGGACGGCGGAGCCACGCGGCGGCGGTCGACGTGCGGGTCCGGGGGGCGTCATCGGGATCGCGAAGATGGTACCGGCCGGGCGGCCGTTCGGGACGTTACGCGGGCAGCTCGGAGATGAACTTGGCCACGGCCCGGCTGGTGCGGTCGGGGACCTCGAACTGGGGGACGTGCCCCACGTGCGGGAGCATCAGCAGCTCGGCCTTGGGGAGCTCCTGGGCCAGCTTGGGGGCCAGACGCGCGGGAACCAGGCGGTCGGCCGTTCCCCACACGATGAGGGCGGGAGCCCGGACCCGGCGGACGTGGGCCCAGAACGGCCGGGGCTGCTCGGTGAGGATGTGGCGCAGCGAGTCGAAGAACGCCATCCGGGCCTCCGACGAGCGGTAGATCCGGATGAACTCCTCGGCCGCGCCGTCGTAGCCGGCGTCGGGGAGCCGCGACGGGTCGGCCAGGAGCCGGCGGATGGCTGTCTTCATCCACTTCTCGCGGAGCGGGAAGGGGACCGCCCCGAGCTCGGTGGGGAGGACCCGCGTGAACCCGAGGATGTACCGGACCCGGAACCCGGGGACGGCCGGCGCGATGAGGCCCAGGGCCCGGACGCGGTCGGGCGAGCGCACCCCGAGCTCGAGCGCGATCCGTCCGCCCAGGGAGTTGCCCACCACGATGGCCCGCTCCACGTCGAGCGCGTCCATCAGCCGGCGGACCGTCCGGGCGTAGTTGCGCGGCGTGTACTCGGTGGAGACCGGCTTGGCGGACTCCCCGTGGCCGGGAAGGTCCGGGATGATCACCCGGTGGTACGGCGAAAGTGCCGGGACCAGGGGCAGCATCGAGATCTTCGTGCCGCCCAGGCCGTGGAGCATGACCACCGGCGGCCCCTCCCCCACCACGTAGGTGGACATCCTGACGTCGCCGGCGGCCACCTCGATCTGGTCGAGGTCGAGGGGGCCGCGCTCCCGCCCGTGGGGCTGGAACAGCGACTGCAGTCGAGCCCCCAGGTCGAGGTTCCCCCGGAGCGTGAGCTTCCCGGCCAGGAAGGCCTCGATCCCGCTGGTCCGGCCGTCGTCGAGGGCCAGCCAGGTCTCGGCGTCGGCGGTGATCCGGGCCATGGCGCCCGGGCTGGGGCCCACCCGGGTCCGGCAGGCCCGGCGGGTGACCGTGATCGTGTAGACGTTGTCGGCCACCCGGAGCTCCCATTCGGCCGACAGCCCGTTCGCCGCCTCCCGGCGGAACCGCTCGGGCAGGGACGCGACCCGAAGACGAATCTCTTCGTCGGAGGGAGCAGGCGCGACGTCCGTCGTCCGTTGGGCCACTTCAGACCCAAGGGTACCCCTTGCAGCGTTCGGATTCGGTGAACTGCCGGAAAGCTCCAGGGCCAGCCCTTTGTACCCGGCTGCACCACGGGCTACGCTCGCGGTCGTGGCGTGGGAGAAGCGTCAGAAGGACCTGGTCCTCATCCTGGTCCGGGACATCGCGGCCCGGCTGGCCACTCCGATGTTCGTGGTCGACGCGAACGGGGCCCTGGTGTTCTTCAACGAGGCCGCCGAACAGGTCCTGGGGCAGACATTCGCCGATGCCGGCGAGATGCCGGCCGAGGAGTGGGCCGCCGCGTTCTCGCCGACCGACGACGCGGGGCAGACGATTCCCTTGCGGAAGCTTCCCCTGGGAGTGGCCCTGTACGAGGGCCGGCCGGACCACGGGACGTTCACGATCGAGGCGGCCGACGGCGTCCACCGGGAGCTGGCCGTGACGGCCATCCCACTGCACACGCATCCGGACGAGCTGGTGGGGGCGGTGGCGCTCTTCTGGGGCCGGTCGGGCTACGGGAGCGCGCTCCCGTGAGGGTCCGCCGCGGGGGGGGACGCCAGTGAAGGCGAAGGTGTGGGGGTGCCGGGGGTCGCTCGCCGCGCCGGGCCCGGACACGGTCCGCTACGGCGGGAACACATCGTGCCTGGAGGTTCGCCTGGACGGAGGGGCCGTGCTGGTCCTCGACGCCGGAACCGGGATCCGGACCCTGGGACTGAAGCTCGCGGAGGAGGTCCCGGAGCGGATCGACATCCTGCTCACGCACCTGCACCTGGACCACCTCGAGGGGCTGGGGTTCTTCACGCCGCTGTGGACCGCCGAGAGCGAGCTCCACATCTGGGGGCCGCCATCGCCGCTGAAGTCGCTGGAGGACCGCATCGCGACGTACCTGTCGCCGCCGCTGTTCCCGGTGCACCTGTCGGCCATCCCGTCACACCCGACGTTCCACGACACGCCGGAGGACGAGGAGTGGGACCTGGCCGGCGTCCGGGTCACCGCGCAGCCGATCTCGCACCCCGGGCCGACAGTGGGGTTCCGCATCGAGGAGGAGGGGCGGACGCTGGTGTACATGCCCGACCACGAACCGGCCCTCGGGATCGGCGACCTCCGGGGTGTCTCGCCGGAGTGGCTGTCCGGCTACGCGGTGGCGTTCGGTGCCGACGTGCTGTTCCACGACGCGCAGTACACGGAAGAGGAGTACGGCCACAAGGTGGGGTGGGGACACTCCTCCACCGAGCACGTCGTGACGTTCGCGCAGCTGGCCAAGGTCCGCCGGCTGTTCATGACCCACCATGACCCGCTGCACACCGACGACGACCTGGAGGCCATCTTCGCCCGGGCCACCGAGCTGTGGAACGACAACGGCGCCGGGGACCACGACGGCGAGATCGCCCTGGCCTACGAGGGCATGGAGGTCGAGGTCTGATCCCTTCGGCTGTTCGCCGGCCGGCCCAGCTACCGGGGGTGGGGGAATCCGGCCATCGAGGTGCCCTCGGGCTCGCGGAGGGCCGTTTCGTTCCACAGCTTCAGGGCGACATGGCCGTGTTCCTCGCCAAGGGTGCCGAGGGTGCCGGCGTCGAGCCGGAGGAGGCCGGCCACCCAGATGGGCAGGCCAAGGTACCGGGTGGCCATGGCCCGGAGGCAGTGCCCGTGGCCGAACAGCAGGACCGGGCCGGGCTCGTCGGCGAGGTCGAGCAGCAGCTGGTCCATGCGGGCGGCGACCTGCTCCGGCGTCTCGCCGCCCGGACAGCCGTCGCGGAACAGCTCCCACTGCGGGCGGCGCTTCTGGATGTCCTTCGTGGTCATCCCCTCGTACTCGCCGTAGTCCACCTCGCGCAGGAGGTCGGTGACCTCGACCCGCGAGTAGCCGGCCAGCCGGGCCGTCTCACGGGCGCGCCGCATCGGGCTCGACATCACGAGCGAGAAGCGGATGTTCGCCAGGCGAGGGCCCATGGACCTGGCCTCCCGCTTGCCGTCCTCGATGAGGGGGAGGTCGGTCGAGCCGGTGTGCTGGCCGGATCGCGACCACTCGGTCGCGCCGTGCCTGGCCAGCCAGATCTCGGGCACTACCGGCGGCCCCAGGTGAGGTCGACGTCGACCAGGATCAGCTCGGAGTCCGCCGCGGCGGCGATGTCCACCGCGCGTTCGTCCCAGATCCGCGCCGCCGCGCCCGTCTCCATCCCCTCACCGTTCACCGTGACGTCGCCCTCGATGACGTACAGGTAGACGCCACGATCCTCGGCGACCTCCAGCTTCGCCGACTTCCCGGCCGGCAGGCGCGAGACATACACGGTCGCGTCGCCGTGAACCTTCACCGCCTCGCCGTCCTCGGGGGCGATGACCTTCAGGAGCTTCCCGGTGCGGTCCTCCGTGGTGAACACCTTCTGCTCGACGCCGGGGGTGAGCCCGCGCTCGTCCGGCATGATCCACATCTGGATGAACCGCATGGGCTCGGTCTGGGAGCCGTTCTGCTCCGAATGCCACGCGCCGGACCCGAGCGTCATCCGCTGGACCGAACCGGGCGGGAGGTCCCCCGGCGGTCCGCCCACGTCGTCCTGGTGGCGGAACGTCCCCTCCACCACGTAGGTCAGCCCCTCGATGTCGCGGTGCGGGTGCAGCGGCCAGACGGCCCCGGGGATCAGCCGGTCGTCGTTGAACACCCGCAGGTTCCCGAACCCCATGTACTCCGGGTCCCGGTACGTGTCGAACGAGAAATGCCACCGGGCCCGGAACCACCCGCCCTCGGTGTCGGAGATCTCGTCGTCCCGCCTGATGCTGATGGTCATCTCATTCCCCTACCCGCCAATGCTCCACGACGACCCCGGGAAACGCGAAATCGCGAGGGTTGCCGGTCGCCACCCGGGCGCCGATCCCGACCGCGGCGGCAGCGATCAGAGCGTCTGACTGAGCAACCATTCGACCTCGCCGTCCCAGCGTTCGGCGCCAATACCCTGCGAGCCGTCCTTCCGGAACGCCGAGCGTCGCAACCTCGACCCCCTCCAGGAGCTCGATGAACACGTCGTCCTCCACAGGCCTGAGACCGCGAGTGACCTCCTCAACGCTGATGGCACAGACATGGGGTTGGTCGCCACGGCTCTCGAGATCGGCGACCCGTCCGATGGTGGCTGGTCGCCCCCGGAGGTAGTCGATGAGCACGGTCGTGTCGAGAACGACGGCTCCCACTCAGCCGACCCTGCGGGGATCCGCTCGCCGTTGCACGCGGACCCACGCGGCCGGATCCTCGTCCCATTCGTGGCCGTGATCGGCGATCCTGCCTGCCGCGCGCTTGAGAGCCCTCCAACGGAGCTCCCTTTCCACTGCCTTCCGGACCGCTTCGGCGACAAACGGGCTCCGACCCCGAGGGCCGACGAGCTCGTCGACCCGCTTCACGAGGTCGTCGTCCAGGCTGATGTGGACGCGCATGGCCCAAGATTAGCACATACATCGGCACACTCGACAGGAGCCTTCACTGTAGATGCGATGCGGTCGTGGAAGCCCTCACCAACACGCGGATCGAGACGGGGCGCAACTCAAACCTTGAATCGCGGCTGCGCTGAACTCCCTCCGTGTCGCGCGATCAGCCGGCGAGCCAGTCGGCGGCTTCCCTGGCGTGGTACGTGAGGATGAGGTCGGCCCCGGCTCGGCGGATGCCGGTGAGGATCTCGAGGGTCACGGCGCGGCCGTCGATCCAGCCTCGTTCGGCGGCGGCCTTGACCATGGCGTACTCGCCGCTCACGTTGAAGGCGGCCATGGGGTGGCCGGTGGCGTCCTTCGCGGCGCGGATCACGTCGAGGTACGGCAGGGCCGGCTTCACCATCACGATGTCGGCGCCCTCGTCGATGTCGGCCTCGATCTCCCGCAGCGCCTCCTCGAGATTCGCGGGGTCCATCTGGTAGCCGCGGCGGTCGCCGAAGCGCGGCGCGCACTCCGCGGCCTCACGGAACGGGCCGTAGAACGCCGAGGCGAACTTCGCCGCGTACGCCAGGATCCCCACCGCGCTGAACCCGGCCTCGTCGAGGACCTCGCGGATGGCCTCCACCTGGCCGTCCATCATCCCGGACGGCGCCACCAGGTCGGCCCCGGCCTCGGCCTGGGCCACCGCGATCTTCCGGTAGACCTCGAGCGTCCGGTCGTTGTCCACCTGCCCGTTCCCGGTCAGGACGCCGCAGTGACCGTGGTCCGTGTATTCGTCGAGGCACAGGTCGGCGATCACCACGGCGTCCTCGCCCAGCTCCTCCTTCAGGGCCCGGAGCGCGTGCTGCGCAACGCCCTCGGGGTTGTGGGACTCGCTGCCCTCCGCGTCCTTTCGTGCCGGCACGCCGAACAGCACGAAGTTCCGCACGCCCCGCGAGGCGATGTCCACGGCCTCCTTGCGCAGTGACTCCAGCGTGTGCTGGGACTGGCCGGGCATCGACCCGATCGGCGCCGGCTCGGCGATGCCCTCCTTGACGAACAGCGGGGCGATCAGGTGCCGGGGCGTGAGATCGGTCTCGCGAACGAGACGGCGGAGGGCCTCCCGGGCCCGCATCCGGCGCGGCCGGTGGTCGGGGTAGCTCATCCCGACGAGTGTACGCCGGACGAAGGACCTGGCAGCGTCCGGATCACGGCGGCGGCCAGGCCATCGATCGTGTGCGGCTCGGCCACGGCCGCCACCGAGAATCCCTCCTCCCGAGCGGCCCGGGCGGTGACCGGGCCGATGCACACGGCACCGTAGCCGTCCTTCCGCGGGGCGATCGCGGCGAACCCACGGACCGTCGAGGCGCTCGAGAACGTCACGGCGTCCACCAGGCCGTCGGCCAGCGCGGTGGCCACCTCGTCCGGCAGCGCCGCGGAGAGCCCGGTTCGGTACGCCACCACCCGGACCGGGGTCCAGCCCTTCGCGGCCAGCCGCTCCTCCACGCCCGGCGGCGCGATATCGGCCCGCGGCAGCAGCACCCGCCCCTGGCCGGTGGGGAACTGCCCGGCCAGGACCTCGGTGGTGTGCGGGTCGGCCACCAGGTGGACGTGGAACCCGGCCTCGAGCAGGGAGGCCGCCGTGGCCGGCCCCACCGCGGCGATCATCGCGGCCATCCCGCGGGTGTAGCCCAGTGCGTCCATCCGCTCGCGCACGGCATCCACCGCGCGGGGGCTCGAGAACACCACCCACCCGAACCCGCCCTCGCACAGGTCCGACACGGCGTCGTCGAGCGGTCCGGTGTCCTCCGCCGGCATGATCTCGATCGCGGGCGCCTCCAGGACCTCCGCGCCCTCGGCTCGGAGCAGGTCGGTCAGCTCCGCCACTTCGTCGGCTGGACGGGTCACCACCACCACCCGGCCGTCCAGGGCGCCCGTCTCACCTCACCTCCTCGAGGATCGCCGCCGCCCCCCCGGCCAGGAGCCGGTCGGCCACCTCCCGGGCCACCGCCTCCGGCGCGTCCCCGCCGGCTTCCGCCCGCACCGCTCCGGTTCCGTCCTGCCGGAGGACCACGGCGGTGAGCCGGATCTCCGAGCCCTCCACGGTGGCCAGGGCGCCCAGCGGCAGCGCGCACCCGCCCCCCACGAACCGGACCAGGGCCCGTTCGGCCTCGAACGCCAGGCGCGACGGGCCGTCCTCGATCGCACGAACCGCGTCCCGAGCCGGCCCCTCCGTACGAGCCTGCACGGCCAGTGCTCCCTGGCCCGGGGCCGGCACCATGACGTCGGCGCCCAGCACTTCGCCGTGCTCGGCCTCGACGCCCAGCCTGGCCAGCCCCGCGGCCGCCAGCACCAGCCCCTCGACCTCGCCTTCGGCCAGCTTCCGCAGTCGTGTGTCGACGTTCCCCCGGATCTCCACGACCCGGAGGTCGGGCCGCGCCGCCGCGAGCTGGCCCCGCCGGCGCAGGCTGGAGCTCCCCACGGCCCCGCCCGCCGGCACCCCGGGGTCCCGGCTCACCAACAGGTCGAACGGCACCGCTCGCTCCGGCACCGCCGCCACCACGACGCCCTCGTCGTCCTCGGACGGCAGGTCCTTGGCCGAGTGCACGGCGAGGTCGATCTCGCCGTGCTGGAGCGCGTCGACGATGTCGGTGACCCACAGGCCCTTCAGGCCGGCGGGCGACGACGTGAGCGGCGCCCCCCGGTCGCCCGAGGTGGTCATGGGAACGAGCTTCGACCGGACCTCGAGCGCGGCCAGCCGATCGGCCACCTCCCGCGCCTGGGCCAGCGCGAGCGCGGACCGCCGCGTCCCGATCCGCAGGACCCCGGGCTCAGATGACGTCCCGGACCACCTCGGCCAGGTCCTTGCGGACCCCCGTCAGGAACGGGACCTCCACGCTCGTATACCGGCGGGCCTTCGCGTCGCGGAGGCGACGGATGCAGTCCACGATCTCGGTGAGCTCGTCGGCCTCGAACGCCAGGATCCACTCCCAGTCCCCCAGCCCGAAGTTCGACGTTGTGTTGGCCAGGACCGCTGGGAACTCCCGCCCCATCTCGCCGTGCTCGCGCAGCAGCTCGGCCCGCTCCTCTCGCGGGAGGAGGTACCAGTCGTGCGACCGGACGAACGGGTACACGTTCAGGTACCGCTTCGGCGGCTCGCCCTTCAGGAACGCCGGGAGGTGGTCCTTGGCCACCTCCGGCGGGCGATGGGCGCCGAGGAACGCGTGGGTCTGCTCCAGGCCCCGCCCGAAGGCGGTGCGCCGGAACGCGGCCATGAGCTCCTGGATGTCCTCCGGCGATCGGGCCACCCACCACATCATGAGGTCGGCGTCGGTCCGGAAGGCCACGGTCGAGTACGTGCCCCGGACCGTGACCCGGTCGTCCCATTCCTTGAACAGCAGCTCGGCGTCGTGGGCCAGGCCCAGGTGGTCGGTGGCCTCGCCGCGCAGGGTCGCGGTGGCCCGGAACGCCGGGTAGTACGCGTACGTCGGCCGGTCGTCGGCGTGCTCGCTCATGGCTCGATGCCCTCCTTCTCCACATGATCCCGGATCACCGCGGCCAGCGCCCGCAGGAACGCCGGGTCGCCGTTCGGCATCTCGGTTCGGACCAGGCGGATCCCGGCCTCCCGGGCCTCCTCCTGGGCCTCGATGTCGAGGTCGTACAGGATCTCGAGGTGGTCGGACACGAACCCGGCGCTGCACACCGCCACCGCGGGGTGGCCCTTCGCCGCCAGTGTGTCGATCTCGTCCTCGATGGGCGGCCCCCACCACGGATCCGCGGTCCGCCCCGCGCTCTGCCAGGCCACGGACACGTGCTGGGCCAGCCCGAGATGCGCCGCCACCCGCCCGGCGGTGTCCCGGAGCTGGTCCCGGTAGGTGCAGGACGCCTCGCACCGTGCTGCGGTGCACCGCAGGCACCGCTGCGACCCGTCGTCGAGCGTCCGGACCGGCAGCGAGTGCGCCGAGAACACGACGGCGGCGTCGTCCCGGTCATCGGCCGGGAGCTTCGCCAGCGCCACGGCCACCCGCCCCGCCAGGAACTCCACGAACTCCGACCGGTCGTACCACCACCGCACGAACGTGAACGCCGGGCCTCCGTCCTCGGCGACGGCTCGCTCCACCCGGTCCACGTACGTCTCGACCGACATGCCCGACCAGTGCGGCGCCATGACCAGCCCGATGGCTCGCTCGATCCCGTCATCGCGCATCATCGCGACGCCGTCCGCGACGAACGGCGGCGAGTGCCTCATACCCAGGTACGCCCGGAAGGCCTCCCGCCCGGCGCTGGCGTTCAGCTCCGCGGCCAGCCCGTCGGCCTGCCGGCGTGTGATGTCGAGCAGCGGGAACCGGTTCCCGATCGCCGCGTATCGCTCCTTCAGCTCCTCGAGGTGCTCGGGCATCGGGGGACGGCCTCCTCTGATGTCGGTGTAGTAGCGCTCGATGTCGTCGGGGCCGGAGGCGGTCCCGTACGCCATGACCAGCAGCCCGATCGGTTGATCAGCCACCGGATGCCCCTCGTTCCGTGCGGTCGTGGACCAGGTCGACCAGGCGGCGGAGCGTGTCCGGGTCCGAGGCCGGCAGCACGCCGTGGCCCAGGTTGAACACGTGCCCCGGACGGCCCGCCGCGCGTTCCAGCACGTCGTGAGCCTTGCGCTGCAACGCGTCCCACGGCGCCAGGACCGCCGCCGGGTCCAGGTTGCCCTGAACGGCAACCCCGTCCCCGAGCCTGGCCCAGCCCTCGTCCAGGGGGATCCGCCAGTCCAGCCCCACCACGTCGGCCTCCGCGTCCCTCAGCAGCTCCACCAGGTGCGACGCGCCGACGCCGAAGTGGATCCTGGGCACGCCGGCGCCCGCCAGCCCCTCCAGGATCCGGCGCGAGAACGGCAGCACGCGGTCGCGGTAGTCCTGCGGCGAGAGCGCTCCCGCCCAGGAGTCGAACAGCTGCACGGCCGAAGCGCCGGCCTCGACCTGCGCGCCCAGGTACGCGAGCATGGAGTCCGACAGCAGCGACATCAGCCGGTCCCAGAGCTCGGGCTCGGACCACATCAGGGCCTTGGTCCGGGCGTAATCGCGAGACGGTCCCCCCTCCACCAGGTACGACGCCAGCGTGAACGGAGCCCCGGCGAAGCCGATCAACGGGCAGTCGATGTCCTTGGCGATCTCGCGGACGGCCTCCAACACGAACGGCACATCCTCCTCGGGGTCCAGAGCATGGAGTCGTGCGATGTCCCCTGCGCTCCGCACGGGCCGGTCGATCAGCGGTCCACGCCCCTCCTCGATGGCCAGCGAGGCCCCCATGCCGGCCACCGGGACCATGATGTCGGAGAACAGGATCGCGGCGTCCACCCCGAGCTGCTCCACCGGCAGCTTCGTGACCCTGGCGGCCAGCTCCGGGGTGCGGCAGATGTCGAGGATGCCGTGGCGCTCCCGCAGCTCGCGGTACTCGCGCTGGGACCGGCCGGCCTGGCGCATGAACCACACCGGGGTTCGCTCGGTGGGCTCGCGCCGGCAGGCTCGCAGGAACAGGTCGTCCATGGCGCGGGCCATCGTAGCGGGGCGCCGCACTATGCTCCCGGGGACCGGCTGACTCGAGGAGCGACGGCATGCGGGTGAACCTCATGATCGAGGGGCAGGAAGGCGTCAGTTGGGACCAGTGGGCGGCGCTGGCCGACGCATGCGAAGCGGGCGGCCTCGACGGCCTGTTCCGGTCCGACCACTACGCCACGATCAGCCCGTTCCTCGACCGCGGCTCGCTCGACGCGTGGTCGGTCCTGACCGCGCTCGGCGGACGGACCTCGGGGATCCGGCTGGGGTCGCTGGTGTCGCCGGTGACGTTCCGCCATCCGTCGGTCCTGGCGAAGTCGGTGGTGACGGCGGATCACGTCTCCGGGGGCCGGGTGGAGCTCGGGATCGGCGGGGGCTGGTACGGCGACGACCACGCCCGGTACGGGTTCGCCTTCCCCGACACCCCCTCCCGGATGCAGATGCTGGCGGAGCAGCTCGAGATCATCCACCGCCAGTGGAGCGACGAGTCGTTCACCTTCTCGGGCCGCCACTACACCCTGGAGGACTGTCACGCCGAGCCCAAGCCCGTGCAGGATCCCCACCCGCCGCTCATCGTGGGCGGTTCGGCCGGGAAGAGCACGGCCCGGCTCGCCGCGAAGTGGGCCGACGAGTACAACACCGTGTTCGCCTCGCCGGAGGAATGCGCGCGGCGCCGGGCCCTGGTGGCCGAGGCCTGGGAACGCGAGGGCCGCGACCCCGCCACGCTCCGGTTCTCGCTGATGACGGGGTGCGTGGTGGGCGAGGACCGGGCCGACGCCGTGCGCCGGGCCGGGCGCGTGGCCGAGCGCCGGGGCGGGAGCGCCGACGACGGCGAGGCTCTTCTTCGCGAGCAGTCCGATTCCTGGGTGGCGGGGACCGTGGACGAGGCCGTGGCCCGGCTCCGGGCGCTGTCGGACGCCGGGGTGGAGCGGGTCATGCTCCAGCACCTGGCCCACGACGACGTCGAGATGGTGGCGCTGATCGGCCGGGAGGTCGTGCCGGCGGTCCCGTGAAGCGCGCCGGGCCCGGAACCCTGCTCAGCCGTTGCCGGAACGGGCCTCGCGAAGCATCGCGGCCAGCGCCGAGACGGCCTCCTCGCGAACCTCGGCCGACGGGTCCTCGTTCGCCACGTCGATGAGGATGCGGGTGGCGTCGGGTCCGCCCGACTCGCGCAGGGCCCGGACGGCCTGCCGGCGGACCAGCGGGTAGTCGTCGCTGAGGGCCCGCACCAGGGCACCCATCAGCGAGGGGTGCCCTCGAAGGCCCTCGATGGCCTCGATCCGGACGAACGGGTCGGGGTGCTCCAACCGCCGCAGGCGCGCCGCGACGGGATCGGCCTCGGGCGCCGGCGCGGCCACGGGCGGGGGAACGGACGGAGCGACCGGCGGCACGGGCACCTCGGGGGCCGGCATCTCCGGCGGGACCGGCCGGAGGGGGACGACGGCGGGCGGCGCGGGCGGCCGCTCGAGCTCGGGCGGCCGCTCCGGCTGGGGGGCCGGCGCGGCGGGGCTCGGGGCCGGCCCCCCTTCGGCCGGGGCGGGCGGAAGGCCGGTGGCCTCGGGCTCGCGGACCTCGATCCGGTACCGGGAGGGCGGCGGCGCCGGCGGGGGCTCCTCGGGTGCCATGGGCTGGGGGGCCGGGGCTGCCGTCCGCTCCAGCCACTCCTTCTGGGACGCCGTGGCCTGGTCGCGCGCCGTCTCCAGGGCGTCGATGGCCTGCTGGGTGGTTCGAACGGCCCGCCAGGCGGTCACCGCCGCCACCAGCGCGGCGACGGCCGCCGTCACGCTCAACAGGACCAGGGCCCAGAACGAGCCCTGGTCGAGCACGACATCGGTTGCCGCGATCACTCGCCCCCTCCGATCCCATCGAGCCCGAGTTCCGCGGCCGGGCGTTTCCGGCCCCGGCGAGGTCCCGAGGTTCCCGCTCCCCTGCGATCGCCGAGTGACTCGGATCGGTCGCGCAGTCACGAGTGAACGTACTCCGTGACCGGCGTTCCCTCATCGGTCCCATGGGGCACACTTGGCGCGTTCGCGGCGGCTTTCCGCCTTAGGCCTGGGGGCCTGCCGGCACGGGATCCGACCCGCCGTGTCCCTCGCCCCCGAGGGCGGATCGAGCCCCGAACGGGCACGGATCGGCGTCCGCGCAGGCATCATGCACCGCACGGGGCCGGTGGCGCCACCCACGAGGGACGTTCGGAGCCGTGGCGCGAGAGACTGGTGGGGTGAGCGAGGCCCCCCGCGAGGCATCCACGCGCCGGCCCAACCGTCTGGCCGGCGAGACCAGCCCCTACCTCCTCCAGCACGCCCACAACCCGGTGGACTGGTACCCGTGGGGTGCCGAGGCGCTCGAACGGGCCCGGGCGGAGGACCGTCCCATCCTGCTCTCGGTGGGTTACGCGGCCTGCCACTGGTGCCACGTCATGGAGCGCGAGTCCTTCGAGGACCCCGCCACGGCCGCGTTCATGAACGAGGGCTTCGTCTGCATCAAGGTGGATCGGGAGGAACGGCCCGACGTCGACGCCATCTACATGGACGCGGTCCAGGCCATGACCGGCTCCGGCGGGTGGCCCATGACCGTGTTCCTGACGCCCGAGGGCGAGCCGTTCTACGGCGGCACGTACTTCCCGGACGAGGACCGGCACGGGATGCCCGCGTTCCGGCGGGTCCTGGCCGCCGTGTCCGACGTGTGGCGCGAGCGCCGGTCGGAGGCCCAGGAGCAGGGGCGGCGCCTGGCCCAGGCCATCGGCCGGACCTCCGAGGTGTCCGCAACTACCGACCCCCTGTCCGAGGACCTCGTCCGCGACGCGTTCGCCGCCCTCCGCGACGGCTTCGACGAGGCGTGGGGCGGGCTGGGCGGTGCGCCGAAGTTCCCCCAGCCCATGACGTGGGAGTTCGTCCTGCGGTGCCGTCTCCGCGGGATCCCTGGGGCCGGCGACATGGTGGCGCGGACCCTCGACAGCATGGCCGCCGGCGGCATGTACGACCACCTCGGGGGAGGCTTCCACCGGTACTCCACGGACGCCCGGTGGCACGTGCCCCACTTCGAGAAGATGCTGTACGACAACGCCCAGCTCGCCTCGCTGTACCTCCACGGCTGGCAGGTCCTGGGCACCGAGCGATACCGCCGCGTGGCCACCGAGACGCTCGACTACCTGCTGCGCGAGATGCGGCACCCCGAGGGCGGCTTCTTCTCCTCGCAGGACGCCGACTCCGAGGGGGTGGAGGGCAGGTTCTTCACATGGTCGTTCGAGGAGCTGGCCGCGGTGGCCGACCCGGAGGTCGCCGCCTATCTGGGGGCCACGCCGGACGGGAGCTGGGAGGGGACGAACGTCCTGTGGACGCCGGCCCCGGCCGGCGCGGTGGCCGCCGAGCTCGAGCTCGAGGAGCGGGAGCTGGTGGCCCGGTTCGAGGACGCCCGCCCGCGCCTTCTGGAGGCCCGCCAGCGCCGGGTCCGGCCCGGGACCGACGACAAGGTCCTGGCAGCGTGGAACGCCCTGGCCATCCAGGCCTTCGCCGAGGCCGGGCGGGACCTGGGCGAACCGCGGTACGTCGAGGCCGCCGTGGGCGCGGGCGAGTTCGTCCTCGGCCGGATGCGCCGGGACGGCCGGCTGCTCCGCTCGTGGCGGGAGGGCACGGCCGGCCGCCCGGGATACGCGGACGACGTGGCGCTGATGGCGCGGGCGTTCCTCACGCTCGCGGAGACCACGCTCGACCTCCGGTGGTACGAGGAGGCCTGCTCCCTCGGGGCGGACCTGGTGCGCCTGTTCCACGACGCCGAGCGGGGCGGGTTCTTCCAGACCGGCTCCGACGGGGAGGCCCTGGTGGTCCGGCCCAAGGAGCTGTACGACAACGCGGTTCCCTCCGGGAACTCCGCGGCCGCGGACGCGTTGCAGCGCCTGGCGTTGCTGGAGGGCGACGCCGAGCTCGAACGGGCGGGGGTCTCGGCGCTCCGCCTGGTCCGCAACGCCCTGGCCAGGGCCCCGTCGGGGTTCGGTCATGCGCTGTGCTCGCTGGACCTGTACCTGTCCTCCCCGCGCGAGGTGGCCATCGTGGGGGATCCCCGCTCCGAGGCGACCCTGGCGCTGGCCGGCCAGGTGTGGGGTGGCTTCCGGCCGAACATGGTCATGCTGGCCGGATCTCCGGAGGATCCGCGGGCCTCGGAGATCCCGCTGCTCCGGGGACGGCCCCTGGTGGGGGGCGAGCCCGCCGCGTACGTGTGCGAGCGCTTCGCGTGCCGCCGCCCGGTGACCGCGCCGGAGGACCTGGAGGCCGAGCTCACCGCCTGATCCCTTCCGATCGGGGGGTGGTGCGAACCGGCGACGTCGATCGGGAGGCGTTCTGCCCGAACGCGGACGACTGAGCTCCCGGGAGGGTCAGTCCCGGCCGTACGTCCCGATGAGCGTGGCCAGCCCCGCGCCGTCCGGGACACCGCCGAGGAGGTCGTCCACGGAGAGGCCGGAGGGAGGCGGCGTGGGCGGGGCCCGGAGCGCGTAGAGGCGGACCTCGTAGCGGTGCGGCCCGTCCCCCGGCGGCGGGCAGGGGCCGCCGTAGCCGTCGTCGCCGAACGAGTTCCGGCCCTCCGGCCCGGGAACCGGGCCGCCCTCGGGGATGGACCCGGACCGGGCCAGCCCGTAGACGAGCCAGTGGACGAAGTCCCCACCACTCGCGTCGACGTCCACCACGAGGATCGCGTAGTCCAACCCCTCCGGCGCTCCGTCCGGAGCGGCCCACCGCAGCGGCGGCGACAGGCCGGCGCCGTCGCACGTGATCCGAGCCGGCATCGCGTCGCCGTCGCCGAACGCCGTGCTCTCGACGACCCCGTGGCCGTTCACCGAGACCGGACCGGCGGGAGCCGGCCCGCTCGATCCGCACCCCCCGGCGACCACCGCCATCGCGAGCAGGACCCCGAACGCCCTGGCCCCCGGACGCGACGTCACCGGAGCGCCTCCGGGAGGGCGGCGATCGAGTCGATCACGAGATCCGGCCGTGCCGGCGAGGCTCCCAGCTCGGCCTCGGTGTACTTCCCCGTTCGGACCAGGATCCCGGTCAGCCCCACCGCCTGTGCGGCCAGGACGTCGTTGTGGAGATCGTCGCCGACCATGGCGGCGGCGCCGGGTTCCACGCCCAGCGTGGCCACGCAGTCGGCGAAGAAGGTCGGGGACGGCTTGCCGGTCACCACCGCCCGCACCCCGGAAGCTGCTTCCAGCCCGGGGAGGAACGAGCCCGCATCGAGCGTGGGGCCCCCGTCGGTCATCCACCAGGCGTTGCGGTGCATGGCCACCAGCGCCGCTCCGCCGCGGAGCATCCTGAAGGCCCGGTTCAGGCTCCCCCACGTGTAGTCGTCGTCCGCCCCGGCCAGCAGGACGACGTCGGCGCCGTCGTCGACGAGGCGCACGCCGTCGAGGTCGGGACGGGTGCCGCTCCCTCCCAGGAGGAACACCCCGGCACCGGGATGCCGGCGGCGGAGGTACTCGGCCGCGGCGACCGGAGCGGTGATCAGGTCGGCGGGGTCCACGTCCAGGCCGGCCCCGCGCAGCGTCCCCGCGAGGTCGTCACGCGAGAGCGTCGTGGTGTTCGTGGCCAGGCGGAAGGGGACCTCACGGTCCCGGAGCCACGCCAGCGTCTCCGCGGCACCCGGAAGGGCCCGCCACGAGACCGTGAGCACGCCGTCGATGTCGAGGAGGACGCCGTGGATGGCCGTCACCCGGCCTTCTTAGCGCGCCGGGAGCAGGGCGGCAACCCGGTGTTCGACGAACCCGGCGCTCCGAGGACGGCCGGCCGCGCCGCTGCGGTCAGGCGGAGCGGGCCCGGCGCTCCACGCGCTGCTGGTCGGCCACGCAGAACCGCGTGGCCGGCCGGACCTGGAGCCGGGCCACGGGGATCGGCCGGCGGCAGATCTCGCACGTGCCGTAGAAGCCCTGTTGCAGACGGTGGAGGGCGGAATCCACCTCCCCGAGCTCCGCCTCGAGGTCGACGATGATCGACAGGCCCTTCTCCCGCTCGAACCGCTCCGACCCCACGTCGGCGGGGTGCTGGTCCGAGCTGCTGAGCTCGCTCAGGCCCGGCTGGTCCTGGGGGTCGCCCAACTCCTCGTACAGGCCCTCCCTCAGGCGTTCCAGGCGGCCTCGCTCCCTGATCAGGCTCCTGCGGATCGTCGCTCTGTTCATCCGATCCTCCGGTCCGACACATGTGACGGGACCCCGTCGTTCCTCACCGATACCCCCGGTCCAGTGCCCCGAAACGCAACCCCGCGGTGCGCGGGCCCCGAAGTCCGCCGGCGCCCGAGGAAATAGCCGACCGGAACCGAAATAGCCCTTGCGGCGTCCAATGGGCGGCCCCTAAGCTCTGAGGCCCACGGAAGGGAGGGAGTCCCCTTGTCACGCGTCCGCATTCTCCGTACCGGCTCTGGCGCGCGCCGGTCGGGCCCCCGCATGGCAGTCGCATTCGCGGTGCTGGCGGCCCTGATGTTCTCCACGTCGGCGTCCGGGCACGCCGACGGGACGTGCACGACCAAGCCCGAGGTATTCCCGGTCGACCAGCTCACCAGGGGCATGACCGCGGTCGGCTACACCGTGATCGACGGGACCTCCCAGACGGCGTTCGACGTCGAGATCCTGGGCGTCGATGCCAACGGCATCGCCCCCGGGGTCCCGTTCATCCTGGCCCAGATCACCGGGCCGCAGTCGTTCCTGGACGAGACCGGCGGGATCGTGGCCGGGATGTCGGGGTCGCCCGTGTACATCGACGGGAAGCTCGTGGGCTCCACGTCGTACGGCTTCTTCGCCTCCGACCAGACCATCATGGGCATCACGCCCGCCCAGCCCATGGTCGACCTGTTCGACTACCCGGACTCCCCGCCCTCCAGCGCGGCACTGGCCGCGGCCAAGGCGGCGTCCGCCGTCCGGACCGTCCACCTGTCGTGGGAGCTCCGCCAGACCGCGGCCCGGGCGGCCGGCAAGTCCACGGCAACGTCGTTCCCGGCAACGGCCCGCCAGCTCCTGGTGCCGCTGTCGGTGTCGGGCGTCGATTCCCGCGGACTGACCAAGCTCAAGAGCTTCATCCGCAACCGGCTCAACCTGGCGGTGAGGGTGTACGGCGCGGCGGGCTCGAACCCGGGCGGCGCCTCGAAGCCGCTGACCTCCGGTGACGGCCTCGCCGCCGGGCTGTCCTACGGGGACATCACCTCCGGTGCCATCGGGACGGCCACGGCGACGTGCGGCGACATGGTGGTGGGCTTCGGCCACCCGTTCTTCTTCAGCGGGGGCGCGGCCCTCGGCATGAACGGGGCCGACGTCCTCAAAGTCATCAAGGACCCCAGCAGCATCTTCGGGGGGTTCAAGTTCGCCACGATGACCGGCCTGCACGGGACCATCGACCAGGACCGGCTGACGGGCATCCGCGGGATCGAGGGGCTCCAGCCGGACCTGGTGCCGGCGCTGGTCCACGTGGAGAACCTCGACATCCCCGGTCGCGTCCGCGACGGCGAGAGCACGGTGGCGGCCGCCCTGTTCATTCCGATCGTGGCGGCCCTCACGCTCCTGGCGAACCAGGACGTCATGTTCGACCGGATCGGCGACGGCTCGGTCGATCTCGGTTGGAACATCCAGGGGACCGGCCCTGACGGGGAGCACTTCAAGCTCCGCCGCGACGACAAGTACTTCTCCGGGTACGACATCTCCTACGAGAGCATCAACGAGCTGCTGTACGAGCTGTTCCTCCTGCAGAACAACAAGTTCGGCGACGTCACGTTCTCCACCATCCGGGCGGGCTCGGAGATCACGCAGCGCCAGCTCACCACCACGATCAGCAAGGTCCTGGTGTCGAGCTCGGTGCAGCCCGTACTGAAGTCCCGCACCCGGCTGCTGGTGAAGCCCGGCGACACGATCCACGTCCGCGTGGTCATGCGTCGCCACGGCATCGTCACGCCCCTGAACGTGAAGCTGTCGTTCACCGTCCCCGCCAGCGCGTCGGGCGAGGGCGAGCTGTCGTTCCGGGGAGGCCGGTTCTTCGAAGGGCTGTTCAATGCCCGGCGGGCCTCGTCCTTCGCCGACATGGTGGCCCGGATGAAGGACGCCGAGCACGGCTACGACCTGGTGGGCGACATGTTCCTGTTCACCCGCAGTGGCGGGGGGGGCCCGGAGCCCAAGGCGTCCGGGCACGTCATCCACCGCCAGGTCATCCGGCCGCAGGGCCGGGTGGTGGAGGGTCGCAAGTTCGTCCGGCTCGAGGTGGTCAAGAACGCCGGCTAGGAGCACCGGATCGCGCCGCTAGCGGCGGCGGAAGGTGACATAGGTGGAGGGGGCGGAGCGATCCGCCCCCTTCCTGCGTGCGGCGGTGATCCTCTCCGCCTCGGGATCCTGACCCTCCGCCGTCTCGGGGAGCGGTGCCCGGCGGATGGCCCGGGTGAGGACCAGGGACTCGGCCTCCAGCGAGCCGATGCGGTCGCTGTCCAGCTCGAGCAGGCCGTACCGGACGGCCTCGTAGGCCCCGGTCAGGACACCGAAACCCGCCGCGCACTCCGGCAGGTCACGGCGGATCGTCTGCAGGAACTCTCCGGGGGTCACGGAGTCGGGCCGGGGGCGGCCGCGCTTCTCCAGCTCGATGAGGGCCTCCGCGTACAGCCGCCGCACGGCATCCTCGGGGAGCTCTCGCCGGCGCCGTCGCTTCACGAACCGGGTCTGCCCGGGACGATGCGACACGGTCTCCTCCTCGACCCATCTCGTGTGGTCGGCCACCGCCTCCTTGACCTTTCGCCGCTGCCGGAGCACGGACATCACCAGCGCCGCCAGGATGAGGGCCACGATGACCAGGCCCACCGGACGCTGCCATGCCGGCACCCCCCGGGCGGAGCCCCCGCCCGCCGCTCCCCCGATCCTGCCCCGGAGGTTCTGCAGCACCCGCCGGATGTTGTCCCCGTTGAGCCCGAGCACCTGGAGCAGCCACGCGAGGGGCCACAGCAGGATCGCCAGGGCAACGGCGACGCCGTACAGCACCCAGACGATCGCGACGATCAGGAAGTTCGCCACCGGCTCGATCGGTCCGTTGGGGAGCCCCAGGAACAGCCCGGAGCCGACCAGGAGGATGGCTCCCACCAGCACCGCGGCGAACACCCTGGTCCACCGGCGCCGGACGTCGATCGGGAGGTCGGCGGCGACCAGGGCGGCTCGGGGGTCGCGGTCGCCCATCGACCCCGAGGGCGTCCGGGCCGCCGATTCGGCCAGACGGACGCTCGCGGCCCGGGAGGCCAGGGAGCCGGCGAAGAACACGACCACGATCGGCCACAGCTCTGCCCCCCACCCCACCGCCGGGGCCAGCGCGACCTCGCCGAGCAGGGCTGCCGCGCCCCAGCCGATCGACGCGTCCACGGGATCCCGCCAGTCCCGGAACACCAGCGTCGCCATCCGGGCGCCCACCGCCAGGAACAGCCCGACGGCGACCAGCGCCCCGCCGAGACCTCCCCTCCCCCACAGGGTGGCCTGCACCGCGGCCGCGACCGCGACACCGGCGAGGATCCCCGCCGGCGTGAACCTCCGGTCCCGCGCCCGCGTGGCCACCGCGGTCCCCGCCGCGACGAGGACCGCGAACGCCGGATACCACGCCAGCAGCCCGCCCGTCGGCCCCAGCGCCGAGTGACGCGCGACGAGCTCCGCGGGCAGGAATCCCAACCCGGCCTCGGCGGCCGCGGCCAGGGCGGCCGGGAGCGCCGACCCCCGGATCCACGGCCCCGCCGCGCCGCGGCCTGCGGACGCTCCCCGGGCCGCCGCTCCCCGGGCCGCCCCCACTACGCGCCCCCCTCCGCCGTCATGAACGCCCGCAGATGCTTCGCGTCGACCTCCAGCGGCGACACCTGGACCACCTCCACCCCGCGGCGGCGCAGGACCTCCATCTCGTGGCGCAGCCACTCGCCGGGCCGGGGCGACACCACCACCACGGAGCTTGACCGTCCCAGCCGGCGACCCACCTCGCGAAGGACCGGCGCGAGATCCGAGGTGGGCTCGTTGGGCATCCGGGCCAGCGCGGCGAACACCGCCGCCTCCTGCTCCCGCGTGGTCCGGGGCATGACCCGAAGGGGCCCCCGCCCCCTGGTCAGGTGCGTGTTGGCCACGGTCCCCACCCTCCATCCGGAGCCCACGGCGATGCGCGCCAGGAAGCTCGCCCACGCGATGGTCTCCTCGGCGACGTCGGGGTAGATGCTGTCCCAGAACGGCTCGCCCAGCGACAGGTCCATGGCCAGCAGCGTGTCGGCGCTCCGGGTGGGCTCGTACAGCTTCACCTGGAGGTCACCGGCGTGCCCGGTGAGCTTCCAGTGGATCCGGTTGATGGGGTCACCGGCCTGGTAGGGGCGGACCCCGGCGAACCGCTCCGGCTGCTCGAACATCCGCATGGCCGGAGCCGGTGTGCCGAACGGCAGCCGCCGCCGCACCGGGACCGGGATCGGGATGCGGGGCTCCGGCATCACCAGCAGATCGAGCTCGGGATCGACCTCGCGGTGAACGGGTGTCAACCAGAAGGGGTCGGCCACCTCCAGCTCGATGACCTTGAGCGGGTACTCGCCGCGGCGGAGGGTCACGCATTCGAAGTCCAGCGTGACCTGGCCGAACCCCCGGATCGACGTCCGCCTGCGAAAGCCCCGGATCGTCGCCGACCCCGGGTCCCCCACCGGGCGGAGCTCCACGGGGAGCCACACGCCGACCCGCACGAACGGCAGCGGGAGGCGCTTGCCGTTGCGGACCCGGACCCGGATGCGCACGGTCTCCCCGACGAAGGCCCGCTCCGGCTCCAGCTTCGCCTCGATCTTCACATCGCGGAGGGCCACCGTGGACCACACCGTGGCCGCCGCCGCCATCCCGGCCACGGCCATCCCCCACAGCACCAGCGGGCCGTTCGCGCCGAGCGTGCCCCCTACCAGGAGCACGGCCCCCACGGTGAGGGCGATCATCCGGCGGTCGGGGGTGTCCACGGCGTCGTCCCGATCCGCTGGGGTCAGCGCCCCTCGGGGGCCCGGAAGCTCTCCCGCTGGAACTCCACGGGGACCGGGACGCGCTCCACGACCTCCTCCAGCACGTCCTCCGAGGTCCGCCCCCTGATGCGGGCGTCGGTGGTGAGCACCAGGCGGTGTCCGATCACCGGGCCGGTGAGGTCCTTCACGTCGTCGGGGAGCACGTAGTCCCGCCCGGCCAGGAAGGCCCAGGCCCGGGCGGCGTCGCCCATGTGCTCGACGGCCCGGGGGCTGGCCCCCACCTGGAGGTCGACGTGCTCGCGGGTGGCCCGAGCCAGGGACACGGTGTACCGGCGGACCGGTGCCTCCATGCGGACCTGGTCCACCAGGGCCCGGAGATCGTCGACCCGGGGGACGTCGGGAAGCGGCTGCGACGGAATGGCACGAGCCGCCTTCCGCGCCTCCAGGATGAGCTCCTCCTGATCCTGGTCGGGGTAGCCCAGCCGGACCCGGAGCATGAACCGGTCCAGCTGGGCCTCCGGCAGGGGGAAGGTTCCCTCCAGCTCGACCGGGTTCTGCGTGGCCAGGACGAAGAACGGTTGAGGGAGGGGATACGTCACGCCGTCCACCGTGACCTGGCGCTCCTGCATGGCCTCCAGCAGCGCCGCCTGGGTCTTCGGGGTGGCCCGGTTGATCTCGTCCGCCAGCAGGATCTGGGCGAAGACGGGCCCGGCGCGGAACTCGAACTCGCGCGAGCGGAGGTCGAGGACCGACGTCCCGGTGATGTCGGAGGGCATGAGGTCAGGCGTGAACTGGACCCGGGCGAAGTCCAGCCCGAGGAGCGCCGCGAGCATCCGGACCAGCGTGGTCTTGCCCACCCCCGGCACGTCGTCGATGAGCACGTGGGAGTCCGTGAGGATCCCCACCAGGACCAGCCGGAGGGCCTCCCGCACGCCGTACAGACGCGCCTCGACCCGATCGGAGAGCGCCTCGACGAACGCCCGGGCCTGTTCCGGCGTGGTCATCCGCCCAAGGATACGGGCCCCGGGGCCTCCGGAGATCGTGCCGGACGCTCGCCTGGTTCGGAGGCCGGCTGGCGCCGGGGGCCCACCGCGAAGCCCCCGGCGGGAGGCCGGGGACTTCGGGTGTTCCTTCGGATCCGCAACGAGCCGGCTGTCACGCTCGGCCGCGGCTTCCCGGGCCGGTCAGCAGGCCGGCCCTCGGTGCGCGAACCCTTCCTGCTTGGGTCCCTAGGCCGACTTCGCGGCGGCGGGGCGCTTGGTCGCGACGGCCTTGCGGGTCATCGAGGCCGGAAGGAACTTCGTGGTGACCGGACGCACGGCGTCGATCAGGGCCAGCGTGTAGTGGCGGTTGGCCTCGAGCACCCCCTCCGCGAAGGAGAAGTACGCGTTGACCAGCTCGGCCGGCGCCGGGAACCGGGAGATCCAGGTCGCCTTGGGAAGGTCGGGCAGGATGTTGCCGATCGTCTCGGCGGCCGTGCCCACGCCCTGCACCACGACGCCCTCGACCTGCTTCACGCCGGACAGCACCCGGTCCTGGGCCTTCGCCAGCGTGGCGGTGTACTCGCTCATGTATCCCTCCTGAGTCCGTCCGGCCGATCTGTCCGGCCGGTCCTGTTCTCTCACGGTGCTAAGTCTACCAAGCACCCGCTAGGGCTGTCAACCCGACCGGGTGAAATTCATGTAGACCGCGAGGAGGGTCTTCTTCTGGTCGGTCGTGAGTGTGGGATCGATGCGAATGGCCTCCTCCACCGACGGCGCCTTCGACTCCCGGTCGGGATCCACCAGGCCGATCCGGGCGTACAGGGACTCGGCCGAGATGTTCAGGGCGTCGGCGATGGACTTCAGCACCTCCGCCGACGGCCTGTACAGCCCCCGCTCGATCTGCGACAGGTACGGGTTCGACACCTTGGCCTTCTCCGCGAGCTGCCGCAACGACAACCGAGCCAGACTCCGCTGCGAGCGGATGAACTCCCCCACCCCCTCGATCGAGTGCTTCACCCGCTCGCCCATGTCGAATGGCATTCTACCGCATTCGCTTGGTCGGCCAAGCAACGGGTCTCGCGTGTGCCGCGATCTCTGTTGGTTGCGGTGGGTCGGCGGAGGCTGTTTCGGTGGCAGGGGCCCCTCCCCACCACCGAGCGCCGCCGCCGGTACGGTCGCTTGCATCCGGCCTCCACGTTCACGGAGCACCTCCGTGTGCCGCGGCACGAGTTCGGCCGCCGTCCGCTGTCGCATGTGGCGGTAGCTGGGCGGGGATGGCCACTTGGGACGACCTCGACGAGGAGAAGATCGCGTCGATCCCTGCCCTCGGGCGCTGCGTCGCACCCCGTGAGCGCCGGCTCGCTCCGGCGGGGCGCCCGGCTCAACCGGAGAAGGTGGCCCTGGCCACGCCGGCGAACCGGCTGAGGCCGCCCCAGGTGGGGAAGGCCCGGGCCACGCGGGGGTCGCCCTCCATGGACCACTCGCCGCGGGCGGTGGCCTCGGGGATGGTCAGGCGGCCCATGTGGACCTGGGCCAGGGCGTCGGCCGTGACGGCGATCACGAGGTCCTCGACGAGGTCGGGAGGCTTCACGCAGAGCTCCACGGACCCCCGCTGAAGCAGCAGCCAGTACCGGTGCACGGGGCGGTCACGAACGTCGAAGCGGATCACCACCCTGCGAGCCGGAAGGCGGCTCTGCCGGAGGAGGTTCTTCCACCCCCCCAGCAGGGTCCTGGACATGCGGGGAACGCCCTGGTGGATGTCCGAGAAGGTCCTCGCCCCGAGGTGGAGGTTCCGCACGATCAGCGGGGTCCACCGTTCGGCGAAGATCTCGGCTCCCCGGGCGATCGGGCAGTACTGGCCGTAGCCGCCCATGGCTCGATCATCCCCGCCCCGTCCCGGCCAGGCAAGTCCAGATCCTGTACTGGACGGCGGACCACCCCCGAGGTCACCATGCCCGCGATGGCGACGGACATGGGACGCGTCGTGTCGGGGGTGGCGGCGGGCGAGCTGAGGTCCGGGCGGCGGGGAGCCGTCCTCGAGCCCCGGGATCCCGGCTACGACGAGGCCCGGCGGGTGTGGAACGGGGTCATCGACCGGCGCCCCGTGCTGATCGCCCGGTGCCAGGGCCCGGGAGACGTCGCCGCCGCGATCCGGTTCGGGCGGGACCACGACCTCCCGATCTCCGTGCGAGGAGGGGGTCACGGCGTGTCGGGGTCGGCCGTGGCGGACGGCGGCCTCATGATCGACCTGTCGGCCATGGACGCGGTCGAGGTGGACCGGGAGACCCGGGTGGCTGTGGCCGGCCCGGGCACCCTGTGGAGCGCGCTCGACACCGCGACGCAGGCCGCCGGCCTGGCCACCACCGGGGGCATCGTGACCCACACCGGCATCGCGGGCCTCACGCTGGGGGGCGGCATCGGCTGGCTCATGCGCAAGCACGGCCTGACCGCGGACAACCTGTTGTCCGTGGACCTGGTCACCGCGGACGGCGAGCTCCTCCACGCCGACGAGGACGAGGTGCCGGAGCTGTTCTGGGCTGTCCGCGGCGGGGGCGGCAACTTCGGCGTGGCCACCTCGTTCCGGTACCGGCTCCACCCCGTGGGCCCGGAGGTCGTGGCAGGGCCGGTGTTCTACCCGCTGGAGGAGGGTGGGCGGGTCCTCCGGGCCTATCGCGACCTCGCGGCGGAGGCACCGGACGCCCTGACCACGATCGTGTCGCTCCGCCGGGCTCCGGCGGTGCCGCTCCTTCCGCCCGAGCTGCACGGCCGGCCCGTCGTCGGGATCATGACCTGCCACGCGGGCCCCATCGACGAGGGACTGGAGGCCGTCCGGCCGCTGCGGTCCCTGGGGACGGTGCTGGCCGACCTCATCGGACCGAAGCCGTACCTGGAGAACCAGTCGATGCTGGACCCGGTCGTCCCCCACGGATGGCACTACTCCTGGAAGTCCTGCGAGGTCCCCGACCTCGGCGACGAGGTCATCGACGCCCTGGTGGAGGGGACCGAACGGATCACCTCGCCCCGGTCGTACACGCTGGTGTTCAATCTGGGAGGGGCCGTGGCCCGGGTCGGCGAGGACGATACGGCCTACAGCCACCGGGCCGCGGGCCACAACGTCAACATCAACGCGGCGTGGCTGGGCGGCGACCCGGACGCGGACCGGCACGTGGCCTGGACCCGCGACGTGTTCCGGGCCGTCGAACCCCACGCCATGGGGGTCTACGTGAACTTCCTGGGCGACGAGGGCCAGGACCGCGTCCGGGTGGCCTACGGCCCGGCGAAGTACGACCGGCTGGCCGCGCTCAAGGCCCGGTACGACCCCGGCAACGTGTTCCGGCTGAACCAGAACATCGTCCCGGCCCGCTGAGGCCTCCGGGACCGGCTCGGCGATCTCCGGCCGCCCGGACCTACAGGGACAGCGTGTAGATCCCCCGTCCGAACGTCCCCCGCGAACAGCGTGTGGGAGGCGGCGTCGTGCCGGAGGTCGTTGATCGCGCAGCGCGGAAGGCCGGTGCCCACCGCGACGTCCTCCCCGAGGCCGAGCGCGGCTTGCTCGACCCCGTTGATCACATGGTGGCGGGCGCCAAATTCAGTCCCCCGATCGCACGCTCTCGATCATGTTCGCACAGAATGAGGGCTGATACTAACAGAAGCGCGCCGCTCTTGCGTTCGCATGTGTTCGATCCTCCTGTATACTCCGCGCGATGCTGTCTGCTCAGCGGCGGGAGCTGGTCCTGCGGGCCGTGCAGTCCGACCACGCCACGCGCGTGACGGACCTCGCGGAGATGTTCGACGTCTCGGAGATGACGATCCGCCGGGACCTCGACACGCTGGCCCACCTGGGCAAGCTCACTCGGGTCCACGGCGGAGCGCTGGCCGACGGGCAGGAGCCCCCGTTCGAGCAGACCGCCGACGAGCGGTTCGAGGAGAAGCAGCGCATCGGAGCTGCGGCCGCGGCCATGGTCGGAGACGGCGAGACGATCCTGCTCGACATCGGGACCACGACACTGCAGGTCGCCCGCCACCTCCGGGGCCGGCGCCTGACGGTCGTCACGTCGAACCTCGCCGTGTACGAGGAGCTGCGAGACGACACCGACGTCGAGCTGGTCCTGCTGGGGGGGGCCGTCCGGCGGAACTACCGATCGATGGTCGGCTTCCTGGCCGAGGACGCCCTGCGCCAGATCCGTGCGGACCGGGCCTTCCTGGGCGCCAGCGGGCTGCGGTGGGATCTCTCGGTGATGGACTCCACGATGATGGAGGTACCGATCAAGCGCGGGATGATGAAGGCCGCCACGGAATCGATCCTCCTGATCGACTCGGCGAAGCTCGGGGTGGGGAGCATCGCCCGGGTATGCGGCGCGGACGCCCTCGACGCCCTGGTGACCGATCGGGGAGCACCGCCGACGCTCGTCGCCGCGCTGGAGGATGCCGGGGTCCGGGTGGTGCAGGCGTGAAGATCGCGCTCCTCGGCGGCGGGGGGTTCCGGGCACCGATCGTGTACCGAGCCATCGTGGAGGCCGCCAAGGAGCTGTCGGTGGACACGGTGGTCCTCCAGGACGTCGACGAGAACCGGCTCGAGCGCATCACTCGGGTCCTCACCGGGATCGCGGAGGAGCGCGGGGAGGGTATCCCCGTCGCGTTGACCACGCGACTGGAGGAGGCGGTGGAGGACGCCGACTTCGTCCTCTGTGCCATCCGGGTGGGGGGTCTCGAGGGGAGGGTGGTGGACGAGACGGTGCCCCTCGGACAGGGCGTGCTGGGCCAGGAGACCACGGGCCCCGCCGGGATCTGCTTCGCGCTCCGCACGGTCCCGGTCATGGAGGCCATCGCAGCCGTGGTCGCCGAACGGGCCCCCAGGGCCTGGTTCCTGAACTTCACGAACCCTGCGGGCCTGGTCACCGAGGCCCTCCGGGACACCCTCGGGGATCGCGCCGTCGGCATCTGCGACTCCCCCGCCGCGCTGTGCCGCCGGGTGGCCGCCGTGCTCGGGCGGGATCCCGCGGAGCTGTGGTTCGACTACTTCGGCCTGAACCACCTGGGCTGGCTGCGATCCGTGTGGAGCCGCGACGGCGATCTCCTGCCGGCCCTGCTGGGCAGCGACGATCGCCTCGCCTCCCTGGACGAGGGCCGGCTGTTCGGGCCCGAGCTCCTGCGCGAGCTCCGGATGATCCCCAATGAGTACCTCGCCTACTACACCTTCACGGAACGGGTGGTCGAGGCCCTGGCGCGGGCCGGCTCGGCCCGCGCCGAGTACCTGCTCGAGCAGCAGCGGTCGTTCTACGAAGCGACCCCTGCTTCCCCGGGTGAGGAGCTGGGCAGATGGCGGCGGGCGGAGCGCGAACGCCACCGGACCTACATGGCGGAGGCGAGGCCTGGCGCCGGGCCCGCGATCGACTCGACCCTCAACGGGTGGGACCCCGGATACGCGGGGGTGGCCCTGGACCTGATTCGAGCCGTGGCCGGCGAGTCCCGCCAGGTGCTGATCCTGAATGTCGCGAACCGGAGCGCCCTTCCCTTCCTGGACGGCTCCGCTGTCGTCGAGGTCCCTTGCATAGCCGGGGCCTCGGGGATCGTTGCGGTCGCGGTGGGCGACGTGCCGGAGGAGCAGCGACGGATGATCGAACGCATGAAGGAGGTGGAGCGGACGACCATCCGCGCCGCCCGGCAGGGATCCGCGGATCTCGCCGTGACCGCGCTGGCCATGCATCCGCTCGTTCCCTCGGAGGACGCGGCCCGCCGCGTGTTCGCCGGCTATCTCGAACGGCACCCGGGGATGCGAGAGCGACTCACGTGACGCACGACGTGGCGGTGGTGGGGAGTCCGTTCCTGGACCTGACCTTCGAGGGGCTCGACGGGCTTCCCGCCCCCGGCGAGGAGATGCTGTCGCGCGAGCTCCATCTGTCGCCGGGAGGGTCCGCGATGACGGCGATCGGCGCGGCGCGTCTCGGCCTCGACGTGGCACTGATCAGCCCGGTCGGCGGGGACCTGGCCGGCTCGTACATCGGGTCCGTGCTGCGAACCGAGGGCGTCACCTGGGAGGGGCCGGCGGCCCCCCGGACGGCCGTGACGGTGGTCATGCCCTGGGCCGAGGACCGCGCCATGGCCACCTACAACCCACTCCTCGAGCCCGACGCCGCCGACGTGGCCCGCGTGGAGGCTCGCGCCTTCGTGATCTCGCTGCGGCAGCTCCACGTGGTCCCGCCCGGCGCGCGCGTCTATGCGGTGACCGGATACCCGGAGGTCGTCGGACCCGGGAACGGCCCGGCTTCGGACCTCGAGCGCGTCCGGGCGGTCATCGCGAACGAGTTCGAGGCCAGGCAGCTCACCGGCGCGGCGAGCGCTGGAGAGGCCGCCCTCGCCCTGTCCGCGACCGCTCCCACGGCGGTCGTGACGTGCGGCCCCCAGGGCGCCGTCGGCGCGGAGGGCGGGAGGATCGTCCGGGCTCCGGGGCTCGATGTCCTGGGGCGCGACACCACGGGAGCGGGCGACCTGTTCGTGTCGGCCTTCGTGTGGGCCGACCTGCACGGCATGGCGCTCGAGGACCGGCTGCGGTGGGCCACGCTGTACGCGGGACTGTCGGTGCGGACGTACACGCCACTGGCCGGGGCCGTTCGGCTCGCCGAGCTGGTCGCGGCGGGCCGGCAGGCCGGGTTGGCGCTGGCCGGCGCCGAGGTGGAGAGCGACTCGAGCACGGCCGGGGGTCGAGGGGCTCGGGGGGGACGCGGGGGACGAACGGACGAGGGGGTCGTCTTCCGCTCGGCCGAGCGGTAGGCCCCATGGGAAGGGAGCCGTCATGACAGGAAGGCATCGCGGGGCCGCGTCGGGTCCCGGCCGGCTCATCCTCGCGGTGGTCGCGACCGCGTTGCTGGTGCTCGCCGCCTGCACCCCCGGCGGCAAGGCCAAGAACGAGCCGTCGCACACGCCGGCCCCCGGCGTGGAGACCGGCGTGCCGGCGAAGGGCACGTTCACGCTCGTCGTGTGGGACCAGGAGGTGCGTGGGGGTCAGGACGAGGAGATCACGCAGCTCAACGACGAGTTCATGGAGAAGTATCCGAACGTCACGATCAAGCGGGTGTCGAAGTCGTTCACCGACCTGCTGAACACCGTGAAGCTGGCCGTCTCCGGCCCGAACCCACCGGACGTGGTGGAGGCCAACCAGGGCTGGGGGGTCATGGGCGCGATGGTGAAGGCGGAGCTGCTCCGGCCCCTCGACGACTACGCGAAGGCCTACGGCTGGGACCAGCGGTTCGCGAAGCCGCTGCTCGACCTGAACAGCTTCACCTCCGACGGCACGAAGTTCGGGACGGGGAGCCTCTACGGCCTCTCCCAGACGGGCGAGTACGTTGGCGTCTACTACAACAAGGACAAACTCGACGCGCTGGGGGTGGGCGTGCCGACCACGTTCGACGAGTTCCAGGCCGACCTGCAGAAGGCCAAGGACGCCGGAGAGACGCCCATCGAGTTCGGGAACCTCGACAAGTGGCCCGGGATCCACGAGTTCGGGGCCGTACAGAACCAGGTGGTGTCGAAGGACCAGATCCGGGACTTCGTGTTCGGGCGCAGCGGATCCTCCTTCACGACGAGCGACAACGTGGACGCCGCGACCATGCTCAGCGAATGGGCCGATGGCGGATTCTTCACCGAGGGGTTCAACGGCCTGTCCTACGACGACTCGTGGGCGAAGTTCGGGGAGGGCGACGGCGTGTTCCTGATCAGCGGCACCTGGCTAGCGCCCGATCTGGAGAAGGCCATGGGGGAGGGCGTCGGGATGTTCCCGATCCCCCCGAAGGACCCAGCGGCGGGCCCGGTGGCCACCGGCGGGGAGGGCCTCCCCCTGGCCATCACCGCGAAGTCGAAGAACGCGCAGGTCGCCGCGGCCTACATCGACTTCCTGACCAGCGACCACGCCATGGACGTCATCACCCAGAACAACCTGCTGCCCGCGGTGCCACCGGCGAACCCGCCGACCACCGGGATCCTGGGAGACGTGTTCGACGGGTGGGACGCCCTGAACGCGGCCGACGGACTGGTGCCCTACCTCGACTACACGACGCCGACCTTCTACGACACGATCACGGCGGACGTCCAGGAGCTGATGGGCGGCAAGGTCGACCCCAAGGGATTCGTGGACCGGGCCCAGCAGGACTACGACTCGTTCTACAGCGCCTAGGCGGGGGACGTGGCGCGCGAAGCGGGGTGAGTGGGTGGCCAAGCCGCAGGCCACCGCCCTGCCCGCGACCCCGCTTCGCGCCGCCGCCCGCGCCGACCGGAGGCGGCTTCCGGGCGAGCCCCGCCGGTCCACGTACCTCTATCTCGCACCGGCGTTCCTCGTGTACGGGACCTTCCTGCTGTTCCCGTTCCTGCATACGGCCTGGATCTCGCTGTTCCAGTGGGACGGGCTGACCCCCGGCCGGTGGGTCGGGCTGGCCAACTACGGGGCGCTGTTCTCGAACGGCGAGATCCGCGGGGCCTTCGTGCACTCGGCCATCCTCATCGTCTTCTACTCGGTGATCCCGGTGACCATCGGGCTGCTGCTGGCGGCCGTGCTCTCGAGGGCCAGGGTCCGCGGGCTCGCCGGGTTCCGGACGATCCTGTTCCTGCCGCAGGTCATCGCCACGGTCGTGGTGGCGCTGATGTGGCGCTGGATCTACGCGCCCGACGGCGTCCTGAACCAGGTGCTGCGGGGCATGGGACTGCGAGGGCTGGCCCGGTCGTGGCTGGGGGACTTCACGCTCGCCCTCCCGGCGGTGGGGCTGGTCGGGACGTGGGTCGCGTCCGGGCTGGCCATGGTGCTGTTCATCGCCGGCGTGCAGAAGATCCCGACCAGCCTGTACGACGCCGCGAGGATCGACGGCGCGGGGGCGTTCCGCGAGTTCCGCGCCGTGACGCTGCCCGGCCTGCGCGGTGAGATCGCCGTCGCGATCACGCTCACGGTCATCCCCGCCCTCCGCACGTTCGACCTGATCTACATGACCACCAAGGGCGGCCCGGGCGACTCCACCCTGGTCCCGGCGTTCACCGTCTACACCCGGGCGTTCCAGACCGGCCAGGTGGGGTCCGCGGCGGCCATCGGCATGGCCCTCGCCGTCCTGATCTTCGTCATCACCGTCCTCGTCCTGCTGATTTCGGAGCGGGAGCGATGACCGGGGGGACGCCGTGATCTCGCAACGGGAACGGGCCGCGAACTACGCCATCGTGGTCGTGTTCTCGGCCCTGGCCCTCCTCCCCGTCGTGGGCATCGTGCTCGTCGCGCTCCACGGGCCGGGGGAGACGGTCGCGGGATTCAGCCTGCCCCACCGGCCGTCGCTCTCGAACTTCCGGTCCGCGTGGGACGAGGGCCGCTTCTCCACCTATCTGCGGTCCTCCGCCATCGTCAGCGTGAGCGTGGTCACGATCGCGACGGTGGTGTCGATCCTGGCCGGCTACGCCTTCGGGACGATGCGCTTCCGGGGCAACAGGGCCCTGTTCTACGTCCTGCTGCTCGGGATCATGGTCCCCGAGGAGGCGATCATCGTCCCGCTCTACTACGACCTTCGCGGGGCCGGCCTGACGGACACGTACTGGGCGCTGATCCTCCCGCAGGTGGCCCAGTCCGTGGCGTTCGGGACGTTCTGGATGCGGGCCTACTTCCGGTCGGCGCCGCGCTCGCTGGTGGAGGCAGCCCGGATCGACGGCGCATCGAGTTGGACCACGCTGTGGCGGATCCTCGTGCCGGGCGGCCGGCCGGCCATCCTCACCATGATGGTCCTCGTGTTCATGTGGACGTGGAACGAGTTCCTCCTTCCCCTGGTCATGGTCACCAGCGAGAATCTGCGAACGGCGCCGCTCGGGCTGGCGTTCTTCCAGGGCCAGCACACGTCCCAGTTCAGCCTCCTGGCGGCGGGAGCCGTCATCGTGGCCCTGCCGGTCGTCGTGGTCTACGTGTTCCTCCAGCGCCACTTCATCCGGGGCATGCTCACGGGCGCGGTGAAGGGCTGATGGCGATCGTCGAGTTCGATCGGGTGTCGAAGCGGTTCGGCCACGTCGATGCGCTGGAGGAGGTCTCGTTCGAGATCCGGGACGGCGAGTTCGTCGTGCTGGTCGGCCCGTCCGGCTCCGGGAAGACCACCGCCCTCCGGATCCTGGCCGGCCTGGAGCTTCCGACGTCTGGCGAGATCAGGGTGGACGGCCGAGTGGTGAACGACCTCTCGCCCCGGGACCGCGACGTGGCCATGGTCTTCCAGGACTACGCGCTGTACCCGCAGATGACCGTCCGGCAGAACCTCGGGTTCAGCCTCCGGGTCCGCAAGATCGCCCGGGAGGAGATCGAACGGCGCGTCCGGGCCACAGCGGAGATGCTGGAGCTGGGATCCCTCCTCGATCGCCGCCCGCGGGAGCTGTCCGGCGGGCAGCGCCAGCGGGTCGCCCTGGGACGGGCCCTGATCCGGGAGCCGAAGGTGTTCCTGATGGACGAGCCCCTGTCGAACCTCGACGCCCAGCTCCGGACCCAGACGCGCGGCGAGATCCGCCGGCTCCAGCAGGCCGTGGGGGTCACCACGGCGTACGTGACCCACGACCAGGTGGAGGCCATGACGATGGGCGACCGGATCGTGGTGATGAATCGCGGCGTGGTCGAGCAGGTCGGCGAACCGTCCGCCGTGTACGACCGGCCGGCCAACGTGTTCGTGGCCGGTTTCATCGGCAGCCCGGCCATGATCCTGGCGCGGTTCTCGGCCTCGCAGGGGGACGGGGTGGTCCGCCTGACCCGAGGCGGTGCGTCGGTGGAGGTTCCGTCCGGCGGGACCCCACTGCCCGGGGAGGTGGTGGTGGGGGTACGGCCGGAGCACGCCGAACTGTGGAGGGACCGGCAGGGCATCGTGGGCCCTCTCGAAGGGAGGGTCCGGTTCGTCGAGGACCTCGGCCGGGAGCAGTTCGTGGGCGTGGCCGTGGCCGAGGACACCACGTTCACCCTGCAGGTGGAGGGCCGGGCCGCCGTTGAGCTGGACGAGGTGGTCAGGTTCGGGTTTCGCCGGGGGCGGATCCACGTGTTCGACCCCGAGACCGGGCAGGCCCTGGGCCGGCTGTGAGCTGATGGCACCCTGCGACCTCTTCGGTCGGGAGGTCGCGAGCAGCCCGCGGCGCTGACCGGCCTCCTCGACGGCGCCGGGGACGTCGCCGCGGCGGCCCGGGCCCTCGCCGTGCGCGGCCCCGGGCTGATCCGGCTGGTGGCCCACGGCTCGAGCGACAACGCCGCCGTGTACGGGACCTACGCGTACTCAGTTATGAGTACGTTACACTCCCTCTATGAGTAAGCGGCTGCAGGTCCTGCTCGGGGATCAGGAGTACGACGATCTCCGCGAGATCGCCCGGCAACAGGGACTCACGGTGTCGGAGTGGGTGCGCCAGGTCATCCGCCGGGAAAGACGTGACCGGTCCCACGGGGATCGGGCCCGCAAGCTGGCCGCGGTCCGGGCCGCCGTTCGGCACGAGTTCCCCACGGCCGACATCGAGGACATGCTGGCCGAGATCGAGCGCGGCTACGGCATCCGATGATCCTGGTGGATTCGAACATCCCCATGTACCTCGTGGGGGCCGAGCATCCCCACAAAGCAGACGCCCAGCGTCTCCTCGACGGCCTCATTGCGCGGGAGGAGCGCCTCGTCACGGATGCCGAGGTCCTCCAGGAGATCCTCCATCGCTACACCGCCATCGAACGGCCGGACGGGATCCAGCCCGCATTCGACGCGCTGCTGGACGTCGTGGACGAGGTCCTGGGGGTCGGCCTGGAGCAGGTGAACGATGCAAAGACCATCGTGCTCGGCGGCTACGGGCTCTCCGCCCGGGACGCGATCCACGTCGCCGTCATGCGGTCGCACGACATCGTCCGGATCCTCAGCTTCGACCCGGGATTCGACAGGTTCCCGGGCATCGAACGCCTGGCGTAGGCCGCGGGTCCGCTCGTTCGTTCGTGCCCGGGCGGAACTCGAACGGACGTGGTCCCGGCGGGATCAGCTCGCGGAGAACGAGCCGGTCGCGTCCGCGGTCGCGTTCCCGATCGTGGAGGGGACGGCGGCGCACTCGAAGGTCCCTTCGACCCCGCTCGCATCGGATCTGGTGACGTCGACCGTGCACTCCCCCCCCGTGGACACGAACAGGTCGAGCGTTCCGTTGCCCGTTGCGACCGTGAGGTCGAGCTCCATCGCCTCGGCGCCCCCCGCGCCGGTGGCGCGGGAGCCGGCCTGCGACGTGCCGGAGATCGTCAGGTGCTCGTCCCCGCTCTTCCACACGAGGTGCATCCCCTGCGGAAACCACGTGGTGAAGCCCCGATCGAGCGGGAGATCCAGGGCCTTCGACGTTCCGTCCGACACCTCGACGTGTGCGGTCCCGGTGCTGAAGCCGCCGCCGCCCCGGCCGCCCCCCGTGGGCGACCCGCCCCCGGCCGGCGAGCCGCCTCCACCCGCGGACGTCGTCGCGCCTTCGGCCCCGGAGGGAGACCCGCCTCCGCAGGCTGCCCCCAGAACGGCGGCGGCGGTCACCACCGCAACGATCACGGCGAGCGTCTTCACTCGAGCCTCCATCGGAGCGGATCATCGCACCACCGTGTGCGGGCACGCAGTCGGTTCTGGCTGTACGTCCTCGTCTCCGTCGGTGGGCGGCGAGCGACAGATCCCCCAGCGCCACACGAAGGCCCGCGTCGGGGTCGGCGATCGCGGCTCAACCCTCGCGGTCGGGACCCTCGCCGAGCGCTCCAGCTGTTCCGTGATGCCGTCGCCCACCGTCAGCAGGTCGACCTTGAAGTGCTCGACCAGGTAGTAGGCCTTGTCGACGAGGGCCCGGTACTCGTCCTCCTCCATGATCTTGAAGATCGCATCCATCGGTCCCTTGACCACGAAGAAACCCGTCTCCTCCCCCAGGTCGTTGGTCTGGAAGAAGTACGGCTCGAAGTGCGTCACCTCGCCCGCGGCCTCGGGCAGGACCGCCTCAATCGTCGTCCAAGATATGCAGGGCCTTCGGAAACGAGCCATTCCCGTCCTCATCTTCGCCGCGGGCCTCGCGACCTCGATCGCGCGCGTCTACCGCCGTCATCGGCTTGTTCACCCTCCCAGGAGCATCTCAAGCACTGGGTTATCGACGTCCTTGCCGATCACGACTGCGACCTGGCGAGCCGAGTCGTCCCCCAGGGCCTCCCGATGGAGATAAGCCCTGGCGAGGAACTCTCGCATCCCCGTTCTGGCTGCAAGCGACTCGAGATCCTGGACCCACGCCCTCGCCCTCAGAGCGCGGTTGGGAATGGCCACCTCGCACAGGGCGTCAAGGCAGTAGGCCCGGACCCAGAGGTAGGCATCGGGGACCCGGACACATCGGATGCTGGCGTCCTCGAGTCGCTCGATGGCACCCTGTCCATCTTCGGATCCAGCCTGCGCCAGGCCCATCCCCCGTGCGGCGACGCCCTCCCAACAGGGATCGCCGAGCTGGCAGGCGAGCGCGAAGGCGTGTTCGGAGACCCGAGCCGCCTCGTCGGGCTTGCCCTCCTGCCGCGCGACCTCGGCGAGGAAGGCCTCTGGCCAGGGAGCGAACGAGGTCCATCCCAGGCTCCGGGCCAGCCCCAGCGAACGATCGAGAAGCTCCCTGGCCCGATGGCGCTCTCCGCACAGGAGCCGGGCGCGGCCGAGGAAGGCGAGCGAGAAGGAGACCTGTTTCTCGTCTCCGGCGGCCTCCGCAACGCGGATGGAGCTCATGAGTTCCCCGATGCCCTCTCCGTACGCGCCTGTATCCGTGTAACAGATTCCCCGCACGGCCTGGATCCGAGCCCGCTCGGCGGGCGCCTCCGCCGTGAACTCGTCCGCCTGATCCAGCCAGAGCAGGGCTCGCTCGTACCGTCCCCGGAGCATCTCGATCCATGCGAGCTCCACTCGTGCGGTGGCCGCCACATCGGTATCCCCGGTCTCGTCCGTGATCGAGATGGCAGCGTGCAAGGCTGTCGCGCCCTCCTCGTCCCGGCCTCTCGCGGCGTGCACCAGGGCGCTGCCCAGGGCGCTCAGGGCGCGCGCCTCCAGCCAGCGATCCCCTGTGGCCGTGGCCTCCGCCGCTGCCGCCCGCAGCTCCTGCAAGCCGACGCTCCAGGCACCCGCGCCCACCGCCGCCTCTCCCGCCTCCAAGCGGGCTCTGGCCGAGGCGACCCCGCGCACCGACGTTCGCGCCTGGGGCCGCGCCTCGAGGGCGCCCAGGACGCCCGGGCCAGGCTTCACGCCGAGCTCTCGCTCGAACAGTTGGATGCATGCATCGAGCTGGCGGCGAGCAGTCTCGTGATCACCGGCCGCCACCAGGCTCCTGATGAAGAGCTCCTGGAACGACTCTTCGAGAGGGTTCGACGCCACGAGGCGCATGGCGAGCGCCACCGACTCCTCTGCCTGGCCTGAGGCGAGGCGAGCGAGGGTAGCCTCGCGAAGCACGGCCTCTGCGGAGGCCAGCAGGTGGCGCCGCTGCGTCAGGAGCCACGCCTCGAAGGCGGCCATCCGAGGAAAGCTCATCCCTTCGAGCAGCTCGCGTCCCAGTCCCGGGACTCGCATCGCCTCGACCCACGTCGCTCCGGTGAGCGTGCGCACGTCCACGTAGGAGCCCGTGGGCAGCGACAGAACGACCGGATCCCCCTCGATCTGGGCCTCCTCGCCGAGGAGCCGCCGGAGCTCGGCGAGGTTCCACCGCAATGTGCCCAGCGGATCGTCTGCATCGGTGAACAGCAGCTCGGCCAGAGCCTGCCGGGAAGGCGGCCTGTCGGCCAGGAGCAGACAGGCCAGCAGCGCCCACGGCTTCCTCCCCTTCGGGCTGCCGGCGCCCGCCCCATTCCGCTCGATCCTGGGGCGGCCCAGGACGTGGATCTCGAGCCTCATCCCCACTCCTCGTTGCGCCGTTGCCGAGCCTATCCGCCGACGGCCGAATCGAAGTCCGCCGTTCACACGCATGTTCACACGCGGAGCCCAGATCCTGCCGCCGAGAGCGGAGATCGAAAGAGGCCGCGATGAGCTCGACTGAACACGGTCCGCGGCCGCATACGCGGCAGGGCTCCCATCCCATCCGACGTGCCGGCTCTGGCTGTGGCGTCGACCGTGACTCGGGGTGCGGTGGAAGCACAGGCAGAAGCTACTCCCACCGTGCTCGGCGCCTCAAGGCTGTCGCGCTCCACCGTCAACGGCGCCGAGTCCAGTAGGGAGGGACGGGAAATTGCCATCGCGCAGTTCACCGAACCCGACGGGCGCCTCATCGGGTTGACCAAGGGTATTGGGTGCGCACTTTGAGTGCACACCATCTGCGCACCAGTGCAGCTCAGAGGCCAGGGTAGCGGGAGGGGTGGGATTCGGACCCACGAGGGACTTGCGCCCCTAACGGTTTTCAAGACCGTCGCCTTCGTCCGCTCGGCCACCCTCCCGAAGGCCATGGTACTCGCTGGCCTGGGGATTCTTGCCTGGAATCGAGGTGCGGCCTACCTGTCAAGACGGCCGCGCAGGCCAAACCGTCAAAGACCGTTAGCCCACCGGAGGCCCCGGGTGGGCTACTTGACCGATCTCCTGCCCCTCGCGGCGCCTTACATGGCAACGTAGAGGCTGGTTGTCAGCCCATGGACCACGCGAGCGGATCACCGCCCGCGGACTAGCCCTCGCGTCAAGTTCCCTTTTTGAGAAGGCTTGCCGCCGGTCATGCCGGCGGCGAGCCTCCTCAAGGTGGCCGCGATCAGCAGGCCACCAGTATGTGGAATCCAAGATCGGCGAGCCCGCCAGCGCTATTGAACGTCTGCACAAAGATACCGTTCGGCGCGCCCGCGCGACCGACGACGGTGATCTCGCCGGGCGCCGAAGTTCCCGAAGTTCCCGACAGTCCGATCGTGCCGATAAACGCGCAGCCGGTGATGGAGGCCAGACCGAACCTGACGTCGTATGTGCCGGTGGCGAGACGGGTCGAGGTGAAGCTGATGGCACTTGGGAAGCTTCGCGCCTTGGTGCCGTCAGCGTTGACGACCATAAACCTGACTTGTGCGGTCGGAGGCATGCCGGCTGCCGTACCGGCGACACTGTTCGGCCCGATGGTGGAAGCCTCCCTCGGCAAATTGTTGGGGTTTCGGTCCCCGGACGCTGCCTGGGCCACGGCCCATGTCGACAGCACGAGCGACAGGATCGCCGCACCAACCAATAGCTTTCTCAACGCAAACCCCCTTCTCAGCGGGGCACGCCGACGGGTGTCAAACGCGCAAATGAATTACCGCTGACGCGCAAGCGGCGGGCCTCGCGCCGTCCCGACGAGAGACCGCCTGTACTGGAGCACCGGAAGTAACGCTTCCAAGGGAAGCCCCTCCAATCGGCAACCCTCGCGATACTATTCCGGTCGAACTCAGCCTGTCAAGTGCCGAGTTGCATCACCGGAAATGTCCTCGAAAAGGGTTCGTTGCCTCACCTGAGAATGTCCTCGAAGGCTCCACCCTCGACCCGGGTCCGTTCGGGTGGCGAGGGGGGGTGTGGTGGGGCTTTCGATGGCGGAGCGCAAGGCAGATGGCCCGGCGGTACGAGAGGGGGACCAAAGCCGAGAAGGGCAGTGCTCGATGAGCTCTGCGCCCTCACGGGGTGGACCCGCCGCCACGCCAGGCGAGCCCTCAGCCAGGCCCTCACCATACGTCAGCGCCCACGGCGGGCCAGGGCCCGCGTTTACGGCACCGAGGTCCTGGAACCGTTGCGCTTCGTGTGGGCCACCTTGAACGGGCCGTCCGGCAAGCGCCTGGCCCCGTTCATGGGGAACGTGGTGAAGGCCCTGGAGCGGTTCGGGGAACTGGATGTGGACCCCGAGGTCCGGGCCAGCTCCTTCGGATGTCCTCGGCCACGATCGACCGGGCCCTGGCCCCGGAGCGAGCTCGCCTCCAGATGAAGGGACGCTCCGGCACCAAGCCGGGCTCGATCCTCCGCCGCCAGATCCCCATCCGGACCTTCGCCCAGTGGGACGACCGGCGCCCCGGCTTCTGTGAGGTCGACCTGGTGGCCCACGACGGAGGGCGTCGAATACGAGCAGGAGTGGGCGGACCTCGCCCGCGCAAACGTCGACCAGGCGCGAAAGAGGCGCGCCTCGGGGAGGGCGAGGTCATCACCGGCGACGCTCTACGACTGAGCGAGCTTATTGCACCGACGATCCGGGGAAGGGTCGCCCTGGTCCTCACCTCGCCGCCCTACGGAGCCTCGGTGCACGGCCAGGCCAAGGCGCAAGCTGGCGCGGGCGTGATCAAGGCTCACGACCGCTACTCGACCGACCCTGCGAATCTCGCACACCAATCCGTGGGCCGGCTGCTGGACGCGGTTACCCGCATCCTCGCCTCGTGCAGAGATCTGCTCCGCCCGGGCGGCGTCGTGGTCCTTACCGTCCGCCCGTTCCGCCGGGCGGGGGCGCTCATCGATCTGCCGGCCGCCATCCTTCGATGCGGCGACGCAGCCGGCCTGCTGCCCTACGAACGCAACGTCGCTCTGCTCGCCGGATTGCGCGGGGACCACCTGGTGCCGAGGGCCTCGTTCTTCGCACTCGACCAGGTGCGCCGGGCGCGGCGCGCCGGTCGGCCGCTACAGGTGATCGCGCACGAAGACGTGCTCGTATTCCGGCGACCTTCGAGACCGTGACCAGCGAAGGCGCCTCATCTGATGCGGCTGCCCCGGAGCGCTCCTCGACGGGTGACCTTGCCCCAGGGTCAGGTGAGGAGCCCCGGCTTCTGGTTCGAGTGCGAATCCGCCGGGTCGGAGGGGAGGCCGGCCGCGCTCTCGCCGTCGCGCAGGGCGGCGCGCTCAGGGGCCTGCTTGAGGTTCTGGCCAAGGTCGAGGTAGACCAGGTCCGGGAGGAATGACGGCGATGACGACTCCGACTGCCGGACCGACGCCTCGGTACGCCTGGTATGGGCGGGCTCCACCGAGGACGAGCAGGATCCGACCCTCTCCTTCCCGCGGCAACTTGCCAACGCGGAGGCGCGCGTGGCCGAGGCTGGGGGGCGGATCGTCGCCCACTACTACGACGTCGAGTCCGGTACCGGCACTCTCGCCGCGTGGGGCGCGCTCGCGGGCTTCGCCATCTCCATCCCACGAGATGGCGGGCTGCACGAGCTGCTGATCTCTTCCGCGCTCCGGCCACGTGCCTTCGATCGCGTGATCGTTGAGTCGATCTCGCGGCTGTCGCGCAATTCCTCGGTCGCCTTCCGCGTGGAGGACGACCTTCGGGCGGCAGGCGTGCGGCTCTGCTGCGCCGACGAGCCGTTGGAGGAATCCTTCGGCACGATCGTGCTCCGACACGTCAACATCGGGATCGCCCGCGGCTACCACCACGAGCTGATGGTGAAGTCCCGTCAGGGCCTCGAGACCTGGACGCGGCAGGGCTGGCACACGGGCGGCATCGCCGCCTACGGGTACCGGTTCGTCGAGCACGACCACCCCAATCCCCACAAGGCCGCCCGGGTCAGCGCAAGCGCACATTGGAGCCCGACCCCGTTCGAGCCGCGGTGGTTAAGCACATCTACGACCTCTACCTATCCGGCGGCGTGGGCATCACCCAGATCCGTGACGCCCTCAACGTCGATCCGGACCGCTACCCGCCACCGATCCCGGTGGATCCCGCCCGCTCGCTCGGGGCGTGGAGCCGATCGAGCATCTGGGAGGTGCTCCGGAACCCCAAGTACACCGGTTATCAGGTGTTGAACCGTAGGACCAGAAAGACCGCAGGCAATCGGGAGAACCCGCCGGAGACCTGGATCTGGTCCGAGGAGCCGGCCCATCCAGCCCTCGTGTCCAAAGAGGAGTTCGAGGCGGTCGCGGCCCGGGCGGCCTCGAACCACCGCTCTCGTCAGGGCGGCCGAGGCGATGGCGGAGCGGCTTCGCAACCGAAGCGCGGGTACCTCTACCGCGCCCTTGTGCGGTGCGGAATCTGCGGCCTTCGGATGTGGGGGAACCACCGGCGTTGTTCTTCCTACTACAGCTGCCAGCCTTCCCACCAGCGGTCGGCGAACATCCCCGCGAACCACCCACCCAGCGTCTACCTCGGCGAGCCGGTGTTGCACGAGGCCGTCGTCGGCTTCATGTCCACGGCGCTGTTCGGTGCCGAGCGTCAGGACTACTGGCGCCGCCGGTTGGCCGACTCTGGGCAGGAGGAAGAGACGGCGCCTGCTGACGCGCGGCTCGAGGAGTTTCGCGCCGAGATCGCCGACCTCGAACGGCGCATTGAGCGCCAAGTGGCGAACCTGGAAGCCGAGGACGCCGCGCCGTCACTGCGCCGCCGGGTTGGGGCCCGCATCGCCGAACTGGAGGAGGCTCTGGAAGAACGGCGGCAGCACGCGAACGCGCTCGCCGCCCAATCGGCTGACGCCCCGCCCACTGTCGCGGACCTCACCACCGCGCTCGACCGGCTCCCGCTTCTCGCCGAGCGGCTTCAGGACCTGCCCCAGTCGGAGCTCCGGGCGCTTTTCGACAGCCTGCAGTTGCAGATTGCCTTCCAGCCGCAGACGCGCACCATCGACGTTGAGGTCACGCTTGTCGCGGACGAGCAGCCAGACCGCGACGGCGAAGCGTCGCAGATCTGGTCCGTGCCCGGGGTGGGATTCGAACTCCTACCTTGCTCGTGTCATCCGGTGACATCTGGCACAACCCATGGGCCGTGACCAGGGGTTTTGGCGAGGGCCCGGACGGCCGTCATGGCATCTGGTGTCCCCCGGTGGCCTGGAGTGCGTGAGCACCGCGTGAGCACGGCGCCCGCCGCATCGGACTGGAGAGTCAACCGCCCCCGCTTGACGCGGTGCAGCCGAACCCGTGGTCGGGTGACCAAGACGGCCCGAGGCCTTGCTTGCCGATGGGAGAATAGGCGCGTGGGCTCTGTGCTGGATTTCGACGAAGAGGCTCTGGCCGCTTTCTGTCGCAGCAGTGGCATCCACCGACTCGCGCTCTTCGGCTCCATCAGCCGAGGCGAGCAGGGCTCCGACAGCGACGTCGACCTTCTCGTCGAGTTCGAGCCTGGCCGCACACCGGGTCTCCTCCGGCTCGCGGCCATGGAGTTGGAACTCGGCAGGCTGCTTGGCAACCGGGACGTCGAGCTCAGGACCTATGAGGACCTGAGCCGGTTCTTCCGCGACGAAGTGCGGGCGACGGCCAAGCCCCTGTATGACGCGGCCTGACGACGTTCGGGTCCGGCACATGATCGAGGCCGCCCAGAAGGCGATCGAGTTCTGCCGTGGTCGATCTCGCGGAGACCTCGACTCCGACGAGCTCTTGCGACTCGCACTGACGAAGCTGGTCGAGATCGTCGGCGAGGCGGTGAAGCAGGTGGGCGAGCAGAGCCGGAACGTGTACCCCCGGGTCCGATGGGCATAAGCCGCCCGCATGCGCGACCGGCTGGTACATCACTACTTCGACATCAACGTCGACGTCCTGTGGGCGACCGTAACGGAGGATCTGCCCGCGCTCCTCGAGGCGATCGGGGAGCCCGGCCCCGCGGGCTGATCGGCCGACGCTCTCGAAGAACAAGGGTCGATGACGGAGCCGGGCCATCCATCCGGCGGGTCACCTATGCTTCATCCGCCTTCCCCGCGAAGATCTGGCCGGGCCGACCTGGCCCAGGGCCAGGAGCGAGGGATGGCCCGAGTAGAAGATCGCGGACCGCTGGTCCTGCACGGCTGGTGGTCGCTCGGTTCCCGGCTCCGCCTGTGGGGAGAGGGCGCCGCCCGACTCGGAAGGCGTACCGCTCCCCCCCCGGCTCCACACGGACGGGGGCGCCTCGCGTCCCGGCGCACCGGTTCGCCGTTTCGATTCGAAGGCTCGGCGACTCATTCGGGCGGGCGTGGTCGTGGACGTGGGCTCCCCTCCGGTGCCGCGATGGACGTTCCCATCCTGGTTGGAACGGATCGGGCCCCGCGTATCGTCCAAGGGCCATGAGAACGCGATCGCTCTTCCTCTCTGCGGCCCTGGCTCTGGTGCTTGCTGCCTGCGGCTCGGACGGCGCCGGGCCTGCACCGACGGCCCCCGTGAAGGCCGGTCGGATCGAAGGCATCTTCGTCAGCCAGAAGTCCGACGGCTCTGACCGGACGCCCGTGGGAGATGTCACCGTCGCCCTGTACACGGAGTTCTTCCAGCCGGGCCCGAACATCATGAACCCGCCCACCCCCATCGCCGAGACGATCACGGATGAGGCGGGGAGATTCTCGTTCTCCGACCTCGACGCGGATCAGTACTACCTGACCGCGATCGGGGGCCCCGGATACACGGGGATGGAACGGGCCCAGGTGAGGGAGAACCATGGCGCTGCAGTGATCTTGGTGGGCTGCCTGGATTGCCCGCCTCCCGCCTGAGCCAAGCCTTCAGGTCATCCCACTCCCGTTCCCGTCCAGGGCAGGCGGATGCCGGGGCCAGGCCGTGAGCGGGGGTGGACGTGATGGGGGAAGGCCGGGCCGGAGCCGAGAACCGGCGGGCCGTTTCGGGGGTCCTACCGTCATGAGTCCGATGCGGGCACGCTCCGGTGCCATCGTCGTCCTGGCCACCGCGCTGCCGGCGGGTGCGGGTCCCTAAACGGCCACTCGGCAACGTCGCCCACGAAGCCGGCGCGAAGCCTCCTACGGCGAGCAGCCGGCGGGGCGCACGATGTGGGAGCCGCCCTGGTCGATCCAGCCCCGGGCGATGGCTTCCTTCCTGAAGATCCTGGCCATGCCGGCGCCCTGCAGCGCGGTGGCGTCCTGGGTGAACTGCTCGAGCGCATCTTGCCACTGGCGGCAGGCCCGGGCGGTGCTGCTCCGGTGGGCCAGGAACAGTCCGGCCCCGGTCGCCACCACGGCGATGAGGAGAACGGCCACCGTCGCCCTCCACCCGGCGAAGACTCGCCGGCGCGCCGTGGTCTGACTCATCCGTCCACCCCACCCCATCCTAGCGCAGCCTTCGGCCGCAACCGAACTCCTCGGTACGTAGAGCCGGTCTCGCGCGGGAGGCTGCCGAAGTCCGCGGGTTTGCGCGGCTAGATGCGTTGAGCGTGGTGTCGGGCCGGCGAAGCCGGCCCTGGGGCGATCCGCCTCCCGTTCGCGGCACCATGGCGTTTTCGGACCATCCCCCTGGGAGCGGGACTGGCCCCGATCCCCGGAACTTGGTGAACTGCTCGTTGACAAGACGACACCTCGCCAAGGGAGGCGGGGCCATGTCCGCGTTCGAGATCGTCCACCAGGATCGGATCGCAGGCAAGCTGGTCTGCTTCGACCGGATGATCTTCAAGGGCCACCTGTCCCGGCTGAACCCCTCCGGGGGGATGAGGCGTTCCTGGACTCCCAGGGCGTGCTGCTCAAGCAGTTCGGGACGTGCGTGAAGCGCCTGACCGAGGAGGTGAAGGCCCACGCCAAGCATCTCGCTCAGCGGACCGGCAGGCCCTACCTGTTCTTGGCGGAGACCGACACGAAGGCCACCGGCACGTCCAAGGAGGACCTGACAAGGGAGATCACCGAGCAGGACGCCTACGCCACCGCCGCCTGAAACATTCGCGGCCGACGCAGGCTCTCCGGGGGGATTGCATAGGAGGGGCCCCGGCCGGCTGAGCCGGCCGGGGCCTGTCCACTACGTACCTATCGAACCGGTCAGGACCAGCGGAGGTACGAGGGGCGTGCCCGCTCGCGCCCGACGATCTGGATGTTGACCCTCACCGGAGCGGTTGATCCACAGCCGCCGGCGTTGCCGGCCAGCGCGAAGCCCACGTGGACGAAGAGGTCCCTGGTGGGGTTGTAGGACCGCGCGGTGAGGTAGTCACCCCAGCGACGGAGGCCGTCGCTGTTCAGGCAGGGGTTGCCGGCACCGTACTGGCTGTACCGGTAGATCCAGGGCTGCGTCGGGCTGATGTCGTCCTGGAGGGAGTAGCCGGAGCCGGGGTAGTAGTGCGTGGACCCCGTGCCGCCGCCCCACGCCCACCGGGTGAGGAGGTCACCGCGATGGTTCGTGGCCGTCCCCGGGTACTGGAAGGCCCCCCAGCTCGCCCAGTGCTCGGCGTAGCCGATGTAGCTGAGGTTGCTGGTGCGGAAGTAGATCTTCCGGATGTACGGCCTGGGGTGGTTGGCGTCGTTCTTCGCGTTGAACGCGAACCCAACGATCTCGTCGTTGTACGCGTTACCTCCCGAGTTGGCCTCGGCCTGCGAGCTGATGGCCAGCCACCCGGAGTCTCCCATCCGGGAGTCCGTCCGGGCGCACCAGTTCAGCACCACCCCGTCTGCGCTGCCGCAGTACTGCGAGCCCCCGAAGAACTCGAACGTGAAGGGGTCGATGGAGATGTCGTTCACGAACCCCTGGTTCGTCTGCTCGAGGTACCGGAAGATAGTGAACTTGGTGCCCAGCGTGTACCGGCTTGTCCAGTTCGTGCCGAGGTACGCGATGTCGCCGGTGTCGTGGACGGTGCCCCACGAGAACTCGGGGCGGGTGTAGTAGCCGTAGCCGAGGCTGCCGCAGGCCGCCAGCGTGTCGAGCGGGAAGATCATGATCTTGGACACCGATCCCGGGTTCCCGCCGTACACGTTGCTGGTCATGTACGCGAAGTCCCGCCCCACCGACAGGTGGTTGTAGTCGAACACGGCTCCCGACGGCTCACCCTGCTGCTGCGGCGTGATGTTCCAGTAGCAGTACGAGGCCGGGTTCGTCCCGCTGGCGCTGATCAGCGCGAGGTGGTTGTTGAACTGGGCCTCCCAGATGAACCGGTTGCGGCTGGCGTCGTAGTCGACGACCTGGTCGCAGCAGAACCCGGACCCGAAGGCGGTGAAGGGGTTCAGGTAGGTGTAGGTCGCCCCCTTGTCCGTCGAGTACGCGGCGTACCAGTTCCCGGTGACCAGGACGAACCTGCCGTTGGCGGCGATGCTCGGCTCGTCCACTCCCGAGGCCGCCGCCGGAGCGATGCTCACGTTCCGGTAGGTGCTCAGGTCCGCCGGCGAGGCCTGGGCCGCCGACGGGCTCCGGGGCAGCGCGTCCGGCGCCTTCATCCCCGCTCCCGCCAGCGGGCTGGCGGGGCCCTTGTACCCGTCCCCGTGGGGAGGCTCCGTCTCGTGCTCGAACAGAGACTTGGAGGTCGCGTCGAGCAACTGCTTGGCGGTGGGCTTCGGAGCCGACCCGTACGTCTTCGCCTGCTCCACGACGTGGGCCGAACCCGCCGTGGTCGACTGCTGCCGAGCAAGCGTCGTCGCCGAACCGGTGGACCTGGTCGCAGTCGTCTTTGCCCCGGCGGCAACCCCCGGCAGGAACGCACCTACGGTCGCCGTGATGGCGACGAGCATAGTGAACTTGAGGCCGCGCGAGCGGCCCAAATAACGTGTCATTCTCCCACTCCTTTCCGAGGCAGCCCCCTGCCTCGAAGACACAGACTGTACGATATCCGTATCGGGTTGGGAAGAGGGACCTCCGCCCGCCGCAGATCTTTTCGTTCCATTCCTACCTGCCCGAAGCATCTCCACAGCGAAACGGAAGCCAGATGTCGCAACTGCTTGCGATCCCCCTGTGCCTCCTTTCCCCCCCTCCTGCCGGGTCCCCACGTCATAGCCGTCTCCACGCCCCACCCAATCCTGGTGTTCCGGCGAGGCGACGAGGACCAGACCTCAACGCGGAGGACCAGACCTCAACGCGATGGAGCCACTCCGCACGATCTGCTGGGTCTCGCCCCTTCCTTGAAGGCTCATCCCTCGAAAAGCGGACCTCCGAAGGCCCCCCTGCACAGCCGAAGCGCAATCTCAACCGCGTGAGCCTAGGGAGGCGGGGACATGTTGTGTATAGGGCGAATGCCTAGGTTCGGACGGCGGGCGTTCACGGTGTCGTGGTGGCTGTGCCGGGTCATCCTGTCGAGCCCAAGCCGTCAGGGACTCCCAAGATCGTGCCGAGTCCACCCATCGTGGCGGGATGGCGGGATGGTATGGCAGCACTGCGCCCGAGCGATTCCCTGTGGATGCCTGAGCGATCCCTCGACCGATCCCCCAGCACCGGGACCTTCGGCCCTCCCGAGCAGTTCGCCGGCAAACCAACCGAGACGGTCCGGTTCGCCCCTTCCTGACCCCGGTGGTGAAAGAGGGGGAATCCCTGATCCTCGGGTGGTCGTGTTGGTGCTTTACTATCCCCGAAGAACGGGGTGGGACGGGGACTGAGAGAGCGGGCGGGGCCGCGACGCCCGAGCGGGGTGACGCTCGTGGGCCAGCAGGGAGACCGCACGCTCCTCGGGCGTTGGCCCGAGCGGGAGGAGATCGCCCGCTTGCTCGGGGATGCTCGCACGGGCCGCAGCGGCGCCCTGATCGTTGTTGGCGAGCCCGGCGTAGGCAAGACGATCCTTTTGGAGCACGCCCGAAGGATGGCGGATGGATTCAGCGTGCTCGCCGGCCGAGGAACGGAGTTCGAGTACCACCTCCCTTTCGCCGGGCTTTCCGAGGTGGTTCGCCTCCTGCTCTCCCACCTGTCGGAGATCCCCGAGCCCCAGGCGGCCGCCCTGGCTGGAGCCCTGGCCCTCGGCCCTCCCGTTGCCACGGATCGGTTCACCACCTACGCGGGCGTCCTCAGCCTTCTGGCCGCCGGGGCGGCCCGGACTCCGCTTCTGGTGGTCGTGGACGACGCCCACTGGCTCGACCACGCCTCAGCCGAGGCCCTCCTGTTCGCTGCCAGGCGGATGGAGGCCGAAGGGGTGGTCTTGCTGTTCGCCGCACGGGAGGGGGAAGGCGATGTCCTGGAGACCTCGGGGCTCCCAGTCCTTCGCCTGGTCGGGCTCGAGGAGGAGGACTCCAGAGCCCTGCTCGAGGCCCGAGCGGAGGTCCCCGTGGCCCCCGAGGTGGCCCAGGCTCTCCACCGAGCGACCGGAGGGAATCCCCTAGCCCTCGTGGAGCTGGCCTCGACCTTGAGTCCAGAGCAGCTTGCGGGAACTCACCACCTGGACGAGCCCTTTCCGCTGGGCCCCGGCCTGGAGCCCGCGTTCCGTCGGCGAGTCGCGCGCCTCCCGGGTGTCACGCGGCGGGCCCTGCTCGTGACCGCCGCAGCCTCGCCGGCCGCGGGAGCCGTCCTCGGCCCGGCCATGGAACGGCTGGGGAGTGCCCTGGAGGCCCTAGCTCCAGCCGAGGAGGCCGGGCTCGTCTTCGTCCGTCGCGGAGAGATCGCCTTCCGCCACCCTTTGATCCGGTCGGCGTGCTACTACGCGGCGCCCGCCGCGGAGCGGCGGGCGACCCACCGGGCCCTTGCCGACAGTCTCGTGGGTGACGAGCACCTGGAGGCCCGGGCCTGGCACTTGGCCATGGCGGCGGTGGGGCTCGACGATCAGGTAGCCATGGAGCTGCAGCTGGCGGGGGATCGGGCAGCGGAGCGGGAGGCCCACGCCGAGGCAGGGGCCGCGTACGAGCGGGCCGCCCGACTGTCCACCCACCGGGAGCACGCGGCACGGCGCCTCCTCGCCGCCGGCGGGCACTTCCGCCTGGTGGGCGCTCTCGACCGGGCGGTGGACCTCCTGAAGGATGCCCTGGGTGTCGCGGACGATCCGCTGCTCCAGGCCGACATCAACGAGCTCCGGGCTCGGATCGAGACCTGGCGGGGCAACCCCATGGACGCGTTCGAGCTGCTGGTGGCAGAGGCGGAGCGGGTACTGACGCTCGACCGGGAGCGCGCGGTCCGGCTCCTGGCGGAGGCGGCAACCGCCGCCCACCTCTTCGCCCCCCTTCGAGGGCTCGCTGCGAGCTCCCGGGCCGTCGAGCTGGCCCCGGAGAATCCTCTGGCCCTCTCTGCGCTGAGCAGCATCCTGCTCAACTTCCGGCGGGAGGCCGAGGCTCGGCCGATGATCCTCGCCGTCCAGCCCTTCTTCGAACAGCTGGACCCACTGGTCGGACATGAGGGCATAGCCATCCAGGCGTTCGCTCTCGCCTTCCTCGAGGAGTACGCCAGGGCTCGGCGGCTGGTGGAACGGGTCGTGAGCAACGCTCGGCACCGGGCCGTCCCGGGCGTCCTGCCCCTCCCCCTCGCCGTCCTGTGCTGGATCGACTACTGGCTCGGCCGGTGGCCCGAGGCGTACGCCGAGGGGACCGAGGCGGTCCGGCTTGCGGAGGACACCGGACAGTCCGTGGAGATCATCCTCTACTTCCTCTGCCCACTCGAGGCAGCGATGGGGCGGGAGGAGGAATGCCGGTCACATGCAGCTCTGGCCCTCGAGCGTGCAGCCCGGTCGGGCAATCCGGTGGTCTGGATCCGGGCGGCCCTGGGGAAGCTGGAGCTCGGCCTGGGGCGGTTCGACGAGGCGGTCCGGGAGTTCGAGGAGGTGGAGCGGCTCTGTTCATCCTTCTCCGTACGCCCCACTTCCGAGTGGGCCGCCGACGCGGCCGAGGCCCGGGTCCGTGCGGGGCGAGCAGATGAGGCCGTGCCAGGGCTCAAGGCCCTGGAGCGCTGGGCCGGCGAGTCGGGGCACGCCGGGGGGATGGCCGGGGCGGCGCGGGTGCGGCTTCTCCTGGCCGAGGACGACGAGCTGGACTGGAGGTTCGGCGAGGCGATGTCCTGGCACGCGCGGACCCCCACACCCTTCGAGCGGGCCCGGATGGAGCTGTGCTACGGGGAGCGCCTCCGGCGGGCCAGGCGCCTCACCAAGGCCCGGGAGCATCTGGCGCGGGCGCTCGACAGCTTCGAGCGGCTCGGCGCCGGCCCCTGGGCCGCGCAGGCGCACCGGGAGCTGCGGGCCGCTGGCGCTCCTGCCCCGCTGCCGAAGGCCACTACTCCGCTCATTCGGCTCACCCCCCAGGAGCTCCAGGTGGCAGAGGTGGTGGCCGCGGGGGCCACGAACAAGGAAGCCGCCGCGTTCCTGTTCCTGAGCCCCAAGACCGTGGGCTTCCACCTCGGAAACGTGTACCGGAAGCTCGGGATTCGCTCCCGGGCAGAGCTCGCCGCGCTGCTCGCCCGATCCCTGCGTAGCCTGTCAGCCACCAACGTGAAAGCGACCATCCAGCAGCGGGCGGGGGCTCGAATCCTCTGAGACGCAGTCCCAGAGGTTGGCAGAACGACGCAGCCCTGCACGAAGACCAGCTCGGCGGTGCCAAGGTGGATTCGGGAAACGCCGTGACCAGCGCATTCGGCCCGCCCAACCGCGGTGCCCAGGGTGGGATTCGAACTTCGACTACCGCTGTGATGGGGGGTGCCGCTGGGTGATGGACGGTGCCGCGACGTGCACGTTTACGGAGGCGGCTGAGCGGTTCATGCTGTCCGATGACGGCGGGTGGCGCCTCGTCCGCGAGCACCGCGCGAGCACGAACGTCGGTGATCCGGCCCGATGGAGGGTCAGCCAGTCGCTCCACCAGTCTCTCCGGATCGTCGAGAGCGTCATCTCGGATCGGCAGCGAATCAGTTCGCCGCCTGATCCGTCGGGGGCGCGAGACGCCGACGGGCTATCGCCCTGCGTCCGGGTGTGGAATGGCGACCACGTCGAGGTCATCGATGCCTCCGAAGTCCTCCGGGTTGCACGTGTAGAGAGGAAGGCCGTTCGCGATGGCCACCGCCGCGATCATCGCGTCGTAGGCCCGCGCGGCGGGCTTCCGTCCCGCTTGCCGCAACGAGGCGGCGACCCGACCGAACGCGCGAGCCGCCGCCGCATCGAAGGAGAGCGGATCGAAATCGGCTTCGGCCTGCTGAAGGTGCGCCTGTCGTGCGGACCGCCCTTCCTCCGTGGTCGCGACCAGCGGACCGACCGAAAGCTCCGCAAGCGTGACAGCGGAGATGAGAGGCTCCTCTGGAAGCAGCTCGGGATCGGTGATCCGCGTGAGCAGCATGAGGGTGCTGGTGTCGAGCAAACCCCGGGTGGCTCGCGCCTGGACGCTCACACGGAACGTTCAAGGACGGCGTCGATGTCGGCCCGAAGGCGGTCGGGGTCCACGAGCGGCAGCCGCCGCCATCGCTCCAGGAGCGCTCTGGCCGTGAGTCCCCTGCTGCGGAGTGGGCGAAGCTCAGCGACCGGCTTCCCACCGCGTGTGACCGTGACCCGCTCGCCCCTCATGACGCGATCGACCACCTTCCCCCCCTGGTTCCGCAGCTCGCGGATCGTGACCTCGTTCATCGCCGGGGGCATTGTATCACGTGTGAGACAAGGGCTGGATCTCCGAGCTTCGTGGGGCACCGGCCGTGGCCGCGGCGCCTACGGCTCGCAGTCCGCAACCGCCATAGGCTTGCACTGTGGATGCTGATGTCCGCTCCGCGGTTTCGATGTCGCAGCTGCGCGACCTGCCCCCCGAGGTTCTCGACGAGCTCGTGACCGGCGCCATCAGATTGAAGATTCCTGCGGGGTCGGTGACCCATCGGGAGGGTGAGAAGGCCCAGCATCTGGAGCTCGTCATTTCCGGCGTCGTCCGAGTGTTCGTGACTGCGCCAGACGGCCGCACGATGACCGTCCGGTACTGCCGACCGGGCGCGCTGATCGGAACCATGTCGTTATTCGCGACCGGGTTTGCAATGCCGGCGACAACACAAGCGCTTGTAGACGCCGAGCTGCTGAAGATGTCTCCGACAGTCGCTTCCCGCGCGGCGGAGCGAGACATGCGGGTCGCTCGAACGTTCCTGGGCGAGCTCAGTGAACGGGCGCGGAGCTTCATCTACGAAATCCCGGGTAGCGCCTTCGCAACTGTGCGCCAGCGCGTGGCCCGCCATCTGCTCGACCTGGCCTCGGAGCGCGAGCCAGAGCGCGCGCCCGACGAAGCAGGAGATGAGCTCACAGTCCCGACCAGCCAGCAGGAACTGGCGGACGCCGTGGGGACGGTTCGGGAGGTGATCGTACGGGTGCTGCGTGAACTTCGCCAGGGCGGCGTCGTGCGGACAGAACGCGACCGGATCGTCATCATCGACCCGGCCCGGCTCATCGCGGAGCAGGGGTGGAACCCAGGTTCCTGACAGGGACCGTCTCTCGGTCGACACTCGGGGCATGACGAGATTCTCGACGCCTACGAGCGAGCGTGTCCGGCTTGACCGGCGCGCGGAGGACGAGCTGGCAACGACCCTTCGCGGCGAGGTGATTCGCCGCGGTGACGGCTCCTACGAAGAGGCAAGGAGGGTGTGGAACGGTTCGATCGACCGGTACCCGGCGCTGATCGCGCGCTGTGCCGGAGTGGCGGACGTGATCGCTGCGGTGCGCTTCGCGAGGACGCACGGTCTCCTCGTCGCCGTACGAGGTGGAGGCCACAGTTTCCCCGGTTATTCCGTCTGCGACGACGGCTTGGTCATCGATCTGTCCCCGATGAAAGGAGTCCGGGCCGATCCCGTGGGGCGCACGGCTCGAGCGCAGGCCGGCGTCCTGCTCGGGGAGCTCGATCGCGAGGCGCAGGCCTTCGGGCTCGCAGTGCCTGCCGGCTTCGTATCGCATACGGGCGTGGCCGGGCTCACGCTGGGCGGGGGGATCGGCTTCATTCAGCGGAAGTACGGCCTCACCATCGACAACTTGCTCTCCGTCGACGTGATCACGGCCGAGGGCGAGCTCGTCAAGGCGAGCGAGGACGAGAACGCCGACCTCTTCTGGGGCATCAGGGGAGGAGGCGGCAACTTCGGCATCGTGACAGAGTTCGAGTTCCGCCTCAATCCTCTTGGCCCCCAGATCGTAGCCGGTCCCATCTTCTGGCCGATGGACGAGGCGGCGAACGTCCTGCGCTTCTACCGCGACTGGATAGCAGACGCCCCCGACGAGCTCATGACGATCGTCGTGCAGCGCAAGGCTCCCGCCCTTCCCGTCGTGCCGCCCGATGTCGTCGGGAAGCGCGTGGTTGGGGTTGTGTGCTGCTACGCCGGCTCCGTTGAGGAGGGCGAGCGGGTCGTCCGCCCGCTGAAGGAGTTCGGGTCGCCAGTCCTCGACCTCTGCGTGCCCAAGCCGTATCTCACGCATCAGCAAATGTTCGACCCATCGTTCCGCCCCGGGTGCTGGTACTACGTCCGTTCCTGCGACGTCGCAGAGCTCAACGAGGACATCGTCAACATCATGGTGGAGTACGGCAACCAGATCACCTCTCCGATCACGAGTATCGCGCTCTGGCACATGGGAGGAGCGGTCGCACGCGTCGGCGAGGGCGAGACCGCCTTCAACGGGCGCACCGCCGGCCACACCTTCAACATCAACGGAAATACCGAGTCTGCCGCCGGGTTCGAGGAGGAGCGGGAGTGGGCCCGGTCGTACTGGTCCGCGCTCTCGCCCTATCACACGAGCGTCTACGTGAACTTCCTGATGGATGAAGGGGAGGAGCGGATCCGGAAGGCCTACGGGGACGAGAAGTTCGAGCGGCTAAGGTCTCTCAAGAGAGAGTACGACCCGGACAACTTCCTACGGCTCAACCAGAACATCTCGCCCCGCTAGGTGAATGGACAGCTGCCAGTGCGCATCTACCCGCGCCCGCCGTCAGAAGGTCTCGCGACCTCGATCGATCACGTCCACTGCGGTCATCGGCTCCTTCGCCGGGTGAGGTATCAGCGCACCCGGAAGGACATCCCAGCACAGAATGGACACGCATAGCCTCGCGACAGTTCGAATCCGGCGGGCCTCGGGGTGTCACGGAGGCCGCCCGGAGCGTTTCTCATACGGCCGATCCTGATTGGAGAATCCTGCAGTGAAGATCGCCTTGGGTTCCCGACGCCTGCCCGATTTCGCGACCCGAACCGCGCAAATCTCAAAGGAATGGCCGGCCGTGCTCATCGAAGCCGGTCCCAGGCGCCGGTACCGGGCTGCAGGGTGTGGTGCTCGGAGGCACCACGGGGATCTCCCGGGGCGGCCTCACGATCGTTGGCCAGGATGGGTCCGAGGTCGCTCTCGGCGAACCGCCCGGCCACCGCGGCCACCCCGAGCGCCTGGTCCACGGGCGCGGTGCCGTTGAGCTTGGCCAGGGCGACGGCTTCGGCCATCTTCTGACGGATCCTCGGGGCCCCCACCCCGGCCGCCTCGGTCGGCCAGGTGGCGGCGCCGTCTCCCAGGGCCAGGAAGGCCTGCCCGAAGGCGTTGCGGGGCCGGGGCTCCCGCCCGAGCGGCCCGGACGGGCGGGGCGGGTAGTGCTCGTCGGAGATCTGGGGACGGCCCGGGGTGGACAGCGGATGGCGAGCCACCTCCACCGGCCCGGCCTTGGGATCGACGTACACGATGACCACCTCACTCCGTGGAGCCCAATGCGCTAGCGAGATCGCGCACGAAGACGTGAAAGTGGTTACCCTCCATTCCCAACTCCCTACTCTGCGGAACTCATCCTCAAACGTGCCCTCCCTTTCCGTCAATCGTGCGGGGACAGCAGACCTGCCCGCCCTCGACCCTGTCGATCCCCACCGAAGATCACCGCGCCTCCTTCCCCGGAGCCTCCGGGACCCAGCCGCTCAACCCACGATGCTCGACAATCGAGTCTTCGGAGACTTTTGCGAGCACGAAGCCACATCGGGCCGCAGAAATAGGGGTCTGACCAGCGCGTTTACGTGCCCGGGGTCGGGCGCCTACAGAATCCACACGGACCGACGGAGGCTTTGAGCTGCTGGTCCGTGTCCCGTGGACCAAGTCGCGTGCACAACCTCGCCGGCCCTAAGCAGCTAGCCGTCTTGAGGGGTGGTCTGAGATGGCAGGGACGCTGCTCGAGCCGGCCGAGATCGCAGCACCCCATCGAGCACTGAGATCGTCCTCGCACCCGGTATTCTCGGCGGGCCTGGCGCCAGCAAGTGCAGCGCCTGCGACGCCGGAGAGGAGGGTGCATCTGTGGGACGGGCCCCCGATGGGGTGCTCGCGGACGAGCCCAGCAGGAGCGAGGGCGGCGGCTCGAACCCCCTGTTCGGTGAGCGGCAAGAGCCGGCCGCGCCGCTGCCCGCCGGGGTGGTCACTTTCGTCATCACCGACATCGAGGGCTCGACCCGCCTCGCCTGATGTTCGGCCCCTTCCCGGCGAACGCTCTCCCCGCCGGTACCACGGCCTCTGCTGACTCCTGTCGGGTCCACGCGGTCGTTGCCTTCCGCGCGGCCGGTTCGGCATCCAACCCGGTCCCGGCACCCCGACAGGCCTCCACGGATAAGGGCAGCCACTGTCCCCCTACCGCCGCCGCCTCTACGTGACCGGCCCTTGGTGATGACGGACTTCGCCGTGTCGTGCCGGCTCATCCGGTCCGGCCCCGCCTCGTAGGCGATGAAGTGTTCCTCGGTGCAGGGGTTTGCCTCAACGGGCTTCCTTCAGACCCCGCCTCGCGACGGAGCCCTTGCCTGTGGCTAGGCTCGGCATCACCTCCTCACCGCGGGACTTTCACCCGCAAGCGACTGCCCATGCCGCTCGTACAGGAAGAGGGGACGGCGAGGAAGAGGGGACGGCGCTGGGCCGCCCCCTCTTCACATCGATCCGGACTTAGTTCGGGACCGTGAAGATGTCGGTCTGTCCCTTCGGCGGCCCGGGGGTGTTCCGTCCGTCCGCCCAGATCGGGTACTCGTAGCCGGGAGCCTCGGCCAACTGGATGTAGTCCCCGAAGAACGAGCCCGACGAGAAGAACGACAGGTTCGGGTTCCACGAAGCGGTGCTGATGTCCGTGTTCGTCCAGCCTGCTCCCGACGTTTCGGCCAGGAACGTCTCGATCAGCGTGTTATCGGGATCGTTGCGGTTGTCGTAGAACATCACGTGCCATCCCGCACTTCCCGGATCGGCCTGGATCGAGGGGAAGAACTGATCGTTCGGAGCCGGCGTGGTCCCGTCCGCCTCGACGCTCACGTACTGGATGTCGCTCCACGTGGCTCCGTTGTCGGACGACGTCTGCACTGTGATGTCGGCCCCCGACGTCGCCGCGTTGACGTTGTTCTGGTAAGCGAGCGCCAGCGTGGTGGATGCCGGGTTCCATCCCATCGAAAGCGAGATCGGGATCCGGGCGTTCTTGTTCGGAAGGTGATCGGACGGGTCGGGGTTGTCGGCGAACTGCCCCGCCTTGTCGATCACTGTGGGGCTGTTCGGCCAGGTCGAGCCTCCAGTCGTCGAACGCTTGAAGCGCAGGCCGCGGTCGATGGCGGTATTGCAATCCTCGATCGCGTACGCGACGTTCACTCCGCCGCTGCTGTCGATCACCGGAGTGGCCCACTGGTTGGCGCTCTCGCCCAGGCCGTTGGCGCCCGGCGCATCCGGGACGATGGCTCGACTCGTCCACGTGGTATCCGAAAGGATCCCGTCGTCGTTCGCGTCGACGTCGTCGGTGTAAGCGATCTGGGCCGGACAGTAGTCGCTGAACCCGTTGCCCAACAGGTGGAACTTGATGTAGGTGACGTACAGCCGGCCGTAGTGAGAGCTCGTTGCGTTGTTGTCGACCGCAAGCAGCTCCTTGTCGTAGAAGACGGAGTCGTCGATCGTTGGACCCTTCGTGGCCACGTTACTGACCACCGTGGAGGCGAATCGGGCGCCCGTCCAGTGGTCCCCTCCGTCGGTGGATTGGATCACTTCGACTCCGGACTCGGGGTGCGCCCGGAAGAAGCAGAGCATCGACGCGTAGAAGGTGTGATCCTTCGCGCTGTAGACCACGGACGGGTCTCCGCCATTGCACCAGTCGCGCGTGGCGGCGAACTGCGAGGAGATGAACTGGTTCTCCCAGGTGGCGCCGCCGTCATGCGTGGTTCCGATCCACAGCCCGCCGTCGATGTAGTCGTTCGAGGCGGCGACGGCGGTCACCGGGTCGTCCACGCTGTAGGCGACGGCGGTCTCGTTCTGTGGGAGGGCCGGTTCAGTGTCCGTGTTGGCCTGGACGTTCGTCGTGGCCACCGAAACCTGAGGATTCTTCTGCGTGGTGAGCGTGGATCCGCTGGCGTTGGTCTTGACGCCCGCGGCCCGCGTCCCCAGGGTGGCCCGCACCCCGTCTGAGATGCCGCCGCGATACCGTTGCACGTGCTTCACCCAACGAGGTGTGGGGGATCGCACGAGGTGATGCTGTGATGTGAGCGCTACGGCACCCGTGGACACCAGCAAGCTAACCACAAGGACGCCGAGCGCAGAAAGCACTCGGGGGCGCTTCACTTTTCCTCCTCCTCTCCGCCCTGCCCAGAAGACGGCGAATTCTACGCTCAGTGGGGGCCTTCCCCGCAAATCCGCCAGCCCTGACAAACGCGGCTCCCGATGTTCCTGCTCCTGAGCGGGCACAATGGACCGAATGTGGTACGGGTTGGTCTGCTCCTCAACACGCGAGAGCTGAGGGCTGATGGGGTTCCACCAGGCGCGCAGGTGGCTGATCGACGGGATGAACCTGATCGGCTCTCGACCGAACCGGTGGTGGAACGATCCCGACCAGGCCGTTCGCGATCTTATCGAGGGGCTTGCTCGGTTCGGCTCGGAGACCGGAGACGAGGTCACGGTGGTGTTCGATCGGCGTCCCCGCGACGTGGAACCAGGCAGACGGGAGGACGTCGACCGGGCCGTTTCCCGGATCCGGACCACCCCGGGAAGGTCCTGCCCATCAACCAGTTCTACGACTACCTGTACGGGGTGATCCCGGGGCCCGGGACTACGAGAATGGCACCGCTTCGGTGATCTCCGGGCTGGAGACGCCCGATCCCCACACGCTGGTCGTTCACCTCACCCGGCCGGCCGGCGACCTGCCCTACCGGTTCGCCATGCCGTTCACGGCTCCCATCCCGCCCAGCCCCTCGGACCCTTCGGCGCCCTTCGGAGTGGCCACAGGCCACGAGGGCGGCTACGGCCGGTTCCTGGTCTCTTCCGGTCCGTACATGATCGAAGGCTCACAGAACCTCGATTTCTCTCGCCCGCCGAAGGAGCAAGAGCCCGTGTCGGGCTACGTCCCGGGGATCTCGATGGTTTTCGTCCGGAACCCGTCCTGGAGCCCATCCACGGACCGCCTGCGGCCCGCCTACCCCAACCGGATCGAGTTCACCCTCGATACGGATGGCGAGGCCCACGACCGGGAGGAGGCGGACCTCGACGCGGGACGGATCGACATCGCGTATTTCGTCGAGGGCGCGGCCGACGCCCGCCAGGAGTTCCGAGCAGGACGCTCAGCCGGTCGATGACGGCCGGGAGCTCGGCCCGGACATCGCCCCGGCCGCGGATGTCACCAGGAGGGGATGTGGCCCGCGTGCTCTGCTCCGGTGCGGTGGTCATTGGAGCTTCCTCCTTCCGTCTTCAACCCTACGTAACGAGACCCAGGAGGCACCGGAAACTCGGCCGGGCTCGATCCGCAGGGCCACCCCGACGCGATCGAAGTCCTCGTCACCGCGCTCCGCTCGAGCCGATGACGATGGCGAAGGTGGTCTTCGACATCTCGATGTCGCTCGACGGCCTCATCGCCGGGCCGAACCGGTCCTTCGACCGACCCTCGGTGAGGGGGCGGTGAAGGCCTGAGACTGTTCGAGAAGCAAATCGGCGGCGCACCAGACTGACTATCGGGGCCCCCTCTGGGTGCCGGGCACCTACTCGGTGACTTGAAATGTCAGTTCACTGCTCAAGAGGACGTATCCGCCGTCCGGACGCGGATAGTTCGTCTGATCACCGAAGACCCATTGCACCCTGTAGGTGCCTGGCCTTACGCGAGGCACGGTGAACGTGGCCTGGAACGAACAGTGGCCGGTGGTGGCCGGACCCGCGATTGAGGCGAGGTCCACCACGGGTCCGGGCCCGGCCGGGGTGAAATGGAGATCGGGTCCGGTCGGTGGCCACGGCGGGGCATCGACGGTTCCCGCGAGCTCTCCGGCGTTCCACCAGAGCTGCATCCACAGCTCGTCGCTGTCGAAGAACGTGCCTTTGACGTCGATGGTCGATCCGGCGGCTCCCGAGGTCGACGAGAGAACCACCGGCGTCTGATCGTCGCTCGATGGGCCCGGACAGGTCGTCCCGGCCGATGGGGCGGGTGTCGGGAGCGTCGAGGATGTGGCGGACCCAGTGGCCAGGACCCTGATGTTCGGATGTGGCTCGCCGGGCGAGGTGGGGAGGGCCCGGACGGCGAGGATCGAGCCCCCGGCGGCCACGGTCACGGCGACCGCACCGGCCGTCAGTCGCCGTCGCGTCCGGGTCCTCTGGCGACGGCGGTGCAGATCGTCCAGTCCGTCGCCGGGGGGATCGAACCCGGCCCCCACCCGTTCGATCGCGTCTCGTGGCTCGTTCATCCTCTGTCCTCCTCCTCGCCGCCGCGGCGGAGCGCGGCTTTGCCCTTCGACGCCAGCCGCCGGACCGTTCCGGCCCGGATGCCCAGCACCCGCCCGGCCTCCGCCGAGTCGTGTCCCAGGTACTCCATGAGGACCAGGGCGGCCCGTTGGCGGGGTGGAAGTTCGAGCAGGCGCCGAGCAAGGTCGTCCCGGTCCTCCACGATCGCGAGCGGGTCGATGACCCGGCCCGGGGCCGCGAGGCGCCTCGCCGCTCGGACAGCCCGCCGGCGGACCTGGAACCAGCTGTTCAAAGCGGTCCGGTAGAGATAGCCGGCCGGGTCCTCCATCTGCCGGACGCGGTCCCACCGCTCCCACACCCTGACGAACGCGTCCTGGGCCACCTCCTCGGCCGCGTGGACGTCGCGCGTGACCACCACCAGCGCCCGGAACAGCCGCACCCGGTGGGCCAGGTAGAACGCCTCGAAATCGATTCCGCCACTCGCCGCGGCCGCCGCTCCCGCCGGCCGCTCGGTGAGCGGACGCGCGTCAGTCATGCCGCATCATGAACGCCGCAGACCCACGGAACGCATACGCGGGCCCTGATCGTCCGGACGCGACGAGGCCAGCATCGCCCAGATCCATCCATCGCCCATGACCACGACGACCCCGGAATGTCAACCTGGTGACCTACCGCCTCCAGACGCGCTGTCCGGTCAGCGTTGTCCAGTACGTTCGTGAGCACCGCGTGAGCACGGAGGGGGTTTGGCGACTCGTGCATGCCCGCTGACCTGCACGTTTGCCTCAGCAAGGTGGTGCCCGGGGTGGGACTCGAACCCACATGCCCCGTGGGGCCAGCGCTTTTAAGGCGCCTTCGTCTGCCTCATTCCGACACCCGGGCGCATCTCAGGATAGGCGTTCGGCGAACCATTCCACGGTGGCGCGGAGGCCGTCGGAGAACGTGGACGACGGGCGGTAGCCCAGGATCTCCGTGGCGGCCGTGATGTCGGCCTGGCTGTCGCGAATCTCGCCCGCTCGTGGCGGCGCGTGGACCGGCTCGGGCTGTTCGACGTCCGGGACCAGCGACCGGATCTCCGTCAGTAGCTCGTTCACGGAGTGGCGGTGGTTGTAGGCGACGTTGAACGCACGGCCCCAGGCGGCCTCGGGAGCCTCGGCGGCCCTCAGGTTGGCCTGCACCACGTCGGCCACGAACGTGAAGTCGCGGGACTGCTCGCCGTCGCCGTAGACGGTCACCGGCTCGCCCCGGAGCGCCGCGGTGGCGAAGCGCGGGACGACCGCCGCGTACTCGGACGCCGGGTCCTGGCGCGGGCCGAACACGTTGAAGTACCGCAGAGCCACGGTGGGGAGGCCGTAGCTGGCGTGGAACGCGGCCAGGTAGTGCTCCCCGGCCAGCTTCGACACCGCGTACGGCGAGATGGGCCGGGGCGGCACGTCCTCGGTCACCGGGAGCCGGTCGGTGTCCCCGTACACCGAGGACGACGACGCGTACACCACCCGCTCCACTCCGGCGTCCCGCGCGGCGATCAGCACGTTGAGCGTGCCGGTGGCGTTGACCTCGTGCGACGCGAGCGGCGCGGCCACCGACCGGGCCACCGATGCGATGGCCGCCTCGTGGAACACCCGGGCCACCCCCTGCATGGCCCGTCCCACGGTGGCCAGATGCCTGACGTCGCCTTCGATGACCTCCACGTCGTCGGCCACGTCGTCCAGGTTCTGGCGGCGGCCGGTGGAGAGGTTGTCCAGCACGCGAACGCCGAACTGGCGCGACAGGAGCTCCCGAACCAGGCTCGACCCGATGAACCCCGCCCCGCCGGTGACCAGGCAGCGGTCCGTCACGAGGGCATCGCGCCCATCGGGCTCAGCGGGCCTCGGGGCCGGCCGGCCCCGGGCCCTCCCAGCAGCTCGGCCAGGGTCTCGTCGCTCTCGCCGCCCGGCAGGGGCCGGTACGTGGCCACCAGGTCCTGCAGCAGGGCCCGGATCCGCCCGGGGTTCCCCTCCGCGGCGGCGGACGACAGCAGCTCGATCCCCGCGTCCAACGCGACGGGGTCGGGCTCCGAGCCCAGCCTGGCCACCAGGATCTTGTCGGCGCTCGTGGCCCGGGTGCCCTCCTCGGCCAGAAGGATCTCCTCCCTCAGCTTCTCCCCCGGCCGGATGCCGGTGAACTGGATGGGCACATCGACGTCGGGCTCCAGGCCCGACAGCCGGATCAGGGCCTCCACCAGCTCGAGGACCAGGACCGGTTCGCCCATGTCGAGGACGAACACCTCACCGCCGGCCCCCAGCGTGGAGGCCTTGAGGATCAGGCGCACGGCCTCGGGGATGGTCATGAAGTACCGCTCCATGGCCGGGTCGGTCACCGTGATCGGACCTCCCCGGCGGATCTGCTCCTCCAGCAGCGGGATCAGCGACCCCCGGGAGCCCAGGACGTTGCCGAACCGAACCGCCACGAACCGCGTGGCGCCGGCCTCGTTGAGCCGGCGGACCAGCATCTCGGCCACCCGCTTCGTGGCGCCCATCACGCTGGTCGGGTTCACCGCCTTGTCCGTGGAGATCAGCACGAACATCTCGACCCCGGCCTCGGCGGCCACCTCCGCCGTGACCTTGGTGCCGAGGATGTTCACGGTCACGGCCTCCTGGGGATGGGCCTCCATCATCGGGACGTGCTTGTACGCGGCGGCGTGGAACACCACCTGTGGCTGGTAGGTCAGGAACACCTGGTGCATCCGGGCCCGATCCCGGACGTCCCCCACGATGGGGAACACGGGGACGCGCGGAGCCTCCCGGCGGAGGTCGACCTCCAGGCCGAACAGGTGCGTCTCGTCCTTCTCCAGCAGCAGGAGACGCCCAGGCTCCACGCGGGCGATCTGCCTGGCCAGCTCGGCCCCGATCGAACCGGCCGCCCCAGTGATGAGGACGGTGCGGCCGTACAGGTACTCCCCCACCGAGCTCATATCGAGCTCCACAGCGGGGCGCTTCAACAAGTCCTCGACCTTCACGTCCCTGACGGAGGCCAGCGTCACCCGGCCCTCCAGCATGGCCGCGACCCCGGGCAGGATCCGCACCGACGGCACGCCGGCCTGCCGGGCCAGCACCACCACCTCCCGGATCACCGGGCCCGGCGCGCTGGGCATGGCCACGATGACCTCGGCCACCCGCTCGTCCTTCACCACGCGCGGGATCACGTTCCGGCCGCCGAGCACCCGCACGCCGTGGAGGTACGTGCCGTGCTTGAACGGCGAGTCGTCGATGACGCCGACCGGGCGGTAGCCGCTCACGCGGTCGTGGCGGATCTCCCGGAGAAGCTTCTCTCCGGACCGGCCGCCGCCCACCACCAGGACCCGGCGCCCATCGGCGCCCCCGCCCAGCGTGACCACCTGGTAGATCCGCTTGGCCATGCGAATCCCGGCCACGCCGACGAACGACATGACGAAGTCCAGCACCAGGATCGAGCGCGGGACGGCGGGGACCCGGAACACATCGCGGAGGAAGAACGCCGCCGTCCCGAACGCCGTCGAGCCGACCAGCGTGGCCAGGAACACCTGGATGATGTCCCGGGTGCTCACGAACCGCCAGGTCAGGTGGTACAGCCGGAACGCCGCGTTCGACACGACCTTCGGGCCCATCGCGATCAGGAAATACGCCGGGATGGCGCGCCGGTAGTCGTGGGGGACCCTCGCGTCGAACCGGATCAGGAACGAGACCAGGAGGGACCCGGCGAACACCAGGAGGTCGCAGACCAGGAAGAACAGCGTCCGCTTCGATCCGGTCGGCGTGAGGATGGCCTCCACCGAGAACCGCCGGGGACGGGCCGGTGCCACCGCGTCAGTGGACTCCCGGCGGGCCGACCGGCGCGGCCTCATCGACGCTGCACCGCGACGCCCTCGGCGAGAGCGGCCGCCACCCGCTCGACGTGCCCCTCGGTCATCCCGGCCCAGAACGGCACGATCAGCGTCCGGGCCGAGGCCTCCTCTGTGACGGGAAGGGGCGTCGCGAGCAGGTCCTCCCGGCCTGCGTACGGGGGCTGGCGGTGGATGGGGGGCTCGAAGTACGCCCTCGCCTCGATGCCCCGGGCCACCAGGTGCTCCACGAGCCGGTCCCGGTCGAGGTCCCCGTCCGCCCGAAGGGCCTCCACGAACCACGCCGGGTCGGCCCAGTCGCGGGCGGACATGGTCCGGACGCCCGGAGTCTCCGCCAGCACGTCCGTGTACCACCCCGCCACCCGGGCCCGGCGGGCCAGGATGTCCTGGACCCGGCGCATCTGGGCCACGCCGAGCGCCGCCGACAGCTCGTCCAGCCGGTAGTTGAACCCGATCCGCGAGTGGAGGAGCCAGGAGTCCCCCAGCCGCCGCCCCTGGTTCCGAAGGCTCCGGATGCGTTCCTCGAGGTCGGGGTCGGCGCCGACGACCATCCCGCCCTCGCCGGTGGTGATCTGCTTGTTCGGGTAGAAGGCCGCCACCGCGACCTCCGCGCCGGCGCCCGCGTGAGCCCACGTCCCGTCGGCCCGCCGGTACCGCGAGCCGAACGCCTCGCACGTGTCGGAGACGACGGGGAGGAGCCAGGCGCGGGCGATCTCGAGGATGGCCGGGAGGTCCGCGGGGTGGCCGAACACGTCGACCGGGAGGATCCCCGCCACCCGGCGTCCGGTCCGGGGGTCCCGCAGGACCTCGCCGTCGTCCTTGCAGCAGTCCAGGTAGGCGCGGAGGAGGTCCGGCGAGAGGCACAGCGTGTCGGGGTCGATGTCGACGAACACCGGCTCGGCCCCCTCGTAGCGCAGGCAGTTCGACGACGCGATGAACGAGAACGAGGAGGTGACCACGCAGTCCTCGGGCCCGATGCCGAGTGCCCGGACCGCCAGGTGGAGCCCGGCGGTGCCGCTGGAGACCGAGACGGCCCACGGGAACCCGGAGAACGCCGAGACCTGCCGTTCGAACTCCAGGGCCCTGGGGCCGAGGGCCAGCCGGCCGCTGCGGAGCACCGCCAGGACCTCCGCCTCCTCGTCCGGCCCGATGTCGGGCAGGGCGAGCGGAATGTGCGGTTCGTCTCTGTGTGCCACCAGCCCCCCGGAGCCGCCTCGAAAGCCGCCCCATGATAGCCCCGGAACCCCGCCCCGCCCTGCCCCTCAGCCGAACGGCCATTCGCCGCGGACCGGAGCAACGGGGCGAGGGTCCGCCGGCGGAGCGGCCGGGCGCGGCGCGGAGGTCAGCGGTGGTCAGAGGTACCCGAGCTCGTGGAGTCGGGCTTCGATCTCCGCCTCCTCGGCCGGCGTGGGACCGGCGGCCGTAGCCACGACGGGCTCGGAGGCCACCCCCGCCAGGGTCTCGCGGAGCCGTTCGACGTCCTCGGCGGGCGCAGCCGCGGCCTCGTCGCCGGAACGCCATGCTCGCTCCTCGTTCCCGGCCCGGCGGAGCCACGTCCGCCCGTCGGTGGCGAGCGAGGCGGGGGCCCGGAGCCGGCCGTGCTGCTCGCGCGACAGCCGGTACCGGCGCTCCACCTCGACGGCTCGCCGCAGGTGGTTCCAGCCGGATTCGTACTGGGCGACGGCCACCCCGTCGAACACGCCGTACGGGTGATCGGCGGGGCCCGCCGCGCTCGCCACCGTCGCCGGCAGCGACCCCAGCGACGTCACCGGCCCGTCGAGCGGCGGGGCACCGGGCCCGGCCACCGCCAGCGGCACCCGGACCAGTCGCTCGTCGATCCCGACCGCGTGCCCAAGCCGATGGTCCTCGCCGAGGTTCTCCCCGTGGTCCGCGGTCACCACGACCAGGGTCCGTTCCAGGAGCGGGCCCAGCGATTCCAGCGCCTGCTGGAGGAAGCGGTCGGCGTAGGAAACCTCGCCCGCGTAGAGCGCCCGCAGGAGGTCGAGGTCCCGTTCGGGGGGGTCCTTCACCGCGCCGAGGTTGTAGGCGGCCACGAAGGCATCGCCGAGGTACCTGTGGTTCACGGCCGGACCGCGCAGTCGGTCCCGGTCGGACAGCGCCGCGAACCCAGCCGGCGGCAGGTACGGCGCGTGGGCCTCCATGACGTTCACGAAGCAGAACCACGGCCGTTCGCCGGGCTCGGAGACCAGGGCCCGCAGCCGGGCCGCTGCCTCGCGAGCGCCGAAGTCCCGGCCCTTGCGGGCGTCGCGGAGATACCGGAGGGTCCGCTTGGCCCGGAGCTTGATGGGGTCGGGCGCCAGGTCCCGGAGGCGCCAGTGGTGGTCGAGCTCGGCGCCGCGGGGTGTGACCCGGGCCATCCCCACCGAGTGGAACTCCTCGAACCCCAGGTCGAACCCCATGGCCGGCGTGATCCACACGTTTGCCGAGATGGCCAGGGTTCGATAGCCGGAGCGGCGCAGCACCTCGGGGAGCCACCGTGCCGAGTGCGGTTCGATGGCCGGGCGGAGCGACGCCAGTCGGCGGCCCGATCCGATGGCCGCGGCGCCGGTGACCCCGTGGTCGAAGGGGAGCAGGCCCGTGAACATCGAGGCGTGCGACGGGACCGTCCACGGCGAGGTGCTGATGGCGACGGTGGCCCGGCCCCGGCCGGCCAGGCCGTCGAATGCGGGGGTGGAGGCCAGCCCGCCGAACGGGCCGAAGTGGTCGGCCCTCGCCGTGTCCAGCACGACCAGGAGCACGTTCGGCCGCTCCGGGGACCCCACGTCCGCGGAATCTAACAGCCGGTCCAGCCCTCGATCCCGGCGCGATACCGTGTGCGGCCGTGAGCGAACACATTCCGTTCCCGTTCATCGTGGCCTGCGGGCGGTCCGGCACCACGATGCTCCGGGTGATGTTCGAACAGCACCCGGACATCGCGATCCCGCCCGAGTCCTACTTCCCATTGAGCTTCTTCCGGAGGCGTGAGCGATACGCGGCCCGCGGTGGGAGTGGCGTGGACCTCGCCGCGCTGGCGGAGGACCTCCTTCGGCACGACCGGTTCCTGGCCTGGCGCTTGGACCCCGAGCTGGTCCGTTCACGGCTCACCGGGCAGGCCCCGGACTTCGCGGAGGCCATACGCCGCGTGTACGCGCTGTACGCCGAAGCCCACGGGAAGCGGCGGTACGGCGACAAGACGCCGCCGTTCCTCATGCACATGCGGAGGCTCGCGGAGCAGTTCCCCGAGGCGAGATTCATCCACCTGGTCCGCGACGGCCGGGACGTGGTGCTCTCGCTCCGCGACCAGCCCTTCGCGCCGTCGTCGTTCACCGGCGCGGCCGAGTACTGGGCCGGCCGGGTCCGCCGAGCCCGCCAGGCCGGAGAGCGCCTCGGCCCCGACCGGTACGTGGAGGTGCGCTACGAGGACCTGGTGGCGAACACCGAGGCCGAGCTCCGCCGGCTGTGCGAGTTCGTGGAGCTGGAGTTCCGCCCCGAGATGGTGGCCTACCGGCACGAGGACCTGGCCCGCATCCCGCTCACCGACAAGATGCGCGAGAGCGGCGCAGTCCGCCGCCCCGGCTCCAGCCGCCGCGACTGGCGGACCCAGATGACCCCGCGCCAGCTCGCCGTGGTGGAGTCCGTGGCCGGCGACCAGCTGGAGGCGTTCGGCTACGAACGCGCGACGCCGAGCCCAGGTATCCGGGCGCGAACCACCGCTGCGAGCGTCGGCACATGGCGACGGACAGGCGGCCGCGTGGCCAGCGGCATCGCGGCCCGTCTCCGCCGCGGCTCGTCGCCCCGTCCCGGGAGGGCCTGAGGAGCGTCCGTCACTGGGTTGCACGAGATCAGTAGAGAACTGACAGACACGGACGCAGGCCTCGTCCGATCGACTCCGGCGGACATCTTGCGAACAAATGACAGGCGAGGTAGGTGACGAGGCAGGAGCCCTTCGCAGAGAGCGAGGCTACTGACGTGGGGCGTTTGGCGTCGGTTCGGCGGGGTGTTCGGCCTGGGACTGGCGGGCGTTGACGTCGGCGAGGTAGAGGTCGAGGACGTCGTCGGCGGGGCCGTCGGCTCTCACCATGGCACGGTCGAGGTAGATCACCCTCGGGCACAGCCGGCGGACGTCGGAGAGGATGTGCGAGACGAACAGCAGGGTCTGGCCGTTCGCCCGGAGCTCGTCCATTCGCTTCAGGCACCGGCGCTGGAAGGACTCGTCGCCCACGGCCAGGACCTCGTCCACCAGCAGGACGTCGGGCTCGAGGTGCACGGCCACGCTGAACCCGAGGCGGACCTCCATCCCGCTCGAGTACCGCTTGGTGGGCGTGTCGATGAATCGGCCCAGCTCGGCGAACTCGACGATGTCGTCGAACCGGGCCCGGATGTCCTTGCGCGACAGGCCGAGGAT
>WNFV01000034.1_pt1 | contig 129155 bp, 138 predicted proteins | sample 5400101 | NCBI WGS metagenome assembly WNFV01 (sample SAMN13153361, study PRJNA577476) | soil metagenome | isolation source: 115 cm soil or saprolite under grassland replicate 1 | place: USA:California | collected 2016-06-15 | reverse complement strand
TAGCTAGGAGGAGACATGAAGGGACGGATTGCGGCGTTGCTGGCTGTGGTCGCCACTGCGGCACTCGTGGGCGGAAGCGGCGCCGGCGCAGTCGACGCGAAAGGCCCGCCCTGCGGCAACATCAAGATGGACGCCTTTTACTCGGGCGATGGCACCACTGCCGGGGCGACGCTGTTCACGCCGGTCGCGACCTGCACGAATGTGACGTATACGGTCTTCATCGATTCCTCGCCGCCGACTGCGCCGGTCAGTGCGCAGGGCGACGGCGTTGCGGACCTCGGCGCGGATGGAGACTTCATCGAGCTGTCTACGAGCGTCAGCGACAGCGACAGCACCATCTGCATCTACAGCGAGTCGACAATTGCCGGGCACGTCATCGACAGGGCACCCGATACGGGCTGCGTCACGCTCCACCCCGGCGAAACGGGTGGGGGCAGCCTGCCGAACTAGGCCGGTTCTCGCGCCAGCTCGAGGGCCCGCGTGCGACTCGCGCGGGCCCTCTCGTTGTCGCCCGCTCGTTCCCACGCCTTCGCCGCGAGCTCGAGCGACTCAGCTGCCTGGGGAACAGCCCCGATCTCGAGGTAGAGGCGGGCGGCGTTCTCGGCCCACTCCCCTGCGGCCGGATAGTCACCCTGCCCGAGCTTGACCGCGCCCATCGTGTCGGTGACGTCTGCGACGACGAGCGAGTGCCCGATCGAGCGAGCGAGGTCGAGAGCCTTCTGGCAATTCGTCAGCGCCTCCTCGTATTCCCCGACCTCGCTCAACGCCCAGGCGAGGTTGGCGTAGCTCTGTGCCGTGCCGCCCACGTGTCCGACTCGCTCGAACTCCTCGATTGCGCGCCGGTGACAGGCGACAGCCTCGTCCAACGCGCCTCGCTGCATCTCCACGAGACCGAGTCCGCCGAGCGAAGCGCCGATCTCCTCCGCGCTGCCGACCCGTTCCGCGAGCTCGAGAGCTCGGCGGAATGTGGCAGCTGACTCGTCGAGGCGTTGCAGCTGTCGATACGTGTCACCGGCGATGCGGTATGACGTCACGAGACCTCGAAGGTCCTCGAGTTCGGAGAAGATCTGCTCCGCCCGGAACGCGTCGTCGAGGGCTTCGCCGACGCGGCCGGCGACGGTCTTCGCCCGCGCGAGCTGGAGGAGCATGTGGCCGACAGTCGCGTCGACTCGCTCCCCCACAGCGGTCACGCCGGCAGTGAGGACGTCGATCGCCTGCTCGAAGTGCCCGGCGACCGACAGCGTCCAGCCCTGCTCGAGCCAGAGCGGAGCAAGATCGGCGCCCGTGAGCGCCTCGGTATGAAAGGCGGTGTCGACGACCTCGAGCGCCCGCACGTACTCTCCCTGCTTGCGGAGCGTCGAGGTGATCCCGCACGGCCCAGGTGAAGGATCGCTTCCTCGTTCGCGTAGAGCCGCTTCGAGCGTTCTCCCGCCCGCAGGAGGTACGTGACGGCTCTGTTGCCCGCTTCGCCGAGGTAGAGATGGCGGGCGAGCAGGTCGATCGTGTCTTCGCCGCCGCCGTAGAGGGTCTCGGCGACCTCCGCGACCTTCAGGTGGAGCTCGCGGCGTCTCCGGCGCAGCAGTCGTGAATAGGCGACGTCCTGGACGAGCGCGTGGTGGAAGAGGACGGTGTCGACGCCCGCTTCGACGCTGCGGTCGAAGAACCCGCTGGCGACGAGACCTTCGAGCCGCTCCTCGAGCTTCGGCTCCCCGGTCACGGCGTGCAGGAGCGGGAGCGCGACGCGTCTTCCGATCACGGACGCCGTCTGGACGAGGGCTGCGGCTGGGCGTGGGAGCAGGTCGAAGCGCGCCGACAGGACTCCCTCGACAGTCTCCGGGAGCGTGCGCGCGTCCCAGCCCGGCCGGATCCGCCACCCTCCGTCGTCACGGGCAAGCGCCTCCGCATCCCGCATCGAGCGCACGGTTTCCTGGATGAAGAACGGATTCCCTTCGGTCCGCTGCGCGACGAACGCGACCAGCTCGCGAGGGGCGGTCCCCTCGAGCACGCTTTCGATGAGGGCTCGGATCCCGTCGTAGCCGAACGGCTCGAGCATGACCGTGGTTCGGTCGGGCGCAATCTCGTCCATCCGCTCGACCGCCTCGGGCCGGGCGATCAGACAGAGCAGGAGCGGGCACTCCCTCGTGAGCCGGACGAGCTCAGCCGTCAGCCCGATGCTCGACGCGTCGACCCAGTGGAAGTCCTCGATGGCGACCGTGATCGGCCCGTCCGCGGTCAGGCCGCGAAGCCACGACGTGAAGGCGTCGTGCAGGCCACGCCGGAAGCCCTCCGGCTCGAGCGCGACGACGTCGGGGTCGGCGATCGGCAGGCCCAGCAACTTGGCGAAGTAGGGCTGCGCGGCCGTGTCCGGAATCGAGGCCGCGAGCTTCCGGACGCCCGTCTCCGGGTCGTCGTCGGGCAGGATCCCCGTGACGCGCCGGAGCAGGTCGGCGTAGGGCCAGTACGCGAGCCCGGACCCATACGAGAGGCACCGCGCGTGCAGCCAGCCTCCGTGGACGGCTGCATGCGCGCGGACCTCCTCGGTCAGACGCGACTTTCCGATCCCCGGTTCGCCGACTACTGCGAGGACGCCGCCTCGTCCCGAGCTCAGCTTTCGAACCGGCGCGAGCGCGGCGGACAGCTCGCTCTCGCGGCCGATCAGCGGACGGCGGCGGACTTCGAGTGTTCGGCGCTCCCCCACGAGCCGCCAGGCGGGGACGGGCTCGCTCTTGCCCTTCAGGGTCAGGTCGCCGACGGGCTGGAACTCGAAGCGGCCGCCGGTCAGCGCGACGGTGGTCTCGCTCACGTAGGTCTCTCCTGCCGGAGCGGAGGACTCGAGCCGCTGGGCGAGGATGACCGAGTCGCCGAGTACGCCGTAGTCCGTCCGCGACTCGCTGCCCAGGATCCGCGCGATCCCGTGCCCCGAGTTGATGCCCACGTGCAGGGTGAGCTCCGGCTTCATCGGGAGCTCGTCGCAGAGACGGGCCAGCTCGCGGTGCATCTCGAGCGCGACGAGCAACGCGCGATCGGCGTCGTCCTCGTGGCTGATCGGGGCGCCGAAGAGGGCGAGTAGCGCGTCGCCGGCGAACTTCTCGACGTAGCCGTCGTACCGGCCGACGATGCTGCTCAGGGCCGAGATGACGGGGTCGATGACCTCGGTCAGCTGCTCGGGATCGAGCCGGTCGGCAAGCGCCGTAAAGCCCGAGACGTCGGCGAAGAGCGCTGTGATCAGCCGCCGTTCTTCCGGAAGCCGGCCGCCCGTCTCGACGAGCTGGTCTGCGACCGCACCGGCGACGAAGCTGCGGAGGGCCTCTCGGACGCTAGGCCCGGCTTCAGAGGGCGCCTCGGCGCGCTTCGTACCGCAATGGCCGCAGAAGCGCATTTCCTCGGCGTTCTCGCCGCCGCATGCGGAACAGAGCCAGGCTGCCATTCATGCCTCCGCGGCCAGTGTACGACTCGAATCGACCGTTCTCGTGCGGAGGCTTGCTGCCTGGGCAGGCGCGGCTACAAGCACTGGGGCGCGTTACCCTGGACTCCGCATGGGGCCCGTAGCTCAGCTGGTCAGAGCAGCGGACTCATAATCCGTTGGTCCTTGGTTCGAATCCAAGCGGGCCCATCTAGCCAGCGACAATCATCGAATGACCCCATTAGCCAATGCGAGGACGGCTTCGGGAAGTGCCTGACCCGCCGCTTGTTCTGGTCAGCATCGACGTTGAGACGCCGCTCGCGTTCACGCTGGCGCGCGAGGGCTGGCGACCGATCGAGGCGCTCAGCGAGCCAAAGCAATCGGTCGAGTTCAGCTTCGCGGGCAGGACGATCTACTGGCGCGAACACGGCGACGCGGCGCTCGTCAACATCACCGTGCAGGCCCCCGACGCGAGCTTGAAACAGGCCAAGCAAGACGGCGACTTCTTGCTCCGCTTCGTCAGCGCGCTCGCCTACTGGTATGGCGTGCCACTCCGAGTCGTCAACCCGCCCTCCGCAACGATGCGCTACCACCAGCACGACCCGGCGCAGGTGGTCGGCTGGTCATATCGCAGGCCCGCCGTACATCCGGTTCCCGGCCCGCCAGCCGAGATCCCCGACCATCCGCATGCCCAACTGACGCTCGCGCTGAACCGAACCGCCAACAACGTGTACCGGGCCGATCCGTTTGCCGGCTTCCTCGCCTACTGGAACGTCGTCGAGCTCGCCGCCGACGCCGAGAACGTCGAAGCATGGATAGATGAAAACGCAGCCGGGGCGGACGTCGACGCAGAGCTTGCGGCCTCGTTGTCGCGGTACAGACATCACGCTCTTAACCGCACCGTCCCCGACCAGTCGATTGAGATGACGGCTAATCCGGACCGGGTCGAAGATCTGGGGCGGATGCAGGAAGTCGCCCTCGCCGTCTCACGGCTCGCGCTGCGCGCGATCGAGACGCGCTGGCCGATCACCGGCTACTACGCGAACCCCACCGACTGAATCCGATCGAAGACGATGGAACGATCCAGATGAGTCAGCTGGGGGAGTTGCTGGAGTTGATGGCGACGGCGCGCAGGCGCTACCGGACGTTGAGCGCAACGCTCCACGAGCGCTTCGACGAAGCAATCGTCGAACGAGACGAAGACATGAGTCCGTTCAGCTTCGCGACAGTCAGTGAGCTGTTCTACGCGTCTCCCGACCGGCTGCGAGACTGCCGCCGAGGGGTACGCACGCATCACCTACGGGAGCAGTGAAACGCCGCGAACCATCACACGTGGCGAGCGCTCATACCTTCTGCTGCCCGGGCGCGCGCATTTCATAATCGATGGTACCGCCATCACCTTGACCATCGAAGTCGGCGGCGACGACGAGCTCCTAGACATCGCCGACTCCCTCATCCTCGTCGATCACTCGCGGCCGTAGACGAACGGTGAAGCGATCACCGTTGTTGCACTCGATGACGTGCTGCTGGCCCTACGACCTCATCTTCCTGAACCAGACGCACGTTTGCCACTGCTGAAGCGAAATCCCCATACCCGCCCTCACCGCTCGATCGAGCTCTGCACGTGGTAGTGACGGTGCCCCGTGCCCCGTGAGCTGTGCCCGGTTGGGGCGCTGCCCGGTGAGGATGGGGAGTCGAACCCCGAACGCCCGCCCGTGGCGTCACCGGATGCAACTTCGGCAGTTGCCGCCTCGTGCACGCTGCTCGATCTCACGGCTACCGACTCGCTTCTAGTCGACCAGCTCCGTCGTCCAGTTCGTCTCCTGAATCACCGCGTCGAGCTCGCGTCGCTCGCGCGCGAGGTTGTCTGCCTTCCGACGCAGATCACCGACATCGACAGTCGGCAGGATCCTGATCTCGGCGCGGCCGTAACGCTGTTGCCGCTCCCCGGCGACGTCGGCGACCTGGCGCAGCACAGCTTGCCGCATCGCGAGCGCGTCACGGTGCGCCAGCGCGTCCGTCAAGGTTGCGCCCGACGGCAGCCGTGTCGCGAGGTTCGTTCGGTTGATTCGCGCGACCAGATGCTCGAGTTCGGTTGCCATCGCATCGAACTCGCGCAGCAGATCAGCAGGATCTTCCGACGGCTGTTCGCCCTCCTGGACGAGCGCGCTCGCCTTCAACCGCTCTCGGACCTGACCAATGCGCGTCAGGAGCTGCTTCCTGATCGTCAGTGCTTCACCCAGCTTCAAAGGAACCGGGTTTGCCCCCGGACGGGCCTCGAAGATTTGGCACGAGCGTAGCGAACCACGCGCGACATGCACGCACCCCTGGAGGCCATCAGGCGGCGAGCGAGAGAGAACGGCCGTCACCTCGCCCGAGTCCAGCACGTGGGCACAAGCACCCGACGCCGGAACCACGAGCATTCTCGGGCCGGCTTGACGGACCGAGAGGATCTCGCACGTTGCGCGAAGGTCGACCGCACATGTCATTTCCAGCACGCCACGCTGGCACAAGACGCCCTGGAAATTGGTCTGCCGATGATGACGCCGCTCATACGCTTCGACAGCGCGCAACGCAGCCGATGTCGTCACGCCACCTGCGGGAAGGCGCACAGCGACCTCCGGATCACCGCCGAAATAGCGGGCCGCAAGATCGGTCTTCCCACTCCCACCGATCGGCCCGACCGTCTCGGTTCTGCTCGAACAAGCGAACGCTGTCAGCAAGAAAACGCAGCCGATGGCTGCGGCGGCATAACTCCCCGGGCGACCCACGGAGCACAACTTGCGGACCGCACGGGTATGGCGCATCCCCCATACGGGCATCCTTTTGTGCACAAAAACTGCGGGAACCTCCCATTACTGAGCGGCGTTGTCGTTCCGCGGCGTCGGCGTGCGACTTGCAGCAAACACTACGAACCCGCGAGCTGGCCTCGGCGCGGCGTCGCGCACATCATCGACGTCAGCATCGGCATCGTCTTGTTTCTGCTCGTGATCGCATTCGGATTCGCGGTCAGCTCCAGCTACAGCGCCCACGGGATCGCGCTGTTCACCGCCTTCATGGGAGTGGCCTGCTACTTCGCAGCCGGCAACGCAGCGCCCGAGGCCAAACGATCGGCAAGCGGATCGTCCGCTGCCCCGACACAGCGGCCAGATCGGCTTCGTGCGCGCGTTCGGCCGCTGGTTCACGATGATCCTGATCAACATCGTCCCCGTCCTCAGCCTGATTGCCGTGTTCCGCCCACTCTGGGACAAGGAGAACCGCGCCTTTCACGACGACGCGGCAAAGACGCTGGTCATCCGCTCCTAGCCAGGGACGTCCCTTGGATCGTCGCCGTAGCTGTTGCGTTCCGCAATCGTCCCGTCCATGTTGTGGATGACGTGCTCGGTTCGACGCCGGCGCGCCTCTTCACGTCCCGCTTCTACTGCTTCCTCCTTGGAGTTGTAGGTCGACAACTCGCCGGCGCCCTCGACTTCGTTCTTCCAGATCGCTCCAGCTGGGACTGTGTGTATCCATCCGCGCGCCATTCTTGACCCCCTCCTCGAGGTTTGCTCTGGGTGGGAAGTGCGCCGGAAGCGGACCGACAAAACGTGATAGCGCGCTCAGGTGGAGAGCGGGGACATGGCTCCTCCACCTCTCGGGCGTCGTTACGTGGGTCGTCGCAACGCGCCGACCGGTAGGTGACCAACTCCTGCTTTGGCGATTCCACGACTGACGATGTAGCCGGTGGCGACGATCGTCACCAGGAGCCAGCCGCGTGTGTCATCGAGCGAGTCCGAGACCGCAGTCGCGATCAGAATCGCCCCGATCACCACAACCATCGCCCAGAACTCCGTCGAAAGGACGGCCCACTTGGTCTCGTCGTGCAGACCAGTTGCACGCTCTCCGACAGCCTCCGCGTCGTAGCCGACGCTTCGTTCCGTGCGATCGCTCACTTCACGTGTTGTCATTCGCTTTCACCTCCTCTCGTTCCTCAGGGTTCGATTTGTCGAGTGCTTCTCTCAGGCGGGCGAGGCCGATGGAGCGGGTTTCCGTTCCGGTGTTCCGCCCTTTGCCTGCCTGGTGTGCTCCGCCTGCTCCTCCGGCGTCGTCTCGATGTCTTGTAGGACCTTGCCGAGCAGGAAGAACGTCGGCGGCCAGAGCCCGATGAAGATGGCGAGTCTCTCGGCACGCGCCCGCGAATCCCTGTTGTCGGTGACCGCCGACCGACCCCAAAGCGAGATCGCGGTCAGCATCGAACCGAAGCCGAGGCCGTGGAGCAGATCGCTGCTCAATCCGAGCCTGTGAAGCAACAACGCCATGCGCACGAGGACCCCTCCTCAGATAGCGAACGAGGCTCCCAGCCTCCCCGGCTCGGGCGTGTCAAAACATCCTCGAATCCGCATCGTCCAGGGGTCCAGGCCGCTCCGCTCCCCCACGCAGGGGTCAGCGGCGTGCTCCTCCACGCCGCCAGGGTGGAGAACCGAGCACGCTGCCAAGACCCCTTGGTTCGGAACGGAAACCGTCAGCCCCCGAGGGTTCCGTTCCATACTCAAAAACGAACTTCGCCGCCGGGTGGTTACGGGCGGGCGAGAATGTCCGGCTAGTCCGCCGTCCTAGGACCATCTACCGATGGCGACCGAGGCGACGCGCTCCTTACTGTGGTCAGCATCGCCCCAACGTAAGGAGTCGCAAATGACCGAGATACGCACAGCGAGTCGTCAGATCACCGAGGAGGTCACCAGCTGGCCGGGCGTCGAGGCGGGACCCGGACTGCGCGGCGAGTTCGCGTTCACCGTTGGCCGCCGGGAGATCGGCCACCTCCACGGTGACCGCGCCGCCCACTTCGGCTTCCCCAAGAACGTCTGGGTCGAGCTGCGGGAGCAGGGGCGCATCGTTCCCCACCCGGTCTTTCCGGACGCGCAGGGCCCTGCCGCGCGGAGGATCGAGAACGACGCCGACGTCCGCGAGGTGATCGAGCTGCTGCGGCTCAACTACGACCGAGTGGTTGCCCGCCACGGCTTGCCGGCGAAGGTCTGAGCGCGAGACTCTCAGACCGGCAGACACGTCAACTTCTCCTGGTCGACGACGAGGTCGATGGCTTCACGCGAACCGCCGTGGGGCCGAAGCAGCAGGGCCCGCGAGAATGGGCCCAACGACGAAGGAGTGGTGATGTCTCCAACCGCGACGAACGGAAAGATCTGTTACCTCGAGATCCCTGCGGCGGACGTACAGAGCTCGGCCAAGTTCTACGAACAGGTCTTCGGCTGGCGGCTCAGGGAACGAGGTGACGGCGAACTGGCCTTTGACGACGCGACGGGTGAGGTCAGCGGCACGTGGGTGACGGGTCGGCCCGCATCCGCGGAACCGGGCCTGCTGCTCTACGTGATGGTCGACAGCGTCGCCGCGACGGTCGAGGCGGTCGTCGCTCAGGGATGCGAGATCGTGCAGGCGATCGGCGGCGACGCGCCCGAGATCACGGCGAGATTCCGCGATCCAGGCGGCAATGTGATCGGCCTCTACGAGGAACCCCACTCGACGGGGTCGTCGTCCGCCTGAAATCCGACCCGTTTGGCCAATTGCGCGCCGTTGCCCGAACAGGCGACGATCACGGCTGGCGTCAGGGAGTGGAAGAGATGAAGAGGGCCGCCAGGTCGGACCGCTAGGCCGCGAGCGAGCCGACGTGTCGCGGCCCTCTTCGTATCCGCCAGTCGGCAGAGCGTCCGGCTACAGCTCGAGAGCCGGCGACGCGATCCGGTCCGGCGCGTCCCAGAGCCGGAACCCGCCCAGAAAGGCGTTCTTGTTGTCGCCGAGCCGTGCGTAGCTCGGCAACCCGTCGAGCTTGTCTGCGTTGCCTCCGCCGAGGACGACGTACTCCGGTCCCAGCGCTCTGTGGAGACGGTCGACCGTCTCGAGCACGGCGGCCCGCCAATGCTTCTTTCCGAGGCGTTCGAGGCCGCGCTCGCCGACGTAGTCCTCGAACGTCGCTTCGCGGAAGGGGAGATGCCCGAGCTCCATCGGCGCGATGACGCCGTCGAGGATCATCGTCGAGCCCAGGCCTGTGCCGAGTCCGAGAAACAGCATTCTTCCGCCCGCGTAGCTTCCGACCGCCTGCATCGCTGCATCGTTGACGACCTTCGTGGGCTTTCCGAAGGCATCGGCGAAGTCGAACCCGACCCAGCCCGTTCCGAGGTTGATCGGCTCGGCGGTCACGCGATCGCCGTGTACGTCGGCCGGCACGCCGACGGAAACGGCTTCCCATTGCCAGTCGCCGGTTCGCGCGAGCGCGCCGTCTACCATTTCACGCGGCGTCAGGGCAGGGCCGGAATCGAATCTGCGCCGCTCTGTCTGGCCTGAGGCGAGGAGCTTTACATGCGATCCGCCCACGTCGACGACGAGAATGGCGTGCGGCTGTGCGTTCACAGCGCGAGTCTAGGCGGCGTTCGATTCGCCGCAGGAAGACAGAGAGCCGGGTGGGAGCTGGCAGCGACCTGGATTTGCCGCCGAATCCGTCTGCTTGCCGGCTCCCCCGACCCGGCCGTGAACACGTAGTCCTGGTGGGAGGCCGACGCGTCGGCCTCGTCAAGGTCTAAGCGCTCGCCGACGAGTCTACTCCTCGTAACCCGGAACTCAAGCCCCCGTGGACCGGTGCGCGCGGACCGAAATTGACTGATAAATCAATCGGGTTTGCAAATCGGAACTCCATGAGAAAGACCTTCTCTGAGTCCGGGAATCCCGTCCCGGAAAGACAGCTCAGGGGGTGGCATGAACGTCTCTCAAGGCGTGACGGCACGCGCCCTGCTCGTCGGCGCAGCCGCAGCGCTGGGTCTGCTCGCGTTGTCGGCCGCGCTTGCGTTCGCAACCGCGGGCGGCGATTCCGGCTTCTCGGCCAAGCAGCCGAACCCGACGCGGATCATCGCGGCGACCTGCGCTCGGGGGGTTTGGGCCTTCAGCTTCGCGTAAAAGGCCCGAGAGAACCCTCTCCCCTGAGGGGTGCGGGAGGCGGTCGGAGCTCGATCGCCTCCCGCCGCACTTTTGCGGCAGGAGAATATCGACCACGGTATTCCCTGGAGCTGATCCGAGTCGGTGGCTGGATCTTCTCGATTCGTTCGGGGAGGTCGAGCGCCTAGCGTCGATCTGCCTCGTCGCCGGCGAGCGGGTCGAGTTCGACGGCGACGAGCTGAACGGCGCGCTGCGCCGCGCGCTCGTCGTGCGGGCCGTCGGCGGTGATCCACATCGTGAGCTGGCGCTCGACGAGGACGCCGTCGTGCGTCTCGCCGACGAGCTCGCGAGCGATGTGCGCAAGGAGCAGCTCCAGCTCGAACTGGCCTCGATTCGGCACCTGGGAAAGGGTCGGCCGGCCGTGGAGCAGTCGATCGCGGCGCTCGTCGCCGATCCGGAGCTCGCCTGGCGCGCCTTCTGCGCCGCACGGCTCGCGGACCAGCTCGCCGAAGAGAACTAGTGGCTCTGAGCCGCTAACTCAGGCGCTCCGTGAGATAGCGGAGCGCGAGCGGGTAGCGGTATTCGATCAACCCGTGCGTTGCATCGAAGAGCTCGAAATGGACGTCTGTGACGCCGATCCCGGCCAGCGCTGTCCGGAAAGCCTCCGCGCCGAGGTCGAGGAAGTACTCGTCGCGCTTGCCGGCGTCGATCCAGATCGCCCGCATCGAGCGGAGCGCGTCTGCGTGCCGCGGCACCATCCGCACCGGGTCCCACTCCAGCCAGCGGTCGAACACATCGCGCCTCAGTTCGCCGGTCGAGATGGTGAACGGCAACTCTCCCGCGGAGTAACACGCAGCCATGCAATAGATGTTGACGAGCCACATGTCGTCCTTGCGTGAGAACGCGGGACGCGAGCGGAAGTCCTCCCAAAACCGCTCGTACGACCCGTCGAAGTCGTCTCGCAGAGAGCGCGCGACCTGCGCGAAGTCGGGTTGGTAGCAGACCTCGAACAGCGCGTCGCCCGCATGCGTCGCCAGCCCGCCGAAGAGATCGGGACGCAGCATCGGCGTCACCATCGCGCCATAGCCGCCGGACGACTTTCCGGCGATCCCGCGATGCTCGCGCGCGTTCAAGGTGCGATAACGGGAGTCGACGAAGGGCACCACCTCCTCGCAGAGGTACGTGTGGTACCTGCCGGTCGCCGTCGAGTCGAGGAACTGTGAGCCCCCGAGCGACGTCCAGCAGTCGACGAAGGCGATCACGCATTCGAGCGCGGCTTCGTCGACGAGCTCGAGCACATTCGGCCGCAGCGCGACGCGATTGCGCCACATGTCGACCTGGCCGGTCATGCCCTGGATGACGTAGATCGACGGGTAGCGGCGGTCCGACTCCGCGTAACCCGGCGGCGTCCACACCCAGAGCGGTCTCACGTTCGGGTCGGCGAGTGGGTTCCCGCGCAGCGCCTCGCTCTCGAGCTCGTGCTCGTCGATCTTTCCCCGGTACTCGATGCTCCACGGCTGCATGGGTCGCTAACGTACCGCCCCGGGCATGGGTCGTCGTCCGTTCATCGTGATCTTGGTCGCGCTGGCCCTCGCCGGCTGCGGCGGCGGCGGCAGCTCGGGCGGCGCCGTTGCGCCCGTCTACAAACGCGCTCCCACGGAGGCATGCCTCCGCAGCCACAGCTTCGAGATCAAGCACGGGGTGAAGGCCGTCGGCTTCGTCGCCTTCACGTCGGTCGGAGGCAGCTTTCGGGCCACGAAGAGCGCTTCGAAGGACGTGATCCTGGCGTTCGGGAACGACGGTGCCGACGCCAAGCAGACGTTGGACGCGATCCGCGGCAACGACAAGCTGAAGCAGTCCAAGATCTTCCGCTACCGCCGCCGCGTGGCAAACGTCGTGCTGTTCTGGGCCTACCGGCCGAAGCGGGCGACGGCGAGGGTCGTCGACGGGTGTCTGAGGCCGAGCCAAAAGGCCGCCTAGCTAGAATCCTCCCCATGGCAGAGGTCGGAACGCTACGCGTCAAGACAGGGCTCGCCGAGATGCTCAAGGGCGGGGTGATCATGGACGTCGTCGACGGCGAACAGGCGCGTGTGGCCGAGGAGGCGGGCGCGGTCGCCGTGATGGCCCTCGAGCGCGTGCCGGCGGACATCCGCCGCGACGGGGGCGTCGCGCGCATGTCGGATCCGGACAAGATCAAGGAGATCCAGGAGTCGGTCACGATTCCGGTGATGGCGAAGTGCCGCATCGGCCACTTCGTCGAGGCGCAGATCCTCGAGGCACTGGAGGTCGACTACATCGACGAGTCCGAGGTGCTGACGCCGGCCGACCTGCAGCATCACGTCGACAAGTGGAAGTTCACCGTCCCGTTCGTCTGCGGCTGCACGAACCTGGGTGAGGCGCTGAGGCGGATCGCCGAGGGCGCCGCGATGATCCGCACCAAGGGCGAGGCCGGGACGGGGGACATCGTCAACGCCGTGACGCACATGCGGGCCGTGTTCGGGCACATCCGCCGGCTCGGCGCACTGTCCGAGGAGGAGCTGTACTCCGAGGCGAAGGAGCTGCGCGCGCCGCTCGAGCTCGTGCGCTGGGTCGCCGAGAACGGGCGTCTGCCGGTCGTGACCTTCACGGCGGGTGGGATCGCGACGCCGGCGGACGCGGCGCTCTGCATGCAGCTCGGCGCGGACGGTGTCTTCGTCGGCTCCGGAATCTTCAAGTCGGGCGATCCCGCGCAGCGCGCGCGCGCGATCGTCGAGGCGACGACGCACTTCGAGGACGCGGAAGTGCTCGCGCGCGTCTCCGCCGGGCTGGGCGATGCAATGGTGGGTATCTCGGCTGCCTCCTTGCGTCCGGAAGACCTGCTCGAAACGCGCGGCTGGTAGGCGGTAGGATCGCGGTGCGCGCGAGGGCGCACCCGGTCCGCGGGAAGGGCTGAGCCCACCTCTTGCAGCACCTGTAGCATCGTCTCGATCTTCTTCCCGCCCGAACGCGGACGCGGGCTCGATGGGAGGAGGTCGAAATGAATCTCGAGCAGCTCCGCAAGCAGGCGAAGGAGCTCGTCCGCGCCGCGCGTGTGGGTCACGACGCCGCGCTGATGCGGTTGGGGGAGCTGCCGCCGATCCTCGCGAGTGCGCAGCTCGTCCTCGCGCGCGAGCACGGGCACAAGAGCTGGCCGGCGCTGGTGCATTCGCTGCATGGCGACGCGGAGCGCTTCGTCGTCGCAGCGATCTCGAGGCGACGCGACCGGGCGGAGGCCGTCCTCGCGGCTCGGCCCGAGGTCGAACGCGACCGATGGGCGCGACTCGTGCTCGGCCGCGGCTGGGACGGCGATCCGAACGAGGTCGGAGGCCCGTGCGGCTGGGCGCCGCTCCACTACGTCTGTCACTCGTGCTTCGCGAGCATCCCGCTCGCGCAGGAGCTGCTCCGGCGGGGGGCGGATCCGAACGCGTATTTCGTCAACGAGTACGGGCCGATGTCGACGCTCTACGGCGCCGCCGGCGTCCTCCACGATCCGGAGTTGACCCGAGTGCTGCTGGAAGGAGGCGCCGATCCCAACGGCGAGCCGCACTTCGGTGACGCGCTCTACCACGCGTGCGAAGCGGAGAGCCCCGAGTGCGTTCGCGTGCTGCTCGCGCACGGCGCCGAGCCGAACGGAACGAATGCCCTCGCGCACGCGCTCGACTACGACCATCTCGAGCACGTGCAGCTGCTCCTCGACGCGGGCGCAGACCCGAACGGGGGCGCCTTGCTCTCGCACGCGGTCCGGCGCGAACGCGGGCCGGAGTTCCTGCGGCTGCTCGCCGAGCGCGGCGCCGATCTCGACCGTCACGGCGGAGAGACGTGGCGCGGCGACGTGCCGCTCCGTACGCCGTACCAGCACGCGTTCATCCGCGGCCGCGAGGACCAGGTTCAGGCGCTTGCAGACCTCGGCGCGTCGACCGCACTCTCACGCGAAGACGAGCTGCTGGGCGCGATCGCGCGCGGCGAGCGGCCCGCCGGAGCGCTGACAGAGGAGCTCGACCCTGACGGGCAGGAAGTGGTGATCCTCGCCGCACTGCGCGGGAAGCTCGACCTCGTGCTGGACGCGGTAGGGCCGCGTTTCCGCGGCGTCGTCGGCGGCGGGCCTGCGGGAACGCTCCTCCACCACGCGGCCTGGGTAGGAGATCCGGCAGTCGCCGAGACGCTGCTCGTGCACGGCGCGGACCCGACTGCGCCGAGTGGAGCGGAGTTCGACACTCCGCTCGCCTGGGCGGTTTTGGGGTCGCAGAACTGGCAGATCCCGGGTCGCGACTACGTCCGCGTCGCAGAGCTGCTCGTCCAGGCGGGCGCCGAGCTCGAGCCGCGCTTCGCCGACGTCGCGCACGGGCCGCTCGAAGGCTGGCTGGAGGGCCGCATCTAGACTGGATCTGATGGCGAAACGGCCACGTATCGGCGTTCTGGCGGTCCAGGGCAACTTCCGGGAGCACGCGGCGATGCTGCGCCGCCTCGGCGCGCAGGCAGACGAGGTTCGCAAGCCCGAGCAGCTCCGCGGGCTCGACGGGCTCGTGATCCCCGGTGGGGAGTCGACGACGTTCATGCGGCTGATGCGCCTCTACGGGCTCGATGCCGCCGTGCGCGAGTTCGCCGGCCCGGTGCTCGGAACCTGCGCCGGGATGATCGTCCTCGACCGGAACCATCTGGGGCTCGTCGACCTCGAGGTGGAGCGAAACGCGTGGGGGAGGCAGGTGCACTCGTTCGAGGCGGATCTCGAGCTCGACGGCGAGGCGAAGCCGCTTCGCGGCGTCTTCATCCGCGCCCCCTGGATCGAGTCCGCCGGCCCGGAGGTCGAGATCATCGCCGAGCACGACGGCCGTCCCGTACTTGCGCGCCAGGGACGCTTCCTGGTCGCGGCTTTTCACCCCGAGTTGACCGACGACACGCGGGTGCACGAGCGGTTCCTGGAGTTGGTGGAGCAACTCGGCGCCTCTCGCGTTCCTGAGGCGTCGCTCGCAAAGGATGCAAGCGGGCGGCGCGCAGGACAGTACTCTGAAGTACGGACAAGCGCCGCCCGCGCAGTATCCTGCGGCGAGCGGCGCCAGCCGCCGGCGGAGGCCGGCTCCGCCGGCCGGTAGACGGCGGCGGTCAGGAGCGCGAGATGTCCGGGCATAGCAAGTGGTCGTCGATCAAGCACAAGAAAGGCGCTGCGGACAAGAAGCGGGGGCAGCTGTTTTCGAAGCTCTCGCGGGCGATCATCGTGGCGGCACGAGAGGGCGGGCCCGACCCCGTCGGCAACCTCGCGCTTCAGAACGCGGTCGAGAAGGCCCGGTCGTACTCCATGCCGAAGGACAACATCGAGCGCGCGATCGCGCGCGGCTCGGGCGCGGACGCCGACGCAGCGGCGTACGAGACCGTTGTCTACGAGGGCTACGGACCGAGCGGCGTCGCGGTCCTGGTCGAGGCGCTGACGGACAATCGCAATCGCACTGCCTCCGAGGTGCGGTCCGCGTTCGGGAAGTACGACGGCAATCTCGGCGCCTCGGGCGCCGTGTCGTGGCAATTCGAACGGCGAGGGCTCGTTCTGGTGGACGGCGAAGCGGACGAGGACGAGCTGATGCTCGCGGCGGCGGAGGGCGGTGCCGACGACATTCAGCGCGACGGGTCGACGTGGCAGGTCACCGCCACTCCCGAGTCCTTGTCCGCCGTGCGCGAGGCGATCGAGGTAGCCGGTTTCACGGTCGAGAACGCCGAGCTGACGATGATCCCGAAGACCACAGTCGAGGTCGAGGACGAGAACGCTGCGAAGAAGATTCTGCGCCTGATCGATGCGCTCGAGGAAAACGACGACGTGCAGGACGTCTACTCGAACTTCGACATCCCCGAGCGCGTGCTGGAGACGGTCGCCGGCTGAGCCGTGCCCGGCGCGGGCAGGTCCCGGTGCCAGGCACGGTTGAGGGAGGTCGAGGGTTCGTGCCTGGGCCGTCGCGAGACCGTTACGCGATCTCGACGTGGGTCGCGGGGCCCGATCACGACCGCGGGCGCTTCACGGCGAGCTCGAACGTCATGTCGGCGCCGACGAGCTTGCCGAGTGCGCCCTTCAGGCTCTCGGGCACGTCGGGTGAGAGCTCGAGGTCGATCTCGAGGTCGCGCAGGAGTTGGTCGTCCTTGCCGGCCATGACGAAGTAGGTCGCCTTGCTGACCGCCTTGCGCAGCGTCTCCGCGTCGGCGTCGGCGAGGCCTGACGTGCCCGTCAGCTGCGCGAGGCCCGCCAGTCCGTCGATCGTCGCCACGGGATCGAGATCCCCCTCGACGCACTTCACCGGCGCGTCCGCGGGCGGACAGTCGGCGCTGTGGGAGCTCTTCACCCAGTCGCTCACGTCGACGATGCTGCCTCCGGCACGGACGGCGCGCATCGTCCGCCGCAGGTCGTCCAGCTGCCCGCCGACAAGCGTGCGCCGCTGTCCGTTGCTGACGACATAGCCGCCGTTCTCGTCGAGGACCACCCTTCCGGAGCCGCGAAGACCGTTGGCGATCTGCACGTATGTGACGTTCGCAGTCGGCCGGTCGCCGAACCTGAACGGACCGTCGATCGTGAAGCCGAATGGATCGTTCGCTCCAACGACGTGTGGCTGGACGAGCAATTTCGCGTGCAACGTGCCGCTGCGGATCTTTCCGACGTTTGCGGACGCGTCGCGGAGGACGTCCCTGCCCGAGGACCCGCACGCCGAGACGGCGAGCGCGAGGGGAAGGAGCAGGGCTGCTCGTCTCAAGGGTTCGTTGTCGTGGTGGGGACTGTCCCGTCGGCATTCGATTTGTCCTCATTGTCATTGTCGTCCTCGTCGCTCTCCGCCGGAACCCTGCACGCGATCCTCCGACCTGCGTGCGCGCCGGTCGTTGAAATTCGGGAAGGACTGTCCGGTCGGCCCCCTAACCTCTCGCCGTGAGAGTCCTCGGCATCGACCCAGGCACGGCTGCATGCGGATACGGCATCGTCCACGAAAGCGAAGGGCGCCTCAAGGCCACTGTCCACGGGTGCTGGACCACGTCCGCCGGGCAGCGCCAGGATCTGCGTTTGCAGACGATCTTCGACGGGGTGGCCGCGCTCATCGCAGAGCACGCGCCGGATGCGGTGGCGCTCGAGGAGTCCTACGTCGGCGCCGACGCCCGCATCGCGCTCTCTGTCGGACAGGCACGCGGAGCCGTGCTCGTCGCATGCGCCGCCGCCGGAGTCGAAGCGGTCGAGTACGCCCCCGCGCGCGTGAAGCAGTCCGTCTGCGGCTACGGCCGCGCCGACAAGGCGCAGATGCAGCGCATGGTCAAGCTCGTCCTCGGCGTAGAGGTCCGGAACAACCATGCCGCCGATGCGCTTGCCGTCGCGATCTGCCATGCAACGGCGCCGAAGGTGATCCTCGCGTGATCGCCAGGCTCCGTGGCAAACGAGCCGGGCTGTCCGCCGCCGGCCTCGTCCTCGACGTGAACGGCGTCGGCTATCTCGTCCAGGCGACGCCCTCGGTGCTGCGTCAGAGCGGCGACGAGCTCGTCGTCGAGACCTACCTCCACGTGCGAGAGGACGCGCTACAGCTGTACGGCTTCGGCTCGGCGGACGAGCGCGACCTCTTCGTGCATCTGCTGAGCGTGAACGGCGTCGGCCCGAAAGTCGCGTTGGCGATCGTCTCCGGTTCCGCGCCGGCCGAGCTCCGGAAGGCGATCGCGCTCGAGGACACGAAGCGGTTCGAGGCGATCCCGGGCATCGGCAAGAAGACGGCGCAACGCGTCGTGCTCGAGTTGAAGGAGAAACTCGGCTCCGCCGGCGGCGCGCCGGAGCCCAAGCTCCTCGTCGCGCGGGATGCGTTGATCGAGCTCGGGTACAGCCTGAGCGATGCGGAGATTGCGTTGTCGGGCGTCGATCCCGCCCTCCCCGTCGAAGAGCAGGTTCGGCACGCGCTCAGGCAGGCGGCATGAAGACCCGTGTACAGACCTCGAGGTGCACGCGCGTTCCTCGGGCGGCGCTGGCGGTGCGGGGCCGGAGGGGACAGTATGGACATACGGCCCCGCAGAGCACCGGGCCGCCAGCGGCGTCAGTCGTCGGCGGAGCCGGGCTCCGCCCGGCGGGAGCCGACGACGGCGAGGGGCGCGCGTGAGTGTCGTGGCGCGGGAGTTCATGCCGGAGGATGCCGCGCTCGACCTCTCGCTGCGGCCGCGCACGCTCGACGAGTTCGTCGGGCAGGCGCGCGTGAAGGAACAGCTGTCCGTCGCACTCGAGGCCGCCAAGGGGCGGGGGGAGGCCCTCGACCACGTGCTGCTCGCCGGGCCGCCGGGCCTCGGCAAGACGAGCCTCGCGTACATCCTCAAGAACGAGCTCGGGGTCGGCATCCGGACCGTCGCGGGCCCCGCGATCGAACGGAAGGGCGACATGGCCGCGATCCTCACGGGGCTCGAGGAGCGCGACGTGCTGTTCGTGGACGAGATCCACCGGCTCCAGCGCGCGGTCGAGGAGATCCTCTACCCGGCCCTCGAGGACTTTCGGCTCGACATCGTCGTCGGCCAGGGTCCTGCGGCACGAACGCTCACGCTCGACCTGCCGCCGTTCACGCTGATCGGCGCGACGACCCGCACGGGCCTCCTGACGACGCCGCTGCGCGACCGTTTCGGGATGACGTTCCGGCTCGGCTATTACCAACAGGACGAGCTCGCGACCATCGTCCGCCGCAGCGCGCAGATCCTCGGGGTCGCGATCGCGCCGGAAGCAGCGACGGAGATCGCCTCGCGCGCGCGGGGGACGCCGCGCGTCGCGAACCGCATCCTCCGGCGCGTGAGGGACGTTGCCGAAGTTCGCCACGAGGGGGCGATCACGATCGCGATCACGCAGGAGGCCCTCGAGCTGCACGAGGTCGACGAGCTGGGATTGGAGCGCACCGACCGGGAGCTGTTGCGCGCGATCGTCGAGCGCTTCGGCGGTGGGCCCGTCGGCCTCTCGACGCTGGCCGTCGCCCTGGGTGAGGAGCCCGACACGGTCGAGGACGTCTATGAGCCCTTCCTGCTTCAACTGGGCTTCCTCCAGCGCACGCCGCGGGGGCGTGTCGTCACCGAGCTGGGGCGCGAGCACCTCGGCGCGACCCGCGCCGACGACGCGCTTTTCTGACCCTTTGCCGCGGCTTTACCGGCCGCGGGCACGTTTGGGGGCATGAAGACGTCGATCCTCATCTTTGTGTTCCTGCTCGCAGCCGTGCCCGCGTCTGCCTGCGGTGACGGCGCCCTCGCCGAGAATCTCGCCGCCACGCCGGCGGTCAAGGCCGGACTCGCCGATGCGTACCGCGCCGCGCACCGGCATGCGCCTGCGAATGGCCCGCGTTCCGGCCACACGTGGTACGGCCGTCTCGGCGACTTCGAATACGCCGTCGCGACCTTCGACGGCCGTCAAGGTGTGTTCACCAGGCATCGGGCGAAGCGCTGGCTGCTCGCCTTCGAGGCGCGTGGGGCGGTCTGTGATCCGGTCGTCCCGGCGCAGCTGCTCGCCCGGGCGTGGTGGTGGCACCCGGCGCGCGCAGGCTGCTTCCTCGAGCCCGGCAGCTAGACCGCGTCCGCGCTCCAGGTCGGAAGGCCGTACCGGCGCGCGAGCGGGTTGAAGACCGAGACGAGCTGGAGCTTCAGGCGGTGCGCCTTCGCGCCGGGCGCCGTCCGCAGCTTCGGCGGACACGAGCGGGAACGGCGCAGGTCGCGGCTGTAGCCGAGATCGGCTGCGAACGAAGCCGCGAGGGCGCGCTGCAAAAGCGTCACGGTCTCCTGTGCCCGTGCATCGTCCGGGACCGAGAGCGCGGCCACCTGCTGCAACAGGCTCTGGCGATTTTCGCGGACGTCCTCGATGTCCGAGGCCGCCTCACGGAGCGGCAGCTCGCAGCGGACGGCCCGCGCCACCGCCTGCCGAACGGCGATACGTCCCTCGTGCGCTTGCTCGAGCAGGTTCTCCACCTTGACGACGAAGGTGCGCATCTCGGCCCCGCGCTTCGGGGTGGGAGCGCCGCCGTTTCGCGTCGCGAAGTACGCCCCGACTGCGGCGACGAGGCCGACGAGGACGACGGCCGCCGCGAGTGGCAACACCCGCCGCCTTTCCGGTGCCGCGCCCTCCGCGCGCGGCCGCTCGTGGCGAAGCGCCCGGTCCTGGCGGAGGATCGCCTGCTCCAGCTCGCGGAGCTCCTCGCTCGGCTCGAGCCCGAGCTCGTCCGCGAGCGTCCGCCGCGTGTCGCGGTAGGCGGCGAGGGCTTCGGCCTGGCGTCCGGAACGGTAGAGCGCGAGCATGAGCTGGGCGCGCAGCCGCTCGCGCAGCGGATGCGCGGCGACGAGCTGCTCGACCTCACCCACGAGCGTGGCGTGCGTCCCGCGGTCGAGGTCCTCGGCGATCCGTTGCTCGAGCGCCGCGAGACGCTGCTCTTCGAGCGACGAGGCGGCCGTCGTCGCGAAGCGCTCCTCGACGTCCGCAAGGGCCGGGCCCCTCCAGAGTGCGAGCGCCTCGCGCGGCCGCCCGTCGGCGATGAGCTGGTGGAACCGGCCCACGTCCAGCTCGCCCGCCTCCACGCGCAAGGCGTAGCCGTTCCCGCGGGTGTCGATGCGGTCTGCGCCGAGCGCCTTGCGGAGCTGGGAGACGTACACCTGCACGGTCTTCGTGGCCGTGGCGGGCGGGCGCTCCTCGTAGAGCTCGTCGACCAGCCTGTCGGTCGAGACGGTGCGATTCGCGTCGAGAAGCAGCAGGGCCAGGAGTGCGCGAATCTTCCGCGCGGGCAGCGCGATCGGCCGGCCGTCGTCGCCCACGACTTCGATCGGGCCCAGGATCCGGAACTCCACCGGCGGAGCGTAAGTCGAGCGGCGTGGACGAGGCGGCCTGGTCCGACCGTTGTCCTATCGCAAGAACGCAGTCCTGCGGGGAACGCGCGGGCTCGCATCCCCCGCAGAGTGATTCACGCGAGCTGTGCGCGGATCGCGCCGCCCGGGTGATCGGTCGTGTGCACGTTGACGTAGAAGTTCGCGGGGTTGGCGAGGATCTCGTCGATCAGCGTCGTCGCGACGCCGGCCGTGCAACCGATCGAGGTACCGCCGCCGCTCGGCGCAACTAGCTGGACCACGATCGGTCCGTTCGAGCCCGCCGCTGCACGATGGATGTGTGCGCCGACCGACGGCAGGACGATGTTCTGCGCGCTCAGTCGGAAGCACACCCTGCCGTCGTTCCGCAGGATTCGGATCGCCGCGCTGCCGGTGCCGTCCGCATCTCCCGTGTTGTTCGGCTCGTTCGTGCCGGCCATGCGGACCGTGAAGACCTTGCCGACCGAATCGGTGGAGGTACCTGTGAGCTGTCCACGGATCGCACCGGCCTGGAAGTCCGTCGTGTGGACGTTCGCGTAGTAGCCGGCCGGTCCGGCGAGGATCGCCGCCACGTTCGCTCGCGACGCTGCCACGCAGCCGCCCGAAGTACCGGCAGCGCCTGGGGCGACGAGTCCGACGACGATCGGGCCTGATGTGCCGGCCGCGCCCCTATGGATGTGCGCGCCGACCGATGGGAGCGTGATGTTCTGCACGTCGAACGTGAAGCAGACTTGGCCCTGGCCTGCGCGGAGCCGGATCGTCGCGGTGCCGGTCCCGACCGGGTCGCCGGCGGGCGACTCGGTGTCGCCCGTCATTGCGATCGGAAAGGCGCGGCCGGAGCTCGTCGGCGTCAGCAACGACCGCGGACAGCCGGTCGCGGGAACGGGAAAGATGTCGGCCGCGTGCTTCAGATGCGCGCGCAGCTGTGCCGCCGAGACGCGGAGCTTCACGTACGGGTTCTTGCTCGACGCCGTGCGGTGGCAGACGAAGCGACCGGCCTTGTTCGTTCGCGCGCCCGCCGTTCCGAAAGCCACTCCGCCGAGCGCGACCACTGCCAGCAAGATGAGCAGGCGTCTCATTCCTCCCCCTCGGTAGGTGGTAGTGCTGCTTCGTCTACGTCGACTGGAAGGCGGCGGTTTTCAGCGCCTGAACTGGAGCTCGTGCCAGGACGGAACGCGCGCGCGGTCGAGCAGCGCTCGGCCGCCGGTCGGATCGCGGTAGCCGAAATCCCCCGACCCTTCGTCCCACGCGACCTCGAGCTTGCCGACCTTCACTTGGTGGTCGAGCCAGGCGCCGCGGAAGATCAGCTTCCGCAGCCAGTAGACGAGCGACTCGCCCTCGACGAGGGAAACGCGCTCCCAATGCCGAACCAGATAGCGGCCGAGCCCGCTGTGCGGCTCTTCGATCACGCCGTCGGCGGCCAGCTCGACCAGGTCGGCCGTCTCACCGTCGTCGAGCTCGTTGCCCGCGATCAGACCGAGCTTGACGGCGGCTGCCGTCACGCGCTGCTCGAAATCCGCGCCGTTGAAGGAAAAGCGGTAGCCGAGGAACTCGACGACGTAGTCGTCCCCGGACCGGTAGTTCGCCTCGGTCACGCCTGGAAGGCTAGCCTCGTGCTGTGCGGCGCGCCCTGCTGTGGCTGGCCGGTCCGGTCTGCGTCGCCTCGGCGCTGTTCGTGGCCTGGGCACTCGAGCTCTCGACCGAGCACGTGCTCGTGCTGGCGCCGGTGATCGTGCTCGGGACGGCGGCCGTGGTCGGGCTCGTCCTGCTCTGGGTGCGCGCCGCCTGGGACAACCTGCGCGGCCGGGATTGATCCCTCGCTTCGCTTCGCTCGCGCTCGGGGCGCGCCTGAATCATCCCTCGCTTCGCTTCGCTCGCGCTCGGGGCGCGCCTACGGCGCGCGATTGGTTGGTATTCGGTACGAGCTCTGAGCTTGCGGGACGCTTCTGGGCGGCACGGCTTCGCCGCGCCGCCGGTGGACCGCTAAACGATGTAGACGGGGACGCCTTCGTGGACATGCTGGAAGAGCCACTCGGCGTCGGGAATCTGCATCCGGATGCAGCCGTGCGAGGCCGAGTAGCCGATCGAGGCCGCATCTGGCGTCCCGTGGATCCCGACGCCCGGCGCCGAGAGCCCCATCCACCGTGTGCCGAGCGGGTTTCCGGGGCCGGGCGGGATCGGCTTCAGGCCGCGGGCCCAGTCGGAGTCCGGAGGCCGCCACCACGGGTTCAGCTGCATGTCGACGATCGACCACAGTCCGCTCGGCGTCGGATAGCGCGATTGCCCGGTGGCGACGCGGAAGCTGCGCACGAGCTTCGTCGAGTTGTAAAGCCAGAGGGCGTTCGCTCCGCGGTTGATCACGATCACGGGGCCGAAGCGCTCCCGGGTTACCTTCGGGTCGACCGTGCTCGTGGGCAGCACGATCGACTGGCGCGTCCCGTGCTCCAGCTCCAGCTCGAGCTCGCGGCGCAGCAGTGTGCGCCGGACTGCGATCCCGGGGACGGCCTCCTTGATCTTCGGCCCGGCTGGTCCGACGCCGACCAGCTCGGCATCCACCGGCTTCCGGTCGAACGTGCGCGCGACCTCGTTCACGAACCGGCGCAACTGCGGGGCGGAGTAGTCGACGCCCAGCGCGACCTGATCGCCAGGCTCGGCATGGAGGGCACTCGACACGGCCGTGTCCACCGCCGCCCCGGCCCCGAGCCGTTGCGGTGACGCCCACCAGTGACGCTTCCCGTGCACGACCGGGATCGACCTCGCAAATGCCTCCTCGAGCTTCGTCCGCGCAGGCTCGCTCGTCAGCCCTCCGACGCCGATGCCGCCGACCGTTACGCCGGGGGCGATTGCCGGCATCTGGGACGACGCCGGCGCCGAGGCGCAGGCAAGCAGGGCGAACGCGAACAGCACTCCTGCTTTGCGAACCATCGGACCGCGGATTGTATGCGGGATTCTCGGTGCTGTCCGGTGCCGTTCGTACCGTTGACTGTCCATGCAACAAGCCGTCTGGAAGATCGCTCCCTGTCCGCGCGCGGAGGTCGACGAACTCGTTCGCGGACTGGGCGTCAGCGAGACGGCGGCGGCCGTCCTCGCCCGCCGAGGGTACGCCGAGCCGGTACGCGCCCGCCGTTTCCTCGAGGGCGCCCTCCCGGGGCACGATCCGTTCCTGCTCGGTGACATGACCCGCGCCGTCGAGGCCGTCCGTGCCGCGATCGCCGGAGGCAAGCGCATCTGCGTCCACGGGGACTACGACGTCGACGGGATCTGCGCGACCGCGCTCGCACTGCTCACGCTGCGCGAGCTCGGCGCTGACGCAGACTGGCACCTCCCTTCGCGCTTCGACGAGGGCTACGGCGTCAGCGGCGAGACGATCGCGCGGCTGGCCGAGGAGGGCTGCGGCCTCGTCCTCACCGTCGACTGCGGAATCACGGCAGTGGACGAGGTCGCGCGCGCGCAGGCGCTCGGGCTCGACGTCGTCGTCACCGACCACCACCGTCCGGGAGAGGTCCTTCCCGACTGCCCGGTCGTCGCAACCCGGCCCTCCGACTACCCCTTCCCCGAGCTCTGCGGCACTGGGGTCGTCTACAAGCTGGGGCAGGCGCTCGGCATCGATCTCGAACGGCACCTGGATCTCGTCGGCCTGGCGACGATCGCCGACGTGGTTCCGCTCGTCGACGAAAACCGCGCGCTCGCGCTCGCGGGACTGCGGGCGCTCGCGCGCACGCAGAAGCCCGGGTTGCGCGCGCTGATGGAGATCGCGCGCGTCGATCCTGCGAGTGTCGACGAGGGGGCAGTCGGTTTCCGGCTCGCGCCGCGGATCAACGCCGCAGGCCGTCTGGGACATCCGCGCGCCGCCCTCGAGCTGCTGTTGACGGACGACGTCGCGCGGGCGCGCGAGTTGGCGCAGGAGCTCGAGTCGGTAAACCGCGACCGGCAGGCGGTCGAAGACCGCATCGTGCGAGACGCGATCAAGCAGGTGGAGGAGTGGCCCGAGCGGAAGCGTCGCGCCCGCGGCTACGTGATCGCGAACGCCGAGTGGCACGAGGGTGTGATCGGCATCGTCGCTTCGCGGCTGGTCGAGCGGTTCCACCGCCCGGTCGTGCTGATCGCGGGCTCGGACGACGAGCTGTGGAAGGGCTCGGGCCGGTCGATCGCGTCCTTCGACCTGCACGAGGCGCTCGGCGCATGTTCGGACCATCTCGCGCGCTGGGGCGGGCACCGCGCCGCGGCGGGGCTATCGATCCGTCCATCCGAGGTCGATGAATTCGCGCGGGCGTTCGCGGAGCACTCCGACGCGACGTTGACAGACGACGACCTTGCGCCGGTGACGCCGGTCGACGCGATCGTCGGCGGCGAACAGTTGACACTCGGCCTGTGCGAGGAGCTCCGGCGGCTTGCTCCTTTCGGCCTCGGGAATCCCGGGGTCACGTTGCTCTTGCCGAACGCGGAGCTCGTCGACTTGACGACCGTGGGTGACGGCAAGCACCTGCGCTTCCGCGTCCGCGACGGCGCACGGGGCGGGGGCACGGCGATCGCCTTCAACCTCGGCGCGCAGCTCGACCGGTTCCGCCGCCCCGGCCGCTACGACGTCGTCTTCCGTCTCCAGGAGAACCGGTGGAACGGGACCGTCGCCCCGCAGCTGGTGATCCGCCGCGTCTTCGACGCGCCGGACCGTTTCGAGGAGCTGCGACGCTGGCTGGCCGACCAGTGGCGGGCGGGTGAGCCCGCATGGACGGAGGAAGCCCGCACGGTGTTCGCCGAGCTCGAGCTCGAGCCGGGGGTACGGCGGAATCTGCTCGAGTCGGAGTTCTTCCGCGGCTTGCTCGCGGAGCCCGTGCTCGAGCTGCCGGTCGCCGCCTAAGCTCCTAGCGGGCCGCGGCGTCCAGGGCGGCCCAGAGCTTCGCCAGCTCGGTCAGCTTCCGTCTCTCTCGCCAGCGCTTCAGCATCGGCCCGCTCTCTTCATCGTCGGAACGTGCCCTCCTCCTGAGCGAATTACGCCTACCCGGGTTCGAAAGGGGCCCGGAGTACACTGAGGTGATGGCGGTCGTCGAGCTTCACGAGCGGTATCAGAGCCTCGTCGACGAGCTGCTCGCGGCGGTCGACGCCTACAACCCGGCGGTCGACAAGGACCTGCTGGCGCGCGCCTTCCTCTTCGCGGCCAAGGCCCACGAGGGCCAGCAGCGCCGCTCCGGCCAGGACTTCGTCCACCATCCCTATGGCGTCGCCCTGATCCTCGCCGGCCTGCGGATGGACGAGCAGACGATCGCGGCTGCCCTCCTTCACGACGTCGTGGAGGACACGGACGTCGAGCTCGAGGACGTGCGTGCCGAGTTCGGCGACGAGGTCGCATCCCTCGTCGACGGCGTCACGAAGCTGACGCGAGTCCAGTTCCAGTCCCGCGAGCAGAACGAAGCAGAGAACTACCGAAAGATGATCGTCGCGATGGCGGCCGACGTGCGCGTCATCCTGATCAAGCTCGCGGACCGCCTTCACAACCTGCGCGAGATCGAGTATCTCGGCAAGCAGAAGCAGATCCAGAAGGCGAAAGAGACGCTCGAGGTGTACGCGCCGCTCGCGCACCGCCTCGGCATCCATCAGCTGAAGTGGGAGCTCGAGGACCTCGCGTTCCAGACGCTGCATCCGAGGAAGTACTCGGAGATCAAGGCGATGGTCCAGGAGCGCCGCACGGACCGCGAGTCACACGTTCGCGAGGCCGCCGCCGTCCTGAAGAACGAGCTCGACAAGGTGGACATCCCCGCCGAGATCCTCGGCCGCGCGAAGCACTTCTACTCCATCTACGACAAGATGGTGAAGAAGGGCAAGGAGTTCAACGAGATCTACGACCTGACCGCGATGCGCGTGATCGTCGAGCGGTCGGGCGACGCCGGCGTCCGCGACTGCTACGGAGCCCTCGGCTTGATCCACTCGCTGTGGAAGCCGATGCCGGGGAGGTTCAAGGACTACGTCGCGATGCCGAAGGTGAACCGCTACCGCTCGCTGCACACGACCGTGATCGGGCCCGAGGGGCGTCCGCTCGAGATCCAGGTGCGTACGCGCGACATGCACGAGACCGCGGATCTCGGAATCGCCGCCCACTGGTCGTACAAGGGCGGCAAGGCGGGGCCGGCCGACGCGGAGTGGCAGGCCTGGGTCAAGCAGTTGATGGACACGAGCGAGGCGCAGGACAGCGACGCGCGCGAGTTCATGAAGACGTTCCGCCTCGACGTCTTCGACGACGAGGTGTACGTCTTCACGCCGAAAGGGGAGGTGAAGCGGCTTCCCTCGGGCGCCACGCCGATCGACTTCGCGTATGCCATCCACACCGACGTCGGTCACCGGACGGTCGGCGCGAAGGTGAACGGGCGGATCGTGCCGCTGCACTTCCGGCTCTCGAACGGCGACTTTGTCGAGGTGCTGACGTCCAAGTCAGGGCGCGGCCCGTCGCGCGACTGGATGAAGATCGCCGCTTCGTCGCGCGCGCGCAACAAGATCCGCCAGTGGTTCTCCCGTGAGTCGCGCGAGGACACCGAGCAGAAGGGACGCGAGGCGCTCGAAACGGCGCTGAAGGCGCAGAATCTTCCCTACAAGAAGCTCGCGCAGTCGTCCGTGCTGGCGCAGGTGATCCGCGAGACGGGATTCAAGAAGGCCGAGGACTTCTACCTCGCGCTCGGCTCGGGAAAGGTCGGACCGTCACAGATCGTCAAGAAGGTGATCCAGCGGCTGAAGACCGAGGAGGTCACCGCGGAGCCGATCACGGTCAAGGCCACGAAGCCGAAGGAGGCCGTCTCCAGCGGCAAGGTCGGCGTCAAGGTGCACGGAGTCGACGACGTTCTCGTCCGCCTCGCGAAGTGCTGCACGCCGGTACCCGGCGACGGGATCGTCGGCTACATCTCGCTCGGCAAGGGCATCACGATCCACCGCGAGGATTGCCCGAACGTGAAGGCGCTGCGGCGCCAGCCGGAACGTTTCACCCCCGTCGATTGGGAAGACGGGGCGGTGCAGCAGGGCTTCCGGGTGCAGTTCGCGGTCTACTCGTGGGATCGGCCGCGGCTGCTCGAGGACGTGGCGCGAACGTTCGCCGAGTTCGGCGCGAACATCGTCAGCTACGGCGGTGTCGTCGAGAACGATCTCGCGAAGAACTGGTACACCGCGGAGATCGGTGACGTGAAGGCGCTCCGGGCGCTGCTGACGGCGCTCAGGAACATCGATTCGGTCTTCGACGCCTACCGCGTGACACCGAGCTGATTCCCTCGTTCGAGGGATCGATCCCTCGAACGAGCGGGGTACCTCATCTCAGGGATGGCGCTTCCGCGCATACCGAGTACAACATGAGGAGGGGAGAGGGACCTTGGCTGCGGCGCCCGCTCCGGAAAGCGTGCCACGGCGCGGGCGCGCGCCTTGGAACGAAGATCAGGGCTCCCCGGCGCAGTAGGCGGAGATCAGGATCGCTATGCGGCGGACGAACTCCTCGTCGTCGACCGCGAGCTCGAGCTCGGCGACGCGCCGCCCGTGGAAGACAACTGGCTCCGTGCGGCCCTCGCCGCTGCCGGCCGACGGCCCGTCCGCCAACTCGTCGCCGTCGACGAAGCGGATCGACGCGAGCGGGATGCCCCGTTCGTGCAAGGCGCCGACCACCGCGTCGAGGACGTCGTGGGGTTCGCCGCCACGGTTGAGGATCCGCTCGACGGCCTCGAGTGCGCCGCTCAGGCTAGGGCTCGACGTCATCGCCCTCGTACTCGCGGACCGTTGCGCGGAAGGCTTCCGGAATCGGACAAGCTCTGCGCTCGTCGAGATCGACGAGTACGAGCGTCTGCGTCGCGGTGACGAGCAGCTGATCGTCGCGTGAGCGGTATGCGGCGAACTCGTACGTCGCGCTCGTGGTGCCGATTCGCTTCACGCGCACGAACACTTCGATCTCGTCGTCGAAGACCGCGGGCGCGAGGTACTGGATCGTGCAGGCGCGCATGACGAACTCCACGCCCGGCTCACCGATATCCATGCCGAGCAAGCCGAGCATCCGGTGATACTCGACGCGTGCGAGGTCGAAGTACGGCAGGTAGCGGCCGTAATAGACGATTCCTTGCGCGTCCGTGTCGGAAAAGCCAACCCGTGTCTTCGCGCTGAACTTGAAGGGCGGGCGGGGCACGCGGCGACTCTAGCGACGCGTCCGAAGATGCGAATTGTGTCCTCAAACGAGGCGGGTTACGGTCGTCTCTGTGCCGCGGCCCCCGAGAAGCGAGTACGTCTCCCCCGGTGGGACGTACCACGTGTGGTCGCGCGGCAGTAACCGCGGCGTCATCTTCATCCTTCCAGGAGATCGTGTTGATTTCCTCTCGCGGTTCGGAAAAGCGGCTACGCGCCACGAATGGCGCGTGCTCGCGTACTGCTTGCTGACCAACCACTACCACGCGGTCCTCCAGATCCCGGAGGGTGGGCTTTCCGAAGGGATGCAGCTGCTCAACGGCAGCTTCTCGCGCCGGCAGAGCGTGCGCTACGCGCGCACCGCGCACCTGTTTCGGAACCGCTTCGGGTGCCGGCGGATCGAGCGCGCGGGCGACCTCGTCAGCGCGATCCGCTACGTCGTTCGCAATCCGGTCGCTGCGGGGCTGTGTGAGCATCCAGCAGGCTGGCCGTGGAGCAGCTATCGCGCGTCCATTGGAGCCGTGTCTCCACCTTCGTGGCTCGACGTACCTTCCATACTGGCCCTCTTCAGAGAGTTCGATCCCGACAATCCCGCTCGGGGACTGAAGCGCTTCGTCGAGAACCGACACGTCCGCGTGTCAGACACCAAGACGAGGCCGAAATGGTCATCGTCGGAGCCGTAGTTCGGCGCCAACGACGAGAGCCGCCGAGGCGGCTCTCGAGGAGGAGTCCATACCCGTCGCTTCGGCAAGGCGGCGGTCGCGGGACGTACGGTGGCGCATCATTCCGTCTTTGTGGGAGCGGCAATGCGGTTGAGACCTTCACGGCGCCTCCTTTCGATCGACTCGACCATCGAACCAGGCGCGCCTAAGCCCGCAGTAGGAAGTTGCTAAGAAGTCCGTGAGGATCGCGCGGGCAGAAGTCCGTGAGGATCGCGCCGCGTCGCGCCAGCGCGGGCTACTCAGGCATCCATGCGTCCGTACCGGCGCAGCACATCGACCAATGCGTCGTGTGGCAACGCATACGCCGTCGCGCCGCCGCGCCCGGTCATCGTCTCAGCGGCTAGCAGCGCGTTCACGATCGCCTCCTCCGTCGCCTCGATCGCGGCGTAAAACAACGGATTCATCCGCTCGTTGGCGAGCATCGACAGCGTGGCGACCGGCGTTCGCTCCAGATCACGGTTCCCGACCGCGAAGGCGAGCAACAGATCGCCGCTCGAGTCCTCACCCGCGCCGCCGGTACGCGCGATCCCGAACGCCGCGCGCTGCGCGAGTCTCGCGCACTGGTGCGGAAGCAGCGGCGCATCCGTCGCCACGACGACGATGATCGAGCCGGCGCCCTCGTCGGGATCGCTCGGCAACGGCACCACCTCCGCTCCGAGCTCGCGCCCGACCGGGACGCCGTCGATCGCCAGGCGCTGCCGTCTGCCGTGGTTCGCCTGGACGAGGACGCCGACGACGTGATCGTCCGCTCGCCGCGACGCGGTTCCGATGCCGCCTTTGAATCCGTGGCAGATCATCCCCGTGCCGCCGCCGACGCCGCCTTCGGCGACCTCGCCCTCAGATGCCGACTCCAGCGCGGCGAACACGTGCTCCGCACCCACGTGCATTCCCTCGATGTCGTTCAGGCGCCCGTCGTACGTTTCGCCGACGACCGGAAGATGCCAGCGTCCGCGGTTCGCGCGATGTTGCGACGTCACGATTGCGTCGCGGACGATGCCGACCGAGAACGTGTTCGTGATCCCGATCGGCGTCGTCAACAATCCGGACTCGCGCACCCATTCGAGTCCAGTCAACTCGCCGTTGCCGTTCAGCCGGTGCGGCGCCGCGAAGCAGGGCGCGCCGTCCGGCGTGGGCAGGACGACCGTCACGCCCGTCCGCACCGACTCGCCCTCGATCAACGTCGTGTGCCCGGTGCGCACGCCCTCGACGTCCGTGATCGCGTTCAGCGGACCCGGCTCGAGCTCACCAACGATGACCCCGAGCTCGCGCGCCCTCACGAGCGGATCACATCAAGCACCTCGTCGCGCTTGCGCTCCATCAACTCTCGCGACCGCGCTTCGAGATTCAACCGGACCAACGGCTCCGTGTTCGAAGGACGGACATTGAAATGCCAGTCGTCGGCGTCGACCGAAACGCCGTCGAGGTGTGTGACGGTGCCCTCCGGGCCGAACCGGTGCTCGAGCTCCCGCAGCTTCACTGCCACGTCGCTGACCGGAGTGTTCAGCTCGCCGGTGATGAAGTACCGCTCACGATACGGAGCCAGGATCTCCGACAGCGGCGCGCCCTTCTTCGAGCTCAGCTCGAGCATGAGCAGGAACGGCACCACGCCCGAGTCAGCCTGGGAAAAGTCGCGGAAGTAGTAATGCCCGGAGACCTCGCCTCCGAAGACCGCGTGCTCCTGCCGCATGCGGTGCTTGATGTACGCATGCCCTACCCGGTTGACGAGCGCGACGCCGCCGGCGCGCTCGATCGTCTCCGGCACGGCCCACGAGGCGCGGAGATCGTAGATCACCTTGCCGCCGGGCTCCTTCTCGAGGATCGAGTCGGCAAGCAGCGCGGTGACGAAATCGCCCGGCACGAACTCGCCGCCATCGTCGACGAAGAAACAGCGATCGGCGTCGCCGTCGTACGCGACGCCGAGGTCGGCGCCCTCCTCGCGGGTCTTTCGCACGATGAACTCGCGGTTCTCCGGCAAGAGGGGATTCGGCTCGTGGTTCGGGAACGTGCCGTCGGGCTCGAAATAGCAGCGGACCGCCTCGATCGGCAGTCGCTCGAGCACCGGCGGCAGCATTGCGCCCGCCATGCCGTTCGCCGCGTCGATCACGACCCGCAGCGGCCGGATCGCCTCGACGTCGACGAACGAGAGCACGCGCTCGACGAACTGCGGATAGACGTCGCGCTGCTCGACGGTTCCGCGCACGTGCGCTGGACCGAAACCTGCGAGCGCACGGTCGCGCACCTGAAGCAGACCCGACTCGCCTCCGACGGGCAGGGCGCCGCGCCGCACGATCTTCATCCCGGTGTACTCCTTCGGGTTGTGCGATGCAGTGACCATGATCCCGCCGTCGAGCCCGAGCTCGCCGACCGCGAAGTAGACCATCTCCGTGCCGACCATCCCGATGTCGACCACGGCGGCACCGCCGTCGGCCGCGCCGTCGATGGCCGCCGCCGCGATTGCCGGCCCGTGCACGCGCATGTCGCGCCCGATCGCAATCCGCTGCGGCTCGAACTCCTCGACGAACGCGCGCCCGATCGCGTACGCACCCTCCTCGTCGAGATCCTGACCGTAGACCCCGCGGACGTCGTAGGCCTTGAACACCTTCGGGTCGAGCACGGTCTCGATGCTACGGAAAGCGTGAGGATGAATACGGGTCATGCAACGAGTCGCTCGGTGTGGTAGGAACCCCCGTCAGAAGTTTCGGCTGAGGGGAGGAACATGAGGACTGCGACGATCGCGCTCGTCGCGCTATTCGCGCTGGCGGGGGCCGCCGGGGCGGGCGCCGCCGGCTGGACGAGCACCGTCACCGCGACGAATCAGGTCGCGAGCTCGCCGGTTTCCGGGGGAGGGTATCCGGTACCGGACGGCGCCACCGCTCCCGATCCAGGAACGTGCCGCGCCGGTCTCTACAACGCCAACCGTTCCGAGTCGTGGATCGCCGTCAAACCCGGCACGGAGGATCTCGTCGGGACGTCGAAGTTCTTCTTCGAGAAGTACTCGACGTTCTACGACTTCCACCTCGGTTCGTACACGATTCCGGGCGGGACTCCAGCCGGGAACGTGCAGATTCCAGGCTATGACTGCATCTCGACCGGCACCCAGGCCATGCCACCGAGTTGGACGAACAACACGGATCCGAACGCGGACTTCGACACCCGCGGCCGCGTCTATCAGACTACGCTGCCGTTCAACGCCTTTTGGGCGAACATGCATCCCAACGGGGCGATCGGCGCCGTGTACAGCGACAACCTCGGCAGGTCATGGACCGTCGGCAACGGGGGCGCATATCTCGACAAGCTGCCGAACTCGTCGAGCTTCAGCTTCGGCGACGTGGTCGACAAGCAATGGATCGACGTGAACCAGTCGACGGTGAGCCCGTACCGCGACCACGTGTATGCAATGTGGTCGGTCTTCAACGGTGACGCGGTCAAGATTCGGCTTGCGAAGTCGATCGACCGCGGCGTCACGTTCGGGCCGGCGAGGACGATCACGCCGCCCAGCCAGGTCGGTCCCTCCACGACGTACATCTATCCGGACACCGATGCGGTCGGCACACTGTACGCAGCAGTCGCGAGCTTTCCCGCCAAGTCCGGCGCGAGCGACGCCGAGCTCTTCGTCGCACGCTCGACCGACGACGGCGCCACGTTCACGTGGATCGACACCGGCGCTCGTGCGCGTGGGACGCCGACCTGCTGTCTGCCGAACACGACCTTCCGCGACGGCATCCTCGAGAACTTCGCGGCGAGCCCGACCCACGCGGGTCACCTCTATCTGACCTACGAGGACTGGGACGGGAGTCAGTTCGACGTGAAGTTCATCCAGTCGACGGACGGCGGGCTGACGTGGTCGGCGCCGGTCGTCGTCAACGACGCGTCGAACTCCGCGACGACGGATCAATTCCAGCCGTCGGTGGCGGCCGGCCCGGGTGGTTCGGTTGCGGTCGCGTTCTACGACCGGCGGGCGGACTGTCCGGCCGACAATGCGATCCTGCCTGCGGATGTCGGCCGCTCCAACTTCTGTATCGACGTGTCGGTACAGGCGTACTCCGACAGCGGCGCCGGCGCCGTTCGAGTGGGGCCGAACGTCCGAGCGTCGCAGTTCACGTGGGATCCGGAGCAGCCTGGGCAGACGATCGACGGCATCGATCAGATGGCGTGCGCGGCGCACAGCAATCCGTGCACGATCCGGTCGTTCATCGGCGACTACTTCGGGCTCGCGATCTCGGACGCGAACGTCTACACCTTCGCGGTCTCGACGCACTATCCGTCGAGCGTGAAGGCCGACGGTGGCGGAAAGGTGTACTACCAGCAGCAGGTGCTCGGGACGATCTCCCGGGCCGCCCTGGGCATCTAGTTCCTACCGGGAGCGGGGCCGCCCAGGGGTGGCTCCGCTCCTTACACTTACATCTGTGACGGTCGTGCAACGCAAGCTCGCGGCGGTGCTGTTCGTCGACCTCGTCGACTCGACGGAGCTCGTGTCCAGCGTCGACCCGGAGGTGGTGCGCCGCCGGGTGTCGCGCTACTTCGAGCGAGCTTCGCGCTGCATCGAGCAGCACGGCGGAACGGTCGAAAAGTTCGCCGGCGACGCCGTCATGGCCGCGTTCGGTGTCCCGCGTGCGCACGAGGACGACGCAGAGCGCGCGCTTCGCGCCGCGTTCGCCGTGATGAACGCTGTCCACGAGCTCGAGCTCGAGGCGCGCATTGGCGTCGAGGCCGGCGAGGTAGTCGTGGAGGACGGAGACTCGACATTCGCGACCGGAGAGGCGGTAAATGTCGCAGCCCGGCTCCAGCAGGCGGCCGCTCCGGGTGAGATCCGGCTCGGTCCGGGGGCGCGCCGGCTTGCGGCCGGTGCCGTCGAGGTCGAGGACGCCGGCCCGCTCGAGATCAAGGGTCGGCGGGAATCCCTTTGGACGTGGCGCGCCCTGCGCATCGTCGAAGCGCAGCGTCGAGCGATCGAAGCGCACTTCGTCGGACGCGAGGCCGAGCTCGATCTGCTCGGAAACAGCCTCGCGCGCGCGATTCGCGACAAGCGGGCGCAGCTGGTCACGGTCTTCGGTGAGCCCGGCATCGGGAAGACGCGGCTGGTGACGGAGTTCGTCGAAGGCGTCGAGCGCGCGACGGTGCTGTCGGGCCGCACGCTGCCGTACGGCGAGGGCGTCACGTACTGGCCACTCGCCTCGATGGTGAAGGCGAGCGCAGGAATCACCGATGACGATCCGGCAAACGAGGCCTTCGAGAAGCTGCGCGTGTCGTGCGAGAGCGAGGCAGTCGCCGATCTGCTGGCCGTCGCCCTCGGCGTGCTGGGAGCCGCGGAGGGTGAGCGGACGCCGGAGGAACTGACGTGGGCGGCACGACGCTGGGCCGAACAGCTCGCGGATGCGCAGCCACTCGTGCTGGTCTTCGAGGACGTGCACTGGGCGGAGGAGCCGCTCCTCGATTTGATCGAGCACATCGCGCGCTCCCTGCGGAACGCTCCGGTGCTCTTGATTGCCGTCGCACGGCCCGAATTGCTGGACACGCGGCCGTCTTGGGGAGGCGGCATCCCCCGCGCGAGCGCGCTCGAGATCGGCCCGCTCGACGCGCGCGAGAGTGAGGAGCTCGCCCAGGCGCTGCTGTCCGGCAGCGACGTTCCACCCGCGCAGCACGCCTTGGTTCTCGAGCGCGCCGAGGGGAATCCGCTGTTTCTCGAGGAGATCGCCCGGGCCCTCGACGACGAGGCGGCGCTCGACGCGATTCCCGACAGCGTCCAGGCCCTGATCGCAGCGCGCATCGACCGGCTCGAACCGGAGCAGAAGCGCCTCCTGCAGAGCGCGGCGCTGATCGGACGCGTCTTCTGGCGCGGCGCGCTCGACCGGCTCGCTTCCGATCTCGACGTCATGTCGGTGCTCGACGAGCTGCTGACCCGGGAGTTCGTCGTCCCGGAGGAGCGCTCGACGATCTCCGGCGACCGGGCATTCCGTTTCAAGCACGTCCTGATCCGAGACGTCGCCTACGGCGCGATGAGCAAGGCGCAACGGGCGGAGGAGCACCAAACGTTCGCGGAGTGGGTCGGCGAGCGTGCGCACGACGAGCTGGCAGAGATCCGCGCCTACCATCTCGACGAGGCGGCGCAGCTGCTCGCCGAGCTCGACGGCGCCGTTCCCGATCAACTGGCAGGCGCGGCAGCAGAGGCGCTCGACGAAGCCGGACGACGTGCCCTTCGCCGCGGCGCATTCGTCGTTGCTCGCCGGACGCTCATGCGCTCAGCCGAGCTCGAGTCGACGCCGGAGCGGCGCTATCTCGCCGCACACGCCGCGTGGCGACTGTCCGACGTTCCCACCGTCCGCGAGGAAGCCGAGGATGCACTCGCGGGCGCACGTGCCGCCGGACTGCGGGACGTCGAAGGCCGGGCACTCGTGCTGCTCGCCGAGCTCGCGCTGCACGCGGACAGCGACGTCACACGCGCCCACGACTTGGCGGACGAAGCCCTGGCGATTCTTCCCGTGGACGCGCTGGCGGGGCTGTACGACGCGCACTCGCTGATCGCGACGATCTTCTGGTGGCTCGGCGACGCGGAAGGATCGACTCGCCACGGCGAGGCGATGCTCGAGCTGGCGAACCGCGCCGGCCGCCCCGAGCTCGAGAGCCTCGCGCTGACGCAGCTCGCCGGCGTCGAAGGCGTTCAGGGCCACGCCGCCGAGTCGCTGAAGCTCCTCGATCGCGCCATCGAGCTCGCGGAGAAGAGCGGCAGCCGGGAGGCGATGGCATTCGCGCTCGCCGTGCGCGGGCGGCGGGCGACAGAGACCGTGGACGTGGAAAACGCAGAGGCAGATCTGCACGAGGCGCTCGAGATCTTCGGCGAGACGGGGGCGGCCGGGCGCTACGGCTGGACGCTCTCGAACCTCGGCTCGATCTACGACCGCCGCGGCAACGTCGCGCTCGCGGAGCGAACGCTGCGCGACGCGGTCCGCCGCCTGCGCACGACGCACGAGCAGGGTTTCCTCGCGGAGGCGGAGCGGCAGCTGGCCGAGGTGCTCGTCAAGCAGGGCAAGCTCGCCGAGGCGGAGCGGCTGGTGATCGAGGCGCAGCGCCGCGTCGGCCGCGAGGATGCCTGGACGCGCGCGTCGCTCCTCCACGCGCTCGGAGTCGTCCGTGCCGCGCAGGGCCGCACCGGGGAGGCGGAGGCCGCGTTCGAGGAAGCGCTCGCGATCATCGAGCCGACGATGTACGTGATCCTCACCAACAGCGTCCGCGAGTCGCTGGAGTCGGTGCGCGCAGGCGCTACGGCGCCAATGCAGCCTTGATCGCCTGATTCGACTCCTCGGTCGGCGACTCGCCGATCACCGTCGCCGGCCGCTCGAAACCGGCAAGGGCTTCGCGCAAGGGGTCGGCGCGGAGCGTTCCCTCGCCGTACGGTAGATGCTTCGTTTCGTTCCGGTTGGCGAACTGGATGTCGGAGAAGTGGATGTGGAACGGCGCGCCCGGCTCGATCACGGCGTCGGCCTTCGCGAGCGCGTCCGCGAACGGCGCGACGTCCGTGAACGCGCCGTCGCTGGTCGCGTGCATGTGCGCGAAGTCGAGCACGGGGCGGACCCAGCCGCAGCGGCGCGAGATCTCGACGACATCGTCGACGGATCCGAGGTCGCGGACGCGACCCATCACCTCGATCCCGAACGGCACGTCGCGGTCCTTCTTCTCCAACCGAGCGCGCAGCTCGCCGAGCTGCTCGCAGACCGAGTCGATCGTCTCCTCGCGAGTCCGGCCGAGCAGGAAGCCCGGATGGAAGACCACGACCTCGGCGCCCGCAGCCTTCGCGATCCCCGCCGAGTGGTCGAGCATGCCGACGGCCATGTTCAGCTTCTTGCCCCTTTCCGCGTGGCCCATGAACCCCGCGATCGGGGCATGGACGCTGAGCGCGACGTCGCACTGCCGGGCGAGCTCGCCGAGCCGCGCTGCGAAGTCGTAATCCATCCAGAAGCGGCCCTCGAAGTCGATCTCGCACGCGTCGTAACCACGCTCGCGCAGGACCGCGATCGCCTCCTCGGGGCTCTCCTGCGAGGGCACGCGCGCCGGCCCGAAGCGGATTCTTCCCACAGAGGAACGCTAACTCCGGCGTTGCCCGACGGAGAGCTTCTGCCTGTGCGATTTGTGACCAAGGAGGTCGATGTCGTCCGACGCCCTCTCTACGTTTCGCGCATGGCAAAGCGACCCAGCCGCATCGACCTCCTCGAGCTCGACATCGACCTCCGGCTCGCCGATCTCTGGCGGGAGGCATCCGAGATCACCGACTGGAACCTCGAGGTCGTCGCAGCATTCATGCGCGCCGCCTATGGAAAGGGGTACTGCGACGCGCTGACCGAGGACGCCCCCGGCTCCCTTTGCGCCGATCACGGGTATCGGGTTCCGGCGCGGCGGCAGGCACTCACCGAGTCTTAGCCGGCCGTAGCCGAAGGCATCGTTCCGGCCAGAGCCGCCGCGAAGCGCAGGGCTAGACTTCCCCTCGTGGCCCGGAAGGGGAATCCCGCGCGGCTCGTGATCGCGCTCTCGGTCGCCGCCGTCCTGGCGATCTTCCTGCTCTACACGTCGCTCGTGGCGCAGGGAACGCCGTCGCTGCAGCCGAGCCAGCTGCCCGGCCACGAGGGTCGGGTCACGCTCGGTGGGAAGGTCGTCGGCACGCCGACGGGAGACGGCCACGACGCGCCCCTTCGCTTCACGCTGCGCGATCGCAGCGGCACGGCGACGATTCCGGTGCGCTACGAGGGATCCGTGCCGGATCTCTTCAAATCCGGCCGGGAGGTGGCAGTCGACGGGCGCCTCCGCAACGGCACGTTCTTCGCGGTGAGAAACACGCTCGTGACCAAGTGCCCGTCCAAGTACGCGCCGGCGAAGAAGAAGACCCCCTACTGACGTATGGCCGACCTCGGCCGCGCCGCGCTGATCGTCACGCTCGGCCTCGTCCTCTGGGCGACGCTGGCCGGAGCGTTGGCTGCCCGCTTCGGGCGCCGACGGCTGGCGGACTCGGCAGGAAACGCCCTTCTCGCGGCGCTCGCGTCGACGGCCGTCGCGTCGCTCGTGCTGCTCGGCGCACTGCTCCGCCACGACTTCTCATTCACCTACGTCGCCGACCACACGTCGACGAAGCTCGCGCGTGCCTACTCGGTCTCCGCGTTCTGGGGCGGGCAGGAAGGGTCGCTGCTCCTCTGGCTGCTCGTCCTCTGCGGCTACGGCGCTGCGGCGGTGCTGCTGAATCGCCGCCGCGCGCCCGACGTCGTTGCCTGGACGGTTCCCGTGCTGGGCGCCGTGGCGACGTTCTTCGCCTTCTTGCTCGTCGCGGTGGCATCACCCTTCGCAACGCAGACGGCCCCCCCAGAGGGCGCGGGACTCAACCCGAGCCTGCAGAACCCGTACATGCTGGCGCACCCGCCGCTCCTCTATCTCGGATACGTCGGGCTGACGGTGCCGTTTGCGTTCGGGATGGGCTCGCTGCTCGCGGGACGCGCGGACGAGCGGTGGATCGTCGCCACGCGTCGCTGGACGCTGGTTGCCTGGACCGCACTGGGAATCGGCCAGCTGCTCGGCTCGCATTGGGCCTACGTCGAAGTCGGATGGGGCGGCTACTACGCGTGGGATCCGGTCGAGAACGCCGCGCTGATGCCGTGGCTCGCGGCCACCGCCTTCCTGCACTCGGTGATGATCCAGGAGAAGCGCGGGATGCTGAAGGTCTGGAACATGCTGCTCGTGCTGCTCGCGTTCGGCCTCTCGCTCTTCGGCACGTTCCTCACGCGCTCGGGCGTCGTCAACTCGATCCATTCCTTCACGCAGAGCTCGATCGGGCCGTGGTTCCTCGGCTTCATCTGCTTTGTCGTCGTCTGCTCGCTGGCCTTGGTGTTCTGGCGGCTGCCGTTGCTGCGGTCGAAGACGCGGCTCGAGTCGCTCGTCTCGCGCGAGGCGACGTTCCTGTACAACAATCTGCTGCTGGTCGCCTTTTGCCTCACGGTGCTGTGGGGCGTCGCGTTCCCGATGCTTTCGGAGGCCGTGCGCGGCGAGCCGCGGACACTGGGCGGGCCGTACTACAACTTCTTCCTGCGCACGTTCGGCCTGCCGCTGTTGCTCTTGATGGGGATCGGCCCGCTCGTCGCCTGGCGGCGCGCGTCGCTGCGCTCTGTCGGCCGGACGTTCCTGTGGCCGTTCTCGTTCGCCGTCGCCGTCGGAGTGGGCCTGATCGCGCTCGGCGCCGGCTCGTCGCTGCCGGGGCTGCTCGCATACACCTTCTCGGCCTTCGTGCTCGCCTCGATCGTGCTCGAGTTCGTGCGTGGCACACGTGCGGCCGGCTCGTTCACGCTGCTGGTCTCGCGCAACCGCCGCCGTTACGGAGGCTACGTCGTGCACGCGGCCGTGGTGCTGTTCGCGATCGGCGTCGCAGGCAGCGCCTATGGCTCGTCGCGCGAGGCGAAGCTGCGTCCGGGGGAGTCGATGCACGTCGGCTCGTACACGCTCGTCTACCGCTCGGCCGGAACGACGCGGGTCGCGAATGCGAACGAGACGAGGGCACGTGTCGACGTCGTGCGAGGCGGCGAGCGCGTGGCAACCGTCTTCCCCGGGAAGAACCAGTACTTCGCCGAACGTCAAGTGTCGAACGAGATGGCGATCCACACCGACTGGCTGCGCGCCGAGGACGTGGACGTGATCGCCGACCAGATCAACGCGAACGGCACGATCTACTTCAAGGCGCTGGTGAAGCCGCTCGTCAACTTCCTCTGGATCGCAGGTGTCGTGTTCCTGCTCGGCGCGCTGATCGCGCTCTGGCCCGACGCGCGCGAGCAACGCCGGCTCGTGGCGCGGTACGCCCTCGCGCAGGGATGACGGCTGCCCTCGTCCTCGCCGGCCTGCTCGCGATGGCATGCGTCGTCCTCGTTGCAGTTCCGTTCCTGCGCGAGCCGGCGCCGCCCGACGACACGCTGGCGGCACCGGGTGAGCTGGCGCGCCGCCAGCTCGAGCTGACCGAGGAGCGCGACCGTGCCCTCGCCGCGTTGAAAGAGCTCGAGTTCGATCATCGCACCGGCAAGATCTCCGACGTCGACTACCGCGCTGCGGTGGGCGAGTACAGGCACCGGGCCGCAGCGGCGCTGAAGGCGCTCGAGCCCCGACTGGAAGAGCACCCGAGGCGTGTACGTGCCCGCGACTGAGTGCGAGCGCTGCGGAGAGTCGCTGCCGGCGGAGGCGAGATTCTGCCCGTCGTGCGGTGCGAAGGTCGGGGACGACCCGACCGAGGTGGCGGCGGTCCCGCCGAACGAGACCACGCCGGCGCCCGCGACCTTCGACGTCGCAATGCCGCGCTACTTCGGCGTCACGCCGCCGATGCTGCTGTTCGCACTCGCGACCGCGACGCTCGCGCTCGCGATCGCGCTTGCGATCCTCGAGCACTGGGTGAGCGCGATCGTGCTCGCGGCCGTCTCACTCACCCTGCTCGCACTGTTCGTCGGCGTCGCCCGCAGGAAGCCCGACACGGCGTTCGCGCGCAGATCCGCGCGCGCGGTCGACCGCATGCGCCAGCGCACCGGCTGGGTGCTCGAATCGGTCGCGATCCGCTCGGAGACGGGCCGCACGGTCACGCGGCTCCGCAGCGAATTGCTCGAAGCCGCCTCGCGCCGGGAGCTGCTGCTGCGCGGTCTGGGCGCCGCCGTTTACGCCGGCGACTCCGAGGCAAGGCAAACGCTCGAGGAACAGTTGACCGATCTCGACGGGGGCATTCGAGCGAAGGAGACAGAGATGGAGTCGATCCTGGACGAGGCGCACGAGCGGATCTCTCGCGGCAGGTCGCGTGTCCAGCCGACCCTGATCGAGCCGGCTCAGCCGGCGCCGGTCCCCGAGCCCGCCCCGCCGCCGGACGAGGGAACCCCGCCGCAGCCGCCGGAGATCCCGGAACCCTCGCCGCCGCCCGACGAGTGGACGATTCCGACGCCGGACCCGGTGCCCGATACCGCGCCCGAGCCCGGGACTGACGACACGCGGAACTAGCGCTAGAATCCGGCAGATTTTCGCCGTAGGCGCGGGGAGGGACGTCTTCCCGCCCGACGAAACTCCCCGCGATGGCCCGTCGCCTCCTGCCCTGCCTGGCCGTGTTTCTCCTGATCGCCCCACCGGCGTCCGGCGACCCCTACCACCGCAAGCGCGAGATCGACGAGCGGATCTCGGCGCTGAACTCGAAGATCGCGACCGCCCGGGTCAAGGAGGGCGTGCTCACGCAGCAGATCTCGGTGGTGAACGCGAAGATCCGCGCGCTCACGGACGACGTGCAGAGCGCTCAGGGGAAGCTGAACCGCCTCGAATCGCAGCTCGCGGTCCACCAAGCGCGGCTCGAGCGTCTGAACATGTTGTTCGTCCTCCAGACCAAGAAGCTGAATCTCATCCGCCGCGCCTACTTCGTCGCGCTGGCGCGCCTCGAGAAGCGCCTCGTCGAGGAATACGAAACGCCCTCGGTGTCGACAGTGGACGTCATGCTCTCCTCGACGAGCTTCGGCGACTTTCTCGACACGCTCGAGTATGTGCAGCGGATCACGTCGCAGAACAAGCGCGTTTCCGACCAGCTACGGAACGCGCGCCGGGAGATGCACTCGATTCGCGAGCAAACGCGCAAGACCAAACACGCGGCCGCCCTGGAGACAGCCGCGGTGCGCGCGCACGTTTCGGAACAGCACTCGGTCACGCAGCAGCTCATTTCGTCGCAGCAGCAGCTCGCGACCGCACGCGAGTCGAAGCGCGACACGCTCTCCAATGTCCAGGAGAGCGAGCGCGAGTTCCTACACGAGGTGGAGGGCCTCCAGGCGGCCAGCCAGGCCCTTGCCGCGAAACTCCGCGCGAGCGCCTCCTCAGGGCCGAGCCACGTGTCCTCGAGCGGCTTCATCTGGCCGGTCAACGGGCCGATCACGAGTCCCTTCGGCTGGCGCTGGGGCCGGATGCACGAGGGCATCGACATCGGCGTTCCCTCCGGCACGCCGATTCACGCTGCGGCAGCCGGGACGATCGTCTATTGCGGCTGGATGAGCGGCTACGGCAACCTGGTCGCGATCGACCACGGCGGCGGCCTCTCGAGCGCGTACGGGCACCAGTCCTCGATCGCAGTCGGCTGCGGCCAGAGCGTCTGGCAGGGCGACGTGATCGGCTACGTGGGCTGCACGGGCCACTGCTTCGGGCCACACCTCCACTTCGAGATCCGCCTCAACGGCACGCCAGTAGACCCGCTCGGATATCTCTAGGGTCAGCGGGGCCGGTCACCACCGATACCAGCGGGCTCCTTCGATGCCGCGGGCGAAGAAGCCGATGATCCAGACGAGGGCCATGATCACGGCGATGATCAGCAGCCACTTGATCACGGCGAAGCCGAGGATCGCCAGCAGGATGACGAGAGCGAGCACGATCCAGAGCATTGCGAGTTGTCTCCCTTCCTCGTCGGTCGGCTTGCTGAGCGGGCGCGAGAACGCTTCCCGCCGCGCCGTACCCGAAACGGCCACGGCATCGTTTACCGATTACAAGTCGTAAGCCGGGATTCCGGCGCTCGGCCCGGCTTGCGACCCAGCAATCGTCTCCCGACGAACGGCCGGCCGCCTCTGCGGGGGGCGGCCGGTTCGTGTTGAGTCGTCTCGCTCTCGTTGGGTTACGCGAGCCCGAAGGTCTGGGCGAGCAGGAAGAGGTTCAGGCCCGAGATCAGGGCGGCGACCACGCACGCCACGGCCGTCGTGACGCGATGGTTGGAGAGGCGTCCCATCACGTCCTTTCTGCTCGTGAACCAGACGAGCGGGATCAGGGCGAACGGGATCCCGAACGACAGTACGACCTGGCTGATGACGAGCGTTCGTGACGGGTCGAGCCCGATCGCGATTACCACGAGCGCCGGGGTCATGGTCACGAGCCGCCGGACCGTGATCGGGATCGAGCGGCGGATGAAGCCCTGCATTACCACCTGGCCGGCGAGCGTGCCGACCGTCGAGCTGGAGAGGCCGGACGCGATCAGCGCGAGCGCGAACAGCGTGCTCGATGCGCTGCCGAGCAGGGGCTCGAGGGTACGGTGCGCGTCCTCGAGCGACCCGACGTTCAGGAGGCCGCTCTTGAAGAACACGCTCGCGGCGACGACGAGCATCGAGATGTTGATCAACCCGGCGAGGGTCATCGCCACGACGACGTCGATCCGCGTGTAGCGATACAGGCGCGCCGCCTCGGCGTCGTCCCGTGGCACGATCCGGTTCTGGGTCAAGGCCGAGTGCAGGTAGATGACGTGCGGCATCACGGTCGCGCCGAGGATGCCGACAGCGATCAGCACCGACTCCTGGCCCTTGAACTGCGGCAGGACGGCATGCTTGGCGACCTGGCCCAGTGCCGGATGGGCGAACCAGAGCTCGGATGCGTAGCAAACGAGGATCACGGCGACGAACCCGGTGATGACGGCTTCGAAGGGACGGAAGCCGAAGCGCTGCAGGGCGAGGATGAGGAACGTCGTGACGCCGGTGATCAGGGCGGCAGGGAAGAGCCCGATCCCGAACAGCAGGTGGAAGCCGATCGCAGCCCCGAGAAACTCGGCGAGATCGGTAGCCATCGCAATCACCTCGGCCTGCACCCAGAGACCGATCGAGACGCGTTGTGGCAGCCGCTCCCGGCAGACCTCCGGCAGGTTCCGTCCCGTTGCAATCCCCAACTTCGCCGAGAGCGTCTGGATCAGCATCGCCATCAAGTTCGAGAGGACGATCACCCAGACCAGCGTGTACCCGAACTTCGAGCCGCCGGCGATGTTCGTCGCGAAGTTGCCGGGGTCGACATAGGCGACGCAGGCGACGAAGGCCGGGCCGAGGAACGGGAGCAGCCGAAATCGCTGATGCCGACGCAGGACCCGCTCGCCGAGGCGAACCTCGGGCGTCAGCGCGTCCGCACGAGTCGCCATCATGAAAGTTAGTCTAGCCTAACTCAAGCGGCTTCTAGGCGGCCCGCCCGGCCCGCTTACCGCGGTACACATACAAGTCGGGCAGGTTGCGATAGCGCTGATCGAGATCGAAGCCGTAGCCGACGTAGAGCTCGTCGGCGACGGTGAAGCCGACGTAGCGCACCGGGAGATCGTCGACGAGCCGGCGGTAGGGTCGGTCGAGCAGGGTCGCGACGGCGATCGACGCGGGCGAGCGGAGCCGCAGGGTCTTGCAGAGGTAGTGCAGGGTCAGGCCGGTGTCGACGACGTCCTCGACGATCAGGAGTTGGCGCCCGCGGACGTCCTCGTCGAGGTCCTTGAGCAAGCGAATCCCGCGCTCGCCGCGGCCGTACGGCTCGAGCTCGAGGAAGTCGAGCGCGAGCGGGATGCGGACGCAGCGCGAGAGGTCGGCGGCGAAGACGAGGCTGCCCTTGAGCGGCGCGACGAGCAAGAGATCCTTGTGCTCGTAGTCGGCGGCGATCTCGACGCCGAGCTCGCCGACGCGCCGGGCCAGCTCGTCGGCGCTGAGATAGATCTCGCCGAGGCTCAAGTGGCGATCTCGAAGCGCCAGCGCGCGGCCAGGCGCTCGAGGTCGCGCTTGTAGAAGAGCTTGACGTTCACCTCCGGGTACCGCTCACGGAGCTTCCGCAGCTTGCGGTTCTTCCGAGTGACGAGCGACTGCTTCATGACCGTGACCTCGAGATAGAGATCCTGCTCGGGAAGGTAGAAGTCGGGCGTGAACGCTTCGGTGACGCGCCCGTTCGCGTCCGTCTCGAGGACGAACGTTCGGGGCTCGTATTCCCATGGCACGCCGTAGAAGTCGAGGACCTTCGCACACTCCTGCTCGACTGCATGCGCGAACCGTGGCCGGCCCTCATCACGGAATGCCTGGAAATCCGGGGATTCCAGCGCCATTCCGCATCAAGTGTACGTCGAGGGTCGGACGCTACGCCAGTGCCGTGAGCCGCTTCTCCAGAAATGCACGCTCGCGCTCGTTCGTCGCGAGCGCCCGAGCCCGCTCGTATGCTTCCCGGGCCTCGCCGCCTCGCCCGAGCCGGCGCAGCAGATCGGCTCGGGCGGCGTGATAGAGGTGGTAGCCGTCGAGCTCGAGTCCGTCGAGCAGCGCCAAACCCGCCCCGGCGCCGTCCGCCATGGCGACCGCAACGGCCCGGTTCAGCTCGACGACGGGCGAGGGCTGATACTCGGCGAGCGCGCCGTACAGCGCCGCGATCTGGGGCCAGTCGGTGTCCTCGGCCCGCTCAGCCTGCGCGTGGAGACCGGCGATTGCCGCCTGCACTTGGTACGGCCCGGGCCCGCGGAGCGCGAGCGCCCGGTCGAGGAGCGCCAGCCCGCGGGCGATCAGCTCGCGGTCCCAACGCGTCCGGTCCTGCTCGTCGAGCAGTACCACCTCACCGGTCGCGGACGTGCGTGCCTGGGCGCGCGACGCGTGGAGCAGCATCAACGCCTCGAGACCGAGCGCCTCCGGCTCGTCCGGCATCAGCGTCGCGAGGACCCCGCCGAGCCGGATCGCCTCCGCCATCAGATCGGGCCGCGTCAACTCGCTCCCGCCCGTCGCTGTGTGCCCTTCGTTGAAGATCAAATAGATCGTCGCGAGCGCGGCCCGGAGGCGATCGGGCAGCAGGTGGTCGGGCGGCAAACGGTAGGGAATGCCGGCGGCGCGGATCTTCCGCTTTGCGCGTACCAGGCGCTGGGCGATCGTCGCCTCGGGCTGGAGAAACGCACGCGCGATCTCGCGGGTCGTCAGTCCGCCGACGAGCTTGAGCGTCAGCGCGATCTGGGCCTCCACCGCGAGCGCGGGATGGCAGCAGGTGAAGAGCAGCCGCAGCCGCTCGTCCGGGATTCCGTCGTCGTCCACAGGTTCGCTCTCCTCCTCGAGCTGCTCGACGAGCTCGCCGAGCCGCTGCTCACGTCGAAGGCGGTCGATCGCCTTCCGGCGTGCGGCGACCGTGAGCCACGCGCCGGGATTCGCGGGGACCCCGGAGCGCGGCCACGTCGTCAGTGCTGCTGCGATCGCGTCGCCGAGAGCGTCCTCCGCGAGCTCGACGTCTCGCAGCTCGCGGATGAGCACCGAGACGACACGTCCGTACTCCTCGCGAAAGACCCGCTCGAGCTCCGTCACATCTGCCAGATCGGGCGGACCTCGATCGCCCCGCGCTCGGCGGCCGGGATCTTCGCCGCGTACCTCAGCGCGTCGTCGAGGTCCTCGCACTCGAGGATGTAGTAGCCGCCGAGCTGTTCCTTGGTCTCGGCGAAGGGGCCGTCCGTGACCTCGATTTCGCCGCCTCGGATGCGGACGGTGCTGGCAGTCGCGGTCGGCTGCAGCCGGTCCCCGGCGACGTACTTTCCGCCGTCGCGAACCTCCTTGCTGAAGGCGCCGTAGCGCTCGAGGATGCTCGGATCGTCCGGGCCGCCATTTTCGTTGGAATAGATCAAGAGCATGTACTGCATGGTTCCTCCTTGGGTCGCTTCGACTGTACGACGACCGGCGGCCCGGAAAATCGACTCCAGGACCCTAGACTTCGACCGGTGAACGGCCGGTACGTGATCGCGCACATCTCCGACCTGCATTGCGGGGAGGCCTACTTCGTCCCGAACCTGCTCGAGCGCGCGATCGACGAGATCAACGAGCTGAGCCCGAAGGTCGTCGTCTGCAGCGGCGACCTGACCGCGTTCGGCTTCCGCCAGGAGTACCAGACGGCGCGCGAGTACCTCGACAAGATCGAGTGCGAGTCGGTCGTGGTCATCCCGGGCAACCATGACTCGCGGAATGTCGGCTACGTCCACTTCGAGGAGCTGTTCGGCGACCGTAACTCGGTGCTGCGCCAGGACGACGTGACGATCGTCTGCGTCGACTCGACCGAGCCCGACCTCGACCATGGACAGATCGGGCGCGGGCGCTATCGGTGGATCGAGGAGCAATTCCAGGCCCCGGCCGAGCTGCGCGTCTTCGTCATGCACCACCACCTCCTGCCCGTACCGGGCACAGGACGCGAACGGAACATCGTCTACGACGCCGGTGACGCGATCGAGTGCCTGCAGCGCTCGGAGGTCGACCTCGTCCTCTGTGGTCACAAGCACGTGCCGTATGCGTGGCGGCTCGAGAATCTGTTCATCGTCAACGCCGGCACGGTCTCGACGCTGCGTCTTCGCGGCCATACGCGGCCTTGCTACAACGTGATCGAGATCGAGGACGCGCACGTCGACGTTTGGCGAAAGTACCCGTATCACGGGCAGGAGAAGATCATCCAGTTCTCAACCGACACGCGTGCGTTCGAGAAGTACACGGGCCGGATCGAGGAGGAGGTGCGCTCACACTGATGCGCGCGCTGGCCGTGATCGACGGCGAGCACTACGCACCGGTAATCCGCGATGCATTCGCCGCGCTTCCCTACGACGTCGTCGGCGCGCTGCTCGTCGGCGGAACGGAGAAGCTGCGTGGGGGCGAGGACTACGGAGTTCCGCTGGTGGGCGGCCTGACCGACATCGACGTGGACGTCGTCGTCGACCTGTCGGACGAGCCCGTGCTCGGCCCACGCGCTCGGATGCAGCTGGCCTCGAGGGTGCTGGCTCTCGGACTGCCCTACGTGGGCGCTGACTTCCGCTTCGATCCACCGGCATACGCGGCGTTCGAGGTCCCGTCACTCGCGGTGATCGGGACCGGCAAGCGCGTCGGCAAGACCGCCGTCACTGGCCACGTCGCCCGATTGCTCGCGCGTGAGCGGGACGTCGTGGTGGTCGCGATGGGCCGCGGCGGCCCCTCCGAGCCCGAGCTCGCCGAGGTGCCTCCGACACTGCACGAGCTGCTCGCGCGCTCGCGCGGTGGCGCGCACGCGGCGTCCGACTTCCTCGAGACGGCCGTGCTCGCGGGCGTGCGGACGATCGGCTGCCGCCGAGCGGGAGGAGGGCTCGCGGGCCGCGTGTTCGAGTCGAATGTGCTCGCCGGCGCCGAGCTCGCTCGCACTTTGCAGCCGGACGTCGTCCTCTTCGACGGGAGTGGCGCAGCAATCCCCCCGGTCGCGACCGACGCGCGCATCCTCGTCTCGGCCGCGGGACACGATCTGAACGGCTACCTGAATCCGTATCGCGTGCTCGTCTCGGACCTGATCGTCCTCGTCGGTGCCGAGCAGCCGGCTTTGCGGCTTGCGAAGGACGTCCCGGTCGTGCGCGTCGCGCTGCGGCTTCGCCCGGCGGAGCCCATCGAGGGACGAGTGGCCGTGTTCACGACCGGGCCGGCTCCCACCGAGCATCTCGACGCGGAGATCGTGTACGTCTCGCGCAATCTCGCCGACCGGGCCGCGCTACGCGAGGAGCTGGCGCGCGTCGACGCCGAGACGTTCCTCGTCGAGCTGAAAGCGGCTGCGATCGACGTCGTCGCCGAGGCGGCCGCTGCGCGTGGCGCGCGGATCGTCTTGGCGGACAACGAGGTGGTACCCGTCGACGGTGACCTCGATTCGGCGATCCTCGCTCTCGTACCGGAGGGAGTGCGCGCTTGATGCCCGAGCGGCTGAAGCGCCTCGGGGTTCCCGTGATCATCCTCGTCGGGGGGACGACCGGAACCGGCAAGTCGACGCTGGCCACGGAGGTTGCGCACCGGGTCGGGATCACGCGGGTCACCTCGACGGACTTCATCCGGCAGACGATGCGTGCGTTCTTCTCGCAGGAGTTCATGCCCTCGATCCACTACTCGTCGTTCGACGCCGGCCAGGCGCTCCGTTCGCCCGACGACGCCGCAGATCCGATGCTCGCCGGCTTCCTCGACCAGACGCGCAACGTGCTCGTCGGGGTGCGCGCGTCGATCGACCGCGCCCTCGAGGAGGGCTGGTCGATGGTGCTGGAAGGCGTTCATCTCGTGCCCGGCATGCTCTCGCTCGAATACGCCGACGCACTCGTCGTGCACTACGTGCTCACGATCGAGGACGAAGCGATCCACGCGGACCACTTCTGGGTGAGGGACGCGACAACGGAGGGCCTCCGACCGGTGGAGAAGTACCTCGAGCGCTTGTCGGACATCCGCCGGCTGCAGGACTTCATCGTCTCCCGAGCCGATCGAGCATCTGTTCCGGTGATCGCGAGCGGTGACGTCGCGTTGGCGGTCGACGAAGTGATCGAGCTCGTGCTCGCCGCGGCAACCGAGCGGTTGGAGCGGGTGTGACCGAGACCGCCGAGCAGCACGCCGCGCCCGTCCCGGAGAAGGGATCGAGCACTCCCTGCATCTGCGAGTCGTACGCAAGGTCGACGGAGCGCGCAGCGCTTGCCGCAGCCCGCTGGCTCGGCAGGGCCGACCAGGTCGCCGCGGAGGAAGCCGCGCGCGCCGGGATGGCCGCAGAGGTCGAGCTGCTGCCGATCGAGGGGCGGGTCGTGATCGGCGCCGAGGACGGCGACTCTCTCGTGCCCGGGACGATCGTCGGACTGGGAGGCCAGGCGGTCGATCTCGCCCTCGACCCGCTGGAGGGGCCTGGGATCGTTGCCCGTGGAGGCAACGGAGCGATGTCGATGATCGCCGTGGGCGAGTCCGGCAGCCTCTTGACGCTTCCGGACATGTACATGCGGAAGATTGCCGTCGGCCCCGTCGCGCGCGGCCGGATCGACATCCACCGGCCGATGGCGGAGAACATCCAGGCGATCGCGGACGCGTTCGGCCGCCAGTTGAACGACATCACGACGATCGTCCTCGACCGCCCGCGCCATCACGACCTGATCGAGGAGATCCGCGCTGCCGGTGCGCGCATCAAGCTGATCCAGGACGGCGACGTGACCGCGTCGATCTCCGCTGCGATACGAGGCACGAACGACCATCTCGCCGTCGGCATCGGTGGAACTCGTCAAGCGGTCATGACGGCCGCCGCACTGCGCTGCCTCGGCGGTGAGCTCCAGGCACAGCTGTGGCCAACCTCGCGCCGCGAGATCGAGAGCGCTCGGGAGCAGGGGATCGACGACATCCACCGGGTGTTCACGATTGACGAACTCGCGCCGGGCGAGACGATCGTCGCTGCGACGGGCGTCTCGAACGGCGACCTGCTGCGCGGAGTCCGGTATCTCGCGGACAGCGCGCGGACACACTCGATCGTGATGTGCACCCGCTGCAACTGGGTTCGTTTCGTCGACGGCATCCATTTCTTCCGCCGGGAGCGGCGGGAGGAAGTTCGGCTCAGCGGGCTATAGCTACCATCGGGCCATGGAAACCGTCACCAAGGACGATGTGTTCGAGGCGCTGCATCAGGTAGAGGATCCCGAGCTCGGGATGGACGTGGTCGACCTCGGCCTCGTCTACGACGTCGAGGTCGAGGGGCCGAAGGTCAAGGTCCGGCACACCCTCACGTCGATGGGCTGCCCGGCCGGGGCGATGATCCAGGAGGACATCCACCGCGTCGCGTCCGAGCTTCCGGGTGTGGAGAACGTGGAGATCGAGCTGACGTTCGACCCGCCTTGGACGCCGGAGAAGATGTCCGACGACGCCAAGTTCATCCTCGGGTTCGGCTAGCTCGAGTTCCGGATCGTGACTTCGGTCGCTTCTCTGGTGGGGTTTCCCGCCGTGTCCCAGGCATGGACGGAGAGCCGGTAACGGCCGTCTGGAAGTCGTGTCGTGTCCCAGTAGGGGCGCGGGAAGAGTCGGAACCAGTAAATGCCGTCGCAGCGGAGCGTCCGATGGCGTGACATGCAGCCGTTCGCCGGCAGGTTCTGTTCAGTTCCGGGCGCGAAATGCTGACCGGCGGGTAGCTGGAGCATCTGCTCGGCGCGGAAGACGTCGCGGTCGTGGACGACTCGGCCGGTTGTGACCTGGGTGACGGTAATCCTGAGCCGGAACGGGTGATGCGGCGCGGCAAGCCAGGGCAGCTCGCTGAACCAGCCGATGAACGATTGCGGATCGCGTACTCGTGCGCGAACGTCGACCACGCCGGCGAGTCGTCGTTTGTCGAGCCGGCGGCCGGCCTGCGGCAAACGGGCGACGTTGGTCGGGCGGCGACCCCATCTCGGGGTCGCTGGCGCGTAGTAGCGGATCTCGTCGATCACGGGCGGAGCGCTGTCGACGTAGGGACTGAGCTTTCCGCCCGGGCGGAGCGCGTTCACGACGATGCGGCTGCCGTCGCCGAGGAACACGAACTCGCCGAGATGGACGTGCCAGGTGTCACGCCACGTCCAGCCGATCAGCTGCTCCGGCTGGACCATGTCGCCCCGCCCGACGAGTGCGTCGACGTGCTCGTAACGAAAATGGCCGACGTCGACGAGTCCGCGCACGCCGGGCGGCGTCGCGGCCAGAACGCGGCCGCCCTCGATCGCGTACACCTTGTGCGTGCGTCCGCGAGGGGCGCCGGGTTCCGGCAGGTCATCGCGGACGGCGATGTCGACGCCGTCGTGGTAGACCGCGCCGAGCGCCGGATCCGGCCGCGGATCGAGGAAGGAACCGCGGATCGGATGCGGCCGATGGAGCGGCAGCACGGGCCAGCCGCGCCAAGCATCGTTGTAGGTCTGTGCCGCGACGAGCTGTCCGGGCACGCGCTCAGGCAAGGCACGATCCCTCTTCCCGGTCGCCGGCTGCCGGAACCGCCGGCCGGCCGATCAGGCCACCTCGGCTCCCGCCTAAGATGGGTCGGCCGTTGGCCACGAGACAGTGGAATGTGCGTTACCGCGCGCACAACCGCGCGCCGCGGCCCGCGATCGTTCTCGTTCCCGACCAGTTCGGGCCTGGCCGTGCGTCGCCGCTGCTGCCGCTCGTCATCTCCCCGCACGGCCGTGGTGTACGCGCCCTCTCGAACGCACGCCTGTGGGGTGACCTACCTGCCCGCGGCGGCTTCGTGGTCATCTGTCCCGGCGGCATGGGCAGACGCTTGCCGCTTCACTCTTGGGGTTGGCGCGGACAGATCAACGACCTTGCGCGTATGCCGGAAATCGCGGAGCGCTCGCTGCCCTGGCTCCGCCTCGACAGGCGACGGATCTACGCGCTCGGTGGGAGCATGGGCGGCCAGGAGACCCTCCTCCTGCTCGGGCAACATCCACGGCTGCTCGCCGGCGCCGTCGCCTTCGACTCGGTCACGAACTTCTATCGACGCTACAACGATTTCGCGATCACGCCCGGCAGACGCGGACTGCAGCTCCTCGCGCGCCTCGAGGTCGGCGGAACGCCGCGTACCAATCCCACCGGGTACGTGCTCCGAAGCCCCACCCACTGGATCAAGGCGATCGCGCAGTCCGGGGTTCCGCTCCAACTCTGGTGGAGCGTCGCCGACCAGATCGTCGTCGACCAGGCGCACCAGTCGGCCCACTTCTACTCGGAGCTCCGCAAGCTCCGTCCCCGCGGCCGCGTCGAAGCCGTCACCGGCTTCTGGCGGCATTCAGCTGAGATGCGACACGACACGCAACTCCCCGACGCCGTCCGCTGGCTCGGCCTCCTCGAGGGTGTCTGAATCCGGGCAAGGGACGAGGAGTCGAGTCCCTCGAACGAGTGGATTTCAGTACGGCGCGGCAGGTGATCGACTCCCGAATGCATCTACCTCTATGGAGCCAGGCGAGCGAGCTCTGCGGCGCTCGTCGGGTCGGCATCAATCGGGGAGAGGCGATGCCGACCGGCGCCTGGCTCCTCACTTGAGCCGGCGGTGCATGGTCGAACCTCGCAGACGACGACACCGCAGATCCCTGTTCCCGCAGGAACTCTGGGTGTGCGACCGAAAGTGGGGCGTTGGAGCCGGGACCCCGCTCTTGCCGCAGGCCGCGGGGACGCCGCCCTAATGCTCTCTCCCCGGGGCGGCGGTTCTCGGCTCCTACTGAATGGCGCCTCCGGCGCACGCGCAGGCCGCTTCAACGCCGGGCGGCCGCGATCGTCGCCGACTTGATGACGGTCACGGAGGCCCGGGCCCAAGTCCCGAGCCTCCGTGGTCAGTACTTCCGGACGTTTGGCGACCGGTCGTTACCGCGGTGCCTTGGCTACGTGGCGTCCTGAACGACGAAGTTGCCGTGGTCGTGCGCGAAGGGGAACGGCACCGGACTGGGGCAGGAGGTCGGTGGGTTCGTGAGCGGAATGTCGAGATGGGTCTCCATGTCGCCGGGCTCACCGTCGTCGTGGACGATGAACAGGAATCCGTTCCCTTCTCCCGGGAAGCCGGGCAGCTTCGAGCGATCGATCTTCATGCCGATCGACGCGTTGCTTCCCTGGACGTTGAGGCAGGTCACTTCGCCCGCCACGTCGACGACAAACGGGAAGCCGGGGTTGTCCGCGGTGTACCAGAGTTGGCCGCGCGCATCAGTCCCGTCGGCCTCGCTGATGGCGTTCACGTGCAAGGTACTCGGGAAGAGGTCCTCGACGGTTCCGTCGACCTTGTCGACATACGGGCTTCGGCACTCGCGCTCATCGGCACCGCGAAGAAAAGTGCAGCTACGAAAGCGTGCTACGTGCGGATTTTTCTGCGGGGACCCTTGGCGGCGGCGGCCCTGAGTGTCCGGGGCGGAAGGAGATGGTGCTCACGCAGGGATCGTGAGCACGATCTTCCCGAGCTGCGCCCCCGACTCGAGCCGCTCGTGAGCTGCACGCGCCTCCGCGAGCGGCAAGACCGAGTCGATCACAGGCTTCGCTCGGCCCGACGTGACCAGCTCGTACACCGCCTCGAAGTCCTGCTTCGTCCCCATGGTCGAGCCGTAGATCGTCAGCTGCTTCCACCACATCCGGTGCAGGTTGGCCGGCGGGTTCGGGCCGCTCGTTGCGCCACAGACGCAGATCCGGGCGCCGTGGCGCGCCACGCCGAGGGAGGTCGCCCACGTGTCGGCGCCGACGGTCTCGACGACGACCTGGACGCCGCCGTCCGTGAGCTCCTTCACGCGCTTCGCGACGTCCTCCGATGCGTGGTTCACCGTCGCATCCGCGCCCAGTGCGCGGGCCCGCTCGAGCTTCTGCTCGGACGAAGACGTCACGACGCAGCGCGCGCCGAGCGCCTTCGCGATCGCGAGCGACGCCGTCGCGACGCCGCCGCCGATCCCCCACACGAGCACCCACTCCCCTGGCTGGAGATCGGCCTTGGTGACCAGCATCCGCCAGGACGTCTCGAACACGAGCGGGAAGGCCGCTGCCTCCTCGAAGGACAGCGAGTCCGGTATCGGATAGACGTTCGACTCCGGGACAGCGATCAGCTCGGCGTGCGTGCCGTCGGTGTGCTCGCCGACGACCGTGATGATCTCGCCGTGCTCGATGCCCGGATTGATGACGACACGCTGTCCCGTGTCGGCGCGAATGCCGGCTCCGTCCGCGCCCAGCACACGCGGCTTCGGCACAGACGGGAGCCCTCGGCGGACCCAGATATCGAGGTGGTTGAGCGACGCGGCTCGCAGGCGAATCAGCACCTCCCCGTCGCCTGCGACGGGGTCTGGGGCCTCTTCGTAGCGCAAGACCTCGGCTCCGCCGTCCTCGTGGATGCGAATCGCCTTCATCGCGGGAACACTATTGGGGTGACCGCAGAGGAGCTCCAGCGCCTGGCCGAGGAACTCGGCCTCGACGCGATCGGCGCCGCGCCGGCGGAGCCGTACGCCGAGACAGAGCGGCACATCCGCGAGCGTCGTGCGCGCGGCCTGTTCGCGGACATGCGCTTCACGATGGCGCAGCCCGAGACGTCGTGCCATCCCGAGACGTTGCTGCCGGGTGCCCGGAGTGTGATCTCGGCCGCCCTCTGCTACTACGAGCCCGGTCCCGAGCCGAGGCCGGGGGAGGGACGGATGCCTAGGTACACCTGGACCGACGGCTACGCGGAGCTGCGCCGGAAGCTCGACGTGCTCGGCCGTCGCCTCGGCGGGAGCTACCGCGTGCTCGTCGACGCGAACCAGCACGTCGACCGCGAAGCGGCCGCCCGAAGCGGCGTAGGCTTCTACGGCAAGAACACCCTGCTGATCACGCGCCGACACGGCTCATGGGTCGTGCTCGGCACGGTCGTGACGGACGTGGCACTCGAATCGACGGCGCCGCTCGGTCTCGACTGCGGGTCGTGCCGGCTCTGCATCGACGCCTGTCCGACGAACGCGCTCGACGAGCCCGGCACGCTCGACGCGACGCGCTGTCTCTCCTACTGGACACAGGCGCCGGCGCCGATCCCCGCGGAATACCGCGAGCCGCTCGGCGACCGCGTCTACGGCTGCGACATCTGCCAGGACGTGTGCCCATGGAACCGCGGGGTCGAGAAACGCCGCGCGGCAGACACGTCGAGCGTCGATGCGGAGCCTGCGATCTCGCTCGTCGAGTGGCTCGAGTCCGAAGAGGAAGAGCTCGCACGGCGGCACGAACGTCTCTACGTGCCGCGCAACGACGGCAAGTGGCTGAAACGGAATGCCCTTGTCGCGCTCGGCAACAGCGGTGACTCGACGCATCGCGACGTGCTCGCGCGCTTTGCCCAGGACGACGATCCGATCCTCGCCGAGCACGCGAGCTGGGCACTCGATCGCGTGGAGGAACGATGCGACAGCGTGTGACCGGACTGGAGAGATGGATCGCCTTCGTTCGCCTCGCCGCCGTTCCCTTCGCGATTCTCCAGGTTTCCATCTCGAGCGAGTACCCAGCGCACTACCGGCTCTTCGCGGTGGCGCTCACGATCGTGCTCGCCATGGGGGCGGTTGTGTTCTGGTTTCTTGCGAGCACGATCCCGGATGCGGAATCGTCGTTCGTCGGCGTCACTGCGCTCGCATTCGACTGCGCGATCGTCACCGCGTTCGTGTTGACCTACCACTTCGAGCAAGGCACGCCGACGCGCCAGCTCTTGTTCTTGCCACTCGCCGAGGCTGCGGTGCGATTCGCGATTCCAGGGGCGCTCGCCGTGGCAGCGTTGTTCACGCCGGTGGCGGCGATCTTCGAATGGCTTCGTTCCGACCGCTTCCACGACGGCTATCGCTTCGACTATGTGACCTTCCAGTTCGGCGCGCTGGCGCTGATGGGGCTGATCGTCGGCTGGCTGGTCGGGCGCATCGGCGAGCAGACGGCGCTCTCGGAGGCACGAGCGCTCGAGGCAGAGCAGCTGCGCGACGCGCTCGGTCGCCGGGTGGACGTGCTCGAGGCCGCGAACCGCTGTGCCCGTGCGCTCGCCTCCTCGCTCGAGCTCGAGGCGGCGTTCGGCGCGTTCATCCGCGAGGTCACAGGACTCGTGCCGTTCGACCGCGTGGCCGTCGTCCTCGCGGAGGGCGACGAGATCGAGGTGCTGGCGACAGCAGGCCTCGCCGCTGACACGCTGTTCCCGCCCGGAACGAGAAGGCCGATGGCGGGCTCACTGGCGGAGAGGACGTTTCGCGGCGAGACGGTCCACCGCGAGGACATGCAGGACCGCGCCCACCCGGAGGAGGACGCCTTCGTCGAGCTCGGACTGCGCTCGCGGCTCTCGGCGCCGCTCATGATCGGCGCGCAGTCGACCGGACTGATCTCGTTCGTGCGCCGGCAGCCGAGGTCGTTCACGCAGGAAGAGGTCGAGCTCGTGACGCTCCTCGGACGCGTCGCGGGCACCGCGGTGCAGAACATCCGCGCATTCGAGGCCGAGCGGCGCACGGTCGAGGAGCTTCGAAGACTTTCGGCGCTGCGTGCGGACTTCGTCTCGCTGGTCTCCCACGAGCTGCGAAGTCCGATGGCGTCGGTGATCGGATCGGCGCGGACGCTGCAGGCGCGTTGGCGCGAGCTCTCGCCGGAGCACCGTGAGTCGTTCCTGGCGCTGATCGCGGACGAGACGAGCCGTCTCGCAACCTTGATCGGCGACGTCCTCGATACGTCACGCATCGACGCAGGCACGTTCACGTACACGTTCGACGAGGTCGACGTGGGAGTTCTCGTCCAGGAGTCCGTCGCTACGGCTGCACTGGGACAGGACGAGGTGCAGGTGCGCGCCGGCGCCTCCGGACCGCTGCCGCAGGTGCGGGGCGACCCGGAGCGACTGCGTCAAGTCCTCGCGAATCTGATCGACAACGCCGTCAAGTATTCCGATGCCGGCGACGACGTCGACGTCCGCGCGTCTTCGGCGAACGGGCTCGTGCGCGTCGAGGTCCGCGACCGTGGCCCCGGAGTCCCGCGCGAGCAGCAGCGGCTGATCTTCGAGAAATTCGGTCGCGCGAAAGGGCGGGGCGCGAAACCGGGCACCGGCCTCGGGTTGTTCATCGCTCGCTCGATCGTCGAGGCTCACGGCGGCACGCTGGAAGTCCGCTCGACACCGGGTGAGGGAGCGACATTCGTTCTCGAGCTGCCGGTCGACCGCTAGCCGGACGCGGCGCCGAAGCCTCGAGCAAATCGCCCAACAGCGCCAGCAAGGACCGCGCCGGTCACTCAGGCGCGCACGCGGAGCCGGGAAACCCCCAGCTCCTTCGCAAGCTCGGCGGCGCGTTCGGCAATCCGCTTGCGCAGGTCGGCCGGCTCGAGCAGGACTGCCTCGCCGCGGTAGGACAGGATCTCGCCGACGACGTATTCCTCGCCGCGTGACAGCTCAGCGAGCGCCGATCCGTCCTTCAGCGGCTGTGCGCCCTTCTCGACCTCCCAACGCGCCACCTGCGGCGAATAGAGAATGCGAACCGCGCGCGTGTTACGCAGCTCCTGCGGGTCGAAACCTTCGCGCGGCTCGAACCGCTGGCGTGTCAGCTTCGCGTTCCGCATCCGGTCGAGCCGGAACGTGCGCTCGCCGTCGCTCGTCGTGTCCCACGTGTGCACGAACCAATTCGGCAGCCGGCGCTCGAGGTAGTAGGGCTCGACGACGCGCTGCGACCATCTGGGCTCGCCCTCCTTCTGGTACTCGACCTCGACGAGCTTGTGCTCACGGATCGCATCGGCAAAGGTCGCGATCAGCTTCTCCTCCTCAGACGACCCTTGCGGCGCGGGCGTCTGCGCGAGCTCGAACTGTCCGAATGTCTCCTCGAGCTTGCGCCGAACGCGCTCGAGCGGCGTGTGCACCTCGGCGGCGATTCCCGGCCCGACGAAGTCGAGGGCGAGCCGGATGGCGCGGGCCTCGAGCGGCGTCAGGCGCGGGGCCGCGCGAAAGGTCTCGCCGTACAGCTCCTTGTCCACGCGCACCGTGTCCTCTTTCAGCTCCGCGTAGACCGTGTAGCAGCCGCCGCCGAAGTTGACGAGGTTCAGGAGCGAGAGATGCTCCTCGAGCTCGGCGCCGGGAATGTGGAAGCGCTCGATCAGATCTTGCGCGGAGATCTCCGCCTCGCGCTCCTCGCCGCACGCCGCGAGCAGGTAGGCGAGAAGGGCCTGCAGAACCGCAAACCGTTCGGGCGCGACCGGGCCTGCGAGCCGTTCGGGCGCGCCCTCCTCGCGTCGTTTGACCGCCAACGCAGGCTCCGGCACGGGACCGGAATGCGCGTCGCGGATGTTGCGCAGGCCCTGGCCGGCGATCCGCTTCAGATCGTCAGGCTCCAGTGGCACGGCGCGGCCGTCCTGGCGCAGCACCCACGACGCGAGCTGCTCGAGCGACGCGTAGTCGGTGACGAAGACGCCTTCGTCCACGTGGCCGGCGCGGCCGAACGTCCGCTCGACCCACCAGGCGGTGTCCGGCACGACCTCGATCCGCGCCTCGCCGACGAGGTCGCCGAGCTGCCACGACGGCCGTCCCCGGTACTCGTCGACGTCGAAGTCGGCTGGAAACCGGAAGTCGCGCTCGCGCCGTGTCGCGAAGCGGATGTCGCTGCGGATTCGCGACACGCGAAACTTCTTGCGTGCGTTCTGCGCGTCGAGGTCCTCGCCGACGACGTACCAGATCCCGTTGTCGTTGAGCAACGCCAGCGGGTTGATCGTGCGTTCGCCCATCGAGTCGCGCGAGATCGACCAGTAGTCGAACTTCACCGTGCGCTGCTTCGAGATCGCGCCTTCGAGCTTCGACAGCCGCCCCTGCAGCTCAGGCGAGTAGTCGGGGTCGAGCCGCTCGACGCGAACTGCGGTCTGCGTCGGCGCCTCGGGGAAGCCCGGACGGCCGAGCGCGAGGTTCTGAAGCGCGAGCCGGAGCGGCTCCGCGTACGCGAACCGTCCCTCGAGCGCGTACAGGTACGTCTGCAGCGCCGCGAGCTCGTCGTCCGAGAGCTCGAGCGGGGGGAGGAAATACTGCTCCGAGCGAAGCGTGTACAGCTCCTCGCCGGTGAATTCGTCACGCTGGGATTCGAGCGGGACGCCCAGGGCGATCAGCTCCGCGCGGTCCGAATAGAAGCGGCGCGCAAACGCCTCGTCGGACATCTCCTGGTAGCCCTCCACGTTCGACTTGACGTCGCGCGCCGTGATCGCTCGCCGCTCCGCCATCAGATAGGCGACGAGCGAGAGCTGCCGGATCAGCTTGTCCGTGTCGTGACTCAAGAGGGCGAGCCTATATGCGGCCCGGTGTTGACCGCCCTGTGGATTCCCTGTGGACGACGTACCCGGTTCGTGCCAGGTACGCGCTGCGCGCTACGCCGCGACCCTGACCCGGCGGGGCGTCTTGGTCGTGCTCCGCTCGAGGTGCTGGTGCGACGGGCAGTAGTCGCGCTCCGGCAACGGCGTGCGCTGGCAGGGCTTCCCCTTGCGCGTCGTCGCGCGGCAGCGGGCGACGCCGCCGTCGAGCGCCCCGGCCTCGATCTGCTCCTCGATCCAGGAGACGGCCGCGGCCACGCCCTCTTGCACCGCCCAGGCCACCTGAGCCTGCACCGTGATCGGGAAATAGCGCCGGATATCCTGGAACAGGGCCCGGTCCGGCTTCGCGAAATAGAGCGGGTCGGTCGCCAGGCGCTCCATCGTCTGCTCGCAGGCGGCGAGCACCTCGCGACGGTATTCGAGGTGGACGTCGGTCGTGACGTACGGGTCGATCAGGTCCTTGATGGAGCGATAAATCGCTCGCGAGTACTGATACATGCAGTTACGAAGATGGAGGGTGCGTTCGTCCATTGAAGTAGTAGTCCGTAGGTGTTGAGGGCTCATAAGCCTTTGTTAACAACAGGTAAATCCGGAGGATCGAGGCGACAGCGGCACCGATCCTACAGGGTCCACGATGCTGTTACAAATGTTGCCTTGCCAGGAAACGACAGGATCCCTATCGCGAAGGCCACTACCCGGTTTCCCGTGGTCTACACCTACTGCGTGACGGGCCGGACGTAGGCCACCGAGAAGCCCGCGGCCTCCGCCGCCGCCAAGTGATTCTGGGCCTCCGCGTTCGAGCGGTAGATGCCCGTGAAGACGACGTAGTAGCCGGGGTGGAGGCTCGAGTAGTTCGACGAGTCGAGCACTCCGACCTGCTGGAGGCCCGCGGCCAGCGCCCGGCGCGCGGTCTGGACCGCCTGTGAGCGGCTCGACGTGGTCGGAATCGACTGGAGGACCACCGTCCAGCCGTCTTGTGCGGGCCACTCGACCAAGGTCTTGCGCACGGGCGTGGTTCTGGGCGGGGGAGTCGTCGTCGGAGGCGCTGTTGTCGTCGGAGGCGGCGCCGTCGTCGGCGGATTCGTGACTCCGAATCCACCGCCGCCTGTCGTCGCCTGCGGCGGAGTTGCGACGATCGTCTGGTTGTTCGAGTTGCGTGTCGCGAGGATCGCGATGACCGCCCCGAGCCCGGCGAGGAGCAAGAACAGGAGCACCGGCCAGATCCAGTCGCCCGGGTACCACCGCTGGCGGCGCCACGGAGCGATGAAGCTCGCGAACCATCCGGTTTCCGTCGGGAGCCGGAGTCCGCACTCGAGGCAGTACTCCTGGCCCGGAGCGTAGGGGGCGCCGCAGCGCGGGCACGCGCCCGGCTGTCCGGCGCGTGGTTCGGTCACGAGGGCTCCGCGACCGCTTGCCCGCAGCTCGAGCAGAACCTCGTGCCCGGCAGGAGCGGTGCACCGCACTGGGCGCAGTGGGCCGTCGGCGCGACGCGCCCACGGGCCGACGCCGCGGCAAGGAGCTGGTCGACCTGGAACAGCCGCTCTTCGATCGCGACGATCTCGGCCGCCTGCTCGTACACCAGATCCTGCCGAAAGCGATCCTGCCGGTACATCTCCAGCACCAGACCGCCGAGGTCGCGGACGCGTTGCTCGCGAAGCCTCAGCAGGTTGCGGCGCTCGCGGCGCAAGAGCCCCGCCGGTGGGAGGGGACGCCGCCGCGGCGCGGGCTCTGCGCGCGGCTCCGGCTCCTCCACCTCAGCGTGTGGGCGCCCGCGGCGGAAGCGTTCGAGCAACGACGCCACGCGGGCGAGTCTAACTAGGCGGCCCGACCGTCCCTAGCTACGGGTTCGGTTCGGCAGCGCGACGGCCGATGCCGAAGAGGTAGCCGAGCGCGAGCAGCAGGCCGACGATCCCGACGGGGATTCCGACCCACGGGATGATGAACAGGAGCACGACCCCGATGATCACCAACGCGAGCGCGATCCCGATCATGTGCGGTCGTTACCCGCCGGGCTCGAGGTCAATCACGACCAGGCGGGTCTCGGTGAGCTCCCGCACGGCGTACGCCGGGCCTTCGCGCGTGTTCCCGGAGGCCTTCACCCCGCCGTAGGGCATCTGGTCGGTGCGGAACGTGGGCGCCTCGTTGACCGTGATGCCGCCGAAATCGAGCGACTGCGCCGCGCGCAGCGCCGTCTGCACGTCACGCGTGAAGATCCCTGCCTGCAGGCCGTACCGCGTCGCGTTCGCACGTTCGAGCGCCTCGTCGAGCGATCCAACCGCCGACACGGCGACGACGGGGCCGAACACCTCCTCGCACTCGACCTTGTCCGCCGGATCGGGATTCGCGATCACGGTCGGCCGCAGCAGGCCGCCTTCGTTGGCATCCCCGCCCGTAAGTACCTCGCCGTGCGTCTCGCGCACCCATTCCAGGATGCGCTCGCGCGCATCCTCGTCGATCAACGGGCCCACGTCCGTCTCCTCGTCGGCGGGGTCGCCGACCTTCAACGCCTCGACCTTCGGCACGAGCTTGCCGACGAGCTCGTCGTACGCTGTGCGCTCGACGTACACGCGCTGCACGGAGATGCAGCTCTGGCCCGCAAACGAGAACGCATTCGCCGCGATCTTGGCGGCGGCGAGATCGAGATCCGCGTCCGCTGTAACGATCACCGGTGTGGCGTTTCCGAGCTCGAGCGCGACCTTCTTGCGGGGCGCGCGCTCCTTGAGGCCCCAGCCGACGTCGCCCGAGCCGGTGAACGTCAGTGCCGCGACGCGCTCGTCCCCGACGAGCACGTCGCCGATCTCCGAGGACGGGCCGACGACGACGCTCAGCCAGCCCGCCGGCAGCCCTGCTTCTTCCTCGAGCTCCGCCAGGAGCAGCGCCGACAGCGGCGTCTGCGAGGCCGGTTTGAGGACGACCGGGCAGCCCGCTGCGAGCGCGGGAGCGATCTTGTGCGCGGCGAGGTTGCACGGGAAGTTGAACGGCGTGATCGCGCCGACGACCCCGAGCGGACGGCGCAGCGTGAACGCGAGCTTCCCCTCGCCCGCCTGCGAAGCGTCCATCGGCACCATCTCGCCGGCGAGCTTCCGGGCCTCGACCGCGGCGAAGGTATACGTCGACATCGCACGTTGGGCCTCGACGCGGGCCGCCTTCATCGGCTTGCCGGCTTCGTCGGAGATCGTTCGCGCAACCTCGTCATGCCGGCGGCCGAGCAGGCCCGCCACCTTGACGAGGATCTCGGCGCGCTTGTGCGCGGGCAGCGGCTCCCGCAGCGCGCGCTCCGCCGCGTCGATCGCGCGCGTCGTCTCCTCCTTGCCGGCCTTCGCAACACGGCCGACGATGTCGCCCGAGTAGGGCGAGCGGACTTCGACCCAGTCGCCCGTCTCGATCCATTCGCCGGCGACGAAGAGCTTCCGCTCGGTCGCGGTCGCGGCCATACCCGAAGCCTAGTTGCCGGGTGACGCCACGGTGACATGCGCGGTGGGCAGCGCCCTGCGTGCCCCGTTCACGAGACACCATTCCTTGACGGCGAACGTGTACCGCCGCGCGGCCCGAGCGCCTGTCGCCTCGACGCGGACGGTGCCCTTCTGTGACGACGTGCATGAGCCTGGGCCGCAATGGACCGTCCGTTTCGGACTCGAGATCCTTGCGCCCGGCGGCGCCTGCACCTCGAGCTCGCCCTCGCACTTCCCACTTCCGCCGGTGCACTTCATCGTCCAGTTCAGCGTGAACGAGACGGAGCGGCGCGCGACCTTCACGGAGCTTCCCCTCAGCGCGATCGAGACGCACTTGCACTGCGCTCCCGCTTCCGACAGGCCGAGGTCAACGATCTTGGCGACGAAACCGTCCGACTCTCCCTTCACTCCGGGGAAGACACCGTCGGGCGCGGCGCCGCCGAGGAAGAGCGAATCCGCGGTGAACGCGGCGCCCCACACGAACGCTCCGGTCGGAAGCTGGACCTGCGACGCAATCCGCGGGCATGTGCCCGTACATCCGGATCCTGCCGGAACGATCACTCCGATTCCCTTCGGCGTCGCGGAGGACGCGAACGTGGGGTAGAGGTCGACTGCGGCACCGAGCGCGGAGATTGCGCCGCCCTGAGTGCGCAGCGCGTCGACGTCCAGCAACGTGTACTTGCCGTTGAGCGGCGGCACGAGCGTCACGACGCTACCCGGCTCGAGCGTCGCCGGATCGAGCCTCACGAACCCGGCGGGCTGGCACTTCCCGAAGCTGCAGGCGCCGTAGTTTCCACCCGGGAAGAAACCGATGAACCCCGCGTACGGCGTCCCGTCCGAGTCGAGGGCCACGGAGTCGAGCTCGGAATAGGTCCCCGGGTTGGCGAAGACCCGGTCCTGCCAGGTCGCGCCTCCGTCGTGCGAGACGAGGGCAAACGCGTTCTCGAACTGCGAATACTCGCCCGGCGTCACTTCGCTCGTCGATCTCGACCCTCCGACGGCGTAGACGTTGTTGCCCCGCACCGCGGTTCCGAAGATCGCGTCGTTCCCGCGGCCGCCGTAGCTCTTCAGCTGGTAGCTCGAGCCGCTCTGGAGGTGCTCGACGGCGTCGTACTGGACGGCGCCGACGAACTCGTCGTAGCCCATCGACCTGATGAACTGCGGGGAGTTGGACGCTCCCCCGAATGCAAGCAGCCCCTGGCCGCCGCGCGCGCTCCGGTCGAGCGCGATCGAGGTGATCTGGTCGTCGAGCGAGCCGCCGACGTAGCTGGCGAAGCGGAGGTTGCCGTTTCCGAACGCGAGTAGCACGCCGTCGAAGCACGGCGCACCGGCGCACGTTCCACCGCCGTAGCTCGAGTCGAGCGCATGCGGGGCGGGAAAGTCGAAGCTCGTCGTCGATCCCGAGACGATCCATTCACCCGGAGCTTCGGCGACCACACGCTGGAAGAAGTCGTCTCCGGAGCCGCCCAGGATCGCGGTGCCGAGCACCTGGAGCGTCGGCGAGATCGTGACGACGACTCCGTCGAAGTCACCGCCGGGCTGGAACGGCCCGTTGCCGACGCGGGGGAAGTTCGAATCGACCGCGCCGCCGACGGCGATGAGATTTCCCGCGCTGTCGGTGTCGACGTCGAGGATCGTGTCGTCGCTGTTGCCGCCGATCTCCAGCGTGCCCTCGAGCTTCGGGTCGATGATGAGCGGCCGCGCCCGGTCATAGGCGCCGAGCGCAAACGACAATGTGCGGCCGTCAACGCGCCAGGAGGCGGCCACGCCCCGCCGCGAGCCGCCGACGAACTGGTATGCGACCGGCTTCGTCAGGAACGCCCGCAGGCCGCGCGCGGAGAGCTCGACCTTGCCCTGGGCGTCCCGCGCAAGTCTCTCCAAGCCGCTGAAGCCGAGGCGGATTCGGCGCGGGTCGGCGCCAGGGCCGACCAGCCAGTCGCTCTGCAGACGCGTGTTCGTGCCGTGGTGCGAGAGATCGATTCCGGGATAGACCCCGTGGAAGACGACGTGCGCGAACGTGCGCCTCGTCTCGGACGCGCTTCGCTTGACGTACTGCACCGGCGCGAGCGGCGAGTCCGCGGTCGCCGCTGCGTCAGAGTTGGCGTCGAGGAATCGCACCGCGAACCCTGCCTGGCGCGGAGGGGTCCGCTGCGGCACGAGGTGTCCGAATGCGTCTCGCTCGAAGCTGAGGGGTTCCCACAAGGCGACCAGCTCGCCGGAGGGCCGGAGCAAGGCGTTGTAGCGGTTGCCGCGCGCCAGGTAGCCGTCCGGGTGGGCCTCGAGCGCCAGCGGACGATTCGGCGCCGCCGACAGCCTCGGGCCGGGCCGCTCGAGGCGAAACACCGGCTGTGCGGCGCCGCCGGCCACGGCGAGCGCGGCCACCGTGACGAAGGCGAAGCGGGAGAGGTTCGACCGACGGATGCGCCATCGTCACCCGCCGCTCTGTGCGTAGTCAAATAGATTCTCCGCGTGAAGCTCGACGACGTGCGTCCGATCGAGTACGGCGGCGTGCTCTTCGAGGGAGAGCCTTGGCCGAGCTTCATCCACGTGATCGAGCATCCGGACGGGCCGGTGCTCGTCGATACCGGGATGATCGACTCGACGCCGGAGCTCGACGAGGAGTGGCATCCTTTCTTCGAGCCGGAGCGAATTCCGCGGTCCGTTGCCTGTGTGGTCAACACGCACTTGCACTTCGACCACTGCGGCGGGAACAGGCTCTTTGCCGGCACGCCGATCTACGTGCAAAGGGTCGAGCGAGAGGCCGCTCGGGCACCCGGCTACACCGTGCCCGAGTGGGTCGAATTCGACGGGGCGCAGTACGTCGAGCTCGACGGCGAAGCGGAGATCGTCCCCGGCGTTCGCCTGCTCCCGACACCCGGTCACACCTCCGGACACCAGTCGGTGCTCGTCGACACCGACGACGGCTTGGTCGTGGTCGCCGGGGATGTCGCCTACACCTGGGCGGCGTTCGACGATTCGGGCAACGAGGCCGCCCGGGGGCTCGAGGCACTCCGCCCCCGTCGCATCTGGCTCGCGCATCGCCCGAGCCCGCGCGACTTAGACTGAGGTCGTGACTCAGGCGTTCATCGTCGATGCGGTCCGCTCGCCGATCGGAAGGCGCAAGGGGGCGCTCTCGAAGCTCCGCGGCGACGAGCTCGCGGGCCAGGTCTTGAACGGGCTCGTCCAGCGCGTCGGTCTCGACCCCGGCGAGGTCGAGGACGTCCAGTTCGGCTGCGTGACGCAGATCGGGGAGCAGGGCTGGAACATCGGCCGGATGGTGCCGCTCGTCGCGGGATGGCCCGAAACGGTGTGCGGGACCTCGGTGGACCGGCAGTGCGGGTCGTCGATGCAGTGCAACTTCAACGCCGCCGCGGCGGTCTGGTCGGAGCAGCTCGACGTTGTCGTCTCGGCGGGTGTGGAGATGATGTCGCGCGTTCCCATGGGGTCGAACGGCGGCGACCTCTCGGCCCAGCTGCTCGAGCGCTGGCAGATCGTGCCGCAGGGGATCTCCGCGGAGGTGATCGCGCAGGAGTGGGAGCTGACGCGCGAGCAGCTCGACGAGTACTCGCTCGAATCGCATCGACGCGCGATCGCGGCGATCGACGCCGGCAAGTTCGAGAACGAGATCATCCCGGTCGAGGTGACGAACCCGCACGTCGGGACGCTGGTCGCAGTCGACGAGACGCCGCGCCGCGACACGTCACTCGAGGCTCTGGCCGCCCTCGCGCCCGCGTTTGTCCCCGATGGGAAGGTCACGGCCGGCAGCTCGTCGCAGATCTGCGACGGGGCGGCGGCCGTGCTGATTGCTTCCGAGCGCGCGTGTTCGCGCCTGGGCTTGCAGCCGCGCGGACGCTTCGTCTCCTTTGGTCTCGCCGGCGTCGACCCGTACCGGATGCTGCACGGCAACCCCGAGGCCTGCGCGAAGGCGCTCGCGCGCGCGGGTCTGACGTGGGACGACGTCAGCGTCGTCGAGGTCAACGAAGCCTTTGCGTCGGTGCCGCTGCAGTTCATGCACGACACCGGATTGCAGGAGCGGTGGGACGACGTCAACCCGAACGGCGGCGGCATCTCGCTCGGACATCCGCTCGGCGCGACCGGCGTCCGCGTCACGGCGACGCTGCTCAACGAGCTCGAGCGGCGCGAGGCGCGCTACGGCGTCGCCTGCATGTGCATCGGCTTCGGCCAGGCGATCGCGGCCGTGATCGAGCGCCTCTGACGCACTGGCTGCTCGTGCGCGGGCGGGGCGAAAAACCGCTCGAGGCGCGCGTGCGCCGCGACGAGATCCGCGCGCACTCCTCGTCGAAGCGCCCGTCCGTGCAACAGGGCGAGCTGGCGATCCTCTACGCGGCGGTCTGGCAGGCCGTCTTCGCCGTCGTCGAGATCGTCGGCCCGCCGGAGAACGATCCCGAGCGGACGCGCTGGGCCTGGCGCTTTCCGATCCGCGCACTCGTTGCGGTCGCCGATCTGCACGACGCACCGCCGGTCGAGGCGGCGGGCGTCTTCCCGCAGAGCCTGTGGCGGCACTCGCACATTCGCCTGACCCACGAGCAGTTCACGACCGCACGCGTGCTGATCGAGGCGGCGGCGTGAGCGACCCGCACGATCTCGTGCGGCGCGGCTACGACGCGATTGCCGATCGCTATGCACAGTGGGCGGCGTCGTTCGAATCGCCTGCGATGCGCTGGGTGGAGCGGTTGCTCATCGAGCTGACGGAGGGAAGCGACGTGCTCGAGCTCGGCTGCGGCGGCGGCGGGCCGGGAACGCAGGCGATCGCGGCGCGCCATCGTCTGCTCGGCGTCGACATCTCGGCCGCGCAGGTCGAGCGCGCCCGACGCAACGTCCCGGAGGCTCTGTTCCTTCAGGCGGATGCGACGAAGCTGGAGCTCGACGAGACCTTCGACGCCGTGGTCTCGTTGTTCATGCTCGGCCACGTCAAGCGAGCCGAGCAGGAACCGTTGCTGCGCAAGATCCACACGTGGCTGCGGCCGGGGGGCTGGTTCCTCGGCACGATGGGCACGGCCGACGCGCGGGACGAGGTCGAGGAGGACTGGCTCGGCGCGCCGATGTTCTTCGCCTCGTTCGACGAGCTCACGAACCGAGAGCTCCTCGAACGGGTCGGCTTCGTGATCGTGGACGCGCGCGTCGTGCCGTTCGAGGAGCCCGGTCACGGTCTCGTACGTTTCATGTGGGTGCTGGCTCAGAAGCCTTCGGATTCGCAGGCCGTCGACTCTCCCACGAACGAGCCGTCATCCTGACCCTCGTCCTCGCCGCCGCCCCGACGACGGTCGCGACGAGCGCTACTCCTGCACCGCTCTGCTCGCTGGTCAACGACCCACCCTCGCTCTACAGCAGCAGCATGGTGCCTCCCGGCCGTAGAGAAACCGATATCCAGTCGCTACGGCGACCGGCCCCGATCGGATTGGCCTACGCTTGCCCGCCGTGAGGGTCGGCGTCGTGGGACTGGGGACGATGGGCGCGGGGATCGCACAGATCAGCGTCACCGCAGGCCACGAGACGGTCGGTCGCGAGGTCGAGACGTCCCTCGCGGAACGAGGTCGCGAGACCATCGAGCGCTACCTCGAGCGTGCAGTCGAGAAAGGCAGGCTCGGCGCCGGTGAGCGCGCCGAGGCGCTCGGCCGGCTGAAGCTCACGACTCGGCTCGACGATCTCGCCGACTGCGAGCTGGTGATCGAGGCGATCGTCGAGGAGCTCGACGCCAAGCGGGAGCTCTTCCGCGAGCTCGATCGGATCACGCGCCCGGACGCCGTGCTCGCGACGAACACCTCCGCGCTGTCCGTATCGGAGATCGCGGAGGCGACCGAGCATCCCGAGCGCGTCGTGGGGATGCATTTCTTCAACCCGGCCCCGGTGTTGCCGCTCGTCGAGATCGTGCGCGCCGAGCGCAGCTCCGACGACGCCGTCCGGATCGCCTACGACTGGGCCGAGCAGGCCGGCAAGCAGCCGGTGCGCTGCGACGACACGCCGGGGTTCATCGTCAACCGGATCTTGATCCCGCTGCTGAACGACTGCGTGCGCGTTCTCGACGAGGCGAGCGTCACTCCGGAAGACATCGACAAGGCGATGACGAACGGCGCCGGCTGGCCGATGGGGCCGTGCGCGCTGATCGACCTGATCGGGATCGACGTGCACGTGCATGCAAGCGAAGCGCTGCACGGGAAGCTCGGCGAGCCGCGGATGGCGGCCCCGGAGGGGCTCGTGCGGCTGCGGTCGGCGGGCAAGCTGGGCCGCAAGACCGGCGAGGGCTTCTACCGCTACGAGTAGCCGCCGCGGCGGAGCCACCGCCACGTCACGCCGCCGTCGTCCGTCAGGTAGAGGCCGCGAAAACCCGCCGCGACGCCGATCGTCGCCGAGAAGAGGTGGGGGTCGAAGGGAATGCCGGGGCTCTCGATCGACGTCCAGTGGCGGCCTCCGTCAGATGTGCGGAACATCCGTCGCAGGCCGATCACCCAGAGCACGCCGTGGCCGCCGCGGACTTCGACGATTCGCAGGCTCGGCACACGAACCGGAACGCGGTGCCAAGTGGCGCCCCCGTCCGTGGTGCGCAGGAGGGTGGTGAACGAGCTCTTCGCTCCGGCCCGATGCCGCTGCACGGCGAGCCCCAGCCGCGCTGAGGCGAACGCGACGCTGTCGACCGACGTGTGGTCGAGGTGCGCGCGAAGCCAGGTCTTCCCACCGTCGTGGGTCGCGATGACTCCGCCGCGCAGGTCGACGCCTGCGAAGGTGCGCGCGGACAGGAACGAAGCGACGATCGCTCCGGCCGGCGTGTCCACCACGCTCCATCTGCGGCCGCCGTCATCGGAGCGGCGCAGCCTTCCGTTCTGGACGACGAAGACCACGGAGCCGAAACAGGCGCGCGGCGAAGCTCCGTCCCGGCGAACGTGCGCACGTATCGCCCAGCGCCGGCCGCCGTCGCTCGTCGCGTACAGATTGGTGTCCGGACGGTTGTCCAGCCCGTAGGAACCGCCGCCGAACCCGTGCTTGAGGTCGCAGAAGACGACGTCGCCCGAAGGCCAGAACGCAGGCGCGACGTGTCGCCAGTTCCGGCCCCCGTCGTCTGTGCGGAAGAGATCGCCGCGACCGCGGTCGAGCGCCCACGCTCGGCGCGGTGAGACCCATTCACCCTGAATTGCGTCGCTGACCAAACCCGTGCGCCAGGTTCGCCCGCCGTCTGTCGTCAAGAGGTCGCCGATGCGGCCACTGTGATGGACGTACATCTCGGGCCCGAGCGCGTCGATGCGGCCGACGTACCCGGAGGTCGACGGGGCCGGAAGTGGGCGCCAGCGCGTTCCGTTCCACGACCAGGCCTGCTTGAACTGTTGCCCGGCGCCCGGCTGGCCGCCGCAGAGGAGCAGTCCATGTCGCACGTCGGCGAACGCAGCTCCGCGCGACACCTGGAATGCATTCGTGCAGAACCGCGACCGGGGGAGGAAGACCCGCGTCACGGTTCTACGATCGACGACGACGCAGACGCGGGCACACGCGTAGCCGAAGCCGGCGGTCAGGAATGCCGACGCGCGTAACGGCGGCTGGATCGGGCGTACGAAGCGCCAGGAACGTCCGCCGTCGCCGGACTCGTAGAGCCGGCCGCGGCCGGAGGACAGCCAGTGGGTCCTCGTGAGGAAGCGGTGGTCGCCGCGTGGTGCGCGCTGCGGCCACGCCTGCCACGTGCGACCGCCGTCGACGGTCGCGAGAATCCGGCGCTGCGGGAAGACGAGGAAGGCGTCTCGCGAGCCGAACGCGCGCAGCTCGCGCGGGAGAGGCCCCGAATCGGCCCGCGCCACGTGACCGCGTACGACCCGAGCCGGTTTCAGTTCGATGGCCTCGCTGCCGCAGCCCATGCAGCACGCCGCGAAGACGAGCAGCGCGGTCGGCCGGAGCATGCGACGAGGCTACGCCGCTGCCGGTAAAGGCCCGGTCGAGACCCGGTACAGGGCTAGGCGGCTTCGCGGAGCTTCGGCTCGGCCTGCGCGAGCACGGGATGCTCGACGATCGCGGCCCGCCAGATCGCCCGCGCCTCGGGCGCCGACATCAGGTCGAGGGCGACCGCGTGCATCGTCGCGACCGAGGCGGCTTCCAGCAGCCGAGCCACTCTCGGTGCGTCCGCACCGGAACGCTCGGCGATGTGCGCGAGCTGTTCGAGCCTGACGGTGAGCGCCTGGGCGACGCGTTCTCTCATGCACGGCAGTTTCGCGACGCGGTCGGACGTTCCTCCGTTTCCGCGGAAGTGCGTACCGCACTTCCGCGGGACCAGTGCTGAAGCACAGGTTGAGGTCCGCCGCCGGCGGGGCGGCGGCGGACGTTTTGTGCCGGGAGCAACCGGTCGCGCATTCAAGGCGCCGCCAGGCGCATCCAGACGTTGTCGACGAGCTGCGAGACGTCCGGCCGGTCCAGCGAGGCGGCGAAGTTGAGCGTCCCGGCGGCAAAGACTTTGGCCCCGGCGGCACTCTCGTAGTACGTCATCTCCGCCGAGCGCCCGGCTCCGAGCAGGTCCGGAACACGCGCCAGGACGACGGTCCCCGGCGGCGTCGCGGCCGCGCGGGCGTCGATCTCGATTCCGTACTGCGAGCCGAGGGTCGCGCCCGCCGTCAGGCCCGTCCAGGCGGGAGGGGCGTCGGCGACGACGTACGGCTTCTGGACCGCGCCGTGGTTCGAGCCCGCGTACTGCACCCCCACGAGCGCAGCCTCAGGCCGTCCCAGGGCCCTCCAGAGCTTGATCCGCGTCAACATGTCGCCGTGCCTGCGCACCTTCCAGAAGAAGTTGTTCGCCGAGAGGAAGAGGAGGTTGCCGCCGAGATCTCGGTAGCGCGAGACGACGTCGTACTCGTGCTGCGTGGCGTACTCCTCGTGCCCTGGGAAGACGACGAGGTCGTACACCCGCGCCAGGTCGTCCCCGTTGCCCACGCGCTCGAGGTCGGCGTCGGTCACGAACTCGACGCGCTTCGCGGTTGCGGCGAGCCACGCGATGAACGTCAGATCCCAGTCGCCGAACCGGAACGGGACGCCGAAGTCGAGGAACGGCCTCGTGAGGTCGATCGTCAGCGTGCGCTCTGACACGTACCAGCTGTCGCCCCAGCCGTCCCCGTCGGCATCGCGGAAGTTGTACGCCTGCCACGTGTTGGTCGAGAGGACGACGGCGACACGGGCCGCCTTCCCCAGCGCCCTCGGCCGCACGACGAAGGGCGCGTAGCCGACCCTGCCGTCGCTCGCCGTCAGGCGCAGGAAGTACAGGCCGCTCGGCCAGTCGCCGGCGCGCACGAGTCGGATCACGGCGGGTGCCGACCGGTGGGCGCTCCAGTCGAGCTGCACCGCCTCCGTCATCGCCTCACCGCCGGAGCGCAGGTCGCGGGCGGTCGGGCGGAACCAGTTGCCGTATGCGAAGACCTGCGCGCGCATCGAGCGCGCGTCGGTCGCGATCTGCACCTCCGCCGAATCGCCCGGCGCGTAGCTCGGCTGCACGAAGCCGGCGTCGATCCCCTGCACGCGCACGACCGGAGCGTCGACACGCCCCGCCGGCCCGTACCTGCCGTAGCGCCGCAAGCGTCCGCGAGCGTCCCGGACCGTCAGGCGAAGGATGTATGTGCGCGGCGCCGTCGTCTTCGCGGGGTGCCACACGAGCGTGTGCCGCCCGGCAGAGAGGTCTGCGCTCGTCGTCCAGACGACGGCCTCGGCGGGACGTCCGACGCGGACGGTGTCGGTTCGCACCGCGTCCATGCGGACGCGTGCAGCAGCGGTGAGCCTGAAGCGGACGATCGCGCGGTCGCGGAAGCCGTCGGCGTTCGGCGAGACCGTCGTCAGCAGCTGCCGGTCGCGGCGGAAAGGCGTCGACCCGTTGGACACGGAGAGCTGCACGAGTGCCGGCGGCCGCGGGGGGAGTGCCGGGGTCACTCGGCCTCGCGGATCGGCACGCCGCAGGCCCTCGCGACGATCGGGACGCTCGAACCCTGGACGAGCACCGAGAAGAGAACCACGACGAACACGATGCCGTAGATCCTCGCCGCGTCGTCCACCTGCGCCAGGATGGCGAAGGCGGCAAGGAAGATCGGTACGGCTCCCTTCAGCCCGCTCCACATGACGAACAGGCGCTCGCCGACCCGGAGGCGCGCCGGTACGAGCAGGAGTCCGACGACGAGCGGGCGTGCGACGAGCGCCAGCAGCAGTACGAGGACGAACCCGTCGACCCATGTACGTGCGCCCAGCGACGTCAGGTCGATCGTCAGCCCGAGCGCCACGAACACGGTGATCTCCGCGAGCGAGGCCAGCGACGTCATGAACCGCTCGACGTCTTCCTTGTGCGGCGTCCGCTCGTCGCCGGTGAGGATTCCCGCCACGAACACGGCGAGAAAGCCGGAGCCGTGCAGAATCGATGCCGCGCCGTAGATCACTCCTGCCGCTGCGAGGGTGCGCACCGGGTAGAGGCCCGCGTTCGGCAGCCGGACGTGGCGCATCAGCAGCAGGAGCGCATAGGCACCGGCGATGCCCACGACGAGCCCGACCGAAATCTCGAGGGAGAATTCGCGCACGACGGTCCAGAACGAGGCGTCGTCGTGCGTCGCGAACTCGATCATGCCGATCATCAGTGCGATTCCGACTGGGTCGTTCGCGCCCGACTCCGCCTCGAGGATCGTCCCGGTGCGGCCGCCGACCTCGCGCCGCCCGAGTACCGAGAACATCACTGCGGGATCCGTCGGCGCGATCGCTGCGCCGATCAGTCCCGCGGTCACCCACCCGAAGCCGAGCAGACCATGGGCCGCGAGCGTCACCAACCCGGCGGTGGCGAAGGTACCGAGGACCCCGAGCGACAGGACGGGGATGAGGGCGACCCGAAGGCGCCTGAGGCCGATGCGCGCGCCGCCGTCGAAGAGGATCACGATCAACGCCACGACGCCGATTCGCTCGACCTCGCGAATCGAGAGCTCGTCGGCCAGCCCCGGGAAAACGTCCGACGCGATCGCGGCAGCGAGCAGGAAGATCGCAGGCCCGGGAATCGAGATCCGCTCCGAGAGCCGGCTCGTGAACACGGCCAGGGCGAACCCCGCAGCGACCAGGAGCACGACCGTACCGAACTCGTGCACCTCGGCCATTCGCGGGACTCTAGTGCCGGCGCGGAAATCTACCGATATCTTCCTCGACATGGCACGGAACCGGCCTTACACTTCTCTAACTTCCCGCTTAGAGCGCGCAAAAATGGGCAATCCATACTGGAGATCGGTGCGTCGAGTTCTCGTCACCTTTGCGCTGCTCGCGCTCGTGTTGCCGGCTGCTGCGGCGGCACGTCTTCGCGCGTCCGACGACGACGGGACGCTGACGATCAAGGATGGCAATGCGTACGTACAGATCATCGCCAAGGGTGGAGTCATCGGTCGCTTCACCTCCGGGGTCCTGCTCGTCCGCGACCCGAACCCTGACGACACTTACGAGGAGGTCGTGACCGGCACCGCGGTCCGCTCCCACGACATCGATGATCACTTGACGCGGTACACCGGCAAGAACTTGCGCTTCCGTTACATCGGGGGCCGGTTCAAGGTCACGATCCAAAAGGGGCTGGACATCGACCTCTCCGCGGTCGGCCAGGGCAAGGTGACGATCAAGGGAGCGGGCACGACGGACGACGGCACGTACACGCTGAACGATCAAGCGCCGGAGCCGATTCTTCCGTTTCTGACGCCCCTTGACCTTCTGGCCCCGGCGGTTCCGTAGGCAGCGACAGGCGCGTCTGGCAGTCTGAGGCCATGGCTGTGGGGAAGAATCAGTCGGTGCTCGTCGTCGAGGACGAGTCGTCGATCGCTTCCTTCGTCGCGCTCTACCTGAAGAACGCGGGCTACACAGTCCGTACAGCCGCGACAGGCGGCGAGGCGCTTCAGCAAGTAGGAACCGACGCACCTTCGCTGGTCGTGCTCGACCTCAACCTGCCCGACATCGACGGAATCGAGGTTTGCCGACGGATTCGCAAGTCGGCGGACGTGCCGATCATCATGCTGACCGCCCGCGACGAGGACGTGGACAAGATCATTGGCCTCGAGGTGGGAGCCGACGACTACCTGACGAAGCCGTTCAACCCGCGCGAGCTCGTCGCCCGCGTGAAGTCGGTGCTCCGCCGGTCGGGCCCGGACCGCAAGGACCTCGAAAGCGCGCAGATCCGCCACGGAGATCTCGCCGTGGATGCAGGACGACGCGAGGTGCGCGTCGGCGAAGACGAGGTTCAGCTGGCGCCGAAGGAGTTCGACCTGCTCTGGGAGCTGCTCGACCACCGCGGGCTCGTGCTCACGCGGGACCAACTGCTCGAGCGCGTCTGGGGGTACACGTTCGCCGGCGACACGCGTACGGTCGACGTGCATGTCCGGCAGCTCCGCCGCAAGCTCGGAGAGGCGTCGCCGATCGTCACCGTCTGGGGAGTCGGCTACAAGGTCGCGCCCGCGCGGGAGGCGGCGACGACCTCGTAGGGTCGCGCCGTGTTCCGCTCACTTCGCTTCCAGCTTCCCGCTCTCTTCCTCGTCGGCGTGGTCGCCTCCGGCCTGGTGTCGGCGGCAATCGCGTTCCAGCTGCTCCAGTCGTACACGCTCGACCGCGCCCGCGCCGAGGTGCGGCGGTCGGCCGTTGGCGTGACGCAGCTGTATGCGATCTGGACGGTGCAGCACAACGAGCCGCCGCCGGCGAAGATCGTCGAGCGGGCAACCGCCGACGAGGTGTTCTTCGTCCCGCGCATTCGGGACTTCCAGCTCTACTACTCACCGGGGCTGACGATCCTGCCCCGCTCGACGCTCGACATGGACATGCTCCGCCAGCGGCGGTCGCTCGAGTTCGAGTTCACTCCGCCGTCGTCCGACAAGCGCTACCTCGCCGTCGCGCGCCCGGTTGTGCTCCGCGGGAGCTTCTACGGCGCGTTCGTCATCGCCAAGCCGAAGGATCAGCTGTCGAACCAGGTCGTCCCTCTGCTGGGGCGCCTGGGGCTCGCGCTCTTCGCCGGGCTGATCGTGTCCGCGCTGCTCGCGGTGTACGTGACGAGGCGGCTGACGCGTCCCGTGCTCGAGCTTTCCGGCGTCGCGGACGAGGTCGCGCGAGGGCGCTACGACGTCCAGGTACCTCCGGTGCCCGGCGGAACGGAGGTGGGGCACCTCGCCGACCGCTTCCGCGAGATGGCCCGGCGCTTGTCGGAAGCGGAGCAGATGGAGCGGAACTTCCTGATGACCGTGTCGCATGAGCTGCGCACACCGCTGACCGCGATCCGCGGGCACGTCGAAGCGATGCGCGAAGGGCTGATCGAGGACCCAGAGATGCGGTCGCTGTCGCTGGACACGATCGCCGACGAGACCGAGCGGCTCGCGCGTCTTGTCGGAGACGTCCTCGACCTCGCGAAGCTGGATGCGCATCGCTTCACCGTTCTCGACGAAGAGGTCGACATGCAGCATCTCGTTGCACGCGCCTATTCGACCTTCAACGAGGAGGCGCGGCGGCGCGACATCGACTACCGGACAGATGTGCGGGCGGAGCCCGTGCTGATCACGGACGGCGACCGTGTGCTGCAGATCATCACGAACCTCTTGTCGAACGCCTTCCGCTGGACGCCCGACGGAGGCCGCATCGACGTCGCGCTCGGCCAGGCGAACGGAAGCGTGTCCGTGGCGATCCGCGACACGGGCCCCGGCATCGCGCCGGAGCACCGCGAGCGGATCTTCCGGCCCTTCTGGTCGGAGGACAAGGGCGGCGGTACCGGCCTCGGCCTGGCGATCGCGAACGAGCTCGCCCATGCGCTCGGCGGTCAGATCCTGCTGGAGTCGAGAGTGGGCGAGGGGTCGACGTTCGAGCTGTTGCTGCCCTTCGAGTGAGCGCAGCGCCCGTCCTCGAGCTGCGCCCGCGCCGCTCGTCGGCGCGTGCCGTCGTCGCGTCGCTGCGGCCACGGCAATGGTCGAAGAACCTGTTGCTCTTCGCCGGGATCGTGTTCGCGGCGAAGCTCGGCGACGCGACACGGTGGGTCGAAGCAGTGGCCGTGTTCCTGGCGTACTGCGCAGCGTCCAGCTCGGCTTATCTCGTCAACGACCTCCGCGACGCGGAGCAGGACCGGATGCATCCGATCAAGCGGAATCGGCCGATCGCACGCCGCGAGCTGTCGGCGGAAACCGCGCTCGTGCTCGCGGCCGGGCTGGCGCTCGCTTCGCTGGCGATCGCGGCCGTCCTCGGCTATGTCTCGCTGCTGTTCCTCGTCGCGTTCTTCGCTCTGCAGCTTGCGTACTCGCTCGGCCTGAAGCACGTCGTCCTCGTCGACGTGGCGCTGATCTCCGGGCTGTTCGTCGTGCGGGCAGCCGCCGGGGCAGCCGCCGTGGACGTGCGCATTTCGCCGTGGCTCTTCGTCTGCACCGCCTTGCTCGCGCTGTTTCTCGGGCTGGCCAAGCGCCGCGGCGAGCTCGTGCTCGTGCACGCGGACGAGGCGCCGGGTCGTCCCGTGCTCGACGGCTACTCCGTCGTGCTCGTCGACCGGCTCCTGAATGCGGTCGCGATCGCAACCGTCGTCGCCTACGCGGCGTACGCACTGACCGCGCACTCAGCGTGGATGGCGGTGACGCTCCCGTTCGTCGTCGCCGGGCTCGCTCGTTACCTCGTTCTCGTCCACCGGCACGAGCTCGGCGAGGAGCCGGAGAACGTCCTCCTGTCGGACCGGCCGATCATCGCCTGCGTCGCCGCGTGGGCTGTGACGAGCGCGGTCGTGCTGGCGCTTACCTAGGCGACTTCGCGCAGGCGGGGAGCCGCGAGCTCCTCGAGCCGCTCGTTCGTGCTCTGCCACTGCGCCGCGATCAGATCGACCAGCAGCTGCAGGTCGTCCACGCGCGCATGGCGTTCCGCCAGAAGGTCGCCTTCGAGTCGCTCGAGGCGGCGGATCACCTGGTTCATCAGTCCGCGCACCTCCGCAAGGTGGCGGGCGCTCGGGCGGAAATGGTCCTGCAAAGCCTCGGGGAGGGCGACCTGCATCTCGGCGGTGGCGAGCGCCAGGGCCTCGAGCGCCTCCCGGGCGCGGGCGAGCGTCGCCTCGATCTCGGCCGGCTCCGCCCGTCTCGCCTTCAGCTGCTCCTGCGCACGCTCGATCGCTTCCACGGACGAGGAGACTACGGTGGGCGTCGGACGATGAAGGTCTCCGAGCTCGAGTACAACCTCCCTACCGACCTGGTCGCGCAGCACCCCGTAGAGCGCCGGGACGAGTCGCGCCTGCTGGTCTACGAGCGCGCGACCGGGCACGTTCGTCACCGTGTCTTCCGTGAGCTGCCGGACGAACTCGCCGGCGAGCTGGTCGTCGTCAACGACTCGCGAGTTCTTCCGGCGCGCATCCCGATCGACCGGCCGCGGGGGGAAGTCCTGCTGCTGGAGCGCCTGCGGGCCGACGAGTGGGAAGGACTCGCGCGCCCGACGCGGCGTCTGCGCGCGGGAACGCGCTACGGCGACGTCGAGCTGCTCGAGTACCTCGGCGAAGGCCGGTGGCGCATGCGCGTCCACGGTGAGCCTGCCGGCGAGGCGCCCCTTCCGCCGTACATCACCGAGCCGCTTACCGACCCCGAGCGCTACCAGACGGTCTACGCGCGGGAGCGCGGCTCGGCGGCTGCTCCCACCGCCGGGCTCCACTTCACCGCCGAGCTGCTCGCTCGCCTGGACGTCGAGCGCGTAACGCTCCACGTCGGGCTCGACACGTTTCGTCCCGTTGCGGTCGAGGAGCTCGAGCAGCACGAGCTGCACGGCGAGCGCTACGACGTGCGGCGCGAAGCCTGGGAGCGGATCCGCGCAGCGGAACGCGTGCTCGCCGTCGGGACGACGACGACGCGGGTTCTGGAGACGCTGGCGCGCGGCGCGCCGCTGCAGGGGCGCACGTCGTTGTTCATCACGCCGGGGTTCGAATTCCGCCGCGTCGATGCGCTGCTGACGAACTTCCACCTTCCGCGTTCGACGCTGCTGGCGCTGGTGATGGCATTCGCCGGCGTCGAGGAGACGCGCCGCTTGTACGAGCTTGCCGTGCGGGAGCGCTACCGCTTCTACTCCTTCGGCGACGCGATGCTGATCCTTTGAGCCACGTCCGGGGTCGGACCCCAGACCTGGCCGGAACAGGCACGAAAGACGTGCCGATTCGGCAACGATTGCTCCACATGGCGATCTTCGACGTGACCGCGACGGACGGCGCGGCGCGCGCGGGCGTGCTGCACACCGGGCACGGGGACGTGCCGACGCCCGCCTTCATGCCGGTCGGCACCAAAGGAACCGTGAAGGGCGTCCATCCCGACGAGGTGCGCGCGCTCGGCGCGCAGATCCTGCTCGGCAACTCCTACCACCTGCACTTCCGTCCCGGCGAAGACGTCGTCGCGGAGCTCGGCGGCCTCCACGGCTTCAGCGGCTGGAGCGGTCCCATCCTCACCGACTCGGGCGGCTTCCAGGTCTTTTCGCTACGCGACACGATCGTCCGCGTCGACGACGAGGGCGTGACCTTCCGCTCCGTCTATGACGGAGAGGCCGCGCGGTTCACACCGGAGCTCGCGGCGAGCATCCAGCTCAGTCTCGGCTCGGACATCGCGATGTGCCTCGACCAGGTCCCGGCGGCGAACGTTCCGCGCGCTCACCTCGCGGAGGCCGTGCGTCGAACCACGCTCTGGGCGCGCCGTCAGCGCGAAGCACCCCGCGCGGACGGCCAGCTGTGCTTCGGAATCACGCAGGGAGGAGTAGACGAGGAGCTGCGCCGCCGCTCGACGGAGGAGATCGCCGCACTCGACTTCGACGGCAACGCGATCGGCGGCCTGGCGATCGGCGAGGATCGCGCAGCGATGTTCGAGACCGCCGCCTGGTCCGCCGCGCTGCTGCCACCGGAGAAGCCGCGCTACTTCATGGGCATCGGCGACCCGGAGGGCATCCTCGAGGTGATCGGCGCCGGCGTCGACATGTTCGACTGCGTGCTGCCGACCCGCCTCGGGCGCACCGGCTCCGCGCTGACCTGGGAGGGTCGACTGAACCTGAAGAACGCGCGCTTCGCGCGCGACCCCGCGCCGCTGCAGCAGGGCTGCCCCTGTCCCGCGTGCGAGCGCTTCTCGCGCGCATACGTCCGGCACCTGGTCAACCAGAACGAGCTGCTCGGACACCGGCTCCTGAGCCTCCACAACCTCCGCTTCCTGCTCGACCTGACGGCCGCCGCGCGGAGCGCGATTCACGAAGGGCGCTTCGACGCGTATAAATCCGAGGCGCTTGCGCGCTTGCAATGGGCGGACTGATCCTTCTCGCACTCCTGCTCGTCCTCTTCTGGTTCGTTCTCGTGCGGCCGCAGCGCACCCGGGCGCGCGAACAGCAGGAGCTGATCCGGGCCCTCGAGCCCGGCGACGAGATCGTCTCCACGGGCGGCCTCTACGGGACGATCACCGAGATCGAGGACGAGGTCCTCCACGTCGAGATCGCCGACGGGCTGCGCGTCCGGATGGCCCGCCGAGCGGTCGCCGGGATCGTCGAGAGAGACGAGGAAACGCCTGGCTCGGAGGACGAATCCGGCTACCCTGAGGACGCTTCGTGACGGATCGCCGTAAGTACCTGCTGCTGATGGGCCTGATCGCGCTCGCCCTCGCGGGCGTCCTCGCGCTCGGCCTGCCCGGCTCGCCGGCCCACAAGTCGGTGAAGCAGGGGCTCGACCTCCAGGGCGGCCTCGAGGTCGTCCTCAAGGCCGTCCCGCCGAAGGGCCAGAAGGTCGAGTCGAGCAAGATGCGGATCTCGCAGAACATCATGCGGAACCGCGTCGACAAGCTCGGCGTCTCCGAGCCCGAGGTGCGGCTCCAGGGCGGCGACCAGATCGTGATCCAGCTCGCCGGCGTGCACGATCCGAAGGCTGCGGCGAGCCTGATCGGCAAGACCGCGCAGCTCGAGTTCTTCGACCTCGAGGCCGACGTGACAGGTCCGTCGCGGACCGCGGACAGCTTCCCGGTCGCGACGCCGACCCTCTACACGCTGCTCTCGCGCGCACAGTCCCTCACCGAGGACAAGGGCGCGGCGTCCTGGTACCTCTTCGACTCGAAGACGAAGAAGGTGGTCGTCGGTCCCCTCCCTACGCGCGACTCGCTGTTCACGACCAAGAAGGCCAAGAAGCTCGAGATCACCGCCGCGTCCGTCGAGGAGAACACCCGCTCGCTCCAAGCCGCGCCGAAGAAGAAGCCGAAGCCCAAGACGACGACCGGGCCGCCGTATCGCGCCTTCGGCGTGCCGAACGGCACCACCGTCATCTCCTGCGGCGGTGGCGGCGCCGTCGTCTGCCCGGGCGCCCAAGAGGTCAACCCGACGAAGACGTACTGGTACCTCTTCAAGTACGACCCGGACGGGAAGAACAACGACCTGGCGAGTCCCGAGGACCCGATCCCGGAGATGACGGGTCGTGACCTGAAGCTGTCCGGGACGCGCGCGGACGTCGACCCGAACCAGGGTCCGATCGTGCTCATGCAGTTCACGAATCACGGCGCGGACGTCTTCCACGACATCACGCGGCGGGAGGCGCAGTTCGGACGCATTCACAGCACGACCGCCGGCCAGAAGGTCGAGGGCCACTTCGCGATCGTCCTCGACCGCGAGATCAGGTCGTGGCCGTCGATCGACTTCGACCAGTATCCGGACGGGATCGAGGGCTCGAACGGCGCGCAGATCACGGGTCTCGGCTCGTTTGGCGAGGCGAAGGATCTCGCGCTCGTGCTGCAGACGGGCGCGTTGCCGTACAACTTCCAGACGCTCGAGCAGACGAACGTCTCCGCCACGCTGGGCAAGGACTCGCTGGAGCAGGCGAAGAAGGCGGCAATCGGCGGGCTGATCGCGGTCGCGATCTTCCTGCTCCTCGTGTACCGCTTCCTCGGGCTGATCGCGGTGCTCGGCCTCGGGATCTACGCCGCCTTCCTCTACGCGGCGATCCTGCTCTTCAACGTCACGCTGACTCTCCCGGGCTTCGCGGGGCTGATCCTCACGATCGGCGTCGCGGCGGACGCGAACGTCGTGGTGTTCGAGCGAATCAAGGAAGAGGTGCGCGAGGGGAAGTCGATGCGCGCTGCGATCTCAGCCGGCTACTCCAAGGGCTTCCACACGATCCTCGACGCGAACATGGTCACCTGCATCACCGCGCTGGTGCTGTTCGCCGTGGCAACCGCCGGGGTGAAGGGCTTCGCGCTCATGCTGCTGATCGGCACCGTCATCTCGCTGATCACCGCGGTCGCGGCGACGCGCGCGATGCTCGGACTGCTGGCCGGCTTCCGCTGGTTCCAAAACCCGAGCTTCATGGGCGCGCACGGAACGCAGGGCATGAAGTTCCTGCACATCGACTTCATGCGGCGCCGCTATCTCTGGTTCGCGATCTCCGCCGCCGTGCTCGCGATCGGAGTCGTGTCGCTCACGACGCGCGGATTGAACCTCGGCATCGACTTCAAGGGCGGGTCGCAGATCACCTTCAAGACCGCGCAGGCGCAACCGTTCGACGACGTTCGCGCCCAGATGCGCAAGATCGGCCACGCGGACGCAGTCGTTCAGGGGCGTGGCGCGCAGACCAACGGCGGCTACAAGCTCTGGCAGATCCGGTTGAAGTCGTTGACGCCGGCCGAGCAGACGAAGCTCCAGAACGACCTCGAGAGCACTGTGCAGGCAAGCGGCTTCGGGATCAAGAACGTCTCCTCGAGCTTTGGGCGTCAGATCGCCAGGGATGCGCTGTTCGCGATCTTCTTCTCGCTCTTCCTCGTCGTCCTCTACATCGCGATTCGCTTCGACCTCAAGTTCGCGATCCCGGTGATCATCGCGATGATCCACGACGTCCTGATCACGGTCGGCGTGTACTCGGTCTGGGGCCGGGAGGTGACGACGTCGACCGTTGCAGCCGTGCTGACGGTCCTCGGCTACTCGATCTACGACACGATCATCATCTTCGACCGGATCCGCGAGAACATCCCGCTCATGCGGCGGCAGTCGTTCGCGACGATCGCGAACGTCTCGCTGTGGGAGACGATCCGCCGCTCGCTGGCGACGACCTTCATCACGCTGCTTCCGGTCGGCTCGCTGCTCTTGTTCGGCGGCGACACGCTCAAGGACTTCGCGTTCGCGCTGCTGATCGGGATCTTCGCCGGTGCGTACTCGTCGATCTTCATCGCGGCCCCGCTGCTCACGATCTGGAAGGAACGTGAGCCCGATTACGCGCGACGCAAGGACGTCGACATGGAAGCACCGGCCGGCGAAGCGGTCTTCGCGGAGGCCGAGGCAGCCGCAGCCGTCGAGGCGGAGCCGGACCTGTCCCCGGTCGCCGCAGTCCAGCGCGCGGTGGGCACGGACGACGCGAAGCGCGAGCGGCGACGTCAGCGCAGGCGCTCACGCCCCCATGGCCGCGCCAGGTAACGACGACCGCAACGGGGTCGAGCAGCTCTTCCTCGCCGCGCTCGGCGCGGTGTCGCTGACCGCCGAACGCGTCGAGGAGCTCGCGGAGTCTCTCGCCGAGCGCGGCGGCATGCGCCGTGACGAGGCGCGGAGCGCGATCGACGACCTCGCGCGCCGGTGGCGCGGCGACGCGACGCGCGCGACGGAGCGGGCCGGCGCCGGGATGCACGGCGTGCTGCGCGAGCTCGGGCTCGTCCTGCGCTCCGAGTTCGAGGAGCTCGAGCTCCGCGTCGCGCAGCTCGAGCACCGGCTGAAGCTTCTCGAAGGGCGCGAGGAGGCGGCGCTGCTGCCGCCTCCTCCGCCGTGAGTCAGCAGAAAATCGCCAGCGAGAACGGCGCGTCGACGCCTCCACCGCCGAACGTGCGATAGACGGCGACGCGCGTCGCATCGATCAGCTCGGCGCTCGCAGAGGCGAGGTCGGTCGAGCCGAGAACGTGTCCGGCCGTGGCGATCCATGCGCAGCGGGAGACGTCGCGGTTGAGCGTGATCTGCACCTGGCCGTTGCCCGCACGCACGGCAGTCGTCACGCCGTTCGCTGCCACTGGTGTGCCGTTGGCCTGGAACTGACCCCAGATCGTCGCGCCCGCGCCCGCTGGTCCTGCCGGGCCTGCCGGCCCCGCCGGTCCCGCCGGTCCCTGCGGTCCGGCCGGTAGTTGCCCGCTCTTGAAGTCCCGCGCGAGGAGCGAGCCGTCCTTCACCTGCACCGTCGTGACGCTGTTCCGCGGCAACGCAAGGGCGGCTGCGGTGGCGGTGCCGCCGAGCGCGACGAAAAGCGCGGCATAGGCGACCAGGTTCCGCGACGCGTGCCGCACGATGTTTCCGAGCATCGACCCTCCCTTCGACGTGGCGGGTCGATTTCTACCGCGCGCATCAGGCAGGAAAACCGGATTGTTTGTCGGCGTATGGGCCTTCGTAGGCCGTTCTCTGAGGGCGGGCCGGGAGCTTCGTCGAGCTAGGATCCCCAGCGCGCAAAACAGCCAGGCGCACGTTCCCACAGGAGGCATTCAGCGTCTAGCGTGCAACACTGAGCGCGTGGCGACGCGTCCCGCGAAGCAGCGAAATCTCGGCCGCCTTTCGGAGATCGCGCAGGTCGCCGTCCGGCACGGCTTCGGCTACTTCTTCGAGAAACACCGCCTGACCGATCTGCTTCCCTGGGGGCAGCGGCCGGTCGTGGATCCGACGGCGGCGTCGCAGCGCGGCTTGCACCTGCGCAACATGCTCGACGAGCTCGGACCGACATTCGTCAAGTTCGGCCAGCTGCTGTCGACGCGGCCGGACATCGTGCCGCCGGACATCATCGTCGAGCTGCGCGGGCTACAGGACGACGTCCGCCCGTTCCCGTTCGAACAGGTCGAGCAGGTGGTCGAGGCGGACCTGGGGTTGTCGCTCGAGCGCGCTTTCCTCGAGTTCGAGACCGAGCCGATCGCCGCGGCTTCGATCGGCCAGGTGCATCGGGCCGTGCTCCCGAACGGCAGGCGGGTCGTCGTCAAGGTGCAACGGCCCGGCGCGCCGCGGCAGATCGAAGCCGACCTCGCGCTGCTCTACCAGGCCGCGCGGATCGCGCAGGAGCGGATCCGCGCCCTCGACTTCATCGACGCGCGCGAGCTCGTGGACGAGTTCGCGCGCTCGATCCGGCAGGAGCTCGACTACCGCCTGGAGGCGCGCAACGCGGAGCGCTTCCGCCACGACTTCGCCGGCGACCCGCACGTGGCCGTGCCGCGCGTGTACTGGTCGTACACACGCGCTCGCGTGCTCACGCTCGAATACCTGGAGGGGATCACGCTCAACGACCTCGACGTCACGGCGTACACACTCGACGAGCGCCGCCGTCTCGCGTACCGGATGACCGAGACGTGGATGACGATGATCTTTCGCAACGGGTTCTTCCACGGCGATCCGCACCCGGCGAACATCATGGTGCTCGCGCCCGAGCGCATCGGCATCGTCGACTTCGGCCAGATCGGGAAGCTGACCGACGACGACATGGCCAAGCTCACGCGGCTGTTCATCGACGCCGCCAACGAGCAGGTGGACATGCTGCCGAAGCGGCTCGCGGACCTCGGCGTTCGCTACCCGAAGGACCGCGAGGAGGAGTTCCGCGCCCAGTTGCGCGAGCTCTACTACAAGTACTACGGCGCCACGCTCGCGGAGATCGACCCCGTGCAGGTGATCCGCGAGGGGTTCCAGCTGATCCACTCCATGCACCTGCGCCTGCCGACGCGGTTCGTTCTGCTCGACAAGGCGATTGCGACGCTCGGCTCCGTCGGGATCGAGCTGTACGAGGACTTCAACGTCTTCGAGGTTGCGAAGCCGTACGCGCGCGACCTCCTGCGCGAGCGCTTCGGCCCGCGGTACCTCGCCAGGCAGGCGCGGCGCGAAGGCGTGCGGCTCGCGTCGGTGATCAGCGAGCTCCCCTACCAGGTGCACGACGTGATGGAGGAGCTGCGCGACGGCCAGGTCGAGATCGGCTTCGTGCACAAGGGGCTGGACGAGTTCATGGTGCGCCTGAGCGCGGCGCTGAACCGGCTCGTCGTCGCGCTGGTCGTCGCCGGCGGCTTGATCGGCTCGAGCCTGATCGGGATCTTCGCGAAGTCGGGCCCGCACGTCCTCGGCATCAACGCCATCTCGGTGCTCGGCTTCTTCCTCTCCGGCCTGCTGGGGATCTGGCTGCTCTGGGGCGTGATCCGCTCGGGCCGGCTCTAGCCTGCGCCGCCTGTCGTTTCTGTTGAAGTCTGAACCCGGCGACTGTGCACGATTCGTCGCGAAATCGGCTGAATGGACATCTGTTCCGGCGGACGGCGGCGAGCTACGTTCTGCCGTATGTCCGCAGTGCTGATCGCCGAGCCCGATCCCGACGAGCAAGGGTTTCTCGAGCATCACCTCGCCAAGGACGGGTTCGACGTCGTCGGCGCGCATGGTGAGGAGGCTTTGCGGCTCGCGGAGCGTGCGCGACCGGATGTCGTGCTGCTCGGTGACCCCGCGGCGCTCGACGTCTGCCGCGCACGCGTGGGTGACGTGCCGGTGATCGTTCTCGGCGAGGAGAACGCGGACGCGCTCGACCGTGTGCGCGCCTTTGCGAGAGGCTGTGACGATTTCCTCACTCGGCCTTTCCTCTACGACGAGCTGGTCGCGCGCATTCACGCCGTCCTTCGTCGCGTCGCGCGACCGGAGGCCGAGCTGATCGACGTCGGGCCGATCCGGATCGACCGCCCTGCGCGGACAGTGAGCGTGGCGGGAGTCCGCGTCGCCGTCGCGGGAAAGGAGTACGCGCTGCTCGCGAGGCTCGCTTCCGAGCCGCGCCGCGTCTTCACCAAGGAGCAGCTGCTGCGCGAGGTCTGGGGCTTTCGTGCTCTCGGGCGCACGCGCACTCTGGATTCGCATGCGTCGCGCCTGCGCCGCAAGCTCCAGGCGGGCGGACACGGCCCATTCATTGTCAACGTGTGGGGCGTCGGCTACAAGCTGCTCGACTGAGGTGGAGGAGCAAGACGTCACGGCTATCATCACTGGACTCTTCGATCTCAATGCAAAGCTCGCCGAGATAACACGCGACGCGAGCGCGATCCGAAACTGGCTCGTGGAGGATGATGAAGAGAAAGAGGGGTAGGAAGCGCGGCGATTCGCTCGGCCCCGAATTCTGGGAGCGGCACGAGCGTACGCAGGCGATGCTCGCCGAACGCATCGCATACCACGAGCGCAGGCTTGCAGAGCAGCGTCAGGCGCGCCGCGACGTCTCCGGCTAGCTGGAGCCGCGCGACGTGTCGTTGAGGCGGTTCGAGCCGCGCGATGCGAAGCGAAGGCCTGCGGTTTTGCGCACCCGTCACCGGCGGCGCGGCGAACGCCGTGCCGCACGCAAGCGTCCCAGATGCTCAGAGCTCGTCCCGAATACCGACCGATCGCGCGCCGAAGGCGCGCCCCGAGCGCGAGCGAAGCGAAGCGAGGGACTACTAGTCGAGGATCTCCACGACGTCCCCGTCCGCGAGGACGTGTGCACGGCCGACTTGCTGCCCGTCGAACTTCGCGGATGCGCCCCAGACCCGCGCTCCGACGCAACGGGCGCCGAGGTCGTGGTGGATCGAGTCCGCGACGTCGAGCACCGTCACCGGGGGCGGCAGTGCGACCGGGTCTTCATCCTCTCGGAGGTAGACACGGACGAGTCCCGTCAGCGCCCACAGCACCTCGCGGAGCCGATCGAGGCTCGCGTCGTCCAGCACGCTGACCTCGACGATGTCGAGCTCGGGGAACGCGGCGTGCAGCTCACCGGCGTCGGCCTCGTCGCATTTCGTCGCGGCGAGCGCCGCCGGCCGTTCGATCCCGACCGCGCGCAGCTCCGCCATGACGGTGCGCAGCTCGTCGATCGGCGCAGACGCGTCGTGGCAGAACAGGATTGCGTCAGCGCCGCGCAGCACACCGAGGAGCGCACGGCCGCTGCCGCGCCCGTCGTGTGCGCCTTCGATCAGCCCGGGAATCTCGACGAGCTGGACGAGCACGCCGCCGATTCGCGTCACGCTGGGTACCGGACGCGTCGTCGTGAAGGCGTAGTCGCCTGTCTTGATCTGGATGCTCGACAGCGCCTGCAGCAGCGATGACTTGCCCGCGTTCGGCGGGCCGACGAGCGCGATCTGCGCGGCGCCCTCGCGACGGACGGAGATCGAGTCGCGGTGCACGATGCGTTTGCGCACACGCGTTTGCTCCAGCTGGCCTTCGACCCACTTGCGAATGTCCGCGTACGGCCCGTTCTTGTAGCCGGGCAGCTCGCCGAGGATCGCGCGCAGCTCGCGAATCCGGTCGGCGCCTTCCTTGCCGACGAGTCGGCGCTTGATCACTTGCCTCTGCGTGCGATGCGGCATCGGCATCACGTCACCTTCCTTTCAGTCGAACGGGAAGGTGCGCGAACCGAGACGCGTCTCAGGATCGCGTCCTGTCCCGCCGCTTCCACGGACGCTGGTGTCGGAAGCGGCGGACTAGCCGTGCTGCGTACAACTGACTGCGCGCCAGCGCGTCATGGAACGAGCCTAGCATTGCCTGGTGGACGATCTCCAGCTCGCGCTGTCGCTCGCGGACGACGCCGACGCGCTCACGATGGGGCGCTTTCGGGCGCTCGACCTCCAGGTCGAGACGAAGCCCGATCTGACGCCCGTGACCGAAGCAGATCGGAACGTCGAGCGGGCCCTGCGCGATCGCCTGGCGCGAGAGCGGCCCGCGGAGGCGGTTTCCGGCGAGGAGTTCGGCGTGGAGGAGGGTGACGTCCGCTGGTGGCTGGATCCGATCGACGGGACGAAGCAGTACGCGCGCGGCCTACCGATCTGGGCGACGCTGATCGGGCTCGAGCGCGACGGCGAGATCGTCTGCGGTGTCGTCTCCGCGCCGGCGCTCGGTGTTCGCTGGTGGGCGTCACGGGGCTGCGGCGCGTTTCGCGACGGACGGCCGATTCGGGTCTCGCGCGTCGACCGGATCGAGGACGCGTACGTCTCTACGACGAGCTTCAAGGCTGCGCCGCGGTTCGCGCCGCTCGCGGAACGGGCGTACGTCGCCAGGACGTACACCGACTTCTGGCAGCACCTCCTGGTCGCGGAGGGAAGCATCGACGCGGCGGTGGAATTCGACCTCAATCCCTGGGACATCGCGGCACCGCGCGTCGTGGTCGAGGAGGCGGGAGGCCGTTTTTCCTCGGAGCCCGGCCTGTACGTCTCCTCGAACGGACTGCTCCACGACGAGGTTCATGTCGCGCTTGGCGAACGCGCCCGGCGGGCATAGCCTTGAGGGATGAGGCCGTGCTGGAGTTGCGGCGCAGGGGTCGAGGACAGGTTCCGGTTCTGTCCGAGCTGCTCCGCGCCGCTGCGCCGCAAGCTCGTCGAGTTCTTCCGGCCGCACGCACGCGACGCCGGCCACGCGCTCCGCGTCTCGTGGTATCTCGAGGACGACGCGCACGTGCGCTTCAGCGTCTGGGACGAGGACGGGCGCGCCCTCGCCGCGATCTCGCTCGAGCCGGAGGAGGCCCGGCGCCTCGGCGCCCTGCTCAGACGTCGCGCCCCGGAACGCCGGCGCGCGTCGGTCTCCGAGCGGCTCTCGGCGCTCCTCCGCTAGAGCAGTGCCCCCTCCAGCCTGAGCAGCGCCTCTTTCCGCTCGAGTCCGCCGCCGTAGCCGACGAGCGAGCCGGTCGCGCCGACGACGCGGTGGCACGGGAGCACGATCGGGATCGGGTTCCGGTTCATCACCGTGCCTACCGCACGCGCCGCCCGCGGTCGAGCGGCCCGGGCTGCGAGCTCGCCGTACGTCGTCGTCTCCCCGTAGGGCACCTTCGCGAGCTCCTCGAGCACGCGCCGGGAGAAGTCGGCGGAGAGCCGCAGATCGAGGTCGAGGTCGAACTCGTGCCGCCGCTGCTCGAAGTACTCGTCGAGCTGCCGGCGCGCCGCGTCCACCGGCTTCGGGGTCCGGAGGACGCGAGTACCGACGAGCTGCGCGAGCTTCTCGACCTCGCGCTCGGGCTCCGGGTCGTAGGAGATGCGGCAGACGCCGCCCTCCGTCGCCGCGACGAGCAAGCGGCCGAGCGGCGTGTCGACGAGGTCGTAGGCCACATCGAGCAGCCCGGACTCGCCGGCCGCCCCGCGGAAGCGCGCATCGAGCTCGGGCGTCACGTTCACTTCGATTCCTCCTTCTTGCGCAGCCTGCGGATCCCGGAGGACGCGGCGGCACGCGCCGCTTCCTCCGACGAGCCGAGCGCCGCGCCGATCTCGGCATAGGGCAGGTCGTAGCCGTAGCGGAGCACGACGGCGGCGCGCTCCGTAGGCGGGAGCTCGTCGGCGAGGAACGCCAGCTCGGCGTACGCCGGCTGTCGGTCCTCCACGGCTCCGTCATGAGTAAGTGGCTCAGAGCCACGAACTCGGGTCTTCGAGGTGTCGATCGCCACGCGGGCGGCGATCGTGAAGATCCAGGCGCGCAGATGCCGTGCATGTTCGAGCGTGTGCCAGCCGCGAAGTGCGCGCAGGAAGGTCTCCTGGAACGCGTCCTCTGCGGCAGTGCGGCCGAGGCGCTTGACGAGGAAGCCGAACACCTCGTCGCGGTGCTCGGCGTAGAAGCGCTCGAACGGCGGAACGGCCATGGCCTCCATCATCCGTTGAAACGCCGGGTGGCGGAGAATTGTGAGATGCATCTCGCCGACGGGAACCTCGAGCTGCGGCCGTGGGAAGGCGTCGATCTCGGAGCCGTACGAGAGGCCGCCGAGGACCCGTACATCGCCGAGATCGAGCACATCGAGAATCCTGCCGTGTGGCTGAAGGAGGCTCAGCAGCGCGACGAGCTGGCGATCGTCGTCGACGGCGACGTCGTCGGCGGGATCGGCATCGGGAGCTGGCAGCCTCGCCGCGGCCAGCTCGGCTACTTCGTCGTCGAGCGCTGTCGCGGGCGGGGAATCGCGAGCCGGGCCGCGACCCTGCTCGTTCGTTGGGCGTTGTCCGAGGGCATGTACGTCCGCGTCCAAGCGACGGTCGAGCCGTGGAACGTGGCCTCGGTGCGGGTGCTCGAGAAGGCCGGCCTCCAACGGGAAGGTCTCCTCCGGTCGTACGTCGTGTACGGCAATCGGATTGGCGACGCGTACCTGTATGCGGCGGTGCGAGGCGACGTGTAATGGACGTCTGTGCGGAGGCGAGGGCGACCTGCTCGCGCAAGAATGCCGCCCGTGAAGGCAGCGGTGATCGGTCATGTCGAATGGGTCGAGTTCGCACGAGTCGAGACCCTTCCGGGACCGGGCGAGATCGTGCATGCCTCCGAGGTGTGGGCGGAGGCGGCGGGCGGCGGCGCAGTGGCCGCGGTCCAGCTCGCGAACCTCGGCTGCGAGACCACGCTCTTCACGGCGTTCGGGAACGACGAGCTCGGCCGTCGCTCGCAAGAGCAGCTCGAGCGGCAAGGTGTGAACGTCCAGGCGGCAAAGATCGACGAGCCGACCCGGCGCGCGTTCACGCACATAGACGAGGCGGGCGAGCGCACGATCACGGTGCTCGGCGACAAGCTCCGCCCGCGAGGAGGCGACGGCTCGCTTCCATGGGAAGCCCTGCATACATGCGACTGCGCCTTCTTCGTGAGCGGTGACGTCGAAGCGCTCCGCAAGGGGCGGCACGCCCGGGTGCTCGTCGCGACCGCGCGTGAGCTCGCGACACTTCGCCGCGGCGGGGTGGAGCTCGATGCGCTCGTCGGCAGTGCGCTCGACGACGGCGAGCGGTACGAAACCGGAGAGCTCGATCCGCCGCCGGTCCTCGTCGTCGCGACGTCCGGCCATCTCGGCGGCTGGGCACAGCCCGGCGGCCCCTACGCCGCGGCGGAGAAGCCGGGGCCTGTCGAGGACACGTACGGGGCCGGCGACTGCTTCACGGCCGGGCTCGCCTTCGCACTCGGCCGCGGCGACGGCCCGATGGACGCGATCGCGCTTGCCGCTCGGTGCGGCGCCACGGTGGTCACCGGCCGGGGGCCGTACGGCCGGCAGCTCGGAGCCGGCGAGCCGACTTAGTCGAGGACGGCGAAGCGGACGTCCTGTCGGTCGGCGTCGGCGGCGAGAAAGCGCATGAGCCGGCCACCTTCGTCCGCCACGGCGGCGGTGGCCCGCTTCGTCAAGCCCGCAACGTGGCTGACGACGAGCGTCGCGCTCCCACTGAAGGCGTCGCGGTCGAGCCGCCAGGCGCCGCAGACGAAGCCGTCGTGGAGCACAGCACCGTGGCCCAGACCGGGGAGGCTCGACAGCCTGGCGCAGAGGTCGCGAGAGATGAACCTGCTCCGGTCTTCGTGAGACAGCAGCACGTTGTCGTACTCGGGCAGGAAGCGGGGCGGAGCGGGTGTTTCCGCGGCGGGCCAGGGCGCGTCGGGAAGATCGAAGAGCTCGCGACCGTACTCGTCGCGAAACGTGCGTAACCGCGGCCGGAGACGTTCGACGACCTCCCGCAGGCCCGTCAGGCGCGACCAGGTGGCCACGTCGGCGACCGTCGCGGGACCGAACGCGCCGAGGTAACGCAGGACCATGTCGTCGATCGAAGGGTCCGCTGCGAGGGGGCGGCCCAGCCAGGATTCCGCGGTGGTCGACCTGACCTGCCCGGTTCGGCCCCAGACACCGCGCGGCGGGACCTGCACGAGAGGCAGCAGGTTGCGGCACGCGCCGGCCAGCGCGGCGGCAGGCTGGTCGGGAAACCGCTCCGCGAGGGCCGCGCGCAGCTCGGTCCCCGTGCGCGGCCGTTCGTCCAGGAGGCGTGCGGCGACTGCCAGCACGGGCTCGAGGTCGACCCCACGAAGCGCGGGCGCATACTCGCGATGCCGGGCGAGCTCCCGGTCGATCACCGGCTGCATGAGCGGACGCAGTTCGAGGCAATCCTCCGCGCTGACGAGATGCAGCGTCGAGCGCATGACGAGGATGCGGACGACCCGCCGGTCGAGGAGCAGCTGGGCGAGGCTCTCGGGCCGGAACTGCTCGAGCCGCGACCAGAGCGCCGTGTAGGGGTTGGTCGGTACCTGCGCTTGGAGGCCGACGAGCCGCTCGACCGTGTCCAGCACTGGCATGTCGGAGCGGCGCAGCAGCAGCTGGCGCGCGAGCGTCGTGCGATTGAGGGCCCGCAGACTCAGCACGTCGACGCTCAAGGCGTGATTCTCGCTTGCGCCCGGTGGTTTAGCGGGGTTGACAGGTGGAAGAATGTGGGGCAAAGTGGTGACCAGTGGACCAGCCCCAGCTGCTCGTCGGAACGTTCGAGCACCTCATAGATGAGAAGAATCGTCTCACTCTCCCCGCAAAGTTCCGCCAGGCATTCGACGACGGGGTCGTTCTCACGCGCGGCCTCGAGAAGTGCGTCTTCGCCTACCGTCGTCCGGATTGGGCTCGACTCGTCGAGTCTCGACTCGCCTCGCTGGATACGTTCAGCGAGGGGGCGCGGCGCCTGCAGCGGTACTTCTTCGCCGGGGCGGCCGAGGACGTCCCCGACAAACAGGGCCGCGTGACGATGCCCACGCATCTGCTCGAGCACGCGAAGCTGAGCCGCGAGGTGGTCGTCGTCGGCGTTCACGACCATCTCGAGATCTGGGACCGCGCCGCCTGGCGGCGGGAGCTGGAACGAGTCGAAGGGAGCGCGGAGGATGTTGCCGAGCGTCTTGCAACGCAGCACGACTGATCACGTCCCCGTCCTCGCCGACGAAGTGCGGCGGCTTGTAGCCGTGCAGCCCGAGGACACGGTGGTCGACGCGACCTTCGGCGCCGGCGGACACGCTGCGCTGCTCGCCGAGGATCTGCAGGGCCGCGGCCGCTACATCGCGATCGACCGTGATCCGGACGTCCGCCCGTATTTCGAGGCCTTCAAGCGCAGCCACCGCTCCCTCCAGACGCGACTGCTGCGCGGGGAGTTCTCGCTCGTGCTCGAGCAACTCGCGACGAACGACGTCCAGGCCGACGCCGTCCTGATCGACCTCGGCGTCTCGTCGATGCAGATCGACCGGCCGGAGCGCGGCTTCTCCTACGCACACGACGCGCCTCTCGACATGCGGATGGATCCCTCGGCGGACGTGTCGGCGCGCACGCTCGTCAACGAATTGCCCGAGCGCGAGCTCGCGCACATCTTCCGACGCTACGGCGAGGAGCGCTACGCCAAGCAGATTGCGCGCGCGATCGTTCGCAGGCGACCACTCGAGCGGACGGGCGAGCTCGTAGACGTCATCCGCTCGGCGATCCCCGCGCCGGCGCGGTTCGGCGAAGGCCATCCCGCCAGACGCGTCTTCCAGGGACTGCGGATCGCGGTGAACGACGAGCTCGGTGCGCTCGAGCGCGCGCTGCCCGCGGCGCTCGCGATGCTGCGGCCGGGTGGGCGCCTGGCCGTCATCTCGTTCCACTCGCTCGAGGACCGGATCGTCAAGAACTTCCTGCGCGACGCCGAGCACGGCTGCACGTGCCCACCGGACTTCCCCGTCTGCGTCTGCGGGAACGAGCCGGAGCTGCGGGCGGTCTCGCGCAAGCCGATCCGACCGTCGGCGGACGAAGTGGCGCGCAATCCCCGCGCCGCATCGGCGCGCCTCCGCGGCGGAGTCAAGGTCTAGTGCCCCATCCGGCAATGCCCTCCGGCTTCTGGCCCGCCATCACGCGGCGCGCTGCGGCGTCCTCAGTCGCGCCCATGGTCAAAACCATGAGCGCTCACGTGAGCGCCGGAGGCGCGAGCGCCATTGCATCGCTTGGTGCTGGCGACCCAGAAGCTCGGAAGCGTCACCGGAAGGGACACTGTCGCTGATGGCCTCCTGGGCGACTGCGACCGCAAGCGTTGCCGCTCCCGTCGGGGTCCCGCGCCGGACGCGCGCGGTCCGCCGGACGCGCGCGAACCCGCTGCGCAGCGGCGTCACGTGGATCGTCGTCGTCTCGACGCTGCTCGCCGGCGTCGTCGCGCTGAACGTCGCCGTGCTCCAGCTGAACGTCCGCTTCGACAAGGTGAGCCGCGAGCGCGCGGAGCTCCGTGCCGACAACGCCGCGCTCGCGTCGCAGCTTTCGAGCTCCTCGGCCGCGCCGCGCATCGAGTCGCTGGCGCGCAAGCGGCTCGGGCTCGTCTCCGCGCCGGCCGACGCGACGACGTACGTCCGGCTCGGGCCGTAAGTGCTAGTGCCCCGCAGCCGCCGGAACCCGGTGAACCGCCGGATCCGGCTCCTGCTCGCGTTTCTCGTCGTCCTCTTCGCCGTGCTGCTCGGGCGCGCGGCGTGGCTGCAGGGGGTGCGGGCCGAGTCGCTCGGGCGGATGGCGGCGAAGCAGCACCGAGAGACGCTGACTCTGCCGGCGTCGCGCGGGACGATCTTCGACCGGAACGGCGAGGTGCTGGCCATCGGCGAGCAGGCGACGACGGTGTACGCCGATCCGCATCAGGTGCGAGCGCCACGGGCCGTTGCGTCCGCAGCGGCGCGAGCCCTCGGGGTGAACGGCAACGAGCTGTACCAGGAGCTGCTGACCAGGAAAGGATCCTTCCTGTACGTGGATCGCAAGGCCGACCCGACGAAGGCCGCAGCGCTGCAGAAACGCGGGCTCACGGGCTTGTTCTTCTATCCCGAGGAGCGGCGCACGTACCCGCAGGGCTCGGTCGCCTCGCACGTCCTCGGCTACGCCGGCGTCGACAACCAAGGCCTCGCCGGCCTCGAGCTCGAGCTCGACAGGACGCTCGCCGGCAAGCCCGGCTCGGAGACGATCGTCCGCGACCCGTTCGGCCGCGTGATCGACGTCGTCGCCGAGCGTCCGGAACGGCAGGGACGAGACGTCTTCCTGACCCTCGACCAGACGATTCAGGCGAACGCCGAAGAGGTGCTGCGCCAGACGGTTGCGAAATGGCACGCGAAATCGGCGACGGCGATCGTCCTTGACCCCAAGACGGGCGACGTGCGTGCCATGGCCGTCGCGCCCGGGTTCGACGGGAACCGCTTCGGGCAGACGCGGCCGTCGGTGACGCGCAACCGCGCAGTGACAGACGTGTACGAGCCGGGCTCGACGTACAAGCTGATCACCGTGGCCGGCGCGCTGTCGGACGGGCTCGTCACGCCGAACACGTCCTTCGTCCTGCCGTACTCGATCCCAGTCGCGGACCGCGTCGTCCACGACGCGGAGAAGCGCGGGACCGAGACGATGACGGTCGCCCGGATCCTGGCGCAGTCGTCGAACGTCGGCGCGATCACGCTCGCCGAGAAGCTGGGTCGTTACCGGCTGAGCCACTGGATCCGCCGCTTCGGCTTCGGTCAGACGACCGGCGTCGGCTTCCCCGGCGAGAGCCCCGGGTTCGTGCTCCCGCCCGAGAAGTGGTCCGGGTCGACGATCGGCAATGTGCCGATCGGCCAGGGTATCGCCGTCACCGCTGTGCAGATGGCCGCCGCCTACGGCGTGGTCGCGAACCGTGGCCTCTGGGTGCAGCCCCATCTCGTCGACCACCTGCAGGGTCATCGGCGCGTGCGGCCGGAGCGGCGCCGCGTGCTTTCCCGCACGATCGCGGCGGAGCTGAATGCGATGCTGCAGAACGTCGTCACAGAAGGCACCGGCACGTACGCCGCGGTACCCGGCTACCGGGTCGCAGGCAAGACGGGAACGGCCCAGAAGCCCGACTCGCACGGCGGCTACGCGAGCAATCGCTACGTCGCGTCGTTCGTCGGGATGGTCCCGGCGTCGAATCCGCGCCTCGTCATCCTCGTCACGGTGGACGAGCCGCAGGGCGCCATCTGGGGCGGCGTGGTCGCCGCGCCGGCGTTCGCGCAGATCGCCTCTTACGACCTGCAATACCTGGAAGTACCGCCGGACGGGCTCTCGCGCCCCTGACCGCCGCCCGCTCCCGCCGGGCGGAGCCCGGCTCCGCGGGCTCGGCCCGCTGGGAGTACGAGCGCCTACGAGGCCGTGCTACTTGCACTGTCTCTACGCCGCTCGCGCGCCCAGTGGGCCGTCAGGGACGCGAGAGCAGCGGCCAAGCTCGGTAGCCTGCCGCTGTGCAGCTCGAGCGCTTGATCGACGTGCTGGCGCCGTCGGACGTGCTCAGCGGCGCTCCTGTCGAGATCGCGGACCTCGCCTACGACACGCGGACGGTGACCCCGGGCGCGGCGTTCTTCTGCGTTCCCGGTTCCACCGTCGACGGTCACGATCTCGCTCCCGAGGCCGTCGAGCGTGGAGCCGTCGCGCTCGTGGTCGAGCGGCCTGTGGGAACGCCGCTACCGGAGCTCGTGGTCGAGTCGGCCCGTCGCGCGATGGCTCCCGCCTCGGTCGCCTTCTTCGGCGACCCGTCGCAGGAGCTTGCCGTCGCCGGCGTCACCGGGACGGCCGGCAAGACGACCACCGTCTACCTGCTGGACTCGATCCTGCGCGCCGCCGGGCGTCGCGCCGGGCTGCTCGGCAACATCGAGCGGCGGGTCGGCGGCGAGATTCGCCCCGCCGGATTGAACACGCCCGAGGCGATCGACCTCCAGCGCCTGCTGCGCCAGATGGTGGACGCGGGCGACGACGCGTGCGTGATGGAGGCGACCTCACACGCCTCGGCGCAGGGGCGACTCGAAGGCGTGCGCTTCCGGGTACTCGTCTTCACGAATCTCGCGCACGAGCACCTCGACTTCCACGGAACGATGGAGGACTACTTTGCCGCGAAGCGCCGGCTCTTCGAACAGGCGGACGTCGCGGTCGTGAACGTCGGCAACGAGTGGGGACGCCGGCTCGCAGGCCAGCTGCCGGACGCCGTCACGTTCGATGCGTCGACCGCTCTCGACGCGCACCTGTCGCTTCCCGGCAGCTTCAACGTCGAGAACGCCCTCGCTGCCGCGGCCGCAGCGCGCACGCTCGGGGTCGACGAGGACGCGATCCGCCGCGGGCTCGAAGCGGTGCGGGGCGTACCGGGCCGGTTCGAGGAGATCGACGAGGGACAGCCCTTCCGCGTCATCGTCGACTACGCGCACAAGCCCGCCTCCCTCGAGAACGTGCTCCGCGCGGCGCGAGAGCTCGCGCGGGGCCGGGTCATCTGTGCCTTCGGCTGCGGCGGCGACCGTGACCGTGAGAAGCGGCCGCTGATGGGACGGATCGCCTGCGAGCTCGCGGACGTCGCGATCGTCACCTCCGACAATCCGCGCAGCGAGGAGCCGCTCGCGATCATCGAGGAGGTGCTGTGCGGCGCTCCCGAGCTCGAGGTCGAGCCGGACCGGCGTGCGGCGATCGTCAAGGCGATCGAGGCTGCGCGGGCGGGCGACGTCGTGCTGATCGCGGGCAAAGGACACGAGCAGGGCCAGGAGATCGCGGGCGTGAAGCATCCGTTCGACGACCGTGAAGTCGCGCGCGAAGCTCTCCGCGCCGTTCGCGCATGATCCCGCTTTCACTGGAGGTCGTCGCCCCGCTGGGGGCGCTGCAGGCGGCGGGCTGGACGGACGAGGTGACGGGCGTCCAGGTCGACTCCCGCCGCATCGAGGAGGGCGACCTCTTCGTCGCGGTCGGCGGCGGGGCGGACTTCACCAAGCACGCATTCGCGCGCGGCGCCGCGGCGACGCTGGTTCCGCACGACGCCCATGCGGCGCTCGCGTCGATCGCAGGCGCCGTGCGCGAGCGCAGCGACGCCACCGTCGTCGCGATCACGGGCTCGATGGGCAAGACGACGACCAAGGACATCCTCGGCGCCATCGCGTTTCCGCAGCGCCGGACCATTGCCGCCGAGCGCTCGTACAACAACGAGATCGGCGTCCCGCTGACGCTGTGCCGGATCGACGCGGACACCGAGCTCGTCGTGCTCGAGCTCGCAATGCGCGGCTTTGGCCAGATTGCCGAGCTCAGCTCGTTCGCGCGGCCGCACGTCGGCGTGATCACGATGATCGCGCCCGTGCATCTCGAGAAGGTCGGCACGCTCGAGGGTGTGATCCGCGCGAAGGGCGAGCTGCTTGCGGCGCTGCCGGCGGGCGGCACTGTCGTGGTGCCGGCCGACTTCGCCGTTGAGCGGGACGATCTCCGCGTCGTCCGCGTCGGCCAGGACGTGAAGCTCGAGTCGTTCGACCCGCCGCGCCTGCGCACGTCGCTCGGCGAGGTAGACGTCAACTTCACCGCGCGCCACCTCGCGCAGAACGCGCTCACCGCCGTTGCGACCGCGCACGCCCTAGGACTCGAGATCCCGTCTCGCGTCGACGTCGCGTTTGCCGACTGGCGAAACCAGGAGCTCGAGTTGCCGGGCGGCGGACTCGTCGTCAACGACGCCTGGAACGCGAACCCGATCTCGATGCGCGCGGCGCTCGAGCATCTCGCTGCCCTCGCCGCCGGCCGGCGCCGCGTCGCCGTTCTCGGCGAGATGGCGGAGCTCGGCGACTACGCAGACGAGGGTCATGCCGAGGTCGCGCGCGCCGTGCAGGAGATCGGCGTCGACCTGCTCGTGTCCGTCGGGCCTCGGGCGCGCGCCTACGGCGGCAGGACGGTCGCCGACGCCGCCGAAGCCATCGCCGTGCTGCGCGAGGAGCTTCGACCAGGCGACTGCGTGCTCGTCAAGGGCGCACGTGCGTTGATGCTCGAGCGAGTCGCCGAGGTGCTTGTGGGTGCGCCGGCGTGACCCGCGTCCTGATCGCCGGCATCGTCGCCGGCGTCATTTCGATCCTGGCTGGCCCGCGCTTCATCGAGTTCCTGCGCCGCCGGGAACTCGGCCAGCAGATCCGCGAAGAAGGTCCACAGCGACATGCCGAGAAGCAGGGCACGCCGACGGCCGGCGGGATTCTGATCATCGTCGCCGCCACCGCTGCATTCCTGCTGCTGTCGAAGTACCGCATCACGGGCCTGACGGTGCTGTTCGTGATGCTCGGCTGCGGCGCGATCGGCTTCCTGGACGACTACATCAAGTTCACGCATCGCCGGTCGCTCGGACTGTCCGGCCGCTGGAAGCTGTTCCTGCTGGCGTGCGTCGCTGCCGTTACGGGGTATCTGGCTCACCGCGCGCATCTGCCGCACCTCACGGAGGTGTTGATCCCCGGAACCGGCGCGCGCGTTCCGCTCTCCTACTTCTGGTACGTCTTCGTCTTCTTGGTGATCGCCGGCGCCGCGAACGGCGTCAATCTCAGCGACGGGCTGGACGGGCTCGCCGCAGGCACGGCGATCATCTCGCTCTTCACGTTCACGTCGATGGCGGTCATCGCGTACATCCGCTCGAGCAGGACGCCTGAGCTGCGCAATCCGACGCGCCTCGACCTCGCGATCATCGGCGCGGCGCTGATCGGCGGGGCGGTCGGCTTCCTCTGGTACAACGCGTTTCCGGCGGAGGTGTTCATGGGCGACACCGGAGCGATGGCGCTCGGCGGCGCCCTCGCCGGCTTCGCGATCATGTTCAAGACGGAGCTCTTGCTGCTGCTGATCGGCGGCGTGTACCTGATCGAAGCGCTGTCGGTGATGATCCAGGTCTTCACGTTCAAGTACCTCGGCCGGCGTGTCTTCCTGATGACGCCGATCCACCATCACTTCGAGATGAAGGCCTGGTCCGAGACGAAGATCATGGTCCGGTTCTGGATCCTGGCCGGGATCCTCTGCGCCGCCGGGTTCGCGCTCTTCTACCGCTACTACCTGAAGATCGTGTGAAGCGCGCGCTCGTGTACGGCCTTGCGCGCTCCGGTCTCGCCGCGGCGGCGGCGCTCGAGCGCGACGGCGCCGAGGTCGTGCGCGTCGATCATGAGAACGAGGACGAGCTCGCGCTGCTCGACGGCGTCGACGTGCTCGTGAAGTCGCCCGGCGTTCCCGGGGAGAGGCCGCTCGTCGCGGAAGCGCGCCGGCGGGCGATCCCCGTCTGGTCCGAGATCGAGCTCGGATACCGCCTGTTGCGGCCGCGCCCGTTCATCGGCGTGACGGGGACGAAGGGAAAGACGACGACGACGGAGCTGCTGGGCGCGATCTTCCGGGCGGCGGACCGGCCCGTTGCCGTGGCAGGCAACGTCGGTCGGCCGCTCACGGGAGTCGAGGCGCCCGAGGATGCCTGGGTGGTGTGCGAGCTATCGTCGTTCCAGCTCGAGGACGTGCACGAGCTCGAGCTCGAGGTCGCCGTCCTGCTCAACCTGGAGCCGGACCACCTCGACCGGCACGGGACGTTCGAGCGCTACCGCGATGCGAAGCTCCGCGTCTTCGAGCGTGCTCGGCACCGCGTCGTCCCGAGAGGCTTCGTGCGTCCGAGCCAGAACGTCGACGGCGACTGGATCGAGTTCTCGCCGGAGGATCCGCTCCCCGCCGAGCCGCGGATCCCCGGTGCGCACAATCGTGCGAACGCGGCCGCGGCGACCGCCGCTGCGCGGCTCGCCGGCGTCGCCGACGGCGCGATCGCCGAGGCGTTGCAGACGTTCGCGGGCGTGCCGCACCGGCTCGAGCTCGTCCGCGAGCGAAACGGCGTCCGCTGGGTCAACGACTCGATCGCGACGAACACCCTTGCCGTGCGCCGGGGTGTCGAAGCGTACGACGCGCCGGTGCGACTGATCCTCGGCGGCCGGGCGAAGGGGGAGGACTTCGCTGCGTTCGCCCATGTGCTCGCACGGAACGTGTCTGCGATCTATCTGGTCGGTGAGGCCGCGGACGAGCTCGCGCACGCGCTCGACTCCGCCAGCCGTCCCTACGTACGCGCCGGCACGATCCCGCGCGCGGTCGAGCTGGCCGCCGCGGAAGCAGAGCCGGGCGACGTGGTGCTGCTCTCGCCGGCCTGCGCAAGCTACGACCAGTACGCGGATTTCGAGGAGCGGGGCGAGGACTTCAGGAGGCTGGTGGCGAACCTCCCCTGAAGGTGCGAAGCGTCACGTCTCTGACGCGCCGAGGACGGTGCGAGGCCGGAGGGCACAGTGCGGCGAAGCACGGGCCCGAGAATCGTGCCGTCATCCGCGCGAGGTGGCGACGAAGTCGCCGCGTGAGCCCGGCTCCGCCGGGCGGGAGCCGAAGGCGGTCAGAGGCGTGACGAAACGGGGAGCTGAGTGGCATGTCCTGACGCTGGTCACGCTCGGGTTGACGGCGTTCGGGATCGTGATGGTGTACAGCGCGACGTCGGCGTCGGCCGCGATCGGCGGCGCCAACCCGATGTCGTACCTCGAGCGCCAGGGGACGTTCGCGGTTCTCGGCCTCGTGGGGATGGTCGTGGCGACGCGTTTCGACTACCGGCGGCTGCGCCCGTTCGCGCCCGTGCTCGTGCTGGCAGCGCTGAGCCTCTGCCTCGTCGTGCTCGTCGTCGCACAGCCGGTCAACGGGGCACGGCGCTGGATCGGCTTCGGCCCTGCCTCGTTCCAGCCCTCCGAGCTGGCGAAGCTGGCGCTCGCGATCTGGGTCGCCGCCCACCTGACACGGCGCAAGGCGCCCCAGTCGGTGCGGGAGCTGTGGCGGCCGATCGGGCTGCTCGTCGGCCTCTTCTCGGCGCTGATCCTCGTCGAGCCCGACCTCGGCACGACGATCACCATCTGCGCGATGGTCGCCGCGGTGCTGCTCGTCGCCGGCACCCCGCTCCGCACGCTCTCGTCGGGTCTGGCGATCGCCGCGATGCTGGGGCTGCTCGCCGTCTGGATCGAGCCCTACCGGCGGGCGCGCGTGTTCTCGTTCCTCGATCCGTGGCACGACGCCCAGGGGGCCGGTTTCCAGATCGTCCAGGCGCAGATCGGCCTCGGCTCCGGTGGCCTCTTCGGCGACGGGCTCGGGCAGGGCGTGCAGAAGATCCACTACCTGCCGGAGGCGCACACGGACATGATCTTCGCGGTCATCGGCGAGGAGCTCGGGCTGTTGGGAGCGACGGCGCTGATCGCCGCGTACGCCGCCTTCGCCTGGGCGGGGCTGAAGGTCGCGCTCGAGTGCAAGGACCCGTTCGGCAAGCGGCTCGCGGCGGGCCTGACCGCGCTCGTTTGCGGGCAGGCGGCGATCAACCTCGCCGCCGTCCTGGGCCTCGCGCCGCTGACCGGGATTCCGCTGCCGTTCGTGTCCTACGGTGGCTCGTCTCTCGTTGTCGAGCTCGTGGCGGTCGGGGTGCTCCTTAACATCGCGGGCGGTGGACGAGCAACGGCGGCAGCCAAGCGTTCTGATCGCGGCCGGGGGAACGGCCGGCCACGTGCTGCCGGCGCTGGCGGTGGCGGACGAGCTGCGCGAGCGGGGAGCGCTCGTGACGTTCGCCGGGTCGCCGGAGCGCGTCGAAGCGCAGCTCGTTCCTGACGCCGGGTACGAGATCGACTTCTTCCGCATCTCGGGCCTGCCGCGCCGCCCGTCGCCCGCGCTCGCGCGCGCCGTCCTGCTCGCCGGAGCAGCTCCGCGTGCCTGCGCGCGCATCCTCGAGCGCCGGCGGCCGGAGGTCGTGCTCGGCGGTGGCGGTTACGTCTCAGGCCCGATGGTCTACGCGGCGTGGCGCAAACGCATTCCTGCTGCGCTGTCGGAGGCGGACGCGCACCTCGGGCTCGCGAACCGACTTGCGGCGCCGTTCGCGGGGCGCGTCTTTCTCTCCTACCCGATCAGCGGGCGCAGCGGCGCAAAGTACCGCGTGGTCGGTCGCCCGGTGCATGCGCGCGAGCAAGTGCCGCGCGGGGAGGCGCGGCGCCGGTTCGGACTGCCTGCCGGGGGACGCGTGCTGCTCGTGCTCGGCGGCAGCCAGGGCGCGGCTGCGCTGAACGACCTCGCGCTCGACGCGTTCGCGCGCTCGGGCCCGCCGGTGTTGCATCTCTGCGGACCGCGCTACTACGACGCGCTGCGCGATCGACCGCAACGCGACGACTATCGCTTGCTCGGCTGGACGGACGACCTGGCGGGTGCGCTCGCGGCCTCGGATTTGATGCTCGGCCGCGCCGGCGGCTCGGTATGGGAGGCAGCGGCTGCAGGGCTCCCGGCGATTCTCGTTCCTTCGCCGAATGTCACGGCGGATCATCAGACCAAGAACGCGCGGCATTTCGAGCACGGAGGCGGAGCGGTCGTCGTGGCGGAACGGGAGCTCTCCCGCGTGCCGGAGCTGGTGCAGGCGCTGCTCGCGGACGAGGCGCGGCTGGCGCTGATGGCCGAACGGATGCGCTTGCTCGCGAGGCCGGATGCGGCGCGCGTGATCGCGGAGGAACTCATTGCTCTCGCCGCTTGAAGGTCGGCGGATCTGGTTCGTCGGGATCGGCGGCGCAGGGTTGTCGGCCTATGCGCAGATCGCCGCCGCGTGGGGAGCGGAGGTCGGCGGCTGGGATCGCGTCGACACGCCGTACCTCGAGCCGCTGCGGGCACACGAGCTCGTGATCGCTCCCGAGCCGGTGGTCCGCGGGGATGGATGGGAGATCGTCGTCTCGTCGGCGTATCCGGGCGTTGCGGGAACGTCGAGGGCGGAGTTCCTCGCCGAACTGGTCGCGCTGCGCGACGCGATCGTCGTCGCCGGCGCGCACGGGAAGACGACGACCAGCGGGATGATCGCCTTCGTGCTCCGGCAGCTCGGCCGCGATCCGGCGTACGCGATCGGCGGCGAGATCCCGCAGCTGGAGGGCAACGCAGGCACGGGCGAGGGTTGGTTCGTCGTCGAGGGCGACGAGTCCGACCGGACGATCGCCGCGCTACGTCCACAGATCGCCGTCGTGCTCAACGTCGAGCTCGACCACCACAGCGAGTTCGGGTCGCTCGCCGAGATGCAGCGTCTCTTCGACGAGTGGACGGCGCACGTGCCGCACGTCGTGCGCGCGGGCGACCTCGAGCCGGTCGACGTGGAGCTGGGTGTAGCCGGCGAGCACAACAAGCGCAACGCGGCTGCCGCGCTCGCCGCGCTCGAGCTCGCCGGCGTCTCGCGGACGGAGGCGTTGCCCGTGCTCGCGGAGTTCCGGGGCGCGGGCCGCAGGCTCGAGCTGCGCGGCGAGGCGCGAGGAGTACTCGTGTACGACGACTACGCGCATCATCCGTCCGAGATCGCGGCCGTCCTGGACGCGGTACAGGAACTGTCCGGGGGACGCGTGCTCGTCCTCTTCCAGCCGCATCTCTACTCGCGAACGCTTCATCTCGCGCACGAGTTCGGACGAGTGCTCGCGGCGGCGGATGCGGTGGCGGTCGCCGATGTCTATCCCGCCCGGGAGCAGCCCGTCGAGGGCGTGACCGGCAAGCTCGTCGTCGACGCAGTATCGGACGCACGTCCCGGCGCAGTGGTCGCCTGGACTCCGTCCGCGGGCGAAGGTGCACGCTGGCTCGCGAAGCTCGCCCGGGAGGGCGACGTCGTGCTGACGGTCGGCGCCGGCGACGTCGACGCCTGCGTGCCGACGATTCTCGAGGCGCTGGCGTGAAGATCGAGGAGAACGTCTCGCTTGCACGGTTGACGACGCTGGGGACGGGCGGCCCGGCGCGGTTCTTTGCACGGCCGGAGACGCTCGCCGAGCTCGAGCAGGTGCTGCGCTTTGGACACGAACATGGGGTCGGCGTCGCAGTGGTCGGCCTCGGCTCGAACCTGCTCGCTGCGGACGAGGGAGTCGAGAGGCTCGTGCTCAGGCTCGCCGGTGAGCTCGCAGATCTCGCCGTCGACGGAGAGCGCGTGGTCGCGGGCGGCGGCGCGACGAACGCGGTCGTCCTGCACCGAGCTCGCGCCGCCGCGCTCGGCGGCTTCGAGTTCGCGTCCGCCATCCCCGGGACGATCGGCGGGGGCGTCTGGATGAATGCCGGCGCCTACGGAGGCGACTTCGCACAGGTGCTCGAACGGGCGCTCGTCGTCACCGCGGGCGGGTCGACGTGGCACACCCCCGAGGAGCTGGGCCTCACATACCGGCATTCCGATCTCGAGCACGGCCGGGTCGTCGCGCAGGCAGAGCTGCGGCTGACGCCGCGTCCGGCGGAGGAGATCAAGACGCTCGTCTCGGAGCTTCAGGCCCGGCGCAAGGCCGCCCAGCCGACGAACAGGCGCACGTTCGGGAGCGTCTTCAAGAACCCCGAGCACGAGCTGACCGCCGGCCGGATGCTCGAGGCCTGCGGGCTGAAGGGACATCGGATCGGCGGCGCTCAGATCTCGCCGCTGCACGCGAACTTCATCGAGAACGCCGGTGGGGCGCGGACCGCGGACGCCGTCGCGCTGATGGTCGAAGCGCGACGTCGCGCGCGCGAGCAGTTCGGCGTCGAGCTCCGGCACGAGGTCGAGCTCCTGGGGCTGCCGGAGCTGCCGGAGTAGGAGCGGCATGCGGCGCGGCGAAGTCCGCCGCGTGAGCCGGAAGCCTGGCCAGCAGCTGCGTGCGCGCGTAGCCGTCCTCCCTCTGCCCGCACCGCCTCGCCTCGCGGTCCTGGCACCGAGTGGGCGCTCGCTCGTCACCGGACTCGTGCTCGCGGCGTTGTGTGCGCTTGCGTACGTCGGCGGGCGTGAGACGTCCGTCTTCGCTGTGCGCACGGTCGTCGTGACCGGCGCGCCGGCTCCCCTCGCCGCGAAGGTTCGACGGGCACTGCTGCCGCTGGACGGCACCAGTCTCGTCGCACTCCGCCGGCGTGACGTGGAGCGTCTCGCCACGGCGTTGCCTCGGGTGGAGTCGGTCACCTACGACCGCGCGTTCCCGCACACGCTGCGAGTGTTCGTACGCCCGGAGCGGCCGCTCGCGGTACTGCGGAGCGGGCCCTCGTCGTGGTTGATCTCGAGGACTGGACGAGTGGTGGCGCGGCTTCCGCGGCGTGCGCTGCCGTCGCTACCGCGCATCTGGGAGCCACAGTCGGTCTCGGTGACACTCGGCAGCCCGCTCGCAGTCGGCGGCGGAGCAGCCGAGGTCGCGGCGCTGGCCCCCGTTTCGGCAGCCGGCCTGCGCGGCCGGATCGCGACCGTCAAGGTCGACGGCACGCAGATCACGTATGTGCTCCGCGGCGGCATCGAGTTGCGTGTCGGGCACGCCGCGAACCTTCTGCTCAAGCTCGCAATCGCGCGCAGGATCCTCGACACGACCGCGGTGGCCGGTTATCTCGACGTGAGCGTCCCCGAGCGGCCCGTAGCCGGCACCAACCCTCAAGTCTTAGGTTGAGCTTTAGAGTTGAGGCTCGCCGATCCTGTTGACAACACAGACATCAACTCGTACCCTGAGGCGTTGCACGGGCTTCGACTGCCCCTATTCTCCACTACAGCTTGAGGTCGAGGCGACTTGAGATGAGCAACCAGTCCGGCAATTACCTGGCCGTAATCAAGGTCGTCGGCGTCGGCGGCGGCGGCACGAACGCAGTGACGCGCATGGTCGAGGCCAGCCTGTCCGGCGTCGAGTTCGTCGCCGTCAACACGGACCAGCAAGCGCTGCTGATGTCGGAAGCCGACGTCAAGATTCCGGTGGGGACGCAGCAGACGCGCGGTCTCGGCGCCGGCGCAGATCCAGCGGTTGGTCTCGCTGCGGCAACCGAATCACGCGACGAGCTGAAAGACGCGCTCAAGGGCGCCGACATGGTGTTCATCACCGCCGGCGAGGGCGGAGGAACGGGCACGGGCGGCGCACCCATCCTCGCCGAGTTGTCGCGTGAGGTCGGTGCACTCACGGTCGGTGTCGTCACGCGGCCGTTCACGTTCGAGGGACGCAAGCGCGCGCAACAGGCGGAGCAGGGGATCCAGAACCTCGGCGACCAGGTCGACACGCTGATCGTGATCGAGAACGACCGCCTGCTTCAGGTCGTCGAGAAGCGGACGTCGATCGTCGAAGCGTTCCGGATGGCGGACGACATCCTGCGCCAGGGCGTCCAGGGAATCACCGACCTGATCACCGTTCCGGGCCTGGTCAACCTCGACTTCGCCGACGTGCGGACGATCATGAGCGAGGCCGGCTCGGCGCTGATGGGGATCGGGAGCGCGGCGGGCGAGAATCGCGCCGCCGAGGCCGCGCGCGCCGCCGTGTCGTCGCCGCTGCTCGAGGCGTCGATCGAGGGCGCCACCGGGATCCTGCTCAACATCACCGGCGGCTCGGACCTCGGCCTGTTCGAGGTCAACGAGGCCGCCGAGGTGGTGACCAGCGCCGCCGACCAGAACGCGAACGTCATCTTCGGCGCGGTCATCGACGATTCCAAGAGCGAGGAGGTCACGGTGACGGTGATCGCCACCGGCTTCGGGACGCGACGCCGGCGCCCACGCCGCGGCGAGCTCCCGCCGCTTCCCGGCGGAGAAGAGCCGCCGCTGCCGCGCGAGCCCCGCGAGCAGCGGCCGTTCGAGGGTCCCGACGACCTCGACGTCCCGAGCTTCCTGCGCGAGGACTGAAACGCGTTTCGTGGGAAAGGTTTACGCGCTGCGTCGTGCGGCCAGAAACCTCCTGCCCTCATAGGGTCGACGCCGCAGTTGACCCAACGACCCGGTCCAGCCGCTCCGGTTGTCTCTCTGATTTAGAGGAATGACCGGAGCGGCCCCCGTTCTCGCTTCCTCGATCGCCGTCGGCTCCCGGCCGGCGGAGCCGGCCTCCGCCGACGGCTCGGCCCGCTGGCCGCGCTCCAACGGGCGGGCCGTATGTCGATACTGTCCCGCCCGTCTACGCACGCCCAGCGGGCCGTCGAGAAACCGAGAAGACGCGTTAGCTAGGGCAGGCTTCATTAGCATCGCTGTCCGTGGCGCAGACGCTTCTCCGCACGCCCCTGTATGAGCAGCATGTCGCGCTCGGCGCTCGGCTCGTTCCGTTCGCCGGCTGGGAGATGCCCGTGCAGTACGAGGGCGTGATCCCGGAGCACCGGGCCGTCCGCGGCGACTGTGGCGTCTTCGACGTCTCGCACATGGGCGAGTTGATGATCGAGGGCCCGCGGGCCGAGGAGTTCCTCCAGAGCCTGCTCTCGAACGACCTCACGAAGATCGGCGACGGTGAGGCGCAGTACACGCTGCTCACCAACGAGCAGGGCGGGATCATCGACGACCTGATCGTCTACCGCGAGGAGCGAACGCGATTCCTGCTCGTCGTCAACGCCTCGAACAAGGACGCGGACTACCGCTGGTTGAAGGATCGCGAGCATCGCGGCTCCGAGGTCACCGACGTCTCCGACGAGTACGCGCTGCTCGCGGTGCAAGGGCCGCGCTCGTTCGCGCGGCTCGGCATCGACGAAGGCACGCCGTTCACCTGGGAGATGGGCGAGCTCGACGGCGTCGAGGTGATGATCAACCGCACCGGCTACACGGGCGAGAAGGGCATGGAGCTGGCGTGCATGGCGGAGGACGCGCCGGCGCTCTGGGACGCCGTTCTCGCCCGCGGCGCCACGCCCTGCGGGCTCGGCGCGCGCGACACGCTTCGGCTCGAAGTCTGCTACCCGCTGCACGGGAACGACATCACGCCGGAGACCGATCCGATCTCCGCAGGGCTTGGCTGGGCCTGCGCGCTCGAGAAGGACTTCACGGGTGTCGAGGTTCTGCGACGGGTGAGGGCCGACGGGCCGGAGCGCCGACTCGTTGCATTCGTCATGGACGAGAAGGCGATCCCACGGCAAGGGATGCCGATCGGCGGCGGCGGCGGCGTGACGTCCGGGTCGCATTCGCCGATGCTGGACGTCGGCATCGGTCTCGGCTACGTCCCGGCCGCTCTGGCGAAGCCGGACACCGAGTTGACGATCGACGTACGCGGCCGACCGCGGCGCGCACACGTGGTGAAGAAGCCCATCTACAAGAAGGAGAACGAGTGACCCACCCGGCCGTTGTCGGCGGCGCCTGGCCCGCGATCACGCGGCGCGCTGCCGCGTCCTCAGTCGCACCCGGGCTAATCAGCCCGGGTGCTCCCGTGAGCGCCGAAGGCGCGAGCGCCATTGCATCGCTTGGTGCTCGCGAACCAGGCATCCACCACAACGACCGGGAGGATCACTAGTGGCGGCAGCGGAGTCGTATCCCGACGACCTCAAGTACCACTCCGAGCACGACTGGGCGCGCGTCGACGGCGACGAGGCGACGCTCGGGATCACGTGGTACGCACAGGACGCGCTCGGAGAGCTCGTCCACTACGAGCCGCCCGACGACGGGTCCACGGTCTCGAGGGACGAGTCCTACGGGGAAGTCGAATCGGTGAAGGCGGTGTCGGACCTGATCTCTCCGCTCTCAGGGGAGGTGCTCGAGGTGAACTCGAAGGTCGTGGACGCGCCCGAGACGGTGAACGAGGATCCCTACGGCGAGGGCTGGCTGATCCGCATCCGCTTGACCGACCCGACGCAAGTCGACTCGCTGCTCGACGCCGCCGCCTACAAGCAGCTCGTCGAGTCGCAGTGAGCTATCTGTCGCTGACCGACGCCGACCGTGAGGCGATGCTCGAGGCGATCGGCGTCGGTGCGATCGACGAGCTGTTCCGCGACATCCCGGCCGGCGTGCACTTCGACCGTGAGCTCGACCTCGAGCCGCCGCTCACCGAGGCGGAGCTGCAGCGGCACATGGAGGCGCTCGCGGCACGCAACGTCGACACGACGCGCGAGCTCTCGTTCCTCGGCGCGGGAATCTACGACCACTACGTGCCGGCGGTCGCGGACGCCGTCATCCAGCGCGGCGAGTTCCTGACGGCGTACACGCCGTACCAGCCCGAGATGTCCCAGGGCGTGCTCCAGGCGATCTTCGAGTACCAGACCGTGATCTGCGAGCTGACCGGAATGGACGTCTCGAACGCCTCCGGCTACGACGGCACGACCGTTGCCGCCGACGCGTGCTTCATCGCCCAGCATGCGACCGGCCGCTCGAAGGTCGTCGTCACGGAGGCGACCAATCCGCAGGTCCGTCAGGTCATCAAGACGTACGCGCCGGGATTCGGCCTGGAGATCGTCGAGGTCCCCCATGCAGGCGGGGCGACGGACCCGGACGCCGTAGCCGCCGCGGCGCAAGACGCCGCAGCCGTGCTCTTCCAGCAGCCGAACTTCTTCGGCGTGCTGGAGCCGGCGCCGGATTTGGCGCAGTCGGCGAACGACGCCGGCGCGCTTGCGGTCGCGCACGTCGACCCGATGTCGCTCGGCGTGCTCGAGGCGCCGGGCAACTACGGCTGTGCGATCGCGATCGGCGAGGGCCAGGGCACGGGTAACTACCCCGCGTTCGGCGGCCCGCACTACGGCTTCCTCGCCGCGCGCGGCGAGTTCATCCGCCGCATGCCCGGCCGGATCATCGGTGAGACGACCGACCTGGACGGAGAGCGCGGCTACGTGCTGACGTTGCAGACCCGCGAGCAGCACATCCGTCGCGAGAAGGCCACCTCCAACATCACGACGAACCAGACGCTGCTGGCGCTCCAGGGACTCGTGGGGCTGTCATGGCTCGGGCCGCAGGGTTTGCGCGACGTGGGGGAGACCTGCATGTCCCTCGCCGCCTACGCGCAGGGCAAGCTCGGCCTCGAGCTGGTGTTTCCAGAACGGACAACGTTCAAGGAGTTTGCCATTCGCGTCGGACGGAGTGCCCGCGACGTGATCAGCTCGGCACGCAAGCACGGCGTCCACCCCGGCTACGCGCTCGGACGGGACTACCAAGGGCTCGACGACGCACTGCTGATCTGCGTGACGGAGAAGCGCTCGCCCGCGGACATCGACCGCCTCGCCCAGGTGCTTGCGGAGGTGCGCGCGTGAAGCTGATCTTCGAGAAGTCGCAGCCCGGACGTCGCGGGGGAGCGCCGCCGCGCCACGAAGGTCTCCCGGACGCGCCGGTCCCCGACGAGCTGCGCCGAGCCGAGCCGCCGCGGCTGCCCGAGCTCGCGGAGCCCGAGATCCTGCGCCACTTCACCGAGTTGTCGACGCGCAACTACGGCATCGACACGGGCTTCTATCCGCTTGGCTCCTGCACGATGAAATACAACCCGCGCGTCAACGAGCGGATCGTGGCGCTCCCCGGCTTCGCGCACGTGCACCCGCTGCAGGACGAGGGCTCGTCCCAGGGCGCCCTCGAGCTGATGTGGCGGCTGCAGGAGATCCTGAAGGAGATCACCGGCCTCGACGCGTGCTCGTTGCAGCCGGCGGCGGGATCGCAAGGCGAGCTGACCGGCCTGCTGCTGATGCGCGCCTACTACCGCGACCGCGGCGAGGACGAGCAGCGCCGCAAGATCGCCATCCCCGACACGGCGCACGGGACGAACCCCGCGTCCGTGACGATGGCCGGCTACGAGCTGACGCCGGTGAAGACCGATCCGCGGGGCAACATCGACGTCGACGACCTGGCCGCGAAGGTCGACGAGCATACGGCCGGCCTGATGCTGACCAATCCGTCGACGCTGGGGCTCTTCGACGAGAACATCGAGCGGATCCGCGACATCTTCCACGGGGTCGGCGCACTCATGTACTACGACGGCGCGAATCTCAACGCCGTGTGCGGGATCTCGCGGCCCGGCGACATGGGGTTCGACATCGTGCACATCAACTTGCACAAGACGTTCTCGCAGCCGCACGGCGGCGGCGGGCCGGGCGGCGGCCCGATCGTCGTCCGCAAGCTGCTGGCGCCGTTCCTGCCGGTGCCCGACATCGTTCGCGGCGCCGACGCGTTCCGGCTCGACTATGACCGGCCCAAGTCGATCGGCAAGGTGCGCGGGTTCACGGGCCCGTTCGGGGTGTTTGTGCGCTCGTACGCCTACATCCGTACCTACGGGCCGAAGCTGCGCGAGATGAGCGAGGTCGCCGTGCTGAATGCCAACTACCTGCTCGCCCGGCTCAAGGACACGTACGACCTGCCTTTCGACCGGCTGTGCATGCACGAGTTCGTGCTCAGTGCGCGGCGGCTGAAGCGCGAGCACGGCGTGACCGCGCTCGACGTCGCCAAGCGGTTGATGGACTACGGCTTCCACCCGCCGACGATCTACTTCCCGCTGATCGTTCCCGAGGCGCTGATGATCGAGCCGACCGAGACCGAGGCGAAGGAGACACTCGATGCGTTCGTCGAGGCGATGCTCGCGATCGCGCGTGAGGCCGAGGAGGACCCCGATGTCGTCAAGAACGCGCCGACGTCACGCCCGGTGCGCAGGCTCGACGAGGTGAAGGCGGCGAAGCAACCGATCGTGCGCTACCTGTTCGAGGAGCACCCGCCGGCGCATCGCGAGCCCGCCGCGGCGGGGATCGACGCAGCGCCCAAGGGCGTTTAGGCGGCGCGCGCGAGCGTTGCCAGCAGGCGCAGCGGCATCCCCTCGCGGCCGTTGGCCCATACGCCGCCGACCAGCCGCCTCGCAGTCAGCCGCGATGTCGTGAGCACGGCGCGGTCGACAATGCCGCGCCGCAGGCCGTAGCGCTCGAGCAGCTCCGCAGGCAGAAGACCCACGCTCGCCCGGGCGAGTGCACGCGCGCCGGGCTTCAGCGGCAGCGGGACGGGTGGGTCGAGGACGATGTCCGCAACCGCGTGGGCGTCCGCGCCGAGCGTCAAGACGTCACCGGCGAGCAGCGCATGCCGATAGTCCTCGAACTCTGCGTACGTCCGCGGCAGCACGTGCTCCGGCACGCCGAACACGCGCGCGACCATGCGCATCTCGCGGTGGAAGCCCTCTTTCTCGTCCTCGCCGAGACGGCGCACGCAGGCGTCGTACATCGCGATCCCCGTGTCGACGAGCGTCGCGTGCACCCACAGCTGCAGCTCGGGATCGCCGGCAGCGTAGGACGTCCCGCGGAGGAACGGGCCGACATCGTCGCCCAGGCGGCCTCGAACGTAGGCATGCGCCCGCTGCGTGGCCGCCCCGGCGGCGTCCGCCTGCGTCTTCGTGCCGAAGACGATCGTGTACAGGGCGCGCATCGTCCGTGCGAGCCGGACGAGCGGCTCCTCACGGTACCCCGAGTGCCCGACGATTCCCGCCGCGACGAGCGGATGCGCCGCCTGCATCAGAAGGGCGCGACCACCGCCGAGCATCAGCACCGGCTCGTTCGCCACCCGGCGGATCACGCTGTCCTCGGCGAAATAGCCCCGCACGTAGACCTCGACCCCGAGGGTAGCCTGAAGCCATGGAAACCCCGGCGCCTTGGAGACCTCGAACCAGGTCCTGCTCGCGACCAAGTTCGGCAACGAGCGCAGCTCCGAGGGGACGTGGGTCGGGATCAACGACCGGCCCGAGTACGTGCACCCCGCGTGCGAAGCCTCCCTCCAGCGGCTCGGCACGGACGACATCGACCTCTACTACCAGCACCGCGTCGAAGCCGACACGCCGATCGAGGAGACCTCGGCGCTATGGCCGTGAAGCTGGCCGACGAGGAACTCGAGCGGCTCGAGGAGGCGTTCCCGCGCGGCGTCACGGCGGGCGACCGCTACGCGAACATGTCCACCGTCAACCGCTGACGTCTGTAACGAAACCGAGTCCCGAAGGACTACAAGGCGTGGAGAAAATCAGAAAATCAGAGCAGGAGTGGCGTCAGGAACTGACGCCCGACCAGTACCGGGTCCTTCGCCAGAAGGGCACCGAGGCGCCGTTCAGCGGCGAGTTGGATCACGTCTTCGAGCCCGGCACGTACCACTGCGCCGGCTGCGGCGCCGAGCTCTTCGTCTCGGAGACGAAGTACGACTCGGGCTGCGGCTGGCCGGCGTTCTACGCACCGGCGAGCGGCGACGCCGTCGAGGAAGAGACCGACACGACCTACGGGATGGTCCGCACGGAGGTGCTGTGTGCGTCGTGCGGCGGCCATCTCGGGCACGTGTTCCCCGACGGGCCGCACCCCACCGGCCTGCGGTACTGCATCAACTCAGCGGCATTGAAGCTGGAGGAGGAGTAGTGGTGAAGACCGCAACGTTCGGCGCCGGCTGTTTCTGGGGCGTCGAAGCCGCGTTCCGCCAGCTCGACGGCGTCACGAAGACGCGCGTCGGCTATTCGGGCGGGACGCTCGACAATCCGACCTACGAGGACGTGTGCTCGCACACGACCGGCCACGCCGAGGTCGTCGAGGTCAGGTACGACCCCGAGGAAATCTCCTACGACGAGCTGCTGGACGTCTTCTGGCACAAGCACGACCCGACACAGCTGAATCGGCAGGGCTGGGACATCGGCGACAACTACCGCAGCGCGGTGTTCGTCCACGACGAGGAGCAGCGCGCAGCCGCCGAAGCGTCGAAGCAACGTGAGCAGAGCAACTGGTCGCGTCCGATCGTGACGGAGGTCACGCCGGCGCAGACGTTCTACGAGGCAGAGGACTACCACCAGCAGTACCTCGAGAAGCGCGGGCGCGCGAGCTGTACGCCGGCGCTTCGCCGCTCGGCTTAGTAACGCCGACCGAGCAGACATCTTGGGCGGCGAGCGTCGCGACGCCTGTCGCGGTCACGGCGATCGCCGCCATCCACAAGGTCGTCGAAGTCCCCAGGTGGGTGGCGACGAAGCCGGTCACGGCGGGCTCAGGAACGCCCCCGCCGCCCCACCGACGAAGCGATGCCGCGGCAGCCGGTCGGCGATCACGCCGCCGGCGAGCATGAAGATGACGGTTGGCAGCATTCGAGCCGCGAGCACCAAAGACATCGCCGACGGGGACTGATGGACCCCGATCACGGCGAAGGCGACGGCGATCGGCGCCATCCCGGTGCCGATCAGCGACGCGAACTGCGCCGTGAAGAGCAGTCGAAACGAAGGTCTCGCAGCGGCCGGACGGCACGAGACCTCGAGGCGAGCGCCGGCACCGACGGACGGCAGGGACCGCTCACCGGCGCGGCATCACCCGATCGAGGCACCTATCACGCGTAGAAAGTGACGCCGAGCTCCCTCGAACGGGGGACTGCGCGCCCGGGGGCCGTAATGGACGATGTAGGCATGACTCGCGTCTCTGCGGACGCGGAGCAGCTGGTGCAGATCACGCTGCTCGGGGAAGCGATCGAGTTCCTACCGGTCGCCGTGTTCGTGTTCGACGAGGTGGGGCGCTACGTCGCGGTCAACGAGCACGCCTCGCGGATCACCGGCTACACCCGCAAGGAGCTCCTCGGCAAGCGGCTGGGGCAGCTGGCAGACGAGTCCGCTGTGGCCCTCGCCGCCTACCGGGAAGTGGCGGAAGGCCGCGCGAGCGAGGCTTCGACGCGGGTCCGGCGGAAAGACGGCACGGTCGCCGAGCTGCAGTTCCGCGGCGGCCGGACGACCATCGGCGGCATCCCCTTCTACGTCGGGGTCGCCTGGGAAGCCGCGTAGCGCGGCTCGGCCGCGAGCTGCCCGCACGCCGCGGCGATGTCGCGTCCTCGCGTCAGTCGCACAGTCGCGACGAGGCCGCGCTGCATCAGCGCGTCGCGGAACGCCTCGATCGCAGCGCGTGACGAACCCTCGTACATACCGGTGGGGTTGTACGGGATCAGGTTCACCTTGTAGATCTGCGGATCGAGCAGCTCCGCCAGCTCGATCGCGTGCGTGTAGTGGTCATTGACGCCGCGGAGCATCACGTACTCGACGAAGACCTTCCGGTTTCGGAGCGTCGAGTAGCGCTCGCACTGCGCCAGCACGTCGCGCAAGGAGAAGCGGTCGTTCACGGGCATGATCTCGCTCCGAAGCTCGTCGTTCGGCGCGTGGAGCGAGAGCGCCAGGCGGATCGGCTCGTCCACCTCGTCCACGAAACGACGCAGGCCCGGGAGCCAGCCGACGGTCGAGACCGTCGTGCGGCGGTGCGTGATGCCGAGATCGGGAAGCCGGCGGGCCGAGTCGACGACCGCGTCGACGTTCAGCATCGGCTCGCCCATGCCCATGTAGACGAGGTGGTCGATCGCCTCCAGACGGCGGAAGTACAGAGCCTGATCCAGGATCTCGGACGCGGTGAGGTTGCGTCCGAAGCGCATCTGCCCCGTCGCGCAGAACGTGCAGGTCAGCGGGCAGCCGGACTGCGACGAGACGCACACCGAGCGGCGCCCGTCGCGGAAGCGCATCAACACCGCTTCGACCGGATGCCCGTCGGCCGTATGAAAGAGCACCTTGAGCGTTCCGTCGCGCGCGAGCGACTCGCGCTCGATGCCGAGCGTCGAGAAGGGCACCTCGGCCATGAGCCGCGCGCGCAGCAGCGCGGGCACGTTCGTCATCTCGTCGTAGGAATGCGCGCCGCGCGCGGTCCATTCCCAGACCTGGCGTGCGCGATAAGCGGGCTCGCCCGCGAGGGCGACGTCCAGACGGTTCAGATCCACGCGTCTACGGTAGCGTCGCGAGAACCTGCTGCTTGAGCGCGATCGCCTCCCTGAGCCGGACGGTGCTGTTCGAGCGAACCGTCTGCTTGTCGTCCTGCACGGCCTGGTCGAGGGACGCCGCGGCGGCCTCGGCGACGGGCAGCTCGGACTGTCCCAACAGCCTGATCGTCAGGCCGAGCAGCGTCTGGGAGTTCACGAGGTGCGCCTTCCGCGTCTTGGTCTTCGGCAGCGCGGCTCGCTCCTCCACCACTGCCCGGCCGATGACGGTGCGGAGGCCCGCCGCGGCGCCGTGGTCGAGCAGCTGGACTGCAGCGGTCGTCGACGCGAGTGCCTGGCCGAGGAGATCGAGCGAGCGGAGCTGCGCGGCGCGCGCGTCGTAGGTGAGTGCCTCGTCGATCAGCGTCTCCAGGATCTGCTTCTCACTGTCCACCATCTCGACCGGCGCGATCTCGAACCGCGTGTTGTTGAGGATCCGCTGGGACTTCGTGAGGTTCGACCGGAACGCCTTCGCGTTTGCGCCGCCGCGGCGCGCGGCATTCTCGAACGCCAGCGCTTGGCTGAGGTGGCTGCGCAGCTCGGCGCGCGCGTCGCTGCGCGCCGGACGTCCTGCAGAGGCGGCGGCGAGCGCCAGCAGCGTCGCGAGGGCGGCGGCGAGGACTGGGCGCACGCCCGGATCCTACGCAGATAGCCTGACGCCGATGGCCGTTCCGGAAGCGCCACTTCGAAAGACCGACGCCGGGCTCGTTCCGGAGGGCGACGGCTGGTTCGTCGTCAACGCCCGTGAGGCGGCGTGGAAGACGGGCGACTTCGGCGCCTACACGCGCTTCCAGGGCGACGTGAGCTTCCCGCAAATCGGGATCAACATCGGTGTGCTCGATCCGGGCCAGCCGGGCTGCATGTACCACCGGGAGGAGAACCAGGAGGACTTCCTCGTCCTGCACGGCGAGTGCCTGCTGCTGGTCGAAGGGGAGGAGCGGCAGCTGCGCGCCTGGGACTTCGTGCACTGTCCGGCGTGGACCGATCACGTCTTCGTCGGCGCCGGCGATGGGCCGTGCACGATCCTCGCGATCGGCGCACGCCTGGGGAAGGGCCTCTTCTACCCGCGTGAAGACGTGGCGCTCCGGCGCGGTGCCGGCGTCGAACAGGAGACCTCGAGCGGCGACGAGGCGTATGCGCGCTTCGCCGAGGACGTCGACACGCCGTACCGGAAAGGCTGGCTAGGCTCCGACGCGTGATCGACCTGCGCTCCGACACGGCCACGAAGCCGACAAGCGGCATGCGCGAGGCGATGGCGAACGCCGAGGTCGGCGACGAGCAGAAACGCGAGGACCCGACGGTCAACGAGCTCGAGCGGCGGACCGCCGAGCTGCTCGGCCAGGACGAAGCCGTCTACCTCCCGACGGCATCGATGGCGAACCAGATCGCGCTTCGCATCCTCACCGAGCCGGGTGACGAGCTGCTGGCGGAGGAGAACGCGCACATCCTGCTCTCCGAGCAGGGCGGCCCGGCCGTGCATTCCGGGCTGGTCACGCGCGCCATCCGCACCGAGGCGGGACGCTTCGCGGGGGACGACGTACGCAACCTGATGCGTGACCGCACCTCGATGCACATGTCGCGCACGCGCGTCGTCGCCGTCGAGAACACGCACAACTCCTCCGGGGGACGCTGCTGGCGGATGGAGGAGATCGACGACGTCGTCGGCACGGCGAGGGAGCTCGACCTCGTGGCGCACCTCGATGGTGCGCGGCTTCTGAATGCCTCGACCTCGACCGGGATCGCAGCTGCGGACTACGGCCGGCGCTTCGACACCGTCACGCTCTGCCTGAGCAAGGGGCTCGGCTGCCCGTTGGGCGCGCTGCTCGCGACATCGCACGAGCGCGCGTGGAACGCGCGGCGCGGCAAGCATCTGATGGGCGGCGCGATGCGCCAGGCGGGCATCGTCGCCGCGGCGGGGATCTATGCACTCGACCACCACGTCGAGCGGCTTGCCGACGACCATGCGCGCGCACGCCGCTTGGCCGAGGCGCTGCACGATGCCGGCGTCCCCGTGAGCCTCGAGCAGGTGGAGACGAACTTCGTTCAGGTCGACGTTGGTCCGCTCGGACTGACACGCGAGGAGGCGATGTCTCGGCTGAAGGACGCGGGCGTCCTGCTCTCGACGACCGTCTGGCCGACGAAGCTGCGCGCGGTCACCCACCTCGACGTGACGGACGACGACATCGACGCCGCGATCGACGCGATCCCGCACGCGTTGGGAGTCCTTGCGCGCGCCTGACGAGCTCGCGCTGGAGCTCCGCCGGATCATCGGCAAGGCGCAGGCGGAGAAGCGCGTCCCGTCGATCGCGGCTGCAGTGGTGCGCGACGGCGAAACGATCTGGGCCGACGCGGTCGGACTCGCCGACGCCGAGGGCGGCGTCGGCGCGACGCCGAATCATCAGTACCGCGTCGGCTCGATCACGAAGACGTTCACCGCGGTGGCGGTGATGCAGCTTCGGGCCGAGGGCGAGCTCGACCTCGAGGATCGCCTGGATGCGCACATCCCGGTTCCTGCGCACGGCGCTCTCACGATCCGACGGATGCTGGCGCACGCGTCGGGCCTGCAGCGCGAGATCCCAGGCGAGGTGTGGGAGACCCTCGAGTTCCCCCGCTCGAGCGACGAGCTGCTCGTCAAGCTGGAGGAAGCGGAGATGGTGCTCGCGCCCGGCGAGCGGTGGCATTACTCGAACCTCGCCTACGTCCTGCTCGGCGAGCTGATCGCGAAGCTGTCCGGCGTGGCGTACGAGGAGTACATCGACCAGCGGATCCTCCACCCGCTCGGTCTCGCACGCACGAGCTTCGCGCCGGAGGAGCCGTTCGCGATTGCGTACGCGACTGACCCCTACACGGACGTCGTCCGTCGCGAGCCCATGCTCGTCGAACGGACCGGCGGGATCGCCGCGGCCGGCCAGCTCTGGAGCACGGTCGAGGATCTGGGGCGGTGGGCCGCGTTCCTCTCCGATCCCGACCCGAGCGTCCTCGCGCCCGAGGCGGTCGAGCTGATGACCTCCGTGCAGGCGATGGCCGATCCCTACCGCTGGCAGCTCGCGTGGGGTGTCGGGCTGATGCTGGCGCGGAGCGGCGAGAACGTCTACTGCGGGCACGACGGCGGCATGCCGGGTTACCTGGCGAACGTGCTGGCCTCACGTGACGACAAGCTCGGTGCCGCGGTGCTGACGAACGGCGGCTCCAGCGTGGATCCTGCGGGCCTGTCGGTGGAGCTGATCGAGAAGACGCGGGAACGCTTCCCGCCGGAGACGGAGGCGTGGCGTCCCGGCGAGGGCGCGCCGGAGGAGCTCTCGGGCGTGCTGGGACGCTGGTGGTCGGAGGGCGCGGAGTTCGTGGTCCGGTGGCGCGACGGCCACGTCGAGGCGCGCTGGGCGGAGGCGCCTGACTGGGCGCCGTGGGCACGCTTCGAGCCGCTCGGCGACGATCGCTTCCGCACCGTCTTCGGCCGCGAGCGGGGCGAGTTGCTGCGCATCGTCCGTGACGGCGACGGCGTGCCGACGAAGCTGTACTGGGCGACGTATCCGATGACGCGCGCCCCGGTTGTGACGGGCGAGTCCTAACGGTCGCCAACGGCGAGCGCCCAGCCGACAAAGGCCGCGTACACCCCGACGAGGAGGTAGCCCTCCCAGCGCTTCGAGCGGCCGTCGCGGATGACGAGCGCCACGAAGAGCGCCGCACCGCCCATACCGACCAGCTCGATCATTCGAAACGACAGCGGCAGCGCAGGCTTGACGGCGAACGAGAGCAGGGCGATCGCGGGAGCGACGAACAGCGCAACCTGCGCGCTGGAGGAGATCGCGATCTCGGTCGCCAGCTTCATCTTGCCTCGGCGCGCGATGACCACGGCGCCTCCGTGTTCCGCAGCGTTGCCTACGATGGCAACGATCACGACCGCGATGAAGAACTCCGAGAGGCCCGCGGCGTGCGCGAAACCGTCGAGCGAGTGCACGAGAATCTCGCTGACGAGCGCGGTGAGCACGGTGGCTCCGCCGAGTACGGCCAGAGAGCGAGGGAAAGACCAGACCCCCGACGAAGCCTCGGCCGTGTGGGCGGCTGCGTGTCGGCGGAGATTCATCACGGTCAGGAACACGTACACACCCAGCAGGAAGATGGCCGCCGGGATCGTCAGCAGCGCGAGCGAATGGCGGTCCGGATTGCCGCTGAACCCCGGGATCGACGGGACGAGGAACACGAACACGGCGGCGAAGACGAGCCCGAGTTGCAACCAGAGCGAGCGCCGATCGAGTTCGGCATCGCCGCCGAAGATGATCGCGGCGCCGAGCACGAGCAGGATGTTGGAGATCACACTTCCGGCGAGCGAACCGCGCACGACGTCCGGCAGTCCCTCGTTCACCGCGAACAGCGCGATGATCAGCTCCGGAGCGTTGCCGAAGCTCGCGTTCAGGAAGCCGCCGACGCCCGGGCCCGTGTGTTCGGCTGCGTAGTCCGTTGCCTCGCCGATCAGCCACGCCAGCGGGATCAGCGCCGCGGCGGCGAGCACGAAGAGCGGAACGTCGCCGGCGTGAAAGAGGAAGCGCGCTGCAATCGCGACGGGCGCGAGGACGAGCGATCCCCACAGGACTCGGCGCGCCACGTTTCAAGCCTAGTCGTCACGGCGAAGGAGTCGTCCTGGTCCGGTACGTGCGTCCCCGGCGCACCGCGCTAGCACTTGTCCCCGCTGTTTGTCAAGGCTTGCGCTGCGTCGGACCGGGTACGCACAATCACTGTGATGGAGACACAACCGCAGCCTCAAGCGGCCGACCTGCCGCTCCGTCCACAGGACGAGCTGGAGTGTCGCCGCTGCGCCGTTCACTGCGACAAGGTCGTGTATCCGGCGGCGTGCGTCGAACGGGCGTGTCCCTTCCTCTACGCGTTCGAGGAGTTCGGTCACACGTACATCGGCTGCATGCAGAAGGTCTTCGACTGCGAGATCGACGCCGACCTGCTGTCGGGCCTCGAGAAGACGCCCATGGGCTTCGGCCCGATCAAGGCGACGCGCAATCCGCTGCCGATGTGCAAGACGGAGGTCGAGGGCTGCTACGAGCACCGCCTGGGAACGCTCGGCTGCGTCAACCCCGAGTTCCACGAGCTGCCGGTCGGGCAGCCGACGTTCAAGGTCTTCGCGCGGATCAGCTCGAGCTAGAGGGCTCGTAGAGGACGCAGCACCTCGGCGCCGACGACCGGGCAGATCGCTGCGAGCGCGAATGCCAGGCGCCACGACGACGCCGCGACGGCGGCGAAGGCGATCGGCGCGGCCACGCTGCCGACGGCGAGCGCCGTCTGCTGAAAGCCCACGGCGGCACCGGCGCGCGACCGGCCGGCGATCTCCGCTGCGGCGGTGAAGGAGAGACCGTTCCAGCTCATGCCCAGCCCGCCGGCGACGAGCAGGACCGGGACGAGGATCCACAGAGAGGCGTTCACGAGTGCCGCCGCAGCGCCGAGCGCGACCGCGAGGAACAGCGCGAAACGGCGGAACAGCGGCACCCGCCGCCCGGCCCGATCGGTCCAGCGGCCGCCGGCAACGCGCAGGATGCCGCCGAGCACCTGCACGCCGGCAAGGACCGTGGCCGCCCACCCCGTACTCACGCTGCGCGCGTCGTGGAGGAAGAGAACGACAAAATTCATGATCGCGATCTGCCCGACGAGGACGAACGCGCTCCCGGTGCAGAGGATCCAGATCCGCCGGTCGCGCAGCGGCCGGCCGAGCTCGTGGATTTCGTCGTCGAGCGTGGGGCCTTCGCGCAGGGCAGCTGCGCCCACCACCGCGCACGCGGCGCAGGCCGCGGCGAGCGCGAGAAACGCCGCGTCGACCCCGCCTGCGGCGGTGATCGGCGGCAGCGCGAGCGCACCGACCGCGCCGCCGAGCGGGATCGCGGTCTGCCGGATTCCCAGCGCGAGTCCGCGCTCACTCCGCGCGAACCACTGCATCACCGCTCTTCCGGATCCCGCTGCGGCGGATGCGCCGAAGGCTGCCACGGCGGTGAGCACCAGGAAGAGCGTCGTGAACGAATTCGTCGCAGTGACGGCTGCAAGGGCAACGGCAGTCGCGCCGAGCCCAATGCCGATCACGAGCCGCTCGCCGAAGCGGTCTGCAGCGAATCCCCACGGCAGCAGCGAGATCACCTGCCCGATCCCCGTGCCGCCGAACAGCAGGCCGATCTGCTGCACCGACAGGTCGTAGTGCGACGCGAGCTCCGGCGCGATCGCCGCCAATCCGAGCGGAACCGCGGCGTAGCCGGCCGCCGCCAGCGTCCCCGCAGAGAGGACTACCCAGCGGTACCGCACCAGCGCTTGTGTATGGCTCTGACCTTTTTAAGCTCGTCCGCGTTCGGCCCCTTCTTGTTCACGCCGGGCACCTCGAGGAAAGCCGGCAGGCCTTGCAGGCGAGGGTGCGAGAGAAACACGCCCAGCTCCTCGCCGAGCTCGCCTTCGAGGATGTTCGCGTGGCGGTCCCTGTTCGAGCCGAGTCCAGCGGCGGCATCGTTGATGTGGAGCGCGCGGAGCCGGTCGAAGCCGATCCTCGCGTCCAGCTGCTCGAGCAGGCCGTCGAGCACGTCGCGGTCGGTGACGTCGATCCCCGAGACGTAGAGATGGCACGTGTCGAGGCAGACGCCGAGCCGCTCGTGGCCGCTGCAAGCCTCGAACAGCTGCACGAGCTCGTCGAGCGAGCGGCCGATCGTGCCGCCGGCGCCGGCCGAGTTCTCCATCAGCAGCCACGTCGTGTCGGTCGTGCCGTCGAGCAGCCCGAGGAGTGCGGGAATGCACCGCTTCATGCCTGCCTCCATCCCTTCGCCGAGGTGGGAGCCGACATGGAAGACGACACCGTCGGCATCGATCGCCGCCGCGACCTCGAGCGTGTTCTGCATGGCGGCACAGGACTTCTCGTAGAACTTCTCCGAGGCGAGGTTGACGAGATAGAGCGCATGCGCGAGGACGCCGCCCTCGGGAATCCCGAGCTCGGCCCGCCGCTCCTTGAACTTCTCGAAGTTCGCCGGATCGTGTTTCGTCGGGCGCCACATGCGCGGGCTCTGTGTGAAGAGCTGAACGGCGTCGGCGCCCATTTCCTCCGCGCGGTCGAGCGTCTTGTGAATCCCGCCGGTGGCCGAGACGTGGGCGCCGAAGTACACCCGTCTACCATTACCAGTCCGTGAGTGTCGTAGTTCGTATGGCTCCCTCGCCGACCGGCTTCCTGCACATCGGGGGGGTGCGCACGTTCCTCTACAACTGGCTGTTCGCGCGCCACCACGGCGGCAAGAACCTGCTGCGGATCGAGAACACGGACACGAGCCGCGAGGTTGCGGAGGCGACCGAACAGATCCAGCGCTCGCTGACCTGGCTCGGGCTCGACTGGGACGGGCCGGTGACGTTCCAGCTCGACGTCATGGACGAATGCCGCAAGGCGGCCGAACGGATGGTCGCCGACGGGACGGCCTACGAGGACGAGGGGGCGATCCGGATCCGCATGCCCGACGAGGGGACGACCGGCTGGCAGGACGCCGTCAGAGGCTGGATCGAGTTCCCGAACGAGCAACTCGAGGACCTCGTGCTCGTCCGCTCCGACGGCCGGCCGACGTACAACTTCGCCTCGCCGTTCGAGGACGCGAAGGATCGGATCACGCACGTGATCCGCGGCGACGACCACATCTCGAACACGCCGAAGCAGATCAACGTGCTGCGCGCTCTCGGCGCCGACGTTCCTCTCTACGCGCACGCCTCGAGCCTGCTCGGTCCCGACGGCAAGAAGCTGTCGAAGCGTCACGGCGCGCAGTCGATCGACGAGTTCCGCGATGCCGGCTACATCGCGCCAGCGCTGATGAACTTCCTCGCGCTGCTCGGCTGGAGCTATGACGACAAAACGACGATCATGTCGTGCGACGAGTTGATCGAACGGTTCTCGCTCGAGCGACTCCAGCCCTCGCCGGCGACGTTCGACTATCAGAAGCTCGACTGGATGAACGGGGTTTACCTGCGCGCGCTGGACGAGGACGCGTATGCGCACGAGCTGCTGCTCTGGCTCGGCGACCACGGCTATGCCTGGGATGCCGAGCTCGTTCGCAAGACCGTGCCGCTCGTGCAGGAGAAGATCGGGCGTCTGGGCGAGTACCCCGACTTCGCCGGCTTCCTCTTCCACGACGTGCACCCGGATCCGGCGCTGCTCGATCCCGACGTTTTGCGCGCGGCTGCGGATGAGCTCGCAGCGCTCGACTCGTGGGATCACGCGTCGATCGAGGCGGCTTTGCGCCGGCTCGCGGAGCGGCTCCAGCTCAAGCCTGCGCAGGCGTTCCAGCCGATCCGCGTCGCGGTGACGGGGTCGACCGTCTCACCCGGGTTGTTCGAGTCGCTCGAGCTGCTGGGACGCGACGAGTCGCTCGCGCGGATCAGTCGCGCGGCTTCCGCAGCGGCTTAGGCGGCGCCAGCGGATCCAGCGCGCGCTGAAAGCGCTGCCACGCTTGTCGGCGGAACCACGCCGACGGTGCCGGGAGGCGCAGTCGCTGGACCTTGTCCACGAATGCCCTCTCCGGAGCCTGTCCGACCCCGCGTACCATTTTCAATAGGAAAACGGATCGCGACGACCGTGAGTTACGGCCGCAGCACAAGTGAGGCTGCAAGCGTGCCTGCGAGCGTCAGCGCGACGAGCAGCCAGAAGCCGAACAGCGCAGCAGCGAGCACGAGTGCGGAGCCGCTCGCGACCACGACCGCCGTCACGGCGACGGGCGTTCGTGGCGCGGGAACCGTGACGCGCGCGTGCGGTGGAGGCGCGGGAAGCGGGGCCCCGTCGAGTCGCAACCGCGTGTAGCGGACACGGAAGAGCGCGCCGCGCCATTCCCACACGAGCGGCAGGGCCGTATCGAGTCCGCCGATGTTGTACGCCTCCGCAAGCTCCGCAGTGATGTCGCGCGCGTCGGCGAGCGCTTCGGCGAGCTCGTCGTGCAGCGACTCCGCACTATCCGGCGGCTCGATTCCGGCGAGCGCTTCCCCGGCGGCGTGCAATTCGTACTGCAGCGCCGGAAGGACGTCGTCGTCTTCGAGCTGTGCCGGGTCGGCAGCGAGCGCATCGAGGTCCGTAAGCGTGCGCCGAACGTCGAACCAGAGACCGGCCATCGCGGCCGCGTACGCGCGCGACCCGCCGCTGCCGAGTGTCTGTCTCACGGACCTGCTCGACTATATCCACCCGGCTCGTCCGGCCGTGTCCTCAAAGACCCAACGAGCCGCTATCGTTTCGCTTTGCTGTGGGGGTCGAGGTAAGGACCGTGCTCGTCCTTGACGACGAGTCGTCGATTCGCCTGCTCTGCCGGGTGAACCTCGAGCTGGAGGGGTACCGCGTGCTCGAGGCGAAGAGCCTGACCGAAGGCCGCCGGATCCTCGATTCGGAGCGCGTCGACGTGCTGCTGATCGACGTGCACGTCGGCCACGAAGACGGTCGGGAGCTCGTGCGCGAGCTCCGAGCGCGCGACGCGCCGACGAGAGTCGCGCTCCTGACCGGGACCGTCGATCTGTCGTCGGCAGAACGGGGCGGAGCCGACGCCGTGCTCGAGAAGCCGTTCCAGCTCGACGCGCTGGTGAACACGGTTCGCAGGCTGGAATCTGGGATAGATTCCGCTACCACGTGAGCGTCACCTCAGTCCGGAGCCCAGCCGAGTACGAGGAACGCCTCCAGCGTTATCTGTATGAGCGCTCGGAGGAAGGCCGTGCCGTTCGCGTGGGCGAGAAGGAGACCTCTGAGCAGGCGGCGATCGTCGCGCGTTACGCCGACCTCTTCTCCCGGGACCAGCTCGAGCTGCTCCGCGAATGCGAGCAGGCCGCGAACGGCGACGAGCGCGAGCGGCTGTTCCGCCTCGTCAAGACCTGCGAGGCGGGCCTCGTCACCGCCGAGCTGGCGGAGGAGGACGACGAGCTCGAGAACCGCATCCTCGCGGCGCGTGTTCTCTGGCAGGGCGAGGATCTGCCGCTCCGCACGGCACAGGCGCGGCTTGCGGTGGTCGACTCGTACACCGAGCGCGAGCAGCTCGGCAGCCTCCAGGCGGATACGAACGCGAAGTTCAACGACGACCGGCTGGAGCTCCTCGGCAAGTGGGAGGCGCTCGAGGGGGAATTGAGCGCGATCGCGGATCCCATCGAGCGCAACGAGCAAGAGAAAGGCATCTCCCTGCGTGAGCTCGAAGCCGCGCTCGCACGAGCGAGCGCCGCGGCGGACGAGCCCTACGCGCGGTTGCGCGAGAAGTGGTTCGAGCGTCTTCTCGGTGACGAGCGCGAGGACGTGCCCGCGTCGTATCACTCGGCATACATGCGGCGGCTGAGCCCCCTCGAGTCAACGTACACGAAGGAGCGGTCGGTCGAGATCTGCATGGACACGTTGAAGCGGCTCGGCTTCGACATGGAGAACGATCAGAACATCCGCCTCGACCTCGACGACCGCCCGCAGAAGTCGCCCCGTGCCTGCGTGATCGCGTCCGATCCGCCGAAGGTCGTCCACCTGATCACGCGTGCGCAGGGCGGGCTGCACGACTACCAAGCGTTCCTGCACGAGGCCGGACACGCGCTGCACTACGCGGGCTGCGATCCGTCGCTTTCGTACACGTTCCGCAAGCTCTCGCGCGACCACGCGCTGACGGAGATCTACTCGTACATCTTGGAGTCGATCTCTCGCGAGCCGGCGTGGCACGCGCAGTACTTCGGTCTGACGGACGAACAGGCGGCCGAGAACGCAAACGCGACGACCTTCCTCGAGGCGCTTCTCTTCCGCCGCTACGTCGCCAAGCTGCAGTACGAGCTCGACTTCTGGGGGCGCTATCACGAGGTCGGCGGGACGAACGAGGGCTACGCCGACCGTTTGACCGAGGCGACCGGGCTTCGCTACCGCAAGGACGGTTTCGTCTCGGACATGGATCCGGGTTTCTACTCCGCGGACTACCTCCGCGCGTGGATTCGTTCCGCCCAGCTCCGTGAGTATCTGAAGCGCGAAGTCAGCGACGACTGGTGGCGCCGGCACGAGACGGGCGAGCACCTGCGCTCCCTCTTCTTCGAGGGGACGCGCCCCTCGAGCGAGGAGATCGCCGAGCGGCTCGGCTTCAAGCCGCTGGACACGGGGCCGCTCGTCTCCGAGCTGTCCGGCTGAGCAAAAGGGAGCGGCTACACTGCCCGCCGCGAGGCGCATTCGTCTAGTGGCCTAGGACACCGCCCTCTCACGGCGGCGGCACGGGTTCGAATCCCGTATGCGCCTTTCTGAGTCACAAAGTGCGGCCGTTTCGGCTTGGCTGAGCGGGTCATTTGTGACAGGCGTGTCGCGAAAGTGCGTCGCGTGCAGACCCCGGTGCAGACCTCGACGTGTTGTCAATCTTGTCAGCGCCGAGAATCTGGCGCTCAAGCGTAAGCACGCTCGCGCAGGCGATGCTTTTTGTGCTCGGGCGTCGATTGAAGGTAAGGACTTAAGCCTCCACTCACCCGTATTCGGGGTCACGTCGTTAGAAGTGGTGTAACGGCGCCCGTGGCAGCTGCGCGCAGGTAGTTCGGCCACCGCGGGCTCCAGACTCGTCGGTTCAACCACGAATCGATGAGAGGAGCACCACGATGGCCGAAGAGGCAAGGATGAC
>WNFV01000066.1_pt1 | contig 130705 bp, 93 predicted proteins | sample 5400101 | NCBI WGS metagenome assembly WNFV01 (sample SAMN13153361, study PRJNA577476) | soil metagenome | isolation source: 115 cm soil or saprolite under grassland replicate 1 | place: USA:California | collected 2016-06-15 | reverse complement strand
CGGACTGTCCTCCTGGTCGAGCAGGGTTGATGCGGCGGCGAAGTGGCTGTCGGCCGCTGCCCAGTCGCCCGTGCGGTGGTGCAGCCCGGCGAGCTTGTGTTCCAGGCTCGCCAGGGTCAGGCCGTCTGCCTGTGCCGCGGCCGCCTCATAGTTCAGCAGCGCGGGGCCGTACTCGCCGAGCAGCACGTGGAGGTCGCCGACGGCCTGATGAAGGCCACCGGGGTCGGGATGGCCCAGCGCCAGGGCGGCCTGGTAGTGGGCCACGGCGTCGCGGTTGGCGTACAGCGCGGCGGCACGCTGGCCGGCACGTGCGAACCACTCGGCCGCCTCGGCGTCCTGCCCGCCGAGCTGGAAGTGCCGGGCGATCGAGGCGGCCTGCGCCGCGGCGGCGGGGCTGTGGCCATGGGTGGAGCCGCGGATGGGGCTGGTGAGGGCGAGCGCCACCCGCCGGTGCAGCAGCCGCCGTCGCGCCAGGCCGGCTTGCTCGTAGACCAGCATGCGCATCTGCTCATGGCCGAAGTCGTGGCTGGCGGCCGGCCCGGTCACTGGCACTTCGTGGATCATGCCCAGCCGCACCAGCTCCTCAAGCGCCCCGATCACCTCGTCGTCGCTGCGCCCGCTGGCCTCGCGCACCGTGTCGACGTCGAAGGAGCGGCCGATCACGGCCGCCGTGGTGAGGAGTTGCCAGGCAGCCTCCGAGACCTGCTCGAGCCGCGCCTGGAACAGCTCGCGGATGCTGGCCGTCAACGTAGGCAGAGCGCTTGCGGCATCGCCGTCCAGCACGTTGAGGTAGGCGATCAGCAGCAGCGGCAGGCCTTCGGAGCGCTCGTACAGCTCGTCGGCCGCGCCCGCCCGTCCGGGTGCGACCATGCCGACCAGCTCGGCCACGGAGGACCGGTCGAGGCGCCCGAGCTCCAGCGAGGTCACGGTTCCGGCTTGCTGCGCCTGGGCGACCAGGCGGCGCAGGCGATGCCCGCGCGGGACATCCTCGCCGCGCCAGGTGGCCAGCAGGAGCAGCGGTGCGCGGTCCAGGCGACGGACCAGGTAGCCGGCCACGTCGAGGGTGGCCTCGTCGGCCCAGTACGCATCGTCGAGGACGACGACGCCCGGCCGCGGGCCGCTCACCGCGGCGAGCAGGGTGCGGTAGAGCCCTTCCAGGAATCGGCCCTGTGCACCGGGGGCGTCCGGCCCGGCAGCGGGCGCCGCGTCGGGCACGAGCGGGGCCAGCTCGGGCAGGAGCCGGGCGGCCTCGGCAAGCCAGAGCGGGTCGAGGTTACTGACCCTGGCCGCGCCGTGTGGAGCCGCCAGGGCGGCGCGCAGCCCGTCGGTGAGGGGCCCGTAGGCCAGACGCTCCCCCTCATAGCAGCGGCAGGCGAGCGCCCGCCCGCCTGCGGCCACGACGTGCGCCGTGAACTCCTCGGCCAGCCGCGTCTTGCCGATGCCCGCCTCGCCGGTGAGCGCGACCATTCGGCCCCGGCCGTGCCGCTGCACCGTTGCCCAGGCGTCCAGCAGCGCGGTCCATTGCTTGGCACGCCCGACCAGCGGGACCGGGACCCGACCGCCGCCCGGCGATGCCGGCTCAGGCTCAGGGCTCGTCGGCGTACCTGCCAGCGCGGCAGATAGTACGGTCGAGGCCGCCGGCGTGGGCGGCGAGCCGGCGCGGTCCTCGACGACCGCCTGGTACAGAGCAGTGGTCTCCGCGAGGGGTGCCACACCGAGCTCCTGGTTGAGGACGCGGACACAGACGCGGTACTGGCGCATGGCGGCGGCGCGCTGACCACTCCACGCGTACAGGCGCATGAGCTGCCGGTGTGCGGGCTCGTGTAGAGGGTCCAGCGCAAGCCACCGCTCGGCGGCGGTGATCGCCGCGTCCCAGCGCTCCTGGACGGCGTGCGCCGCGACCAGCCGTCGCAGCGCGCCGGCCAGCTCCCGGCGCAAGGTTGCGGCCTGTGCGAGCTGCCAGTCCTCGAACTCCGGTGCGTCGCGCAGCGAAAAGCCGGCCAGGAAGTCGCCGCGATGCAGCGCGACCGCCTCGAGGAGCGGCCCGGTGCACGCCGGGCACGCCCGGTCCGGTTCGTGTCCATGGGTGTCGCAGGAGGCCACCAGGTGCCGGAAGCGGTACACGTCGAGGTCGATCGCCGACGTCCGCAGCTCCAGCACGGTGCGGTCGGCGACGACCTGCGCGGCGCCGGCAATGCCCAGGGCGCGGTTGAGCACGGAGAGCGTGCGGCGCAGCGCGGCTCGGGCGTGGGCCTCGTCCCCCTCCGGCCACAGCAACGCGGCCAGCTCGTCGCGCCCGTGGCGCCGCTCACCGCAGGCCAGGTAGGCGAGCAGCCCGAGCGCCTTGCGGGTGTCGACCCGGAGCGGCGCACCGCCCACCTCGATGCGTGGCGGCCCGAGCAACGCCAGCCGGAGCCGGATTTGGCCCATCTGCTCCTCTCTCCGGTCTTAGCCCCGGCCGTGCCGGCGCCACCCGCTCACCTTGCTGGGCTTCACGGGCGCGCGGCCACGCGGAACGCAACGGCGGTACTGACTTGTCTTGTGACCGTAACGCTGCGTCGTAACGTTTTCGGGACGACGCCCGGCTAGAACTGCGGCCGGAGCTTTCGAGACGACGCACGTGCGCTGTGGAAGACCCGCGCCTGTGTTGGTGGTCCACGTCATGTTCTTGGCTTCCTCGGTTGCTCCCCAGGAAAGGAGTTCTACGTCATGAAATCTGTCTACAGGGTGTTGGCCTACCTGGTCGCGGCCGAGGTCGTCGTGCAGGCGATGGCGATGGTCTATGCCATCGCCGGACTTGGTAAATGGGTTGATAGCGGTGGAGTGTTCGACAAGTCGGTCATGGAGAGCGGCCAATCGGCGTTCCCCGAAGCTATCGGCCTCCTGATCCATGGCATCAACGGGATGATGATCATTCCGTTGATCGCGCTGTTGCTGCTGATCTCCTCTTTCTTCGCGAAGATCCCCGGCGGGGTGAAGTGGGCGGGCCTGGTGCTGCTGCTCGTCGTGGTACAGGTCAACCTCGGTCTGTTCGGCCACGCCGTCCCGGCCGTGGGCGCCTTGCACGGCCTCAACGCGCTGCTGCTGTTCAGCGCGGCTCTCTACACCGCGCGCCGTCGTCGCGTCGTGGCCCCCAGCCCGGCTGTCGAGGCGGAAGCGCCGGCGACGACGCCGGCGTGAGGTACGTCAGATGCTCCGCATACCTCGGATGAACCGGCGGGTCCGCCTCGTGGTGGCGTGCGCCGCGACCACCGCCGTCCTCGGTCCGCTCTTCTGGCTGTGGCAGGCCAGCCTGCTGCCGGGCGGCTACTCCGTGACCGACATGGGGTACGCCGACTACGGCGGCGGCCCGGTCGCCGGCTCGATGGCGCATGCCGGGCATGGTGGCCCGATGGCTGGGCGCGGCGTCAGGTCGCTGACCGCCGACCCGCGCCGCCCGGCCGACGTGGCGGTCACCCTGATCGCCCGCAAGCAACGATTCCTGTTGCCCTCGGGCCGCGCCGTCGACGGATACACGCTCAACGGCCAGTCGCCCGGCCCCCTCATCCGGGCCGCCGGCGGGCAGCTGGTGCAGGTGCGGCTGATCAACGAGTCGGTGCCCGACGGCGTCACGTTGCACTGGCACGGCGTGGATGTACCCAACTCCGATGACGGAGTCGCGGGGGTCACCCAGGACGCGGTCGGCATGGGCAAGGAGTACACCTACCGGTTCGTCGCCGACCAGGTGGGCACCTTCTGGTACCACTCGCATCAGGTATCCCACGAGCAGGTCAGCGGCGGCCTGCTCGGCCCTCTGGTGGTGACGCCGCCGGCGCAGGCCGCCGGCGTGGTCGACGTCGTGGCGCTGGTGCACCTGTACCGCGGAGCCCGCACCGTCAACGGCCGCGAGGGCGACGTCCGAGTCGAGGCGCCGCCCGGCAGACGGGCGCGTGTGCGGGTCATCAACACCGAGAACGGCCCGATGCCGGCGTGGGTCGCCGGTGCGCCGTTCCGGCTCGTCGCCGTCGACGGCACGGACCTGAACGGGCCCTCCCCGGTCCAGAACACCGCGGTGCTCGTCACCGCCGGCGGGCGCGCTGACCTCGAGGTGACCATGCCGGCGGACGGGTCGCCGGTGCGGGTCCACCTCGGCGGTTCGGCCGCCGTCGTGCTCGGTTCGAGGTCGTACGACGTACCCGCGGTCCCCCGGCCGAAGGCGACACTTGACCTGCTCTCCTACGGCACCGGGGCACCGCTGGGGTTCGACCCCCAGAAAGCCGATCGACGGTTCCGGTACGACATCGGGCGCCGACCCGGCTTCATCGACGGGCGCCCGGGGATCTGGTGGACCGTCAACGGTCACCTGTTCCCGGACGTGCCGATGTTTGTCGTCGCCGAGGGCGACGTGGTGCGGATGCGCATCGCCAACCACAGCGGCCAGGTCCACCCGATGCACCTGCACGGGCACCACGCGGTGGTGCTCAGCCGCAACGGCATGCCCGCCACCGGCAGTCCCTGGTGGGTGGATTCGCTCAACGTCGGCAACGGCGAGGCGTACGAGATCGCCTTCGTCGCCGACAACCCCGGCATCTGGATGGACCACTGCCACAACCTGCCGCACGCCATCCAAGGGCTCGTCACCCACCTGATGTACGAGGGAATCACCACACCGTTCGCCGTGGGTGGGACGGCCCACAACGAGCCCGAGTGAGCATCTGCCGCAATGCCTCAGTCGGCTACACCGTCTGCCCGGGCCGCGGCCGCCTCGTAGCTCGGCAGGGCGGCGAGCGTTGGATGGCGCGCAGCTATGCGGAAGTCAGCGGCGGATCTGATTGTCTTGCGACCGTAACGCTGCGTCGTAACGTTTTGGGGACGGTGCCCAGCTACAACTGCGGCCGGGAGGTTTCGAGATGACACGATCCGCGAGCGGGAGCCGACGCTGGAGCCGGTGGCGGCCGGCGTTCCCCGCAAAGCCAACCGACCCGCCGGCGCCGGTCCCCGAGCTGGCGAGCACGGCGGGCGGATCCGGGCCCGGGCCCGGGGTGGTGGAGCTGGACATCGCCCCCAACGACCCCCTGCTCGCCTACTTCACCGGCGGGCACGGCACCGTTGACCTGGACGGGCTCGAGCTGGACTCCCCGGCGCTCGCGGCGCTGCGTGCCGAGGGCACGCGCCTGGCCGTGCCGCTGGTCAGCCAGGGCGAGCTGATCGGCCTGCTGCGCCTCGGGCCGCGCCGCAGCGAGCAGGACTACTCGTACGACGACCGCAAGCTCCTCGACGACCTGGCCACCCACGCCGCCCCGGCCATCAGGGTGGCGCAGCTCGTGCGCCAGCAGCAGGCCGAGCTGCGCCAGCGCGAGCGGATCGAGCAGGAACTCAAGGTCGCCCAGCTCATCCAGCAGCAGTTCCTGCCACGCGAGCTGCCCGACCTGCCCGGCTGGCAGGTGGCCGCCTACTACCGGCCGGCTCGCGCGGTCGGCGGGGACTTCTACGACTTCATCGAGCTGCCCGGCGGGCAGGCCGGGATCGTGGTCGGCGACGTCGCCGACAAGGGCGTGCCCGCCGCACTCGTGATGGCGACCACCCACTCGGTGCTGCGGGCCGACGCGCGCGGGCTGGCCAGCCCCGGCGAGGTGCTCGAGCGCGCCAACGAGCTGCTGATCGGCGAGATGCCGCCGTACATGTTCGTCACCTGCCTCTATGGAATCCTCGACCCGCCCAGCGGCCGGCTGCGCTTCGCCAACGCCGGCCACAACCTGCCATACCTGCACGGCGAGGGCGGCGTGACCGAGCTGCGCGCCACCGGCATGCCGCTTGGGCTGCTGCCCGGCATGCGCTACGAGGAACGCGAGGCGACCCTTCGGCCCGGCGACCGCCTGCTGCTGCACTCCGACGGGCTGGCCGAGGCCCACGCGCCCGACCGTCAGATGTTCGGTCTCCCGCGGCTGGCCAAGCTGTGCGGCGAGCCGGGCAGCGGCGAGGCCCTGATCGACCGGCTGCTGGCCGAGCTGGCCGGGTTCACCGGGCCGGGCTGGGAGCAGGAGGACGACATCACCCTGGTCACCCTGCAACGCCTTGGCGGTACATCCGCGCCGCAGGTCCTCGATGAGTTCACCGTGCCGAGCGAGGTCGGCGCCGAGCGCGGCGCGGTCGAACGCGTGGCGGCCGCCGTGGCAAAGCTCGACCTGCTGCCACCCGCCCGCCTGGAGCAGCTCAAGACGGCCGTGGCCGAGGCGGTCATGAACGCCGCCGAGCACGGCAATCAGCACCGGGCCGAGCTGCCCGTCGCGGTCCGGGTGACCGCCTCGGCGGCACTCCTGGAGGTGGCCGTCACCGACCAGAGCGGCGACCGGCCGATCCCTGACGCCACCGAACCCGACCTGGACGCCAAGCTCACCGGCCGGCAGACCCCCCGCGGCTGGGGCCTGTTCCTGATCCGCAACATGGTCGACGAGCTGCGCACCTCCGGCGACGGCGCGCACCACACGATCCACCTCGTCATGCACCTGCACGGTCACCAGGCCGCCGGAGAGGGAGAGGACGCAGCCGATGGCAACCAATGAGCTGACCGTGGCAGTCCGATACCACGCGGGGGTGGCCGTGCTCGACCTCGCCGGGGACATCGACCGCGACGCCGACGCGCCGCTCCGGCACGCCTACGACCGGGCGGTCGACGATGGCGCGACCACCCTGCTGCTGAACTTCGCCGGAGTTGACTACATCAACTCAACCGGCATCGCGGTGATCGTCGGGCTGCTCGCCCGCGCCCGCAGAGACCACCGCCCGATCAGCGCCTTCGGCCTGGGCGAGCACTACCGCCGAATCTTCACCATCACGCGGCTGTCCGACTTCATCGGGCTCTACCCCGACGAGGACAGCGCCGTCGCCGGCAGGTCCGCGGCGACCAGCAACCCCGACGTCCGCGCAGCGGAAGGAGCGACCGAATGAACCAGGAAGACCTCACCATGGCAGTCCGCGCGGTGAGCGACCGGGTGAGCGTGCTTGACATCCATGGCGATGTCACGGCCGCCAGCGAGCACGCCCTCAGCGACGCCTACGCCAAGGCGAGCACCCCTACGACCAAGGCGATCGTGCTGAACTTCACCGCGCTCGAGTACATGAACTCGGGCGGCATCGGGATGCTGGTCACGCTGCTGGTCCGCGCCAAGCGGCAGCGCCAGAAGCTGCTCGCCTACGGCATCAACCAGCACTACCGCCAGATCTTCGAGCTGACCCGCCTGGACGAGGCGATCGGCATCCACGACACCGAGACCGCGGCGCTGGCCGCCGCGGACGCCCACTGACGGGCGACCTTGACAAGGAGCGCACCATGAGCGCCGTACCGACCCCGCAACCGACCCCGCAGGGCGGCAACCACCTCCCCGAACCCACCGAACTCACCCCCCGCGACGCCGGCCACTGGGCCAAGCAGGTCACCCGGCTGCGGCTCGGCGAGGTACCCCCCGAAGCCCTCAACCTCAACGTCACCGGCAAGCGGGTGGTCGGCCCGATCCAGGGCTTCGGCAAGCTGTGGCAGAAGACCTACCGCGTCGAGCTGCGCGACGTCGACGTCACCCCCGCCGAGGTGATCGCCACCTGGAAGGAGCGGTTCGGCAGCTTCTGGCCCCCCATCGGCCGCTTCTACGGCCCGCTGACCAGCATCGCCCCCGGCGACGTGGCCCTGCTCAACCTGTCGCCCGGTGGTGGCATGAAGCTGTCCACCGGGATCCTGGTGCTGTACGCCGACGAGGAGTCGTTCACCTTCATGAATCCCGAGGGGCACATGTTCGCCGGTTGGATCACCTTCAGCGCCGGCCAGGGCGACGGCGGCGGCACCGTGGCGCAGGCGCAGGTGCTGGTGCGTGCCAACGACCCGCTGTACGAGCTGGCCATGCCGCTTGCGCTCCAGCGCATGGAGGATCGGTTCTGGCGGCAGACGCTCACCAATCTCGCCCGCCACCTCGGCGTGGCGGCACCGGTGGTGACCACCACCGTCGTATGCGTGGACCGGCGGCGGCAGTGGCGCAACGCCGGCAACGTGTGGCACAACGCCGGGATCCGCTCGGTGCTGCACGCGCTCGGCACTCCGCTGCGATCGCTTCGGCCGGGCCGGGGCCGGCCGGCGCGCGGCGGGCCGGACCCCGCGGACGGTCCGGGTGCGCGCGGCTGAGCCGGGGGCCGGCACCCACGGCCGCGGCGTGGACGCGGTGGTCGTCGGTGCCGGCCCGAACGGCCTGGCCGCCGCGATCACGCTGGCCCACGCCGGCCGCTCGGTGCTGGTCCTCGAGGCCGCGGCGACCCCCGGGGGCGGTTGCCGCAGCGCCGAGCTGACCCTGCCCGGGTTCCGCCACGACGTCTGCGCCGCGATCCACCCGCTCGCGCTCGCCTCGCCGTTCCTCCGCGAACTTGCGGTGCCGCTCGCCCGCCACGGGCTGGAGCTGCTGCACCCACCCGCAGCGCTCGCCCACCCGCTCGACGACTCCTCCGCGGCGGTGCTCGAGCGATCCGTCGAAGCGACCGCCGCCTCGCTCGGCCAGGACGGCACCGCTTGGCGGAAGCTCCTCGGCCCGCTCGCCGACCACGGGACCGAGCTTGCCGACAGCCTCCTCGACCCGCTGCGGGTGCCACGGCATCCGCTGCTGCTCGCCCGCTTCGGGCGCGACGCCGCCCGCCCGGCCGCGCGGCTGGCCACCGCACGCTTCCGCGGCCCACAGGCACGTGGGCTGCTGGCCGGGCTCGCCGCGCACGCGATGCTGCCGCTGCACCGCCGGCCGACCGGCTGCCCGCGGGCTACCGGCGGCGGCTGGCGCGCTACCGCTACGGGCCGGGCGTGGTCAAGGTCGACTGGGCGCTGGACGGGCCCATCCCGTGCAAGGCGTCCGGCTGCGACGAGGCCGGCACCGTCCACGTTGGAGGGACCCTGGACGAGGTCGCCGCCGCCGAGGCGGCCGTCGCCAACGGTACCCATCCCGAGCGCCCCTTCGTGCTGCTCGCCCAGCCGAGCCGGTTCGACCCCACCCGTGCGCCGGAAGGCCGCCACACCGCCTGGGCCTACTGCCACGTGCCGCACGGCTCCACCCTCGACCCGGCCCTCACCGCCGGCCGCATCCAGGCGCAGGTCGAGCGCTTCGCGCCCGGCTTCGGCGACCGCGTCCTCGCCCGGGCCGTCCGCGGCCCCGCCGAACTGGAGCGCGACAACGCCAACTACGTCGGCGGCGACATCAACGGCGGCCTGCAGGATCTCCGCCAGCTCATCACCCGACCGGTCGCGAGGCTCACCCCCTGGGCCACCCCGCTGGACGGCGTCTACCTGTGCTCCTCATCCACCCCACCCGGCGGCGGCGTCCACGGCATGTGCGGCCACCTCGCCGCCCGCGCCGCGCTGCGCCGCAGCCTGGGCTGATCGGCAGCGGTACCGGAGGTGGTCCGATTGCATCGACAACCACAGGGGCCGAGCCCGGGCACCGCGCCGCGGAGGCGGCGCCGGTGGCCGGCGTTGCTGGCGTGGACGTTGTGGGCGCTGGTCCCACTTGCACTCGTCGCGGCCCGCTGGGCCGATCACCTGCTACGCCAGGCCGGCCGGCCCGACCTGACGCAATGGGATGCGCGCCCCGTGCTCGCGGCGGTGAGCGCGGCCACCGTCGGCGCGGTGGTCGCCAGCCGCCGGCCCCGCCACGCGGTGGGCTGGCTGCTGCTGGCCTCCGCCCTGTCCCTCGTCGCCACCGGGGCCGCTGCCCAGTATCTGACCTGGGGCGTGGCCCGTCCCGGGATGCTGCCGGCCGCCCGCTACGCGGCTCTGCTCTACCCTGCCTCCGCATTCACGGCGCTGATCCTGCTGGGCTTTGTCCTGCTGCTCACCCCCACCGGATCGGTGCCCTCGCCGCGCTGGCGGTGGTGGGCCAGGACGATGGTGGCCGTGCCGGTCGCCTTGCTCGTGGTGGGGACGCTGGCGCCCGGTCCGGTGGACCCCTACGACCAGGCGATCAGCGGCCCGTTCGACTTCCGCGGCCTCGGCGGTGTCCCGCTTTTCGCCAACCAGGTGGCCCTGGCGGTCACCAACCTCGCCGTGCTGGTCGCCGCCGGCTCGCTGGTGGTGCGCTTCCGCCGCACCCGCGGGGTGGACCGCCAGCAGCTGCGCTGGGTGGCGTTGGCGGCGGCCCTGGTGGTGCTGGCGGCGGTGGTCGTCCTGCCGGCCCTGGCGATGGGTGCCACGGCCGTGGTCACCTGGGCGGTGACTGTCTGGTTGGTGGGGCTACCGGTGGCGATCGGTGCGGCGATCCTGCGGTACCGGCTGTACGACCTGGACCGCGTCATCAGCCGCACGCTGGCCTACGGCCTGCTCACCGTGCTGCTGGGCGGTGGCTACGCCGGAGTGGTCTTGGGCCTCGGCCGGCTCCTGGGCAGGCAGTCGAGCCTGGTCGTGGCCGGCGCGACCCTGGCCGTGGCCGTTGTGTTCCACCCCGCCCGCCGCCGCATCCAGCAGGTGGTCGACCGGCGCTTCAACCGCCGCCGCTACGACGCGGCACACACCATCGAGGCGTTCGCCGCCCGGCTGCGCCAGCAGATCGACCTCGACGCGCTCACCGCCGAACTCCTCACCGTCGTCGACCAGACCATGCAACCCATGTCGGGCTCGCTCTGGCTACGGCCCACCCCCGACCAGCAGCCTCCAACGCCGCGGGCGGCACCCCCGCCCGCAACGACACTGATTCATAACCCGCCACGCACCGAGGCGGATGTACCGGACATGAGTCCCGTGCGGCAAGGACCAGGCCAATGACCCCCGCCACCCGGGCCAGGCCACCCGCGGCGCGGGAAGGGTGGCGGTGATGCGCTACGTCCAGCCCAGGACCCTGGCGGTGACCCTGGTCGCCCGACTGGCCCGGCATCGCTGGCGGCCGGGGGTGGTGGCATGGGCGCTGTGGACGCTGGTCATGCTCGGTATCCCCGTGGGCCTCTGGTTGAACCACCTGCTGCGCCAGGCCGGCCGATCCGACCAGGCAGGGTCAAACGTCGACACCGTCATCTATCTGTTGGCGGCGGTAAGCGCGGTGACGGTCGGGGCGGTGCTGGCCAGCCACCGACCGCGCCATCCAGTGGGCTGGCTGCTGCTAGCACTCGGGTTGTGGTTCACCTACGGGTATGCAAGCTACGCACTGCTGGCCTTGCGCGGTGCTCCGCCCGCCGTCGGCTCCGCGGCCAAGGACGTCGCGTTCTTTTGGCTGGTGGCCTGCATCGGTTTCATCCTGCTGCTCACCCCGACCGGACAGTTGCCCTCGCCCCGCTGGCGTTGGTGGGCCAGGCTCGCGGCGCTTGCGGCGGTGGTGGGGGTGCTGTCGTCGGTGCTCGGGCCGTTCGCCGAGCCCGACCAGTCGGTCGCCGTGCGCGCCTTGGCTGTGTGGCTGCCGGTCGCGCGCGGTGTGACCTTTGTGGTCGCCGGGCTTGCCATCCCGATCGGCGCCGCTTCGCTGGTGGTGCGCTTCCGCCGCGCTCGCGGGGTGGAGCGCCAGCAGTTGCGGTGGCTGGCGGTGGGGGCGGCGCCGGTGGCGGTGGCGGTGCTGGCCATCGCGGCCCTGGTGCTGGTCGGCAACGATTTCTCGTTCGGCTGGTTGGTCGGTGTCTGCCTGGCGGTCCTGCCGCTGACGATCGGCGCGGCGATCCTGCGGTACCGGCTGTACGACCTGGACCGCATCATCAGCCGCACGCTGGCCTACGGCGTGCTCACGGTGCTGCTGGGCGGTGGCTACGCCGGCGTGGTCCTGGGCCTCGGCCAGCTCCTCGGCAGACAATCCAGCCTGATCGTGGCCGGCGCGACCCTGGCCGTCGCCGGGGTGTTCCAGCCGGCCCGCCGCCGCATTCAACAGGTGGTCGACCGGCGCTTCAACCGGCGCCGCTACGACGCGGCCCGCACCATCGAGGCGTTCGCCGACCGGCTTCGTCAACAGATCGACCTCGACGCGCTCGCCGCCGAACTCCTCACCGTCGTCGACCAGACCATGCAACCCATGTCGAGCTCGCTCTCGCTTCGCCCCACCCCCGACCAGCAGCCGACAACGACGCAGGCGGCACCCCCGCCCGGCCATAACCTTCACCGAGCAAACACCAACAATTGAAGCCCGCGATGGCACGATCCCAACCTCGACCCATCTGACTCGCCGCGCCCGCCGGCGCGGTGCCTGCGCTTGCCCGTGCTGCTCGCGGCAATGGTCGCCGTGAACGCCACCGACCGCGCCGCCGGCCGGCTGCCGCGGACCTCGACATCCGGCTTCACCGGGAGCCCACGGCCGACGATCACGCCAGCCGCTGGTGGGCGATCTGCCACGCCTATCGCCGATGGTCGCTGGACAACCGACCCGACTTCGCGTTGATCTTCGGTACCCCGGTGCCCGGCCACCACGCGCCTGCCTCGACCACCAGCCCGGGGCCGCACCCGCACTACCGCACTACCCGCCGCCGGACGACCGCACTGCCGCCGGGAACCCCTCCCTGTGCAGACAGCGCGGTACGCCCGTCAGCAGCCGCCACGTCCCCCGCTGACGCCACCGACAGCCCCACGGTGAGGCCACCAGCATCGCGGGCGCATCCGGAGCATCCGGATCGCCCCAGCGAACCCCGTCAACCGCGAGCACGCCAGCCGTCTACGATCGGTCAGGTGTCTCCGGTTTCCCGCGGTCGAAAGACCAAGAAGCGCAGGCAAGCTACGCCACCAGGCAGGAATTCGAACGCCACGCACCCACCGGTCGCGGCGTCGCCCGTAGGCCGGCCACGGTCGGCGTGGACCGCGCTAGCCGAGACGCTGGGCGGGCCTCGGCAACGACCGGCGTGGTTCGACGAATCCATCAGCGCCGTCCTCGACAGCGCCGGGGTGCTCATGCCGACGCGGGGCCCGCGTGAATTGGACGATGTGGCCGCCCAACTCTTGGGGGCCGAGCTGCACTACCGGCTGCACGCCCACGCCTCCGGGCTCTGGTTCGACTGGTGGTTCACCGACCTCGCCGAGGCTGCCATGATCCGGGCGGGCGCGGCCATCACCGGCTCGGATCGGAATGGATGGCAGCCATACGGGAGGCTGTTGCACGCCATGACCGGACTCGGCTCCCCCGCCCTCGCCCAAGCGGCGCACACCTGGCTCGCCCGGGTCGTCAAGGCCCTGCCACGGGATCTGGCCGCGACCCAGCCACCGTGGCTGCGCCTGCAATCCAAGATCACCGCCACCGGACAGCTATGGCAGCTGCGCGACGGCTACGGCGGGCGGATCGCGGTCGTCGCGGGCTTCGCATACCCCGACGGTATCGACCCGTCGGTGTTCCTGTTCACGACGACGTCGAGCAAGCAGCCGCCGCGTGGCGGGCATCGGTCGGGCCGACCGCTCACGGGACCCGGCCGGTAACTGTCGACGCACCCGAAACCCTGCACCCCCTCGCCCACTGGGACGATGGTGAAGAGACTCTACGCGGCGACGAACCGCGCCCCGTGATGGACAACTGGTTCCGGGCCCGCCGCCGCCTGCACGACCTCGCCGAAGCGCTACGCAAGCGGCGAACCCCACTACCGGCATGGCGTAACCTCTACCGCGACGTCAATGCCGAATCCTCGATAGAGGCGTTCACCGCCTGGTACACCCAGCGGCACGGCACCACGCCCGACCCGGACGCGATCGAGGCACTGGCGTACGAGTGGCTGGAAGGCATCATCCCCGGCACCGAACGGGTCGTCGCACCCGCACGCATCACCCACATCCGCGCCCTCGTGAACGACTGGATCCCCGACGACCCAGTCACCATCGCCGCCACAACGCTCCTGCCCGACTGGGTGCTCTGGAACGGCGAACAAGATCACCTGCCAGCACACCTGCTCGACACCGCCGTAGCCACCGCGACCGCCACCACCATCCCGGCAACACACCAGCCAGCCGGCGAATCAGACCACCTCCCGTGACAACACCAAACATCCAACCGGTGGCGGCTGGATGATCGGTCACGCCGATCGCCTGCTTCACATCGGCCAGGTCTATACCCACAACCGCGTTACCGGCCGGGACCAGCTCCCGCAACCGCGCCAGCCGCTGGTCGCGGTTACGGTCACCCCGCGACAAGCCGCTACGCGCCTTCACAGACGTCCTCCTCGATGCGCTGGGATACCAAGCCCGACAAACCGCATCAGGAGGACGTCCCTGCTGTCCATCACCACACACAAGGCGTTACTAGCGGATGCAGGGCTGAAGATCTGTCGGGGCTGGGGTCGCTTCAGCCGGTGCTTGGTAGGTGGCGACGGTTGTTGGGGGATGGTGGCCGAAGGGTCAGTTGTGCTGGTAGGAGTTTGCGGCCGGTCCGGCGGCGTGGCCGTGTGGCGCGGTGGTTTGTGGACCTCGGGCAAGCTCCGGCGGGGGGTAGTCGATCCCTTCCGCCACTTTCATTGTATCGGTGGGACAACCCGCTGCGGATCGGCTCGAATGATGATTTCTCTGCGCTGACTTGGACATATGCTTGTCGGGAATCAAGCTCGCACTCACCCGGGGAGCACTGTGCCCGACGTCAGAACGCAGGAGATCGCCGCCGAACAGCAGGTCGTCGACCGGGTCTACGAGCGGCTGGAAGGGATGCGAGCGCAGGCGAGTGCCCTGGCTGGCGAGGGTCACCGGCGGGCATCGGCCGGTCCGGTCGCCGGCTTGGTGGAGCGTGACGCGATGGTCCATCGTGCCGCCGCGCAGTTGCAGGCGCTTGACGCCGAAGCGGAAGGCCTCGTGTTCGGCCGGCTCGACTTCGACGATGGCGAGACATATCACATCGGGCGGCTGGGCGTGCGTGACGGTCTGGAACCACTCCTGGTCGACTGGCGGGCGCCCGCGGCCGAACCGTTCTACCGGGCTACCTCCGGCGAGCCGCTGGGCGTGGTGCGTCGCCGGGTCATCATCTGCCGGGGCCAGAAGGTCATAGACCTCGATGACGACGTGCTGTCCCCAGACGAGGTCGGCGACTTGCGTGTACTCGGGGAGGGGGCGCTGCTGGCCGCGCTCCGGCGTTCCCGTGGGCCGCACATGCGCGACATCGTGACCACCATTCAACGCGAACAGGACGCTGCCATTCGGGCGCCAGCGCGGGGTGTCACGCTCATCACCGGCGGGCCGGGGACCGGCAAGACCCAGGTCGCGCTGCATCGGGCGGCGTACCTGCTCTACACCGACCGGGCCCGGTTCACCGGCGCCCGCATCCTGGTGGTGGGCCCCTCGACGGTGTTCACCAACTACATCAGCCGGGTCCTTCCCTCGCTCGGGGAGGACAGCGTGCACCTTCGCGCCCTCGGCGAACTCGTCGAGGGGGTGAGCGCCACCCGCCGCGACTGCGCAGAGGTCGCCCAGATCAAAGGCAGCGACCGCATGCGGGACGTGCTGATCGAGCTCGTGTGGCAGACGCCGCCGACGGCGCCGCAACAGCTGCGACTCGTGTACGCGGGGCAAGTGCTCACGCTCGGAGTGGACGATCTGTCGGCGACGCGCCGTCGGGTACGCGCCCGGTGCGAAGCGACCGGAACCAAACCCAACGCCGCACGCACGGCTGCCGCCGTGGTCCTCCTGGATGTCTTGTGGACCAAGGTAGACGGCACGCATCTCGACCGGGAGATGTTCGCCGAAGACATCGCCGATCGTGGCGAGTTCCGCCGATTCCTGCAGGCCTGGTGGCCCGCGCTGACACCGACGACGGTGCTGTCGTGGCTCACCGACACCGCTCGGGTGGTCGGCCTGAACGCCCGGTCCGCCAAGACGCTGGCCGCATCCTATCGGGGCCGCAACGACTGGTCCGTGGACGACGCGCCGCTGCTCGACGAACTGGCCGAACTGCTCGGCCAGCCGCCCGCCGCACCGAAGACGCCCGAGCCCGGGTGGCGGCTGCGCGAGCTGACCACCGGCACCCGGCGTGTGGAAACCTTCGTCCTCAGCTGCGGTCTACGGGACGGGTGGGAGCTTTACGCGCCCGGCCATCCCACGCCGATCGCCCTGGCCGGACCCGCGATCGACAACGGCGCCGTGGCCGCCGCCCAGCGCTGGGCTGAAGCCGTCATCCTTCGGGAAGGCCACCGGGTGGTCAGGTGGTCTGACGGGTTCGACCCGCATGGCGAGGAGGGCTACGTGCCGGTGCTGGCCGAGCCGCTGCCGGTCGAGGAGGCCAACGACGACTCGTCCGCCGAGGACCCCTATCTCCACGTGATCCTCGACGAGGCCCAGGATCTGTCGCCGATGGAGTGTCGGATGATCGCACGCCGCGCCGAGTACGCGTCGATGACGGTCGTCGGCGATCTCGGGCAGGCGACTCATCCGCTGGCAGCTGGTTCGTGGCCGCAGTTGCTCGCCCGGCTGGGCAAGCGCGAGGCCCGGACGCTGGAACTGCACACCGGATACCGGGTACCCCAGGCCATCGCCAACTACGCGGCGCGGGTCCTCGCCCCCGGGATCCCGCCGACGCGTTCGTACCGGCCCGGAGGCACATTGTCGGTGCGGCAGGTCGTAGATCTCCACGTCGCGCTTCGGGAAGCGGTCCGGCACGCTCCGCGCGACGCGACGGTCGCCGTTATCGCCGCCGATGACGCGGCAGACGGGCTCGTCCCGCTCATCGACGTGCCCGACGTCGCACTGCTGCCGGCCAGCCTGGTCAAGGGTCTGGAGTACGACCATGTGATCGTGGTGGAGCCGGCCGACATCGTGGCCGCCGAACCTCGGGGCCTGAACCGGCTCTACGTCGCGCTGACCCGAGCCGTGGCAGGTCTGGTCATTCTTCACCAGGCCAATCTGCCCGCCGCCCTGCGCGACTGACCGGCCTTCCCCTGCCGGACGGTCGGCCACGTTGCCGATCATCGCAATCTGGATCAATGCCGTGGAGGAACGGGTGGACGACTACCCAGCCCACGCCTGCTCCCGTCGGAGTCAACCAACCCTGTGCACCGAGAGTCCCACCGTCTGCGGCAGATCAAGGCGTTGAGCGAGAGTGGCGGCCGCGCTCACGGTGCCGGCGCCTCGCCGCGGCCCGGTCCGTCGCTTATGGACGATCGCGGGCGGTGGCGACCAACACGGGCTGACTCCTTGGCGGGCCCGGTTGTGGTAGGCAAGGCTGCGCACTCGTGGCAGGAGCACACCAGGGTGATCATCGTGGCCGAACCGGACCGGGTCGAGGACGACCTCGCCGCCGGGTACTGGCCTGCCCGCGCTGCGGAGGTATGTTGCGGCCCTGGTCGCACGCGATGACCCGGCGGGTGCGCCAACTCGACGGGTCGACCCGGGCGGTACGACCCGCCGGGCCCGGTGCGCCGCCTGCCGGGCCACCCAGGTGCTGCTGCCCGGATCGCTGCTGCCCCGGCGTGCCGACGCCACCGAGGTCATCGGCGCGGCGCCGCTGGCCAAGACGCAGGGTCGCGGCTGGCGGCGCATCGCCGCTGAGCTTGGTCGCCCGCCGGGCACCGTGCGCCGCTGGCTGCGTGCGGCTCGCGGCCCGCACCTGGGCTGGCTGCGCCGCCACGGCGTCGAGCGCGCCGCCCCAGCTGCACCCTGACGTCCTGGCCGGCCTCGCGCGCAGCCCACCGAACTGGTGACGCCCTCGCAGCGCTCGCCGCGGCGGTGGCCGCTTGGCGGCGCCGGTTTGCCCGACACGCCCCGGCATGGACTCTCACCGGAGCGTACAGCGGCAGCCAACGGTTCATCACCGACCACGCTCGACCAGAGCAATCGCCGGGATACCGAACGCGCCCCGCTTGGAGGACAACCTCAAGGAACTACGCGGCCTGGCCCAGCTGGCGGATCCCCTGCACCGGTACCACCGGCGCCCTCGCGGCGGCCGCAGGCGAGGTCCGAGGCCGGACAGGGTGGCCGCCTTGCCATAGTGCGCCACTATGTGGGGCACCATGTCAATCCTCATGCTGGGTGGCGTTCTCCTTGTTGTCTGGTACGCCGTCGTGCTCGGCGCCGCGCTGGTGACCCGCACCCGCGATCTCGAACCCGGGCCGCCGACCATGGAACTGGGCAGCGAGCCACCGGCCCTGGTCAACCTGCTGGTCACCCGTTGTGAGCTGGACGCCGACGCGGCCGACGCGACGCTGCTCGACCTGGCCGCCCGCCGGATTCTCGAACTGCATCAGCCAGGCGACGATCCGGGCGGGCTGCTGGTCAAGGTACGGGTTGCCGAGCCGGCCGGGCTGCTGCCGTACGAGCGGCGGGTCCTCGACCGGGTACGCGAGATCGCCGGCGACCGACTGACACCGCTCAGCGAGATCACCGAGCGCTACGCCGACGGCGGCCCGAGCTGGTTCCAGCAGTTGCGCACCGAAGTTGTCATGGATGCCCGGCGGCGCGGCCTGACCCGGGATCGGGAACTCGTCGGCGTGGGGGTGGTCGCGTCGATGCCGGTCGCAATGGCGCTCAGCGGCCTCGGCGGGGTGCCCTTCCTACCGAAAGGTGGCGCGTCGCCGGGCGAAGAGTTCGCGTGGTTCGCTGGCTGGGCATTCGGGGCCGGGTTCATTCTTGTCGTGCTGTTGGGCGTCGCCCATCTTCACCTGCGGGGCGAGCGGTACACCCGGGCCGGGCGGGAGGTCGGTGCCCGCTGGCTGGGCGTGGCTCGCTGGCTGTCCGGCTTCGAAAGCCTTGCCGAGCTTCCGCCGGCCGCCGTCGCGGTGTGGGACCGGTACCTCGCGTGCGGGGTGGCGCTTGGTACGAACCCGGTCGCCAGCCGGGCACTGGAACTGCGGACCGGGCGGCGAGGGCGGTTCACCTTCCGCTACCTGGGACGGGTACGCACGATCGTGGTTCGGTACCCGCTCGATCCCTTCGCCTACACCCAGGCCGGGCCCCGCTTGGCCTGGTCGTTCCTGGTGCTGCTGGCGTGGAGCGTGTTCTGGGTACGCTACGCCGGCAAGCTCACCGGCTGGCCGGGCGGCGTCCGGCTGGCAGTGTCCGCGCTGGGCGTACTCATCCCGATCAGGGCGTTCTACCGGTTCGTGCGAGCAGCGATCGACAAGCTGGTTCCGGTGACGGTCACCGGTCTGGTGCTCGCCATGCACCCGTATCGGCCCGCCACCGACCGTACGCCGCGCTGGTACCAGATCGTCCTGGACGACGGGGCGCACGACCGGGTCCGGCCCTGGTTGATGCGCACGGATTTGGTCGGCGGGATCAAAGCAGGCGACATCGTCCGGATCCGAGGCCAGCGGTGGACGCGGTACGGCCTCGGTCTGACCGTCCTGGCGGCGAAGGCGTCCGGGCCGAGGCACACCTCGGCCCGGAGGTTGTAGGCACCTGGTCACTGGTAGAGGCGACGGCGATGACTGGCCCGCTGGTGCCCGACCGAGCAGGTGCGCCCGGGCCGGGGTCGCGGTGGTGGATGCCGGCTTGTGCGTCATGCCTGAGCCGGCCTCGTCTGGCGGGTACCGGCCCACAGGTTCAACACCGGCTTGGAGGTGCCGGGAGGTCCAACCTGGCCTACTGGGCGTCGGTCAGGTCGAACCGCCTCGTCACCGCAATGGTGTGCACGAGGTCTCCGGCGGTCTGGTTCTTCTTGGTCGATGAACCCTCGACCGGAGACCTCGCTACTTATCGATCACCGACACGCGGACAACATGACCAAGAAAAACACCAACCGACTTCGAGAGACGGCCTAGCCGGCCAGCAGCGCGGTGATGGTGGCCGGGTCGATGCCCCCCGGCGATGGCCCGGGCCAGCAGTGGGCTAGGCGGTCGCTCGGGTCGGTGTGCAGCGCGCGCCGCACGGCGATGTTGGCGAGGGCCCCGTTGCCGGCCTGCATCGCGGATAGGGCGAGCAGGGCAGCACGCCGGATCGTGGCAGCCGGGTCGGTAGAACCGGCGATCGGCCACCCGCAGCGCGTCGCGGACGCGGATGCCCGCGGATTCTGCCGCAGCCACCCACGCGGTGCTGGACTGGCTACACGAGCAGGGCCGCATCCGCGACCGGGTCGCGGAGTACTCCCTCGGCTGGTCGATCGGCGAAGCCGAGCGCGCGGCGATCACCGCGTTGCCGACCTGCGCGTGGTCCGCGGCGCTCGACGCGGACGTCACCCCGCACACCTTCCGCAAGACCGTGGCCACCCTCATCGACAAGGAGGACGGTCGCGCACAAGGAAATCGCAGATCGAAGCGGGCCGCATAGGCGCCGACACCGCCCCAGCGTTGAGCCGTTCGACCAGCTACTCACTCGGCCGGCCCGGAACATGGCTGCATGAGGGCTACCTGTAACTTTCCGGCCCCAACGACCGTAGTCGGCGGCGGCGGGAGTAATCGTTAAGGCCTGTGGATCAATGAAGTCATGGTCGATGTTCCGGCGCCATCGGATCTCGCCTTCTCTGCCGTTCGTTGGTCAATGCTGTCGATGACCCGCCAGATATACGCTCCGGTGCATGCTGAATCCTGCTGTGTCTTTCTTCTCCGGCCGTGACGGCGTGGGCCTGGCCTACCGGGAGGTGGGTGAGGGTAGACCGCTGGTCCTGCTGCACGGCCTTGTTGGAGACGCGACGCTGTGGCTGCGCCACGGTCAGGCCGAGACGATCGCAGCACGCGGTTACCGCGTGATCATGCCGGATTTTCGTGGGCACGGCAGGAGCGCGAAGCCCCATGATGCTGCCGCCTATCCCCTCGACGTGCTGACCGACGATGGCTTCGCTCTCCTGGAGTACCTGGGACTGGACGACTACGACCTCGGTGGATATTCGCTCGGTGCACGAATTGTAGTGAGGATGCTGGTGCGCGGCGCGACACCGGGTCGAGCGGTGGTCGCGGGCCAGGGTCTGCATGAGGTGCTCGGCGTCGGAGGCGGAGCGGGATCACTCCTGCGGCGGGTCTTGGCTGGGTTGGGGACGTTCGAGGCGGGTTCGTCGGAGGAGCGCGCCGAGCAGTGGCTCCGGTCGAGTGGCGAGGATCCGGTCGCGCTGCTGCATGTGTTGGATTCGGTCGTCGCCACGCCGGTGGAGCCAGTCGGCCGCATCCAGGTGCCGACGCTCGTGGTGGTGGGTGCCGACGACGAGCGGGCCGCGTCGGCCGACCAGCTCGTCGCGGCGCTGCCGCGTGGCACTCGGGCTGTGGTGCCAGGAGATCACTCGACGGCGGCCGCCGCACCGGAACTCGCCGCGGCGATCGTGGATTTCCTCGCCGACCGGTAATCACACCCATCTGGGCCGGCCCCTGGCGCGCCCGGTGCTGATGGCCTGGGCCGCGCGGCGGTCAGTGCGGCGTTTCTTGTCCTCGTTATCCCCCGGCGTGGTAGACCGGACGGGCGTACCGCGCGATCCGCGCTGTGGTGATCGAGCCGACCGGCGACCTGGGCGAGGCCGACCTAGCGGTGCGGGTGCGGTTGGCCGACCGGACCTCGACCCCTGCCGGTCAGCTGACGGCCTTACCTCGGACGGGTTTCCTGCGCACGCTCGACCGGGTTGGCCTGCCGATGCGGTCCTCCAGGTGCACCGATGGTTGGGGGCGGACCACGTCGGGCGGCCCGCGCACGATGACCTGCCCCGCTCGGCGGTCGCATCCATGGCCGTTGCGCAGGGCAGTATCCTGCCTACCCCGGCCAGGGTGGGCGGGGTAGTCGGTGGGTCAGCGAAGCTCAGCTACGCCGCGGTGTTGGTTCGGGTCAGCCGTGCCAGGAGCGCCAGAGGGCGGCGTAGGCCCCGTCGGCGCGGACCAGCTCGTCGTGGCTGCCGAGTTCCGTGATGCGGCCATCTTCGAGCACTGCCACGCGGTCGGCGTCGCGCGCGGTGTTGAGCCGGTGCGCGATGGCGATAACGGTACGGCCGGTGAGTACGGTGGCGAGCGCCCGCTCGGTGCGTCGGGCGGCGGTGGGATCGAGGGCCGCCGTCGCCTCGTCGAGGATCAGCGTGTGTGGGTCGGCGAGCACCAGCCTGGCCAACGCGAGCTGCTGGGCCTCGGCGGCGGCGAGCTCCCGGACCCCGTCGCCCAGTTGCGTGTCCAGGCCGTCGGGCAGGTCGGCGTACCAGTCGGCGCCCACGGTGACCAGCGCGGACAGCATGTGATCGTCGGACGCCTCGGGTGCGGCGAAGGCGAGGTTGTCGCGCAGCGAACCGATGAAGACGTGGTGCTCCTGGGTGATGAGGGCGATCTGGCGGCGGCGCTCGGCCGGGTCCAGGTCGATCACGGGGCAGCCGCCGAGGCTGACCTCACCGTCGCGCGGCGCGTCGATTCCGGCGAGCAGCCGGGCGAGCGTGGACTTCCCGGCACCGGAGGGGCCGACGATGGCGAGGCGCTCACCGGGGTTCACCTCGAGGTCGATGCCGTGCAGCACGTCGTGGCCGTCGACGTAGGCGAACGTGGCCCGGCGTACCTCGAGCCGTCCGCCGGGCGGCGCCGAGGCTTTGCCGCCCGGTTCCGGTGGCACCTGACCGACACCGAGTACGCGGGCGAACGAGGCCGAGCCGCGCTGCGCCTGTTCCATCCACTGCAGCAGGCGGTCCATCGGGTCGATGGCTTGCTGGAGATACAGCGCGGCGGCGACCACCTGACCGAGCGTGGCCATGCCCTTGGTGACGAAGAGACCACCGACGAGCAGTACCGCGGCGATCGGCAGCGGGTAGCTCGCCTCCATCACGGGAAAGAGCACCGACCGCAGCGCCAGCGTCGCCCGTCGCGTTGCCCACACACGGCCGACCCGCGCCGTACCGTGCCGGATGCGCTCGCCCGTGAGGCACAGCGCCTCGACGGTGCGCGCCCCCTCCGCGGTACTGGTCAACGCCTCGGTCAGCTCGGCAACGGCGGCACCCTCGGCGAGGTAAGCGGTGCTGGCGCGTCGCAGGTACCACCGGGTCACCGCGTAGATCGACGGCAGCCCGGTCAGCGCGACCAGTCCGAGCAGCGGGTGCAGCAGGAACACCGCGCCGAAGATCAGCAACAGCTGCGCCGACGCGATGACGATGACGGGCAGCACGTCGCGGACGGTGGTCCCGACGGTCGTCACGTCGACCGAGCTGCGCGTGGCGAGATCCCCGGTACCGGCGTGCTCGACGACGGACACGGGTAGGCCGAGGGTCCGCGAGACGAACTCCTCACGCAGCCGGGCCACGGCCCGCTCGCCGAACCGGTGGCCGGCGTACTGGGCGTACCGGGCGAGCAGGCCCTGCGCCAGCACGGATCCGGTGATCGCGAGCGCCAGGCGGTCCACCGTGGCGGCTGGTGCGCCGGCGGTGACCTCGTCGACGATGCTGCCGAGCAGCCACGGTGCGGCGAGCCCGGCGACCGCGGCGGCGCTGTGCAGTACCAGCACGATGACCAGTGCACGGCGGTCCCGGGCGATGAGGGCCAGCGTGGCGCGGCGGACCTCGGCGCGGCCGGCGACGGGGAGCCTGGTCAACGCAGCACCGGTTGGGCGTCGGCGGAGTCGTCGATATCCGGGGAGTCCTCGTCCCGGGACACCAGGGCCGGGTAGGTCGGGTCCTGTTCGAGCAGCTCCGCATGGCTGCCGGTGGCGACGATCCGGCCGCCGCGCAGGTGCGCGACCGTGTCGGCGCGCTCGAGCAGCAGCGGCGAGCTGGCCAGCACGACCGTGGTTCGCCCGGCTCGCGCCTGACGCAGCCGCTCCGCGATGCGCGCTTCGGTGTGCGCGTCCACGGCCGACGTCGGCTCGATGAGGATCAGTACCTCCGGCTCGGCGAGCAGGGCCCGGGCAAGACGTACCCGTTGCCGCTGGCCGCCGGACAGGGTGCGGGCCCGGGTACCGATGGGTGTGGCGAAGCCCTCCGGCAGCGCGTCGACGACGTCCTCGGCCGAGGCCGTGTGCAGCGCCGCCGCGATCTCGGTGTCGCCGATGCCGTGCCGGATACGCAGGATTTCCCGTAGCGTTCCCGCGAAGATGTACGAGTCGTGGTCGGCGACGAGGATCCGGTCGCGCACCTCGTCGAGCGCGATCTCCGCCAGCGGCACGCCACCCCAGGTGACGTCGCTGGCCGCGAAACGGCCGAGCCGGTCAGCCAGCGCGATCGCCTCGGCCGGGTCGTCGGCGGCGACTGCCAGCAGCCGACCGGCGCATACCGTCAGCCCGGTGGCCGGATCGTACAGATCGGCGCGGCCGTCCGGGGCCGGCGCGGCCCCTCGCCCGCCGGCGTCGTCCGGAACCAGGGTGAGCAGGGCGACGATCCGGCGGGCGGCCACCCGGCCCCGGATCATGTCGTAGCCGCCCTCCAGCAGGAACCACACCGGCACGACGAGGACCGCCACGTACCCGTACACGGCGACCATCTGGCCGACCGTGATGTCGCCGCCCGCGGCCATCCGCGCCGCGAGCCACACCACGGCCGAGAGGAACAACCCTGGAATGACGAGCGTCAACGCGTCGATCCAGCTGTTGACGGCACCGACCCGGTAGCCCTCGACCAGCAGATCCTGGGAGCGGGCGGCGTACCGGCGGGCGAACAGGCCGCGGCCGCCGACCCCGGCGAGGACGCGCAGGCCCGCCACGATGTCCCCCGCCCGGGTCGTGAGCAGGCCCTGCTGATGCCGGTACACGGACTCGGCCCGTTCCAGGCGCCGCAGCAGCGGGCCGATGATGACCACGACCGCGGGTACGCCGAGCAGCACGCACAGCGCGAGCAGGGGGGAGACCGACCAAAGCACGACGGCGACGACCGCGTAGGCGATGACCGCGCCGACTCCCGGCCCGGTCATCGTCAGCACCTGCGAGGTGTGCACGACGTCGGCGCCGCCGACCGTCGCGACCTCCCCGGCCGCGAGCTTGCGCGGAAGCACCGCGCCGATCCGGGACAGCTGACGCAGCAACACCTCCGCGGAGCGGGCGCTCGCGTCCTCGCGGACGAAGGTCATCGTGCGGTGCCGCATGATGCCGAGGTACGCCAGCCCGATCCCCGCCACGACGATCGCCGCGACCCACCACAGCAGGGCCCGGTTGTCATGCCGCCGCAGCCCGTCGTCGATGGCCCGGGCGACGAGGTAGGGCCGTACCGACAGCCCGACCATCCACGCCGTGCCGACGAGGCTGCCGCGCAGCACCCGCCACGGCTGACGTCGGACCAGCCACCAGATGTACCAGACCGGCCCCCTCGTGTCCGGCACCCCTGGTTCGCGATGAGGGATCTTCGGCCCCATCCGCCCAGGCTAGCGACCGCGCTTATGACCTTCGCAGCAATTAACCGGGCTTCCGACCGTGCGGCAGGATGCGGAATATCCAGAGTCGGTCGAGTGGTGCGGGTGGCCGCGGCACGGTCCGGCGATGAAAGCAGTATCGCCCCGGGGAGGCTTGACCGCCCTCGACCGGGCGCGAGCGGTGGCAGGAGGACGGCACCTGGCCGCGGACCGAGCTGACTCACAGCTGCCGTTCGAGATGGTCGATGAGGGGCTGACCGCGACCGGCGCGACCGGACCACGGGGTGGGTCAGCCGGTGTGCTCGTCACGGGCGTCGACGAGGACACCGGGGTTGAGTATCCAGGACGGGTCGAGGACGGCCTTGACGGCGTGCAGGGCGCGGCCGACCGGGCCCGGGCGTTGCTGGTCGTACCAGGGCCGGTGGTCACGGCCGACAGCGTGGTGATGGGTGATTGTGCCGCCGGCGGCGAGCAGCGCGTCGGACACGGCACGCTTGACCTGGTCCCACTGCGCCAGCAGTGAGGCCCACCGGCCGCTGGCGTAGACGCCGAAGTAGGGTGCGGGGCCGTCGGGGTAGAGGTGGGTGAAGCGGCAGGTGACCAGGCCGGTCGCGCCGACGGCGCGGAGCGTGCCGCTGGCCGCGGCGAGCACGGCGGCGCGCAGGGCCGGGAACCGGTCCCAGGTGCAGGCGGTTTCAAAGGTCTCCACGATCATCGATCGGGCCGCGAGTGCGTCGCGCTGGTAGGGCCGCTGCCGCGGTCGGGCTGGGTCGTCGCTGCGCGGCGGCTCCGGCAGGGTTCCTCCGTGGTCGCGGCACAGTTCGACGGCGCGGTCCAGCGATGGCATGACCGGGTGGTCGGCGGATTCGAATCCCAGCAGGAGAACGCCCCCGGTCGTGGCGGTGCCGGCGTTGAGGAACGCCTCGGCCGGATCGAGCAGGCGGCAGTTGCTCGGGTACAGCGCGGACTGCGCGATGGCCCGGGTGGCGGCGACGGCCGCGTCGTAGTCATTGAAATGAACCGACGCGTCCGCTCGCCAGCGTGGCCGCTCCTGCAGCCGCATCCACGCCTCTGTGATGACACCGAGGGCGCCTTCCGAGCCGAGGAACAGCCGGTCCGGTGACGGTCCCGCACCGGAGCCGGGCAGCCGGCGCGACTCGCTCGTGCCGGCCGGGGTGATCACCCGCAGCGACTCCACCAGATCGTCGATGTGGGTGAGCACGGTGGCGTAGTGCCCGCCGGCGCGGGTTGCCAGCCAGCCGCCGAGCGTGGAGAACTCGAACGACTGTGGGAAGTGCCGCAGGGTGAGGCCGTAGCGGCGGAGCTGCTCCTCCAGTGCGGGGCCGAACACCCCGGCCTGGATCCGGGCCGCCCGGCTGGTCCGATCCACCTCGAGCACCCGACCGAGGCGACCCAGGTCGAGATTCACCGCGGCGCTGTAGCCGGCGTCCAGCCGCGGTTCGACGCCGCCGACCACGGACGAGCCGCCGCCGTAGGGGATCACCGCGATGATACGGCTGGCGCACCAGTCCAGCACGTCGACCACGTCCTGCTCGGTGCCGGGGCGCACGACGAGGTCCGGCACGTTGCGGACGTCGCCCTGCAGGTTCCGCACGACATCTCGGAACGCCTTGCCGTGGGCGTGCGCCGCCCGGTCGGTCGCCTCCGCCGAGCACAGCCGCGCCAGCGACGCCGGCGGGTCGATCCGGGGCGGGCGTAGGCCCAGCTCGGCCACTGGCGGCGGGACGTGTTCGGTCAGCTCGGCGTCGGGCAGCAGGGTACGCACCCGCTCGGTCAACGCAGCAGCCTCCGCGCCGGTCACCGCGTCCTCGACATGACCCCAGCCCCACCACGACCGATGCTTCCCCGCCACGGAGCCTCCCGATGTCGCCGGTTACCGGATGCGATTCCGCGGCCCGTTGAGGCGCTGCCCGCGTTGTCAGCCAATACGCAGCGCGCTGAACACTCCAGCGTGGTCGGAGTCCCAGTAGCCGTTCTGCATGGTCCTGCCGGTGACAGCCGACTCCACGAGCCGCACGCTGCGCGGTGAGTCGGTCATCACGTGGTCGACCTGGTGGTCGAATTCGGCGGCCGTGCCGGTCGTCAGGTCGTACGAGTGGATGCAGCAGCTGAGCGGGTCGGCCGTGCTGCGTTCGACGAAGCCGGCGCCCAGCAGAACGCGGTAGGCCTGCTGGTCGTCGGGAGCGACCGTGTCATCGTCAGAGTTGAGGTCGCCGAGCAGCACGACCGGCGTGTCGCTGGTAGCCGGTCCGCCGGGCGCGACGAGTTCACCCGCCTGCAGCGCGCGAATGCTCGGGTGCACGGCGCGAGGGTCGAACGCCTCCAGATGGGTGTTGACGAAGCGGAACCGGATGCCGCCACGCACCTTCGCCTCAACGCGTGTCCAGCCGCGCGTCACCGTGACCGGCAGGCCGAGGATGGGCAGCGTCAGGAGGTGCTGGAAACTGCCGCCCGCCGGCGCCCACGTGTGCACGCCCCCGTCGACGCGGGCGAGGATCACATCCCGCATCGTGAGCCTGCCGTTCAGCTCGGCGTCCGGCGTTGGCTGGGGACCGTCGCCGCGGACGGCGTTCTCGTTCGCCGGCGCCTCGAAGTCGAACTCCTGTTGGACTACGACCGGCCGGTATCGCTCCTTGCCCGCGTTCAGCCGGTCCAGCAGGAGCCGAAGGAAGTCGTACCGTACGGTCGTGGCCGTCTTGGGGCCGCCGAACAGCGGGCTGACCGACGTCGGCCCGGTGCGCCACAGCGCCACCTCCTGCAGGCCGACCAGATCCGGCTGCTTGTCCAGGATCTCCGCCGCGAGGCCCTTCGCCCGGGTCGGGAAGTTCGTGGCCGTCACCTGCCGCAGGACCGCGCCGTTGGCGTCGACGAACCCGTTGAGGCTGGTCGCGGCGAGCGCCGGAGCCAGGTCCGCGCCCAGGTACAGGTTGCGGGTCATCACCCCGGCCACCTGCCCGGTGTGGTTGCCCTGGTCGTCGTGCCCGGAAGCCCGTGCCGGGCCGGGAGCCAAGACGGCCACCAGTGCGCTGACGAGCACCGGAACGGCGAACCTCAGAAGCCGCCGGCCGACGCCCGTCCTGCTCGTCGCCGGATGACCTGTCGCCACGTCTCTCAGCATGTCGGACCGTCCTTCTCCGCGTCCTGAGCCGGGTCGGTCGGCGGCCTCCCCCGATACCGCACATCCTCTACCGCTATGGTTCAGGGATCAACAGCCGGTATCCGGGCACCGCCGACCTTGATCGTTGCGGCTTTTCGACCTGACAGCCCCGTGGCGTATGGCGATGATTCAAAGAGCCGGGGGCGGACGGCGCGCCCGCGCGCAGGCTTCAGGAGGCGATGATGACCGATTACTTCGTATGGATGACCACGCGACGGATCCGGCCCGGCACGCTAGCGGAGTTCGAGCGGGCCTGGCGGCCGGAGGGGGCGCCGCCGGGAATGCGCAAAGCCTACGCGTACTGGTCGGAGGACGAGACCGAGGTGACTGGTGTCTCGTTCTGGGACTCCAAGGAGGCGTGCGACACCTGGCGAGCGACCGACGCGGAGGCCCGACGCAGGGGGGCCATGGCTCCCTTCGTCGTCGAGGAGCGAGAGGGTTTCTACCATGGCCGTGAACTGACCGTACCGACGCGATAACCCGGGTGGTGGAGATCAACCCGTGCGGTTGGGGCCGGCCTGGTTGTCCAGCAATCCCAGTGCTTTCGCGCGGGCTACGGCGTCGCGCCGCGTCTTCGCGTCGAGCTTGTTCAGGATGGCGGCGACGTGGGTGTCCACCGTGCGGACGGACAGCACCAGACGCGCGGCGATCTCGGCGTTGGTCAGCCCTTCGGCGAGCAACCGGACGACGTCGGCCTGCCGCTCGGTGAGTCCGGCGAGATTGTCTCGTGTGGACTGGACGCGGCCGCGCGGGATGCGGGTGACCCCGAGCTCTCTCAGCCGGAGTCGCACGCGGCGAGCGAGCGGCTCGGCGCCCAGGGCGTCGAGTGTGGTGAGCGCGTGCAGCAGGTCCGCGGGGTCAGGGCTCTGGGCAAGCGCGACCGCGTGCTCGTAGGGGCAGCCGGCACGCTGCCACGCCTCGGCCGCCTGCCGCCATTGTCCCTTCGCCAGCAGGATGTAGGGGTGGTCGGACTCGTTGATCGGCACGGCCTCGCCCGCGGCGCGCATCCAGTATCCGAACTCGGCCGCCGCGGAGAGGCGACCGTAGCGGCGCACCTCCTCGTACGCCGGTGCCACGACGGCGACCCGGGAGACGTCGCCGCGCAGCCACGCCGCCTCGAGCAGGGCGGCCGCGGCCGGGCCGAGGCGTTGCGCCTCGCCCAGTCGCTGCGCGATCTGCCACGCCTGTTCCAGCAGCTGCTCGCCGTCCTCCTGACCCCGCCTGACCCGGACCGTCCCCAGGACGATGAGGGCGGGGCAGCGCACGATCGGCTCGGCGTCGTCGGCCCACGGGACCTCGCGCTCGACCTCCCGCCACCGGCCGAGCGCCAGGTACACCATGCTCCGGGTCACCTGCAGGTACCGAAGGAAGCCGTCGAACTCGGCCTCGTCCGCCAGCTCGATGGCGTCCTCGACGATGCGTTCCGCCTCGGCGAACCGAAGAACATCGATGAAGTGCCACGCGATGTTGATGTACGCGCGGCAGGCGTGCTCGACCTCGCCGGCATCGAGGGCGACCGTGAGGCTCTCGTCCAGCAGTGCCTGACCCTCCGGCTTGCCATCGTCCCAGAGCGCGGTCCCGACGTTGTTCAACGCGTGGGACAGCAGGGCGGCGTCGCCGAGATCGCGCGCCATCGCGACGGCCCGCTGCCCGGCGGCGACACTCTCGGACCGGCGTCCGGCCAGCATATGCAGCTGGGACTGGTTGCTCAGGGCCAGCGCCAGGGCCCGCTCGTCGCCCCCGGCCTCGAGGACCTCGATCGCTTCCGCGGCGCTGGCCTCCGCCTTCGCGCGAGCCCCCGCCCACCAGTGCATCCGGGACAGCCATCGCAGGCTGAGCCCGAGCGCCCGCGGGTCGCCCAGCGTGCGGCGCAGGCCGACGGCCTCCTCCTGAGCCCGCACGGCAAGGGCGGCCAACCCGACGGTGTAGCACTCGACCGCGTGCTCGTCCAGAAGGTCTGCCCGCTCCCCGGGCGGGAACACCTGGCGGTGGTCGAGCACCAGCCGGTAGTGCGCCACGGCCTCGCGGTGCGCTCCGGCCGCGGCGGCCTCCCGCGCCGCCGCGGGGCCATGCCGAACGATCACGTCGCCGGCACCGGCCTGCGCGGCGTGGTGGAGGATCCGCGACACATCAACCCCGTCATGACGATCGAGCAGCGCGGCGAGCACGGCCTGGTTGCACGCCACCCGGCGGGCCGTCGGCATGCGGTCCACAACGGCGCGTCGGGCAAGCTCGTGCGGGAAAGCGACTCTCGTCGCCGAGACGGTCAGCACGCCACGCCGTTCCGCCGCCGCCAGCGAGGCCAGACCCCCTGGCACGACCGCCTCGACCAACCACCTCTCCGCCGCCGACGGGACCACCGCGAGCTGCTCCACGGCGTCCCGGGTCGGCGCGTCGAGGTCGGCCAGCCGGGCCCCGACCGCCTCCGCGACGGTGTGCGGCACCCCACCGAGGTCGCCGGACGCGAGAACCTCCGCGACGAAGAACGGGTTGCCCGACGTCACCGCGAACACCCGCGTGGTGTCCATCCCGGTGTGCGCACCGAGCCGGCGTACCGCGTCCGCCGACAGCCGCGCCGGCCGTAACCGTCGCAGCCGTGGCGTACCGGACGCCAGGCCGAGCAGGTGCTGCAGGGGATGGTCCCTGGTCAGCTCCACGTCCCGGTACGTGATCACCAGCACGGCCGGCAGGCTGGCGATCCGCCGTACGAGGAACCTCAGCACGTCGAGGGTCGCCTCGTCGGCCCAGTGGACGTCCTCCACGACGAGGACGGTCGGGTGCTCCGGCCAGTCCAGCTCGGCCCGGAGGGCGTCGCTCACCCGACTCCGGTCGCCGGACTCGAGCGCGTGGGTGAGCGCGCCTCCGACACTGCCGATCAGGTCTCGCAGCGGCCCCAGCACCCGTGGCGTGGCGAGATCATCGCAGTAGCCCACGAGCAGGCGGGTCCCGGGCGGCAGTACCGAGCCGAGGGCGTCCACCAGGCTCGACTTGCCGATCCCGGCCTCGCCGGCGATGATCACGACGGAACCGTCCCCGGCCCTGGCCTCCCCGGCCGCGGCGGCGAGCGCCCCGAGCTCCCGATCGCGTTCGAGGATCCTCCCGGCCACCCCCGGATTGTCGCAGCCGACGCCTCGGTAATGCCGCCGCCGGAGGCGCCGATGTCGGTATCGCCGCCGCCCGATCTCGGTAATGACGACGGATCCGGCCGGCGCGGGCCCGCCGTACAAACGACCCATGCAGTCGCTCCCCCACCGCCATGACGTGATCGTGGTCGGCGCCCGGGCCGCCGGCGCCGCCACCGCGCTCCTGCTCGCCAGGCACGGACATGACGTCGCCCTCCTCGACCGGAACGCCCTTTCCACCGACACGATGTCCACGCACCAGATCGCCCGGCCCGGCGTGGTGCAGCTGCACCGGTGGGGGCTGCTCCAGGCCGTCCTGGACAGCGGAGCGCCGGCCATCCGCCGGATCACCTTCACCGCGCCGGATGAGTCGTTCACCCGGCCCCTGAGGCACAAGGCCGGGGTCGACCTGCTCGTCGCGCCGCGTCGGTACATTCTCGACACGCTCGTGGCGGAGGCCGCGGCCGGCGCCGGCGCCGACCTGCGTCTCGGGGTCACGGTCGAGGGCGTACACCTCGACGACGCCGGCCGGGCGGTCGGCGTGTACGGTCACGACCGCACCGGCGCGCCGGTCGACCTCGCGGCCCGGTTCGTGGTCGGCGCGGACGGGCTCGGCTCACGGGTGGCCCGCGCGGTGGGTGCCGAGGTCACCGAGGACCGGGGCGCCCCGGGCGCCGTGCAGTACGCGTACTTCGCCGGCCTGCCCTGGCCCGGCATCGAGCTGATCGTCGCGGACCGGGCACTCACCGGGGTGTTCCCCACCCACCACGGCGAAGCGTGCATCTGGATCTGCGGCCCCACCGCGGACGCCCACGATGCCCGCCGCCACGCGGCATCCCGCGCGGACGCCTTCACCGCTTACCTGCATCGAACCGCGCCGGAGCTGGCGGCGCGCCTGCGCGCAGGACGCCGCACGTCGCCGGTCACCGGCATGTTGCGTACCCCGAACTACCTCCGCAGGGCGCACGGCCCGGGCTGGGCGCTGGTCGGCGACGCCGGCTACCACCGGGACGCGGTCACCGGCCACGGCCTGTCCGACGCCTACCGGGACGCCGAACTGCTCGCGACCGCGCTGCACCAGGCGCTGCGCGGCGACCTCGACCCGGACACCGCGCTGGCCGGATACCAGCGCCAGCGTGACCGCGCGCTGCGGAAGGTCTTCGACCTGACCGTCGCCCTGGCCGGCTACCCGCCGGTATCCGAGTTCCTCGCACTGCAGAAGGAGCTCGCTCAGGCCCTCGACGCCGAAGCGGCCGAGCTGGCGGCCCGGCCACCCCTGTCCCACGACGACGAGCACCGGCTCGCCGCCGCATGACCCGCAGGTGCGCCCGCCCTGCGCACACCAGAAGGAGAACCGAGATGACCGCCACCGTCAACGAGTCGGCCCGGAACGGCGTCGACACCGCCACCCTGTTCGCCACCCTCGACGCGGTCAAGGCCGCACCGGAGGCGGCCAGGTTCCAGTTCCGCGCGGCCAACCAGTGGCTCAGCGGCACCCACAACCGCAGCACCATCCACGGCTTCCACGGCGTCGGCGCGGAGCGCGCGCACGAGCGCAGCTTCCACTTCGACGCCGACCACCCCGCCGTGCTGGTGGGCCGGGACAACGGCCCCACCCCGGTGGAGTACGTGCTGCACGCGCTGGCCGCCTGCCTGACCGCCGGGCTGGCCAACATCGCCGCTGCCCGCGGGGTCCGGCTCACCGAGGTGCACTCCACCGTGTCCGGTGACATCGATCTCAACGGCATCCTCGGCCTCAACCCCGACGTCCGTAACGGCTACCAGAACATCACCGTGCGGTTCACCGTCAAGGGCGAGGCTCCGGCCGAGAAGCTGCGCGAGATCGTCGAGCAGTCCCGCGCCCGCTCGGCCGTGTTCGACATCATCACCAACCAGGTGCCGGTCAGCATCGAGGTCGAAACCGAATGACCGCGTTGCTCGTTACGCGGCGAGCCGCAACCGAGACGCCGGCATGGCGCCGCGGCGGCGGCGAGGCCCGCCGCGGGGCGTACGTTTCGCAGACCGCCAGCCTGGTCGACGAACTCGGTGAGGAGGACCTCCGGCGCTGGTGGTCCACGGAGGCGTTCGTCGCCGCCGAGCCCGGGCTGTCGGAAACCGAGGCCGGCGTTTCGCGGGCGGTGGCGGCGTCGGGAGGTGCCCGATGATGCCGTCGGTAGGTAGCACCGCCCGGCGCAGTCGCACCGTGTCGCGGCGCGACATCGAACTGTTCACGGAGCTGACCGGGGACCGCAACCCGCTGCACTACGACGAGGAGCTGGCCGGCAGCACCCGGTTCGGCGGGCTGATCGTGCAGGGTGGAGTGACGTCCGGCCTACTCAACGCCGTGGTTGCCGAGGACCTGCCCGGGCCGGGCAGCGTGTTCCTACGGGTGGGGTGGAACTTCCTGGCGCCGGTACGACCCGGTGACGAGCTCACCGCCGACGTCGAGGTGCTGGAACTGCACGCCACCAAGCCAATCGTCCGGATCCGTACCACGATCACCAACGGTGACGGGGTCGTCGTCCTGGACGGTGACGCGCACGTGTATCGCGTGCCCGTCGGACGGTCCCCGGCCTGAACTCCGGTGCGGCCGCACCGGAGAAACATCTAGATCAAGGAGTGTCCCATGGGGACTTTCCCAGAAATCACGCACGTGGCCGTGACCGTGACGGACCTTTCCGTCAGCGTGCCGTGGTACTCACAACTCTTCGCCGCCGACGCCGTCCTTGACGAGGACACCGGGCCGTTCCGGCACGTCGTCTTCGCCATCGGCGGCGGCATGCTCTTCGGCCTGCACGCGTTCCCGGACGGCGACTGGTCCAGCGGTTTCGACCCGCACCGGCCCGGTCTGGACCACGTCGCGTTCGCGTGCGGAGACCGTGGCGAACTCGAGCGCTGGCAGGACCGCCTCGAACAACTGGGCATCAAACACGGCGGAATCGTCGACGCTCACTACGGATCGGGCCTGTCGTTCAAGGACCCGGACGGCATCGCGCTGGAGTTCTTCGCCCCGCCGGCCTAGGTGGCTCCGGTTCGACGAGTCTGCAGGCGATGCTGCGGCACACTTCCATCACCATCACCGCCGACAGGTGCGGGCCCTCCCCCAACAGGAACAGGCCAAGGTCGGACAGCATCCCGCTGAATAGGACGGGAGCGTCGCCACGACGCTCCCGTCCTTGTCTTCACTGGCCATGGCGCGGGGCGCGTTGCCGGTGCGGACCTGAGAGGCGTCCTCGGCGTAGGTGACGTCGCGGATGTGGTGTAGCGCCTCGATCGCCCAATGGCCACGGATGCAGCCGGCCAGCTCGGCCGGTCCGGCCTGGCCACAGGCCGAGGCGGCAGCTCGCGGACGTAGGCAGGCCGAGAGCGAACCGGCGACGAGTACCAGCACGATGCACGAGGCGAGACCGCGTCGAGACAGCACCCGAACACCCTGGCAGAAACGGACTGCTCCTGGTGCCCTGGAACCGGTGAGCTGGTCCGCGCTACACCGCGCACGCGTGGTAGTCCAGTACCAAGCAGCGGATGCCGCGGTCCTCAGCCAGTACCCGGGCCTGCGGCTTCCACGTCTGGTCCGGGTGGTCACCCACGTCAAGGACATTAGTGGCGGCCCGCGCGGTCCTCTGCCTGGACCTACCTGATCTTGGTTGAGCCGGCCCCATTTGCCGCGATCCGCGCGCCTACATCGATGGCTGGAGGAGTCTGGGTCCGTAGTGGGCCGCGTGCCGCCACATCGCCGCGACTGCCGTTCGCGCTGGCGTCACGGTGACGGGAAGGCGAACGCGTCGGGTGTTCGAGCGACGGCAGAACCGCCGTTGGCCAGCGGAAATGGGTTCAGGAACAGGCACTCACCTGTGGGCTCACTCGGCGCGCTGTCCAACACGGAGGACGCTGAGGTAACGGCGTGATGCTCGGTTGCCCATCCGCGTGCGGATGCGCTCGGCGATGGCGTCGAGCAGGGGCTCACGGACGTCGCGATCGAGCCTGCGGTACAGCGACGTCGAGCGAAGGAGATCGGCAAAGCCTTCCCCGTTGAACCACTGAACGGTCGGGTACCAGCGCACGATCGTTGGGCCGAACAAGCCGCCGGGATCCTTGACCAGTCCCCAACCCGCGTCGGTGGTGCGCACGTCGTCTTCCAGTGGAGGATGACCCCAGCCGGGGTTCCCGGGGGAGAACCGCTCGTGCAGATCGGCGGTCTCGGCGTACACCTCCGGCTCTCCCGGCCGGCGGACAACGACGTGGCCGAGCAGCGCCGTCCAGCCTCCGGGATGGAGCACGTCGTGCGCTCGCTGCCAGCCAATCGACGGGTCGACCCAGTGCCACGCCGACGCGGCCACGAGGACATCGAAGCGTCCACCGCGGTCGTCCCACTCCTCGAACGTCGCCGTCTCGACTTTGACGTTGCAGAAGGTGGCGAGCCGTTGGCGAGCGAGTGCGGCCATCTCCGCGCCCGGCTCGATGGCGGTCACCGAGCATCCGAGCGCTGCCAGCGAGCGCGTTGCCTGGCCGGTACCGCAGCCCACCTCAAGCACCGACGATCTTTCGTCTATGCGGGTGATGGTGACGAGGTCCGCGAACAGCTCGTCGGGGTATCCCGGCCGGACCCGGTCGTAGAGCTCCGGCACCTCGTTGAACACCCGACCGAGATCCCGTCGATTCGGGTCTGCCATCGCACCATCCTGCCGAACTGTCGCCGACGTGCCGATCCTGGGCAAGCATACGGACAGGTGAGGTTACGCCAACGCGCGGCGATTGCGCATGTTTCGTTTGATGATCCGAATCTGGTGTCGTGTGCCGGTCTGGTACCGGTGATGCGTCTGGCCCAGGACGCGGGCCTGCCCGCGCTGGTCGCCGGCCGGGTCCGGCTGCCCGGGGATCAACGCCGCCGGGTGACTGACCGTCGACTGTGGACAGCGGGGTCAGGACCACCAGTCGCGTACGCCGCCCTCGTCGCAGCCGAACTGCCGCCAGATCATGCCGTCCTTGATGACGTACGCGCCGAACGCCACGACCTCCTCGCCCTTCACCCGCAGCCTCGTCCGCGTCATGATCATGTCGTCCGTGTGCACGTACTCCTCGATGCCCACGAACTCCATGTCCAGGCCCTCGTACTGCTTGAGGAGATCCCGGGCGGCTTCGCGGCCCACGACCGGTCCCTGGAAGCGCAGCGAGACGATCTCCGGGTGGTAGACCTCCATCAGGGTCTCCATGTCGTTCTTCGCCAGAGCCTCGATCTGCTTGACGAAGACCGGGTGGATTTGGCTGAAGTCCATGTTGCTCATCTCCTGGCCGCTCGTGCTCGGTCGGCGGCGTGGCGCCGCTAGGAGGAATCTTCCGGACCGAGGGCCAGGCGTCTGCTCAGTTTGGCGCACCGCGCGCGTCAGCCGTCGAACATCCCGGCGAGCTTGGTGACGGTGTTCCAGTTGCGCGCGGTCGCGCGCACGCCGAGACGCTTCTCCAGGAAGGGTCCGACAGGCGGCGCCTCCAGAAAACCGTCCGGGCACCACTGGTACACGACCTGGTCCCCGACCCGGATGTGCTCGGGCGCGAGCGACTGCGGGTCGTTCTCGGCGAGCCGCGTCGGGTCGGGCCGCTCGGACAGGAAGAAGGCCATCATCTTGGCGCCGTCGGTCGCCACGTCGGCCAGCGGGTTGCCGTCGATGACCGCCTGCAACTGGTCCCGGCTCCAGACCAGGCAGCTTACGTCCAGGCCGAACGTGTCCTTGACGCCCTCCTCGATCTGCCGGGCCACCTTGCCGGCCGAGCCGGGCGCGGCAACTACGACGTTGCCGCTCTGCAGGAGCGTGCGCACCTCGGTGTACCCGAGCTTGGACAGCATCGTGCGCAGCTCTGCCATGGGTACCTTCGCCTTGCCGCCGACGTTGATCCCGCGCAGGAGCACCGCGTACTTCGGCACGCCCAACCCTCCCCCAACGGCCGGCCGCTGCTCAAGAGTGAACAGACCGGGATACCGGCGCGCGCACAGAATACACCGGGTACGAGGCGCGGGACCGGCGGTGAAAGGTGTTCCCATGGACGTGGCAGAAGGCATCAAGGAGATCCTGTCCAAGGAGATCTTCGTCGAGGTACCGGTCGAGGAGATGCACGACGACGACAGCCTGCGCGACGTGTTCGGGCTGGACTCGCTCGGCTTCGTCGAACTGCGTACGCAGGCGCAGAGCCGGTTCGGCGTCCAGATCCCGGATGCCGAGTTCACGCCGGAGAACTTCGCCACGATCCGCAGCGTGACCGCGATGGTGCGGCGGCTGCTGGCGGCGCCGGCCGCGGCCGGCCTCGCCGCGACCGACGGCGCCTGACGAGCGGGTACCGATGCCTCACCCCGACGCCGTCTGCGTCACCGGCCTGGCCTGGAACACGCCGCTGGGCAGCGACCTGGACGAGGTCTGGAAGTTGCTGCTGGACGGGGCCAGCGGACTGCGCGACATCGAATGCCCGTACCCGTTGCGCACCACACTGGCCGGCACGGTGCCGGGGCTCGCGCTGGACGCTCCGGCCACCGAGCGGCAGGTCGCGCTCGCCGTGTCCACCCTGCGCGCGGCGTACGCATCGGCCGGCCTCCACCCGGCCGACCCGGCGGTGCGGCTGGTGCTCGGTACGAGCTTCGGCGCGTCCCTGGACGAGCCGGCGCACCGGCTCGGCGACTGGGCACGCGAGAGCGCCCGGCGGATCGGCCATCCGCACCGGCCGGTCTGCCTCGGTACCGCCTGCTCGGCGGGTTCGGACAGCATCCTGGTCGCCAGCCGGCTGATCCAGGCCGGGGTGTGCGACGTATGCCTCGCGGGTGGGGTCGACGTGGTGACCCTGGCCAAGCGGCTCGGGCACTCGGCGCTCGGCACGATGAGCCGGGACCGCCTGCGCGCGTTCGACGAACGCCACGACGGCATGGTGCCCGGCGAGGGGGCGGCCGTACTCGTGCTCGAGTCCGCGGACTCGGCCCGGCGCCGGGGCGCCCCGGTCCACGCCGTGCTCGGCGGTACCGGCTCGGCCAACGACGCGGCCGGGCTGACCGCGCCGGACCGTTCGGGCGACAGCGTCGTCCTCGCGGTCCAGCGTTGCCTGGCCGACGCCGGGCGGGACGCGGCCCAGGTCGCGGTGATCAGCGCGCACGCGACCGGTACACCGGTCAACGACGAGGTGGAGAGCGCGAGCCTCGGGCGGATCTTCGGCACGGGCGGTACCCGGCCGGTGGTGTTCGCCACCAAGGGCGCCCTCGGCCACAGCCTGGGGGCCACCGGCGCGATCGAGGCGGTGTCCGTGGTGCTCGCCCTGCGCGACGGGCGGGTACCGCCGGTCGCCGGCCTCGGCCGGCCGCGGCCGGACTTCCCGCTCCCGCTCGCCGTCGGCACCGCCTGCGCCGTCGACGGCGCCGTCGGGCTCAGCCTCACCATCGGGTTCGGCGGCTTCAACACCTGCCTGCTATTCGAGCGGGTCGGTACCGATGAGCGGTGAGCAGCGACCGATCGCGGTCGTCGGATCGGGTACCGCCGCGGCGACGGACCCGACCCGGTATGCCCGCAACAGTTCGTCGTTCTTCGTCGACCCGGCCGGCTGGCTCGTCGCCGCGGCGGTGGAGGAGGCGCTCGACGGCTGCCCCGAGCCCGTGCTGTCGGTACCCGACCGGGTGGGCGTCGTGGTGCTCAGCGACGACGGGCCGGCCGCGACCATGCGCGCCATCGCGGGTACCGCCGGCCGGGGCCTGGTGTCGCCGCTGCGGTTCGCCGGCGCCAACCCCGGCGTCCTGGCCGGCCTGCCGTGTATCCGGTGGAGGCTGCGCGGTCCCAGCCTGACCTTCGCGATGGAACCGGACGCGGCCATCAGCGCCGCGCAGGTCGTCGCGGCCGCCTGGCTGTATGGCGGCCAGGCCGCGTACGTCCTGATCGCCAGCCACCTTGGCGAGGTGGCCCACTGCGCGGTGACCCGGCGCGGCGCACCCGGCCGTACCCTGCGCGAGGTCCTCGTCCCCGCCAACGGCGCGACGTCGCGGTGACCGGGTACCCGCTGCCGTTCGGCTTCGCCGACGTGGCGGCGTTCCTGGACCGGTCGGTGGACCTCGAACAGCCGGCCACCGCGTCCCGGCTGCCCGAGGCGCTCGCTGGCCTGGAGAAGCTGGCCCTGCCCCCGGGTACCCCGGTGGTCGTCGCGATGTCCAACGGGCGCCCGCTCCTGGAGTATTACTTCGGCGCGCTTCTGCTCGGGCTGGTACCCGTGCTGGTGTCGCCCGCCGCGCCGTCGGCCCGGATCGACGCGCTGGCCCGCCGGATCGGCGCCGGTGCGGTGGTCGCCGCCCGGCTGGTCCCGCACCGGTACGGCGTGCCGGCCGTGCTCCCGCTGGGTGACGCGCAGGCCGTCGTGCTCCCCCGCGCCGACCCGCCCCACTACCTGTCCGGCTGCGCACTCATGCTGACCTCCGGTACCTCCGGACTGTTCTCCGGCTGCCTGCACCGGGTGGACTCGTTGGTACGCAACGCCCGGCGCCACGCCGCCGCGGTCGGGCTGCACGGCGGCGACACCGTCCTGGTCAACCTGCCGCTGTACTACTCGTACGCCATCGTGGCGCAGGCACTCGCCGCGCTGGTGACCGGGGCGCGCCTGGTCATCTCCGGACCGCCGTTCGCGCCGACCGCCTACCAGGCGGTCATCCGGCGGCACGGCGTGACCATGTCCTCGGTGACCCCGACCATCGCCCGCCTGCTGCTCGCGCACCGCGACCCGCTGCCGAACGGGCTGCGCGTGCTGACCGTCGGTGGCGACAGCCTCGCCGGCCACCAGGTGGGCACCCTGCTGTCGGCCAATCCGGGGCTGGAGCTGTACGTGACGTACGGCCTGACCGAGGCCGGGCCGCGGGTCGCCACGCTGGCCGCGCACGAGGAGCCGGCCGGCCGGTACGGGTCGGTCGGGCTCCCGCTGGCCGGAGTCGCCACCGCGCTACGTCCGGTGCCCGGGCAGCCGGGCGCGACCGAACTGCTCGTCACCTCCGACACCGTGCTGCTGGCCAAGGTCGGTGCCGGCAGCCCGGAGCGCACGCTCGTCGCTCCGGGCACGATCGCGACCGGCGACCTCTTCCACGTCGACGAGGACGGATACCTGTTCTTCGGCGGGCGGCTGTCGGACTTCGTGGTACTGCGCGGGGAGAAGGTCTCGCTGGCGGCGGTACGCCGCTTCGTGCAGTCCATCCCCGGCGTGATCCGGTGCAGCACGGTCGTCGGCGACGACGGAGGCCACTTCGACCTCGACGTACGGGTGGCCGCCGACCTCGACGAGGCGCAGCGGCGGATCCGCGACGCGGTACGGTCCTTCCTGCTTCCCGGTGAGCGGCCGCGCCGGATCGCCGTGGCCCATCCCGACCTCGCGGTCTTCCAGAAGTAACATCTGACCCGACGGACCGGGGGAGGCTGGCGATGGCGGCTACCAAGCACGTGGCGTTGCTGCGCGGCATCAACGTCGGGCGGGGCAAGCGGATCACGATGGACCGGTTGCGCGCCTTCTGCCACGAGCTCGGGTACCCGGACGCGGTGACCTACCTGCAGAGCGGCAACGTCATCTTCACCGCCACGCCGGCACGGGCGCAGCGGCTGCCCGCCACCCTGGAGCGGCGGATCGTCGACGAGCTGGGGATGCGGGTCCGCGTCCTGGTCCGCGCGCGCGACGAACTCGCCGCGGTGGTGTCCGGCAACCCGCTGCCGCAGCGCACCGCCGATCCGCAGCGCTTCATGGTCACGTTCCTGTCGGCGGCACCGGATCCCGCGCGGATACCGCAGCTCGAGGCCGCCGACTTCCTTCCCGAGGAGTACCGGTTCGTCGGCCGCGAGGTGTACCTCGGCTGCCAGGAGGGGTACCCGTTGACCCAGCTCAGCGGAGACGTGTGGGACAAGCGCCTGTCGGTCGTGGCGACCACCCGCAACTGGAACACGGTGACCAAGCTCGCCGCACTGACCGCGGCCTGACCCGGTACGTCAGCCGGCCGGCTCCCGCACGGTACCGGCGGGTGCCTGGCCGGGTGAGTGCCACGTGTGCTGCTCCGCGTCGCGCAGCCGTTCGTCGGCGTTCTGCTCCACCCGGCCCATCGACCAGCGCAGCAGCGGCGGCGCGCTCAACGAGGTGACCACCGCGATCAGCAGGATGATGGTGTACGTCCCGACGGTGAGGATGCCCAGCCGCAGGCCGACGGAGGCGACGACGACCTCGACGATGCCCCGGGCGTTGAGTCCGGCACCGATTGCCAGGCCCTCCCAGTGACCGAGCCGCCCCAGCCGCGCACCCAGGTATCCACCGGCCAGCTTGCCGGCCACGGCCAACGCCAGGATGGCAAGGCCGGCGAGCAGGACCCGCGGTTCCGCCAGGGCGCCCAGGTCGATCCGCAGCCCGGCGTTGGCCAGGAAGATCGGGGCGAGGACCGACATCGCGACGGTACGCAGCGGAGCCAGCATCCGCGGCTCGGTCCCGGCCGACGCGAGGAGTACCCCGGCCACGAAGGCGCCGAAGACCGCCTCCAGTCCCAGCGCCTGGCTGGCCGCCGCGCTGAGCACGATGACGACGACCGCCGTGCCGGTGGCGGGGCCCGGATCGCCGCGGCGGCCGGCGAAGCGCATCGCCCGGCGTACCAGTGGCCGACCGACCGTGGCGGCCAGCACGACGAACCCGATCAGCTCCGCGGCGGAGAGCGCGAGGCGCCCGGGGTTCAGGCCGCCGAGCACCATCGTCGACACCAACGACAAGAGGAACCACCCCACGGCGTCTTCGATCGAGGCGGCGGCCAGCGTGAGCTGACCGACGTCGCGGTGCAGCAGGTTCAGGTCCGCCAGGGTCTTCGCGATGACGGGGATGGCGCTGACGCACAGCGCCACACCGAGGAACAGGGCGAACGTGGGCCGGTTCGCGGCCGGTCCGAGCAGCCCGGCGGGTACGAGGAAACCGGCGCCGACGCCCAGGGCCAGCGGGATCAGCAGGTCGGCGAGGCTGACCCGGACGACGACCCCGGAGCGCCGACGTACCATCCGCAGGTCCATGTGCGCGCCGGTGACCCCGACCAGGATCAGAACGGAGAACTGGCTGACGGCGTCGAGCAGGTGGGCCTGGTCCGCCTTTGCCGGTAGCAGCCAGCCGGCCACGCCCGGCGCGACCCGTCCGAAGACCGAGGGGCCGAGCAGGATGCCGGTCGCCAGCTCGCCGACCACGGCGGGTAGCCCGAGCCGCCGGGCCAGACCGCCCAGGCACAACGCGGCCAACAACAGGACGGCGAGCTGGAGCAGGAAGATGAGTACCTGGTTGGCGGTCAGCGGCGGGGCTTGGGCCAGCACGACGGTCATGTGCTCGAGGGTCGACGAATTCCGGGCCCGGGGCTGCTCAACAGTGGGCAGCAGGCGCGGTGGCACCGCGGTTAGCTTTGCGGCGCACCCGGGCCACCGCTGCCGTGGAGGAGCGTATGCCAACCGGCGAACCAGGCCAGGCCACCGCGCCGGCCCGGCCGATGGCGCTGGGCCGGCGGCACGTCCTGGTCGGCGCGGGCGACGACGAACGCGGCGAGCCCTCGGTGGCGGTCTGGCTCGCCGACCAGGACGGTTCCCCGCTGGCCGGGTGGGTCATCGCCCGGGTACGCGCGTTCGCCGACCCGGCCACGGCGCGGCGCCTGCTGGCCGCCGCGGCCCAGGGGGTCCTCGTCGGTACCCCGGTCGAGCCCGGTACCCCGGCGCTGGTCGAGATCCTCGACGGCCTGTCCCGCGCCGCCGGGGTACCGCGCGGGCACGCGCGCCGAGCCGTCGTCGAGACCGGGCTGGTCGTCGCCGAGCTGTCCCGGTACCGCGACCGGTACACCCGGGTCGTACCGGACTGGTCCGCCCCGGTTCCGCCGGTCCCGCCGGCAACCGGGGGCCGCTGCCCGGTGGTTGCCGGCGTCCTCGCCGCCGCCGCGACGCTGCGCTGGTGCGCCGCGGCCTGGCGGGCGATGGAGGCGCGGCGCTGGCAGGATCCGGTGCTACGGCGTCGATTCGGCCCGGTCCGGTGCCTGCCCCCGTACTGGCAGCGTCAGCTCGACATCGCCGGGCAGCACTGGCTGGTCCCCAGCGGGCCGCGCTGACGCCGCAGCCGTCGATCCGCCCGTTACGCGGCCGAGGAGGCCGGTACGGCATCACCCGTACGCCTGGCGAGGGGCTCCGGGTGCCCGTGGGTCACGAAGTCGTCGAGCCGGGGCTCGTTGATCGCGAGGAAGCACCCCTGGACGCGCGAGATGAGCCCGGCGTCGCGGAACCGCTTGAGAAACAGGCCGACGCGCGACCGGGTGGTACCGACCATGCCGGAGAGCTCCTCCTGCGTGATCCGGGACTCGATCAGCAGGAGTTGGGCCTTGCGCCGGCCCAGCTTCCGACCCAGGTGCAGCAGGATCGCGGCGAGCCGGTACTCGCTGTCCGCGGTGACCAGGTCGGTGATCAACTTCTGCTGCTCGAACAGCCGGCCGGCCAGGTACCGGACGAACTCCTCGTGCAGCCCCGCGTCGGATAGGGCGCTCAGCACCTTGGCCGCGGCGATCCGCCGCAGGACGGCCGGGGTCATGGCGGTAACGGTTTCCATGCGTGCACCGCCGACCAGGCACAGTTCGCCGAAGACCTCACCGGCGGAATAGATGCCGAGCAGGCACTCCTTGCCCTCCCGCGACGGCGCGGACGCCTTGACCTGTCCGCGCTCGACCAGGTAGATACTGCGGTCGCCGTCCAGACAGCTGTATACGACCTCGCGCCGGGCAACCTCCATCGTGGAGGCGCACAAGGCCTCCGAGCGGATCAGCCGGCTCAGGTTCGCACCGAACGGGACGCTCGGCAGGGCGGCGAGGCTCATCGACAACACTCCCCCGTCGAGCCCGTCGACGCGCCGTGGACCGGTCGCCAGACACCAGTCGTCATCAATGTGATGGTCGTGAATCTTAGGTTACCCACGGTACTTTCCCCCCAATGTCGAACTAGCCACCCGTCCAGTTCCGGAAGCCGATGAAGAGCAGCTCATTCAGCTCGGCCGCCAGACACTCACCGGCGGTAGCGGCAAACGCCTCCGCGTGCGCCGCGGTTGGTGCCGCGATGAACGCCACGACGTATGCCTCCCCGCCGATCCGTCGGACCCGCAGGTGCTCCAGCCGCACCCCCGGGAACCTGCCGCAGTGCTCACGGAGGCCCGCCTCGATCAATCCGAACGAAGGCGTCGCCTCACCGTCAGCCACGAAGCGCAGCTCCACCGCGTACATCGCCGGTCATTTCGCCGGAATGGGCTGGAACGCATGATTCATAATTGTTTCCCCGCCTACCCGGAGAGCGCGACGAGTGGACTTCGTAAAGGAAACGAAGAAGTCTTTCCCCCCGCCGGTCCCCGCTCGTTCACCCTCCCCGAGGGTCCCCCCGGATGGTGCCCCCTTCATGGCTCTCGCTAAAGGGTGCCGACTACCGGCCCGGTTGTCAGCGAAAGCTGCGGGTGGAGAAGCTGCCATGGCACCTTGTGGCCAGGGTACGACGGTTCGGCGACAAGATCGACAAGCACCCCCGGTGGGGCGGCCGGGACAAGTACCGGAGCACCGGAGGAAAGCCGCCTTATCGACCGATGGCGACGCCGCCAGAATTGTATTACACGCATTGTCGGCTATCCGACTCGACGTCGGCGGAAAAGGGATCAGAAAACGACAGTCGCCTTTCTTTCGGGACAAGTGGGAAGTCTTCGCCGCGGCCCCCGGCTTGCCCCGCCTGACCTGGGCACTACCGGCTCCGGCGAAGGGCGAGCCCCGAGCGGTTGGGGGGCTCGGTGGTGGTCCGACAGTCGGCGAGCGGCTAGCCTTGCGGTATTGACCGGCCGCGTTTACCGTGTTAACCGGCACCTGGCCAGATCGGCACCGCTGGGCCATGGAACCGCCACTCTTTCTGGGGGGACTGGGGTGACGTATCCAGCAACAACCACGGGCAAGGACGGCGATCAGACCGGGGAAACGGTCCCGGAAAACGAGATCGACGACAACTTACTCGGCGCGGCCTACCGCCTTCTCATCGATCACCCGGGATTGGAGCTGAGCCAATTCGCGGCGCGCCTCGAATGCCGCGAGGAATCGGTACGGACAATTCTCGACAGACTCGCCGATCTCGCCCTGCTCCACCCGGACTGGGGCGACCGTGGGGATACCGTCGCGGTGGTCAGCCCATTGGCCGCGATGCACCGGCTCATCGCGCAGGAGAACAACCTCCTGTACCAGCGCCAGCAATTCCTGAGGCAGAGTGCGCACGCGTTCACCGCGATCCTGTCCGCCTACGGCACCCGGTCCGACGACTCCCGTCGCGAGCGGATCGCCGAGCAGCTGGACGACCTGCCCGCGGTATGGCGCCGGCTGCAGGAGCTGGCCATGTCCGCCAAGGAGCAGATGCTGGCGTTCAGCCCCTGCGGGACGATGCCCGGCGCGCTGGCGTCCGCCGGGCACATCGACAGCGCCGCCCTGGACCGCGGCGTACAGATGCGCACCATGTTCCTGGAGACCATCGCGATGGAGCCCGACCGGCTGGCGTACGCCCGAGAGCTGGCCGACGCCGGCGCTAACGTCCGGCTGGTCCCCAAGCTGCCGATGCCGATGGTCATCGTGGACGGCGGCGCCGCGGTCGTCCCACGGAACCGGCACAGCGCCGACGGCGCGCTCGTGATCCACCAGGAGGTCATGCTCGCGGCGCTGCAGGCCCTGTTCGAGACGTACTGGGACCGGGGCCGGCCGCTACGGTGCGGGCTGGCCGAGGCCGAGGACTTCAGCGTCGCCGAACGGGCGGTCATCCGGCTGCTCTCGACCGGCGCGAAGGACGACGCGGTGGCTCGGCAGCTCGGTACCTCGGTGCGGACGGTACGCCGGACCGTATCGGCGTTGATGAGCCGCGCCGGGGTCAACTCGCGCTTCGCGTTCGGCGTGTACGCGGCGGCCCGCGACCTCGTCTGAGCCGGCACGCTCAACCCAGTACCCGGTCGAGATCCTGGCGCAGCGCGGTGCGTACGTCCGCCCGGGCACCCTTGAGGTAGAAGTGGCCGCCGGAGAACACCCGCAGGGTGAACTCACCCGAGGTCTCCGCGTGCCAGCCGAGCAGCTCGGCGCGGTTCACCTCGGGATCGTCCGCGCCCATGTACGCGGCCACCGGGCAGCGCAGCCGTGGCCCCGGCAGCGGCTGGTACGCCTCGTTGAGCTCGAAGTCGCCGCGCAGCGCGGGCAGGACCATCCGGACCAGCTGCGGCTCGCCCAGGACCTCGGGCGGGGTACCGCCGAGAGCGCCGACCGCCGCGAGGAACTCCGGGTCGGGCAGGGTGCAGAACAGCGGCCGGTGGTTGGGCAGCCGGGGCGCCCGGCGCCCGGACACCACCAGGGCCACCGGACCCGGACCGGGCCCGATCGAACAGCGTCGGGCCGCCTCGTACGCGAGGATGGCGCCGAGACTGTGCCCGAAGAAGGCGTACGGCCGGTCGAGGTGCGGCTCCAGCGCCGCGCACAACGGGTCGAGCAGCTGCTCGACCCGCCGGTACGGCAGCTCGTGTACCCGCGCCTCGCGCCCGGGCAGCACCACCGGACGTACCTCGACCTCCGGTTCGAGGGCCAACCGCCACGGGCGGAAGAAGGCCGAACCCCCGCCCGCGTGCGCGAAGCAGAACAGCCGCACCCGGGCCTCGCCCGACGCTGTGCCGGACCCGCGACCGACCCATCGGCCCGCGTCGGCCGGCCGCGCCGGCGCCAGCTGATCCCGGTACATCACGCCCCTCCCGCGAACACGACGCTGCTGTTGAACCCGCCGAACCCGAAACCGTTGGACAGGGCGTACCCGGGGTCGGCGGGCTGGGCCCGGGCGCCGACAAACCGCACCTGCGGGTCGATCGGCCGGTCGAGGTTGGCGTTGGGGTGGACGAACCCGCCGCGCAGCTGGGCGAGCGTGGCCACGGCCTCCACCACGCCCGCCGCGCACAGGCAGTGCCCGACAAGCCCCTTGGTGGAGTTGAGCCAGGGCCGGCCGATACCCGGGCCGAACACGGTACGCAGCGCGCTGACCTCCGTCTCGTCGCCCAGCACCGACCCGGTGCCGTGCGCGTTGACGTACCCGATCTGCTCGGGCACCAGGCCGGCCCGCGCGATCGCCTGAGCCATCACCCGGCTCTCCCCGGCCGCGCTCGGATCGGCCAGGCTGTTGCCGTCGAGACCCAGGGCGTACCCGGCCACCCGGCCCCACGCCGGCACCCGGCGGCGGGCCGCCGAGGCGGCCGACTCCAGGACCAGACACGCCGCACCCTGCCCGGGTACGAACCCCTCCCGCTCGGCGTCGAAGGGTCGGCACCGCCGGGCCGGGGCGTCGCCGGGCCGCGTTCCGGCCATGGCGCCGAGGTTGTACATGGCCTGCAGCTCCATGCCCGACAGGTCGGTCAGCGCGCCGAGGACCAGGCAGACGTCCACCGCGCCACCGGTGACCAGCCGGCTGCCGTTGACGATGGCCACGTTGCCGCTCGCCGAGGCGCCACCGACGGTGTACCCCTCGCCGGTGATGCCCAGCACCTGGCTGACGGTACCGACGTGGTCGGTGTCCATGAAGTGCAGGCAGTACCGGGGCGGAAGGTGAACAGGGCTCGCCGCGTACCGCGGCCGTACCTGCTCGGCGTACCGGCCGCCCAGGTTGTGCCCGGCCACCACGAGGCCGATCCGGTCCGGCGGTAGCGGCACCCGGTGCAGGGCCGCCGACTCCCACGCCTCCAGCGCCACCGCGACCGCCACCTGTACCGGCAGCGGCGCGCGCCCGGCCACCCGGACGGCCGCCCGGCGTACCGCGCCCGGCGTTTCGACCCGGCGCGACACGGCGGAGCGCAGGTCGAAGCCGGCGATCCGCGCGGACAGCCGCGGCCGCAGTACCCGGTCGGGCCCGTCCCCCGGGTCCGCGCCGACCCCGCTGACCCCGTCACGCAGGGCATGGCTGAAGGTGGTCGTGTCGGCGGCGATCGAACACAGCACCCCGGTGCCGGTCACCACCACGCCGGGCGGGGTGCTCATCCGACATGCCGGCGCAGCAGCAGGGCCAGCGAGCCGATGTCGTGTACTTCCCGGAAGTCCCCGACCGGCACGCTGATCCCCAGGTCCTCCATCGTCAGCGTGACTATCTCGGCTCGGTCGATGCTGTTGGCCCCGAGGTCGGACAGCGACCGGTCCTCGGTCACCAGCTCGGGGTCGAGGTCCGGCAGGACCTCCAGGACACTGCGCCGGATCGCGGTCAGCACCGGGTCAGACATGGTGACTCCTTCAGCGCCACTCGTACATACGGTGGTAGTCCTTGGTGCGGGTGTAGACGAGCATCGGGTCGCCGCCGGCCACCCCGAGGAAGTCCGCATACGGGTCGAGGTCGACGACCCGGTCCGGCTCGGGTACCAGCGTGCGCAGCGTCTGCGGGAGCAGGGCGGCGTACTCGGCGAAAGACAGCTCACGGCGCCGGGCCAGCCGCTCGCCGATACCCATCGCGCCGACCGCCGCGACCGAGCCCGCGTCCACCACGCCGCTGAAGAACTCGGCCGAGCAGCCGGAGCCGTAGGAGTACAGGCCGACCCGGGCAGCGTCGTCGATCTGGGCGTGGTCGAGGATACTGGCGAGGGCCAGGTACACCGAGCCCGAGCACAGGTTGCCGACCTGGGCCGGGTACTCGAGGGAGGCGCTGACCCGACGCTGGAAGTCCTCGTCGATCCGCTCGGCGGGCAGCCCGTACCCGCGCATCATCCTGCGGTGTGCCGAGCGCACCAGCCCGGCGAACGGGGTGTGCAGCGCCAGCTGGTCGAACGTGGTGGCGAAGTCGGCGCCGTCCACCCGTGACGCGTAGTCGCTGACGCTGTTGGCGAGGCAGTCGAGGTACGCGAACAGGGACCGGTCGACGTCGGCGATGTCGAACTCGGGTGTCGGCCGGGCCGAGTCCAGCGTCTCGTAGCTGTAGCAGCCGTACGCGCCGAGGTCGACCGCGAGGACGGTGGGCGCGTCGCCGAGCAGGACGGCCGCCGCGCCGTGCCCGGTGGCCGGTTCGGCGTACCCGGCGCGCTGGTCGACCAGCGCGACGTCGGTCGCGATGACCAGCGCCCGGGCACCCGGCGCCGCGCCCGACGCGAGGTACCCGAGGGCCAGCTGCACGGCTCCGGTAGCGGCGTAGCACGCCTGCTTGACCTCCAGGACCCGGCAGTTACGGGACAGCCCCAGGTACTCGTGCACGTACGAGGCCACCGACTTGCTCAGATCCAGGCCGGACTCGGTCGACGTGACCAGGGTTTCGATGCTGGCCCGGTCGGCCGGGTCGAGGGCGTCGACGATCGGCTTGGCGGCGTTGACCGCGTTGGTCACCGGATCCTCGAACGGGAGCCCGACCGAGCGCTGGCTCATCATGAGGTTCTCCAGCCGCCGCGGCTCCAGGCCCCGGCCGGCGAACAGCTCCGGTACCGCGATCCGCGCGAGCCCGGCGTACACGTTGAGCGCCTCGATCCCGTGCGGCATGTCAGCGGCCCTCCGCCTCGACCAGGAAGTCGACCAGGGCCCGCAGGTCGGGCAGCTCGCTGAAGCTCGACATCGGCTCGCCGAGCCGCAGCCGGTCGACCAGCAGCATGATGATCTCGACCCGGTCCACGGAGTCGGCGCCGAGGTCCTTCAGGTGCTTGTCCGCGCTGATCTCGTCGCGCGGTACGCCGGGCAGGATCGTGCCGAGCACCTCGTACACCACCGTCCAGATCCGGTCCCGCGCCTGCGTCGTCGTGGTCATCGCCCCGTCTCCTTCCCCAGGTGCTGGGTACACACGGCGAGGACGCGGCCGCAGTCGCGCTCACGCAGCACGACGTCGACCGCCTCGGTACCGCCGCCCGCCACCGGCCGCCACCCGCGCAGCGTGGCGGTCAGCACCTGGCCGCCGTCGGCGTTGCCCAGGCAGCACATCTGCTGGTCGAGCAGCACGCGGGCGAGGAAGTCGGCGTCGGTACGGCCGAGCCGGCGCCACAGCCGCAGCAGCGCCCAGTCGACGATCGCGAAGTACGACGCGAAGTACAGCAGCCCGACGCCGTTGAGGTCGCGGGACACGTCGATCTCATAGTCCACCGTCCACTCGGGACCGTCCGGCCGGTACGCGTCCTCGTCCAGGAAGGTGAGCCGGGTACGGGCGCGGTGGCAGGCCTGGCGCGGCGAGTACCGGTCCGGCAGGGTCGGCAGGTGCTCGTGCCGGAACCCGGTCGGTGAGGAGCGGACCAGGTTCTCGTTGGACCGCGCCTCGCTCCGGGTGATCCACCGGTTGAAGTTCTCGACGTACAGGCAGTCCTCGTCCGCGGACCGGTAGAACTCGTCGACGTCGAAGCCGCCGTGAGCCGCCTCGGCACGGCTGATCCGGTGCAGCGTCAGAACCGACTCGGTACCGAAGTCGAACAGCCGCGAGACGATCCGCAGCCGGTCGCCGAAGGTCGGGGTACGCAGGTGGAAGCGGCGGCTGCCGCGGATCCGGTAGTAGTAGAACGACAGGTACGTCGGCGCCCCGCCGGGGTCGGTGGCGCGCAACGCGTCCACGCCGCACAGCGCACTGACCGCGTCCCAGGTCCAGTCCCCGACCTGCCCGACGAACAGCGAGTTGTGTCCGCACATCCCGGGCCGGACGACCTCCTCCCGGACGACGGTGTCCACGCCGCGGATCTCGGGTGCCGCGGACACCAGCGGCACCGTCGTCATGAGCGCCTCCTCGCGGCGCCGCCCGGCTGCGCCACCCGGTCGGCGTGGGCGGCGAGGAACGGCACCAGCAAGGCGTGGACCTCGTCGGGATGGGACAGGCACGGGAAGTGTCCGGCCTCCGCCAGCTCCTCGTACGTCGCGTCGGGGATCGTGCCGTGCAGCAGGTGCGCGGTCTTGAGCGGGATCACCGTGTCGTGGCGGCCCTGCACGATCAGCGTCGGGGTGGTCAGCCCGGGCAGCTTGGCCAGCAGGTCCGGCTGGGCCGCGAACACGTCGAGATAGCGCAGGCCGAGTTGCGGGTCCATGCTCTCGCACCGGAGCAGCAGCTCCTCCAGCGCGGCACGGCCACCGGGGAGCCGGCCGCCGTTGGCCTCGATCCGGTCGAAGTCCTCGCGCGCCACGATGGACAGCCGGTTGACCTCGCCGTGCCGGTTGCCCACCTTGTACGAGCTGCCGACCAGGGTCAGCGACGCGGACAGCTCCGGGTGGCGCAGCGCGAAGCTCTGCGCCACCAGCCCGCCGAAGGACGCGCCGAGCAGGTGCACCGGTCCGGGTACGCCGAGCCCGTCGAGGACCGCCCGGTACAGCTCCACGATGCCGTCCAGCGTCAGGTCCGCGCCGCAGGTCGTCGCGCCCACCCCGGGGTGGTGCACGCTCACCAGGCGGTACCGGCCGTCCAGCGCGGCGAACTGGCGAGCGAACACCCCGGCGCCGATGTTGAACGGGTGCATCAGCGCGAGCACCGGACCCGTACCGGCGGTGAACACCTCGACCTGGCCGCCCGCCACCCGCATCAGCTCGCGCCGGACCGCGGGGCAGTGCTCGCGCAGCACGGCCGCGTTGTCGTCGGTCGGCCGGTACCCCTCGCGCATCGCCTCCTCGATGTCGTCGGGGAGGGCGTCGGCCGGGTGGTACCGGGCGTGCCCCACCGGGGTGTCGCCAGGTGCGCCGACCGGCAGCAGATCCGGCACCGGCTCGGTGGCGCGCCAGAGCGCGGCCACCCGCTCGGCCACCTCCGCACCCGTACCCGCGGGCACCCCGACCGGTACCGCCAGCCGGATGTGCCGGCCGCCGGGTCGGTTCGGCCCGAGGTCCCCCAGGTGCGGCGCGCCACGCACCCCGGTGCCCTGGTAGAGCCAGGCCAGGCACGACTCGACGGGGTGGGCGAGGCCGGCGAACCGGGGCATCCGCGTGACGTCGAGCAGGACGCAGTGTCCGGCGGCCGGGGCGACGACCGGGACGCCGGCCCGGTGCAGGCCGCTCCACAGCGCCCGTACCTCGGCCATCCGCGCGGTCACGAGGGCCTCGACCCCGGTCGGGTCGGCGAGCGCGCAGCCGAGCAGCTCGCGGGCGGCCAGCCCGACCTCGGGCCCACGCAATGCCTCGTGTTCGCGCAGCCGGTCGGTCAGCGCCGGCATCCGGCTGACCACGAGGCCGCCGGCGGACACCCCGAAGTCCTTGGAGAGGCTGAAGGTCGCGGCGTCGGCCCGGGCGAGCAGCTCCCGTGCCACCGCCCAGACGCCGGTGCCGGCGAACTCCTCCTCGTGCGCGGCGACGAACACCGCGTTCTCGACGAGCCGGGTGGCGTCGAGCACCAGCGGTACACCGTGCCGCCGGGTCGCTTCGCGGACCAACCGCAGGTTGGCCACGGACACCGGGTACCCACCGCCGGAGTTGCCGCTGAGCTCGACGCACACGAAGGCGGTACCGCCGTTCGCCGCGGCCAGCCGGGCGCGCAGGTCGGCGAGGTCGAGGTCGCCCTGGAACAGCGTGTCCGCGCGGGGCCGGCGGTCGGCGACGCTGGCCGTGAACACCGGCGTGAACCCGGCGTCGGCGAGGGTGAACGACCAGGTCGGGAACAGTCCATTGTGGACGACCACGCCGCGCGGTCCCGGCCAGGTCCGGCACAGCAGGGCCTCGGCGGTGCGACCGGAGCCGGTCGGTACGACATGATCGAACGGCAGCCAGTCGGGTACCGGGAAGCCAGCCGGAGGGCTGGTCCGGGCCTGCGCCCGCAGCGCGTCGGTGCGCGCCACGATCGCCGGGCCCGACAGCTCGGCCCACGAGTCGGTGAGCAGGTCCACCTCGACCTCGGAGTGCCGCAGCGCCAACGGGTTGTACCCGCAGTCGGCGAGCAGCCGGGCCCGCGGCGTCGGGCCGGCCGCCGGCCCGCCAACCGGGGTCGGGCGGACCGGCGTGGGCGCGGCCCCGGGTACCGGGGGCGGGGGTACCTGGGGCGGGGACCCGGCGCCGAGCATTCCCGGCGCGTCGGCATCGAGGTCCGGGTGGGCGATCATCAGGATCACGTCGGCCGCGGTGGTACCCGGCTCGTCGGCGCGCTGGCACAGGTAGATCGGCTGGTTGTTCGGGCGGAACTTGTTCTTGAACTGGAAGTTGCCCTCGCCGAAGATCCCCGCCGAGCGCAGCTCGACCAGCGCCTGCTCGACGTCGGGAGCGGCGGTCAGCGACTCGCAGATCTTCACGCCGAAGCTCGCGCCGAAGCTGAACAACGTGCACCCCTCGTCGCGCAGCCGTTCGAGGATGGCCACGATCGCGTACTCCAGCCCGCCCCGCGGCATCTTCTTCGGGTAGAACTCCAGGTCGAGCAGGTACCCCGGCTCGGACGGGATTTTCGTCACGATGACCACATTGGACAGCTCGTCGCCGAGCCGGGTCAGGAAGAGGCGGTGCCGGTCGGCGAGCACGCCCCGCCGCAGCTCCTCGCGCACGACCGCCACGTACGGGTTGACCATCTGCTTCTGGTCGCCCCACTGCCCGATCATGTCGGCGATCTCGGCGTCCACGCGCGGGTCGGTACCCGGCCGGTACTCGACGGTGCGGGCGTCACCGGCCCGCTCGAAGCGGCGTACCTGGGAGCGCAACCGGGTCATCCGGCTCCCCTCCAGGGTGAAGTCCGCGAGGTTCTCCAGCCGCTGGACGGCACCGAACGGCGTCGCGGTCAGCTGGATCCCGTCGACCTCGCCCGGTGGCACCATGGCCAGGAAGTTGGGCCGCAGCCCGTGCCGTGCCGCGTAGCGCAGCCACTCGCCGACGAGGACCGGGAACTCCTCGACCGAACCGGCGTAGCTCCAGGCGAACAGGTCACCGTCGCGGTGGGAGAAGTTGAAGTACGCCCGGCCGGTCGAACCGACGAAGGCCAGCGGCGCGATGTCGCGTCCCGCCAGGCCGCCCTCCTTGGCGTACCGCCGGTCGATGCCGGCGAGGATCTCGGCGACCTCGGGGTGCGCGTCCAGGTACCGCTTGCGCACGATGGTCGGCCCGGTCTGGGGCACGGCCTGCTCCGCGCCCAACCGGACCGGGCCGGTAGCGGCCGGCCGGTCCTCGGCGAGCGCGGCCGCTACGAGGTCCACGGACCGTTGCGCCCCGTACGCGTCGGCGAGGTACCCGGTGAGGTCCCCGACGGTCGGGTGGTCGAACAGCAGCGTCTTGCGCAGCGCCCCGAAGCGGCGCTCCAGCACGCTGACCGTCCGCAGCATGTCGAACGAGGTGAGCCCGTTGTCGACGAAGCTGCGTGACGGGTCGAGCGCCCGGCCGGTCATCCGTTCGACGAGCCGGCGCAGGGGGTCCTCCGGCTGATCGGCCGGGGCCGGGGGGGCCGGGGTACCGACGACGGTGGCCAGATGCGTCGCCAGCTGCTCGACGGTGTCGTGCTCGTACAGCTCGGCGGCCTCCAGCTGGAGACCGAAGTCCGCGTTGAGCCGCCGTGCGAGGTCCATCCGGAAGATCGAGTCGAGCCCGAGGTCGGCGAACGGCCGGTCCGGGGCGACCGCTGCCGCGGGTACGTCGAGGATCGAGCCGACGTGGCCGCGGACGACCTCCGCGAGGTCACCGGAGGCCGACGGGCCGCCGGCCTCCGGTGCGGGCGCGGCCGGGACCACCGGTGCGGGCGGCTGCGCCGGAGCGGGCTCGCGCGCCGGGGCGGGCTCGCGCGCCGGGGCGGGCTCGCGCGCCGGGGCGGGCTCGCGCACCGGAGCGGGCTGCTGCGCCGGAGCGGGCTGCTGCGCCGGGGCGGGCCGCCGGGTCACCGGCGCGAGCGTCACCTTCGCGCCCCGGCGCGGAGCCGGGTGCACCGCTTCGGACATCGCTTCCTCCTTCGTACCCGGCTGCGCCGGTTGCGGTACGCCGCGCCCGTCGAACCAGTACGGGCGCGGGTGGAACGGCGCCGCGGGTACCGGCGTGCGGCCGGGTACCCGACCGTGCCACCACCGTTCCCACGGCACCTCGGCACCCGCGACCCAGCCCGCCGCGAGGACGTCGAGCGGCTGGTCGACGGAGAGCGGCGCGGCCTGCGGTGTCGCGACCCCGAGGTGGACGCCGCGCCCGGCCTGACCCTGCGCGGCGGCCCGCAGCCCGGCCAGCGCGCCGGCCCGGTCGGCCACGATGACCGCGGCGCGGTGGGTCGCCGGCATGCGGCCGACCTGCAGCGTGTACGCGACCCGGGCGAGGTCGGCCGCCGGGTGCGCGGTCAGGTACGCGGCGAGGTCGGCGAGGTAGGTCCGCAACGCCGGTTCGTCGCGGGCGGACAGCACGAGGGCCACCGGATCCGGCGGCGCGACAGGCCCGGATGCCGGCACCGGCGCCTCCAGGACGACGTGTGCGTTGGTACCGCCGAAGCCGAACGAGCTGACCCCCGCCCGGCGGACCAGCCGGCCGTCCTCGCCGGGTACGCCGTCCCACGGCCGGGCGCGGTCGTTGACGTAGAACGGGGTGCCGTCGAGCCGGACGTGCGGGTTGAGGCTGCGGAAGTGCAGCGTCGGCGGCAGCACACCGGCCCGCATCGCCAGCAGTACCTTCAGGATCCCGGCGATCCCGGCGGCCGCCTCGAGGTGGCCGATGTTCGTCTTGACCGAACCGAGGGCGACGTGCGGGGTCGCCGGTGCCGGCGCGCCGTGCTCGGCGTACAGGGTGGCGAACGCCTTCTTCAGCCCTTCGACCTCGACCGGGTCGCCCAGAGCCGTACCGGTCCCGTGTGCCTCGACGGCGGTGACGGTACGGGGGTCCACGCCCGCGGTCCGGTACGCCCGCAGGAGCACCTGGGCCTGCGCCTGCGGGTTGGGCGCGGTCAGCGACGGCGAGCGCCCGCCGTGGTTGACCGCGGTACCCCGGATCACCGCGTACACGTGGTCCCCGTCGGCCCGCGCCGCCGCCAGCGGCTTGAGCAGGACCGCCCCGACCCCCTCGCCCCGCACGTAGCCGTTCGCGCCCCGGTCGAAGGTGCGGCACTTCGCGTCGGGGCTCAACATGCCGGACTGCCCGAAGGCGGTGAACAGTCCGGGGCTGAGCAGCGCGTTGACGCCGCCGACCAGGGCCAGGGAGCAGTCGCCGGCGGCGATTGCCTGTACCGCCCGGTGCAGCGCGACCAGGGAGCTGGAGCAGGCGGTGTCCACCGCCTCGCTCGGCCCGTGCAGGTCGAGCAGGTGGGAGACGCGGTTGGCCAGGATGGAGTGGGCGATTCCGCTCGCGGTGTGCGCCTGCACCGGTACGCCGCTCGCGCGCAGCAGGTCGGCGTAGTCGGTCGTGGAGACCCCGACGAACAGGCCGGTGTCGGTACCGGCGAGCCGGTCCGGCCGGTACCCGGCGTCCTCGATGGCCCGCCACGCGGCGTGCAGGAACAGCCGCTGCTGCGGATCCATGAGCGCGGCCTCGGCCGGCGACACCCGGAACAGCTCGGCGTCGAAGCCCGCCACGTCGTCGAGGAACCCGGCGCGTACCCCGGCGGTGTCCGGGTGGGCGTGCAGCTCCAGCCGGTCGGCGGGGGCCGGTCCGACCAGGTCCTCACCCGCCGCCAGCCGCTGCCAGAGCCGATCCAGGTCGGGACCGCCGGGCAGGGCACCGGCGATCCCGATGACCGCCACCCCGCCACCCCCGGCGGGCGGCGGCGCCGCCGCGACCGCGGGGGCCGCCGGCCGCTCGCCCGGGTGCGCCAGGGGGGCGGGGGTGGCGGCCGCCAGGGGGGTCGCGGCCGCCACCTCCCCGCTGTGGTGACGGACCAGGTAGTCGGCGAACGCGTCGAGGTTCGCGCACTCGAACAGCACGGTCGGCAGCAGATCGAGCTGGTACGCCTCGTTGACCTGGTTGATCAGCTCGGTCAGCGAGATGGAGTCGAAGCCGGTGTCCAGCAGGTCGGCGGTCAGGTCCACCTCGCCGACGTCGACCAGCAGGAAACTCGCGGCGAGCTGGCACAGCCGCTCGCGGACCGGTCCGCGCAGGGCCTCGGCCGGTACCGTGCGCGGCTCGGGCCGCGCGGTCGACGGGACGACCGGTGGCCGGGCCTGGTCCAGCTCGACGACCACGAACGAGGGCTCGGTACCGGCCAGCGCGCGGCGGAACGCGTCGAGCCCCACGCCGGTGCGCATCGGTACCATCGACCACCGCCGCGCGAACAGCCGGCGGGTCGCGTCGTCCACGGTCATCCCGCCGTCGGCCCACAGCGGCCAGCCGATCGACACGGTACGGCCGTGCCGCTCGCCCCGGGCGCGGCGCTGCTCGCGTCGCTCGGCGAAGGCACTCAGGAACCGGTTCGCGGCGGCGTAGTCGGCCTGGCCGAGGTTACCGCTCTCGCCGACCACGGACGAGAAGAGCACGAAGAAGTCCAGTTCGAGGTCGGCGCTCGCCTCGTCCAGCAGGACGGCGCCGAACACCTTGGGCGCCAACACTTCCGCGATATCCGCCCGGGTCTTGCGCAGCGCGTGCGAGTCCCGGGTGACCCCGGCCGCGTGAACGATCCCCGCCACCGGACCGTGTGCCGACAGCAACCGGCGTACATCCTGCGGCCGGGTCACGTCGGCCCGCTCCACGGCGACCGAGGTGCCCGCCCGGGACAGCGCGGCGATGCGCCGGGCGGCGTCGGGTCCCGGTCCGGTCCGGCTGGCGAGCACGAGCTGCACCGGGGCCTCGGCGGCCAGTGCCTCACCGGCCAGTGCCTCGGCAACGTGCAGGCCGAGCCCGCCGGTACCGCCGGTGATGAGGTACGTGGCACCCGGGCGGACCACCGGCCGGGCCGGTGCGGCCGGGGTGAAGTCGGCCAGCCGGCGTACCGTGCGCCGGCCGTCCCGGTACCGGACCTCGACGTCGGCCGCGGCGAGCTCGACGAGCAGTTGCGCGGCCCGGTCCGAGGTGGCCGGGAGCGGCCCGGCGTACTCGACCGTGGCACCGCTGAACCCGCTGTGCTCGAGGGCCAGCGTACGGATGGCGCCGGCCACCGCCGCGTGCTGCGGTACCGGCTCGTCGCCGAGCGCCTTGTGGGTGAAGACGGCCCGCAGCGGGACCTGCCGACCCTGGCTCAGGATCGCGGTCACCAGCCGCAGGAACGAGTGCAGGCCGAGGTCGAGGTCGCGGGCGAGGTCCCCGGTCGGGCGGTCGGCCAGCGCGTGCAGCACGGCGTCGGGCAGCAGGCCGCGGTCGGCCAGCGCCCGGGCCATTACGGCGTACCCGTCGTCGTCGGTCGGGTCGAACACGCGGCCGGTCTCGGCCAGGCGCGCCCCCGGTACGGCGGTCAGACAGCGTACCCCGGAGCCCGCCAGTATCCGGTCGAACGCCTCGCCGAGCTCCGGGTCGTCGGTGACGACGAGCAGGACGCCCGGCCGCACCGCGGCGGCAGCAGGCTCGGCCGGCTCCCACACCGGCCGCTGGTACCGGCATACCGCGCTGCTGTCGACCTCCGGTACCGGCGGCGCGGCCGGCTCGTCGAGCGCGGTGAGCCAGTACCGCTTGCGCTGGAACGGGTACGTCGGGAAGGCCACGCGGCGCGGCAGCGGCCGGGGCCACAAAGCCGGCCACTCCACGACCGCGCCGGATACCCAGGCGGGTGCGAGCTCGGCGAGGTCGCCGCCGGGCACCGGGTCGCCCCCGCCACCCGTGGCGGTACCGGCCCAGCAGCCGTCCGGCAGCGTGCCGGCGGCATAACCGGCGAGGCGCTCGGCGAGCCCGGCGAGGTCGCGCGCGCGGACCGCGAGGCGCTCCGCCATCTCCCGCCGGCCGACCTGGCTCGTGTAGCACAGTTCGTCGAACGGCAGCTCGCCGGTAGGCGCGGCGGTCACGAATCGGGCGACCCGGGCGGCGTACTCGGTCAGCTGTTCGGGGGTACGCGCGGAGAGCACGAACAGGTGCTCGCGGCCGGACGGCGCCGCGGCCGGGGGCTGGGGGTACTCCTCGACGACCAGGTGGACGTTGGCGCCGCCCGCGCCGAACGAGCTGACCCCGGCCCGGCGCGGTACCTCCCGCCCCTCGTCGTCGACCGCGCGCGGCCACCGCGAGAGCGTGTCGGGCAGGTACCACCGCTCCGGGTCGAGGCCGATCTTCGGGTTGACCGTGTCGAGGTTCGCGCACGGGACCAGTTGCCCGGACCGCAGCTGGAGGAGGACCTTGGACAGGCCGGCGATGCCCGCGGCGCCTTCCAGGTGCCCGACGTTGGCCTTGACCGAGCCGATGGCGCAGCGGATCCCGGCCGGCCCGGCGGGACCCAGTGCCCGGGTCAGCCCGGCCAGCTCGATCGGGTCGCCCAGCTCGGTGCCGGTGCCGTGCGCCTCGACGTACCCGATCGTCCCCGGGTCGACCCCGGCCCGGCGCAGCGCCTCGGCGACCAGGCCGGCCTGCGCGTTGGGATTGGGCACGGTGTACCCGCCGGTCTTGCCGCCGGCGTTGGCGAAGCCGGCCTTGAGCACGCCCCAGATCCGGTCCCCGTCGGCGACCGCCCGGCGCAGCGGCTTGAGCAGCACGGCGCCCACGCCCTCCCCGGGAACGAACCCGTCGGCCCCGGCGTCGAAGACCTTGCACCGCCCGTCGGCCGAGAGCATGTTCAGGGAGCACAGGGCGACGAGGTGGGCCGGGTGCAGGATCACGTTGACGCCGCCGGCGATGGCCATCCGGCACTCGCCGCGCCGGATGCTCTCCGCGGCCAGGTGTACCGCGAGCAGCGACGAGGAGCAGGCCGAGTCCACGGCGAAGCTCGGCCCGTGCAGGTCGAGGAAGTACGACACCCGGTTGGCGATCGACCAGTACGCCGAGGTGGCGCCGGTGAGCCGGCCGTGTGCCCAGCCGGCCGCACCGAGCTGCCCGTACGAGCCGTACATGGTGCCGACGAACACGCCGGTCTCCGGTTCCCGGGTGCCGCGGCCGAGGTACCCGGTCTCCTCCAGCAGGTTCCACGCGGTCTCCAGGAACAGCCGCTCCTGCGGGTCGATGTTCTCCGCGTCGCGCGGCAGGATCCCGAAGAACGCCGGGTCGAACCGGTCCACGCCGTCGAGGAACCCGCCCCAGCGGCTGTACGTCCGCTGCGGACGGCTCTTGTCGGGATCGAAGTGCAGCCGCCAGTCCCACCGGTCGGCGGGGATCTCGGTCACCCCGGTCCGCCCGTCGGCCAGCAGCCGCCAGAAGGCGTCCAGGTCGGCCGCACCCGGATACCGGCCGACGGCACCGACCACCGCGACGTCATCGTCGCGGACCTCGGCGGCCGGCGCGACGACGACCGGGACCGGCGACGTCGCCGGCGGCTCCGGCGGCTCCGGCGGCTCCGGCGGCTCCGACGGCTCCGGCGGCTCCGGCGGCTCCGGCGCCGTGACCGTGGCCGCCGGCGCGGCCGGCGAGAGGAGCGCGGACAGCTGCGCGCGCCCGTCGGTGGCGAGGTGCGCGGCGAGATCGGCGATCGTCATGTGCTCGAAGAGCAGGGTGGCCGGCAGCGCGCCCAGGTCCCGCTCGAACCGGGCCAGGATGTCCAGGCTCACCAGGGAGTCGACGCCGTAGTTCTCGAAGGTGACCCGGTCGTCCAGGTCCGCCTCGCGGAACCGCAGCACGTCGGCGAAGACGCCACGCACGTACGACCGCACGGCCTCGTCGGACAGCTCCGGCCCGGCGGGCGGGCCGGTCTCCTCCGCGGCCCGCGCCACGAACACGCACTGCTCCAGGCGGTCCGGCTCGGTACCGGGGAAGCCGAGCGTACGTACCCCGGTGAACGCGGCGTCGGTGAGGGCACGGCGCCAGCCGGCCGGGGCGAGCAGCGGGGCGTACGGCAGGCGCAGGTGCGGGTCCTCGTACCGCCACCAACCGGGGGTCAGCCCGAACGTCAGCGTCAGGAAGGCCGAGCCGCGGGTCACCTCGTTGACCAGCAGCAGGCCCCCCGGGCGCAGGAGGGTACGGACGTGGGCGAGGGTGCGGTCCACGTGCGCGGTCGCATGGAGCACGTTGGTCGCGAGCACGACGTCGTACCCGTGCGCCGCGAACCCCTGTGCGGTCGGGTCCCGCTCGATGTCCAGGGTCTGGAAGGCGACGAACGGGTACCGGGCGCCGAACGCGTCCTCCCCCCGGCGCAGGAACGCCGAGGAGATGTCGGTGTACCGGTACTCCACCGGGATGCCGCTGTCGGCGCAGGCGGCGAGGACGAACCCGGTACCGGCGCCGGTACCGGCGCCGACCTCGATCAGGTGTACCGGGCGGCCGTGCGTACGGTGGATCCCGCTGATCGCCGCCGCCACCTGCCCGGCCATGATGCGGTGGTAGAAGTCGGCCGAGGACTGGCCGCGGTAGACCTGCTCGACCAGGTCGGTGGAGCCGCCCGGGAACAGTACCTCCGTCGCGCCCCGGCTGCCGTCGAGGACCTCCGGCAGCGCGTCCACGCACCGCTGGAGCAGGTGTACGTGCGCGGCCAGGTCCGGGTACCGCGCGGTCAGCCCCGCCGGGGTGGGCGCACCCGGGTCCGGGTCCCCGGCGGCCAGCACGTCCAGGACCGCCGCGAACAGCCGCTGCCGCGCCGGTTGCACACCGAGTCGCGCGGCCAGCTCGTCCGGCGGTACGGTGCCGGCCTCCGGCAGCCGCCGCCGGACGAGTACCGGCACGAGCCGCTCCAGCGCGGCGAAGGCCTCGCGGGCCCGGGCGGTCGGGTCGGCCGGCGGGATCCCTTGCGGCGCAACTGTTTCCGCCACCCCGAGCGTTTCCGCCACCCCGAGCGTTTCCGCCACCCCGAGCCGGGCCAGCCCGCGGCCCGAGGCCTTGACGACCAGCGCCTGCGGCAGCCGCGCGCCGAGGACGGTCGCCAGCGCAGCCATCCCCTCGGCCGGCGTGATCGGCTGTACCCCGAACCCGGCCATCCGCCGGGCGTACCGATCGTCGCCGACCACGCCGACCCCGCCCCAGTAGCCCCAGTTGACCACGGAAACCGGGAAGCGGCATCGGGCGCGCAGGTCCAGCGCGTACGCGTCCTCGAAGGTACTCGCCGCTGCGTAGCTGGCCTGGCCGGCCGAGTCGGTGAAGGACACCGCCGAGGAGAAGAACGTGAGGAAGTCCAGCCGCTCGGTGGCCAGGGCCTCGCCGAACGCGACCGCGCCGGCCACCTTGGGCGCCAGGACCTCGGCGAGGTCGGCCTCGTCGAGCCGGGCCACCGTACGGTCGCGCAGGACCAGCGCGGCGTGGAAGGCGCCGTGCAGCGCACCGAACTCGCGCCGGGCTTGGCGCAGGGCGCCGCGCAGCGCGGCCGGGTCGGTCGCGTCGGCCCGCAGGTACACGGCCCGGCCGCCGAGGCGCTCGACGTCGGCGACCAGGGCGGCGACAGCCGCGTCGTACGGGCGACGGCCGAGGATCGCCAGGCGGGCGCCGGCGGTCTGCGCGAGGTGGCGGCACAGGACCTGCCCGATCCCGCCGGTACCGCCGAGGACGACGTACGCGCCGTGCCGGCGGTACGGCTCGGCCGCCGTATCGGGGATCGGGGCGGGTTCGAGGACCAGCCCGTGCCGCACCCCGTCCCGGTACGCGACCACCCGCCGGTCGGCCGGTTCCGCGCGCAGCAGCCGGGCCAGCCGGGCCAGCCGGGCCGGATCGGCCGGGGCCGTACCGACGTCCACGCACCCGGCCGTCCAGCTCGGGTACTCCGCCACGATCGAGCCGACCAGGCCGGGCAGTCCGGCCCCGGCCAGCCGGACCCGACCGGCGCCCACCGGTACCGCGCCGTGGAGTACGACCTTCAGGGTCAGCGGCCGGCGGACCGGGTCGGCGTCGAGCAGCGCGCGGACGGTCGCGAGCAGCGCGGCCGGTGCGCGGTCCCGCTCCGGGTTCCGGTCGGCCCGCCCACCGGCGAGGAAGTACACGACGTCGGGTACGCCGGCCGGCCGCTCGTACCACGGCAATGCGGCCACGTCGTCGCCGGCCGCCCGGTGCTCATCCACCAGCGCCTCGGCCAGGTCGGTCACGTCGGGGGCGGCGACGACCAGGACCCGCTGCCGTCCGGGCGGTACCGGCGCGCCGGCCGGCACCTCCCGCCACGCGGGCACGTGGACCGACGGCCGGTCGGGCGGCCCGGCGAGCCGGCGCAGCGCCAGCCCGGTGAACCGGACCCGCACCCCACCGTCGGCGTCGGTCAGCGCGACCGTGTACGACGACCCGTCGCGCACCGCGTGCGCGTGACCGGTCGCCGGTACCGGCCCGTACACGTCGCATGCGGCGAGCGCGAACGGCAGTGCCGGGCCGGCGGCGCCGGCGGTACCGGCGAGGACCGCGATCGCCTGCAACGCACCGTCCATCGTGGACGGATGTACCGGCCGGGCGTCGACCTCGGCGGACCGCGCCGGCGGCAGGGTCAGCGTCGCGAGCGCCTCGTCGGCCCCGTACCGCACCTCGTGGACGACCTGGAACGCCGGCCCGTACCCGATCCCGCCGGCCGCGAATCCGGCGTACACCTCGGCACCGGTGCGCGTGGACGTGCAGCGGGCCCGGATGGTGGCGAGGTCGAGGGCCTCCGGCCGGTCGGGAGCCGCGGCGACCCGGCCCCGGGCGCAGACCGGCGCGTCCTCGTCGGCCCCGGACAGCTCGAAGGGCCAGCCGTCCCCGGCGGGGGTCAGCCGCAGCCGCGCGGTACGTGGCGCGGTGACCTCGAAGGGGCGTACCCACTGAACGCCGGAGATCCGCACCGGACCGGTCAGGCCGGCGTCCCGGGCGGCGCGGACGGCCAGCTCCAGGCAGGCCACGCCGGGCAGGGTCGGGGTACCGCCGATCACGTGGTCGGCGACGATCCAGTCCCCCGGCCGGACGGGCAGCCGGTCGGGCGGCTCGGGCACCGGCCGCTCCGGTGCCGCGGCCGGCTCGGGCACCGGCCGCTCCGGTGCCGCGGCCGGCTCGGGCGAACCGGTGACCCAGTGCCGCTCCCCGGCGAACGGGTACGTGGGCAGTGGGACCCGGCGGGCGCCCATGTGCCGGTAGGCGGCGACCCAGTCCACGTCTCCACCGGACAGGTACGCCCGGGCCAGCGGGTCGGTGGGTACCGGTGGCTGCGGCGACCGTAGCTGGCGGACGAGCTGTGCCGGTTCACCGACCACGAACGCCGCGCGTACCGGGAAGTGCGCCCGCCCGACGGCCAGCGTGTACGCCACGTCGACCAGTGCCGGCGCGTCCGGCCGCGACAGCCGCTCGGCCAGCCGCTCCCGGACCCGGGTCAACGCGGCCGGGTTCGGCGCGGAGACCGGTACCACCCACGGGCGCCCGGGATCGGGCCGGGAGGCCGGTACCGGCGGCTCGGCGACGAGGACGTGCGCGTTGGTACCGCTGAACCCGAAGCTGCTCACCGCACCCACCAGCCGCCCGGAGCGGCCCGGCCGCCACGGTTCGAGGGCGGTGACCGGGCGCAGGCGGCTGCGCCCGAAGTCGATCTCGGGGTTGGCCGAGGCGAAGTTGATGGACGGCGGCACCGCCCGGTACCGCAGCGCCAGCAACACCTTGAGCAGCCCGGCCACGCCCGCCGCCATGGTGGTGTGCCCGATGTTGCTCTTCACCGAGCCGATCCCGCAGGAGCCGGTACCCACGCCGCCGGTCCGGAGCACCTCGTCGAGCGCCTTCACCTCGATCGGGTCCCCGAGCGCGGTACCGGTGCCGTGCGCCTCCACGTACGTCACGTCCGCCGGTACCACCCCGGCCCGCCGCTGGACCCGCGCGATCAGCTCGGCCTGGCTCGCCGCGCTCGGCGCGGTGAGCCCGTTGGTCCGGCCGTCCCCGTTGACCCCGCTGCCCAGCAGCACCCCGTGCACGTGGTCACCGTCGGCCAGCGCGCGGTCCAGGCGCTTGAGGACGACCACGCCGCACCCCTCGCCGAGGACGATCCCGTCGGCCGACGCGTCGAACGGCGCGCACCGGCCGGTCGGCGACAGCATCCCGGTCTTGCTGGTGAGGACGTGCATCCGGGGGGTCAGCATCAGCGCGACCCCACCGGCGAGCGCCGCCTCGCACTCGCCGGCCCGGATGCTCTCGCTGGCCAGGTGCACGGCCACCAGCGACGACGAGCAGGCGGTGTCGATCGCCATGGTCGGCCCGGTGAGGTCGAGGAGGTACGCGATCCGCGCCGCCAGTACCGAACCGGAGTTGCCCAGGAAGGCGTGCGCCGTCTCGCTCTGGCCCTCGCGCCGCAGCAGGTCCAGGTAGTCGCCCGCGGCGCAGCCGACGAAGACGCCCCACCGGCGCTTGTCCCCGCCATTCACCGCGTACCCGGCGTCCTCCAGGCCCGCCCACGCGGTCTGCAGGAACAACCGCTGTTGCGGGTCCACGGCCGCGGCCTCCAGCGGCGACATCCGGAAGAACTGCGGGTCGAAGCCGTCGACGTCGGCCAGCAGCGCCGCCCACTTGCTGTAGGTACGGCCCGGGATCAGCCGGTCCGGGTGGTAGTACGTGCCGACGTCCCACCGATCGGCCGGGACCTCGCGGACGCTGTCCCGGCCGGCGGCGAGGTTGCTCCAGTACTCGTCCAGGTCGCGCGCGTCGGGGAAGGTACCGGCCATACCGATGACGGCAATGGCACCGGCGTACCTGTCCCCGTCGGGCGCGGTGTCCGCCGGCGCCTCGGGCAGCGGCTCCAGGACCACGGTCACCGGCGCCGGCTCGGCGACCGGGACCGGGGCCGGCTCGGACAGCACGACCGGGGCCGGCTCGGACAGGACAACCGGGGCGGACGGTTCGCTCGGGGCGACCGGCGCCGGGCGAGGTTCGCCGCTGGCCGCGCGTACGGCCTCGGCCTGCAGGCCGCGGTCCCGGTCCACGAGATCGCCGACGAACCGGACCAGCCGCTGAACGGTCGGGTGGTCGTACACGGCCACCGAGTCGATGTCCAGGCCGAAGGCGCGGTTGACTTCCCGGACCAGCTCGACCGCGCCGATCGAGTCCAGGCCCATCTCGCTGAAGCTGAGGTCCGGGTCGATCTCCGCGCGGTCCAGGTACAGGCTCGCGGACAGGACGTCGTGGATGACGTCGCGCACGCGGCCTTCGTCGACAGCCGGCACAGCCGGCACGGCCGGTTGCGCCGGCACGGCCGGTTGCGCCAGCACCGGCTCGACGAGCTCCGCCGGTGCCGGAGCGCCGCCCCGGAACTGGTCGACCTTGGCGAGGCGCTCCCGGACGCGGGCGACAGACCCGGCGCCGAAGACCCGGTCGTGCATGGCCGACTCGCGCGCGATCACCGGCTCCAGCTGGCCGAGCACCCGTGCGCCCAGGTCCGCCTTCAGCACCCGCACGGCGTGCGCCGACTTCTCGGCGACCGAACGAGCCAGGGTCAGCGCGGTCGCCAGAACGTCGCGCTGCGCGGCGAACGCGACGTTCGCGCCCCGGCGCTCCAGCTCCTCGCCGGCGAGCGGGCGGCCGGTGAACAGCATCTCGGCGGCCAGCGCCGGCCCGAACCTCTGCTGGAGGACGTACGTCGCCCCCATGCCCGGGGTGAACCCGTACGTCATGAAGTTGGCGCTGTAGACGCCCTCCCGTGACATGACGACCATGTCGGCGTACAGGCCGAAGGCCAGTCCCCCACCGGAGGCGTGCCCGCGCAGCGCGGCGATGACCGGGCGGTCACAGCGCAGCATGCCCTCGTACACCAGCGGGGCGTCGGTGAAGCGGCTGCCGCCGGCGGCCAGCGTCTCCAGCGCGTCCGGGGTGGCCCCCATGCTGAACACCGTCTCGGTACCGGTGATGACCACGGCCTTGACCGCGTCGTCGGCGGCGATCGCGGCGAACGCGTCCGCCAGCCCGGCCATCATCCCGGCGGTGAACATGTTGCCGCCGCCCGCGCTGTGCATCGTCACCAGCGCGATGCCCGGGTCCAGGACGGTGAACCCGACCTCCTCGCCGCCGGCGACCGGGGAGACCTCCTCGGGTACCCGCGGCAGCTCCGGCAGGTCCGGCAGCGGGGCCGGTACCGGGGCCGGCGTGCCCGTCCGGTTCGCGCCGCGCCACCGCCCGATCCAGCAGACCTCCTCCTGCAACGGGTAGCCCGGCAGCGACCGGCGGCGGACGAGCCGGTTGCCCGCCTGGCACGCCGCCCAGTCCACGTCTCCACCGCCGACCCAGTACGCCGCGACCTCGGCCAGCCGCCCGGCCCGGAAGTCGGCGACCGCGTCCGGGGCGGCGGGGACGGTACCGGCCGCGGGCGCCCAGAAGCCGTCCGCGCCGGCCGGCGCGCCGTCGACGTAACGCTGCACCGCCTGGCGCAGCCGGTCCACGTCGGTCGCGACCACGGCCAGCCGGGCCGCCATCGGGGTACGCCCGACCTGCGAGGTGTACGCGAGGTCGGCCAGCAGGTTCGGGTCGGCCGCCGACGTGGCGGCGAGGCCGGCGATCGTGGCGGCGAGGCCGGCGATCGTGGCGTCCGGCGTCGGCGTACCGATCCCCAGCCGCTCGCCCAGCTCGCGCAGCCCGGCGGCGTCGAAACCCAGGTCCCCCAACGGTTCCGCGGGGTCCACGGCGTCGTCCGGGATGCCGAGCATCCGCGCGGCCTGCGCGGCGATGCGGCCGGCGTCCGGGCCGGTGCCGCTGGGCAGGCCGGCGAGGAAGGCCACGCACCGCTCGGCGTACGCGCGCAGCGCGGCACCGGTACGGGCGGACAGCACGAACAGCCATGCCGGCCCCGGATCCGGTGCGCGTTCCCGGTCGTCGAGCGCCTCCTCCACGAGGACGTGCGCGTTGGCTCCGCCGGCGCCGAAGGCGCTCACGCCGGCCCGCCGGGGCAGCCCGGTCGCCGGGCGCGGCCACGGCGCGCGGGTCTGCTGCACCCGGAAGGGGGTACCGGCCAGCTCGATGTGCGGGTTGATCCGGGCCGAGTGCAGCGACGGGACGAGCTCGCCGTGCCGCAGTTGCAGGAGCACCTTGGTCAGCCCGGCGATGCCGGCCGCGCTCTCCAGATGGCCGACGTTGGACTTGACCGAGCCGATCGCGCACCCCGCCTCGGGCAGGTCGGCACCGGCGAACGCCTGGCGCAGCCCCTCGATCTCGATCGGGTCGCCGAGCGAGGTGCCCGTACCGTGCGCCTCCACGTACCCGACCGTGGCCGGATCCCAGCCGGCCCGCTCGATCGCCGCCCGAACGAGCTCTCCCTGCGCCGCCGGGCTCGGTACGGTGAAGCCGCTGGTCCGCCCGGTGTGGTTGAGCGCGGTCGCCCGCACGATCCCGTACACCCGGTCACCGTCGGCCAGCGCCCGGTCCAGCGGCTTGAGCAGGACGGCGCCCATCCCTTCCCCCGGTACGTAGCCGGTCGCGTCCGCACCGAAGCTGCGGCACCGGCCGTCGTCGGACAGGAACTGCCCCTGCGCCAGCTGCAGGTACTTCTGCGGGTGGACGGTGACGTTGACGCCACCGGCGAGGGCCAGGGTGCACTCGCCCCGCCGCAGGCTCTCCACGGCGAGGTGCACCGCGGTCAGCGAGGACGAGCAGGCGGTGTCGACGGCCATGCTCGGCCCGTGCAGATCCAGGCAGTACGACACCCGGTTGGCGATGCTCGCGTGCATCGCCACCGGTGCGACGCCATTGTCCTCCTCGGCGAAGAGCTGGTAGTGGTTCCACATCACCCCGACGAAGACGCCGACCCGCTCGCCGGCCAGCGCGCGCGGCGGGTACCCGGCGTCCTCGCAGGTACGCCAGCTCGTGGTGAGGAACAGCCGTTCCTGCGGGTCCATCCGTTCGGCGTCGCGGCGGGAGATGCCGAAGAACGCCGGGTCGAACCGGTCCACGCCGTCGACGAACCCGCCCCAGCGCCCGTACGTGCGCCCCTGCGCCGACTTGTCGGCGTCGAAGTACGCGTCGTGGTCCCAGCGCTCGCGGGGCACCTCGACGACGCAGTCCCGCCCCTCGGCCAGGTTGCGCCAGAACTCGTCGAGGTCGGCGGCCCCCGGGTAGCGCCCGGCGACCCCGATGACCGCGATCGCCGTCGGCTCGGCCACCGCGACCGGCGCGGCAACCGCGACCGGCGCGGCGGCCGGGGCCGGGGCGGCAAGCAGGTGGGCGGTCGACCCGGGATCGCCGTAGACGACGGCGAACCCGTGGTGCGGCCCGGTCAGGCCGCGGGTCAACAGGTCCAGGGCCACGGCGGAGGGCAGCGGCGCCATGCCGGTGCCGGCACGCGACCGGGCCAGCGCCGGCGCGCTCGCGCGCATGCCGCCGTCGGCCCACAGCGGCCAGGCGACGGCGAGGGTGCGGCCGGGCCGGTCGGTGCGGGCCGCGCGCCACCGGGCGAACTCCAGCTGGTACGCGTTGGCGTAGGCGTAGTCGGCCTGGCCCGGGTTGGGCAGCACCGCGGACAGCGAGGAGAACAGCGCGAAGAAGTCGAGGTCGTCGCCGGCCGTGGCGGCGTCGAGGTGGGTGGTGCCGGCCAGCTTCGCCGCGCAGACCGCCACCAGGTCCGCGGGCTCCGTGCGGAAGAACAGCCCGTCCCGGACGGTACCGGCGCAGTGCAGGACCCCGTCGATCCGGCCGAGCAGCTCGCGGGCCCGGTCCACCGCGCGCGCCGTCGCGTCCGCGTCGGCCAGGTCGGCCGGCACCAGGTGGACGCCGCCCGGGTAGGCCCGGCCGTCGCCCGGACCCCGGGCGAGGAGGACCACCCGCGCCTGGTACCGCTCGGTGAGGTGCTCGGCGAGCAGCCGGCCGATGCCACCGGTACCGCCGGCGACGAGGTACCCGCCGCCGGTCCGGAACGGTACCGACCCACCCGGCCCGGGCTCGCTCGGGGTCCACCGGCGCACCTGCCGCCGGCCGGCCCGGTACCGGACCCGGTGCTCGCCGGACTCGTCGTCGAGCTCCCTGAGCACCAGGCCGGCGTCGGGCGCCGGGGCCTCGACCAGCCGGACGTCGAGCGCCGGTACCTCGGCGGTCACGGTCGCGGCGTACGCCGCGAGGGCGGCCACGTCCGGCTCCGCCGGTGCGGCCGGGGCGAGGAGCACCACCGGGATACGCCGGGTCGGCCGCCGGTCGACCAGGGCGGCGGCCAGGCCCCACACCGCCCGTACCCCGTCGACTCCCGGCCGCGCGGCGAGCACGTACCCGCGCGGGTTCCACCCCTCGGCGGCCAGCGCGTCGAGTAGCCGGCCCACCTGCTCGCGGTCCGTCGGGTCCAGCGCCACCTCGTCGCCGCTCCCGGCCGCGTACCCGGGCGCGGTGCGTACGGTCGTGACCCGGTGCCCGCTGGCCCGCCAGCCCGCGGCCAGCGTGTCGGGCACGTCGAACGCGACCAGATCCCCGGCGCCGGGCACCGGACGCGGCGCGGGCGCGTCCACCCAGGTCTCCACATGGCAGCTCGCCACGTCGGTACCCGCCACCGGGGTCGGCCCGGCGTCGCCCGTCTCCTCGGCGGTCGGGGCGGCCTGCGGCACCCGGACCGGGTACGTGTTCGCCAGGTGCCGGGCCAGGCTGTCGATGTCGCCGTACTCGAACAGCAGCGTCGGGTACAGCGTGGTGCCGGCCACCGGCTCCAGCTCCTCCCCCAGCCGCAGCAGCGCGACGGAGTCCAGCCCCAGGTCGTAGAACCCGGCGTCGGTGGCCACCTCGGCGGGCGCGCAGCCCAGCGCCGCGGCCACCATGCCGCGCAGGTGCCGGGTGACGGCGGCGAGGGGGTCCGGGTCCGCGGCGGTGGCGACGGGCGCCGGGTCGACCTCGGCCAGCAGCCGCGTGATGAGATCGGGGCGGCGGATCCGCTTGCACGACATCTCGCGGAACTCGGCCAGGACGGCACCGGCCTCGTCGTGCAGGGTGTAGTCGTTGCGCAGCAGGTCGCCGCTTGCCGAGGGTACCTCGGGGTGCGGGACGAAGACGTGGACGCTACCGGTCAGCCGGCGCGGGGCGCGGAAGTACCCGATGTGGAACGGGATGAAGGGTTCGGCGCCGACCTGGTCGTCCTGGCCGAACGCGACCAGCGTCGAGGCGTCCATCTTGGCCGGGTGCAGGTAGAAGTCGGCTTCGTGCGCGCGGACCGCCGGATCCAGGGACAGCTCGGCGAGCAGGTACGGGTCGCCCTTGTGGAGCCGGCCGGCGCACGCCATCGGGGTACCGTGCCGGATCCCCTCACGGCGGGTCCGCGTGTACAGCACATCCATGTCGTCCACCCGGACCGCGCCGGCCTTGAGCCGGGCGGCGTCCAGCGGTACGGGCTCCGGCTCGTCCACGGAAATCAGCTCGGCGCGCATGTTCTCGCGCCACGGGGCGACCGGGGTACCGTCACGCAGCCAGCGGCTGTCCACCCGTACCGGCCGGGGATCCCCGGCGCCGACGGCCACCCGCAGCTCCCGCTCGAAGCCCTCCCGGGTGGTGACCGGCTCGGCGAACAGGACGTTGCGCAGCGCCACCGCGCCTACGTCGACCTGGCGGGCCTCGAGCACCCGGTACACGATGTCGAGGAAGGTGACCCCGGGCATGACGGAAACCCCGTGTACCCGGTGGTTGGCCATGATGAAGTCATCGTGCGTCAGCCGGATACGACACTCGATCTCGTCAGCCATGCCGGTCCTACCCCTCACGCGCTCCGCAGGAAGTCGGTCAGGATTCGTTGCAGTCGCGGCTCGGCACCGAACACCGAGATGTGGTCGCCGTGCGGCTCGACCCGCAGCGCGGCCCGGGGAAGCCGGGCGGCGACCTGGTGCGACCCGCCCGGATGTGCCGTGTGGTCGTCCTCGCTCGTGACGACCAGGCCGGGCTGGCGGACGAGCGGCAGCAGCTCGCTGATGTCGGTCGTCATCGTGGCACCGGTCAGCACGCAGTACCGGTAGAACAGTTCGGCGGTGGCGTAGGGATACACGACCAGGTGCGCCACGTTTGCCGGCACCGCGGCGAGGGCGGTCTGCGCGAGCGCCTCGTTGATGGCCGCCGCGTCCTCCCGGCTCTGCACCGCCATTCCCATCAACGCTTTGAGGTTGTCCTGGTGACTCGTGGTGGGTCCGGGGGTGCCGGAGAAGTCACCGTGCCACAGGCTCAGCGAGGTGACCCGCTCGGGCTGCCGGGCAGCGGCGCGCAGGGCGATCACCGCGCCGCCGCACAGACCCATCACGTGCGCGTCCGGCAGACCGTAGTGGTCCATCACGGCCAGCAGGTCCGCGGCCTGGGCGTCGAGGTCGTACGCGAGCGCGTCGAAGTCGGCACCGCTGCCCAGTTCACCGAACAGTCCCCGGGTCTCCCACGTCACCACCCGGTGCCCGGCCGCGAGGAAACGCATCCACGGCTGGCACAGCGCGGCCGGCATGCCGCACGCGGAGGCGAGGACGACCGCGGGCCGGCCGGGCTCACCGGCCGCGTACGTGCGCACCCGCGTGCCGTCCACCGGCACCGTCCGGGACGTGATGTCCGGGTCCCGCAGCGCCTGCCGCGCCACGTCGGCCACCGGCGAGGCGGCACCGGCGGTGAGATCCGGCACCCGGCCGGGCTCCAGGCACAGGTGCTCCAGGTACGGGTGCAACAGCCCGGCGACGAGAGGGTCGAACCGCCCGGGTGTCCCGCCCGCCTCGGCCGGGGAGACCGGGACGCCGAGGGCATCGGCCACCACCGCGACCGTCCTCCCGGCGGGACCGGCCGGTACCCGCAGCGGGTAGCCCGCCTCGGCCAGCGGACGCAGCGAGTCCACGGCCCGGGCCAGGTCCGCCACGTTCCGCCGTACCTCGTCGACCAGCCCCGCATCGGTCACCGGCATCACGACTGCTCCTCGAAAATCCCGATGCCGCGCGGAGTCCAGTCACGCACGGCATCTCTGGGCGATCCGACCGGGCTCCCGTTCACCTCGCGGTGAACGGGTGGCCGGTCGTGGTGCGGGTGGCGATCCGGTTGTACGGGTACTCGTTGGTGCCGGAGACGACGACCGAGCCGAAGCGCTCCAGGCTGACCCGGCCGCCGTACTCGATGATCTCCTCCGTGTCCGGGTACACGTGCACGGACGTGGGTACGTACCGGGTGGCGAAGCCGAGCCGCATCTCGTCGGTCTTGCCGTTGTGCGGCAACGACGCGTGCATCAGGGTCGACCAGAACATGATGGCCTGACCCGGCCGCATCACCATCGGGACGGCGAGCGACTCGTCCGGCACGAAGTCCTCGTCGATCTGCAGCTCCCGGTAGTCGTACCCGAAGAAGCCACGCTTGATCCCACCCTTGTCCTGCAGGTTGATCCGATCGGGGTCGTAGTGCATCTTCTTGGTCTCGTCGTACCTCATCTGCTGGTGGGTACCTGGCATGAACTGCAGGCAACCGGTGTCCAGGTTGGCTTCGGTGAAGGCGGTCCAGACGGTGAGAGTGCCGCCGAAGTGCACACCCTCGTCACCGGCCCACACGATCTGCGGGCTGCCCGACGCGTTGGCGAACGTGTCCGCCTGGTGCCAGTCGGTACCTTCGTCGCCGGGGTACTTGGGGAAGAACTCGGTACGCCAACACAACACGTCGGGACCGAGCACACTGGCGACCTTGTCGACGACCAGCGGGTTGCAGATGTGGTCGGCGAGGAAGTCGTTGTCCAGGTGCCGGTCGTAGTTGGAGATGTTGGTGTTCCCCGACTGCGCCGCCTCCTCCTGGTAGATGGCGTTGCTGCGGTCCATCAGGGCCAGCCGTTCCGTGCGCCAGATCCGGCGCATCTCCTCGACCTCGTACACCTGGAACGGACCGTGGAAACCGTTGCGGGAGAAGGCTTCCAGCTCGTCGGGGCTCAGCGCGTACTCCCGCGCCCGGATGTCCTGCGTCATCGTCAGACTCCTTGGTTCTCGAGCGCCGTGCCGGCCTGCGCGTCGGCGACCTGGGCGGCCATGTTGCGTGGCGTGGCCAACCCGCCGAGGGCCGCGGCGTGCACCATGACGTGGCACCGCTGGTTGATCTGCGCGAGGATGCGGACGAACGACAGAGACGTCGCCCCGTGGTCGAACACGTCGTCGTCCAGGCCGACGTCGCTGCGCCCCAGTACCTCGCGGACGATGCCGAGGATCTCCTCCTGCGGCCCCGCAGACGCGGTACGCCCGTCGGGGGCCACCGCGATGGTGTTGTCCATGGCTGTCTCCAGTCCTCAGGTTCGCCCTGCACGCTATCGGCGCGCCATACCGCCTGCTGCGCAGAACTGAGCAGACTCCTGAGCTGCCCGTCGGTGAGTGTGAGGGCATGACGGCGACTGCATTCCGCGAGATCACGCAGGCGCAGTTGCTACCCCGGGTGGTCCGGCTCGGTCCCAACCTGTACGGTGCCGTGTTCACGCTGATGAAGCTCGTGCCGGCCTGGTACATCCTGCGCAAGGCGCGCGACCGGGGCGAGTTGGGTCCCGACACCGTCATCGTGGAGACCACCTCCGGCACCTTCGGGCTGGCGCTCGCGATGCAGGCGGCCCTGTGGCGGCAACGCTTCGTCCTCGTCAGCGACCCGGTCATCGACGCCAACCTGCGCCGGCGTTTGACGGATCTGGGCGCGTGCATGGTGATCTGCGACCGGCCGCACGAGGTCGGCGGGTACCAGGAGGCCCGGCTGCGGCGGCTGGCACAGATCCGCGCGCAGACCCCGGACAGCTTCTGCCCGGAGCAGTACGCCAACCCGGACAACCCGGCCTCGTACCGGATCGTCGCCGAACACCTGGAAGCCACGCTCGGCGCGGTCGACTGCGTGGTCGGCCCGGTCGGCTCGGGCGGCTCGATGTGCGGTACCGTGCGCGCGCTGCGCGCCGGCAACCCGGGCGTGCAGGCGGTCGGCGTGGACACCCACCACAGCGTCCTGTTCGGACAGCCGGACGGCGGACGGCCGCTGCGCGGGCTGGGCAACAGCCTCATGCCGGCCAACCTCGACCACGCGGTGTTCGACCAGGTGCACTGGTGTACCGCCGCCGAGGCGTTCACCACCACCCGGGAGCTGCACCGCCACCACGCGATCTTCCAGGGCCCGACCAGCGGCGCGGCGTACCGGGTGGCCCGCTGGTGGGCCCGGCGCAACCCGGATGCCCGGTGCGTCGTCCTGCTGCCCGACGAGGGGTACCGCTACCAGGAGACCGTGTACAACGACCGGTGGCTCGCCGACAACGGGTACGCGCCGGTACCCGAGGACGGCGACCCCGCCGAGGTGACCGACCCGACCCGGCCCGGTCCCGGCTGGAGCTGGTACGCCTGGGGACGGCGCGGGTACCGGGAGGTCACCGGCCGGGAGGTGCCGGTGCGTACGGCCGACCTGGAGCCGGCGTCGTGACCGGCACCGGCCGGCTGGAGCAGGCCGTCGGGCACCGGATCCAGCGCATCGTCTACGGCCAGCCGTCCGCCGACGAGCTGCACTACCTCACCACGGTCGACCGGGCCCACCTGGTGATGCTGGTGCGCCAGCGGCTGCTCGACGCGGCCGACGCCACCGCGCTGCTGCGCCACATCGAACGGCTGCGCATGACCGGCTTCGCCGCGCTGCGCGGGGTACCCACCCCGCGCGGGCTGTACCTGGCCTACGAGGACCACCTCATCGCCACACTCGGTCCCGGGGTCGGGGGGCGGGTGCACACCGGTCGCTCGCGCAACGACCTCAAGGCCACCACCACCGCGCTGCGGCTGCGCGACCGGCTGGCCGAGCTGGATGCCGAAGTGCTGCGGCTGCGGGCGGTCCTGCTCGCCCGCGCCCGGGCCCACCGCGACGCGTTCATGCCGCTGTACACCCACCACCAGGCGGCACTGCCCGCCACGTACGGGTACTACCTGGTCGGCGTCGCCCTGGCGCTCGGGCGGGAGGCCACCGCGCTCGCGCAGGCAGCCGAGGCGCTGGACCGCTGCCCGCTCGGGGCGGGCGCGGCGGCCGGTTCGGAGTTGCCCATCGACCCGGGCCTGACGGCCGCGCTGCTGGGCTTCGCGCAGCCGGCGCGGCACGCGCTGGACGCCGTGGCCAGCCACGACGGCGCGCTGCGCGCGTTGGCCGCGGCGGCCGGCGTGGCGCTCACGGTGAGCCGGCTCGCCACCGACCTGCAGTTGTGGAGCACCGCCGAGTTCGGCTTCGTCACCTTCCCGGACCGGCTGGTCGGGGGCAGCTCGGCGATGCCGCAGAAGCGGAACGCGTTCCTGCTCGAACACCTGCGCGCCAAGGCCGGGAGCGCGGTCGGCGCCTGGACTGCGGCGGCGAGCATGACCCGGGCCACGCCGTTCACCAACGCCATCGAGGTCGGTACCGAGGCGGTCGCCGAGGTCTGGCGCGGGCTCGACGCGGTTCTCGACGGGGTACTGCTGGCCCAGCTGCTCGTCACCGGTGCCCGGCCGGTACCGCAACGGATGGCGGCGCGCGCCGAGGACGGGTTCGTCGGTGCCACGGCACTGGCCAACCGGCTCGTCCAGGCGGGGGTGCCGTTCCGCACCGCGCACCACGACGTCGGCGCCGCGGTACGCCGGGCCGTGGCGCGCGGCGCGACCCGGCTGGCCGACGACGATCTGCCGCCCGGGCTGCGCGGTACCGAACTGGCGCTGCCCGCCCTGACCGCGCGCCAACGGTACGGCGGCGGCCCCGGCGAGTTCCCCGGGCTGTACGCGGCGGCGTACCAGGAGCTGCTCGGCGACCGCGACCGGTGCCGGTCCACCCGGGACCGGTGGGAACGGGCCGAGCGCCGGCTCGCCGCCGAGGTCGCGCGCCTGACCGGCGAGGCGGGCGGGGAGCGGGGATGAACCGTCCGTGGCTGGCGCTGGTGGAGAGCAACACGACCGGCTCGGGCCGGCAGTTCTGCGTCGCGGCACGGGCCCGCGGCCTCCGTCCGGTGGTCCTCGCCGCGCAGCCCCAGCGGTACCCGTACCTCGACGAGGACGGGCTGGACCGGCTGGTGCTGGACACCGGCGAGCCCGGCGCGGTACTCGATGCCTGCCGCCGCCTCGCCCACCGGGACGGCCTCGCCGGGGTGACGTCCAGCTCGGAGTACTTCGCGGCGACCGCGGCCGAGGTGGCGACCAAGCTCGGGCTGCCCGGTCCGGACCCGCTCGCGCTGGCCCGCTGCCGGCACAAGGACCGCCAACGCGCGGTGCTCGCCGAGGCCGGGGTACCGGTGCCGGCATACCGGCCGGTGGCCGACGCCGCGGCGGCGGCCGGGGCGGCCGAGGCGATCGGGTACCCGGTCGTGGTCAAGCCGACCACGGGCTCCGGATCGGTCGGCGTCAGGCTGTGCCCGGACGCGGCCGCGGTACGGGCGCACGCGGCCGGGCTGCTCGCCGGGGCGGTGGACGAACGGGGCCGGCCGGTGCCCCGGCTCGTGCTCGTCGAGCGGTACCTGACCGGACCGGAGTTCTCGGTCGAGACGTTCGACCGGACCGTGGTCGCCGTCACCCGCAAGTACCTGGGCCCGGAGCCGTACTTCGTGGAGACCGGACACGACGTGCCCGCCCAGGTACCGCCGGGGGACGCCGCGGCACTCGCGGACCTGGCCCTGGCCGCGCTGCGCGCGCTGGGTCTGGGTCGGGGGGCGGCGCACACCGAGCTGCGGATGACCCCGAACGGCCCGGTCGTGGTCGAGGTGAACCCCCGCCTGGGCGGCGGGATGATCCCGGCGCTGGTCCGGCTGGCCACCGGCGCCGACCTCGTGGACGCCGTGATCGCCGGAGCCGCCGGCGAATCGCCGGAGCCGGTAGCGCGCCGGCTGGGGTACGCGTCGATCCGGTTCGTCCTGCTCGACCGGCCCGGCACCGTCACCGGGCTCGGCGGGCTCGACGAGGCGCGTACGTTGCCCGGCGTCGAGCTGGTCGCGCTGACCGTCGCCCCGGGCGCGGTGCTCGCCCGTACCCACTCCTTCCGCGACCGGGTCGGCTACGCCGTCGCGGTCGGCCCCGACCCGACCACCGCCGCCACCCGCGCGCAGCATGCGGCGGCGTCGCTGCGCGTCCAGATCGAGACCACCGGGGAGAACACATGAACGAGCCCGTCGGCACGCGGATCCCCCGCTGGGTACGCCCCGGCACCGACCCCGGTACCGGCTTCGCCCGCCACCGTACGGTGGTGCCGGCCGGATTGGCCGGGGCGCTGCGGGACCTGGCCGCCGCGCACGGCGTGGACCTCCAGGTGCCGCTGCTCGCCGCCCACCTGAAGGTACTCGGCGCGGTCAGCTCCGAGCGCGGCCTGCTGACCGGGCTGCGCACCGCCGACCGGGCCGGCAACTGCCAGGCGACCATCACGGACGGTACCTGGCTCGACCTGATCGCCGAGGCCGGGCGGGCCGGCACCGCGGTCGTACCCGGTGAGCCGACCGACACCCTCCTCGACCTGTCCGGACTGTGCGGGGAGCCGGCCCGGGACACCGATCCGCACCCGGCCGTCTCGCTGTCCACTGTGTACAGTGCTCGCGGCGCCGGGCTCGACCTGTGCCTCACGTACCGGCGTGACGTCATGGCGCCGGACCTCGTGCAGCGGCTGGCCGGGTACCACCTCGCCGCGCTGGAGCTGATGGTCGCCGACCCGCACGCCGAGCACGGGACACAGCGACTGCTGTCCGAGGCCGAGCTCGCCGTCCAGCTGCACGACCTGGCGGGGCCGCGCCGCCCGCTGCCCGACGCGCTGTTCGTCGAGCTGTTCGAGGAGCAGGTGGCGACCCGGCCGGAGCGGGTGGCCGCGAGCCACAACGGGCAGGGCTGGACCTACCGGGAACTGAACGCGCGGGCCAACCGGATCGCCCACCGGCTGCTGGATCTGGGCCTGCGCGCCGAGGACGTGGTCGCGGTGGTCATGGAGCGCAACCTCGACTGGCTGGCCGCGGCGCTCGCGGTGTTCAAGGCCGGCGGGGTGTACCTGCCGGTGCGCCCCGACTTCCCCGCCGACCGGGTGGCCACCCAGCTCAACCGCAGTGCCTGCCGGTACGCGGTGACCGAGCCGGGCAGCGCGGCCACCCTGTACGCCGCCGCCGCGCGGGCCGACCGCGCCGTCGCGGTGGTACCGGTCGTCGAGGCGTACCGGGACGGAAGAAGCGCCAACCCCGGCGTACCGGTCACGCCCGGGCAGGCCGCGTACATCTACTTCACGTCCGGCTCCACCGGCGAGCCCAAGGGCGCCCTGTGCGAGCACGCCGGGATGCTCAACCACCTCTGGATGAAGGTCGATGACCTGGACCTCGGGCCGGACCGGACGGTGACCCAGACCGCCTCGCAGTGCTTCGACATCTCGCTGTGGCAACTGCTCGCGCCCCTGCTGGTCGGCGGCCGTACCGTCATCGTCGACACCGAGGCGCAGCTGGACGTGAACCGGTTCCTCGACCAGCTCGCGGCCGGCGGGATCCACGTCATCCAGATCGTGCCGGCATACCTCGACGTGCTGCTCACCCACCTGGAGCGGCACCCGCGGACGCTGGGCGACCTGCGGATGGTCTCGGTCACCGGGGAGGCCCTGAAGCTCGCCCTGGTCCGCCGGTGGTTCGCGCTGCACCCGGGCATCGCGCTGGTCAACGCATACGGGGCCACCGAGGTCTCGGACGACACCATGCACGCCGTGCTCCACGCGGTGCCCGAGCGGGACCTCGCGATCGTCCCGGTCGGCCGGAGCCTGCGCAACGTCAACACGTACATCCTCGACGAAGGGCTGCGGCTGGTGCCGTTGGGCGCGCCGGGTGAGATCGCCTTCTCCGGGGTGTGCGTCGGGCGCGGGTACGTCAACGATCCTGAGCGCACCGCGCACGCGTTCACCACCGACCCGTACCGGCCGCAGACCCGGCTGTACCGGACCGGGGACTTCGGCCGCTGGCTGCCCGAGGGCACCATCGAGTTCCTCGGGCGCCGCGACGAGCAGGTGAAGATCAGGGGGTACCGGATCGAGATCGGTGAGATCGAGAGCCGGCTGCTGCAGATGCCGGGGGTCGGCGAGGTGGCCGTCGTCATCGACGGGCAGTCCGACCAGACGAAGAACCTGGTCGCCTTCTTCACCGGCTCGGACGCGCTGGAACCGGCGGACCTGCGCGACTTCCTCGCCGCGGCGCTGCCGGACTACATGGTGCCGGCGTACTTCCACCGGCTCGAGGCGCTGCCGCTCACCGAGAACGGCAAGGTGAACAAGAAGATGCTCGTCAGCCTGGCCGGTACCATCGGCCAGCGGGCCGCCCCGTACGTACCGCTGGCCACCCCGACCGAGCGCCGGCTGGCCACGGCGTGGGCCGAGGTGCTCAACAGCCGGGTCGGCCAGATCGGCGGGGCCGACGACTTCTTCCGGCTCGGCGGTACCTCGCTCGCCGCGGTCCGGCTGGTGGTCAAGCTGGACCGGCTGGTCTCGTTGCGCCAGCTTGTGGCGCACCCGGTCCTGCGCGACCTCGCGGCGGTCATCGACAACGGCGTCGCGGGTGCGCCGGCCCGGCCGGCCGGCCTCCTCCAACGCATGTCCACAGTGGACAATCCGGTGGCCACGCTGGTCTGCTTCCCGTATGCCGGCGGCAACGCGGTCAACTTCCAGCTCCTCGCGCGCGAGCTCGCCCGGGCCGACGTCGACGTGTACGCGGTCGAGCTGCCCGGTCACGATGTCGCCCGCGTCGACGAGGCGCTGGCCGACGTTCCCGAGGTCGCCGACCGCGTGTGCCGGGAGCTGGCCGCGCTGACCACCGGGCCGCTGGTGCTGTGGGGCCATTGCGCCGGTGCGGCACACGCCCTCGCGGTCGCGCGGCGGCTCGCCGCCGAAGGCCGGCCGCCACGTACCGTCTTCGTGGGCGCCCTGCTGCTGGACGAGCCGGCCCGGCTGCGCCGGGAGATCGAGGAGGTGTCGGGGCTGAGCGACCGGCAGATCACCGACCGGCTCCATGAGGACAGCGCGTACATCGAACTGGACCTCCTGCAGTCCGAGCGCGCCGAGCTGGTCGGCCGGGCGTTCCGGCACGACGTCTGCTCCACCAACCGCTACCTCGTCGAGGTGCAGGACGGTCCGGGGCTGGACGTACCGATCGTGGCGGTCGCCGCCGCGGACGATCCGACCACCGAGGACTTCGCGCAGCGGTACCGGGACTGGGAGCGGCTCGGCGAGGTGATCCCGCACCTGCTCGGCGAGGGCGGCCACTACTTCGTCCGCAGCCGCGCCGCGGAGGTCGCCGCCCTCGTCGCGGCGGCATGTACGGCGCAGCCCGCGGGCCGGCCCGCATGATCGAGGGTGCGACGCTCGCCCCCGGTGCGTTGACCCCGAGGTACCGGGGGGCGACGGGCGTGAGCACCTGCTTCGGTACCTTCGGCGAGCTGCTCCAGGGCGTGCTGCCCGGGTCGGACGGGGACTTCCTGGTGACCTTGCCGGTGGCGCGCTGGACGATGGCCACCTTCCAGGTCGACCCGGTCCCGCGCGGGGTACAGGTCCGGCCGGCGCACAAGCACAAGGCGCGCCGCCTGGCCGAACTGATCCTCGCGGGCGTCGGGCGACCGGCCGGCGGGTTGCTGATCATCGACAGCAGCCTGCCCGAGGGCAAGGGCATGGCCAGCTCCTCGGCCGACCTCGTGGCCACCGCCCGGGCGGTCGCGAACGCGCTGCACGTCGACCTGACCCCGGGCTGGCTGGAACACCTGCTGCGGCAGATCGAGCCGACCGACGGCGTGCTGTACCCGGGTATCGTCGCCTTCCACCACCGGGCGGTACGGCTACGGGCCCGGCTCGGTTCGCTGCCCACCATGACGATCGTCGGCCTGGACGAGGGCGGCACCGTCGACACCGTCGAGTTCAACCGGATCGCCAAGCCCTTCTCCGCCGCCGACCGCCGCGAGTACGCCCGGCTGCTCGGTGCGATGACGGCCGCCGTGGCGGCCGGGGACCTCGCCGCCGTGGGCGCCGTGGCGAGCCGCAGCGCCGTGATGAACCAGGCGTTGTGGCCCAAGCGGACCCTGCCGGAGGTGCTGCGGATCTGCGCCGACGTCGGGGGGCTCGGGGTGGTCGCCGCGCACAGCGGAACCATGCTCGGGATCCTGCTCGACCGGGCCGACCCGGCGTACCTGCGGCAGGTCGCCGTCGTGGTGCGGGCCTGCTCGGCGCTCAGCGACGACGTCGCCCTGTACCGCTCACTCAGCTTCGACTGACACCGGCGCGCCGAACGCCACGACCACCTCGCGCCGGCCCTCGTACGGCTCCCGGCTGTGCGCCATCCGCAGGTTGTCCACGACCAGGACGTCGCCGGGCTGCCACGGCTCCCGCACGGTGTGCCTGGCGTACACGTCGTTGATGAGGTCGACGGTCGCCCGGTCCAGCGGCCGCCCGTCACCGTACCGGGTGGTGAACGGCAGGGCATCGGCGCCGAACTCCAGCACCAGGTACTCCCGCACGGTGGGGTCCATCGTCCACTCGTTGAGGAACGCGACCTGGTTGAACCACAGCCGTTGCCCGCTGACCGGGTGGCGTACCACGGCGGGCCGGATCCGGCGGGTACGCAGGCCGCCGTCGGCGGTCCACTCCCAGCGCACCCCGTTGTCGCGCAGGTACGCCTCGACCCGCGCGCGGTCGTCGGTGCCGAACGCCTGGGACCAGCCCACGCCGACCACGTCGTTGTGGGTACGGATCAGCTCCCACCCGTACCGCTCGAACCGGGCGACCAGGTCGGCGGGCAGGTCGCGCAGGACGGCCGCGGCGTCGGCCAGCGCCGTCGCGCCGCCCCGCTCGGGCGCCACCAGGCAGCAGAAGACCTGCCGGGCCGGTACCTCCCGGGCGTAGCTCAGCTCATGGTGCATGCACATCGGCTGGTCCGGTGGCCATTCCGTCGCGGAGTACAGGCCGTCCGGGTACGGGGCACGGGGCGCGAAGGACTCCTGTTCGGCGATCAGCTCGCCCAGCAGCGCCCGGCTGGCGCCGGCGGCGGTGCGCCGGTCGCGTACCCCGAGCCCGCGGACCAGGACCGCGCCGCACCGGTCAACTACCTCCGCGAGCTGCGCGCGCCGCGCACGCAGCCACCCGGCGGGACCGTCCGGGTCCGGCGACGCCGTGACCACCGGCGGCCGGTCCATCCTCGTCGCCGTCGTCATCGCGCTGCCCCGTTCCGCGTCGCCGGCTCGAACCGCAGGTCGAGGACGGACGCCACCATCGACTCCCGGTGCCCGTTGCCGTTGCCGGGTGCCGGCCCGGGTACCGGGACCGGTGGCTCGGCGGCGGGGCGGTCCCACCACAGCCGGCGCCGCCGCAAGACCGGCGCCGGCAACGGCGCGCGCACCGCCGCCGGTACGGGCGCGGCCGAGGCGATCAGGTGCGCGTTGGTACCGCCGAGCCCGAACGCGCTCACCCCGGCCACCCGGGGACCGGCGGGCCAGTCGCGCAGCTCGGTGCTCGGGACGAACGGCGAGGCGGCGAAGTCGAAGCGCGGGTTGGGCGGGGTGCAGAACAGGGTGGGCGGGATCTGCCCGTGCTCCACCGCCAGCAGCACCTTGAGCAGCCCGGCGATCCCGGCCGCGCTCAGCAGGTGGCCGACGTTGGACTTCACGCTGCCGATCGCGCAGAAGCCGGTACGGGCGGTGTGCTCGCGGAAGACGTCGGTCAGCGCGCGCAGCTCGATCGGGTCGCCGATCATCGTGCCGGTACCGTGCGCCTCCACCATGCCGACCCGCTCGGCCGGTATCCCCGCCTCGGCCAGCGCCCGGCGTACCACCTGGGCCTGCGCCACCGGGTTCGGGGTGGTCAGCCCCATCGTGCGCCCGTCGTTGCCGACCGCCACGGCGTCGATGACCGCGTGTACCCGGTCGCCGTCGCGAAGCGCGTCCGGCAACCGCTTGAGCAGCACGACCCCGCAGCCCTCGCCGGGTACGAAGCCGTCGGCGTCGCGGGCGAAGGTGGCGCACCGCCCGCGCGGGGACAGCGCCCGGGCGTGGCTGAACTCCAGGTACGGCTCCTCGTCGAGGAGCACCTCCACGCCGCCCGCGAAGGCGACCCGGGACTCGCCGGCGAGCAGGCTGCGCACCGCGAGCTGGACCGCGACCAGCGCCGACGAGCAGGCGCTGTCCACCACCAGGCAGGGACCCCGGAAGTCGTACTGGTGGGCCACCCGGGCGGCGATGAAGTTCTGGTCCCCGCCGAGCCCGGCGGCCGCGTCCGCGATGCCGATCCGCCGCCGGTACCCGGACATCCGCGCGCCGACGAACACGCCGACGTCGCCGCCGGCCAGCTCGTCGTCGCGGTACCCGGCGTCGCGCAGGCAGCTCGCGGTACCCTCCAGCACCAGCCGGATCGCCGGGTCGAGGTTCTTCGCCTCCGCGTCGGACATGCCGAAGAACTCCGGGTCGAAGTCCTCGACGCCGGCCAGGAACCCGCCCCACTTGCTGACGCTGTACCCCGGCGCGTGCTCCGGGCGGTACAGGCGGGTCACGTCCCACCGGCCGGGCGGTACCTCGGTGACCGCGCACCGCCCGTCGCGCAGCAGGCGCCAGTACGCGTCGAGGTCCGGCGCGCCGGGTAGCCGGCAGGCCATCCCGATGACCGCGATCCGGTCGTCGTCGGGCACCGGTTCCGCCACGGCGACGGCTGGCGGCACGGCCGGCGCGGCGGTCGGTGCGCTCCGGCCCGCACCGACCAGGTAGGTGCCGAGCGTGTCGAGCGTGGGGTGGTCGAGCAGGGTCGTCGGCTCCAGCGGACGGCCGACGTGCGCCTCGATGTCGGTCAGCAGCTGGGCCAGCAGGACCGACTCGACGCCCAGGTCGCCGAAGGCCGCGCCGTGGTCCAGCTCCGGCTCGGGGATGCCGAGGGTCCGGGAGAACAGGCTGACCAGCCAGGCCGGCGGCGGAACCGCGGCTTCCGGCGCCGGGGTGGCGGCGGGTGCGGGCGGCACGGCGGGCGCGGGTGGCGCCTGGTTGACCCGCAGCGCCGCTTCCGCGTCGAACCCACCCGGACCGGCCGGTACCGGCAGCACCGGCGGTACCGGCGGGAGGGCCAGTACCCGGTCGAGCGTGGCCAGCCCGGCCGCGTCGGTCAGCGCGTCCAGCCCGGCCCGGGCGGCGGCGTCCGGCCGGGAGGCCGAGCCGCTCTCCCGCCACACCGGCCAGTTGACCGACCGGAAGCCGGTACGCCCGGCCCGGACCTGGTACCGGGCGACGTAGTCGAGGTACGCGTTGGCCGCGGCGTAGTCGCCGACACCGGCCCCCAGGCCGCTGACCGCCGCGCTGACCGAGGAGAAGAGCAGGAACAGCTCCAGCGGGTCACCGGCGGTCAGCTCGACGAGCACGTCCAGCCCGTCGGTCTTGGGCGCCAGCACGGTACGCACGTCGGCCAGCTCCTTACGGACCAGCGGCGCGGGTCCGAGGCTGGACCGCCCGGCGCAGTGCACCACGCCGCCGATCGCCCCGACCGAGGCGCGGACGCCGGCCAGGAACGCGGCGAGCTCGGCCCGCGCGGTCAGCGCGCCGGTGTAGACCATCACCTGGGCGCCCATCCGCTCCAGCCGCTCGATGTGCCCGACCGCCTCGGCCTGCGGACCGTCCAGGTCACCGCTCACCCACTCGTGGCGGGGCGGCAGCGGGCGGACCCCGAGCACGGCCAGCCGCCGGGCGCCGCGCGCCACGAGGTGCCGCGCGGTCAGCGCCCCCAGCCCCCGGGTACCGCCGGAGACCACGTACACCCGGTCGGGGTCGGGGCGCCAGGGCCGGCCGGCCGGCGGCGCCGGTTCGAGGACGGGCCGGTGCCGTACCCCGTCCCGGATCGCGACCTCGCCGTACGGGCCGGGACGGTGCCAGACGTCGACGATCTGCTCGACCCGCTCCGGCCGGTCGAGGTCGAGTACGGTGGCCCGGACCGACGGGTACTCCGCGCCGAGCGCCCGGACGAAGCCGGCCAGCCGCGCGCCGGTCAGGTCGGGCGGGACACCGGGCAGGTCCAGCAGACCGCTGGTGACCTGGAGGACGCGGACCCCGCCGGCCGGGCGCGCGGCGAGCACGTCCTGGAGGATGGCCAGGCGCGCACCCCAGCGGCCGTGGTCGTGCTCGTCGCGGCCGGAGGTCGCCGGCTGCCCGGGTTCGGGCAGCCCGCACAGGTCCAGCACTCCGGTCGTCGGCGGGTACCGCCGCAGCACGGCCCGCGCGCTGTCCGGATCGGTGTAGTCGAGGTGCTCGTACACGATGGCGACCCGGGCCGGGGACAGTGCACGGGCCAGCGCGTCGGCCAGCGGACGGTGGCCCGGCCGGGCCAGGCAGAGCACCTGCCCGCCGCCCGGCTCGACCGGTTCGGGGGGTACCGCCTCGACGCGCCACTCCCGTACCAGCAGCGGTACCTCGGGCTCCGGCGCCGTGCCCTCTTCAGCGATCCAGCAGCGGGTCCGGGCGAACGGGTACCCGGGCAGGTCGACGACGCGCCGTGCGCCCGCGTGCAGCGCGGCCCAGTCCACCGACCCGCCGCCGGCCCACCGCCGCGCCGGCTCGACCAGTTCGGCCGGGCCGTCCACCGGCTCGACCACGGCCCCCGCGGCGGCTCGGTCCAGCACGGCCAGCGCCTCGTCCAGGCTGCCGACCACGGCGGCGAGCCGGACCTTCCACGCCTCCCGGCAGGTCTGCAGCGTGTACGCCAGGTCCGGCAGCGGTACCGGGCTCGTGCGCAGGTGCGCCGCCAGCCGGCCGGCCGCCTCCCGCAGCCGGTCGCCGGTCGTCGCGGACAGCACCAGGACCTGGGGGCCGGATGCCCCACCCGGTAGGGGCTCGGCCGTCTCGTACGCCTCGACCACGACGTGGGCGTTGGCGCCACCGGCGCCGAAGGAGCTGATCCCGGCCCGACGGGGCGCCCCGTCCGGCCACGGTACGGCGTCCCGCTGCAGCCGGAACGGGCTGCGCGCCCAGTCGATGTTCGGGTTCAGCTCCTCGGCGTGCAGTGACGGCGCCATCATGCGATGCCGGAACTGCAGCACGACCTTGGTCAGCCCGGCGATACCGGCGGCCGCCTCCAGGTGCCCGATGGCCGACTTCACCGAGCCGATCGCGCACCCGGCGGGCGGGAGCCCGGCCGGCGCGAAGGCCCGGCTCAGCCCGTCGACCTCGATCGGGTCGCCGAGCGAGGTACCGGTACCGTGCGCCTCGACGTACCCGATGTCGGCGGGCCCGACGCCGGCGTCGCACAGCGCCTCCGCGACCAGTGCGGCCTGCGCCAGCGGGTTCGGCACGGTGTACCCGTTGGTCTTCCCGTCGTGGTTGACCGCCGTACCGAGGACGACCGCGTGGATCCGGTCGCCGTCGGCCAGCGCCCGGTCCAGCGGCTTGAGCAGGACCGCGCCGACCCCCTCGCCGGGCACGAAGCCGTCGCCGTCCGCGCCGAAGCTGCGGCAGCGGTGGTCCGACGAGGACATCTTGAGCTGGTCGAGGGTGACGAACTTGTTCGGGTGCAGGGAGAGGTTGACGCCGCCGACCAGGGCGGCGTCGCACTCGCCCCGGCGCAGGCTGCTCATCGCGAGGTGCAGCGCGGTCAGCGAGGAGGAGCACATGGTGTCCACGGTCAGGCTGGGCCCGCTCAGGTCCAGGAGGTACGAGAGCCGGTTCGCGATGCCGGCGATCGCCGAGCCGGCCGCGGTCCACCGGCCGTCGGCGTCGGCCTGCGCGAACCCCAGGAGCGGGTACTCGTTGTACATGCAGCCGACGAAGACGCCGACCCGCCCGGCGTGCCGGTCACGCAGCTTGGCCCGGGTGTACCCGGCGTCCTCGAGGGTGTGCCAGGCGACCTGGAGGAACAACCGTTCCTGCGGGTCCATCAGTGCCGCGTCGCGGGGCGTGATACCGAAGAACAGCGGGTCGAACCGGTCCACGTCCGCGATGAACCCGCCGACCACCCGGTCGGTGCCGAAGCCGGCCCGGTGCCGTTCGGGCGGCAGCTCGGTGATCGCGTCCCGGCCCTCGACCAGGTTGCGCCAGAACGTGTCCAGATCGGGTGCCTGCGGGTACCGACCGGCGACACCGACGATCGCCATCCGGCGCTCGCGTGCCGTTTCGGGCGGCGCCGACGGCTCGGGCTCGCGCGGGGCGAGTGGCTCGCGCGGGGCGTCGACTACCGGCGCCGGTACCGGCCGGCGGTCGAAGGCGGGGGCGATCTCGCCGGCCACGCCGGCCAGGTCGCGGTGGGCGTAGAACAGGGTGCTCGGCAGCTCGCCGAGCTCGGCACCGAGCCGGGCGTTGAGCGCGACGATCTGGGCCGACGAGAGGCCGTACTGCTCCAGGGGTACCCGGACGTCGAGCTGCTCGACCGGTACGCCGGACACCTCGGCGTAGACCCGCTTGAGGTAGTCCTCGGCGGCCGAGCGGGCGTGGCGGGGCGCCGGGTCGGGCGCGGGGTCGGCGTGCCGGTACCGGTCGGTGGCGAACGGGTAGGTCGGCAGGGGTACCCGCCGGCCCGGTCCGGGCGGCCGGTACCCGGCCCAGTCGACCTCGGCTCCGGCGAGCCATCGGTCGGCCGGCTCGCCGCCGTCCGGTGGCAGGCCGGCTGCGTCGCCGCCGTCCGGTTGCCCGCCGGCCGGCTCGGCCACGCCGGTGCGGACCGCCGGGTGTGGCGTACCGCGCCCGACCGCGTCCAGCGTCGCCACAAGTTCGTCCACTGTGGACACCCGGGCGAGCAGCCGGTGCCGCAGCGCCACCCGCCCCTCCTGCAGCGTGTACGCGACGTCGGCCAGCGCCGGTACCCGCCCGGCCCGCCGCTCGCCGGCGAGGTACCCGTGCAGGCGTCCGGCCAGCGCGGCGAGCTGGTCGGCGGTGCGGGCGGACAGTGGTACGAGCTGCTCCGCGGCGACGGGCGCCGCGACGGGCGCGGCGACCGGAGCGGCGGCCGGAGCGGCGGCCGGAGCCGGTTCGACCGCGCGCAGCACGACGTGCCCGTACGAGCCGGTCGCGCCGACCGCGTTGACCAGTGCCCGCCGGGGTCCGGACGCGGTCCAGAAGCTGAGCCGGTCGGCCGGGCGGATGCCCTGCCCGGCAAAGGAGACCAGCGGGGCCGGCCGGGCGGCCAGGACCGTCGGCGCGAGCTGCCCGTACCGCATCTGCAGCAGCACCTTGGTCACCTGGGACAGGCCGGCGGCCGCCTCGAGGTGCCCGATGTTCGGTTTGACCGTACCGATCGGCACCGGCGTGCTCCGGCCGGCGAACACCTGGCCCAGCGCCTCCACCTCGGCGGCGTCGGCCAGGGTGGCACCGGCGGCCGCGCACTCGACGTACCCGATCCCCTCCGCACCGACCCCTGCCGCCGCCAACGTCCGCGCCATCGAGTCGGCCAGCGCGGGCGCGCTCGGCGCGGCGAACCGGCCGCCGGCCGCCACGTGGCCGATCCGCGTCGCCTCGACCACCGCCGTCACCCGGTCGCCGTCGCGGGTGGCCGCCGCCCGGGTGCGCAGCAGCACCGCCGCGACGCCCTCGCCCGGCGCCCAGCCGGGGGCCTCGGCGTCGAACGCACCGTCGGGCAGCCGCTCGGCGAGCAGGCCGAGATCGTCGAGCAGCCGCAGGTGGTACGGGTGGGTGAGCAGGTTGACCGCCGCCACCACGGCGGACTCGCACTCGCCCGCGCGCAGGCTGCGCACCGCGAGATCGAGCGCCGCCAGCGAGGACGAGCAGGAGGTGTCCACCGCGACGCTGGGACCGTCGAAGCCGAAGAAGTGGGAGACGCGGTTGGCCGCCTCCGACGCGGTGGCCGAGATGACCGCCCGGGCGCCGGTCTGCGCGCGGTCCGCGCCGACGTGCTGGTAGTCCTGCCACATCGCGCCGAGGAACACCCCGACCCGGCCGGTGCGCCGCAGCGCGGCCGGCGCGTGGCCGGCATCCTCCAGGCACTCCCAGACGGTGTGCAGCAACAGCCGGCACTGGGGATCCAGGTCGGCCGCGTCGGCCGGGGAGACGTGGAAGAGCAGACTGTCAAAGGTGTCGATGTCTGCGAGGTACCCGCCGACCGGGGCGGGCGGCGCCGCGGCGATCTGGTGCCAGCGCCGCTCCGGTACGGGCACCAACGCGCGCGTACCCCGGCTGAGGTTGTGCCAGAACGTGGTCAGGTCGTCGGCGCCCGGGTACCGGCCGGCCATCCCGACCACCGCGACGTCGAGCGCCCCGGTGGGGGTCGGCACCGGGTCGGCGGCGATCGGGCCGGCGGTGATCGGGCCGGCGAGGAACGCCTGCAGGTACCGGTGCCGGCCGTCCAGCCCGAAGTCCGCCCGGACCGCGTCCTCGGCGACGCTGCCCACCGGGCACAGCCCGATCCCGCAGGTGGTCTGCGACTGCATCAGGACCTGGCCGAGGTACCCGGCCTCCAGGGCAAGGAAGCGGGCGCTGTCGGCACCGTAGAGCGGTTCGATCGCGTCGGTCCGGCCGAACAGGTACAGGCCGACGCCGGCGGCGTCGAAGACCGGCCGGTTGTAGACGAAGTGCACCGCGCGGTCCACCGCCGGTGCCGGGTTGACCAGGTGCAGCGCGTCCTCGACGGGATGGTAGTAGTACATGCCCTCGGGGACGCCCTCGACCGCGTTGGGCCGGACGTGCAGGTACACCTGCACGGCGTACGTGTCGCCGGCTGACGGGTACAGGCGGCGCCGGCGCCCGTCCACCGTCCGCTCCCGCAGCAGCCCGAGCAGCCGCGAGAAGTCCTGGTGCGGGATCGGCCGATCCTCGAACTCCCGGCGGCTGGCCCGCCGGTTGATCTCGTCGTCCGGTACCTCGGCGCCGGCGAGCGGGACGACCGGGTCGCCGGGCGCGCGCCGGCGCAGGTCCCAGCGCGCCCGCTTGAACTCCTCGCGCTCCTGCGCGGAGAAGAAGTCCACCGGGCCGGGCCGCTCGTCGACCGGCGCCGGTTCGCCGACCGGCGCCGGTTCGCCGGCCGGCGCCGGTTCGCCGGCCGGGGCCGCTGGTTCGGCGGGGGCGGCGAGCGCGCGGGCGATCCCGGCGACGGTCGGGTCGGCGAGCAGCGCGGAGACCGGTACCGGCCGGCCGTGCCGCTGCTGGAGGGCGGCCGAGACCTGCACCATGGTGTACGAGGTGGCGCCCTGGTCCCACACGTCCTCGTCCAGGCCGATCGCCGGTACCCCCAGCAGCTCCGCGAAGATCGCCGCCAGCTCCCCGGCGAGCGCGGGTACGCCCTCGGCGAGCGCGGGTACGCCCTCGACCGGCGGCCGCTCGACCGGCCCCGGTACCGGGGCGAGCCGGTGGACGCTGCCCGGCTCCACCGGCCAGGGCAGCGCGTCGCGGTCCAGCTTGCCGTTGGCCGTGGCGGGGAACGTGTCCACGAACGCGACGACATTGGGCACCATGTAGTCGGGCAGCGCCGCCGCCGCGTGCCGGCGCAGGTCGCCGACGGCCGGAGGTGCCTCCTGGGCCGGTACCACGTGGGCGACGAGCTTGCGGTCACCGGTGCGGTCCGGCCGGGCCAGCGCCACCACGTCCTTGACCCCGGAGTGGGCACGCAGCCGGTGCTCGACCTCGGCCAGCTCCACCCGGAATCCGCGGATCTTCACTTGGCCGTCCGCCCGGCCCAGGAAGCAGATCGTCCCGTCGTCGAAGTAGCTCGCCCGGTCCCCCGTCCGGTAGAGCCGGCCGCCGGGCCCGCCCCCGAACGGGTCGGGGATGAACCGCTCGGCGGTCAGTTCCGGCTGCCGGTAGTACCCCTCGCTCAGGCACTCGCCGCCGATGTAGAGGTCGCCCTCGACGCCGGGAGGGCACGGCCGCATCCCCTCGTCGAGGATGTAGTAGCGAGCGTTGTCGATGGGCCGCCCGTACGGGATGGAGCGCCAGGCCGGGTCGACCGCGCCGACCTCGAACCAGTTGGACCACACGGTCGCCTCGGTCGCGCCGCCCAGGCTGACGATCCGGGCGTTCGGGAACAGCGCCCGTACCTCGTCGGGCAGCGGCAGCGGCGGGTAGTCCCCGCTGAGGTACACCAGCCGCAGGGTGTCCGTACCGGCGGCCCCGGCCCGGCCGGGGAACAGCGGAGCGAGCTGGTTGAGCGAGGTGGGCGCGGAGTTCCAGAAGGTGACCGGCTCGCGGAGCAGGATGTCGAGCAGGAGCTGGGGGTCGCGCTGCTCGGCCTCGTCCGCGACGTACAGGGCCGCGCCGCAGCCGAGCAGGCCGAGGATGTCGAAGACGGACAGGTCGAAGCCGAGGGACGTCACGCACAGGCCGGTGTCGGCCGGCCCGAAGCCGTGCGTGCGGTAGCACCAGTTGAGCAGGTTCCGCAGCGGGCGGTGGGCGACCGCGACACCCTTGGGCCTGCCGGTGCTGCCCGAGGTGAAGATCACGTACGCGGTACTCGACACGCTGCCCACCGGTGGCGGGTCAGCCGCGTCGCCGGCCGCGTCGACCGGTACCTCGCGGACCCCGGCCGGCACCGCCCAGCCGGTACGGCTCGCCGAGGAGACCACCACCCCGATGGCGGCGTCGTCGAGAATGGCCTGCGCCCGCGCGGCCGGCAGCGAAGGCTCCAGCGGGACGTAGAACCCGCCGGCCTTGAGGACGCCGAAGACCGCGCAGACCATGTCCGGGCCCCGGGGCACGCTGATCCCGACCGCGACCTCGGGCCCCACGCCGGCCTGGCGCAGCGCCCAGGCGAGCCGGTTGGCCCGGCGGTTCAGCTCGCCGTAGGTCATCGTGCCGCCGCGCCAGCGCAGGGCGACCGCGTCCGGCCGCTGCCTCGCCTGGTCCTCGAAGAGCAGGTGGACCTGCCGGTCCGCGGGGAAGTCCACGGTGGTGTCGTTCCAGTCGTACAGCACCTTGCGGCGCACCTCGTCCCCGCCGGCCAGCTCCTCGATCAGCGCCCGGAACCGGCCGAACATGGCGTCGAGCTGCCCGGGCGGGAAGTGCCCGGCCACCGCGTCCCAGGAGAACCGCAGCTCGTCGCCCTCCTCGATGCCGATGCAGTCCAGCGACACGTCGGGCGTACAGGTCAGCCACTCCCCCAGGCGTACCCCGTCCGGCAGCGGCTGCCCGGTCAGCTCCAGCAGCCCGGTGTAGACCACCGGCAGGTCGAACCGGCCGGTGCGGCGCTCCCGCATCACGCGGCGGCGCAGCTCGCCGAGCCCGCTGACCGCGTCGGCGGCGAGGTCGGCCGCGACGACCCGGCGTACGGCCTGGGCCTGCGCCCACACCGCGAGGCTCGGGTCGTCGCGCGCCACCCAGCTCAGCGCCGTGTACTCGCCCGGCCGGTACCGCGCGGTGGCCCCGGTCCAGCGGACCACCGGCACGCTGAACGGGGTCGGGTAGTGCTCGGCCAGCGCCTGGGTGAACGCCGCCACCAGCAGATCGTCCGGGGTCAGGCCGGCGCGCCCGGCGCGCTCACGGACCGCCGCCCACCCGGTCACCCGGCCCTCCCGCCGTACCCGGACCAGCTCCTGCGGCGCGGGCCCGGTCTCCGGCAGCGCCGGGCCGGGTGGCAGCGCGGCGACCCGGTCCCGCCAGTGCGCCACCCACGTCGGGCGGCGCGGGTCGCCGGCCAGGGTCGCCCGCTCGGCGAGGTAGGTCGCGTGCGGCGTGACCCGTGCCGGCGCGGCCGTCGGGTCGGCGTAGAGCCGGAACAGCTCGCGGACGACGAAGTGGATGCTGCGACCATCGAGGATGGTCAGGTCGGTGGTCAGGTGTACGGTCGCGGTACCCGGGCCGTCGAGCGTGACCAGCAGGTCGTGCTGCGGCCCGCGGTCCAGTGGTACGGCCCGGCCGGCCATCCGGTCGCGCAGGCGCTGCCGGTACCCGTCCGGGTCGGGCAGCGTAGCCAGGTCGACGACCGGGACCGCCCGGTGCCGCGGCGGCCCGGCGGCGATCGCGAGCCGGCCGTCCCGGGTGACGACGGTACGCAGGGGCTCGTACGCGGCGGCCAGGCGTAGCCACGCCCCGGTGAGCCGGTCGAGGTCGAGGTCGTCGACCTGGAAAGAGTGGTACACCTGGCAGCCGTCCCACGCCGCCGGTCCGCCGAGCGCCCGGGGGACGTAGTAGGCCTGCTGCAGCTCGTTCATCGGGCGCGGCTCGGGCGCGTCGGTGCGCAGCTCGTACAGGCTGTTGACGAAGGTGGCGAACAGGACGGGCAGGGTGTCGTCCGGGAACAGCTCCGGCACCACGTCCCAGCGGAAATGCAGCCCCCCGTCGCGCTCCCACATCTGGTGGTCCAGCGCGACGCCGGCGGTCTGGCTCAGGGCGTAGCTGACCGAGCCGGCGAACCCGGACGGGGTCTCCGGCCGGCCGGTGCCGAGCATGCTCGTGAACACGACCGGGAGCGGCGGTACGGCGCGGTCCCGCCCGCACGCCGCGCGCAGCGCCGCCACGCCGGACACCGCGCCGTGCGCGAGGTCCTGCCAGAGCTGGTCGTGGACCGCCCGGGCCGCGTCGCGCAGCGGGCGGTCGAGGGTGTCCGGCAGCGGGACCACCATGCTCGACGTGAACGGCCCGACGATGTCGTCGGCCTCGGCGGGCAGCCGGCCGCGGTGGTTGGTGGTCAGCACGACGGTGCACGGCCGGGGTACCCGCTGCCAGCCGAAGGCCTCGGCGAAGAGGGTCAGGACCAGGGCGGTCGGCGAGACCTCCCACGCCGCGGCCTGCTCGGTGACCACCCGCCACTGCACGCGGTCGATGACGCCGGCCAGAGCGGTGCGGCGCTGCCCGGCCGGGCCGGTGTGGAGGGCACCGAGGTCGGGCCCGGCCGGCGGCGCGGCCAGGCGTTGCGACCAGTACGCCAGGTCCCGGCGGTACTCCGGGGTGCGGGTACCGGCGGTCAGCGCCCCGACGCAGTCCCGCGCGGTCAGCTCCGGCGGCGCGGGCCGGTGGTCGGGGTTGTGGTAGAAGCGGCCCCAGTCGTCCAGGATGACCCCGAGCCCGTGGCCGTCGGTCAGCAGCGCCTCGATACTCAGGTGGACGACCGCCGGGCCGCTGGGCGCCAGGCTCACCTCGATCGTGTACAGCGGCCAGGCGTCGGCCGGGTACCGGCGGTGCGAGAGCCGGCCCCGGACCGCGCTGAGGTGCGCCCGGAAGCCGTCCGCGGTGTCCGCGCGGCGGTCGTGCACCGGGAACGCCGGTACCGGCCCGGGTTCGCGTACCCGTTGCCGGCCGTCCGGGGTCAGCTCCACGCGCACCATCCCGTGCCGGTCACTGATCCGCTGCCAGGCCGCCTGCAGCCGGACGACGTCGAGGTCGGGTACCTCGAACTCGCGGTACACATGGCACCCGGCCGCATCGGGGCCGAACTGCGGATCCCGGCCGATCAGGTACGCCTGCTGCAGGTCGGTCAGCGGGAACGGCGCGAACGGACCCCCCGGGTCGCGGTCCACGGGGCCCGGCGGGTCGACGGGCGCCGGAGCGCCGTCGCCGATCTCGGCCCGTACCCGGTCGATGAGCTCCCCTGCCGTCTGACACCGGCCCAGCCACGGCACCGGGATGTCGACGCCGAACTGCTTGCGCAGCTGGAACCACAGCCGGGTCACCGCCAGCGAGTCGAGCCCGTACTCGCGCAGCCCACTGTCCGGGCTGGGCGGACCGGCCGCCTTGGACAGCTCGGCGAGCAGGCTCAGGACGCGGTGGTCCAGCCCGTGGTCTGCCTCCACGTCATCCTCCCGGGGTCGCGGGCGCGCCGGTACCGGTCCAGCCCGGCACGGCGCGGTCGAGCAGCTCGGCGGCGCCGGTCATCAGCAGCTCGGCGACGGCGTCCACGTGCCGGACGCGCCACGGCTCCAGCGCAGTGCCGGCGACGACCCGGTTGAACGCGCCCATCGCCGGGCCGCAGTGGATCTGGTAGTTGACCTGCTCGCCGGGTGCGCCGGCCAGGGCCGCCCGGGTCGTTTCCGCGAAGTACCACCGGAACACCAGGGCCATCCTGACCTTCGGGCTACGCTCCGCCCGCTCGATGTCCTGGCTGCGGTTCTTGCTCAGGTACTCGCGCGTCTCGTCCCACACCTGCGCGAAGGAGCGGCGGAAGTAGCGCTCCTCGATCGTGGTACGGGTGGCCGGGTCGATGTCGTCGAGGCTGTCGAACTGCCGGTACACCTGGTAGAGCTTGTTGGCCCGGGCGGGGAACAGCGTGCCCTTACGGACCACCTGCACCCGGGCGCCCAGCTCGAACATGTCACCGGCCGGAGCGTAGGTGGTGTCCTGCACGTCCAGCTGGGCCAGCAGGTCCTTGACCGCGTCCGAGGTACCCGCCTCCGGCGTGCACTGGTTGACCGAGCCGGTGATCACGAAGTCGGCGCCCAGGACGAACGCGGCCGCGACCGACTCCGGCGAGCCGATCCCGCCGGCCGCGCCGAGCCGTACCCCGCCCGGGTAGCGGTACCGGGCCACGGCCTCGTCGCGCAGCCGGCGCATGGCCGGCATCAGCGCGTACGGGCTGCCGGCGTCGGTGTGGCCGCCCGAGTCCGCCTCGACGCACATGTCGGACGCGACCGGCAGCAGGCTCGCGACCTCGGCCTCCTCGGCGGTCAGCCCGCCGTCGGCGACCAGCTTCGCGAGCAGCTCGGGCGCGGGCGGCCGGAGGAAGGCCGTCGCGACCTCTGGCCGGGACACCTTCGCGAGGACGCGGCGCACCGCGACCGGGGTACCGTCGGGCGCCCGGTGCGCGCCGGTGAACCGGAAGCTGACCGCGCCGGCCGTTGGCTGGGTGTACCCGGCCGCCTCGACGTTGCGTACGTCGTGCCGCAGGTACAGGGCCACCGTTTCCCGCTCGGCCGCCGGGTCGTCCGGCGTGGCGAGCAGGTTCATCCCGAACCGGGCGTCCGGGCCGAGCGCGGCGCGGATCTCCCGGATCGCGGCGTCGACCTCCTCCAGGGTCAGCCCACCGGCGCCGAAGAAGCCCATCAGGCCGGCCCGGGCCAGCCGGACCACCAGCGCCGTCGACGCGACGCCCTTGAACATCGCGCCGGCCAGGTAGGCGTACCGGACACCGTAGTCGCGGCGGAAGTCCGCCGAACCGAGCCGCTCGGCGCGCACCCCGGCCGCTACCGGGACGGGGACCACCGGTTCGGCCGGCTCGGCGGCGACCGGTGCGGGCTGCTTGCGGACCGCCGCCCACAGGTCGGTGAGTACCCGGCCGGGGCCCAGCTCCACGACCTCGTCCACGCCCCGGTGCAGCAGCGCGCTCATGCTCTCCCACCAGCGCACCGGGCTGTCCACCTGGCGGGCGAGCAGCTCGCGTACCCGGCCGGGCGGGTACGGCCGGGCGGTGACGTTGGCGATCACCGGAATCTCCGGGTCGGCGACGGGAACCCCGGCGAGGAAGGCCGCGAACTCCGCGGCCGCGCCGGCCATGTACCGCGAGTGGAACGGGGCACCGACCCTCAGCGGTACGCACCGGCCGGCGCGTGCCGCGCGGATGGCCGCGGACATCCGGGCCAGCGCCGGCTCCGGCCCAGACAGGACGACCTGGGTGGCCGAGTTGTGGTTGGCCACGTCGACCTCGGGCGCGTGCCGGGCCAGCAGCTCGGCGAGCCGCTCGGGCGGTACCCCGACGACCGCGAGCATGCCGCCGCCGCCCGCCCGGCCCATCAGCTCGCCGCGCCGCTGCACCAGGCGTACCCCGGTGGCGAAGTCGAAGCAGCCGGCGGCGAACAGCGCGGGGTACTCGCCCAGGCTGTGCCCGGCGAGGACGTCGGGTGCCGGGTGCTCCTCGCGGCGGGCCAGGTAGCTCAGCGCGCCGACGACGAACAGCGCCGGCTGGACGTAGCGGGTGTCCCCGAGCCCCGGCGGCGCGCCCTCCACGCACAGGGCCCGGATCGAGTACCCGAGGATCTCGTCGGCCTGCCGGCACAGCCGCGGGTACCGGTCCAGGACCTCGGCCCCCATGCCGGCGTGCTGCGCGCCCTGGCCCGGGAACACCCACGCGACCCTCATCGGCCGTCCCTTCCGGTACCTCAGACGGACGCGGTCCCCTGTTGCCGGGTGGCGTACAGGCCCCAGTGGTGCGGGGTCAGCGCGTCGTCGCGCACCGAGCCGTCGACGAACGTGCCCGGCCGGCCCTGCTCGGTGAACGCCTCCAGCGCGAGCAGCCGCCGGTACGTCGTGAGGTCGCGTAGGTGGATCAGCCAGTGCAGCCGGTCCGCCGCGCCGAAGGCCTCCTCGTACACGACCGCGCTCGCCTCGCCGGGCAGGCTCTTGTTGATCGCGTCCGCCAGCTCCCGGGCGATCCCGAGCGCCTCGGGCCGGAACCCGTACCCGATGCCGGCCGCGCGGTGCAGCACGATCCCGGCGTTGCCCGAGTGCAGGGTCAGCGCGGTGGCCCCGTCCTGGCCGGGCAGCGGCAGCAGCACGTCCGAGCGCATGCTGCCGTCGACGAACAGCCGGTCCCAGGCACCGGCACCGCTGTCGTCCTGCACCCGCTCCTTGGCCACCGACGCGCGGTACTCGCGGTCCTGGTCGCCCATCTCCACCATCGCGTAGTACGTGTCGAGCGAGCGCAGGTGGATCAGGAAGTGCAGCCGGTCCTCGTACCCGAAGGTCTCCTCGTACACGAAGGTCGTGGCGTTGCCGTTCTGGCGGGCGTTGACGTGCTTGGCCATCTCCCGGGCGAACATCCGCCCCTCGTTGCGGTACTCCGAGCGGAGCTGGCCGACCTTCTGGACCACCACGCCGGCGTTGGCGGAGTGGAGCAGGTCGGCGGGGAGCGGCTCGATCTGGTGCTGGGCCGGCGGGACGATCTGGGCCCGGCGCTCGGCGGTCATCGGTTCGGTCGACACACTCATCACGTACCTCCTCGGGCGTTGGGTCAGCGCAGCGCGGTCAGCGCCGTGTCGACCATGGATCCGTCGACGAACATGCGCGCCCAGGTACCGCCGCCCTTCTCCGCGCCGATCCGGTCCCGGAAGTAGATGTCGCGTACCTCTTCGTCGCGTACGTGCAGTTCCAGCAGGCGCATGTAGGTGTTGAGATCCTTCAGGTGCATCAGCCAGTGCAGCCGGTCCGCCCCGCCGAACGCCTCCTCGTACACGAACACCGTGCACTCACCGGGCAGGTTCTTGTTGATGGACTCGGCCACCTCGCGGCCGAACTTGCGTGCCTCGGAGCGGAAGTCGTACACCATCTGCGCGGTGCGGTGCATGACGATGCCGGCGTTGGCCGAGGTGAGGATCTGGTCCTCCGGCAGGCTCGTCTGCTGGCGGGCCGGCGGCAGCGCGACCGCGCCGGCGCTGCGGTACACCGCGCTCTGCTTCTCCAGGTTGCCGTCGACCTTGGCGCCGTACATGCCCCAGAACTGGGGCAGCAGAACGGTCTCCTGGACGCTGCCCGGGACGAACAGCTCGTTCCACGTGGGCGCGCCCTCGTCCGGCCCGGCCTCGTCGGCCATCCGCAGCATCGGGTAGTAGCCGTCCAGCGCGGTCAGGTGCAGCAGGAAGTGCAGGCGGTCACGGGTACCGAAGGTCTCCTCGTAGACGAACATGCTGGCGGTGCCGACCTGCTTGGTGTTGATCCGCCGGGCGGTGTCCAGAGCGAACGCGTGTGCCTGCCGGTACCTGCCGGCCCGCACCTGTGCCACGCGTTCGACGACGACGCCGGAGTTGGCCGAGTGCAGGATCTCGGTCGCCGGCAGTCCGGTCTGGTGGCGGGCCGGCGGTGCGGTCTCGGCGCGCCGATCACCCGCCACGGCATTCGCTACGTTCATCTCGACGCTCCTCGCGGATGGACTGACGCGACGCTAGATGACCGCGACACCGCTGGGCTGCTCAACACTGAGCACCGGATGGCAGGGCCTGCCGCTACCGTCGGGACGGCTATATTCGTCCGGACATTCGCATTCCGACGCAGACCGAGGAGCTCCGACATGCCCCGTCGTGCCGAAGGCGCATTCACCATCGCCGAGCGGGCCGAGACGCCGGTGGAGTGGCAGGGCGCGAACATGCGCCGCGCCCGCTGGACGAAGACCTTCACCGGCGACCTGGCCGGCACCAGCTACATCGAATTCATCATGGGCGAGCTGGACGCCGAGCAGGACGCACCGGCCGCGCGGGTGTACGTCGGCGTCGAACGCATCGACGCCGTCCTGCACGGCCGCAAGGGCAGCTTCGCGGTGGTGCATGTGGCCACCTCGCTGGGCGCCGACCACGAGGCCTCGTGGAGCATCCTGCCCGGCTCGGGCACCGGCGAGCTGGCCGGCATCACCGGCACCGCCCAGATCCTGCCCAACCACGACTTCGTCCTGGACTACGACCTGCCGTCCTGACCGACCCCCCAGCCCAGAGGGAGTGCAGTGATGACCGAGACCCCCCGCGCGACGGTGGTGCCCGAACTGCTGGAACGGCGTAGCGCGGACACCCCGGACGGCGTCGCGCTGGCCGTCGACCGCGGGGGGCGGCTGACCTTCCACGAATGGGAGGCGCGGTCTCGGCGGGTCGCCCACACGCTGTGCGCCGCCGGTGTGCAGCGCGGTCACCGGGTCGCCCTGCTGTTCGGTCCGATGCAGTGGGTCGAGTACGCGGTGGCCTACCTGGGCGTGATCCGGACCGGGGCGACGGCGGTGCACCTGTACGACGGCATGGAGCGTGTCGAGGTGGACCGGCGCCTGACCGAGTGCCAGGTGTCCCGGGTCGTGCACGCCGATGGGAGGTCCGCGCCGGAAGGGTTCGCCGGACCAGCGACGGCATTGTCGGCGCTGGAGTCCGGTGCGGACGGGCCGCTGGAGGTACGGGCCGACCCGGCCGACCCGTGCGACGTGTTCTACACCTCCGGGACGACCGGGCCGGCGAAGGGATACACGGTGCCGCACGGCAACGTGACCTTCGGCCGCGACCCGGCCGCGTTCAAGGCGTTCACCTCCGGCGGCGTGCTGCTCGTACCGCAGGAGACCGGGACGAGCACCAGCGTCCAGTGCCTCCACGCCGCCCTGGTGTCCCCGGTGTCCTCGCTCATCTGCGCGCCCGCGGACGTCGAGCGGATGGGCGAGCTGGTCCAGGAGCTGTCGATCGGGTCGCTGGCGCTGACCCCGTGGCTCGCGATCCAGCTGATCGAGGCGGACATCCCGCGGAAGTACGACCTGTCCTCGGTGCGCATGCTGGCATGCGCGTCGGCGCCGTTGCCGCCGGCCGTGGCGCGGACCCTGCTGGCCCTGGTCCCCGGCGCCCGGATCGCGACCGCGTTCTCCCAGTCGGAGGCGTCGCCGGCCCTGATCATCGGCACGTTCGACCCGGCCAGGCCGCTGGCGGTCGGCCGCCCCAACCCGGCGACCGAGCTGCGGCTGGCCGGTCCGGACGGAGAGCCGGTGCCGCCCGGCGAGGTCGGCGAGATCTGGCTGCGGCACTGCGCGCCGCGCCGGCTCTACCTCGACCCCGCAAGCAACGAAGGGATCCTGGCCGACGGCTGGTACCGCACCAACGACTACGGCCGGCTGGGCGAGGACGGCGAGCTGGTGCTGTTCGACCGGGGCGAGGACCTGGTCCGCACCGCCGCGGGTCCGGTGTCCACGATCGAGGTGGAGGCGGCCCTGTACGAGCACCCGGCGGTCCGCGAGGCAGGCGTGGTCGGGGTACCGGCCGGTGACGGGGTACCCGAGATCGTGGCGGCGGTCGCGCTGCGCACGCCGGCCGACCCGGCGGACCTCCGGGAGTTCGCCGCCCAGCGGTTGCGGCCGTACCAGGCACCTGCCCGGGTGGTCGTCGTCGACGCGCTGCCGCGCAGCGGCAAGGGCAAGGTCCTCAAGAGTGAGCTGCGGGAGCTGGTCGCCGAGGCGGCCGTCGCGTGGCGATAGGCTCCGTGCAACAGCCAAGGTGCGTGCCGACCGGTGCGCCTCCGCCATGGAGAGGAAGTCATCCACATGGGAACACTGGCCAAGGGAACGGTGCAGGTATCCGACTGGGAGGAGACCGCCTACGCCGAGACTGAAGGTCGGGCCACGCTCGCTCGGGCGAACTCGCTCGCCGTCTTCACCGGCGAGCTGGAGGGCAGCGGGCGGTCGGAGTGGCTGCTGACGTACCCGGCCGAGGGCCCCGCGTCGTTCGTGGGGGTACAGAGCTTCGACGGCAAGCTGGGTGGCCGGACCGGGACGTTCGTGCTGGAGATGCGCGGCACCTTCGACGAGCAGGGACCGCACGTGTCGTGGTGGGTGGTGCCCGGCTCCGGTACCGGCGAGCTGCGCGGCCTGAGCGGGACGGGCGGGTACGAGAGCGCCGACCTGACCCTGGACTACGACGTCGCCTGAGGCGCCGCGGTGAAGGGCGGGCGGCCGGTGAGCCGCCCGCCCCCTTCACTGTCCGGTCAGCGGGTCAGCTTCCGCGCCGCGGCGGCTGGCCGCGGTCGCCGGGGGCGGCGCGCTCCTTGCCGCCCGCGGCGACCGCGGCCAGGCGGCTGAGCCGCCAACGTATCAGTTTCAGAACCGGCCCCAGGCGGCGAAAACGGCCAGCGCGAAAAGCACCACGTTGGGGATGATGGTGGCGTACTGGCCCCGCTTCGCCATCGACGGTACCGACGTGAAACACAACACGGCGAGACCGACCGCGGCGACCGGGGTGATGACTGTGGCGACTCCGGTCAACCAGGGAAGCACCACCGCGAGCGCACCCGCCACCTCGGCGACGCCGAGCAGCTTGAGGGCGCCGGCCGGGAAGTCGTTCACCCAGTCCATCTGCGGCCGGTCGGCGAGCTTCTTCTTGGGCTGGGCCAGCTTCCCGGCACCGACCGCGAGGAACGCCAGGGCGAGTAAGCCCTGGGCGATCCACAGCGCGACGTTCATGACGCATCACTCTCCCATGGCAGCTGTTGGCGGCTGGCGAAGTTGGCGATCCGGCGCTGTACCGCGGGCGCGGACATCAGCCGGGAGAACTCGGCTGTCGCGGTGTGCCCGAGCTCCTTGAGCGGCGGGCCGAGCTGGCCCGCGTAGCGCTTGGCGTCGCCGATGGTGGTCGGGTCCAGCTTGGTCAGCCGCGAGGTCAGCAGCCGCAGCGGTGCCGCCGGATCGGCGACCACCTCGTCGACCAGGCAGATCCGCTCGGCATGCCGGCCGGACACCGGCAGTGTGCTCAGTGTCATCGCGTACGCCGGCTGGAAGCCCACCCGCCGGATCAGGAACGGCAGCACGCAACACGGCAACAGTCCCCACAGCGCCTCGGGCAGCCCGAAGCTGCTGTGCTCGGTGGCGTACACCAGGTCGCTGGCGGCGACGAGGCCCACCCCGCCACCGGTGACGCGTCCGTCCACAATGGATACCACGACCCGCGGTACCGTGGTGAACCGCTCCAGCAGGCCGAAGAACAGCGCGCCACCGCGCTCGGCGATGTCGTCCGGAGTCTGGTCGGTGCGGGACGCGTCGGCGAAGTCCATCCCGGAACAGAACACCGGCCCGGCCGCGGACAGCGCGACCACGCGTACCTCCGGGTCGCGCTCGGCCCGGTCGAGGACGGCGTGCAGGTCGGCCAGCAGTGCGTCATTGATGGCGTTCTGCCGCTGCGGCCGGTCGAGCACCGCCCCCAGGACGGCGCCCCGCCGCTCCACCCGCAGGCTCTGGTACGTCGGCTCCACGGCTCAGCTCCACCGGTACCGGCGGTGGAAGTTCTCGATCCGGTCCAGGACGAGCAGGTTGCGGCCGGCGACGTGGCTCCCGTACACCTTCTCGTAGGCTGACACGTCGTACTTGTGGTCCTGCACGCCGCACATCCGGTTCAGGCTCAGGTCGCTGATGACCTCGTACTCGGGCATGCTCAGCTCGTACCGGTCGGCGACGGCGGCCCCGATGCCCTGCCGCGCCACCCGCCGCTTCCCCTCCGGAGTCACCACCCCGCTGTAGAACTCCGACGCGCAGCCCGAACCGTACGAGAACATGCCCAGCCGCTTGGGCCGGTCCAGCTCCACCTGGTCGATCAACGAGCACAGCGCGAGGTACAGCGAGGCGGAGTACACGTTGCCGACCCGGGTCGCGTACGTCAGGCACGGCGCCACCCGCGCGGCGAAGTCCGCGTCGAGCTCGGCCGGCGGGGCAGGCCGATCGAGCTTGCGCAGCTTGCGATGCGCGCCCTTCACCATGCCGGCGAACGGCGTGTGGAAGACCAGGTAGTCGAAGGACGTCATCAGGTCGGCGGAGGCGACCCGCTCCCGGTACGCCCGCCAGCTGTGCTCCAGACACTCCAGATAGGACAGCAGCGACAGGTCGGAGTCACCGGCTTCGAGGTCCGGCCGCGGCCGGAGGGTGTCCATCACCTCGAAGCTGTGGTACCCGTTGGCGCCCACGTCCAGACTCAGCACCTGCGGGTCGCGGCCGACCAGCATCGCGACCGCGCCCGCGCCCTGGGACGGCTCCCAGTAGGTGTTGCGGGCCGCGACGCTGGCCGCGTCCGCCGCGATGACCAGCGCCCGGGCACCCGGTACCGGGCTCACGGAGACGATCGCCGCGGCCGACTGCAACGCCGCCGTACCGCCGTAGCAGGCGTGCTTGACCTCGAACGACCGGCACCGCCGCCCCAGCCCGAGGTAGTCCTGGACATAGGTGCTGATCGGCTTACCGAAGTCCAGTCCGGACTCGGTGCCGACGACGACCAGCTCGATGTGTTCCCGCTCGGCCGGCGTCAAGCCGTCCACGAGCGGCCTGGCCGCGTTGACCGCGTTGGTGACCGGGTCCTCGCAGGGCAGGTTGACCGACTTGCGCTCCATCATCAGGTTGGCGGAGCGCCGGTCGTCCAGGCCACGGGCCTGGAACAACCGGGCCACACCGAGCGAGGCACGCCCGACGTACGCGTTGATCGCCTCGATGCCCACGGCCATCGCGTGCCTCCGACCGGCTCAGTCCGTACCGGACGCGTGCGGGACGAGGACGGTGTCGTACAGGGTGCCGGGAACGAACAGGGCGCCCCAGTTGCCACCGCCCCGTTCCGCCGGTACCCGCTGCAGCTCCATCAGCTCCCGGTACTTGGCATCGGTGCGGCTCAGCTCCACCAGCCTCCCGTAGTCCTCCAGGGAACGCAGGTGGATCAGCCAGTGCAGGGTGTCCTGCCGCCCGAAGATCTCCTCATACAGGAAGGCGGTGACGTAGCCGGGTAGCGCGGTGTTCACGTAGTCGGCCCACTGCACGGCGAAGTACCGGCACTGGTCACGCAGCTCGTACCGGGCCTTGCCGGTCCGGACGATCACCGCTCCGGCGTCGGCGGTGGACAGCTGAACCTCGGCCGGCTGCGCGGTCTGGTACCGCGCGGGGTCGGCGAACACCCGGGCCGGGTCGACCTCGCCCTCCGGCGGGTGGCCGAACCCGTGCTGCGGGCAGAGGATGCGCTCCTGGAAGGTACCCGGCGTGAACATCCGCTCCCAGTTGCCACCGCCCTTGGTCGGCAGCCGGTCCAGCGTGGAGATGTCCTGGTACTCCCGGTCGTGGTCGACCATCTGGAGCAGCCGCCGGTACTCGTGCGGGGAGCGCATGTGCACGAACCAGTGCAGCCGGTCGCGCGCCCCGAACACCTCGGCGTAGAGGTACGTGGAGATGACCTGGCCCTGGGCCTTGTTCAGGTAGTCGACCAGATCGACGGAGAACTGGCGGCCCTCGGCCGCGAATCCGTACTCCAGCTGACCCGTGCGATGCACGGTGAACCCGCAGTTGGCCGAGTTCAGCGCGGGCGCCGCGGGCGCGCCGGCCTGAGCTGGTGCGGCAAGCGACGCGGTCACGGTGTCACTCCTGTCTCGGCGGCGCGCGCGGCGCGCCGTTCGGCCCGGGCCACCCGCTCGCGGCGCCGGCGCACCCCACCGCGGACGAGACCCACCACCCACACGGCCAGACCGCCGCCGTCGAGGGCGAGGGTGAGGACGGTGATGGTGACGAAGTCGAACGTGTGGAACATCGAGTGCTGACCGGTGACGGCGAGCAGGACCTGGTAGACGTAGCTCCAGATGACCGGGATGCCGACGAAGCCCATGACGGACAGCGCGAAGAGCCGGCCCAGGATCCAGACGAGCGCGTACACCCGCACGATCCGCATCTCCCGCCGGGGCACCCCGGACTGGTCGACCCGGTGCCGGTACAGACGCAGCTTGGCCAACAGGTTGCGCAGGTAGTCCTCGGTGTCGCCGAGCAGGTTCTTGCACTTCGCCGCGGTCGAGATGACGTAGTACCCGTCGGTGCGCAGGAACAGGAACCACTGCCAGCCCAGCCGGGTCAGGTAGCCCAGCAGCACGGCGTACGACAACAGCACCAGCGTGCGCGGAACATGCATCAGGCCGTGCCGGTCGGCCCACAACAGGCCGATGAGAAAGGCACCGGAGAAAGCGTCCACAATGGATCCGATCATGAACGCCAGGTACCGGTGGCGCCTGGGCGCCAACCAGATCCCGGTCATGTCGGTCTGCGCGACGAGGACGTAGAGCTGGTTCCCGATGCCGATGCGGGCCGGTACCCCGGCCGCCCGCGCCGCGACCACGTGGGCCACCTCGTGCAGCGTCACGCCGGCCAGGGCCGCGGCCACGGTGATCCAGGTGAGGAGGGCGAAGTCGTACGGGAACAGCAGCGCCTTGCCCGGCGTGGGGAGCACCCCGGGGTCGTCGACGACCAGTGCCACCGCGGCGACGATGACGATCCCGCAGACCACGAGCACCGGCAGGCTCACCAGCCGCTGCGCGGTCCGCTGGCTCAGCCAGTCCATCGTCCAGCTCTTGCGGAACTGCGGGCGTGCCGGGACGGCCTCGGCGGCGGGTACCGGTGCCGAGGCCGGAGCCACGAACCCCTCGTCCTCCAGCGCGAGGAGGAAGTCCTCCATGTCCGGCGTCTCCGCGTACTTCTCTTGGTACTTGCTGGCCGCCGCACCGACCGTGTGGCCGGCGGCGAGCCACTCGAGGATGTCGAGTCCCTCGTTGGGAATGGCCAGGTACACCTGCCGGTCGACATCGCCGATCGTGGCGGTGTCGGCGTCTCGCCGATGGGTGTACGGGCGAACCGTGACGAGGGAGTCCGGCGGATAACCGGTCATCGTTGTTTCCCTTCGGGTCGTTCTACGGTTCGGGTGGGAGCCGGGGCCGCGGCCCCCGGCTCCCCCACGCTCGGTGCCTTGACTTACGAGGCGGCGGCGGCGCAGCCAGCGACGGCGCTGGTCTTGACCGGCTCGAGCCGGCGCACGGTGATCTTCTTCATGGGTCACCTCCTTTGCGGCAGTGGGATAGTGGGAACGGTGTCAGCCCGCCGACGAACGTTCTGCTCAGTTGTGGGCATCGGCAGGAGAATGCGTTTCCGCAGGCCGGCCGATGGCGGCCGCGGGTACCGCGAGGGCGGTCGCGACCAGCGCCCGCGTGGCCTCGTGCCGGGGAGCGCCGAGTACCTCGCCGACCGGTCCCTCCTCGCGGATGGCGCCGTCGACGAGGACGAGTACCCGGTCGGCGGTGCGCGCGACCACGCCGAGGTCGTGCGTGATCAGCAGTACCGCGAGCCCGAGCCGGCGGCGCAGGTCGGCGATCAGGTCCAGGACGGCCGCCTGTACCCGGGTGTCGAGCCCGGCGGTCACCTCGTCGCACAGCAGGATCTCCGGCGCGGCGGCCAGCGCCCGCGCGATGGCCACGCGCTGCCGCTGGCCGCCGGACAGCTGCGCCGGGAGCCGGGCGGCGAGGCCCGGGTCCAGCCCGACGAGTCCGAGCAGGCGGCCGGTCTCGGCGCGGCTCGCGGCGCGGGACAGCCCGCGCAGCCGGCGCAGCGGCCGGGCGACGGCGGCGCCGGCGGTACGCCGCGGGTTCAGCGACAGGGTGGGGTCCTGGGCCACGAGCTGGATCCGGCGGCGCTGCTCGACGGTACGGTCGCGCAGGGCGGCGGGCAGCGGCACGCCATCGAGGACGACGGCTCCGGAGTCCGGCCGGTGCAGCCCGGTGACGCACCGGGCAAGGGTCGTCTTACCCGCGCCGGAACGGGCCAGCAGGGCGACGCACTCCCCCCGCGCCACCGTGAACGAGACACCGTCGGCGACGACCACCCGGCGGCGGGCACCGTGGCTCGCGCGGAGGTCGCGTACCTCAAGCACCGGTACGGCACCGGAGCGCGCCGGTGCGCGCGCCTCGAACGCCTCCGGCAGCGCCGGTACCGCCCGCACGAGTTCGGCCGTGTACGGCGACGTGGGGACGGCCAGCGTCGCGGACAGTCCACCGTCCTCGACGATCGTGCCGGCTCGCACCACCACCAGCCGGTCGGCGATCCGGGCCGCCGCGGCCAGGTCGTGCGTGATGAACAGCAGGGTCATCGCGCGTACCCGGGTCAGTTCGGCGATCTCGTCCAGGACGGCGGCGCGGGTCGGTCCGTCCAGCCCGTTGGTCGGCTCGTCCAGCACGAGGACCTGAGGATCGCCGGCCAGGGTCCGGGCCAGCGCGAGTCGCCGCTGCTGACCGCCGGACAGCTGGTGCGGGAAGCGCCGCTGGAAGGCCCGGTCGGTGGGCAGCCCGAGCCGGTCGAGGTGCGCCGCGACGTCGCTTCCGCCGGCCAGCTCGGCGATCTGCGCACCGACCCGCATCGTCGGCGTCAACGTCGACGGCGGGTCCTGCGGAAGGTACGCGATGACCCGGCGGCGTACCGCCCGCAGAGCCGCACCGCGCAGCGCCAGCATGTCGTGCCCGGCGACCCCGACCCGCCCACCGGTCAGCCGAAGTCCACGGCGGACCGCACCCAGCAACGCCAACGCGAGCGTGGTCTTGCCCGAGCCGGACTCGCCGACCACGCCGACCCGCTCCCGCGCGGCGACCGATAGCGAGACGCCGTCGAGGACCGGGTGTCCGCGCGGCTCGACCACGACCAGCCGGTCGACCTGGATCACGGCAGGATCCTCGCGGTCAGCCGGTCCAGCGCCAGGTTGGCGGTGATGGTGAGGCAGGCCAGCAGCGCGGCCGGGACCACCACACCCAGCGGGGAGAGGGTGATGCCTTCGAGGTTCTCGCTGATCATCACGCCCCAGTTGGGTTGGTCCGGACCGAAACCGAGGAAGCCGGCCGACGCGGCGAGGAAGATGGCGATCGCCAGCCGGCTGCCGGTGTCGGCCAGGATCGGGCGTACGACGTTGGGCAGGATCTCCCGGACCATCACGGCCACCGGGCCGTCGCCCAGCGCGACCGCCTGGTCGACGTAGCCGGTGTGTACGGCGGCACGGCTGGCCGCCCGCGCGATGCGGGACACGAACGGCACTCCGGTGAGGACGATCCCGACGACGAGCGTGACCGCCGAGTATCCCCAGCCGTGCAACAGGATCAGCACCACCAGGACCGGCGGTACGGCCAGCAGCAGGGTGTCCAGCCGGGACACCACCGCGTCGACCGGACCCTGGAGGTACCCGGCGACGAGGCCGAACGCGGTACCGAGCAGCATGGTCAGGACGCAGCCGAGCACGGGTACGACGACCAGCGACCGGCCACCGTCGAGGACCCGGGCCCAGACGTCCCGGCCGGCGTAGTCGGCGCCCAGCGGCAACCCGGCACCGCGCCCGGCGTACGGCAGCGCCACCACCCGGGTCGGATCGGTACCGTGCAGCAGCGGCCCGCACAGCGCGAGCAGCAGGACGAGGATCCCCGGCGCGACGGCCAACCACGGCAGGATGCGTCTCATCACGCGGTCCGGCTACGCGGGTCGGCCAGCTCTCCGAATACGTCGGCGACGAGCAGGCAGGCGACCAGGATCGCGGCCAGGACGAGGCCGACGCCTTCCAGCACCGGAGTGTCGTGGTGGCGCACCGAGTCCACGAGCGTCTGGGACAGGCCCGGGTACCCGAAGACCCGCTCGACCACAGTCGTCCCGCCGAAGAGCGCACCGATCAGCCAGCCGAACATCTGGGCGCACGGCGGTACGGTCGCGGGCAGCAGGTGGCGCCACAGCACCCGCCGCTCGGGCACGCCGGCGAGCCGGGCCGCCTCGACGTACGGGGCCGCGTCGGCGTCGAGGACCGCGGCACGGACGATCCGGCTCGCCCAGGCCGCCGCGAAGAGGGCCAGCGACAGGACCGGAAGCACCAGGATCTCCGCCCGGTCCAGCGGGGTACCGCCGAAGGGCACCAGCGACACCGCCGGCAGGACGTGCAGGGTGGTGGCCAACAGCAGGACCAGCAGGCTGGCGGTGACGAACTGCGGTACCGAGACGACCGCGACCGCCGACCCGGACAGGATCCGGTCGAGCCGGCTCCCCGGCCGCAGCCCGGCGGCGGTACCCAGCGCGGCGGCCACCACGAGGGTGACCGCCGCGGTGATCGCCACCAGCAGGGCGGTGTCCGCCAACGGCGCGGCCATGACCTCGGCGACCGGCCGCCGGTCGATCAGGCTGCGGCCCAGGTCACCGCGGACGGCGCCGAGGATCCAGTTCAGGTACTGCTGCGGCAGCGGCCGGTCCAGGCCGAGCTCGGCGCGTACCTTGGCCACCTCGTCGGCGTCTGCGCTCACCCCCAGCGACGCGCTTGCCGCGTCGCCGGGTAGCACCTGGGAGCCGACGAAGAGCAGGACCGACGCGGCCAGCACGACTCCGGCGGCCGCGGCGAGCCGCCGGAGCACCAGCGTCAGCAGGTTCATCCCACCGTGGCGGCGTGGAACACCGGAAGCTGTGCCCGGCGTTTCACGTCCTTGACCCCCGGGATGCTCGCGTCGAGCTGGTCCTGGTACGCCCAGAGCACGTCACCGCCGCCGTCGTACAGCTCGCGCTGCAGCGCCAGGAACGCGTCGGTCCGCCTGGCGTCGTCGACGATCGTCTGCGCGGCGCCGAGCTGCTTCCAGTAGTCCGGCCCGGTACCGGTCACGTTGAAGAACGAGGTCTGCGAGGTGACGTTGGCCAGGTGCGTGGCGGCCGGCCGGTTCGCGTAGTAGAAGGTCTGGAACGGTACCTTCCGCAGCGCCGGAAGGTCGGCGTAGAAGGAGTCGACCGGTACCTGCTGCACGGTCAGCGTCACACCGACCTCGGCCAGCTGCTGGGCGAACAGCCGGGTGGCCGACAGCATCCCGGGGACGATGTCGGCGGCCCGGATGGTCAGCTGGGTGACGCCGGCCGCCTGGAGCAGTTGCCGGGCCTGTGCCACGTCCCGCGCCCGCCGGGCCACGTCCGTGGCGTACCCCGGCAGGCCCTTGCCCACCAGGTCGTCACCGGTGGAACCGAGGCCCAGCAGGGCATTGCCGACCAGCTGGTCGCGGTCGACCGCGAGGCGCAGCGCCCGGCGTACCCGGGGATCGTTGAACGGCGCGATGGTCTGGTTCATCGCGAAGCTCAACGCGTTGGTACTGACCACCCCCGCGCGGTTGACCTGTACCGCCGGGTTGCCCTTCTCCGCCGCGGCGCCGACCGCGCTGATCGCCACCGCGTAATCGATCTGGCCGCTCTTGAGCCCGTTGAGCCGGGCCGCTGGGTCGTCGATGCGGATGAACTCCAGATCCTTGATGGCCGGCGGGGTACCCCGGTACCCGTCGAACGCGGTCAACCGTACGTTCTTGCCGTCCACGCCCTGCAGCCGGTACGGTCCGGAGCCGATGCCCTTGGTGAAGTCGGTCGTACCGTCGGGGAACACCGGCGAGAAGGTGACCAGGACACCTTCCCTGAAGTCACCACGGGGCCGCTTGAGCGGCACCTCCAGGGTGCGCGGGTCGCGCACCGCCATCCCGGTCAGGTCGAGGTCGCCGTACACGATCGCGCGGTTGCTCGGTGGGCTGGCCAGCGTCCGCAGGCTGTACGCGACGTCCGCGGCGGTCACCGGTCGGTTGTCGTGGAACCGCGCGCCGTCCCGGATCCGGATCGTCCACTTGGTACCGTCGGCGTTCGGCTCCACCGACTCGGCCAGGCCGTAGACGTACTTGTCGTCGTCCAGCGACATCAGCACGTCGTAGAGGTGGTAGAGGACCATCGTGGTGGCGCCCTGCCCGACCGACCGGGGATCGACCCCGGTGCCCTTGGTCGGATCGGTCGCCCCGATCCGCAACGACCGGACCGCCTTCCGGCTCGCCGCCGGGGCCGGACTGTTGCCGCCGCAGCCGGCCAGCACGCCGCCGGCCACGCCACCGAGCGCGGCCGCGCCGGCGGCCCGCAGCAGGGTACGCCGGTCTATCCGCGAGGAGTCAGACATGGCCCGAAGACTGCCATCCCGGCGAGCGCGCGCCTGCTCAAGAGTGAACAGACGGCGGATACGGGAGCGGTCAGGATGTCGACGGGTCCAGTAAATCCGGCTCGTGCGAAAGGACCGCACATGGAGACTCCCGAATCCTGCCTGGTGCTGCGGAAGGCGGACGGCCGGGGACTCGTCGTCACCGCCGACTTCGCCGCCACCGGTCGCACCACGGCCACCTTCCACGACCTCGTCGACCTGCTGCAGGCCGACTACAACATCTGGGAGACCGCCCCCGTGCCGTACGGGCAGGAGCCGGGGATGACCGGAACGGACCAGGTCGACCGGTGGACCCGTGACATCAGGGAGAGCGGCCTTCCGGTGCACGCGGTCATCGGCTTCTGCGGCGGCGGAATGTACGCCGGCAAGCTGGCCGAGCGGATCGGCGAATGGCAGCCGGTGCCCCGCCTGATCCTGCTCGATCCCGGGCTCGCCACCCCGCTCATGCTCGTCCAGCACGTGGAAGGCCTGCTGCGGCGGCTCGCCGGTACCTTCGCCCCGGCCGACCTGGCGGCCGCGCAGGCGCGGCTGGCGGCGGCGCACCAGTCCGTTCCCGACCCGTTGGCGCTGGCCGACGAGCTGGCCGGGTTCGCCCGCGAGGTCATCGTCCCCGCGCTGATGCGCGCCTTCCACAGCCCGCAGGCCAGTGCCGACTTCGTCAAGCTCGTCACCGGGTACCTGTACTGGCTGGGCGGCGCGGCCACGCTCGACCCGCGCGCGGTCTGGAAGTCGGCGTCGGCGCTCCAGTCGTCGAGCCCGAACTTCGGTCTCTTCCTGGCCAGCCCCGAGGAACGCCCGACCCTGGTCGGCAGCGCGGTGTATTTCGACGTGCCGCACGCCGACATGATGCGTACCCCGGCTGTCGCCCGGGCCGTCGACGACCTGTTGAGCTGATGCGCGGCCGGACACCCCGGATGAGGCTTCACCCGGGGTGTCGGGCGATGGTGCACCGGATCCGCTGCGCCAGCCGGATCCGGCCGTCGCCGTCGCGGTGCTCGGCCAGCCGGCGCGCCGCCGCCGCCCGTACCCGGTCCCGCTCGCCCACCGGGACGCGCTCCCAGACCGCCCGCTGGCCGTGCGACCACGACCACGCCTGCCACTGGTCGACGTCGGCGAACACCACGTCGAGATCGAACGCGTGGGTGCGTACGTCGACGAAGCCGGCAGACTCCACCAGCCCCTCGACACCCGCGTCGCTGTCGAACGCCGAACCGAACAGCGCGGGCGGCAGGTACGGTCGGAACACGTCCTCCAGCCACCCCGTCCGGCTCTCCCCGAAAGTCGACACCCCGAGCCGACCGCCCGGCGCCAGCAGCGTACGCCACGCACGCAGCGCGGCCAGCGGGGCCGGCAGGAAGAAGAGCACGAACGAGGCGACCGCGACGTCGTATCCGCCGGCCGGCAGCGTCGGTGCGCCGGCGTCCATCACGTACACGTCGACGTTGCGCAGCCCGCGCTCCCGTACGTCCGCGCGGGTCGCCTCGACCATGCGTGCCGACAGGTCGATGCCGGTGACCGTACCGGTCGGACCGACCGCGTCGGCCAGCGCGAACAGCGCCGCACCCCGGCCACAGCCCAGGTCCAGCGCCCGGTCGCCCGCTACCGGCGCGACCTGCTCGACGAGCCGCCGCGCGATCGGCCGGAACCACGGCACACCCGTGTTGTCGTAGCTGTCGGCCACGCGGTCGAAGACGGCCCCGATCTCAGCCCGGCGCTGCGCCGGTGGCAAGGGACGCACAGGTGACTCCCTCCGGTGGACACCGCACACCCATTCTTCCGGACGCGGCACGAGGAGGTCTGCACTGAAGTGAGCGCTACGATCTCCAGTCCACCGAACTGCGTACGTGCGTGGGCGCGAGCTGGATGACGATCCGTTGCTGAGGGATGCGGGAGCGGGAGCGGTACGGCTCACCACGGTAGCGATACGACAGTCTGTCCAGATGCTCCTTGGCGCCGTCGGACGTGGTGGCGACCAGGCCCGTGTCCACGTGCACAACCCGGTACATGTCAGTCGGGTCGAGGAACAGCAGTGCCGCCGCCCGCTCCCGCTCCAGATGCGCGAGCCAGTGCGCACCCCGCCAACTGTTGAGCCAGAAGTACCCGTCCCGGTACTCGTACCAGGCGGGGTTGAGTTTCACCGCGCCGCTTTGGCGGCGCACCCCGACGACGACTGGCATCACCTGGCCGAGGAACACGGCTGTCGCGTCGCTGATCCGACCGCCCATGGGAAGACCTCCGCACAATTTGCCACTGCTCGATATGGCGTCAGGAGTATCAGTATGCCACCATGAGCACCGGCACCTTTCCAGGACGAGTAACCGTGAAGAGAGCGGAAGCGCCATAGTGAGTGTCGCGATCGAAGTCGAACGTCTCGTCAAGGCCTACAAGAAAGTGTCCGCACTGGATGGGCTCGACCTGACCGTTCCCGAGGGCACGGTGCTGGGTCTGCTCGGACCCAACGGGGCCGGCAAGACCACGTGCGTACGGATTCTCGCGACCCTGCTGCGTCCGGATTCGGGGCGCGCGTTGGTCGGCGGGATCGACGTCGTCGAAAGGCCACAGGAGGCGCGCCGCATCATCGGCCTGTCCGGTCAGTACGCGGCGGTCGACGAGCACCTGACCGCGGCGGAAAACCTGGAGATGATCGGCCGGCTCTACCATCTGGGCAAGCGCGAAGCCCGGGCCCGGGCCTGGGAGCTGTTGGAGCGCTTCGACCTGAGCGACGTCGCCGGCCGTACGGTCAAGACGTACTCCGGGGGGATGCGGCGACGGCTGGATCTCGCCGGCGCCCTGGTCGCCCACCCACCGGTCATCTTCCTGGACGAACCGACGACCGGACTGGATCCGCGCAGCCGGCTCGGACTGTGGAAGGTCATCGGCGAACGCGTCCGGGAGGGCGTCACGCTGCTGCTCACCACGCAGTACATGGAGGAGGCCGACCAGCTCGCCGACGACATCGCGGTCATCGACCACGGCACCGTCATCGCCCGGGGCAAGCCCGACGAGCTGAAGGTACAGGTGGGCGGCGAGCGGCTGGAGGTGGCCGTCGAGGACCGCGAGGACCTGGCCACCGTCGCCGGAGTCCTCAAGTCGGTCGGGACCACCGAGCCGGCCGTGGACCCGGTCACCAAGCGGGTAACCGTGCCGGTGGCCTCCGGGGTTCGCGCGCTGACCGACGCGGTGCGCCAGCTCGACGTGGGCGAGGTCCAGGTCGTCGACATCGGGCTGCGCCGGCCCACGCTCGACGACGTATTCCTGCAACTGACCGGGCACCGGGCGGCCGACGAGGATGCCGATACGACGGGCAAGACCGACAAGAAGACGGACCAGGCGAAGGTGGGCAGTCGATGAGCACGGCGCTGGCGGTGGTGAGCGACGGCTGGGTGGTCGCCAAGCGCAACCTCACCAAGATCAGGCGGGTACCGGACCTGCTGATTTTCTCGTCGATCCAACCCATCATGCTGGTGCTTCTGTTCGCGTACGTGTTTGGTGGCTCCATCAAGCTGCACGGCGTCGGATATCGCGAGTACCTGATGCCCGGAATCTTCACCCAGACGGTCGGATTCACCGCCGCGGTGACCGCGATCGGCCTGGCCGAGGACCTGCACCATGGTGTCATCGACCGGTTCCGGTCGCTGCCTATGTCCCGCTCCGCCGTCCTGGTCGGCCGCACCACCTCCGACCTCATCAACAACGTGATCGTGGTCGTCGTGATGACGCTGTGCGGGCTGCTGGTCGGATGGCGCATCCACACCGACGTGTTGCGTGGCGCGAGCGGCTTCGTACTGCTACTCGGGTTCGGCTACGTGATGAGTTGGGTCTGTTCGGCGATCGGCCTCTCGGTGAAGAGTGTCGAGGTCGCCCAGACCGCCGTGTTCATGTGGATGTTCCCGCTGACGTTCCTGTCCAACGCGTACATCTCGACGGCCTCGCTGCCGAAGGCGTTGCAGGTGTTCGCGGACTGGAACCCGGTCAGCTCGTTCGTCCTCGCGCTGCGGGACCTGTGGGGTAACTCGGCGGCCGGCGCCGACCGGGGCAGTGGCTTCCCGGCCGACCACCCGATCCTGCTGTCCGTGGCGTGGATCGTGGTGATTCTCGCGGTGTTCGTACCGCTGTCGGTCAACCGGTACCGCCGGGCGTCGTTCCACTGACCGGACCGGGCATCCCTAGCTCCACGTCGGTACCGTCCAGATCGATGGTGGCGGTGCCCGTGCGCAACGCCACCAGTCGCCGGGCCGGCAGCACGGCCATCGCCCGGCAGCAGATCTCCCCGATGCCTTCCTCGATGCCGGCCTGCTGGGCCGGGCCGAGCCGGGCCGCCAGGCCCACCGCTGTGGTCGATGCCGGGGTCGGCACCGCCGGCAACGCCTCACCAGCCACGTCCGCGCGGCGGCGGTCCAGACACGTCCAGAAGTCCCGCCGAGCATCTGGGCTGGGCCAGCGACACCAGAAACTCACCGGCAGACAGGCCCCGGTCCCGTTGTTTGATCGCCCCGATCGCGTCATCCAACGCTTCGATGTGGGCGCTCACGTAATTGACCCGGGGTCGGCTCACGTTATTGGTCCGACCCAGTCGAGTTCCTGGGCGTGGTGTAGCAGTTGGCCTTGCGAGTCGAGTTGGTCGTGCAACGACTCGACGAGAGCTGGCCGGGACCGGGGAAGCCCCGCAGACATACGCCTGGTGAAGCGGCGCTAAAGGCATTTGGAGTCCGGACGCCCAGAGCTTGATCAGGTGCGCACTTCTGCCGCTGCGGGCGCACTGGCGTCCATCGCGGTTGGCGACGGACGGTGATGTATGGCTGCCTTCCCTGTTCCCGACGCTGGCGTGGCATCTTCTGGTGAGCGGACGTCGCGTTGCGCCGCAACTGCCTGCCGCCGGTGCCTGGACGGATATTCGGGCGGCGCGTGCCAGGTGGCCGGAGGTACCGTGCCCCGATGCCGTCCATGTACCCTCCGCTGAACCTGGCCATCCGTACACCGCGGCTGACCCTCGCCGCCGCCACCGATGATCTTCTGGAACGCCTCGTACCGGTGGTCCGGGCCGGCGTGGTCACCGACGGCGAACCGGCGCCCTTCGACGATCCGATGTCCCTCTACGAGGACAGCCCGACCCGGGAGTGGCGCTGGATGCGCGCCATCTGGGCCGGCCGGTCGCGGGTCGATGCCGGGTTCTGGCGGTTGTACTTCGTGATCTCCGACAACGGCGAGCCGGTCGGCATGCAGGACCTGATCGGCACCGACTTCGCGACGCTCGGCACGGTGGAATCGTTCTCCTGGCTGGCTCCCGGGGCCCGCGGCCGCGGGCTGGGCAAGGAGGCCCGAGCGGCGATCCTCCATCTCGCCTTCGAAGGCTTCGACGCCCGCGAGGCGTCCAGCGAGGCGTTCACCGACAACCATGCCTCGAACCGGGTATCCGAAGCCCTCGGATACACCCGTAACGGCACGACCTGGGCCACCCGCCGCGGCGAGGCCGCCGAGCTGCTGCGCTGGCGGCTAACCCGGGACGAATGGGCACCGCGGCGACGCACCGACATCGAGTTGTCCGGCGTCAAGGAGTGCAAGCCAGTACTCGGCTTGTGACGCTCCTGCACGCCCACCAACACCATCACGCCGCACGTCCACGCGGGAGGACCCGGGCCGCCGACACTGCCCGACCAACCAAGATCAGGCGCACTGTCATGCCGCTGTGCGTGCAGCGCACGACTCTGGCGCAGGCGGGGTAGTTGCTGATGGCACTCAGCGGCGGGCGGTGATGAGTACGGCCGCGTTCGAGGCCACCACATCCGCGTCGGCGGGCAGCGGTCGACCATAGCCTTCGCCGAGCGCGGGGACCCGAAAGAACGAGGCTTGCCAGCCGTGCTCGGCCAGCCAGTCCGCCAAACTGTCCGCGGCGGGTATGAGCTGAGCGCCCATCTGCGACACCGCGTCAGATGTCGCCCGCATCGCTGGCCGGTCGGCCGCCGTCGCCTCGAGATGGTCAAACGTCACCCGGCTGCCGGGTGCCGACAGCAAGGTGACCGTGGACAGCAACCGGTCGCCGTCCACGCCTGGCAGATAGGGCAGCAGTCCCTCGGCCAGCCACCCCGTCGGGACACCCGGATCGAACCCGGCAGCGGTCAGCACACCCGCCCATGGCCCACGCAGGTCCACCGCGACGACACCCCGCACACACCGGGCCGCGGCCCCCATCGACGCCAGCACCGGCTCCTTGAACGCGAACACCTCCGGCAGATCCAGCTCGAACAACCGCACACCAGCCGGCCAGTCCAGTCGGAAGGCGCGGCAGTCCAACCCGGCGGCCAACAACACCACCTGCCTGACCCCGGCGGTGCACGCCGCCCGCGCTTGATCGTCGAAGAAACGGGTCCCGATCCCCAGGAACTCGCTGGTACCCGGCGGCGCAGCGACCGCCTCCGTAACCTCACCACCCCCAGCCGAGACAAACAACCCCGGCGAACTGATCATCGAACAGCCGATCGGCCCGCGCGCCCTCGCTGGCCCGCATCCCGGCCACCCACAGCGCCGTACGGCCAACTCCCGGCAACGCCCCGCCGCCCATACCAGACTTCCTACCAGCCACACCCCCGACCGGCACGCTGCTGTGCGCCAAAACCCGAGGGCCTTCGCCTCCTGCCGGGCATCGAGGACTGGCCGGCGCCGCGGCGCAACGTCATCCAGTACACCTTTCTGCATCCCCCAGCGCGCGACGTGTTCGTCTCCTGGGCGGCTATCGCGCGGGACCGTGTCGCCGATCTACGCGCGGCTGGCGACTGTCCCGGTCGGCGTTAGGCGTCGGGCAACGCGGCCTTGCCTTCAAGGCCGACCCCAAGGAGCTGGCTGCACTCGGTGCTGGACTACCGAACCCGGCCGAAGCCGTTGCCGAACACCAACTCCGCTCTGCAGCCTGACCAGCTAACCCACTAAGACCTGTCCAAGATCCTTGACACAGCCCAGACTGCGCGCTACTGAACGTGACCCCCTGCGGCTTGGGCGAGCGCGCTCGTGCCGATGAGTGTGCGTCCTGCGCGTGCTGTGGGCCGAGTTCGGTGAGCCATCGTTCATGGTGTACCGACTATCAGGTGGCACGGGAGCCTGACGGTTTGCCGCCGCTGGCAGCGGGGACCGGGCGGTACCGGCCGCGCTTTGGGCGACAGCCGGAACGCGATGAAGTCCGCCAACGGGTGTGGACTGCGCTGGCCGCCGCCGAGCGGTTCAACGCGACGGTACGCCGTTCCTTCGTCTGTCTGTTCCTTTCGGACTCGCACCTGCCCGTGCGGGTACGGCCGGGGCCGCCCACCGGTCCGTGACGACCTGCGGGCGGCCTGCCCTGCCTCGCGTCAGGCGGTACTCCGGCGGAACGCGGCCGCCGAGCCGGCTACCCCGACGATCAGCAGTCCCAGGCACCAGGCGATGGTACGGGTCGTGCTGGCGCCGTCCGGGTGCCCGGCCAGGGTGCTGCGGATCGTCTCGATGATGGGCGTACACGGCTGGTTGCGCGCGAACCCGCGCAGCCAGGTGGGCATCGTCGCGATGGGGACGAAGGCGCTGCTCGCGTATGGGAGGAACATGAAGATGAACGTGGATCCATTGGCCGCCTCCGGCGAGGATGCGAACATGCCGACCATCGCGGCCAGCCAGGAAATCGCGGTCATGAACAGCACCAGGGTCCCGGCCACGGTCAGCCACTGGAGCACCGAGGCGTGCGGGCGGAAGCCGACCGCCAGGCCCAGACCCATCACCACCGTGGTCGCGACCAGGTTGCGGGCCACGCTGGCGACGACGTGACCGGTCACCATCGCCGCACCGCCGATGTCCAGCGAGCGGAACCGGTCGATGATGCCCGCCTTCATTTCCTCGCTCACCACGACTGCGGTCGTCGAGGAGCCGAAGGCGGCACAGACCAGAATCACGCCGGGCACAACGTACGTGGCGTATGACGTGTCTACCCGGATGGCCCCGCCGAACAGGTACACGAACATCAGCATCAGCATCACGGGCAGCATCAGCGATGTGATCAGCGCTTCAGCGTTGCGTCGGGACAGCCGCAATGCCCGCCCGGTCAGTGTCATCGCGTCGCGTCCCGGCGTGGCCGGGCGCGCCTGCGGCGCGGGCCAGGCCGGGTGGGTGAGGGTTTCAGCCACGGATAGTCTCCGGTTCCCGAGCCACGTCACCGGTCAGGGCGTGGAATACGTCATCGAGCGTCGCGGTGTGGACGGTGAACGAAGCCACCGCCGTACGGTTCGGGTCGCACTCGTCCAGCAGGGTTCGGATGTGGTCGGCGCTGCCGTCGGTGGGTACGCCGAGTACGCGACGTAGCGGATCGCGGTGCTGTACGCGGGGGCCCAGCATGTACTCCAGTCCTTCATAGGCGGGGGTATCCGTGGCGGTCAGGTCCAGCCGTTGCTCGCTCACCTGTCGCTTCAGTTCAGCGGCTGATCCCTCGGCGATGACCCGTCCCCGGTCGAGAACCGCGATCCGGTCGGCCAGCCGGTCGGCTTCGTCGAGGTACTGCGTGGTCAGAAAGACCGTGACCCCCGAATGGGCCAGGCTCAGGACGATCTGCCACGTGGCCTGGCGGCTGATCGGATCCAGCCCGGTCGTCGGTTCATCGAGAAACACCACACGGGGCCGCCCGGTGAGGCTGACTGCTAGGTCCAGCCGCCGGCGCATGCCGCCCGAGTAGGTCCCGACCTTGCGCCCGGCCGCGTCCGTGAGGTCGAACCGCGCCAGCATCTCGGCCGCGTGGGCCCGCGCGGAGCGGCGGGAAAGGCCGGCCAGCCGGCCCATCATCCACAGGTTCTCCATCCCGGTCTGGGCGCTGTCGACGGCGGCGTACTGCCCGGTCAGCGAGATGTGCCGGCGCACCTGACGGCCCTCACGGGCGACGTCGAAGCCGGCCACCCGAGCCGTCCCGGAATCGGCTTTGACCAGTGTGGCGAGGATGCGGACCAGCGTGGTCTTGCCGGCGCCGTTCGGCCCGAGCAGGGCCTGGACGCGTCCGGGCTGCACAGCCAGGTCGACGCCGGCGAGAACCATGACGTTCCGGTACGCCTTCGTCATGCCACGCACCTCGATGGCGAGGTCGGTCACTGTTCACTCCCCCTCGATATACGGTGTACATTGGCCGTACGGTAACGAGAGCAGCAGTGAGGCACAATGGGTGCACCACGCAGCACTAGTGCACCTGGGTCAGGTCTGCAGGTCGCTGGGCGGCCAACCGCACTAGTGCACCAGTCGTCGTGACGGAGGAGCCGATGACGTCCACGTCCGCCGAGCCGACCTACCTCGCGATCGCGAGCCAGATCGAGGACCGCATCCGCCAGGGTGACCTGAAGCCGGGTGACCGGGCCCCTTCCACCCGCCAGATCACCCGGGAATGGGGTATCGCGATGGCCACCGCGACCAAGGTGCTGGCCGAACTCCGGTCGCGCGGCGCTATCCTGACCCGGTCCGGCGTCGGCTCGGTGGTGGCCGGTCCGCCACCGCTGCGACCAGCTCCATCGTCCGCACCGGCCCGCCCGCGCAGCGTGCACAGCGGCACTGGTACGGCCACCCGCGAGCGGATCATCGAGACCGCCATCGCCATCGCCGACGCCGAGGGCCTCGCGGCCGTGTCGCTGCGCCGGATCGCCGTCGAGCTCGACGTGGCGACCATGACGCTGTACCGCAGCATCGCCAGCAAGGACGACCTGCTGGTCGGCATGATGGACACCCTCATGGGTGAGGAGGCGTGGCCCACCACCCCGCCCCGCGGCTGGCGGGCACAGCTGGAATATATCGCCCACCGCCAATGGCGCGGGTACCAGAGCCACCCCTGGCTGGCCCAGGTCGTCTCGCTGACGCGGCCGCAACTGGCCCCCAACGCCATGCGCCACACCGAATGGGTCCTGCGGGCCATCGACGGCCACGGCCTGGACTCCACGACTCGGCTGTACATCGTGCTGACCCTGTTCGGCCACGTCCGGGGTGCCGCCACCGGTCTGGAGTCGGAGCAGCAGGCCGAGCGGGACACAGGCATCGACATGGAGGAATGGATGCGCGTGCATGACGCCCGGTTCGCGCCCGTTTTCCAATCCGGCCGCTTCCCGCACCTGGCCAAACTCGACAACAACATGGATGTCGACGTCGACCTGACCGCCCTGTTCGAGTTCGGCCTCACCCGCCTACTCGACGGCCTTACCATCCTCATCGACTGTCGGCGGCGCCGTCATACCCCCGATCCGTGATCGGCCCCGTACGGTCCTGGGACAACTCATCCAGCTCTACGTGGAGCAGCGCCGGCAAGTGCTTGTGCCGTGCGCAGAACTCATCACACCGTACGTGATTGGCGGTGTCGACACGCGCGCAGCCGAGGCGCTCCCAAAGCGACGCGACGGATAACGCGATGTCGATCTGGAACTCGCGTACCAGTTCGGAAGCGGATGCTACGGGTTCGCCTGCACGTGTCGGCGGGAGTAGTGCTCGGCGATCGTGGCGAAGGCGGCCTTCGGCTCCCAGGGCATGTCGGGGTAGGTGTCGCCGATGCGGCCGTCGAGGACCTTGACGATCCCCAGGCTGGCGAGATCGAGGTCGTCACGGGGATCGCCGTCGGGCCGGTGGGGGAAGCTGTAGAGCGCGAAGAGGTATACGAAGGCGCTGTCGACGCCCTCGCTGTCGAAGATGTCGAGCAGCTCCCGAAGGTATGCCGCCTGGCCGGCCTCGTCGCGCTCGTACGGTCCGTTCAGCCGCAGCGGTGCGCGGGTGGCCGCGTCGTACTCGAGGATCTCCATGCTGCGCGGTGCGACGTCGCTGGCACCGCGCCAGGTCGCGGTGCCGAAGCCGGTGACGGCGACCGGCTTGGATTGGGCGACGAGATCGCGTACGCCGTCGCGGAACTGGCCGGCGACCTCGGCGGACCGGATGAGTTCGAGGGTCACGAAGTCGAACAGGTCCCAATCGACGCCCTCGAACGGGATCGCGGCGCAGGTGACCTTTCCGTGGAAGCGTTCGCGGATCCCAGCCACGGCATCGCGGAGGAACTGGTTGAGGCGGGAGCGGACCTCGGCGATTCGCTCGGCGCGGCCGTCCGGGTTGGCTAGCAGGCGGCCGAGGCGTTCGTCGACACGGTCACCATCGACGAACCCTCGGTTCATGAGGCTCAGCTCGACGCCGGCGACGAACACGACCTCGGCTCCCGCCGCGCGCAGTCGCTCGGCCCGTTCAGCGCAGTCGAGGAGCAGAGCGAGGATTTGGTCGGGCCTCAGGTCCAGCGGGTACGGCGAGAACCAGACCTCCAGTCCGAGCTCGGTAGCGGCACGGGCGGCGAGTTCCAAGCGCTGCGGGTCGCCACCGACGATCTGGACGGCGTTGCAGTGCAGGTCATCCCGGATGATGGTCAGCTCGCGCCGGACCACTTCGGGGTCGAAGCGCTCCAGCGAGTTGACGCCATCACTGACGAAGCCGGTGTCGTAGGCCATGCCCTTGGCTCGCACGTCGGTCCTTTCGGTCACGTGTAGTCGAGCGGGTACACGGCGACAGTAGCAGGATATTGCGTGCACGCAGTTTTGCGCGTACGCGCCTCGGGTGGCAGATTGTGACTGTGACCGGCCCACTGGGCTTGCGTGAACGAAAGAAGCGGGCCACCCGAGAGGCGCTGCAGGCAGCGGCGCTGCGCCTCGCGCTGGAGCGCGGGCCCGAGAACGTCCGCGTCGAGGACATCGCCGAGGCAGCAGGAGTTTCGCCCAGGACCTACAACAACTACTTCTCGAGCCGCGAGCAGGCGATCGTCGCTGCGATCGCCGTGGATCGTGCGGCGCAAGTCGCGGCAGCCGTGGCCACCCGCCCGGCCGAGGTCAGCCTCGGCGACGCCGTCATCGACGCCGTCGTCGGGTTGTACACCGACTCAGGTGATCACCCGCGCGACGCGCTGCTGCTGATCGCCTCCAGTTCCGCTCTGCGCGCCTGCTACGTCGACACCGTCACCACGATCGAGGGCCCGCTCGCCGAAGCCATCATCGAACGCTGCCGAGGCATCGAGCGCCTGACCGCTCAGGTGCTGTCCGCTAGCGTCAGCGCGGCCACCAAGGTGGCGCTTCGGCAGTGGCTACACACCAGGAGCGCGATGCCGTCGATGCCTGGTTTCGTCGTGCCGTCCGGGTCGCTGCCAGACCTTGTCCGGGCCGCATTGATGCCGCTCGTACCGGCACTGAACGACGCTGCGACGCGCTCGCAGCACTCAAGGCTCGGCGAAACGACCAAGCCATAGGAGGGAAGGTCAAGTGCGCACATCTGCCGCTACCTGCGCGTCTTGGCCTGATCGCGGTGGCGCACCGTTGCTGCATCGGGCGACGGGTAGCGCCCGGTACACCCGATGCCCCGTCGGCCGCACATCGCGGTCCTTATCCGGGCCTCTCCACCGGGGAGCTGATCGCCATCCTTGACCATTACGGCCGTCCGCCGAAAGCCCAATCATGCACCTCGATCTCGGCGTACCGGTTCGGGGCCAGGACGGCGCGTGCCTGGTCCGGGTCTGATGCTCGCAGCAGCACTGCCACGCCGAGCCAGCTGGTCCCGTCGTGAGACAGCAGCGGCCCATACGCGATCAGGTTGTCCCGGTCGGCTGGGACGGGCAGCTCGGCGGCCTTCTCCGGGCCGAGGCCGAGCACCAGGTAGCGGTTGCCGCCGGCCCGGCCTCCAGGAAAGTCCCACATGGTACGACCGAGCAGGTTGCGCCATCGGCGAAGTTGCACGTCCCGGTACACGCCGGCCTGGTAGTTGGGCTCGTCGAAGGCGAACGCGCGGGCCGCGGCGAAATCGGGCAGGTCGACGATGTGCACACTCCCGGTGGGAGTGTCGCCGTCGTTGGCGAAGGTAGGGCCGCGGGCGATCATCCCTGCCGCGTACTGATCCATGTAGGACCAGTGCTGCTCCAGCAGCTCGTCGCGCAGCGCCGAAGAACCCCGCCGGTCTCGGTGGTAGCAGAAGAACTCCATGCCCTGAGTCTGGACCTTCATCCCGGACCACGATGCACATGAGCGCGCAGCCCGCTGCCTTCCGGTCACCAGGATCGGAAGCACGGATTTGCCGTCAACCGGGCACTACGAAACGTGACCGCCTATGACGGCTGTCCAGCTCCCGATCATGCCGATGTGCGGATGGCTGTTGTCGCGCACGTTGCCGGTTGTGCTGGCTGCCATCGAATACTCGGATGCAGGTGACGCCGCCGCACCCCTAGGCTCCTGCAAGGGACAGAGAGAGGCGTCCTGCCGACAGCGGGCAGTCAGCGATCGGAGATGAGCAGCGGAATGCCTTCTCAACTGTTTGCGCTCTGCTTCGATGCGGACGAACCGCGGCGTCTGGCACAGTTCTGGTCCGGGCTGCTGGGCTGGGAGTCGACCGACGACCCAGGCGGGGGCGTCGTGCTCCTACCCAGTGATGACACCGGGTTTCGAATCCGCTTCCTTCCGACCCAGGAGCGGAAGCTCGGCCAGAACCGTATGCACTTCGATCTGACGAGTACGTCCCTGGAGGAGCAGCAGCAGACGGTGGCCAAGGCGCTGGGGCTCGGCGCACAGCACATCGACATCGGCCAACTCCCGGAAGAAGGCCATGTGGTGCTCGCCGACCCCGAGGGCAACGAGTTCTGCGTCATCGAGCCGGGCAACAACTTCCTCGCCGACTGTGGCTTCATCGGAGCACTGGCCTGCGACGGTTCGCAGGAAGTCGGATACTTCTGGAGCAAGGCGTTGGGGTGGCCGTTGGTCTGGGATCAAGACCAGGAGACCGCGATCCGGTCACCGCACGGCGGCCCGAAGATCACGTGGGGTGGTCCGCCACTGATGCCAAAGGCGGGCAAGAACCGGCTGCATTTCGACCTCGTTCCACCTGTCGACGGTGATCAGCGAGCGGAGGTCGATCGTCTGCTCTCCCTTGGGGCTACTCGAATCGACATCGGCCAGGGTGAGGTCAGCTGGGTGGTCCTGGCCGATCCCGACGGCAACGAGTTCTGCGTGTTGACGCCCCGATAACTTGACCACGGTCCGCCAGGCAGTCAATCCGCCGCCGTCACTTCCGGCCCAGGCGAGAAGCACCGGACTGCAAGCGCACGGTCAGGGCGCCCTCATTTGCCGCCGACCGATCGCTACGGTACGTGACCGAACGCGCTCGCCGGAGACTGCGCGCTCGTGCCGATGAGCGCGTGCCCTGGACATTCACCGGGGTGTGATCTTGTGATGGTTTCGTGCGGGCTGGAGAGGCGAAAGTGCCTGCCGCGTAAGGGAAAATGGTGATTGCGACATCTACCAGGATCCCTGACGAGGAGGCACTTTCGGCGTGCGTGAGCTTACCGGATGGTCGAGGGATCTGCGGGTTACCGCCGACGGTGACGGTGTGGTGGGCATGGTCGGGCTGGTCGGGCTGGTCGGGCTGCGGATGCTGGCCGACCGTGCCGGCCTGACCGCGGGGTTGTCGAGGGCGCTGGCCAAGCCCGGGATCCTCCCGGTGCATGACCGGGGTCGGGTGCTGACCGATGTGGCGTGCTCCGGTGATTCATGTGGACGGTGGGCCTGTCGGCCCGCGGATCACGCTGGCCCGCGCGCCGTTGCGCGAGGGCGCCGTCAGCCTCGACGAGCCCGCGGGCTGCCTTCCCCACCGCCGCCCGGCCTCGTCGAGCTGTGCGTGACCGGCAGGCACATGGCCGGGACCGTCCTCCGGCTCCACGAATGGCCTCTTGAGTCCGCTCGGCATGCTCGCGCACCACTTTCTATGACGGTGTCACGGCTTTCTATCACGGTGTCACGGCCGGGCATCGCTGCGCACGCGGCAGGCCGAGTACCGGCGAAACCGCATCGATCTGAACGGTGCCCGTACCCAGCAAGAGCGCTCGCCCATGGCCAGGCGCTGCGCGGTCACCACACCAACGAGGATCGGGTGCTTGCGCACCTGGAGCAGCAGTTCTCGCACCTGGCGCCGGTGGTGCGGCGCCTTCGGGAGGATCACGAGCTGCTCGCGGCGCGGCTGGGGCGCCTGGAAAAGCTGCTGGAATCGGATCGGGAGATCGACCTCGAGGCCGAGCTCGATCGCCTCGAGGCGGATCTGGGGATCCACTTCGCTTACGAGGAAAAGTATCTTACCGATGCGCTGAACCGGCTCGCATGACCGGCTCAGCGCAGGATCGCGGTGGAGACGCCGAAGGCTTCTGGCGGTGGCGGGGGCACCTCATCCTCGGAGACCACCAGCGACACCGCGTTCAGCGCCGGGGCCAGCTCCCGCTCCTCGAACTCCAGGTGCGCCGCCAGCCGCACCGACAGCTGCTCCACCGCGCGGACCGCGGCCTCGCGCGGGGCAGCGTCACGGACGGCCTCGCGTGCCGCCCCGTGGCCAGCGAGGGCTTCGAAGGCGCCCTCAACCTCGTCGAGGTACCCGGCGAGCTCCCTATGCTCGGCCATGAGCTTGTCGACTACCGCGCGCAGGCTCGGGTCCTGCCGCAACACCATCGGGAACACGATGGCGTCCTCGGTCGCGTGGTGCTCGTGCACGAACCCGCAGAAGGCGGCGCAGAAGGCGCGCACCCTCCACCCGGTGGCGCTCATGCTCAGGCCGGCAAGCATCCGGGCGGCGGCGCCATCGTCACCGCGGCGCAGGGCATGGCTGACCCGGCCCAGCAATGCCAGGTCTTCACGCATCCCTTGGTGCAGACGGATAAGCCGGGTCAGCGCCCAGCCGGCGTTATTGTTCGGGTTCGACCCGTGCACGCACGAACGTTGCCCGCACGGTGGCCTTGGCCACCGTGATGGGATCACCACCTCCTACCGGATCAGTTCGCTGGCGGCGATTGCGCTCGCGCGTGCAGGTGCTGGGGCTGGGGCTGGGGCTGGCCACCGCGATAGCGGTCGCCCTACGCGACCAGCGAACGATCAACGCGGCGTCATCAACAACCTCACGACCCGCGGCAGCTCGCCGCCCAAGGGAGCGTCCACGATGAGCCCGAAGCGGGCAGCGCCGCCAACGCGGCGAGGTACACCTTCAACAACGCCAACCAGGAAGCCGCCCGGCAGCTCCAGCTGCTGGCGGAAATCTGGACCGGCACACCACCGAGGTGCTCACGCGCGTCGGTGTGCGGCCCGGGTCGCGATGCCTGGACCTCGGCGCCGGCGCCGGCACGATCGCCGCCTGGCTGGCCCAGCGGGTCGGCCCGACCGGCCAGGTCGTGGCATTGGACACCGACCCACGCCACATCCCTGGCTGGGATCTGATCGACGTCCGCGCTCAGAATGTCACCGCCGCCGAACCGGGCACCGGCGAGTACGACCTCATCCACGCCCCGACTGCTGGCGATGCACGGCGGCCGACCGGATCCAGCCAACGCCGTTAACACCAGTCACCTAGTCCATGTCGCGAGCGTCGGGCAGGAATGCCACGCAGCAGCGGCCAGGCTGGAAGTCGAGAACGGGCCGGACGGTGCTCGCTCCAGCGCCGCGAGTCATGCCCTCGGCGATTGACAGGTTGGCACCGCACACCAGCGGTCGGTGCTCGTCGACGAGCGCGTCGAACGGGCAGTTGCGAAGGCGGATTGTTCCCGTCTCGTCTGTCATCGGCTCGTAACCGGCTGCCAGCAGTGCTGCGGTCAGCCGGGCGGTGGGCTGTCCAGGCTGCTCCGCCCGGCCCAACTGCTCGCCGAACTCACGGGCCGCTTCCTGGAGTCGCGCGGGTGCGGACTGGTCGCCAAGCCTCTCCAGAGCCGCCGCAAACAGCTCCGCGAGACGGTCGTAGCGACGGTCGGGCACGGAGACGTGGAATTCGCGCTCGGCCCGCCAGTACACGCGCGCCGGACGACCGGCGCCCGGGCCGACCCGACCACTGAGCCGGCGATATCCGCTCTCCAGGAGTCCGGCGGCGGCGAGGCGGTCGAGGTGGAAGGTGGCCAACGCACGGGTGATCTTGAGCGCATTGGCGGCCTCCTCGCGACCGACCGGTCGATCCTGGGCGGTGACCCACTTGTACAGCGCGCGCCTCACCGGCTCGGCGAGTAGACCGAGGGTGACGAGATCCTCGTCCCTGCGCTCGGTCATGATCGGCACTGTATCACGTCAGGATGCTAGAGATACAGTTGACGATCGGCCTATCGGCGTGTATCTCTAGTACATGCTCTCGATAGAGCGGGACCGCCACCGAGCCGCCAAACCCACGCGGCCCGTGACCGTTCGAACCGCGGCTGGTGACGTACGGATCGGATGTCGGTGACATGATCCGCTTACTCGTCGTTGACGAGCATCCGGTCGTCGGGGAGGGCATCCGCGCCATCCTCGACGGTGAGCCCGACTACTGGGTCGAGACGGTGACCAACGCCAACGCCGCCAACGCGGCACTCGACGCCCGCAATCACGACATCGTCATCTGCGAGATCCGGTTCCAGGGGCGCAACGCCGGGCTGGATCTCCTGCGACGCCGGCGGCAGGGCGGCTCGGCGTTCATCATGTTCAGCGCCTACTGCGTTCCGAGCTACTACGTCGAGGCGGTTCGTGAGGGTGCGGCGGGCTTCCTGCCGAAGACGGCCACGCGAGACGCGATCGTACAGTCGATCCGGACGGTGGCGAACGGAGGCAAGGCCATCCCTGCGGACGCGCTCAGTGCGGTCCGGGTCGCTCCTCGTCCACCAGCGCCGCGAGAGCTCGAGATCGTGGCGCTCGTCGCCGCCGGCGCCACGAACGCAGAGATCGCGCGCCGGCTGGTGATCAAGTTGCCCACCGTCGAGAGCGTGCTGAGGCGATTGTTCAGCCGGTACTCCGTTCCGAATCGCACAGCGCTCGCGCGGCTGGCCGACCGTCAGGGCTGGCTACCCGAGCCGAAACCGTAGGCGCTTGACCAAAGTCCGCAGCCACGCCTGTGGCCGTCCGCGATCGATCGACATCCGGCTGTCATGGTTTTCATCGACGCGCGTCGGGCGGACCGCCGGTACTGTCCACAAGCGTCCATGACTGGAGGTGGCCGAACATGGCCGAGGCGAGCCTGTATGAACGACTTGGTGGCGTTTTCGCCATTGCGGCGGTGATCGACCGGTTCAGCGATGCGCTCGTGCGGAACCCGGTAGTCGGTCAACAATCCGAGAACCCGGCCCTACGGGAGTGGCACACCAACAACCTCGGTCGGCTGCCCGGCCTCAAGTTCATGCGCACGCTCTGGGTTTGCAACGTGGCGGGGGGACCCTTCCAGTTCACCGCGACGCGACCCGGAAGCACCGTCCTGGGCCTGGAGGAAGCGCATCGCAATCTGCAGATTTCTCCCGCGGAGTTCGACGAGGTCGCGGCCGAGCTCGCCCGCACCCTGGACTCCTTCGACGTGCCCGCGCGGGAGAAGGACGAGGTGCTCAGCGCGTTTGCGGCGCACAAGGACGAGGTGACCGAGGGGTACAAAGCCGCGATTGGCCGGTGAACGTCCGGCGCCTCTAGCCCCGTATTTCGCAGGTGGGGTTGAGTGGCCGCGCGTTATGGCCAGCGGGGTTGGGTGGGGTCGATGTGGAGGAGGCTCAGGAGTTGGGTTTGTAGCCATCCGGGTTTGGGGATGGTGGGTGGTTGGCTGTG